>ERZ795043.38-NODE-38-length-195677-cov-2141.092014_pt1 | contig 195677 bp, 133 predicted proteins | sample MGYA00375127_ERZ795043 | MGnify/ENA primary metagenome ERZ795043 (study PRJEB30172, sample SAMN05518447) | compost metagenome | isolation source: Feedstock adapted compost from Newby Island compost facility, Milpitas, CA | place: USA:Newby Island compost...
CGGCCACGTCGTCTTGCGCAGAGTTGATGCGCTTGCCGGTCGAAAGACGAAGTTGACGGAGAGCGATATCGCGGTTGGCTGCATCCAATGCGTTGTACGCATTCTCGGCGGGTGTGTTGGTGCGGATGCGAGCTCCGTTCGTTACTGCAGAAGGCATGGGAACCTCCATGTAGAGGTGGGACACAACAAGCGGGCATCCTGCCACCAATTGTCACCATCCAGGCAGGATTGTCGGCGCTGCACGGGGAAAACTTTAGCGTCGGCGCCAGCGCCGAAGGAGAACTCGCGCAATCCGCACTTGCCGCTGCCGCCGTATCCACCGCACAAACCGCCGCCAGAGCAGACGGAGAAGTTGTGCAAGATTCATCTGCCGATTCCCGCCATGGCGGAGCGCGATTCGGACATGTTCGAGCATTGGCGCGTGTGGAGCGACGTCCAACTCGACGTCTCCCATTTGCATCTGGCGAAGAAATCGCTCCAGCGCGCGTTCCATCGCAGCTGCAAGCTCGTGCAACTCGGTTGCCTGGGGGTTGAATCGCGCGATCGCACGAAGATGTTCGACCACCGCTGCCATGCGGTCGGCATCCTCGCTGCGGTGCGAGGATGCAAACTCTTCGAGCAGTGCGCGTGCCAGTCGGACAAGTTCCTGCTCTCGCTCTGGCGAAAGCCGGAAGACCTGCGCTGGGTCAATGTCGTCCAACTGCACAAAGACCGTGCAGAGCTGCTCGATATCCGAGCCGAAGTGTTCGGTGGCATAGGTAGCAACGCGCTGGGCGAGCTCAGCGATCATGCGATCGAGCACACCGAGGTCGTGCGCAATCATCGTTCGTCGCGTTGCTGTGCTGGCGCTCTGCAGGTCACGCTCCAGCATACGGCGGCGCTCCTGGAGTTCGAGCATGCGCCGTGCATCGGCAGTGCCGATTTTCCGTGCGTAGTACTCGACCATTGCGGGATCGGGGGCGATGCGTTCGTTGCCAATCTTGACTGCATGGATGCGGATGGTTGCACCCATGAGTTCTCGGAGTCGTTCGATGTCCAAGTGTGCTGCCCCGTCGGTGATGAGCAGAATCTCCGCATCGCTGAGCGTCTGCGTCCGTTTGATGTCCGCAATTGCAACCTCGATGGCTTCCTGCATGTTCGTGCCCCGGCCAGTCGCCTGTACCAAGAGAATGCGTCGGAGTAGGTCGCGGAACGACGGCACATCGCTGGCGCAGACAAGCTCGCCGACATGCTCGGCGAACGTGCGGAGGAAAACAGTTCCCAACTCGCGCATGTTCTGCCGCAGAAAAACGACGGCGATCGCTTTCGCCAGCGCGATCCGCCAATGGGAGTTCATCGAGCGCGACACGTCGAAGAGCACGTACACTTTCTGCTTGCGCGGATCGGGAGCGAACGTATCGCTGGCAGTCGGGAACCGATACAAGCGTGGGGGCACTGGGCGTGGCATCCAGAGCGAACGTTCCGCCAGACGCTGGTAGAACACTTCTTCCGGAAGCAGAAACTGGTACGGGTAGATCTGCGGCAGCTCGTGGAGGTAGCGAATCAAGTCGGCTTCGTACTCTTCCGCTGCAACTGACGGTATCGGTGGTGCTTCGTGGTCAGAGGGTTCATTCTGCGAGCGATGCAGCAAGGGCGCCAGCAGTTTCCCAAGAGCTGTGTTGTCGCTTTCGATCACTCGGGCAATCTCGAAGACAACCCAGAGATGCTCCGGCAAGTTCGTGGCAATCTCGTCCCCGATGATCCCCGCCAGCTCGAATTCTGCCAGGAGCGGATCTTCCTCGATGGAGGCCCGATTGGAACGAAGCGCATGTGCTGCCATCAGCCTTGAGGCTGCGGTACAACAACGACTGGCACTGTAGAATGGCGAACGATGTACTCTGCAACGCTCCCTTCGATCAGCCGCGCGATGCCCTTCCGACCGTGGGTGCCCACGATGAGTGCACTTGCGCCAATGTGCTCAGCTGCGCGGAGGATGTCGTGCTTGGGATCGCCCTCGATAAGGAGCGTTCGCACTGCAGCCAGAGCGAGCACCTCCTTAGCCTGACTGAGCGCCTGCTCTGCTTCTTTTCGGAGCACCATCATGGATTCCTCAATGCCGATGCCTGCGTCAATGTCGCCCACCGCCTTTGTGCGATCCACTACCGCAATGAGCACAACCTCTGCTCCAAGCGCGCTTCCAAGTTCACCGGCAACTTTGGCTGCATGGAGCGATGGCAGCGAAGCATCAACAGCGACCGCCAGAACGTTCCAGGCCATGATCCACCTCCGAATGTTCAACAACTATCGCGTAAGAGCAAGCCCAGCAACTGCTGCCAGTAGCCCGAGCAGAAGGCTGAAGAGAACGTAGAGCACCGCCAGCAGTGCGTGGTTGGCTTCGACCAACTCGATGATCTCATACGTGAAGGACGAAAACGTCGTAAACCCACCGCAAAAGCCTGTCGCAAGCAGCAGCCGGAGTTCACCAGCCAATGCCCCACCACGACCGACCAAGCCAAGGATCACACCGATGAGGAAACATCCCACGATGTTGACTGTGAACGTACCATACGGGAATCCAAGCGGAAGCCGCTGGGAGAGAGCGACCGCCACCAGATAGCGTGCGATACTGCCTACCATTCCGCCAAGCCCGACAAGCGCAATGTTCCGAAGCATCGAGCCGCCAAGAGAGAACACACGGCGAGAAATTACGGCACAGCGTCTCGAATGCACGGGGTGCGAAGCCAATTTTCGCTAAGTTTGCAACCTCGAAGTTCCCCGCAGCGTATGTGCTCGCTGCACGTTCTGATGTCGGTATCCACCTTGGAGTGATCATTTGATGCTGCCAGTACGAAGGTTCCTCATAGTTGCAGCAATCGGACTGATGGTCGTTCCCCTTGCTGCACAGATCTACAAACCCCTGTCGTTTTCTGAGTACACGTTGCCGAACGGCTTGCATGTAATCCTGCGGCAGGATCACTACGCGCCCGTCGTCACGACGGTCCTGTGGTACCGTGTTGGTTCACGGTACGAAGACCCCGCTCGGACAGGATTTGCCCACTTTTTCGAACACTTGATGTTCGAGGGCACTGACAGTATCGGACGCGGAGAACTGTCTAAGCTCATTCAGCAGGCAGGCGGTGATCTCAATGCGTTCACCTCGTTCGACCAGACGGTCTATCACATGCGTGTTCCATCGAACGCACTGCCGCTTGCACTCTGGATTGAATCCCAGCGCATGCGTGGTCTGAAAATTGACACAATCGGGGTCGAGACCCAGCGTGGAGTGGTCAAGGAAGAGCGGAAAATGCGCTACGAAAACTCCCCCTACGGTGTCTGGAACATCAAGATGTTCGCTCACCTTTTTGCGGGGACGCCCTATAGCTGGACCCCAATCGGAGCCTCCCAGCATATTGACAGCGCTGCTATTAGCGAGTTCAAGCAGTTTTACAACACGTACTACGTTCCCAACAACGCTGTGCTCGCAATCAGCGGTGATTTCGAAGAACCCGACGTTCGCCGCATGGTAGATGCATACTTCGGCTACCTTCCGCCAGGACCGCCGGTGCGGCGCGATTCAATCATAGTTCCTCCGCTTTCGGGCGAAATCCGCGATACAATCTACGACCCGAAGGCGCAGCTTCCCGCAGTGTTCGTCGGCTATCGCACAGTGCCGGAAGGCCACCCCGACAGCTACGCACTGCAAATGCTCATGGACATTTTAGCCAATGGAGAAAGCTCGCGCATGTATCGCACACTCGTTGACCGCGCGCAAGTGGCCGTTCAAAGCTCGGTGTTCCCCTACGAACTGGAAAAAGTTGGTGCTGCAATTTTGGTCGGTGTTGCAGCGCCTGGCCGTTCGATTGACACCGTCGAGAAAATGATGTACGCCGTCATTGATAGCGTCATCGCTCATGGCGTCAGCGAGGCAGAGTTCCTCAAGGCGCGCAACATTGCCGAAGCACGATTCATCGAGGACAAAAAAGGCACCTACCCGACTGCACTCGCACTGGCACGTGCCTACGCGTACTTTGAAAACACCGCACTGGTCAACACTGAAATGCAACGCTTCTACAGCATCCGCCGCGAGGATCTCCAGCGCGTTGCGAAAAAGTATTTCGGTACCTCGAACCGCGTTGTTCTGACATTTCTCCCATCGGAGGGCAAGTAACCATGCGACTGACGACCGTCACACTCCTGGTGTGCAGCACGCTGCTGCTCGTCCAACTGCCAGCGCAGCAGAAAAAGCAACAACCCAAGAAAGGCACCGAGCAAGCGCCGCTGATCTCCGTACCGAAGGAGGCGCTCAACCCACCAGCGCTGGAAGTCCCCAAACCAATCGATCCGCGCGTGCGCCCGCAGATTAGCGAGCTTGCCGAGTACGAATTCCCCCGCTACGAAGAAGCGACGCTCAAGAACGGGCTCAAGATTTACGTCATCGAAGATCACCGCCAGCCAACGATCGGCTTCCGGCTCCAGGTCCGTGCCGGTGACGCCTACGATGGCCCCAAGCCAGGAACAGCATCGCTGATGGCTGATCTGCTCACGAAAGGCACGCGGAAACGAACTGCGCTCGACATCGCAACTGCGCTCGACAGCATCGGCGCATCGGTGAGCGCTTCCACAGGCGGTGAATTGCTCACCGTAACCGGAAGCGGTCTGAAGAAACACATGGCACTTCTGCTGGCGATTTTCTCCGATGTCATCATCAACCCAACGTTCCCGAAAGAGGAGCTCGACAAACTTATGCCGCAAGTGATCGCGAGCATCAAGCAGCGAAAATCACGCCCAAGCGAGCTTGCAATGACTCTCTCACGGATCGTGCTCTACGGCCCTGATCATCCAAGTGCTCAGCGCCCGAGCGAAGAGAGCGTCAAATCCATCACACCGGAGGATATTCGCACCTTCCACCGCACCTACGTCCGCCCCAACAACCAAGCATCGCTAGCCATCGTTGGCGATGTTACGCTCAAGGAAATCATCCCGCAGATCGAGGCAGCCTTCCGCCGGTGGGAATCTGCCAGCGTCACAGTGCCTGAGACACCAAAGCCAAAGCCTCTCCCACGCGGCGTCTATTTTGTCGAACGTCCGGGGTCGGTGCAATCCACAATCGTCCTCTGCGGTCTTGCACCGGGACGCAAAGACCCCGACTACGAAAAGCTCAACCTTGCCGTCGAGCTATTAGGCAATGGTTTCAGTGGACGGCTCTTCAAGACGCTCCGCGAAACGTACTCGTTCACGTACACACCCTACGCATTCGTGACGCAAGGGAAATACTTCAACCGTTTCGCCGCTGGTGCAGATGTGCGGACGCCCGTGACCGATTCGGCAATTCTCGTCCTGCGCCGTGAAGTTGAGAAAGTCGCAAATGAGCCAGCCAGCGAGGAAGAATTTTCCGTCATCAAGCAAAATGTGCTTGGGTCGTACCAGATGAACTTCGAGCAGCCATGGTTTGTGGCGTCCCTGCTACAAAATGCCAACTACCTCGAGCTGCCCGAAGAGTACTTCAAAGGGTACCCCAAGCGTATCGCAGCCTACTCGCCCTACGATGCACTGGCTGCTGCCGAACGGTACTTACAGCCGCGGAACTGGTGGCTCGTCGTCGTCGGCAAACCCGACATTGCAAAAGAACTTGAACGCTGGGGCGATCTGCATCGCTACGACTTGGACCTCAAGCCAATCGGCACAGCCGGCCCCGAACCTGTTTCCATGAGCGTCGAGGAGCTGCTCCGGCGTTACGTGAATGCACTCGGAGGAGAATCCAAGCTGCGTTCGATTACGAGCATTGTCAAAACATCGCAGATCGTGCTCAGCGCAGGCGGCCAGCAATTCGAAGGAACTGCGCTGACCAAACAAAAAGCACCAAACAAGCTCTACCAGAAGCTCTCGCTCCCCGTAGTGCAGCAAGAGCAATGGGTTGACGGCACACAAGCCTGGATGAAGCAAGGCCCGCGCCCTCCGCAGCCAATGCCCGACAACATCGCGCGCTCCATGCTCGACCAAGCGATGATGTTCCACGTTGCGAAACTTCCCGAACTTGGCTACCGTTGCTCGATCGAGGGCAAACGGAATGGCATGGTCATTCTCCGCGCGGAAAAGAACGGCAGGGAATCGAAGTACTACTTCGACGAATCCACCTTCCTGCTCCGCCGAACCGATCAGCAACAGGGACCTGAAGAAGGCGGAGTAACACTGAGCGAGTACTATGATGACTACGCGCCCATCGAGGGAATCATGCTCCCGCGCTCGGAACGTCTCGAATCGCCAATGTTCAGCATCACCAGCAAATGCACGTACCAACTCAACGTTCCCATCGAAGACGCAGAGTTCCAGCCGAAGCAGTAACGCAAGTGCACGAGATCGCCCAAAAGGGCGCCACCTCACCGAGTGGGCGCCCTTTTCTCTTTTGGGGCCATGGTGCATCGAGTGAAAACAAGCTCTCCCAAGTGGTCGCTATTTTCGTGCACAATCACGTTTGCAGCACCACGCAATGCAGCAGCCCTCGACCGTCCGCGCCGTAACGACACGTCGTTTGCTCGAAATGAAAGCGCAAGGCACTAAAATAGTCTGCCTCACAGCTTACGACGCACTCATGGCGAGCATCTTCGACCACGCTGGCGTGGATGTCCTGCTGGTTGGGGATTCGCTCGGAAACATCGTCCAGGGTCACGAGACGACGATTCCCGTCACGCTTGAGGACGTCATCTACCACACCAAAGCGGTGCGACGCGGCGCATCGCGCGCGCTCATCGTTGCCGACATGCCGTTCATGAGCTACCAAGTCCATCCCGACGAAGCATTCCGGAACGCTGGGCGTTTGATGAAGGAAGCAGGTGCAGCTGCGGTCAAGCTCGAAGGTGGCCAGCGAGTGCTCGACGCCGTCGCACGGATGACAGCAGCGGGAATTCCCGTGATGGGACACCTGGGACTGACACCCCAGAGCATCTACCAATTTGGCTCCTACCAAGCCCGCGGACGTGAGCAAGAAGAAGCCGAGCAAATCTACCGCGATGCACTTGCGCTGCAAGAGGCCGGCGCATTTGCAATCGTTCTCGAAAAGATTCCCGCCGCGCTAGCCAAGCGCATAACCGAATCGCTTCGCATCCCGACGATTGGGATTGGTGCTGGCCCGTGGTGCGACGGTCAAATTCTCGTCTACGCAGATATGCTCGGATTGACGGTGGACTTCCACCCTCGTTTTGTGCGACGCTACGAAAACCTCTTCGAACGAATTTCCGACGCTGTTCGTCGCTACGGTGAAGATGTCCGACGTGGCGATTTCCCCAATGAGAGCGAAAGCTATTAGCGCAGCCATCGTCCTGCTCCTTGCCGGATGCGAGCAGGGCACAGTGTACCGCCAGCCTGCCGATATCGTCTTCCCTGATTCGAACGTCAGTTATTCGCGGCACGTCGAGCCATTTCTGCGTTTGGCGTGTGCGTTCAGTGGCTGCCATAGTTCCCAGGACCCAATCCCGCTCGATAGCTACATCGCGCTCTTCCAAACGCCGGGGCTTGTGATCGTTGGGCATCCAGAGCAGAGCCGGCTCAACCAGGTGCTCGATGGGCGTCTGGCACATCCCCCCGTATTCCAAGATCGCATCACCGACAACCACCGCCGCGGAATGGCTACCTGGGTCCGCGAAGGAGCACGCAACAATTAGCCGCGCGTGGTATCTTTGTGCCCCGTCGCAGGAGTGGCGGAATTGGCAGACGCGCTGGACTCAAAATCCAGTGGAGCTCAAAACTCCGTGTGGGTTCGACTCCCACCTCCTGCACCCTTACCGCACAACCACAATTGGAATCGTTACCCGCCTGACGCCAGTTGTCGCGATCGCGATATACACCCCCGGCGCAAGCGTTGAGCAGTCCAGTTCGGCGCTCGTTCCTTCGGTGCGGATTGGTACATCGCGTTGCCGCCCTTCAAGGCTGAGCAGACGTACCTCCGTTACCAGTTGGGCAAGCTCGATGCGGACCACATCGCTTGCAGGCTGTGGGGAGGCATACCATTCGACCGCGCTTGGCTCCTGGACGCTGAGCGCACTGGGCGTTGTTCCGCGCAAGACAAGTCGCACCGTCGGTTCATCGTAGTCGTTCGATGTAATCGTCAGCAGTGCGGTGCGCCAGCGTGTTTCCTCCTGCTGCGGCGAATACTCCAGCGTGAGAGTGAGCTGCTCCCCACTGCGGAGCCAGAGTCCCTCGGCAGGAAGCGGTGGCTGGGTGCTTACGATCCGAAAACCGAGGTTGGAGGGAAACGAGCTTACCTGCACTTGCGTAAGACGAAGCGCTGCTGCGGTCGCTGGGCGTATCGTCAGCTGCCGACGCACGGGCGTACCAACGGGGGTTGCTCCAAAGTCAATCGTGTCGCGTGGAACGTCTAGTTGCGGCACCGGTCCGACACGGAAGTTGAAGATTGCGCCCTTGCCGCAATCGCCGTCGAGCGTGAAGACGCGTTTACCACGCGCAGAAATCCAGAGTGCACCGCTGCCGAGCTGTTGCTGGGTCGCCCACCACGCAAGCCCATAGCCAGCTGGGTTCTCGAATCGGAACTGGTAACAACCATCCTCAAGCTGGAGGAGGGCAATATCGGTGACTTCATCGCCCAAGTTGCGACGCTCGGCAATGAGCGCGCCATCGTCAAGTCGCTCCAAACGCCAGGCCAGCCCTTGCTCGGCAGCAGCACGGTTGGTTTTGAAGTACACGACGACGGAATCGCCTGGCACGGTCGGCACATCGGTAAATGTCGAAACAGCACGGTGGAACTGCTCTTCCTGGTTCGGCTGGCCATTGACGCGCGTGATAGCAATTTCCAGCCGCCGCGGCGCGGGTGGGTCGAGGACTCCCGCCATCGTTGGCAGTTCGATGCTCGCGGTATCCCCGAGCCGAAGCGGTGATGAGGCAGTCCACTGGAACTGCTGCATCGGCTGACCGTCGAAGGCGTACTCAAGCACTAGTGAGCGAATGCTATCGCGTCCATCGTTGCGAACGACCACCAGTGGGCGCCCGCACGTGGGGTTGAGCCGTCGCATCGGCGGAGCATCGGTAGGCATGCGGATCTCGACGATGCTCGCGCGCGTGCTGAACGCTGGCCGCCGCGCGTAGAGCACCTGGGCGGTGATGAGGTACGACGACGGATGCGCGCTGAACTGTTCGTTGACAAATGGCTCCATTTGGTAGTCGAACACAGACTCCTGACCTGGCTGAACGTTGGCGGTTATCCACTGCTCCCACGGATGCACGACATCGCCCGGACACCAGCCAGCACGAGAGAGCGGCCAGGTGCCATCCTGCGGAAACACAGGATTCCACCCGCAGTCATCCCGCCAGAGGTGCTGGCGGTAGGTTGCGCGCTGTCCGACGACGATCGTGTGCGTTTTTTCGGCAAACTCTGCTGCATTATCCGTCCCGCCGAAACCATGACCGGTTGTCGTAATGCGGAGTTTGACCATCTCTGCAGTTGATGGAACACGGAAGCGTTTGCCTGTGGTGTAGTGATCGATCGGGTCGTTGGGATTTCCGTAGGGGAACGACCCATTGATGAGCTGGTCGAGCGCGAACACCTCATATGGCGGCACACCTTCGATTGCTTGGATCCATGCTGTAAACATGGCGCTCTGCGTCCAGCCTTGATATTGCACAACGACGGTCGCACTATCGCCGAAGAGGAAGCGATAGTCGGTGATGTCCCACTGCCACGTCCACGACCACGTACTGGGGCGATTGGCTGCATAGGGGGTGATAAAGCGCGCAAGTTCGATTCGTTCGGCAATTGGGTTGCCGTTTGAATCACGCTCGACCGACGGACGCACAACAAAGAAACGGACGGTGTAGTCCCATTCGCCCAACCCAGGACCACACGGACACGAAAGGCGGAGCAACAGGAGCAGCCGTGCATAGCTGCGGTCGGCTGGAAGCCGCACCACTGCTTGTTTTTCCGATGGTTGCGCCGGAAAGCGCTCGTTCGAAAGAAGCGGAATCGTGAGCGTATCGCCTGCCTGCGCCACCGTTGCACATCCGATGAGCAGAAGAACACACCAACGCACTGCCATATGCTATGGACTCTGTATGACCAAGCGTTGCTCGAAACTACGACGCTTGGCTCCTGAGCGATATTTGCTTTCGATGTGCTGCTTTCGGCACGTACACGAATCCCGCGCTGATGACTCGGTTGAACACTCCCGTTTTGCCAATGGACGCCAGCAAATCCCCCAACGAACCTATCGCTTTCGAAAATCCTCCCACGCGAGGCAAGCTGTTCCTGCTGATGCTGCTGGGAACCGCAATCCTCTACGCGCAAGGTTTATCCATCGGGTACTATGGCGATGACTTCCAGTACATCTTCGCCCGCCCCGGTGAGATGATCTGGCGCATCTTTCTCGAACCTAATCCCGCGCACGCATGGTATCGTCCGCTCAGTTCGGCACTGCTTGCCGCTACGCAAGCCCTCGTGGGCTGGGAAACCTGGCCAATTCACGTGGTGCACATTCTCCTGCACGCGCTCCTTGCATGGCTCGTTGTGCGTTTTCTGCAGCGTGAAGGATTCGACGTTCCACACCACGTGGCAGCTGCACTGGTGATGATCGCCTCGCAGGCGAACGCTGCAGCGATTCTGCAAAACGACACGACCTCGCAAATTGCAGGCACCTACTTCGGGTGCCTGACGCTTTGGCTGCTCTACCGGAGAGCGACGGAAGATCGCACGGATGCTCCCCACCCCGACCCATTCCGCGTCCACTGGGGCGCACTTGCGACGTTCGCGTTGAGCTTACTGTCGAAGGAATCGAGCCTTGGGTTTCTCCCGATGATCGGAGTATTGTTCGTTGCTGCAGGGCGGCACAACCAGCCGTGGAAGCAGACTCTTGTGCGTAGGCTGGTGGCAGTGCTCCCCTACGTGGGCATTGTAGGTCTGTACTTTGCCGTGCGCGCTGCCGTTGGCATCCCGACCACACTCCAGGTAGATGAATACCGCACCGTCCGGCTCGGACTGAACATTCTAACGAACATTGCGCAATTGGCATTTGCGGCGGTGATTCCAACCTCGACGGTCACGGGCTACTTCACGCTGACGTCGGGTACAGTTCTCGAAAAAGCCCTGCTCATCCTTGCAACAGGAGTCGTCGTGGGCATTGCCGGATATGGCCTCTGGCACTGCCGCGAACATCGCCGGCTGCTTGGCGTGATAGCGCTTTTTGCACTCATGGGAATGTTTCCCACTGCGCTGATCAACCGCGTTTCGGAACTCTACGTGTACAATTCGTTCCCCTTCTTCGCAGTGCTGCTGGGCGTTGGATTCGGCCGCACGTGGGAACTCATCCGCAGCCGACGGGGGCTTGCGGTTCTTTTTTCGATCGGCGCAATCGTTCTGGGACTTTCGCACATCGCAGCGATTAGCCAGAAAGCATCGCTGGCCTACCTCAACGGCATTCGCGCTCGCGGGCTGCTCGAGCAGCTTGCTGGCTACGCTGAAAGCGCACCCCCCAATACCGCGATCGTGCTCCTCCGCACGGTTGGGCAGCAGGATACTACACCGAAACTCTACCAACTGCTGAAACCGGCCGCCCACAGAGCAGGCTTGAGCGTCTGGTCCATCGGATACCCAAAGTACTCCGTGTACGTGCTCGACGATTATTCCCTGCTCGAGGGCAATCCCTACCTGCTCGGCATTATCACCGGCCGCAGCGATGTGCGCTTGATCATCCCCGATTCTCTTTCGGCAGCAATTACCACCCCTAACGCACACCGCATGCTGCTCACTCTACGCGATGGCGCAATTGTTCCACTCGACCAGCAACCGTAGCACGCAGGGCACATCACGCGCTGGGCGAGGCTTTCGCTTGCCGCCTGCGCCAGAACTGCCAAAGCAGAGCTGCCATTGCCAACAGAACAACTGCCGTGCTTGCCATACTGATTGCCTTGCCGTTCTCGAATGCCGGCGAGGTAAAGCGAAATTCCAGCGTGTGCTCGCCCGGCGGAACAACGACAGCGCGGAATGCGAAGTTCGCCTTGTAGATGGGCACCTCGTTTCCATCTACGTACGCATGCCACGAGACGGGGTAGTAGATCTCGCTGAGAAAGAGCAGATTCGATCCCGTTGCTCGCACTCGATAGCGTTGGTAGTGGAACGACTTCTCGACCAGCTGGACGGATGCGCCACTATCGGGTGGGACGACCGCAGCCGAGAGCGACTGCTCGAGGAAGACCGTATCGCGCGGATCGAAATCGCCTGCCTGCAACCGTTTGAGGATCGCGAGGTCTGAAGCCACTGCCGCATGCCGCACAAAGAACGCTCGCGGCAACGCAGACGGATTGGCGTAGATGAGCGCGCCAGTAGTCGAGCGGAAGACTGGCTCGGATTGCTCGAACATTCTTCGCTCAGCGAGGATGTACTTGACACCGAGCAGATTCCACAGGAACGGGTTCATAATGACCGAGCCGCCACCATTGCCGGCTTCGTCCATCAGGTCTTGGTAGATGCGCAGTTTCGCCGAATGGTAGCCGTGAATGTTTTCGAAGCCGTAGTATGCCGAAGCGTTCGGAACGGGCAATGCGCCGAAATCGGCAATGCGATAATCACTTGTGTCGCGGCGGAGGAACTCTACGTAGTCGTACCGCTGGAAGGTACGCTCCGGCGTTTGCCCTCTGGCGACCTCCATCGGACGGTAACCGACACGCCAGAGATCGGCAACCACGAGCACCAGCACTCCGAGCAGTGCCCAGTGCGGACGGAGCGATCCACGCACCCACAGCAAGAGCAGCAGGGTTCCGAGCACGAGCACGATTGCGGTGACGATCCAATCACTCCGCATTTGGCTGAACACAAAGCGCGCCAGTTCCGTCTTGATTTCCGGCGAGTACTGCGCAAGCTGTTGGCTTGCCATGACGCTCTGGCGGTAGCTCGATTCAATCATCCCGGGCACGATAAACCCGAGCACAAGCCACACGCCTGCAATGACCAACAGCATCCGCACCATCTTCACCGATCGCCGCTCAGCAATGCCACGCAATCCGTAGGCAGCAAGGATCGGCACGGCAAACTGCAGCATCACCAGCGCCATACTCGGCGCACGGAACTTGTTGAAGAGCGGCACATGGTAGTAGAACGCGTCGTAGAGCAGTGGGAAGTTTTTCCCAAACGACAGAAGAAGCCCAAAGAGCCCGAGCACAACGAGAAATTGCACGAACACCTCCCGCCGATAAAGCCACGCACCGACGATCGCCAGCATGAGTACGAGGATGCCCATGTAGTTTGCTGCATCGGTAAATGGCATTTGTCCCCAGTAGGCCATGATCTTCGTTGTGCGCCCTCCGGTGAGCGGGCCGCGGTAGTCGAGTTTGCCGAAGCCGAAGTAATTCGGCACCAGGAACGTGATCATCTCCTCTGGCGAGAACGACCAGTTCGTCGCGTACTCGTAGTCGTTGCCATCGAGCTTTTTCTGCTGGGCAGGATCGGGATTTGTTCGGATGCTGATTGGTGCTGTCCCACGCGTCGAGTACGGTGTGTACTCGAGCGTCGTCAGATAGCGGTCAGCAGCCATACCGAACGAGAGCGCCGCTGCAACTGCCAGCGTCGCTCCTGCCCGAAGGACACCGGCGACGTTCTGCCGGCGCACCAGGCCGCTGCCGAGTTCGAAGAGCAGGTACAGCGCAAACGCACACACCCCGTAGAAGACCATCTGCAGATGCGTGGACTCGATGAGTACGTGCACGGCCACCACCAAAAGCACCGCTTCGAGCAATCGCCAGCGCTCTCGGAGCGACTCCAACCCGAGAAGAATCCAGGGGAACATCGCCAACGCAACCGGCTTGGTCAGGTGGCCAATCATCACCCAGACGATGACGAATGTCGAAAACACCGCCGTGACCGCCGCGATGAGTCCAATGAGCGGAACGTGCCCTTTTCGCCGAAGCAGCACATACATCCCAGCGCCGTAGAGCACGTACCAGAATGCTACGCGCGCAGTATCACTGCCGAATATGCTCCCGATTGCGCTTGCGATGCCGAAGACAACAGCACTGACAACATCCCACCACCGATTGCCGGTCACCAGCAGCGCACCGTAGCCGGGCATGCCGCTGAAGATGTATGGCACCCAGAGCGGGAATTCCCCGCGTTTGGAAACCTGCTCCAAGTATGGTTTGAAACTCTCCGAGGAGAGACTATCCGATGAGACAAACGAGCCTCCGAAGATGCCCTTCCAGAGAAAGGCAACTACTAATGCTGCAATGGTTGTGATGGCAATCGCTGTTGTGCGTCGCTCAAGACGCGGGAGCAGTGTCGCTGGAAGGAGCAAGGGAGAAGTCGGTTGCTGCGTTTTCATTGCGTCTGTTCCGAAAAATGGAGCGGGCAAAAATACTCGGCTCTGCATTGGCGATATTTGCTGCTGAGTAGTACCACCTCAGCTGTGAGGTTTCGACGATGAATGCAGCGTTCTTGCACCTTGCGATCAATCACGCACCGCTGTTTCTTTCGCTGATTGCGGCTGCTCTGTTACTGGGAGCGCTGGTACGGCGAAATCGGAGTTTGCTCAGTGCCGGGACGTGGCTGGTTATCGCAGCGGGCATTGGAGCTGTTGTCACGCTCCAGACTGGAGAGCAAGCTGAACACTTGATCGAACACGTACCTGGCATCAACGCTGCTGCGATCGAAGCACACGAAGAGAGCGCGAAAGTCGCTGTACTGGCAACTGTTGTGGCTGCTGGTCTTGCCATTGGCGTCACCGTCGGTCAGCGCTGGTGGGGCGAGCGTTTTCGGTGGGGTGCATCGTCGGTACTTTTGGCGGCAGTGCTTACATCTCTTCTGCTCGTTGCTCTTGCAGCACACCGTGGCGGCCTTATCCGCCATGCCGAGGAGTTGGAAAATCGCTTGCCACCCCCGACACCGGAAGAATGAATGCGCATTCTCTCCTTCGCCGTGCTGCCAAACTGTTTGAGCGTCTCGATCTCCAGCACGATCGAGACGATGTAGAATCCATCGTCGCAAGTCTCGAACGCGACGCTGAGTTTCGAGGCGTCAATCTCTGGGTGCTCATCTGTGCTGTCCTGGTTGCATCGGTTGGCTTGAACGTAAACTCGACCGCGGTCATCATCGGTGCGATGCTCATCTCACCGCTGATGGGACCGATCATCGCACTGGGGGTTAGTCTGGCGACCTACGATCTTGCCCTGCTCAAAAAATCCAGCAAGAACTTCGGTGTTGCCGTCTTGTTCGGTATTGTCAGCTCTGCGATCTACTTTGCCTTATCCCCACTCAAGGAGCCACAATCTGAACTTCTTGCTCGCACTAATCCAACGCTGTGGGATGTATTGATTGCGTTTTTCGGGGGGCTGGCAGGAATTATAGCCTCGACGAGCCGCGAGAAGAAATTCACCGTTATCGCTGGGGTTGCAATCGCGACAGCGCTGATGCCACCCCTCTGCACCGTTGGCTATGGCTTAGCGCTGCAGCAGTGGCGATTTTTCTTTGGAGCACTCTATCTGTTTGCCATCAATACGGTCTTCATCTCCACGGCAGCATATGCTGTTGCGCAGTTGCTGCGTTTTCCCAATCGCATCGAGGAAGCATCCGGCCGCCAGCGCGTTCGACGCATTATTTGGGCAGTGGTCATTGCTACAGCACTGCCGAGTATCTACTTAGCCTGGAGGGTCGTTGATCAGACCATCGTCCAACAACGCATCCGCCAGTATGTGCAAACTGAATTCCACCTCCCCCGCACCACTGTCGTCAGCTATCACGTCAAGGAACAAGGGGACTCGACCGTGCTGGAAGTTGTCCTTCTTGGTGAGCCTCTCGATAGTCTCCGCATCGCGGAACGGCGCCAGCATCTCGAACTATTCGGACTCAAACAGGTCCGCCTGGAAATCGTGCAAGGCAGTAGTCCTGCTCTTTCAACGGAGAAAATCCGCGCAGCTGTGCTCGAAGAGTTTTACCAGAAAACCGAGCGTAAGCTCCAGAGCCTCCAGGACAGTCTGCGCTCTGTCGAGCATGCTCTGGTATCCTATCGCGAGGATGACACGCTCACTGCGCAGATCGCACGAGAGCTGCCGATCCTATTTCCCGAAATTGAACGAATTGCACTGCGGCAGATAGTCGTCCACTCTCCTTGGTCAGCTGCAACGCAGGATACAATGACTGTGGTGCTCTTCGAGGCAAAGCAAATCACAAGCTCGCGGAGGAAGCAATTCGAACAATGGCTCCGCATGCGGACCCGCCGCGAGCAGCTCCGCTTGGTTGCGTTCTAACACAATCGCGCTCTTGGAAAAATTCTGACAGCACCTGCCTCCGCCACTTGAGGTGCATCACCCCCGTCTGCCGAGCCATGGAGTTCGGCTCTCCTCCAGCCCCGAACGCAAAACTTCCGTGCTCCGTAGAACTACGGAATTTTCCGCGGATGCTTGCAAACGTAGCACGTACGCTGTAATTTCGGCTTGCCGGCTCTGTGGCGCGTTCGCGTTCCGGCACTACGATCCCAGCCGCCTATCCCAGCACGTGAGTTCGGAGAGCCTCCCGTCGAACCTTGACCATCGCACAAGGAGAACAGGCATGTTTCACAATTTCGCTGTCGGAAGGATGCTTACGCGTTTCCAGCTCATTGGACTACTTGCTCTAGCCAGTGCGTCGGCTGCGCTGGCACAAAACCCCCAGTCGTGGGCTCTCAGCGTTGGTGGTGGGTTTGTCAACGGCATCAACGAAGCGGTCAGCCGTCCGCTCACTGGGCAGTTTCGCGCGGCCCTGCTCTATGCGACCAGCCGCTCGGTTGCGATCGAAGCCGGCGGCGGATATGCGCTGTTTGCCTCCTCGAAGCTCGAGCAATTCCGCGATTATCGCACCAACGCGATTCCACTTGACATCCGCGTTCGACTCACACCGTTCCAGTTCATCGGTGTCAAGCCGTACATCTACGCTGGCCTGGGCTACGTGTACTACAGCTATGACCCCGCGACGATCCGACTTGGTGGCTACCGCGATGCTCCACCGACTGCCCGCGCAGAGGACTCCGTCTCTGGTGCAGCGCCCTATGCTCCACTCGGCATCGGGCTCAACGTCAAGCTGAGCAATCGCTGGGCCCTCGATATTGCGCTCGGCGGCCATCCGACATTCAACGACGATATGAACCCACTCCACGACGGACAGAACGACGCGTTCTGGAGCGGGATGCTCAGCTTCATGTACAGCTTCCGCGACGACATCACCGACTCTGATAACGACGGATTGACGGACTTGGAAGAAGAGCAGCTCGGCACCGATCCCTTCAATCCCGATACCGACGGCGATGGCCTCAAAGACGGCGAGGAAGTGAAAGTCTATCGCACCGATCCGAAAAACCCCGACACCGACGGTGACGGCCTCAAAGACGGCGCCGAAGTCAAGCAGTACAAGACCGATCCTCTCAAAGCCGACACCGACGGCGACGGCCTCAAAGATGGCGAGGAAGTCAATCAATACCGCACCAATCCGTTGAGCCCCGATAGCGATAACGATGGACTCAGCGATTTCGAAGAAGTCACGCAATACAAAACCAACCCACTCAAAGCCGACACCGATGGTGACGGCCTTGCCGATGGCGAGGAAGTCAAAAAGTACAAGACCGATCCTCTCAAAGCCGACACCGACAGCGACGGCCTCAGCGACGGCGAAGAAGTAAGCCAGTACAAAACGGACCCGCTCAAAACCGATACCGACGGCGATCGCCTCAGCGATGGCGACGAAGTCAAGACGTATCGCACCAATCCACTCGATCGCGATACGGACAAAGGCACCGTGGACGATGGCACCGAAGTACTCGTCCAGAAAACCAATCCGCTCGATCCGAGCGACGATGTCCCCAAGCCGAAGGAGGAAAAGAAACCGACTCTCGATGTCGGCAAAAAGATGATTCTCCGCGGAATCACCTTCAAGAAAAATAGCGCCGAAATTCTGCCCCGCTCCTATCCGACGCTCGAGGAAGTTCTCAAAACGCTCCAAGACTATCCCGACATGGAGGTCGAAATTCAAGGCCACGCCTCCAAATCGCGCAATAAGCGGCGCAAGGAATCCCAAGAGGTGCGCCTCTCACAGCAGCGTGCAGAATCTGTCCGGATGTGGCTCATCAACCGCGGAATTGCTCCCACACGGCTCATTGCCAAGGGGTACGGAACCAGCGAGCTCATTGACCGACGCCGACCGTACAGCTCCGTCAACCAACGGATCGAATTCCTGCGGATCAAGTAGCGCTGCGTGCGCTGTAAGACGGACGGCCCTATCCTGTCGGGGTGCGCCAGAAGAACACACGGCGCACCCCGACGCCATTTTCCCATCGCTGCCAGCCCTAATTTCGCGCGCTCAGTTTTCCTCGTCCCATGCCTGGTTGCATATGCGACTGCTCTTGGCTCTTGTGGTGTGTTCCACTGCTTGCATTTTCAGCGCGGTAGCCAGTGACACACTCGTTGCGTTGCCGGCTGCCGACCTCCGCGTTCGCCTTCCGCGTCCCGATACGATTGCGCTTGGTACGTGGTCGCTGGCAGACTACTCGACGCCGGAGATGTATAGCTTCGAGCTTGCTGTGCCCAACGTTCGCCCCACGACAGCCGAGCCGACAGCGCTCCAGATGCGTTATGGGGACTCCCTGGCAATCTTCATTGCTGCAGTGCCGGAATTTCTCACCACCGTTGATCTTCTCGGCCGGATGCTAGACCTGGTGCAACTGCGCCGCTCCTCCCACGCTCCGGCCCCGCTGATGATCACCGATGCAGCCCAGCGCTTGCTCGGCATAGCACCCGCCGAGGAAATCTCAATCGAGCTTCGGGACACAACCGCAAACGATTCGCTCTTTACGCTCATCACCTCCGCCAAGCGTGGCCAGGACGTTGCGCTCGTTATCGTGCGGAGCCGGAGCAATCCCCGAACCAATGGTACTGCAAGCAACCGCACCTACCGACAGATTCTCGCAACCATGGCAATGGACAGCCTCCTCCTCCGCGACACTACGTTGCTTGAGCATCCCGCGGGATGGATGGTGGCATTCCCGCAGGTCTGGAGAGAGAAGCTTTCAACTGCCCGCAGTGTGCCGCTCTTTTTGCCCGATCGCAGCGACGACACGCTCTGGAATACCGTCACCGTGCAGTTGCCGCTTGTCCGCATTGACTACACCGTAGCGAAGTATCGGATCAGCGATTCTGCAATGGCAGACGTCGTCGAATACCTCGCAGAACGGAAAGGGCTTGAGCAATGGTCGCCGCCATCACCATGCCGCTTGGGGAAATTGACAGGTACGTGGTACCGCACCCTTGCACCACGCCGCGGCGATACAGTTCAGACGACCTACGGTGTTTTTTTCGCGCGAGGGTGGTTGGCAACGATTCAGCTTGTTGCGTGGGAGCGCGATATGGAGCACGTCGGCACGATTCTCCCTGCGCTGGTCGGGATGCTTCACCTTCCGCTCGAGCGCTAACGACGTTTTCTGCATCTGTTTGCTCATCGTTCAGGCGCGCGCTGGGGTTGCTCGGCGTGGAGACGGTGGAGGATGCGATGGACAATTGGTGCAAGCAAAACACCGACAGTTGCCAGAAATGCCACCCCTGCGTAGAGCGCATACGCAGCCGCAAAGAGCTTCCCTGCCGTGCTGTGGAGCGTGTTGACCGGCCCCATGCCCCCCAAAATCATCGCTGCCTCCAGGGCGGCATCCACCCACGGGAGCCCCTCGATAGTGTGGTAACCAACAATCCCGATACTCAAGGAAATGACCAGGAACAGAGCAGCAATCGCACCATGCCCGAGCATGCGATGAACAAAGAGCCGCCGCGGCAGCAGCGGCTCGGAGCGGTGTTCGTAGTGCCCGATGCGGAGTGGCATGGACTATCAGCTGCCGGATGGAACAGGTTCGAGCCGAATGCGAATTGTCGTGCCGTCAATTTCCACTGCATGAGCATCGCCCATGGGCGTGCTGTCGGGGAGAAGCTCGAGCTCCACCGCGAGCGTTTCGTCGGCCACGTAGTGGCGCATCTGCTCCAGACTCGAGCGGATTGGATCGGGAGCTTCGATCGCAAGCCGAATGCGATCGGTCACGTGCAGGCCGCTTGTCTTCCGCAAATTCTGGATGCGATTGACCACCTCACGGGCGATACCTTCCGCATGGAGCTCTGGAGTGATTTCTGTGTCGAGCGCAACAGTGACGCTCCCTTCTGAAGCGACGAGCAAGCCTTCGATGTCCTGGCTAATGATCTCGACATCCTCGAGCGTAATGGATGCGTGGAGGTCGCCAAGCTCGAGCGTCAGCTCGCCCTGCCCCAGGAGCTGGCGAATCTGCTGCGGGGTGAACGCGCGGATCGCCGCAGCAACACGCTGAACGTCTTTGCCATAGCGCTTGCCGAGCGTGCGGAAGTTTGGCTTTGCCGTCCGGCGGACGACCGCCGTCTCGTCGTCGAGAAATTCGATCGCTTTGACGTTGACTTCCTCGGCAATGAGCGGTGCCACATGCTCGATGTCGCGCCGCTGCTCGTTGGAAACTGGAGCCAGGAGAATTCGCCGCAATGGCTGGCGGGTGCGAATGCGTGCCTTTTCGCGGAGTGAACGCACCAGGTACACGATCTGCTGCGCAAGCGCCATACGGCGCTCGAGCGTCTCATCCCACAGCGACGGATCGCCCGGCTCGATGCGTTCCATGTGGACCGAGAGCGGATCGCTGTCACGTCGAAGCCGCTGGTAGAGGTCCTCAGCCAAGAACGGTGCAATGGGCGCAATCAACACACTGACCGTCCGGAGCACCTCGTAGAGCGTTTGGTAGGCAGCGCGTTTGTCCTCGTCGCGTTCGCCTTTCCAGAAGCGCCGCCGGTTGCGGCGGACGTACCAGTTCGACACATCCCGGCGGACGAAATCCTGCACCAGCCGTGCAGCACGCGTGATGTCGTACTGATCCATTTCCTCGCAGTAGCGCGTCCGCAGTGAGTGCAGCGCCGAGAGCACCCACCGATCAATTTCCGGGCGATCGGCAACAGGAACAAGCGGTTCTGTCCCCGTAAAGCCATCAACGTTCGCGTAGAGCGCAAAGAACGCGTAGGTGTTGGTCAATGCGCGGAAGAAATCAGCCAGCACCGTCGAAGCAATGTCGCTTTCGTTGAAGCGGAGCGGCTTCCACGGCGGATTGCTCGCAACCATGTACCACCGCACTGCATCGGCGCCGTAGCGCTGCATCATCGCAAAGGGGTCAACGGTATTGCCGCGGCTCTTGCTCATTTTTTGCCCTGCGCTGTCGAGCACCAGCTCGTTGACGACGACCGAGCGGAACGCCGGCTGATCAAAGAGTGCAGTCGCCAGGTTGTGGAGCGTATAGAACCAGCCGCGCGTTTGATCTATGCCTTCGGCAATAAAATCTGCCGGGAACGAACGTTCGAAAAGCTCGCGGTTCTCAAACGGGTAGTGGAACTGCGCAAACGGCATCGCGCCACTGTCGTACCAAACGTCAATCACATCTGGCACGCGGCGGTAAATCTTGCCGTTGCGCTCGAAGACGATGCGGTCCACAAACGGACGGTGCAGATCGAGTTCCTCGGCAACTGCGGCCGCTGGCACACGCCCACCGCCGGGTTGCTCGATGAACCCCTCGAGCAGTTCTGCAATCGAACCGATTGCAAAGGCATCGCCATCGTCGCTGACCCAAATCGGCAGCGGCGTCCCCCAGAACCGATCGCGAGAAAGCGCCCAATCTTTGACCTCCTCGAGCCAATTGCCGAAGCGCCCGCTGCCAATTTCCGGCGGTTGCCAGCGAATCGTCCGATTGAGCTCGATCATGCGGTCGCGATACTCCGGCGAGCGAATGAACCACGACTGCCGGGCGTAGTACATGATCGGGTTGCCTGTCCGCCAGCAGTGTGGATAGGTGTGCTCGTAGTCGAACGTCGCTTTGAGCACCTTGCCACGCGCCTTGAGCGCAGCGACGATATCGCGGTCGGCGCCTTCCTCGACGCTCCCATCGGGATAGGTGAACGTCTTGATTGCACGGCCGGCGAACTGCCGCACCGCCTCGGTGAAGTGCCCATTCGGTGTAACCGGGATAGGCATTGGCAAATTGAAGCGTTGCATCATCTCGAAGTCGTCCTGCCCAAATGCTGGCGCAAGATGGACGATGCCGGTCCCCTCCTCGGTCGTGACAAACTCACCGGGCAGCACAGAAAGCGCATTTGGGTGCGCGTCGAGATCGAGCGCGATATCATCGAAGATTTGCTCATAGCGTGTGCCGACGAGCGCTGCACCTGGTAGCGTGGTTTCGACGCTCACCTCCCACTGCCGGTCGAAGACTGCTTCGATGCGCGAGGCCAAGAGCACAAAGCGCAGAGATTGCTCCGGATCTTTTGTCGAACGCGCAGTGACAACGGCGTACTCCAGCTCCGGATGCACTGCAAGTGCAACGTTGCCGAACAGTGTCCAGGGCGTCGTCGTCCACACAAGGAGCGCTGCGCCCTCCAGCGCTGGATGCGATGGCTGCACAACACGGACGATCAGGTACACGCTCGGATCGCGAACCGTCCGATAGCCGAGCGAGAGCTCATGCGACGATAGCGGTGTTTCGATCGTCGGCGATTGCGGCACGACCTTGAACCCCTGGACGATGAGCCCGCGATCGAATAGCTGCTTGAGCGACCACCACACGCTTTCGATGTACTCATTCGAGCACGTCATGTACGCCGTATCGAGGTCAACCCAAAACCCCATGCGACGCGTCAGGTAGCGCCAGCCGCCCTCCATCGTGATGTGCCGCTCGACAAGCTCGCGGCAGTAGCGGTTGAAGCGATCAATGCCGTAGGCTATGATGTCGTTGCGCGTCAGCAGCCCAAGCTCCTTGCTGGCGGCGATTTCGACCGGAAGCCCATGGGTGTCCCATCCTGCCTGGCGACGGACGTAGTAGCCCCGCATCGTTTTGTAGCGACAGATGGCATCCTTCACTGTGCGCGCCATCATGTGGTGGATACCCGGCGCACCATTTGCCGTCGGCGGACCTTCGTAGAACGAAAACCACGGAGCGCCTTCCTCGAGTCGCTGCGCAAGCGAACGCTCGAACGCACCTGAGGCATCCCAGAACTCCAGGATGCGTTCCTCGAGTGCAGGAAAGTTGAGTTCGTCGTCGTAGGGTGGAAATGTCGCCATTGCACCTGCAGCGTCTTGAGTTCGCAAGGCGCAAATATCGTGAACGCTTTCTGCGTCTTGGCGCACAGCAGCGTAGCTTTGTAGCACGTTTTCCATCGCAGAACGTTCCCATGCCCGTCATCGAAGGACACCGTAATTCTGCTGCACGCATTGCCATCGCAGTAGCACGGTGGAATGAACTTGTCACCGCGCGGCTGCTCGAGGGCGCGCTCGGCGAGCTTCGCCGCAACGGCATCGCGCAAGAACGTGTCACCGTTGTGTCATGTCCGGGCAGTTTCGAACTTCCCTTGGTAGTCAAAGCGCTCGCAGAGCAGAAGCGATACGATGCGATAATCGCACTCGGCTGCGTTATCCGCGGAGAAACGCCACACTTCGATTACGTCGCGTCGCAGGCAGCAAGTGGCATCATGCAGGCAATGCTCGCAAGCGGGATTCCGTGCGCCTTCGGTGTGCTCACGACCGACACACTCGACCAAGCGCTCGATCGCGCGGGCGGAAAAGCTGGCAATAAAGGCGCAGAAGCAGCGGCGGTCGCGCTGGAGATGGCGCACCTACTATCCACGCTCCGGGCATGATGCGTTCGGCAATAGCCTTCCTTTTCTCGGTTGCGATTGCCGCAAGTGGGCAAACGATCCCAAGCGTTGGAACGCTCCAGTGGCGCTCGCTGACCTCCCTGCTCGACGCGCGCGACGTCACTTCCGATCGCGGCGGCAAGCTATGGATTGCAACAACGGGTGGGATTTACGCAACTGGCCCAACAAGCGCCACCATTGCAAGCCAGTACCGCCCGGGCGAAGGTCTGCTCGGGCTGGACTTTTCCGCAATCACAGCATCAGAAAGCGGCGATACCATCATCGCGGGCACAACCGATGGAACGCTGGAACTTCTCCATGCAGAGCGTGGCCCCCTTGCGACACTGACCGACATCCGACGTGCTTCCGATCAATATCCTCGCCGCACCATCAACGACATCATCGCGCACAACGGACGCTTCTTCGTCGCCACCGACTTTGGCATCGTCGTTTACGATGCAGCTGACGGCGTCCCGATCGAGACAGTGGATCTTGTCGCAACCTTTGCGCCGAAGTCGGCGATCACTGCACTGGCGCTCCGCGGCGATACGCTCATCGCGGCAGGAGCGCAAGGAGTTGCGGCAACCTGGCTGGGGTTGCCCTCGCTTCGGGATCGGCGGCTGTGGAAGGTCTGGAAACTGCCGAACGGCTGGCAGTGGGACAGCCCAGCACGCGCAGTGACGCTCGACGGTGCAGGATTGCTCGTCGTCGCAACACAGACGGCAATTCTCCGCGAACGTGGCGACTCGCTCATCCTTGCGTGGGCGCGTCCCTCCGGTAGCAGCGAGACGATCGCAGGGCTTGGCACTATCGCCGGACGTATCGTCTTTGCCTTCGGGCAACAGCTTTGGGACCTCGAGAGCAGCCAGCCCATCGGACCACCACAGCCAGCGGCAATTCGCCGTGTGCGGTCGCTTCCCCTTCCGAGCGGGACAACGCTCGCATGCTGCCTTGCGCGAGGGATTACGTTGCTCGAAGGCGACTCGCTTAGACACATCGTGCCGAACTCGATGCTCAGCAACACGGCATACGACCTTGCGGTGGACCTCGACGGCAATCTCTGGGTTGCGACTGCAACCGGGAACCGTGCCGGCAGCGGCTTTGCATGCCTTCGCGGCGACCGCTGGATAGTGCTTGCGCCGGAAACTGATCGGCGCGTTCCATCACCGTACTACTACCGCGTTGCAGCGATGCCCAACGGCGACGTCTGGCTGAGCAGCTGGGGTGCTGGGTTGCTGCGTGCGCGTCTGCTGGCTGGGGATTCGATTGTGCTCGAGCAGTATAACAACGACAACTCTCCGCTGGTGGGATTCCCCACCAATCCATCCTTCACCGTCCCTGGCAGTGCGATCGGTGACCGAGCAGGCACCGTCTGGATCGCGCACTGGGGCAACTGGATTCAATCGTCGAGCCACCTCATCGCCCGAGACACTGGTGGGCAGTGGTACGGCTTCACCTATCCTGGCAATCCGCCGGGTGTGGGCTACTTTATGTTCATTGCCATTGATGCTGCAGGAACCAAGTGGCTCGGCTCCTACCGTACCGACGCTGATGGCAGCGGGCTTGCGTGGTTCAACGATGGCGGCACACTCGGTGATCGGAGCGACGATCGGTGGGGCCGCATTAGCGCTCCCTCGGCATCGCTGCCTTCGAACACAATCACCGCTTTAGCGACGGATCGAACGGGGATGCTCTGGGTCGGCACAACCGCCGGACTTGCGGTCATCGTCAACCCGACAGTTGTTCTCAGTGGCGGAACGCCGTTTATCCGCACTGTGCGCGAACTCCGCGGTGTGGCGATCAACGCAATTGCGATTGATGCACTCGACAACAAATGGATCGCCACCTCCAACGGCATTTGGGTGATCGCCGACGATGGCGTCACAATCCTCGGCACGATCACACAGACGCAGTACCCAGCGCTCCTTTCCAACGATGTGCGATCGCTGGCCACTGATCCATCCCGCGGTCGGCTCTACATCGGCACAGAGCGCGGCATCAACCTCGTGCAAACATTGGCAATCGAACCAGAGCAGCACTATAATCTCCGGCTCTATCCGCAACCGTTCGATCCTGACCGCGAGCTTCTGACCATCGAAGGCTTGGCCGCCGATACTGAACTCCGCATCTCGACACTCGATGGCATGACGGTACAAACGATCCGCACGCGAAGCCGGACCGCGCTCTGGGACGGACGTAATGCTTCTGGCGAGCTTGTCCCCACAGGGATTTACCTTCTCCACGCGGTCTCAGAACAAACAGGAGAAGGCGCGGTAGCGAAGATCGTCGTCGCTCGATCAACTGCCGGGCGGTAGCGGATCGGCCAGCAGCGCTTTCGCAAGCTCTGCAACGGTCTCGAGGTACTTGACCCTGCTATCGTCATTGAGCAGCGCCTCGCGTTGGCGAACCAGCGTGCGACTCCCACTGGCTCCGATCCGCCACAGACGAAGCTCGATGCGCGCACCATCCGCGGTGCGCACCAGTGCTCCGCTGACGACTGCTTCGACTCCAAAGAATGCCAGCGCTGCCAGCTCTTGCTCTGATGGGGGCATAAGCGGTTCCGGTCCATAGAGCCGAAACTGCGCGTACATGCTGTCGCGCGTGTCAACATCCAGTGTGACAGCCCAGGGCGAACGTTGTGCTCCAGTGATCGCTGCCAGAACCCCGCTATAGCTCGTTGCGATTGCATCCTCGAAAAGCTCCCACCGCGGGAGAACGGAGGGATTATCTCGCAGTTCCATGCTGGTAACAGCGACCAGCGCTGCGGGGCGGATGCCACGAGCGCTATCGGTGCGTGCGTAGAGAAGCGTATCGCCAACTGCCACGCAGAGCGCACGTTCGAGCGCTTCGAGGAGCGCTGGATCGGCGAGCGGTTCGTCCGAACGTGCCCACCGATGGCGGATCAGCCCGTAGCCGATTCCTCTGCGCACGTGCGTCGGTGAGCGGAGCACGAGTTCTGCGCGGAGCAGATTTTCAAAGCGGTCGCACTCGACGCTCGCACGCCAACGAGCACCGAGCGCCGTTGCAATGGAATCGGCTGAGATTCCGGAGCGCCGCAAGCGTTGTACGACCGAATCGCGTAGCGTCACAAGCTCGTACCAACCGCTTGTTTGAAACGCGAGCACCAAACCTGCTTCGATTTTTTGGGGAGAAAGCTGTGCGCGCTCGGTCACCGCAATGCTCTCAAGGAGCACCCTCTCGTGCGGTGGTTGGGCGCTCCAGGCTGCAAGGGAGCACAGAAGGATAAGTGCCGCTACCACCCAAGCACCCACGCGAAGACGAGCGGTGCAACGATTGTCGCGTCGCTTTCGATGATGAACTTCGGCGTCTCGACGCCAAGCTTGCCCCAGGTGATCTTTTCGTTCGGCACCGCACCGGAATAGGAGCCGTAGCTTGTCGTCGAGTCGCTGATCTGGCAGAAGTAGCTCCACAGCGGCACATCGGTTCGCCCCAGGTCCTGGTGGAGCATTGGGACAACGCAGATAGGGAAATCCCCCGCAATGCCACCGCCAATCTGGAAAAAGCCAATGCCGGGCGGCTGGCAGTTTGCCATATACCAATCAGCAAGCCACGTCATGTACTCGATTCCAGATTTGACGATGTCCGGGCGAAGCTGGCCGCGAAGGACGTACGCTGCAAAGATGTTCCCTGTCGTGGAGTCTTCCCAGCCTGGAACGACAATGGGGAGATTTTTTTCGGCAGCAGCAACCATCCAGGAATCGCGCGGATCAATTTCGTAGTACTGCTCGAGCTCGCCGCTCCGGATGAGTTGGTAGAGGTACTCGTGCGGGAAATAGCGTTCACCACGTTCTTGCGCACGCATCCAGGCTCGTTCAAGGTGCGCTTGCAGGCGGCGGAATGCTTCTTCTTCGGGGATGCAGGTATCGGTAACGCGGTTGTAGTGCTGCTCGAGCAGTTCCTGCTCCTGTTCTGGCGTCAGATCGCGCCAGTTCGGAATGCGCTTGTAGTGCGAGTGCGCCACCAGGTTCATGACATCTTCTTCGAGATTTGCGCCTGTGCAAGAGATGATGTGCACCTTGTCCTGGCGGATCATTTCCGCAAGTGATTTGCCGAGTTCTGCAGTGCTCATCGCTCCCGCGAGCGCAACGAGCATTTTGCCGCCACGCTCGATGAGATCCTCGTATGCACGGGCTGCCTCGAGCAGTGTAGCCGCGTTGAAGTGGCGGAAGTGCTCTTCCATAAAGCACGAGACTGGACCGCGCTCGATGCCCGACTCGGCAAGACCGACCGGATGCGGAACTGTCAGCTGCTGATGCACTGCTTGTGGATTCATGGCGCTCCTCCCGCCTGAAGATTGGTGGAACATACCGACCGAACGTTGTGCCCTCAAGGCTTGGAGGGCAGTAGCTCTCGGCTCTGCCGAACAAGTTGCAAAGTTACAAATGCACTCCGCCGGCACACTGGGTGCTCGCCACGCTCCAGCCCAATCATTGCAACGCACCGAAGCAGCAAGGAGCGCCATCTCGATCGTTTCGATGGTGGTGTTGCCACTGGCCAGGTGGCTACAGTATTTTGCAATTGGCTTCCCAATCGCAATGCGCTAGAACGACACACAGTTAGACCCCATGCAGCACAAGCTGGTCACCATCGAGCGGCACATTGCCGAGCAGCAGCAGCACTTCCCCACCGCGACGGGGGAATTTTCGCGCATCCTCCGAGATTTGACGTTAGCACTGCGCATCATCGCTCGCGACGTGCGCCGCGCTGGACTGACCGACTTGCTCGGCTCGACACGTGTTATCAACGTCCATGGCGAAGAAGTCCGCAAGCTCGATGAGCTGGCGCACGACGTCATCTTCCGCGCGATGGATCACGGCGGGCATCTCTGCGTAATGGCGTCGGAGGAAGCCGAAGGGTTGATCCACATTCCGTCGAACTACCGCCGTGGCAAGTACGTGATGGTCTTCGATCCGCTCGATGGCTCTTCGAACATTGATGCGAACATCACCATCGGCACGATTTTTTCCATCTATCGCCGCCTCGATGAATCGCTCGATACCCCAGGCACACTCGAAGACATCCTCCAACCAGGCTATCGCCAAGTCTGCGCTGGCTATGCCGTCTATGGCAGCAGCACACAGCTGGTCTATACCACCGGCATGGGTGTAGATGTCTTCACGTTCGACCCAACGATCGGTGAGTTTCTGCTTTCACATCCGCAGGTACGCATTCCTCCCAGCGGGAGAATGTACAGCGTCAACGAAGGCAGCTACTACCACTGGGATGAACGGCTGCGGCAGTACGTTGAGTACTTGAAAACACCGTCGGAGGATCGGCGCCGTCCCTATTCCCTCCGCTACGTGGGCACCGCAGTCGCTGACGTCCATCGCACGCTGTTCTACGGCGGGATTTTCATGTATCCCGGCAATCGAAATGCACCAGAAGGGAAGCTCCGCTTGATCTACGAAGTCAATCCACTTGCCAAGATCATTACCGAAGCAGGCGGGCGAGCCTCGGACGGATGCCGCGATGTGCTCACGATCGAACCAACCGACATTCACCAGCGAACGCCGGTGTTCATGGGAAGCTCCGAGGACGTTACCGAACTTGAACAATTCTTGCGCGGCGAGCATCCCTTCCAGCAGACACTCGCGCATGCGTAGCCCATTTCGGCAACTGGCAAAGGACTCTGCGATCTACGGCACAAGTACCGTCGTCCAACGGCTGCTGACGTTTTTGCTGACGCCGCTCTACACGAACGTGCTCGCACCGGCAGCGTTGGGAGACGTTGCGCAGCTCTACTCGCTCATGGCAGTAGCAACGGCAATCGCGACGTTTGGGTTTGAGCCTGCATTCATGCGCTATTGGGTCGAGCACCGTCCACCTGGCCAGGTGCTCTGGCACTCGCTCGTTGGCGTCGGTGCTCTAACACTGGGACTTGGAGGGGTGGGGATGCTCCTTGCACCAGCGATAGGAACGCTTCTTGCCCTCGAAAGCGCTGATGCTGCAGTGCTCGTGCGCTACGCGATCGGCATTGTTGCGCTCGATGCACTCGCTGCAATACCGTTTGCGCTGCTCCGCATGGAGCGACGCGCACGGACGTTTGCGCTGCTCCGCGTACTTGTTGTGACGCTCAACGTTGGGCTCAACGTGCTATTCGTTGCCCTTTGGCATTGGGGAGTCGAAGGCGTCATGCTCGCCGGCCTTGCGTCTTCCTTCCTCGGAGCGGTGATGGTACTGCCACTGGCGCTCCCCCACATGTCGCCGGGATGGAATGCTGGACTTGTCAAAGCGCTGCTCCGCTTTGGGCTACCGACGGTTCCGGCAGCGCTTGCTGCATTGGTTGTGCAAGTTGCCGATCGCCCCATCCTCGGCTGGCTTGCGGGTGCACAAGCCGTTGGGATTTACACAGCGAACTATCGGCTTGCAATCCCGATGATGCTGGCAGTGTCGGTCTATGAAACAGCCTGGCGCCCGCTCTACCTCCAGCATGCTAATGACCCTGCTGTCGGGGGACTGATCGCCCAAGCGATGCGCTACTTTCTCGCGGTGGCAGTGGTGCTCTATGCTGCGGTTGCACTGTTCATCGGCGACGTTGTTGCGATTCCCGTTGGGAGTGGCCACCTCATCGGTGCGGAATATTGGTCGGGGCTCGGTGTTGTGCCGATCGTGCTCGGCGGCTACGCGGCGCTCGGTATCTCGACGACGATGGCGGCGAGCATCCATCTTGCCAAGCGCACCGAACTCCTCTCGCTCGCCAACGGCGCAGCTGCAATTGCAAACGTTCTGCTCAATCTGGCGCTCATCCCTGTGCTCGGCTACATCGGCGCTGCATGGGCAACCGCTGGCGCCTACACCATCGGCACACTTGTCACCGCACTTGTCGCACAGCGCGTGCTGCCGATAGCATACCCATGGGCTGCGCTGGCAACGGCGGTGGGGACGGTCATTGCGCTCGGTGCACTCACGTCGCTGCTACCCCCGCACGGTGCTATTGGCGCCAAGCTTCTCGTTGTCGTGCTTGCGGCACTTGTCGCATGGCGGATTGCCAACAGAAAACCGAATACCGTTGAGCAGCAACCCACCGCGACGGCATCGAGCCAGTAGCGCGTCATGCGTACTTCGAAATGCCATGAGCACAGGCGCCTTGAGATGCATCAAGCTCATGCGCACTGGCTGCACTGAGCAGCCCAGTCTATATTTGCCATCCGTTGTTGGAACGATCTGCAGAACATGGTGCACAATGCCACTTCGCTGCATTCCTGTTGAGGAACTTTTTGCCAATCCTGCAATCGCGCAGGTCAGCATCGCACCGGATGGACGCTTTCTCGCCTGGCTGGCACCGCGAAATGGACAGCTCAACATCTGGCTCTACGACCGAACAACTGGGCAAGGGCGATTTCTTACCGACCAGCGCGACCGCAGCATCCACGCCTTCGCATGGGGGAACGCTCGCACGATTGTCTTTGCACGCGATACCAACGGCGACGAGAACTACCAGCTCTACCTGCTCGATGTGCTTTCGGACGAGCCACCTCGGCTCTGCACCCCACCCGAAGGAGTGCGTGCCGAAATTCTCTCGACGTTGCCGCTTCGGGAGGACCGCATCTTGGTCACACACAACGGCCGGCAACGGGAAGTCTTCGACGTCTATGCACTCGATCTAGCCAGCGGGACACTCGAGCTCGTCGCAGAAAATCCAGGGGGTGTGGTCGAGTGGATCCCCGATCGCAAGGGGACAATCCGCATTGCGGTCCGCACCGATGGCGCCAATCGAACGCTGCTCTACCGGGAGCATGCGCATGAGCCATTCCGCGAGCTGCTGACGACAACGTTCCGCACAACACTTGAACCACTGCGGATTGCTGCCGATGGACGCCGCATCTACGTGCTTTCCAACCGGGGCCGAGACACTGCCGCGATTTACCTTTTCGACCCTGACACACTCCGCGAAGAAGAGCTGATCGCCGCAAGCGACACCTACGACATGCAGGGTCTGCTCTACTCGTACAAGCACGATCAACCGACTGCAGCGGCGTACGTTTCGTGGCGGCATGAGTACGTTTTCCTCCACCCTACGTGGCGTTCTCTCTGGGAGCATGCTGCCGAGCGTCTGCGCGCACAGCTCGGCGATGTTGCCGTACACGTGACAAGCTGGTCGCTCGACGAAGAATGGTTCGTGCTGGCAGCATTGGGAGACACGCAGCCTGCTGCGTACTACCTCCTTTCCGCGTCCACTGGGGAACTGGTCGAGCTTGGGCGTGCGATGCCACATCTCGATCCAACCGAGCTCTCCCCGATGCAGCCAATCCAATATCGCGCACGCGATGGGATGCTCATTAGAGGCTACTTGACCCTCCCGCGCGAGCATCGCAAGCCTGTCCCGCTGGTGGTCTTCCCGCACGGTGGGCCGTGGACACGCGACGTCTGGGGTTTCAACCCTGCGGTTCAGCTCTTTGCCAACCGTGGATACGGCGTCTTGCAGATGAACTACCGCGGTTCGACCGGCTATGGGCGCCGATTTTGGGAAGCATCGTTCAAGCAGTGGGGACGCGCAATGCAGGATGACATCACCGACGGTATTCGGTGGCTTTGTTCCAACGGTGTTGCTGATCCAGAGCGCGTCGGGATCGTCGGCGGCAGCTACGGCGGCTATGCAGTGCTGGCCGGACTTGCATTTACCCCCGAGCTCTACCGCTGCGGCGTAGACATCGTCGGCGTTTCAAACCTGCTAACGTTCCGCCGCACCATTCCGCCCTACTGGAAACCACTCAACCAAATGCTCGACGAAATGATCGGCAGCCTCGAAACGGAAGAAGAGCTTCTGCGAGCGGTCTCTCCGGTCTTCCACGCCGATCGCATCCAAGCGCCGCTGCTTGTGTTCCAAGGAGCAAACGATCCACGAGTCAACAAAGCCGAGTCGGACCAAATCGTCGAAGCACTCCGCTCGCGGGGTGTGCCGGTCGAGTACTACGTCCGCCAGGACGAAGGGCACGGATTTGTTGGCGAGCAGAATCGCGTCTGGATGTACCGCACCATCGAGCGGTTTTTGGCACGGCATCTCGGCGGGCGAATCTGCGATGGAACTGCGGACGCTTCTCGGTAGCCGAGTGCTCGAGCGACTTGCATCGAGCCGGCGGTTTGCAGCGCTCACAGGCGCAGGAGTTTCTGCTGAAAGTGGCATTGCGACGTTCCGCGACCCCAACGGCCTCTGGGCACAGTTTCGCCCCGAAGAGCTGGCAAGTATGGAAGGGTTCCTGTCCAATCCTGAGCGTGTCTGGCAGTGGTATCAGTATCGCCGCCACGTCCTCGAACGTGCCCGCCCAAATCCTGCGCACCGTGCGCTTGCCGAGTTGGAAACGATCGTTCCAGAGATGACGCTCATTACGCAGAACGTTGACCGCTTGCACCAGCGCGCTGGCAGCAGGCGTGTCCTCGAACTTCATGGCAACTTAGAGGAGAACCACTGCGCAGACTGTGGTATGCCGTACTGCGACAGGATCAGCGATGAGTCCCCGCCTCGATGCCCGGCCTGCGGAGGGCTGGTCCGGCCGTCGGTCGTGTGGTTTGGAGAGATGCTCCCCGCCGATGTGCTCCAGGAAGCCGAACGCACTGCTCGCCGAACGGAAGTATTCCTGGTCGTTGGCACCTCAGCGGAAGTCTATCCAGCAGCAGCGTTGCCGTTTCTTGCCTGGCAGCACGGTGCCACCATCATTGAAGTCAATCCAACGCCGACGCCGGTAAGCTCGATTGCACATGCGTCAATTCGGGAAAAAGCTGGCAGCGCACTCCCTGCACTGGTTGAACTCATCGCTGCGGTGCGTACTACCGACGGAATGGGATAAACCACACTTCGCCGACGCTGAGCGTCACACTCAGCCGAAGGAACTCTTCGCGAACAGGCAACCCATTGCCTCGCACACCCCCGATGAGCGCTGCATCAATCATCGCAGCGCCACCGAAGGGGATCTGCACGCCAACGCTTGCAGCATACTCATCCAGCGGGACCGAACCGATGACAACAGGAAGCCGCTGCATCGTCACCCCGCCGCTGACACTGAGCCGATCCTCAAACGCGGAGCCCGCTGCGCGGCTGCCCCGATACGATGCAGCAAGGCTAAGGCGATAGCTTTCGCCCCCGCGTCCAAGCGACGAGTAGCGGTACTGGAGCACACTCGTCGGCGACCACTCCCCATCAAGTGTCAGAAGCCATCGGCGCACGCGGTAGGTGATTCCGCCGCCCACTACTGCTGCCATTGGCGAAGAAAGCGAGGATGCAAATGACGTATCGAAGGTCGGCTTGGTCGAACTTGGTGCAAAGCTTTGATAGATGAGCAACCGCTCCACTTGGAGCGAACCGAAGAGCGCCCCTGCCAGCCCGATGCAGAGATGGTCGCCCAGCTCGGTGTAGATTCCAAGCCGTCCGCCGAGCACCGAAAGGCGATCGTTCTGCGTCGAGACGGCGCGTTGTGTCGCCTCGGCAGCGATGGATGTTTCCGCCTGATCGCTGATAAGCCCGAAGCCGTAGAGAAGTGCACCGCCAGCATAGACACCCGGCACAATGCGTGCTGCGATGCCAGCGTAGGCAGTGGTCATGCCTCCGCCACCGCGATAGGTCGTGGTACCGTCGAGGACGCCAACGTCTGGTAATGTGATCTGGAAACGGCGCGCGGAGGTGTAGTTGACCGAACTCGACGGGAAAACGCCGATGCTGGCGGCAAGTTCTGCGCTCGTGTCAATGGCAAAGAGCAATCCTGCACCGTCGAGCTTGCCGTTGTTCTGCGCGCGAACGGCACCGCCTTGCTCGATGCGTTGTTGGTTGAAGCGATAGCCCCCTTGGATGCGCGTTGTTTTTACCAGCGGCCAGAGCGCCGGGTTTGCCAATCCGAACAGGTAGTCCGACGGAACAGCGTAGGCTGCACCGCCTAACCCTTCGTAGGCTGCACCGAAGGTTGTCCGCTGCTGCCCGAGGCCAAACACAGTGTAGTTGGCGCCACCTTGTGCTGTGGCTGCAACTGCAGATACAACGAGCAGGATGGCGACGCTGTGCACTGAATTCATCGTGGCGATCCAGGGCGTGGGATATACGTGACTGTCAATCGTGGGCGGAGGCTATCGGGTGCACTGGCGCCCCAGAATGCAAGCCGCTCTAAGCGGAAGTTCCGCGAGCGGAGGAGCACCGTTCCGCGTGCCTGTTTCCGCTGGCGCAGATAGTCCACAAGCGGACCGATGTTCGGAACGATAAACCGTGCAGAGCCTGGCAACTGCCCGCCGACGAAACCGAACGATACGTTCGCTGTGCTATCAAGGTAGGCAAGCTCCACCGTCGTGGGGATGCCGCCGTTGCCTGCAAGGCGCTGGGTAGTATCGCTCGCCAATGCCAGTTGCGCGTTGAGCACTGCATCCAGTGGTGGCAGCGCTGATAGATCGAGCGTCAGTGCTACCTCGGACCGGACTACCGACTGCACCGCGAGCAGTCCATCGCGTGGCGGCTCAGCATGGACGAATGTGGCGTCGTTGCCAGAGAAGACCAACGCAGAATCGAGCGTGCCGTCACTGCGGCGATAGATGAACTTCAGCCGTACCAGCTCGCCGACGGCGCTCCCAGTTGGCCGGGTCTCGAACTCTCGAACAACAGTCGAACTTGCCATCGGAACAAAGCCGATGCCGTAGATGCTTGCGCGGCGCGTGGTATCGGGCATTGCCTGGAGCCACGCAGCCAGCCGCGCGATGCCGTCCTGCGTCAGCGGTATCTCGACATCGCCGAGCGAATCTGCAAGTGGAATCTTTTGGCTACCATCGAAGACCGCAAGCGGCGTTGCCGAAAAGTACTGTGGATTGGGGATGCCCCCGCTCGAAAAGAGGTCGTACCATCGGGGTTCAATCACGACTTGGCCAGCACTGTCAGCGCTAATCCACGATCGCTGGAGTTCATGAACGCTAAAGGCAAGCATGTTGCTTATGCTATCCCCGATGACGTAGCGGTGCGGGCGGATGAGCAGCCGGGCAGAAACGATGTCGCCGGCAGTGATCCAGCCGAGGGTATCGGGCAACGTCGTAAAGCGCAACAGCGTTGCAGCGTGAAGCTCAGGGGTGCGGCCAATGAAGAGAATTCCTGCGTTGAAAAGGTAGCTCGGCGTCGAGATACCCGCGGTGGCGACGATCATCGGAAGCTGCGTCGAATTGACCTGCTGAGCGCGCGTGGTATCGTTGATCAGTGCAGAGCCGACTTCGGTCGGTGGCTCATTGCACGCAACGAGCACGAATGCTACAGCCAGAGCAGTTGCGACTGCTTTCATCGGCGAGCAAGGATTTCTCGGTAGATGGCTTCATACTTGCGAGCACTGGTTGACCACGAAAAGTCCTGGCTCATGCAATTCTGCACCAACACTGCCCAGTAGGTTGGCTTCCTGTAGAGTGCCAATGCCCGCTTGATTGCGCCGAGAAAATCCTCGGCTGTGTAGTCGCGGAAGACAAAGCCGGTACCTGTCCTGGCATCTGGATCGAAATCCTCGACCGTGTCGGCAAGCCCGCCAGTAGCACGAACAATGGGGACGGTTCCATAGACCATCGAGTACATTTGGTTGAGCCCGCACGGTTCATAGAGCGATGGCATCAGGTACATGTCCGCGCCTGCCTCGATAAGGTGCGCAAGCTCGTCGTCGAAGCCTGCGATGAACGCAAGCTTCCCTGGGTGCTTTGCTGCAAGCTTTTCGAGCGTAGCGCTCAGGGACGGATCACCTTCGCCGAGCAGGACGACCTGGACGCTTTCCCGAAGCAACGCTGGGAGCACCTCGACAAGGAGGGGAATCCCCTTTGCTTCGCCCAGCCGTGCAATGGTTGCCAGGATGGGGACTTTCTCCTCGTGCGGAAGCTTCAAGCGGTCACGGAGTGCTTTCTTGTTGAGCGCCTTGCCTTCTTTCCAGCTTGTCGAATCGAAATGATGCGGAATGAAGGGGTCTGTTTTCGGGTTCCAGTGGTAGGTATCAATGCCGTTGAGGATGCCCACGATATGGTGGGCACGAAAAAGCGAATGCAAGCCTCCACTGAGGACTTTGTCCTTGGTGATCTCTCTGGCGTAGGTTGGGCTGACGGTTGTGATCGCATCGGCAAATTCCACGCCGGCTTTGGTGAAGTTGAGCTGTTTGGCGTGGGTAATCTTCGGATAGATTTCCTTCGGGAGCCCTGTCTTTTCCAAACTTGTAGCAGGGAAAATGCCTTGGTCAGCAGCGTTGTGGATCGTAAAGACCAAGCGCGTATTTGCAAACTCTTTTTTGTGCATTGTCCGGATGTACGCGCCGATAAGCCCCGTCTGCCAGGCGTTGCAGTGGATGATATCGGGGAACCACCCCAGAAGAAGGCACGTGGTCACAACAGACCGATCGAAGAAGATGAAGCGCTCGTCGTTGTTATATGGCTCTCCGGTGAGTGGGTCGGCGTAGAGACCTTTCTTGGAGTCGAAGTACGTGTAATTGGTCGTTACATATGCCTGGACTTTCGTCCGAGGATTTTGCATCGAGGAGGATTTGATCGTTGCAAGCTCGACGGTCTCACCAACAGCAATTGGCACTTCCTTGAGGCGGTTGATCTCATGGATGCGATTGCGGCGTTCGCTGACGTTGCCATACTTCGGTAGCATGACGCGGACGTCGTGACCAAGTTCGCGGAGGGCGATAGGAAGCGCGTGGGAGACGTCTGCTAATCCACCAGTTTTTGCGAAGGGATAAACCTCGCTGGAGACAAAAAGGATACTCAACGGACGATCGGGCATGCGTATGTCCGCCTCGCAAACGGTGAAACGGGAACATCCTCGAACCCGCTGGCACTTGTGCCAGCCTGCCGCCTGGCAGCAGTGGGCAAGTAGTCAGCAATGCAAAAATACGGAACACTCAAGGGGTTGCCTGAGCCCGCACGCAAATACCTTGCAACACAATACATGCTCTATTTGCGGCGCAAAGACTCACCCACAGGAGCGCTGCTTCTCCAATGCTTGTGCGCCCCAGCACAAGCATCGGTGGCGTTTGGTTCTTACGTTTTTTTTGAGTACATTTGCACCGGCAGTGATGGTACTAACCAACAACAGGATTATGGGAAAGTCGCTAATGCGAGCGTTACGTAGGCTAACCGCCGCAGTATTTGCATTCATTCTCTGTTCCAGTCAAGCAGCAGCGTATCGTGATGGCATTTCCGGCCGAACGCAGATTGGCTGTGGGGGTTCAACTTGCCATGGATCACAACCGAGTACAGCAACTACCGTCACGCTCGTAGGCGATCGGACGGTTGATCCTAACACAGTCAACACTTTTACTTTGCAAGTGCAACATTCCAGCCAAGCATCCGCTGGATTCAACATGGCAGCCTTCGACCAAAATGGGCAGCCCGCCGGGACGCTACAGTTCCCTTCCACCGAGAACAGTTACGTAAAGATTCTCAATGGTGAATTGACACACCGCGATCGGCGAACCATGTCCGGGACGCCCCGCACCGCTAAGTGGCAGGTGCAGTGGCGCTCCCCTTCGCAACCGGGCATCTATACAATTCGCGCTGTCGGGTGTGCAACCAATTCGGATGGTCGCGCAAACGCGATTGATGAGTGGAATTACCTTCCACCAGTGACCATTGTGGTTCGAGGAATCATTGTGACGGCACCTGCTCAGTCCATGACGGTTTGTGCAGGGGATACGATCACGCTCGAGTGGACAAGCTACGGGATCACCTCGACGAGCATTTCTTACTCCACCAACAACGGCACATCGTGGACGACCATTACAGCAGTTGACACAAAAGACGGCACCAATAGATTCCGCTATCCCTGTCCGACTTCGATAAACTCGCAGTTGCAGTGCCGCTTCCGTCTGATGAACGCAGACAACGACTTGGTTTACACCGACACCCCAGACTTGACAATTGTCCCCCGCACGACCATTCGCACGCAACCAACATCGCCAGCACCCCAATGCGAAGGGGGCAGCGTTTCGTTATCTATCACAGCGAGTGGTGGCAATCTCCGCTACCAGTGGAAGCTCAATGGCACTGCGATACCGGGAGCTACAGCACCGCAATTGCAACTATCCAATTTGCGAGTCGATCAATCCGGCAACTATCTCTGCGAGGTTACTGGTGCATGCGGGAGTGTCACAAGCAATGCTGTGACGCTCACCGTCAGACCTAAGCCAACGATTTCCAGACAGTCTGCCGATACAACGATCAGCGCGGGAGGACGATTGGAACTCTACGTCGTCGCTACACCCGACACGGGTTGCACGTACCAATGGTACAAGAACGGTGCCCCCATCAGCGGCGCAACGGGCAGCAGATACCTCCTTGAGTCTATCTCCGCTGGCGATGCAGGCACGTACACCGTCCAAGTTAGCAACGCATGTGGGACGGCAGAATCTGCCCCAATCCGCTACAGGTTAGCCCTGCTGTCTCGGTCGAGGATGACGCTGCAACCATTAGCGTTCGCCTCTACCCTCAGCCTGCAGTGCACAGTGCAACGATCGAATCACCACTGCCGATTGCATACATCGCTGTGTACGACGCAGCGGGTCGCTTGATCCATCAACTCAATTGCCAGGCATTTGCTGCATCGAAGGTGGAACTTCCTCTGCAGGACGAACGCGGCAGCTTGCTTCCACAAGGCATGTACCTTGTCAGCTGCCAGCTCGGCTCCACTCTGACAGCGTCATGTCAAGCTCCCAACGCAACGAGCCGTGTTGTGTGGCTCCGCCTTCTGATTGAGTAGCAAGGTGTCTACAACGGTGCAGAGCAATGTAGAACAACTTGTGACATTCCTTTCAATGTTGCACCATTAGTCGAGGTACCAATGACGCGCACGTTCGCCGCTCTTTCTACCCTGCTGCTCGCAGTAGCTTCTGTAGCATGGGCGTATCCTTCCGGGATTTCTGGTATGACCACCACAGGCTGCACATGCCATAGCACATCTGCATCGAATGTGACCTCGCTCAGCTTGAGCGGACCGACCACGGTGAACCCAGGTTCGACGAGCACGTTCACCCTCACGTTGCAGAATAGCTCGCGTCCATCAGCGGGCTTTGACTTGGCAATCGTCAATTCAAATGGACAGAACGCTGGCACACTCGGCACCATCAGCGGACAACTGACGCAGATCATGAGCGGAGAGCTCACGCATACGCAACCAAAGTCGCTCAGCGGTGGAAGTGTTTCCTGGCAGTTTACCTGGCAGGCTCCATCAACACCCGGTCCCTACACGGTCCGCGCTGTTGGAAATGCGGTAAATGGCAACGGAAACAATGACCCCAACGACCAGTGGAATTTTCTTCAAAGCGTAACAGTTATCGTCAAAGGCATCACCATCACTGCTCCGACACCATCGCAGACGCTCTGTGCAGGTGGGAACGTTACGCTTCAGTGGACAAGCTACGGCATTAGCTCCGTCGTCGTCTCGATCTCCAGCGATGGCGGCGGCAGCTTCACCCCGATTGGAACGCTCAACTCCCAAGATGGGCAGAATTCTCAGTCGTTTACGATTCCTTCGACACTTCAACCAGGCAACCAATATCGCATCCGCTTGAGCGATGCCTCTGACAACACGATTTCGTCAACAACGCAGAACCTTACGCTGGCGGCGCCAACAAGCATCACTACTCATCCGCAGAATGCCTCTGCATGCGAGGGTAGCACCGTCAGCTTCAGCGTTACAGCCTCAGGATCGAATCTTTCGTATCGCTGGCGCCGCAATGGCACTGATGTTCCCGGCGGGACGGGAGCAACACTGACAATCACCAATGTTACCCAAGCGCAGGCAGGATCGTACGATTGCGTCGTCAGCGGTGCATGCGGACAGCCCGTCACGAGCAATTCCGCAACGCTCACAATCAATCCGCAGACGACAATCACGGCACATCCACAATCCGCAACTGTGTGCCAGGGTGCATCAGTGACGTTCAGCGTCACTGCCACTGGCTCGAACCTCCGCTACCAATGGCGGAAAGGAAGCACTGACATCGCCGGAGCAACCAGTGCGAGTTACACCATCGCCACCGTCGCACTTGCCGATACAGGGTTCTACGCATGCGTCGTTACCGGTGACTGCGGCGCACCGACGAGCAATCAAGCGCAGCTCCAGGTAGCGATTCCACCCGCAATCACGACACAACCATCATCACAAACGCGCTGCGAAGGTGATACGCTCGTCCTTACCGTCGGTGTGAGCCGCACGATTGCGAACGCCTACCAATGGAAGAAAAACGGCGTCTTGCTCAACGACGGTGGCCGCATTCAAGGTACTCGCACTGCGACACTTCGCATCACAGGCCTAACAACCGACGACGCCGGCAGCTACACGGTCGAGATCACCAACACGATCTGCCAAGCATCGGTGACCTCGAATGCAGCACAGGTCACAGTCACCGCCAAACCCGTCATCACTGCCGAACCAGAATCCAAGACCGTCACACGGGGCAGTGGTGTAACGCTCACCGTGACTGCGTCCGGCGATGGGCTGGCGTACCAATGGTACCACAACAATCGTGCAATCCCTGGTGCAACAGCAGCAACCTACACTATCGCCAGCGCAACAGACTCCGATGCGGGAACGTACTACGTCGCGGTCTCGAATAGCTGTGGCTCTGTCAACTCCCGCCAGGTAGCCATCACCGTTACTGATCAGCCGACACCAGTGCTGGAGTTATCGAACGCAGCGATAACGTTCCCCTCGCTTCGCACCGGCGTCCAAGAACAGGCTCGGATTGTGCTCTACAACCGTGGCACTGCTCCTCTCCAGGTAACAGATGCCACCATCAGTGGCACTGGAGCTTCAGTGTTTGCACGAACGCTCACATTGCCAGCAACGATACCGCCAGGCGATTCGCTCGTCGGGAGTGTAACGTTTGCCCCAACAACGGAAGGCGACTTCACTGCTGTCCTGACGGTAACGAGCAACGGCGGCGAGCGGAGCCTCCAACTTCTTGGGGATGCATTCGCCCGCGCTATAACGCCTGCATCGGCGCGCTTCGACACTACAAAAGTGAGCGAGCAAAGTGGACTTGCGCTTGCAGTCTGCAACCAGACGGGGGTGGAGGTCAGCGTTGACTCCGTAGTCATCGGAGGCGACGATGCCGCTGCGTTCGAACTTGTCCCAGGCGCATGGCAAACGCAGATCCGCTTGCTCAGTCCCCAAAGCAACACGTGCCCCGAGGTGCCGATTCGCTTCCATCCAGTACGTGCAGGAACTCACCATGCAACGCTGACCTTCTACTGCCATCAACGAGGCGTTGCATTCGAAGACGTAATTGTACTCCAGGCAGAAGCAATTGAGGGCACCAGCGTTGCCGAAGATCAAACGAGCAGTATTTCCATTCATCCGAACCCAGTGACCGATGCTGCCACAATTGAACTGGGCAACCAGCGTGGCACGATCCGGATCGCTGATCTGCGCGGAGGTACGGTAGTCGAAACAGTTACTTTCGGCAGCTACCGGTGGGATACAACTGATCGGAGCGGCCGCTCTGTGCCGGCAGGCATCTACGTAGTCAGCATTGCACTCGATGGCGGCCGACAGGTTACATTGCCTCTGCTGATTGTGCGGTAGCAGTAAACGCTGTGCGTGCATGGAACCCGTCGCGGCACTTACGACTTCGTAAGTGCCGCGACGCCATTAGCGCAGATTCGTCCAGCTCCCTGCGTTATACGCTTCGATGCCGACTTGCGTTGCCATCGCAGTGGCTCTTCCAGAGCGATTGCCAGAGGCACAGACGAACACCACTGGCTTGCCGTTCTTCTTGAGGGAGTCGAGATGCCGCGGTAGCTGGTCGAGCGGAATATTCCGCGAGCCGCGGACGTGCCCCGCAGTGAACTCACCGGGTGTGCGCACATCTACCAGCAACGCACCCTTGGCCAAAAGTTGCTTCGCCTCCTCGGCTGAGACAATGCCGTTACCTCCGAATAGCCATCGAAAGAACATCGCACATCATCCTGCAGTGTTGTACATTTCAAACCAAGTATGATGCCACCATGTGCGAAACGATTCACCCTTGGAACCAGAAGCGCTGCTGTTGCAGTTTTGCAGACGAAGACATGTTCCCCCTTACTTCGATGAGCGATGAACACTATGCGAGAGCGCTTGATAGCTGCGTTGGAAAGTGCAGCTGACGCCCTCGACCGAGGCGAGCGCTATGAGTGGGGTCACGTCGGGCGCTGCGCAGTCGGGCACGTCGTCCAGCGCTTGGCTTTGATGAGCGATCGAGAGATCTTCGCTGCGTTCGAGCGTACCGTCGGCCAGTGGCGCGAGCATGCGGCGGAGTACTTCGACGCTGCCGTTGGCGATGAACCGCTGGCTGCAACGGAATCGCAACGGGAATGGTGCGCGACCGCCGGCACGCCACTGGCCGAGATCTATCGGCTCTTCCATGCTGCTGGTGTGGACTCGGCGGCCATCGGCCACATGGAATTTCTCAGCGATCCCCGCGTCCTGGCAGAGATACCGCCCCCAAAGCGATGGAAGCTTCGCCGCAGCGACCCCCACGATGCAGCGCTCTATCTGCGTACCTACGCTCGCGTGCTCGCAGCAGAACGCAGTAGTACCAGCACACCCAAGCATTGTTCAGAGAGCGCATAGTCAGCCGCTCGAGGCGTGCGCCACTGGTGGGGGCGGAACACTTTACCCGTGCGCTCACTCGGCAGCCTTATTTGTATGCTCGACGAAGGGCTTTACCAGATTGAGCAGTTCCATCGGGAAGATAAATTTCGTCGAAGGACTTGACCCAACAGTCTTGAGCGCGTCGAGGTACTGCAAGCTCATCGTCTTGCTATCGAGTGTGCGAGCAACTTCGAAGATTTTCTCCAACGCAAGTGCGTACCCTTCGGCTTGGAGGATCGTTGCTTGGCGTTGCCCTTCGGCTTGCAAAATTGTTGCTTGGCGTTGCCCTTCCGCTTTGAGAATTGCCGCCTGCTTTTCGCCCTCTGCGACGGTGATTGCTGCCTCCCGCTTACCGGTTGCCTCCGTCACGAGTGCTCGACGATCGCGTTCAGCGGACATTTGACGGCTCATTGCATCTTGGATCTCGCGCGGTGGCAGAATCTCACGAATCTCGACAGCGGTGACCTTCACCCCCCAACGCCCAGTGACTTCGTCGAGTTTCTGTCGGAGTGTTTCGTTGATGTGTTCGCGCTTGGAAAGCACATCGTCGAGCACAATATCCCCAACAACAGCACGGAGCGTCGTCGTTGCGATCCCTTGCGATGCCATGCGGAAGTTCTGCACCTGGATGACGCTCATTTCGGGGTCAACGATCTTCATGTAGATGAGGAAGTCAATCGCAACTGGTGCGTTGTCTTTGGTAATGCACGTCTGCGAGGGAACATCAATGACCATCTCCCGAAGATCGGTCCAGATGGGCTTATCAACAAACGGGATTAGCAGCACAAAGCCCGGCCCACGGGTGCCAATGCTTTTCCCAAGTCGGAGCACGACAATTCGCTGATACTCCGGCACAATCTTGATCGCCCTCGAAAGAAGCCACAGCCCGACGATGATAATCAACACGATGACGACCGCATCCATCCCTACGAGCTCCATGGTGAGTGATTTGCAGAAACGTCGAACATCTCCGTAGAGAAGCCGAGCAAATATACACGCTCTGCTGGTGGAGTACTAGCTGCGGTGCTCGACGCTGTGTGGTGGCAGTGCTCGCACCTGGAGAATCATTCCCTCAATTCCGATCACCTCGATAGGCTGCCCTTCGACGATCGGTTCCGTGCCGACGTTTTGAGCACTCCACTCCTCGCTGTTGACCAGCACTGTCCCAATCGGCGACAGCCGAGTCTTTGCGATGCCCCGAGCGCCGATGATGCGCTCGACGCCACTCCGCGGAGCACTGCGCTGGGATCGGAGCACCGCACGCGCAACGACAAGACCAACGAAGATGAACATCGCCGCAATCGCCGCGACAAGCCAGCCGCTAACTGAAACAACGGGTAAGGAGGGCGATGGAACCGACGGCGGTGAAAAAAGAATCAGCGCTCCAACAACGAATGCGATCGCTGCCCCAATTGCAAATGCACCAACACCCGGCGTGTAAAGCTCGACCACTAGCAGAATCGCTGCAAGCACCAGCAGCAAGATCCCTGCCCAGTTGACCGGCAAGCTCCCGGTTGCCATGAAGCCAATGATGAGCAATATCGCGCCCGCGATGCCTGGCCCAAACGAACCCGGCGTGTAGAACTCGATGACAATCCCCAAAAAGCCAAGCGACAGCAGCAGCAATGCGATGTTCGGATCGGTGATCGTGTCGAAGAACCGCTCGAGGGCAGACATCGGGAACTCTTCGATGCGTGCGCCGCGGAGCGCAAGGGTGCGCTCGCCGTTCGTTGTAGGGACGGTGCGCCCTTCCAGCTGGGCAAGCAGATCAGTGCGGTCGCGTGCGATGATCTCGATGACGCTACTATCGAGTGCTTCGTGTTCGGTGAGCGAAACACTCCGCCGGACGGCATCTTCGGCCCAGCGGACATTGCGTTGCCGTAGGGCAGCAATCGCGCGGATGGTCGCCATTGCGTCGTTGGTAACCTTTTCATTCATCACAGAATCCATTTGCCCTTCGCCGAGCGCAACGGGGTGAGCCGCCCCAATGTTTGTCCCCGGCGCCATTGCTGCAACGTGTGCGGCAAGTGTGATGAACACCCCTGCCGATGCAGCACGCGCTCCCGATGGCGCAACGTACACAACCACCGGAACAGGACTGCTGAGCACTGCCTGCACCATCTGCCGCATGGCGCGGTCGAGCCCACCAGGCGTGTTGAGTTCGACGATGAGGCAGGCAGCGTTCCGTTCCTTGGCGGTAGTGAGTGCCCGCTCCAGGTAACTTGCCGTAAACGGATTGATGACACCGTCAATCGTCGCTACCATCACGAGCGACTGCGCAGCTGCTCCATGTGCCGCAAGCAGCAATCCCAATGCCCATCCTACCAGCCGCATCGCGACACAACTCCAGCGTTGAAACTTTGTACGTGCTACGGCGCGTTGCCGACCGCTGCGTTGCGCAGCTACGTCGCGAGCAAATTTACTTTCCCCCAGCGTGGGAAGCTAGATACCACACGACAACGACAATGCCCGCCATCATCAGTACCGCGTAGCTCTGCGCATAGCCTGTCTGGAGTCGCCGGACGTGTTCGCCGATACGCCCGATCACGCGTGCAATGCCATTGACGGCACCATCAACGATGCCGACGTCCGTAATTCTCCAGAGCATCCGCACAGAGAGGTGGTAGATCGGATCCACAACGAGCGCATAGTACACCTCGTCGAGGAAGTACTTGTGCCACAGGAGGCGATAGACTCCCCGAAAGCGGTTAGCCAGTGCTGCTGGACGCGTGCTCTCGCGATAGTAGAACGTCCGTGCCAGACCGATCCCAGCAAGTGCAATCGCAAGCGAAATCCCCATGAGCACGTATTCAAGCGTGTGCGAAGCGTGAATGCTTTCGCGGTGGAGCATTGTAACGCCTGGTGCAAAGATTGGCTCCAGCCAATGCTCCAAGACGTTCGGTATTGCAGTCCCCCCGAGCGCTTCCGGGATGCCGAGAAATCCTCCGACTGCAGAAAGTACAGCCAACACAACAAGTGGTACGGTCATTACCGCCGGCGACTCATGCGGCTGGTGATGGTGATCGAACCGCTCGGTGTTGTGGAAAACCAAGAAGTAGAGGCGGAACATGTAGAACGCCGTGCAGAACGCCGCACCGACACCGATGGCCCACAGCCATGGACCGCCGTAGAGGAACGCGTTCCAGAGGATTTCGTCTTTCGAGAAAAAGCCACTCAGCGGGAAGATGCCCGCAATCGCAAGCGCTCCAACAAGGAACGTCCAATGCGTGCGCGGCATGGAGCGCGCTAAACCTCCCATTCGCTCGATATTTTGCTCGTGATGGAGTGCGTGGATGACCGACCCCGCACCGAGAAAGAGCAGCGCCTTGAAGAAGGCATGCGTCATGACGTGGAAGACGCCAGCGGTAAACGCCCCTACTCCGAGCGCAGTGAACATGTAGCCCAGCTGCGAGACGGTCGAGTACGCCAACACTTTCTTGATGTCCGTTTGCACAAGGCCGATCGTCGCTGCGAAAAATGCTGTTGCAATTCCCACTGCTGCCACCACTGCCATCGCATCCGGTGATGCGGCAAAGAGCACGTTCATCCGCGAGATGAGGAATATCCCGCTGGTGACCATCGTTGCCGCATGGATCAGCGCAGAGACTGGCGTCGGGCCTGCCATCGCATCCGGAAGCCAGACTGCCAGCGGGATCTGTGCGGATTTCCCTGTGCATCCGAGAAAAAGACCAAGCGCAATGAGCGTGAGAACGTGTGGCGGAATCACCGTCCCTGCCATCACTGCACCGGCAATCTCATCGTAGCGTAGAGTGCCAGTGTAGAGCACAAGGAGGAACATCGCCACAAGCATCCCGAAATCGCCGATGCGGTTGACTACGAACGCTTTCATCGCTGCTTCCCCTGTCCACTGTATGCGGACGCCTTCGAACCGTTGATCCCACCAAAAGCCAATTAGCAGGTAGGAAGCCAGTCCCACCCCTTCCCAGCCGAGGAACGTCACCAGGAGATTGTCGCCCAACACCAAGTTGAGCATCATGAAGATAAACAGGTTCAGGTAGGCAAAGAACCGCGCAAACGAGCGGTCGCCGTGCATGTAACCGATCGCATAGACGTGGATCAAGAACCCGACGCCTGTGACAATCAGGACAAACAGCGCCGAGAGCTGATCGAAGCGCCATGCAAGTTCCACGCTGAAATCCCCCGCAGCAATCCACGGATAGAGCCGTAGCACAAGCGTCCGACTTTCCGCAGGGCGCCCAAGGAGCTCAACCAGCAGCCACACCCCAACGGCAAAGCTTGCGCCGACCGCAGCGGACGCAAGGGCGCCGATCCGTGCCTCAGAACCGAGGCGGCGCCCACCAAGGCCGATGAGGAGAAATCCAACGAGCGGGAATGCAACGATCAATCCGATTAGTTCAGCCATTGCCGATGACCAAGGGAAAATTCACACTCACTAGTACGCACCACGTGCCGCTTACGGCGTTCGCGGTGCTGCATCGTCGAGTTCTTCGTCGTGTTCGTAGTCGAAAAAAACGCGTTCGAACGGCAGTTCGACCGATTCGAAGCGAATGCGGAGCGTTTCGTCCACGATCATCATCGCATTGCGCTCGACCTTGATCCAGTCGGTTCGCCGCGCTGTGATCGGCTCGGAGGCGATAAGAACCATCACTGGGCGCTTCCCTTCTGGGGCTGGCTCGACAACGCATCCTTCGACCTCCGCGTTATAGCGCCGACCAAGTGCGTAGTACAGCGAGGCTGGCTGCACATCGGGATTGCTCGTGTAGCGCAGCGCAACGATGCTCGTCCCATTAGTGAGCGCAACGTTCAGGTACGAATGCTCCCGCACTCCGGCCTCGATGAGCAGTGTGCTCAAATCGTCGAGCGCGCGGTGGAGTGCATAGACCATATCGTTGCACGTGACATCGCCCCAGGGATCTTCGATGTGGTTCAAGATGAGCCCAAAGAAGTGCTCCGAATCCGTCGAACCGAGAATTGCATCGTAGGCAACGTCGCTGAGCATGCGGAGCAGCTTCCGCCGTATCTGGCGGAAGCCACCGATCATGCCGTTGTGCATGAACATGAGTTTGCCGTACATGAACGGGTGCGAGTTGACCTCCTCGACGGGAAAGCCAGGCGTTGCTGCACGGATGTGCGCAAAAATGAGCGGCGAATAAATCTTCCGCGCCAGATTGCGGAGATTGGCGTCGCTCCAGGCTGGCTTGATCGAGCGGAACACGCATGGCTCGCTATCGAGCTCGGGAATGTACCAACCAATGCCGAAGCCATCGCCGTTGACAGCAACGGACATTTCACCGGCGTTGACACTCTGCGCGACCACGAGCGAGTTGCGCGGCTTATAGAGCAGATCGTTCGCCAGGATCGGCGGTCCAATGTAGGCAACAAAACGGCACATCCGGAACGTTTTCTGCGGTTCGTTTGCCCGGCACTTCTACGCAGGCTGCATCGGCGCAGCATCCTGCAAGCTCAGTGCACGAAAAGTATGCCGAAAATACGAAGGCGCCTGGATGCAGGCTCCTGGAGGTGCAGTGGCATCCTTGAAAACGCCCGCGCTGCAGCGCTTCATCTTCCGCTCCCTCGTGCGCTCGCGCCAACGTGGCAGCAATCGCACTGTCGGGGTGCCTTCAACGTGTCCACTGTTCCTAACTTCGCGCATCGTTTCCCGACGTTGCACGCGATGCCGCGCATCCAGGACCATCTCCCGAAACTTTCGTGGGTTGCTGCCGACAAGCTTCTCTTTGTGCTCTACGGTGGAATTGCAATTCTGCAGATACGGGCGCTGCCGCCGGCTGAATACGGACTCTACGCACTGTTGGTGAGCATCCAAACGTGGGTATTCGTCGTGGCCGATGGGCTGTTGCTCCAAGGTGTGATTCAATTTGGTGCTGATCGGACCATGCGCCCGGTGGTTGATGGTACAGTGGCGGTCCTCTACACCATCGTCATTGCAGTCATCGTCGCGGCGATCGCTGTAGCGCAGCCTGCATTGCGTCAACTCTTCGGCGAGCCTCGTTTCGCTGATGTTGCCCGGCTGGAAATAGCCTTCTGCGCGGTGACGATACCTCGCACGTTCTGCCTTCGGCTTCTGATGCGCGACATTCAATCGCGGCAGATCTTCTGGATCAACGCTGCGTGGCTTGGCTCGATGACGCTTGCAACGGTGCACGGGATTACAGTGGGCTGGCTCGGTTCCTTCGAGTCACTCGCTGCAATTGCAATCGGTGGGATGGCGATCAGCTCAGCGGTGGCTACAATACTGACGCGCGGCATCCTACGGCCAATGCGGTTTCGGAAAGACCAAATCGAGCCTTTGCTGCATTTTGGCGCGCGCCAGATGACCGCAAGTGTCATTCACACCAGTGTTCGTCAGCTCGATGTGGCTCTGGCACAGACGTTCTTCGGCACCACAGCTGTTGGGGTCTACCAAGCAGCAAAAACGATTTTTCGCTTTTTCGAACTTGGCCTCGATGCAGCCACCAGCGTGGTGTACCCAGCAGCGGTGTCCTACCATGGAAGCGGCGACCGCGCTGCACTCCACGCGGTTACAAGCAAAGCGATATCTGCATTGGCCGTAGCGTACATCGCTGCGACTGGAGCAATCTGGGGTGTTGGCGACGCCCTCGGACTTGTGCTTGGGAGCCGCTACAGCGGAGCAATAGGCATACTCCAGACACTCAGCCTGGCAAGCCTTGCAATGCCGCTTGGATTGACCGGTGTGGTGTTAGTTGCTGCTGGTGCAATCGCGGTTCATGCACGGATAACCGTTCTTGCAGCAGTGGCTGCGTTCGCATGGTTTTTGGCTAGCGGAATCCTCCAGCGATGGGAACTGTTTCCTATCGGCATCGTTGCGTACTACGCAGTGCTTGGCGCTGGCGATTGGTTTGCATTCCAGCGCCGGAACGTCGGCGTCCTCCGATTGAGCGACCTGTGGCGGATTCTTCCGGATGGGTGGCAGTATCTTCGGAAACGATAACTTCGCGTGGGAACTCATCGAGGATATGCAACAGTATTTGGCGCCGCTTATGGCTGTTGTTCACTGATGGGTCGAATTCCGATGAAGCGAATGTGCTTCGTTCTACTGGCATTGCTCCTGCATGCGCTCCCGAGTGGCGCTCAGCCGGTGCAAATGCAGGTGATCATTCGCAATCCTGCTCCGGGAGCACTCCCAGTGTGGGCAGCCGACCCGAGCATCGTCCAAATCATCCTCCGAAACACTACAGCGGCTGCTTATGATGGCGCTGTAGTCTCGTTCGAAATCCGACGCCTGCCCAGTCAGGGAGTGGTCGCACGCAGCAAAGATTTCCACCCGCAGCAACCCCGCTTCTCTATCCCGCCGAATGGAACGCTTGTGCTCAATGGCCCCCAGATTATCCACGAAAGTGCGATCAAGATCGAGGATGAAACGCTCCGCCAGCAAGCCCAAGCAGCAGGTCAGCTACCTGAAGGGGACTACGAGTTCTGCGCTCGGCTCCTCGATGCCACAGGCCGCCAGATAGGCAGTACCGGCGCATTCTGCCCACGCACGACGGTGATGCTCCCTGATCCGCCGATGCTCCTGCACCCACGCAACGACAGCACTCTTGCACCAGGCTCAACGCCGATGTTCGTGTGGGCACCGGTGACGGGGTCGCTTGTGCCAATTACCTACACCCTCCGCGTTGCACCGTTGCTGCCGGGGCAGGCACCGCTGGATGCGTTACGCTACAATGCACCTGTGCTCAACGTCAGCGGCTTGGTTGCTCCGCTCTACCAGTACGTTCCGACCGATATTCCCTTCGCTGCTTTCCCTCAAGCGGTAGGTTTTGTCTGGCAAGTCGAGGCGCTCGGGCCCGATGGACGCCCAGCGACGCGGAACAACGGACGCAGCGAAATCTTCCGCTTCCGATTTGCCGATACTCACTCCAGCCTTCTGCCGCGGGATTCTTCCCAACGCTCTACTGCTGGCACCAGCGGCGACACAGCGATTGGAACATTAGGCGCACCGTCGCTGCCCCCGGGTGATACCGGATCACTCATCGGTCGCATCGAGCTCCCTGGTGGCTTCCGAATTGTGCTCAGCACTGCAATTGCCTGTAGCACGGCAACCTGCACGATTAGCGGCAGCGGTGCGCTCTACATTCCACTCCTCGATGATTCCGTTAGCGTGACGTTTGCCGGCATTACTGTCCGCCGTCCCAGCGCATCCGGGGATGCACAGCTCATCAGCGGAGCTCTCACAGTGCCGATCTATGCTTCTCGACAATTCGGACTCCTTGCGTTATACATGCAGCAGCTCCAGATCAACCCAACAAGCGTTCTGCTCGACGGTGCATGGCATACGCGGTGGAGCGAGTGGGGCTGGGCATGCAGCACCGCCGACAGCATCAGGTTCCGTGTTCCGCTAACAACAACGGGGATCAGCCGCCACCAGCTTGCACTCCCTGTCCCCTGGCAGTGCACTGGTGATGGACTGCTCATCGGCGCGTGCATCGCACTGCGGCTAGACACACTCGACGCAAGCATTGCTGTCGATACCAGCCGTCGGCCGCCAGCAATAAGTGCATCACTGTTTGCAAGCGGTTCTGTTGAGCTGCCCTGCTTAGTCACGGGCGGTCAGCCGGTTCGCAGCTGGTTCCGATTACGCCTCGACCGTGGCAAGAGCGATTTATTGGCACTCCTAGCCACACGACTTCGGGATGTACGACCGTTCGGCGCTCCGCTTTCCTTCGATGCTGATACAATCGCCCTCGACTTATCGAGCGAGGCGAATCCAGCCGCATTCCCTCCACCTGAGATTTGTTCGAACCCAGCGTGGAGTGATCCACGGTGGCGGGGGGTGTACGTCCCCACCCTGCGCGCGCGCATCGCAATCGGGGACGATACACTCCACAGTCGTTTTGCAGCAATCTTTGACCAGGGGAGCGGACGACGCCATGCGGTGACATTCGTCGCTCGGCTAAGCTCGACCGACACGATCAGACTCGGCGGATTTGGGATTCGGCTCGATTCGGCCATGGTTCGGATGTGCCAGGGAGTTTTGCAGAGTGTCACCGCGCGGGGGACGGTGCTCATGCCACCTTCTCTGCAACGGCCCTCCAGCTGGGGGGCGCTCGATAGCATCCGCGTCCGGCTCAGTGGCTACGATGATGGAAATCGCTGGCGGTGGAATGCCACACTCGACCTCCGCGGCGGTCTTTCGCTCCGCTTTGGTTCGCTCGCCGAACTCATCCTCCGCAATGGGACCATCGAGGTGCTCGATCCACCGCAAGGTGGGCGACGCGGCTACATCGAGTTTAGCCATCTGCAGCTTGAAGCACCTGCTGACAACCCGACCGGAACTGCCGATTTCTATGGACTCCGAATTTGGAATACCGGCGAAATCGAACTCGAATCTGCCGAGGGCTGGCTTGATATTTCCCGGTGGGCACGGCTGAGTGTCGCAAATCTGACGATTCAAGCACAAGAAATCGGGTTCGGCTACGGTCCGCGCAGTGGCAGTGGCTCGCATTGGTGGGTTGGGTTCAGTGGTGGATTTGACTTAGATGCTGGATCTGCTCTTCCGACCGGGGGGAGTAACGGTTTTCGGGTTCGCCGCCTCCGCATCTGGGATGATGAAACCATCACAAGTGAGGGAGCATACGTCAGTGCAAGCATCGCTGGAGCATTTCGGCTCGCCGGTGTTCTCCAATGGGGGAGTGACACGCTCGGTTCCATCCCAGTTCAAGGAATGCTCGGACAGCTTACAGGACAGTTCGACTGCCTCGGAAATTTGCAAGCGCAGGTAGATTTTGCCCTTGGAAGCGCCGCGGGGATATCGCCATACCGGTACTGGTTCCTCCGCGGAGGAGCGGCGGTCCCGGGTGGCGTACCAATTGTGCCTGGCGCGTTCCATTTAGTCGGTGGACTCTTCGGAGCCGGCTGGCATGTCCGGCTTGACGGCTATGGGAGCGCGCTCTTTACCGACGCCGGTGGACTTGCCCCCCCTCCCCCCCTCCGTCCCGATAACACGGTTGGAGTACTGCTCCAAGGTGGGCTTGTTTTTGCTGATCCCGCGCTTCAGCTCTACCGCCTTACGGCAACAACGTCGCTGGCATTCGGCACTTCGACGCAAGTATCGCTCGATGGCTCACTTGCGATCTTGCCCCAAATTCGGCTTGCGACAGGATCGTTCTGGGCACAATTTCTCCACACAAGCAGCTCTCGTACTGTCTCGCTGGGTGGAAACGTTAGTATCAACTTTGTCAATACACCGATCTTTAGCACATCAGCAAGCGCAACGTTCGGCACATCCTCATGCTTGACGCTCGGTCCGTTCTCCGGAGAGTGGATCGTAGCCGACATGGATGAAACCTACGGTTCGGATCTGCTTGGCGTGAGTGTCGCAGCGAAAGGATTCCTAAACATTGGCAATCTTTCTGCACGGCTCTGCCCCACGCAAGGGGAGCTTTACGGTAACCTCCGTGGTGCAGGTGTCCTCGGCATGCACTTGAGCGTTGGGGGCGTCCAACTACCTCACCACATTGGGCTTGGCTTCGGTGCAGAGTTCTGCGGGCGATATTTCTACCGCTTTTGGTACGACAACAGCAGCTCGCGCTATCGCCTTACCGCACGAGCAGGGGGCGCACTTGACCTTTCAGCTAATTTCGACTACTCCGGCTATCCCTGGGGACACTACACCCAAGCTTACGACCACGTTCGAGGGTGGTCCTACAGTGGCGGCGATTTTGTTCGCCTCGATCGGCACTGGAGCGCATGCGGTGGTCGCGACTGCAATAGCACCAGCGTAGAACTGCAACTCCGAGGTCTCTTCGAAGCGGACGCGAGCATCGGGACGGTGCCGCTCCGCGTTGGCAATCGAGAGGTCCGGCTCCCCCTGCTCTCGAATACCCGTGCGAACTTCGACTTCGGCTACTACGGCTGGGCAAAGAGTGGTGACAAGGAAGGCTCGAAACGAGGTGGCTCGCTTGGACTTGAGGCAGAAAATCTCACTTGCGCCAATCTCGATTCGTGGGGGAGCAACGCAGGGAACGACAACCGGAATCAGATTCCCCCGCCCCCGCTGGTTATCTCGAGCACCCCTGCTCGTGGTGATACTGGTGTGCCGGTAACAGCGTGCATTTCGATTCGCACCGGTGCTCGGCTGTGGGCATTCCCCGGTAGTACTGCTGGAACCCGCCAGTGGAAATGCAGCGCGATTCGTGCAACGCTCGAGCAGCTCGACAGTAGAGGGAATCCCGTTCGCACCATCCCGTTGGGTCAAGAGCCAGCAACCCCACCTCTCGCTGGTAGCGACAGCATTCGCTACTGCGTAAATGCAGTGGCGCCGAGCTATCCTTGGCATGTCTTGCTCCCAGGAACACGCTACCGGCTGCACCTCGAAGGAACGCTCGAATCGAACGACGGGCAATCCCGCACGGCGTACGATACGATCGAATTTCGCACCGCTTCCCAGCTCGATCGGCTCTGGTTGCAGGCGGGCACTTCCTGGACTGCACCGCTCGGAGCGACTCTCCAATCGGCACTCGATACGCTTGTGGTGGCCTACCCGCTCACTCCAGCGAAGCGGGCGCCACTCCAACTTGGACGCGATCTTTGGCTGGAGGTCGAGGCTGGAGAGCGCCGCTGGCGCTGGACCGGTACCCCGAATGCCCTCATTCGAACCAGTGAAGATGGCAATCTCTTCGGTGCGTATCTCGGCACGATCTTCACGCTCGACACGGCACTGCTCCAGCCCCAGGTGGTTGTTGTGGATGTCGGCGCATCTGGCAGTCGTGTCCTGCAGCTGCCTCTTCCCATCACCATTCGTGTGCTCAACGCGCAGGCTGCCGGAAGCACAGCAACTCGTCCTGCGGAGGCCGCAGCATTCCTGGGCGCACTGCCAAGAGTCGTCGCTGAATTCCTTACGAGCTACCTGCCGAGCAACGTCTCGACCGGTCTTGCCACAGCGACGCAGTGGAGGGGACCTACGCTTCCAGCAACTGCTGGAGTTGCAGGAGAAACTACTGAATCTAGTGCACCGGTCACGATTCAACTCGGCATCGAAAATCGCGGAACCAGCGGCATCTACGCCGGAACACCGTTCGAACTGACTATCGGCGCATACGTCGAACTGCCCGATCACTCTCGGCAGTACATCGTCGAGCGTCGCTTGCTCAACATTCAGTCGTTTGTAGCGCCAGGAGCGGAGTACCCGATCAGGCATACGTTCCTCTTGCCGACTGGATCGCGCGTGTTGGGTATCCAGACACGAATCCTCCCACGGCCTCCATTTAGCGAACGTGACGGCACAGCCAACAATAGCATCTCGCACGGAGAGTTGCCATCACTGGGGGAGGATGAGCGATGATGCTGCTTGTCGCCCTCCTCATGTTCCTCTTCTCTGCGCTTTCCAGCCATGCGCAGTCGCAGGCGTCTGCTTGGGCATTTGGCGTGCAGCGTGGTGTAGCGATCGTGTGGTTACCGCCTTCGAATGACACCCTTCCGGCAACGTACATCGTTCTGCGACGAAGCGCAGGACGTGGCAACTACGAACGCATCGCCGAAACCCGCCGTGGCACTCGCGAAGAGTTCGGGCAACTTTGCCAGCAGATCGGCGCCGGGAGCTTTCGCGATACGCTGCTCCTGTGGTACGATGCACACGAACATCGGCAAACCCCCGATAGCGTCCGGCGAGTCATTGCTCGTGAATTGCGCGGGATGATCCTTGCAAAGAGCAGCACAGTACTGCCCGTTGCCCGCTGGTTCGGGACATATCTGCTCGACTCGACAGTACGGGCGGGCGAGCGATACGATTACGTCATCGAATCTGGCGGTAAGCGCATTGCTGCAGTCGAGGGTGTTCTTGCCGGCAGTGCAGTCCTGCCTCCGAAGCCCACTGGGCTCCGTGCTATGCCGACCGATAGCGGAGCGCACCTTGTATGGGATGTTCGCGGAACGCAAAAGGCTGGAATCTGGGGCTTTCACGTCTGGCGCCGCGATCCCGGAAGCACTCAGCTCCGACGTATTACTGCAGAACCGGTCGCGACGATCTTCCTCGATGAATCGTTGCCAATTGCATACCTGTTCGCCGACGGCAATCTGCGGAACGACTCGCTCTACACCTACGCTGTCAGCGCAGTGGACCTTCTCGGCCGCGAAGGCGAACGAAGCGATACCGTTACCGTTCTGCCGTTCGACAGCCGTCCGCTCCAAGCTCCCTACGGCCTTGTGGCCCGAGCCGAAGGCGATAGTGTCATCATCCGGTGGCATCCTCCGTTCGAAGATCGCCGCGCAATCGGGTACCACGTTTATCGTTGGCAAACCGGCGACACGACGACGCAACAGCGATTGACGCTTGAAATTCTGCGGGATACTATCTGGGTTGACCATCCCCGAGTACTTGAAGGCGATGTCTCCTATGCCGTCACTGCTGTCGATCGCTACGGCCGAGAAAGCGAGCTTTCGCTACCGCATTCCGTCCCTGCGCCTGATGTTACCCCACCAGCGCTGCCGCTGCTGCTCGATGGTGTCGGAGAAGTTGGTCAAGCGCGCCTGCGCTGGTCGAAAAGTCCATCCCGCGATGTGTGGGGGTATGAGGTTGGGCGCTCACTCTTCCACCCTGATTCGACAATTACGCTCGTTTCGCTCGACATCATCACCGACACGACGTTCATCGAAACGCTTCCGATCGCCAGTGGGCGGACAACGTACTGGTACCGCGTTCGTGTTGTCGATCGGCACGGCAACCGAAGCCGCTGGAGTTTGCCCGTTCGAATCGTGCTGCCTGACATTGTCCCGCCTCAGCGACCGCAACTGGAAGAGGTCATTCCCGGCGACGGTGTGATGACGCTGCGGTGGTCGCAGCCCCTTGCCGAAGATGACGTTGCTGGCTTTCTGGTCCAGCGCCGCGAAGATGGGAACACAACCGACGTTCTGCTGACGCCGCTCGGCTTGCCCGCCGATGCACGACAGTACACCGACTCAACTGTTCGTGCAGGCATTATCTACAGCTACAGCGTAGTTGCATTTGATAGTGCAGGCAACCGCTCGAAGCCCTCGCGGCGTATCACTGCACAGTGCTACGACACCCGCACCCCACCAGTGCCCGAGATTGATACGCTCATCGTGACCGCCGATGGGGTGACAATAACGTGGCATTACGTCGGCTACGTCACCGAGGGAACTGTTGCGATCATCGAACGGAGCTCAACCGGCGAAACATTCGTTCCGATTAGCCCGTTACTACCAGCGTCAACAAGGCGCTACACCGATGGGAGCGCAGAAATCACCGAAGCCTACTATTACCGGGTAGTGTTGCGTGCAGCAAGCGGCATCTACGGCAAGCCATCGGTCGCACGCGCCAGCGCTGCAAGCCGGCGCCAGCCCTTACGGCGGTAAAGTTTTCCGGGCAGTGAATATTACCATCTTCGCTCTAATTTTGTCATTGGCAAAACATAGTGTTCCACTCATTGGGAGGTACGCTATGAACATCGTGCGTTTTGTTGCATGCGCTCTCTGCGCGATCTCCGCTGTTGCGCAAATTCCTTTCACAGCGCTCGACGGACTTCCAGCAGCACAGCGGATTGGCGGAAGCTCGATGCCCTCCGCAATGGGAACAACTATCCTTTCGGAAAATGGTACGTCTCCGCTGTGGCTCTACGCTTTCCGTGCTCCCGATCGGCTCATCGCCGTGCAGGTCCTCCAGCAAGCCCCCAACGAGTACAGTGCTTCGGAACTAACCCAGCCTGTCGATACCACAGATTTGCCAATTTACATCAATGCTGCGCCCCTTCCAAACAGCATCATTGATAGCGATAGCGCCCTGCGGATCTTCGCCGCGCATACAATTTTCCAAGATTGGCATGCGCAGCATACCGCAGGTACTGAATTGCTCTTGGCTGGTCATTTACGCGAGGGTGGTCCGCTACCGTCGAATACGCCAGTGTGGATTTATCGCGCTGTTGATTCAGGCTCAACCATTGCGCTCACCTGTTTTTGTTCGAGCGATGGGACTTCCTACGGCTGTGGCACTGAGATTCTTCAACAAGGGAACTATCCTTTCGCCGCGCGCGACGGTATAGAATTTGCCAAATCAACGGCAGGAACAACGCTGGAGCCATGCCTTGTCGGCCCTCCAGAGGGAGGGGTAGATACCAATGGTGTGGCCACGGAGTGGGTATATGTTTTTCCAGTGGATACTGGTAACGTGGCAGTATTGGTGCAAGGACGTGATCAAGGAATCTACTATGGAACAACATTCCCTCTTGGTGATACCACTTCCGAACTCGGGCTTTACTTCCGCGCTGCACCGTTTGCCACTGGATGGGTAAACAGCACCGAGGCGATGGAACGCTTCCGCCAGCATCCTGCATATAACCTCGTTCGTAATTATCCACCCGAACGGGTATTCTTGCTCGGTGGCCGTGCAACAGCGGATGCAGCGACAGAGACGGGCAAGCCAGCAGGCACTGCTATTTGGCTGATGGTCGCCACTTCCTACGGCCCGGACTCTGCATACGGAATGCAACTGACATGTTGGTGCAATCTCGAGCCGAGCCAAGAACCGTTTGTTGAATGCAACGCAGTTCCGATCAGTGTGCCATCAACGCAGCGGAGCATTCCCCTTATCCTTGCCCCGAACCCTGCCCAGGATGCTGTTACGGTACGTACAGCGGAAGACTACCCGATCGAGGCAGTGCGGCTCTACGACCTCTACGGTCGGGCGCAACCAATCCCTCTGCTGGTCAGCGGAACGGTCGGTTGGTTAGACCTGCACCAACTTTCGAGCGGCACCTACATCGTTGAAGTACGGAGTAAGAACCGGCTCGAACGTCGCATGCTGCAGGTGCTGCGCTAAGGCGGGGCGTCCTTCGACACTACGCTGAATACAACCCACTGCTCCAAGCCGAGCAGTGGGTTACTTTTTGCCTCTACGTGGAGAGCGAGTTCTCCTTGGCAGCAATCCGAGTTTCACCAGGCGGGATCGAATCGCGCTCGGTTGTCGCAGGAAAAGCTGAGCTAATGCCACTACGCTCATGCCTGACTGATGATTGAGTATCAACTGCTGATCTTCCTCAGGTGACCAGCGCGTGTACGCTTTGGGGTATTTCTGTCGGATGTTCTCGATGCTGTGGGATGCTGCCCTCGTTTTCGCTACATTCAGGAATCGAAGTGCCTTATGGAAGCCCTTGACGAATGCTTCCAAATTCTCTGGGAAAATCATCACCCGACTATGTACATACGTACCACGTTCTTTTCTCGACTCACTAATGACCAGGTACTTGCTTCCGTTGATGCTTTCCCTTACGTCAAAAAAGAATGTTCGATTGCCTGCACTTACTCTTTCTGTGAAGAGTTCCTTGTCTGCAACCATTGTTAGCCCTCAACGTGGGACATCAACTCCTGTACAAAGTTAGTACCTGCTCAAAGATACCCCACATCAATTGTTCATCCACTCAAACCTCAGCTAACTAATCGAATGATGTATCGAGTTGGGCCTGGCTGCCAATGCAGACGCACCTCCCGCTCCACACCCCCGCCTACTCAGAAGCGCCATTCTCGATCCACTCCACCGTGTAGCCATACTGCTGCAAGAGCCGATCGAGCTGCTCACGCGCGTCCGATAGCTCCCCCGTCGGATCGTCCACCTCTACTGTCAGCGAGGCCTCCGTCAGCTTCGAGAAGTTCTCCTTTGCTGCCTGCAGCAGTGGGTAGAGATGCCGTGCACTCGTCCGCACGCGCAACCGAAGCGGCCGAGGTTCTCCCGATGGTGGTGGTGGAGCCACCTGCACTGTCGCAGGCTCCAAGACAACGTCATTCCGCTGGAGCACCTCCGGCGGAACTTCCTCGCGGTGATAGACGCGATCAGCAACGCGCACCGCGAAAAGCCCCTCCTGCACACCCTTCCGGATCGCATCCTGCACCGCGCCTGCAGGATTCGGCACCACCGGCTGACCGATAACACCCGTGAGCAGGTTGCTCACCTGCGACAGCGGTACTGGGCGTCCTTCCCCCAACGGAAGCGTCTCCGTAAGGTACTCGGGCGCTATGCGCTCAATGAGCACCCCTGCTCGGTCGAGCATTTCCTTGACGAATTCATCGAGCGTCGCTGCCTTGATTGCCTCGGGATTGCTCCCCCGAACCTCGACAGGCTCTGGATCCCCAGGCCGGTACACCCGCCGATACACCTGGCGCAGTTGCCCTTCGAGCTCCGCCTCCTTGTCCTTGAGCTGCTCCTTCACCTGCAACTGATCTTCCCGGTCCATCTCCCGAAGCGACGGCGCGGCTACAACCTGCTCGAGCGCTACTAAGCGCCGCACCACCGACCGAAGCGCTTCTACTTTCGCGCTCTCCGGCACAACGAAAATCAACATGTTCCGATTCGTGCGAATGCGGTCAGCTGCCGATTGCATCGCTCGCTTCATCCACTGGAGCGGATCCTCCACCGCAAGCGGGAGCACAACCAGCGTCGGTTGCGCTCGATCCGGCACATACTCCGGCGACTCGGGCGCAATCACCATCTGGAACATGCCCAGACCACGCCCGGCAACCTTCTCCAGCCGACGCTCCAACGCCTCGGTCACCGAGTCGTCGGAAATCTGGCCTTCGAAATCGAGGATGACCTTGTTCAAATTCGGCCGCGCGCTGAACAGATAGCGGCGATCCCGATAGCGCAAATACCACAGCTGCTCCCGCATGCGTCCCAACACCTCCGTCGCCATCGCAGGATTGATATCCGGCCGCAGGAGCGCCATCCGAATTTCCTCCTCCGTCGCTCCAGAATGCTGCATCCCAGCCGAAATGCTGTAGAGAAACGCGCACGTCGCCGCTCCCACGCCCAATTGCTCCTTCATGTAATCGCCGCCCAACTCCTGCTCAAGCTTCGCTGCGCGATCGAGCACATCGCCGGTGACGATTGACTCCCAGCTACTATCGAGCAACCGCACGATCTCCCCACGAATGTGGCGATCACTGAGCGCAATGTGGTGCGGCTGAATCAGCAACGCTGAGCCTGGTCGCCGCGTCCAGAGATTCCGGATCACAAGCGCCAACAGCCGCAACGCGCCACGCGTGCGCTGAAACTGCGGGTGCGGCCCCCAACGCTCGTAGAGCAAGTCCACAACTTCGGGATGGAATGGATACGCCCGGAGCATCCGCTCCTTGTAATCCGGCGAAAGCACACGATCCGGAAATGCGTGGGCGTACCTGTCGTAGTAGTTGCGCAGAAGGTCCACTGCTTTTTTGGCATCACGCTCAGTGCCAACGCTCTGAAAGAGCCGCCGCCGCAACACACCGAAAACTTCATCCTCTGCCACCGGCGTTTCCACCAGCTCCACTCGCCCGAACACCTTCTTGGCAAACTGGAAGAGCCGTTCTGCCTCATCCTTGCTCTCCGTTGGGACTTCCAATGAAGAAGCTGGCAGCGAAACAGTCAGCACACTCTCGGGCACTGCGCTCACCGCCGCGGTCAGGTCTCCCAAGAACGTCCCGGTCTGCTCCATCAGGCTGCTTTCGCCCACCTTCACCGCCCGCGCCTTGATGAGGTAGTCGAGCACTTCGTCCATCAAAACGAGTACCGGCTGGTAATGCTTGAGAAACTCCGTCAAGCGTCCCGCCCCGGGCGATGTGCACGTCTGGTCGGCATCTGCAAGCATCGCGTACCCCTCGCGCCCACCCACCTGGTAGGCCAGCTCGCCCCAGAGCGTCTTGACCGTCAGCCCACCCTCGATGCTGCGCCCGCGGACGTTCAGACCACGCCCATCGAGGACAGCAACCCGGATATCGCCCGGCAACGCACGTAGCCCTAACCGCTCCAGAATCGGCTGGATCGCTTCGTGCGAACCAAGCACCTCCGGCGAACGCGCAATGTGCAAGAGCGCCGTCATCGTGTGGGTCTTGCCACCGCCGAATGCAGTCTCCAGCCGCAAAATCGGCGCACCACTTCCCCGCCCCGCAAGCCGCCCAATGACACGCTCGAGCAAATTCTCCAGCGCTCGCGTCATGAACGTGCGCGAAAAGAATCGCTCTGCGTCCGTGTAGTCACGATCGCCGTCGCCACAAGCCACATGGTGCAGACTTATCGCGAACAGCGATGGGTCCAGGTCCCGCGAAAACACATCCCGATGCGGTTCGCAGATCTCCCAGACCGACTTGACTCCTCGCAATCCCATCAGCTTCTACCTCCACGATGATGTGAACGTTACCACTGCGCGCTACCTGCCGCTCCACGAGCGCTGGGAGCACCTGCTCGAATCATCCGAACAGCTGAAACTGCCGGCCGCTGTCCTGCACTGCCGCAACTCCACGGAGCAGACTCCGCTTGCTGCCCAGAAGCTGTGCCAACGCCGTTGCTTCCTCGGCTACCTCGCCGCCAGCGCTTTGCTCGACCTCCAACAGCGCCTGCGCCGTCCGCCAGAGCGGATGCTCTTCGGCCAGAACACCCGCCCGACCCAGCACTGCAGCAAGTGCCTCGACATCGCTCTTGCTCCACAGGTGCAAGAGCAAATGCACGTGATCAATTTCCGGCATCTGCCCCAAGCGTCCATCGTCGAACGCAGTCTGGAGCGCTTTTAGAAATGCCTCGCTACCGAGACGCTTGGCAAAAATCGGAACTCGCACCCGTTCGCCTTTCCGCTCGATAAGCCGGTGCTCCGCCGCCAGCTCGTCCAAGTCCGCGCCGACGCTCTTGGCGAGCTTGTTCGCCTCGTCGAAGGAGAGCTCCTCCCCACCGTAAGCCCAACGGTAGAGTACGTAGAACCGCGTCGGCTTGTCCAACCGCGCCAGCCCCAACTGCTCCAGCGCAAACGCCGTGACAATCGCCCGCGTCTCCTCCAGCAGATCGCCCACCGTGACCTCCACCCCATCCGGGCGCATCACCTTGCGATAGCGCCCGAAGACGCCCACCGCCGGTCCGATGGCGGAGATGAAAAAATCCGCCCCGCGGATGCCCGAGCGCCAGAACTCCCGCAGCCGCTCGGAGATAACCTGCTCCAGCTCCGCCCGCACTTGGGCGTACCAGCCGACCCCGGCGTTTTCGGGACGGCGGCGGCAGGCCATAAGGATCGTGCTCTGGATGGCGCCCTTGCCCCGCTGGTGGGTGGAGGCTTCCATCTCCGTGTGCACCGGCCAGGAGGCGGTGGGATACAGTCCCGCATCCAGCAGACCCTGGATGAGGCTTTCCCAGGCTTCGGTGGAGCGGTGGGTGAACATCACCACCGCCATGCCTTCGGGCTTGAGCACGCGGTAGATTTCCTCGAAGGACTTCTGCATCAGCCGCTGGTAGTGCGCCTGGGCGATCTGCTCGCCCTGCTTTCTGCCGCCGAAGCGGGCGGGGTTGACCACGGCTTCTTCATCCTTGGGCACGAGCGGCGTGCTGAAGGCTTCCGGATAGAGGTCGCCCACGGTGCGCCGCAGCCACACATAGAAGAAGTCCGAAAGGTCGGCGTAGGGCACATTATCGGCATAGGGCGGGTCAATCACCACGGCGTCAAAGTGCTTGTCGGGGAAAGGCAGCGCCGCCGCGGAGCCGAGATGGGCGGAGCCGACCTGCGGGATGCGGGATTCGCGGGTGAGAAGCTCAGCAAGGTATCCTACTGCCTCACTCCAACTTGTTGACCAGGGATTCAGCAGATTCGTTTCTGCATAGTCCCAAACCATATGCAGGTGATGACCAGAAAAGGTACTTCTGATACTTTCCCCACCTGACCACCAACTCGTTAGAACAGATTGACCACGATTAGCCACGAAATCCACCGCCAGCGCCAAATACGTCGCCACGGCTTTGGCGAAGTCGGGGTCGTGGGTCTGGCGCAGGATCTCCCGGTGCGCCGCCCGCACCCACTTGCCGAAGGTGCAAAGCGCCAAGAGCTGGCGGGGGTTGAAGAATTTCCCCCATGTGGTCATCCCGTAGCTGGGACGCTTACCGGGACCGGACCCGATTGTGCCTGGCGATGGTTCCTCCGGCACCCAGGGGAGGTTGAAGGGCCAGGGGGAAGGTTGTAGGGGCGAACGGCCGTTCGCCCCTACCAGATCCTGCAGGGCAGATTCGGCTTGGCGGAAGGCAGCCAGGTCTGCGTCGGTCGCCAGGCGGTAGTTGCGCCCCTGCCCACGACCGCGGGTGGTCACGACGGCGACGAGGCGATGCCCCATGCGCTCGGCCTGGGCTTCAGCTTTCACGTAGTCGTCCTTCACGCTGGTGTTGCAGACCAGGCAGACGGCGTTGCCGCGGGAGACCGTGCCTTGCGCGGGGTCGAACTCCGGCGGGATGGGCGCACCGCCGGGCGCCCCTACGATCTGGAAATCCACCCGGTTGGCGGTGCGGTTGGGGATGGGCCGGAGCGCCACCTTCTTGTTGCCCTTGCGGGCGAGCCAGAACTGGCGGAAGAGCGGGATTTCGGCGCCGCAGGCAGGATTCGGGCAGCGAATCGTGCGGCTCCAGATGTAGGCGATGGGCGTTTCGCCGCCCACGGCGGGATAGAACGCCGCCAGTTCCCGACGTGCTTGTTCGAGCACCCATTCGCCCCAGCGTTTGACCTCGCTTGTCAGCCGCTGCCCGTAGCGCTGGGGATATTCGATCGTTGCCTTGAGGATGAGGTAGGCGACGGGGTTGTAGTCCACGGCATAGCTTTCAGCGCCCAGGCGGAGTGCTTCCAGTGGGATGGAGCCGCCACCGCCGAAGGAATCGAGCACTTTCGGGGGCGACTGGCCGAAGCGTTGGCGGATGAGCGCCCGCGCCTGCTCGAGCAGGTAGCGCCCGGCGACGTCGCCGTCGTGGACCTCCCACCGGCAGAGGTTAGCGATGAACTGCTCGTCCACTTCCGCATCGTCGGTGAGCAGCGCCCCGAGCACAGCGGCGCGAGCGGTCACGAGCGGTCGGCGCGCCCACCACACGTGGAGCGTGGAGATATGCCCGTGGCGGATGGCTTTTTCGCGCCGTGCTTCGGCGGAGAGTTGCTGCAGGGGGAACAGGGATTCGATGAGAAAGCGGTTTGAAGTCATGGCTTATACGTTCCGTTTTGTGATGGTGCGGCAATGGTTGCTCGTATCGCGAGCGAAGCGATTATTTGCACGCGAGCGATTCGCAATTGCACGCGAGCGATTATTTGTGCGATCGAGCATATCGCACTCCTTCTTCTCGAAAGAGAGGTCTCAGCAGACATGATTCAAACGGAGAGATTGCTTGCTCGCAATATCAACCTCTCTCGTATCGAAACAAATTTATGGAGACGGGTTGATAAGGTCGCGAGAACGGTTGATAAGTCATCCAGCCAGGACATAGTATCGTATCTACCTCGCTTTTCTCCTTTAGGTGCGAGCCATCCCAGGGTAACCAGCTTATGGGCGACTTTTCTCGCTTTTACATCGTTTACACCCAAAACCTGTCGGATGTCCTCGTTCTTGATAAAGCCCTTCTGGTGCAGAATCGGTTCTAAGGCAACCAGCTCGGGAGGCTTTTCCACCGTCTGCCGGGATGGTTCGGGAATGACCTCGTAGATCCGCCCTCTGGGCTTGGTCAGGCGCACGATGCCCCGGCGGAGGAGGCAGAGCATTTGTCCTCACACGCTGCGCCACCAGTAGTTGTGCATAGGCAACTGGACCCGAACATGGCATGCTGTCGCAGTCTGAGATGTTGCTTCTTTCTTGGGAACAGGAGGGCGACTTCGATGAGTTTTTTGCTACTCATCGTTCCTCTCCTTCGGCAAAGGAACAATTACAAGCGCGATCTTGATCTCTTGGTTCGGATCCCCATCGTGGTGAAGCGCGTAGACTGGAAAAGTGGCAACATCTGCCTCACGCCGCTTGGATCGTGGGTGCGTCTTGAAAACCTCATCAGCCTTTTCCACTACGTCGGTGACATTTTTCTCGCGCACATACAGGATCAGCGCAGCCTTCGTGTCTCGCCACACCAAGTATCCCAAGAGCTGATCGAGAGCTTCTCTGAAAGCTTTGCTACCCTTCCAGAACTTACACTCTGCAATGAATACCGCACTATTCTCATGCCAGATGAAAATGTCCGTTTTGCCTTTCCGGCTGAACACCTCACCGCCCACTGGCCCAAACTGATTGTTCAACACGACCAGGAGAATATCTCTGAGCACTTCCTCGCGCATTGGGCCAAATGTCCAGGGAAGCCTTTCTACAAGATCCCGGTAGCTCCTCACCACCGTGAGGATTTCCGCGTAGTCCTCGGGGCTGATGGCCGGCTCAGGTCTGAACGGCTCAATCACGCTTGGGCGTGATTGTGTGGCTTGAGGAGGCTTCCGACGCGCCGGGACAGGAACAGAAAACACGGGGCTCGCGTCAGGGCGACGCTTAACAGGAATCTTCAGGAAGGCCTCGAGATCTCGGTCACAAAGGACTTTGCCTTTCCGCTGTTTTACTGCTTGTGTGAGCGCGTCTCGAAGGTTCTTGTTGAAGGATTTACAGCGCTGTGAAAACTGCTCCAAGCACTCCTGTATTGTGTTTAGTTTGTGATTCAGTTCATTCTCGATTTTCTTTGGGCGGATTTGATCCGCCGGTGCTTCATACCTGATAACCAGCTCTTGGTCCTCAACTTTTCCATTACGAAACGCATGTGACAATGAACACCAGAATAGTTCGAAGTATTCGGGGTCACCATCGAAGGGCACTCGAACTTCATACCGGGTTCCGCTAACGTAAAATGGCTTGCTGCGATCCTCGATGTAGCGTGACGGATCACAGCTAACATCCACCTGGACATCGCGTGCACCAGTGGTGTACATGTCCTGGTGCCTAAGTTGAGGTGGAACGATACTATATCGGTCGACCAACTCTTGTACAAGTTCAGCCTCCGGGACGTTAAGCACTGTCTCTGGAGGAATATCTTGCGCATCTTTGACAGCTTTTTCAAGCTGTCTATTGAGAAAATCATCCACGTCTGCCCAGCGAACAATGATCACCATGACACCATCTCATTTTGCCAACGCCTACCGAGACTTACGGGAGCAAATTTACCAAGCGCGCGAACTACTACGTCTGGACATGCTCGCAGATTCAATGTTTCAGAACGTACAATACCTTGTACTCGTCTTCTCTGGTGAATCTCAGCCACCTCCTCCCTCCCGCCAGTTCTCAATGACGACTTTGACGACGCCGACCACCGGCTGCGCCTGGAGGTGAGCGGCTGGGTCCTGGATGGTATGCAGGTGGGGTTCGGTCAGGGCGTTTTCGACGACATACAGCCAGTAGTTCTCCTTTAGGCGCTCGGCCATCTGCCACTCGTGCGGGGTAAGATGCAGCGCGCCGGTGGTAGCGAAGGCTTTGACCTCGATGTAGCGTGTTTCCGTCGGCGAATGGGAGAAGATGTCGTAGCCGCGGAACTCATGGCTGACGTCTTCAGGAACGCGGTTCTGGCTGCGTTCGTAGTCCATAGCAACCTGCATCCCTGCTTCCTCGATGCGGCGTTTGGTTTCTTCTTCCGGCAGGGTGCGCAGCTCCAATCGTTCTTTCGGCAGGATCAGCGCGACTGCTTCCAAGTGCGGTTCGAGTGTGACAAGCTCTCGCTCCTTGGTGAGCTCATCGAGGCGCTTGCGTTGTTCCTCGATGAGCATTCTGTACGTTTCCTGTTCTTGGCGGATAGAGACGCTCATCTCTTCGCCTGCATCCTGGCGGCTGTGGTAGTCGAAGAGTTTGTATTGAGACTCCATGAGCAGTTGGTTGTAGGAGGATTCGAGCCAGCGTTGTTTGATGCTGCATTCGCGCTCGCGCCGGGAGCGACCTTCCTGGTAGAGTTGATCGAGGCAATCGAGCGCTGACTGCTGCACGATGTGGTGTGCTTTTTCCAGTTGGTCGAGTGCATCGGTCAGCAGTGGGTAGTCGTCTGGCATGCTCGTCAGTTCCCAGAGCATGCGCGGATCCACCTGGTGCACTTGGCCGGTGGCGTGGTCGTAGAAGAGCGCAACGAGACGTTCGAGTGCTGGCTGCCCGTGTCCGTCCTGCAGTCGGATTGTGTAGAGCCAGAGGCTACCGGAGCGACCTTTTTCATCGAGGAGGATCGCTTGGAATGGGCGTTCTTGTTGGAGGAAGTGCGCAATGAGCGCATCGAAGAGCGGATGGCCGGGAGCAATGAACTCTGCTCCCTCCCGGCGTGCAACCTTTCGGTCGAAGGCCACGCGCAGGCCGTGGGCGAACGATTCGCTCTGGAGCCGGTGCTGTTTGAGGAACTCTCGGGGGACACTGAGGCGATAGACCCCGGGGCGACGATCCTGGCTGATTTTGCCGCCCACCTGGAGCACCGCAAGTCGGGTGAACCGTTCGACATCCCAGGGGACAAGCCGCTGGAGCAGTGAATCTGCCGAACTTTGCTTGACAGCCGAAAGATCAATGCTATGGCCAGCGAGGGCATTTTCCTGGAGGGTACGGGTGTACTCTGCCACGCGCTGTTCGACATCATCGGAGTTCAGCAGACGCTCCAGTTCGCGCGATTCGTCCTTGCCGAGAATTGCCTGCATCAGGAGCTCTTCGAGTCGGACGCCTTCCAGGAGGGTGCCGATGACGTCGTAGATCGTGTCCCCAAGCCGCTCGCGCATGCGCTCGAGTTTATCGAGGATCCGACTGAGGACGTCCCCTTCGCGGGTATCGGTGTAGATGACGTTGTAGATGTAGCAATCGCGGGTTTGCCCGTAGCGGTGGATGCGTCCCATGCGTTGTTCGAGGCGGTTGGGGTTCCAGGGCAGGTCGTAGTTGATCATGAGGCGGCAGAACTGCAGATTGATGCCTTCGCCGGCGGCGTCGGTGGCAACCATGACCTGCGTCTCATCGCGGAAGCGGCGTTCTTGCTCGATGCGGTCCTGCAGGTTCATCTGTCCGTGAATGACGGCGCAGGAGAAGCCCCAATCCCGAATCCGCCGCTCCAGCGCGGTGAGTGTATCCTTGAATTCGGTGAAGATCAGCAGTTTCTCGTCGGGGTGGTGTCGGAGGCGTTCTTCGATCACGCGGCGCAGCTCCTGGACTTTCGCCTCCTCGCCTGCCTTTTCCGCTTGCAGTGCCAGATTGATGAGATTTTCCAGCTCATGGAGTTCATCGCGTAGCTGCTGTGGGTGTTGTGCTGCGGTGATCCCCTCCAGCCGCTCTTGGAAGCTTTCCCACTCGCTGGAGGTCATCTCGCCCAGCTCATCGAGCGTCTCTTGGTCCAACTCGGGCAGCTCTTCTTCTTGACGTCGGCGTTCCCACTCATGGAGGAGGTTCTGCAGTTTGCTCTTGCGGCGACGGAGCGATTCCCGCACGGCGAAGAGGCTGGAAGAAAGCCGACGCTGGAGCACGGTCAAGGCGAGCGCGACGTTGCGGCTTTTCCGGTCGGTTTTGCCGGAGACGGTGGCGTACCAGCGGCGCACGTAGGCGGTGACGGCCTCGTAGAGCTGCCGCTCTGCCTCAGTCAAGGTAACGCTCAAGGTCTTGACATCCCGTTTACGAAAGAGGCGGCGTCCCTCCAGGTCGGTCACCTGCTCCTTGGTACGCCGAAGCACAAACGGCAAACCATCGGCACGGGCAGCGTTTTTGAGCTGCTCGGGATCGGCAAACAGGCGCGGCTCTAAAAGGTTCAGCAGGAAAAAGTACGCGTAGTCATCGCCTTTGTGGGGGGTAGCCGTCAGGAAGAGCAAATGCGTGGTGCGCCCAGCCAGAAGCTCCCCCAACTGGTAGCGCTGGGTTTTCTGCACTTTTTTCCCGTAGCGAGTTGCCGAGAGTTTGTGCGCTTCATCGAAGATCACCAGGTCCCAGGATTGACGGCTGAGAATATCCCGCACGTCCGGCCTGCGCGCAAAGTCAATCGAAAGGAGAATCTGCGGATTGCGGGTGAAAAAGTCGGCCGAGGAGAGGGTTGCCAGAAGATCCCGCCGCATTGGGACGAAGTCTTCCCGGAACCACTCGTTCATTTCGCGCTGCCATTGATCCTGCAGGTGCGCCGGGACCACCAGCAGGACTCGATGCACTGCCGTTCGAGCCTTCAGCTCCTTGATCACCAGACCCGCCATGATGGTCTTGCCTAAGCCAGGGTCGTCGGCCAGCAGGAACCGGATGCGGGGCATTGGGAGGATGTGGCGATAGACGGCATCCACTTGGTGTGGCAGGAGATCTACCTGGCTCACGCTGACTGCATAGTGCGGGTCGAAGGTATAGGCCAGCTGCATGCGCAGCGCGTCGGCAAAGAGAATAAACGGCTCGTGCTTGCGGAGAGCGCTGGCGGAAAAATCTTCACGGAACGACGGGAGGAGCTGCACCTTCTCGGCGAACTGTTCCGGCGTAAAGACAAAGGTTGCGGCTTTGTGTGTGGACTGGAACACTACGCTTAGCACAATGCGGCCGTTTTCCTGCCGAACTTTGTACACTTCGGCTGGGCCATCGTACGGGACGATCCGGACTCGATCACCAACGGAGACCATCTTCAGCGAGTACGTAGATGTTCGACTGCGCCATGCATCTGGCGATGTGCTCAGTGGCTACTGCTCTCTGCGCACGCCCGGTGTCAAAATTATGCTGGCGGAGCGCTACGTTCTCCGACCTTCCGCCACCAGAGGCTATCGGGCGGCAGAGCCGACGGTAGGCTCTTTTGATTGGGGGGGGGGTCCTTTGTCCGGCGCTGCCTAGCGCCTTTTCAGGTCGCGGTTCACCCCGTTCGAACGGGGGCCTCAGTTCCGCACCTCATACGTTATCCTGAGCCGAGGGCAAGCGCTGGCCGAGCAACCGGCCGAGCGGCCCCAGCACGGCATAGGTCAACCACTGGACCCATACTGGCGGCCGCGTGACGCGCACGGTCGGCCAGAACGTCTGTCCGAACACGCCGAGAAGCAGGACCGGCGGCATCCCACTCCGGCTCAACCGCCCGGCCTGTGCGAGGCCGAAGAGAGCCTCGAAGAAGGTTTCCGTGTTCAGGGCCGGCTCGAATTCCTGTCGGTACTCCGCCGGCTCGCTGCCCTCAACCCAGAAGTGGTGCGGCGTACCCGGCGGGATGCTGACTTCCTCGCCGGCGGCCACGACGCGCTCTAGGCCAGCAATGCGGAACCGGAGCGCGCCACGATGCAACGCGAACCGATTGGTCTGGTACGGGTGCACATGCTCGGGCTCTCGTTCCGCACTGGGCGGACTCACGCACTCGAGAACGAGCCGCGCACCGGCGGACACACTCGCCGTTTCGACGAACCGGACGCGTTGCCCGGTGCGGGGGTTTACGATCTCCTGTCCGATCTGTGCCATGTCGCAGCTACCTCCTCAGAAGTTTTGGTATCGGGTTTCCGCCCAACGCTCAGCATCAGCGGCGGCGCGAGAGCACTGTCCGCTGCATGCTGTTGTTAGGCGCCCCTTGCGTCATCCTTAATCTGTTGCGCCCCGCAGAAGGCTACGCGCAGCACGCCCGAACGACCCCTCTTCTTGGCCACACTCGCCATAGCGTCACAGACCCTTCTGCTTCCACCACGCATTCTTACGTGATGGGGGGCCGGGCGGGGACGTCGGATTTGTAGAGCCGGCAGACGGCGGTGTGGGTGAAGGCTCGGCAGAAGGAGGTGGTGATTGGGGCTTTTGCTTCAGATACTTGATCCAGTACAAACCGGTCCCTGGGATGCTGAACGAGATGTACCGCTGCCCGCTCGGCGAGACTCCATATCGCAGGCCAGGGATTCCCCAGCTCCAGCCGATACCGCGTTTGGACAGCGTCCAGCGGAATGGCCCACGCCCGAATACCTTACGAAATCTCCACACGAGTCACCCTCTCATGCTGCCCTTGAATCCATGAACACTCGTTTCACGTATTTTCGAAACCGAATTCCCACATACGGCTTGAGCTGTCGCCTCAGCTTCTCCTTCTCCCAGTGCAGGCCGAAAAGCTTCTTGCGAGCTTCGCCGATCTTCCCATCGATCTCCCGCAGCTTGGACGCTGTGTCATGTGCAAGCTTCGAGCCCCTGTCCCGAATGGCTTGGTACCGCTGAGCGTAACGCGCACGAACCTCGCTAATCGCCACCTGGGTCTTCGCATTCGCGGCCTTCTCCTCTTGGTCTAGCCGATCCAACAATGGTCGGTACTGGGCTCGAACGTTCTCTTCCTCCTTCTTCTGACGCTCTTGCTCCCAATCCCTCTGTTGTTCCAATGTCCTACGCAGGCCCTCATACTTTGACCGAATCGTGGATACCTCACTCGGGGAAAGTGCGGATGGCATAGTTTTTCGGGCCTGTGCCTCGAGGGAACTCCGCCAGTTAGCAAGAGACCGGGCTCGCGCTGGGCCAATTCCATGCACGTGTTGCACGCGGTAAAACTCGACATCAGCGGCCGTGTGGAAACCCGAGCGCATCAGGCGGGCTTTGAAGGCAGGACCAATGCCCGGGATAGTCGCGTGTTCCAGGCTAAATCGGCGAAGATGGGCGGCGATGTGCTGTTGCTGCGTAGCTTGCAGCGCCCTGGTAAGCTCGTCGGCTTCAGCCTGGTTGAGAGAGGCAATCTGACGGTTTAGATCCGCCACTTTTGCCCCAATGTCGTTTCGGATCTTCTGAAGTGCCTCTGCTTGCTGCTGGTTCGACGCTCGTCGTCGGGTGTTTATAGATGATAAGTCAGATTGCAGCTTAGCCTGACATGCATCGATTTCTTTCTTTTCTTCGGCCTCCAATGTTTTCTGTTCCTTCTCGAGTCGAGCTTCCTCCTTAGCAGCATACTTCCGAACAGCCTCCCGCTGGCGCTCCGCTGCCCGAATGTCAATTTCCGCTGCCCGAATACTATGCTCGATCTCGTGAACCTTTAAGGTAAGATCTCTGAGCTCTCGCACACTGACGTCCGAGTGATACCGATAGACCCATAGTGCCAAGTTAAGCAGAATCACAGATAAAACACTTACGGGCCAGAAATCGGCCCCAGAAAGGGCCAGAAATAGCGCAGGGATTAGGATCGTGGAAACAGCAAACATAGCGCGCTCTGGAGCGACAGAATTCCTGAAAGACACCGCCGCGCCATGGCTTGGCATTAGAGCGTCCAGGATCCAGGAAGGGTCCGAGGGAGTAGGAACCGTAAGCGTCTCTCCTCTAGGTCCAAGTTGTTCAGTACTCAGGGCAGGCGCGTCAGGATGAGGCCTAACGTAATCCTCTATCCAGCTTCCGCGACCGGTAGCGGCTGCGGTCGGCGGGAGGGTGATCGGGGCTATCTGGCCATCCAGGGACGGCACATCTCGGGGCCCGAGGTACAGAAGGGACTTGAAGAGCGTGGCGGCCGATCGAATCCGGTCGTCGCGGTGGCTCTCCAAGGCGCGAAGAACATCGGACGCCTCAGGCTGCTCGAAGTCTCTGCGTCGAAAGAGCAGAGATTCATCGCCACCAGCGAATTGCTTCCAAAGTCCTGGGTCGGCAGCGAGCGCAATCAGGGACACATAGATCACCCACGCTGAGAAATTGTCCAGGTAGGGTCCGAAGTCTGATTCCGTCCTTAGTGGATGCTGGTAATTTCGGTGACCCACTTCATGGCTGCCCTCGCCCGAGAGCGCTGGGACGTACATGCCGTCATAGTCGACAAGCCTAAGCTGTCCGTTAGTAGTAACGAGTACGTTGCCGTGTTGAAGGTCCCCGTGGGCGATGGAGGCATCCCGGAGCGCTTTCACCATCTCGACCCAGCGGCGTGCAAGGGACAAGAGGCTACCAGAATCCAGCAGGTGCTTCTCGATGAACGTGTGCAGCTGCTCACCTTGAACCCATTCCATCTTGAGAATTGGGTACCACTGTCCACGCACTCTGATACCTTCGCGTAGAAAAGTGAACCCGACCATGTATGGGAGTCGCACGCGGTCGAGGTGGTCACTGATAGCAGCGTACCTGCGCTCATGGTCGTGGAACGGGCGCAGGAAGCACCGTACGACCCAGGTACGTTGCTGACATTGCAACTTGTACACGGTAGCAAACCCGCCAGTGATGGGACGCGGCAGGCCCTGTGGCGTGAGTTCAGGCTGACCCTGCTGCAACTCAGGGTCGCGGAATGCGAGCCTCGGGTTCTGGATAGCTTCATTGTAATCCTGTGGTGTAGGCCAGGCCATCGTGGTCGCTCCCCCCTCACGTTATGTCGATTCGCAAGAGGGTCACGTCATCGTTTCGCATCGCTCCTTCTTTACGTAGGGTCTCTACCCATTCACGGAACGGCTTGATCTCATCGGAAGTGTCGAGGTCACGGAGGACACGCCAAGGCGTTCGCCCCTCCTCGGCCTCGCGCATGAACCAACAGGCTAGGGCGTCTGTCATGAGATAGAAAGCATCACCTGTCTGCCAGGTTCCATCCATGTTCCGGACATGGTCAACGACTCGGCCGGTGTGGGCCGGATTACTGGATAGCAGATAGGGGCGGTTGGTAAAGGCCGCCGATTCAGCAAGCGGGAACCGAACGAGGACTTCTTCCTCCCGCATTTGGACCAAGCAGCTATCCCCGACAGCTACGGCCTGCCAGTGGCGGCCACTACCTTCACGGTCCACATCGTCATACAACACTAGGCCGAGAATGGCAGCAAAGGCGCCGAGGCGAACCTTCTCCTCCGCATACCATGGTAACGGCCGCCTGCCGACTATCGTGGACCACCGTTGTTGCAGACGGCGAAAACCATCCCCATCGAAAGGCGCGTTCCCGCTACTTCTGCAAAGATAGCGCACAAGCTGTTTCGCCCAGATTCCCGAGTAAGAGGTCTCCGTCGCGCCGTCTGCCACCGCGAAGCGCAAGCAGGTCGCCGTGGTTTCCATGCGCTTGCGAGGCCAGAAGGCGTCTTCGTATTCTCTGTCGGTGCTCCCTCCCTTCGGAGCCCAAAACGGCTGGGCAAACACGTGCATAACGTGCTCCCCGCCTATCGGAGGTTACTTGGCCGAGTTCCAATGTCGAGGAAACGGATTACGGCGACAATGTCTGCATTGAAGACAAAGCCCCTGGTCCCCTCAGAGACCTTGTACCCCTCCTGCTGAGCGATGCTTCGCATATAGGCAGGTAGCGGGCTCGACATACGGAACAAGAGTTGAGCGAACTGATCCGGCAAGCCAGCCTCAGTATCTGGGAACTCTATGGGCGTCGCGCGCTGGGACGATAAATGCACGTTGAACAGCAGCACCTCGCCGTCGTTGCTGCTGAGCTTTCTGATGGCGTCGGCTGCAGCGCTCGGGTCGCCGTCGGTTGCCTCCCCATCGGTAATGTTTATCACGATCGGAGGAAAGCAGGCTGGGTGCTGAGCTAGCCAGCCCTCCAGGATCGCCTTGGCTCGGCCCAACGCCTGGCACATGGGGGTGCCCCCGTTGGCCACCGGGTCAAACCAAATGGGAAACCGGATCGATTGATCAACCAACCCACCCGCCCCATCATCTACTTTCTTGATCCGCTCCTCGATCCGCGCGGGCATGTTTCCGATCTCGCTGACTGGAACAAGCTCCCTGCCGGCCAGAGCGCCACTGAACGCCGGGCCGACGTGCGCCCCGTAGCCGATCACTCCAACGTGGTAGTAGTCGCGGACACCCTCTTCCTTCGCGCACTTGATGACAAGGTTCTGGAGCAGGCGGTTGATGGCGTCTGCCACACCATCGGCCTTCCTTCGGCCGGATTCACCCGCACCGAAGGGATCAGCCATCGACCCTGACTGATCTATGAGGAAGAGAAAGCATGAGGGATTCGCTCGGCTTATCTCAGCGGTGTACGGCATATTTCAGCTCCTTTCGCTCTTTCTCGATTGGACCCACGCTCGCGCGCAGGGCGCCTAACTCTTGTTTATCTGGTTTCCGCCTAACACGCTTTTACCAACTGCTGTCGGCATAATACGCATCGGCGGGTGAGTTGTCAAGTTCTTTGAATTCATTATCGTTTTACTCATCGAACTGCGTTTTGATGGTTTCAGTCAATGACTCAGCACCATTGCACTGCGCTTTCGTTCAACGTCACCTGCGTCATGCTCTGTCATTAACGCACGGACCTCTGCACAAAAATAAGTAATGCTCAGGAAAAAAAATCATTTTGCAACAAGGGCTGAAGAGCACTGTCCGCTAATCTGCCGTTAGCCAATCCCGCACATGCAACAACCGTCACCGCGCCCGCACATAGCGGCACACCTGGGCGCCGGTGCTCGCTTTCACGGCAGAAACGAGGTCAAACGGCAGCGGCTTAGCTATCGCCGGGAAAAGCTTCTTGCCGCTCCCGATGACGAGGGGAACGACCGTCAGCACCAGCTCGTCCACCAGGTCGGCAGCCAGGAGTGACTGCACCATCGTCGGGCTGCCGTAGACGTAGATGTAGCCGCCCGGCTGCGTCCGGAGATCGGCCACGGTTTTGAGAAAGTCCTTGCCGCGAACGATGGTGGTCGGGTGCCAGGTGATGTCCGCCTCGGTGAGCGTGTCGGACACTACATACTTCTGCACCCGGTTGATCCATTCGGCGAACGGGAACCCCGATTGGCTCGGCCAAGCTGCGGCAGACACAAGGTAGGTGCGGCGCCCCTGCAGGAGCGCATCACTTTGTGCTGCCAACTCGCCGAAGGTTCCGCCCATCACCTCCGGGTCAAAGTACTTCCCCATCCAGCCGCCGTGAGCAAAGCCACCGTCGGTGTCTTCCGTCGGGGCACCGGGAGCCTGGACGACACCGTCGAGGCTGATGAATTCTGTGATGAGTGTCTTCATAGAGTCTCCTGGACATTAGGTTGTGATGTTTGGGATAGCCATCTACTGACCATCTGCAAAGTTAACGAAATTCATGACATGAAAGGCATGACTTGTTGCAGGTAGGCGTTGTATATTATGGTGGTTTTATCCCGGTCACAATTCGTACCGGAGGGAACATCTGAAAGTGTAATCCCGAGCGTTTCACATCCTGCCACCCTAACGCTCGAAGAGCCTGGGCATACTCCTCTGTATGTTGAAAATCCAACAAAGCCACTCGACCGCCCGGCTTGAGCACCCGTGCGATTTCCTGAATCGCTTTCAAGCGACCTTCCTTGGTGGGGATGTTGTGAATCGCCAGGCTTGATACAACAACGTCTATGATCTCGTCCTCAAAAGGCAGTTGCCGCATATCACCAGTCTTGACTTCGACAACGTCGGCAACGCCTTCCACCCGGGCATTTGCCAAGGTAGCTTCTGGATGGTTGCCAGATTGGTCTGCGCTTTGCCAGAGGTCAATTCCGATCGCTTTGCCAGTTGTCAACCGGCGGGCAGCGGCATTGAGTAGCAGGCCACGCCCACAACCAACATCGAGAATCGTTTCCGTGCCACGCAAGGAGAGCAAATCAATGAGCCTTTCTCGCAGACGAAGTTTGCCAATCTTGCTGCTCCACACCATCAGCGTGGCCGTGACAAGCATGCTGGCTCCTGCTAACAATCCCCAAATCAGGAGGATCCCCCCTATCACCGGAAGCTTTTCTGCCAACAGATAGTGGAGGATGGCGCCGGTGATCATCGCTGCAACACCGGCGAAGAATAGGTTACGAACTACAATGGGAGCATCGATTCCATAGTCGCCATGTCTGCGAACGCGTGTGTGCATATCCGCCTCTTATCCAATCCGATGTTCACCAAGCAGACGTCGAACGCTTTCCCGGCAGTGGCAGTACGCAGCCCATACCGACGCGCACCATGCCTCGATTGCCTGATCGCGCGCTGGTCCCGGCGGGTGCTTCATCACATCTTGGACCGTCATAGTGCCGCGCTCGCACGGCAAAGCAAAGGTTGGCCATGTCTGCTTGCGGCGTGCCATGAGCACGTGCACACGTTGCACCTGTTTACCAGTGTACCCTCTCTCGCAATGCAGCTACAGACCGACGAGTGCAAAGGTAATGGCAATTGGCTTGGTGTGCTCGTCGGCATGTTGGAGCGTCCAGGCGTCCACGACGTGCTGGTGAATAAACGCAGGATCGCCATGGGTGATCGAATACGCTTGAAGTTCGTGGTAGGCAGTTTGTTCATCCATCTCAAGTGCCCAGCTATTTGCAGAGAATACGTTGCTTAGTTTACTTTGGTGGCTATCGTTGCATAACCACCGCCGCCTGGATAGAACCAGCGACCGGTGAGCGTGTTGCCGTCGGCACTGAATGTGCCCTGGTAGTAGGCCGGTGATCCTTTCGCGCCGAACCAGATCGTGGGGGTGTCTCCTTCGACTTCATACACGTAGTCGAGGGTACTGCCGGTGCTGTCGTAGTACCGTGACCAGATTTCCTTGCTCGGTGCTTCTCCGTAGGGTTGAAGATGGCCGATGATCTCAAGCCCTTTGATCGTGTGACCGGCTTGCGCAAGCTCGACGTGTTGGATGAGGAAAAACCCGCCTTCCATCCACTCGTAGGTGACTTGACCTTCAGCTTCACCGGTGATGTTCCACGTGCCGACCAACCTATCCAGGCTTTTGAGGTCAGGATTGGGTTGGGGCGGTTGCTGCGGCATTGGGGTAGTGGGATTGTTCTCTGTCATGGCGATTTCTCCGTTTGTGAGCCATTTTCGCATTCAGAATCAGGTGCAAAGATACGCATCTGTCTTACGCAACGACGCACTTTTTGACTGTCTCCCACGTGCGGGTAGTTTGTTCTTTGCCAAAGGTTTTCTCCAGAAGGTTCATAAATACCGGACCTTTCGGATGAGGAACATAAGTGGTAAACACCTCCAACCCCTGTACTTCATGAATGATAACGCCCTCGTGCCGGATGGGCAGAGCGAGCTTTGCATCGGGAACATGCCATAAAAAAGTAACGACCTGCTTTGCTCCCTTCGGAAACGAATAATTACTGAAGGGATCCCGGATCAGCAGCTTACGCAGATGTTCAACCGACCTGACCGTAACAGGGAAGGAACGCCCGATATTCCTTTGAAGCTGCTGTTCTATGCTCCGTGCGAGGGCTTCTTCATCTCCAATCGTCGCATGAAAAGCCACGTTGCCGCTGGAAAGTATCGTCTTCACTTCAGTGAAGCCACCCGCTTCAAGGCACTGCTTCAGATCCGCCATTTTCAGATTCATGGGGCTTACGCCCCGCAGAAAAGCTACAAATCTGGGCATGGTATTTATCCTAATTGGTGCACACAGGTCTCTACTAAAATAACGCATGCTCAGAACAAAAACAACATCATTTTGCAAGGCAGCACTGTAGTGGAGCTTTTGCGCTCGCTGAGCGTGTTGGGTCCGAAGCGGGCAAGGCGTTCAGCAGCGGTGTCGGCTGCCAGACCGTTGGGCGACGACTGCAACGCAGCCAGCACCTCCGCGGTCTGGAGACTCCAGAAGGAGCGCAGCTCATCTTGTGCCGCTTGTGGCATCATCGCAGATCACCGAATTGCCTCAACACTCGTACAGGAGCAGCACCGAATTTTCTTGCCAAGGGAATGGCAGTGTGCATCCCCCTGCGGAGGCGCAGTCGAGCCCGTCTCAATAGGAACTGCCTTCTCGTTGCGAAAAGGGATGAGCCGTCTACTTTTTCCTGGAGAAGTAGTGTTCCAGCTCATCCACCAAATCCAAGTCCTGCTCGGCGCTCGCCCGCGTGAGGGCTGCATCGTGCCGTTCTGCTCCAAGGGCAAGGTCTTGCTGCACCTTGTCCATCTTTGCGCGGAGCTTGCTATCGGTAACTTGCTCACGAATGGTTGCCCAGTAGCCGCTGGCTTCTTTGGCAGTGGCGGCGATGGCTTCCCAATCCGGTGTCGGGAATCGCAGAAGGGTGCTAATCCGAAAGCCGATGTAATCGAGCAAATGCACCTGTTGCACGGGTCCACGTAGCGCTGCGGGGTCAAGCGCCGACACCAGCAGCTTGTAAAGCTCAAGGGCATGGAGCGATTGGCTGAGAAGATCGCCTTTGGCAACCGCCGATTCGAGATTACCAAACAGCTTATCGAACCGAGCAGCGTTAGCTTTTGGAACCAGCGCCCGTGTAGTTGCACGCTGCGCCTTTGCAATCTTGAATGCCTTTGCCGCAGCGTTTGCGTCTCCCCCGCGTGCGGTCTCGGCGATCCTCTCGAACGGTTCAATCGCTGCAAGAATTTTCTTGTTGTGGTTTTGCGGAGGAACCTGCGCCCAGCTGCTCCCCACAATCAACAACGAAAACCCAATGCCCGCTAAAATTGTCGCAATCTGCCTGCGATGGGTCGCTACCATTTTTGCTCTTATTGAATTGTGAGACACCCCGAAATTACTCATTGCTTGGTTGGCTGATGTACGCGCAAGGTAATGCCCTTTAGGCAGCTGCCCATTCGGCGGAGAGGAGTTCGGCTTGCTCGAGCACGGTCTTGGCGGCTTTCTCCTGCTTATCGGGTGGGTAGCCGTACTTGCGTAGGATGCGCCTGACCAAGCGCCGCAGGTTGGCACGAACGTTGTCGCGTACCGCCCAGTCAATTGAAACATTCGCTCGGACGGTTTGCACAAGTCCCTAGGCACAATGCTCTGGGGGCAGCCCGTCCCATTCGCCAGTACCACGGGTGCGAACCCTGCTAACGAATGCCGAATACCTCAGGGTACTTCCTGATCTGCTCCAACAGATCGCCGTCGTACCGGATGGCGATCACGCGGTACCCCCGCCGGATGAGTTCCCCGCGCTGCTCGCGGTCTCGCGCAGCTTGCGCTGGCTCATCGTGGACAGAGCCGTCGCAGAAGACGCAGACGTTTGGCTCGTAGAAGAAATCGACCACGCACGACACCTCCGAGATTTTCTTCTGCGCGTCGTCGGGGAGACGCCCGCCGTGCGTATCCAGCAGGTCGAGGAAGCGCCGTTCCAGCTCCGAACGATCATCGGTCAGGGAGCGGAGCCACTCCAGATGCTCCTGCCGCGAGCGGCCTTGCACACGAGGCTGGGTCGTGCTCCCCGCGATCGCCAGAAGCGTTTCCCGTACTTGGTGCCGATTCAGGAGCAGCGCCTCGTGCTGATTGCCGAAGCTCAGCAGGCATTCGTAGCAGGCAGCGCGGCAGTCTGGGTTGAGGTCATCACCGTTAGGAGCAAAGTGGCAGATTTCGAGTGCACGTCGAGCCACTTCCCCGAGCGCATTGGGCTCCTCCACCAGCCGCCTGAGCACACCGGCTCCGCCCTCGGTTACTTCGTAGAAGAGGATCGCCTGGTGCTCGCCCGATCCGATCCGCTCGGCAGCGAGCTCGCTCTCTTCGAGCTGGAAGGCCTCCTCGAGGCCGCGCTTGAGCGCGTACTGCAAGGTGGTCATGAGCGCAGGGTCATTCTGCCACTCTGATCGAAGCGGGCGAAAAAGTAGGAGGTTCTGGGTGGCGGTGACCGATAGACTTACCCGCTCCAAACGCCGAGATCTGGTGGAGCGGCGCCCATTGTCTTGCACCGAGGACAACACCTCACCGCTCTCGAAATCAACGAAGAACCCGCGCTCCTCTGCGCCTCGCCAGCCGTGATTGAGTCGCAGCACCGTCGCTGCGGGTGCGTAGGTTAGCCGCAACACACCTGCCTCTTTAACCATGACATCAGCTTCTTGGACGCGGTAGCCTGCGGTCTCCGGAGCGAACTGGAAAAATGTCTCGAGCTCGTAGCCGCGGCGGCGGCGCTCTTCTTCATCGGCGGTGATGCGGCCGCGCCGGCGCATTCGCACATTCGGCATATCGAGCGTGGTGACGATGAGGCTATTCTCCCCATCAAATCTCGTTTTGCAGACGGGGCACAGATCCAGCGAAGGTTCACAGAACGCCCCACAGGTATGGCACAGGCGCCGCTGGCTCTTTCGTTCGTCCAATCCCCCGGGTGGTGCCTCGAATGCCACCGACTCCCATTGCGCCCCCTCGTGATAGAGGAAGTTCTGCGGGGCAAACTCACGGATAGCGAGAAACCGCGGTCGGGCGATGAACTCTCCCTCCCCGCGCGGCACCCAGGCTCGGACCGGAAGCGCGGGGAAGTTGTAGCCTGGGAGAAATCCTTCGCTGGCAAGGTAGCGATACGGGTAGAAATCGCCCTCTTCCCGGGCAACACCCACTTGGAGTAGCAAGTTGAGTTGGCGGCGGGCTTCTTCCTGCCGTTCTCGTGCTCTTCGTTGCTCCTCCCGTGTCCGTGCCCGGTCTTCCTCGGCTCGGGCAGCGTCCAGTTGTCGCCTCGCCGCCCGGTAGAGTTCCCGCCACCGGTCGAAGGCCCGATTGAACTCCCGCGGCGCATCCTCCACAACCTGCTCAATCCAGCGATCGCTGAACCAACCCACTGCAGCCAGGACGCCTTGGTCCCCCTCGAGAATTTGGCGCACGCGCTTGACTACTTCTGTGCGCGCAGCTGCACTCAGCTGGATTTGCGCGGCGGCGTTCTGCCGAAGCGGCAGCTCGTCCTGGTCGGTATCAATCACTTCCTCGATCGAGTGACCGAGCGGCAAACGGACATACGCGAGCCACACTGCGTGGATGTGGGCACGCAGCAGCGCCTCGTTGGCGAGATCGAGCCGCGGCGGCCGCACGCTGCCGGCTACCATCTCCGCGCGGCGCCGAAAGAAATACTGGTCGTGACTATTGAAGGCGCCGCAGTAGGTTACGATGAGACCTGGCTGACCTTGACGACCGGCTCGGCCGCTGCGCTGAGCATAGTTCGCCGGCGTGGGCGGGACGTTCCGCAGATGCACCAAGTCCAGGTCTGCGATGTCCACACCGAGTTCCATCGTGGGCGAGCACACCAAGTAGGGAAGCCGGCGTCCGAGCTCGGTCTCCTTGCGGCTATCGCGGCCATCCCACCGGAAGCGCCGTTCGCGCCGTTCGCGCTCACCGGGCCTGACGACTTGCGCCGTGTGCTCCCGGGCCTCCAGGGTAGCAAGGCTTGCTGCCGATTGCTGGTAGAGGCGCTGGAAGAACCGATTGACCGGTGGAGATACTTCCGCATAGCCACCCCCGGTGGCGCGACGGGAATAGAGTGGATCCGGAGGTGGGACAGTGCCATCGGCAAGGCACCAGCGCAGACAGGACGCATCGAGCTGGTAGAGCTGATGGTCGTCGAGGGGATCGAGTCGGGATAAAAGTCCATGCCTCACCAAGAGGTCGAGAAGCCGGTCCAAAACCCGCCAATAGTCCTCCCCGCTAACCCCCAGTTGAGCGCAAAGGAAGCGGCCAATGAGACTTCGCTCGCCGAGGCTGAAACCATCGGCCAGGCGGGTCGAGCGACCAGGCCGCAGGAAGCGATTGGCCTGCCGAAGCTCATCGAAGCTCGGATCCAGCCCCCAGAACTCGTTGAGATACTGCTCTGCACTGCGGCGCAGTTGCTGCTGACAGCTCTCCTCCAGCACCTTGGCGCGGATCGCGAGCTTCCGCCGAAACTGGTCCAGGATGGCGCGGAGCAGACGCTGGCGTTCTGCAGGTGTGCTACGCGCGAACCACGGGTGAACCTGCGCCAATTCCTCCCCATCGCACAGTTCCTGCAGGCCCCGGTATTCGATGCGGAGCAGCCCTACCTGCTCGAGATTGGGATGGACAATCCGCCAGCCTCGCCGCAGATCTTCGTACAGGCGATACTCGGTGAGTTCGGTGAAGACGTTCCACACGTCGCGTGCCGCCACTGAGTTCGGATCAAGTTCGGCGTTCTTGGCAATGTCGGCGATCGTCAGCCCTGATGCCCCCACGACCGCCGAAGCCACCTGATTGAACTCCAGCTCACCCGCATTCCGAAGTGCGGCGTAGAGGGCTGCACGCAAGAGCACGACATGCACGAAATCGTTGAAGTGTCCTGCCTGCAAAGAGGCGTCCTGCCGGTTGTCGGTGAAGGTAAGAAGTTTGTCCTGAGCAGCCTTCGTCTGGGCCGCATGCCGCAGGAGCGAGCTTGCCAGAACCGTCGTGGCGCTGGAACGCCCTTCGCTGGAAAGGGAGGCAAGCTTCATGAACTCGCGCTCGCGGGCCGTATAAAACTCGCCGCAAGCCAGGCACAGGGAGAACGGCTCCGGCTGCCACCACATTTTTTGTGCATCGGCTTGCGGGGTACTCGCGAATGTCCCATCCGGCCGCACCCACACCAGCTGCGGTACCCGGTCCCTCCAATTGCGCTTGAGCCTGCCAATTGCGTCGTACCACTCCTCGGGCAGCTGGTCGGGAGACCAGTCTTGCTCGCGGGACGCCAGCATAAGGTATCCTGCCTGGTCGCCTTCTTCCTCGTCAGGCTCCGCCCCGACAGGATAGGGAAGGAACCGGTCTTCCCTCCGCACGGCGTGGTAGTAATCCTGGCCGCATTGCCGGCAGAACTTGATCGGCAGAAACAATTTCTCCTTCCCCGCCTGAAGCTGACCTTCCAAAGAAAATTCCCGTTGGTTGGCCTGCTCGAGGGTTGCAAACAACGCCCGGCCCTGGCTGACGAACTGATGGAGTTTGAAGGCCAGTGCTCGATTGCCGTCTGGCCCAGTGAGCGACCCGCGAACCAGCACCTCGCGGAGCCGTTGCTCGCAGATGTCCCGATCTATCCCAGTCTCTTCCGCAAGCTGCTGGGCCACCTCCGACAGCGGGCGCGGCACACGGCGCTTGAGACGTCCATCGGCCTGCTGCTCGATCCCCAGTTCGTACTCCACCCAGCGCACGAGGGGATGGCGGCGAAATGCCTCAAAATCATCGGGTATAGGCGTCTGAAGTGCCGCGCGAAGTTCCTCGCTGGAGGGCATTCCCCCCTCGCTCAGGGGTGTCAGCGTCTCTTCCACCACATCATCGGGTGTGAAGGGGTGACCGAAAAACAGGCTTGCGAAGTCGGCCACCGCCTGCCGTCGTTCCAGGGAGGTGGCGTCCGGTCGGGCGATCATCGTAGCGCTGGTTCCGATGTGGACCAGGTCAGGCCCCGCACAGCGCTCCTTGAGGCGGCGCACCAGCATCGCCACATCCGCCCCTTGACGCCCACGGTAGGTGTGCAGCTCATCGAAGACCAGAAACCGCAGGCCGGCTCCGGCGAGTGGGGAATCAGCGAGTGGTGAGTGGTGAGTGGCGAGTGGTGGTTCAGCGAGCGGTGAGTGGCGAGTGGCGAGTGGTTCTTCCTCTTTACTACTCGCTACTCGCAACTCGCTACTCGCCATTCCACTCGCTACTCGCTGTTCGCTACTCGCCATGCCACCCCCTATTCGCTCCAAAAAGCGCTGATCCTCGGGCCGAACGAGCAACAGCTCCGCCATCACGTAGTTGGTCAGCAGGATCTGCGGCGGGTGGCGCCGCATTTCTTCTCGCTCCGCATCGGTCGTCTCGCCGGTGTACTTGGCAAAGGTGACGGGGAACGGCTTTCCGGTTCGTCGTTCGTAGTGTTCCTTCAAAGCCGTGAGCGCCTGATGCTGGGAGTTCACCAACGCATTCATCGGATACACGACGAGCGCGGCGACGCGCTCGCCCGTCTTAGGCGTGCGGATCAGGCTGTCCACGATCGGCAGGAAATAGCAAAGGCTTTTGCCCGAGCCGGTGCCGCTGGTCACCACGAAGCTCTTCGCTGCCAGCGCATTGCGGATTGCTTCCTCTTGATGGCGGTAGAGACGAAAGGGACGCCCATCGGGCAGTCGAAAGACTCTGGCGGTCTCTTCGGCGATCAGACCTTCGCGTGCCAGCTCATCCACCGTCAGACCCGGGGCGTAAGCCGGGCTCAACTGTACGAGCGGCTCGGGCCAGAGGTGCCCCTCCTCCTCAAGCGCCTGATCCACGAACGCCCGCGCCCGATCGTCGGCGATGACGAAAAACGACCGGACAAAGTCACGGTAGTCAGCGAGGACCGAAGAACGAAGATCGAAAATTGTATTCATAGATTTTCCTCCAGAAACCATTCGTAAGCTGTCCGTACCCGAATAGTGCCGGGCGACACCTGAATTGCTTGGTCTCGCGTCAGCACAATCAGAATCCGCTCGGCGCGAGGATGGGTGCGAGCTGCTGCCTCGAGGGCACGCAATTCGCGTTCGAGAACCTCTGGCTGGGTCGGGTCGGCGCATACCTGGATGAGGAGCTCCCGCTGGCCGGGAACGCGCGCAAGAAAATCTACCTCGAATCCTTCATCGGTCTTGACATAACCCACCTCCGCTCCTCGTGAGACCAAGGCGTTCAGCACCGCTGTTTCCAAGGCACGCCCCAGATTAGCGCGACCGCTCGTATCGAACGCGTGAATCAGCCCTGGGTCAGCAGGATAGATTTTGCGCGGATTGGCATTACGCTGCCGTTCAGAGTCCGTCGCCAGCGGCACAAGCATCAGCAAAAAGGCATCCACCAGGTATCCGAGAAGGGCGTGTACCGTGTCTTTGGAAACGGCATACCCCTGGGATTTAAGGTCGCGGTAGAGAGCGTGCGCACTCTGGAGCGCGGCCGGGTTGCGCAGACAAGTCCGAGTAATTGAGCGAAGCGCAGCGATCTGGCTCACCTGGTAGCGCTCGACCACATCGCGCAGAAGCAGCGTGTCCACATAGCTCTGAAGCAACTGGATGCGCAGCTTAAGGTCCAGGCCCTGAGCCTCAGGGAAACCACCCACCTGCAGATATTCGAGCAAGCGCTTTTCGAGGAGCGAGCGCTCGGCTGCACTCAGGCGGGCGACGGGTTTGGTCGGTTCTTCGTTTCGGTGACGAAGGAATTCGCGGAAGCTAAAAGGGCGCAGAACCGTCTCGAACCCTCGGCCCCGCAAGGAAGTATGGACCTCGCGGGAGAGAAGACGAGCTGAGGAACCGGAAACGACCACCGCCACCTTTTCCGTGTCCATCAATCGCCGGATGAACCGCTCCCAGCCTGCAACCACCTGTATCTCATCGAAGAACCACCACACGAGTTCGCGACCACGGAGCTGGGGAAAGGTGCGGTAGTACTCTTCCACGAGCGCATCGAGCTGCGAAAGCGGCAGGTCCGCCAGGCGATCGTCATCGAAGCTCACGTACACCGCCCGTTCTGGGGCAAGCGCTTGCTGCTGTTCCTGCTGCACTTGGCGCAAGAAGGTGGTTTTGCCGACCCGCCGCATGCCGAGCACTGTATGGACCTTGTTCGTGATGGCAGGAAGCCGCGCGTCCCTTCGGGTCAGACCTTCGAGCCTGACCGGCTCTAAGCCAGCGGTCAGCTTCTCTTGCAGGATGGGGTGCAACGCCATGGCGGACAGGATAACAGAAATGTGTCATTCCGTAAAGGTCACATCACGAAAATAGCGTTCTTTTCCGAAGGACATATCCCAGACCACGATGCACCCTCCGGTGAGCACCGTGCAAATCGCTCCCGTTCGCTGGCGATAGACCTGATGCAGCAGCCGTTTTGGAGCAGAAGAGGCCCGCTGTGTTTCCGGCAATCTGGATGAACGAGCGCACAAAGTCGCGGTAATCGGCGAGGACGTGTTCGTGGAGGTCGAAGATGGTCATGGGTGTCCCTCACCGCTTCGCGTTGCGTCCTCAATTCGCTTCATCAGGTAGCTGATCATCACGATTTGCGCCAAAGCCTCGTACGGTTCGACCTGAATAAGAGGGTCGTCTTCTGGCTTATGACCTTTGGGGTTGCGGAACGCCTTGAATACACCCTCACAGATGAGTGCCAGCCCCGCTTGTTCGTTCTTACCCGATTGCTCGTTGAGGGCGGCGTTAAAGCGAATCCTGAGATCTGCCGGATTCCCTATTTGCTTCATGGTTGCCTGGACAAGCTCCGCCTCGCTCTTGTCTGTCACTCCTGATTTCTGCTGTATGAGCTCGTTCAGGACCTTTGCTGCCTGCTCCACGGCGACAACGTACTTTCCGTTCCGAAAGTGCTCCCCAGCGACCTGTCTAATCCTTGGGTGCATAGGGAAATACTCAAATAGAAGCACGGGATCCGGGTCACGTGACTGTTTCGTCGCGGCCTCGTATAGCAGGGCCAACTCTGGTACCGACAGCACCCTTTGCGACTCGCTCGCATCAGCCGCGGTGAGAGAAATCCTTTCCATGCTCTTCGTATACGCCTCCCACTGCTCGTGCCTCGGAACCTTTTCCGTGTAGCGCTCCGCCCACCAGACCAACGCCACCAAGTCACCGTCGTCCTGCACCTTGGCGGAAGGGATGTCTGCCATCTCCCCAAGCTCCCTGAGTGACGCCGCATACAGAATCCTGCGCTTGAGAGGCCCTTTATCTAGCTGCCGCCTCGCCGCCGCCACGACTGGCTCCTTGCTTTGGGCGGCTGGCCCCAACCCGAGAGCGAGCAAAAACACCTGCTCAGGGTCACGTAGCACACCTAGCTTATCGTCAGCAGTTAACCCGCTGACCCTCGCCCCGAGCCTTCCAAAAGCCGCATCGTCCCAGGGGCTGCCAAGCTGTCTTTGCAACCAGCAAGAAAAGGCAAGCGGACCAACGTTCCGATGCAATCCCCAAGTCTGTTCGTCGCGCCGCCACCGCTCCAACCTCTCCGCAAGTTCACTTAGCGGGCCGTTGCACTCGAAGCCCTCCGCGCTAAGGCCGTACGCAATCCAGGCCGCGACAAATCCGTCCCATTCAGTCGCAAGCGCTTCCGTTTGCGCGAGAAGCGCCTTCTTGATTTCCCTCCGGTATGCGTGAAAGTCTATAGGAACCACGCCTTGTCCCTCAGGGCACCGGCACTTGCAATGGCGTTCCATCGATCCGTCCCGATCTGCGCTACCAGGCGCGCTACCAAGGCGGAGTAATTCAGCGTTGCTGGAACGGCACCAGCATTAAACCCCCTCCAATTCACCCTGGCAAATTCAAAGACTTGGCCAACTAGGCGAGGAAACTCGTCAAACGGCAGTGTCGAACGCCGGTCCATGACGACCTCAAGCACTCTCGGAACCCCTTTCCGCCTCCGGAGTGCTGTCGTCCTATCTGCTGGCCTGCCGTCCAAAAACAGCAGCGCTCTATTTCTACTGAGCGATACCTTGATTCCGGTTTCCGGAACGTACGTTGGATCTGCGGTATCGAAGAGTCGGTAATTGCTATCGTCGTTCAAGTGGATCAGGGCATAGGGGACTTTATTCCCTAATTTATTCCCTAACCTTTGTAAAGCCTGCTCGACAGCAGCAATCTCACGAAATTTGCCCGGTCGCTTGCATAGATGAATGACTAGCGAAGCCGGCGCCCCTTGCTGGCGGCTGTATTCTTCATAGCTTTCAGCAATTAGATTTGCGAGCGAATCGCGATAAGCGTCCAGTTGTGCCCACTCCATCGGCTTTGGCGCCAAGGAGTGGAGAAACTGATAGTCTCCGTCAGCGGTGAAGAGGGTCACAAAGCCGACGACTACGTTTTTATGTCTATCAACCGCTCGGCTCACCCCGAGTACTAATTCACGCCGCAGCGAGGCGGCCATGACGGTCCACGGTGTCCCACCGATCTTCGCGTAGATCTGGAGCGCAATGTTTCCCAAAATCCACTGGCGTTGATTCGGATCCTGAAGTTTCTCCGCAGTAATGACCTGGCTTGGGATTCCGTTACCAAGCAGCTCAGCCTTGGCCGTAGCATAGAGCTCTTCGTGTCTTTGGGACGTCAGCAACATGACGATATCCAGCCTTTCTTCTTTCAGCACCGCTTGCACGGCTCGTCTGACTGCCGCCTCATCCTCTGACTCCACCCGCCGCTCTGCACAAAACTCCAACGGCACCCTAAAAAGGCGCTGGAACCCGCCGAACGCGCCGTCGCCAGAGACAAGACCTTGTTGAAGGAGGGCCTTTAGGCTACTCAGCTGGTTCGGATAGATCAAAGCGGCCCGCACGGCCTCCTTCGCAAGGTGCTGGGAATCATAGGGACCATACACCTTAAGGCCCTGGTAGGCGTTCGAGTGACTTGCCTGTAAAGACGAGACACTAAAGCGTAGCCGCGGGGGTGTTAACCGTTCACCAGTGAAGTAGGGTTCCACCATTTCAGCCTCCAAGAATTACGCGTACCGGTGTTGGGCTTATGGTCGCCGTTCCGCTGCAGGGGAGGGGAAAGTTGCAGATTTGCGCAATGAAGGGCAGGATGTGATTCTGAAGCCGCAGCCGCGCCACCTCGGTGTTGAACTGGCCGGTGGGTAGAAGTTCTTCCTGAAGTCGGCCAAGTTCTCGCATGGCGTTGTATTTTGCGATCTCAGCTGGGCTTAGTCGTCTTCCGTTCTTGTCGCAGATTTCCCAGCACACATCGACCGCGAGGCCAAAGAGGAGTTTTTTTCCTTCGCTCCACCAAATGGTCCGCAGATCGAAACCTTTATACACGTGCACCTGTCCGCCGGCTAATTGACCATGCCGCTGCGGCTCGTAGAGCGTTATTCGCCCCTTTCCGGACTGCTCGCGATATGTTCGCTGTTTGAGGTGATCCGTTAGTCCTTCACTGACCACCCGCGCACAAAAGCTCGGCTCGCTACGAAGACTGATCTTTTCTGGTTGAAACGACATCGCTGCCAACTCGCTGCACCCAGGCCCGTAACCGAAAATGCGGTTGCCAGCTTGATAGACGCGGCAATTCCATTCCCGACCCTCAATCTGCTGTCTAAGCGCACGTAAATCGGGATGGGTAGCGGCGGACGCAACCATCACTGAGGTAATCTCTGGCTGCACTTCCACCTTAAACACGTTCGTGTAGAGGCCAGGGTCGAGCTTTACGGCGTTCATGGCTTCACTCCGGTCGTGGATCCGGCGAGTGCGAGATTCAGCCGAAGCAACCGAGTTAGCAGTTCCCGCCGCGCTTCCAATGCGACTGTAAACCGCATCTGCCCGCGGTCGTTGGGGTAAAAGTCATGGCGCAAATCTACATCCTCCCAGCCGTAGCAGGCAAGGATGGCGCGGTCCATCTCGGCGTGCATCTCCCGCAAACGTACGATGTCCGCATCCGTACAGGCAGGGTCGTGGAAGAGGTTGTAGGTCTTGGTGAGGCCGAGGCTGCGGGCAAGCATGATCTGGCGGCAATATTCATGGTACTCGTCGCTCAACGGCACGGACACGAGTGTCACCGCCCAGACAAGGTCGCGATTGTCATCAAGCGCTCGGTCGTGAAGGTCAAAAATCGTGCTCATCGTGGTACTTTCAAAATGGAACATCGTCGTATCCCTGCCCTTCCAAACTACTTGTTTGACTCACTCCCAACAAACCCCTTAGCTTTCCAATCATTTCATTTACTTTTTGCCATCCGGTATCAGCGCGGTTCGGATCGAGCCGCTCTGCCACCCACCGAGCAATAAAAGGCTTAGAGTCCACACCCTCCTCCCTGGCGTTACGCTCAAGATTTTCATAGCCGGCGAAGCAGGACCGCATCGTGGTTTCAAAGTCTTTTCCGAATACAGTAAATTTTTCTTCGACTATCCAGCCATCGTTGGCAACTATGCTTTCTACCATAGCCGAATCAACGCCCAGGGCACACAGGGCATCCTTCCTCTTTCTGGCATCCTGATCCTCACGAGAGTCGTTATCAAATATGATGTAGCACGGTATTCCATAGGCAGTATAGAGCCGATACCACTTTGCCAGATTCCCTTTCCCGCCCACGCTCACGATACCAATTCCTTCCTTTTCAACCTGCAGACCGCACTTCGCCAAAAGAATAGGCAAGGCAAGCACCTCGGTTGGCCCCTCTACAAGGACGACCGCCCGTGCAAAAAAGCCCGAGAGGAGTTCCGTGGTGGCGTTGGCGGCGTAAAAAGGAAGAATATTGTCCTCCGTAACGCGATGCGCGGGAGCACCCAGCTCAATGCATCTCTCCTTTAGCTCGGTACGTGTGAGCTGACGCACCCGTGTTGAACCATTTTCTTTGTACACAAGCACCAGCCCCTCTAAACCTTCGATCGACACGAAGGCCGGACTATGGGTTGTAATGAGCACTTGCAGACCTTCGGAACACCGTGACCTCAACCGCCGGGCAAGCCATTGCTGCGCCAAGGGGTGTAGGTGAGCCTCGGGCTCCTCAATCACCAGAACGATCCCAGTGTGGAATGCTTTTGCATAGGCGTACGCGAATGCAAGCGCTAGAACCTGCTGCTCACCAGTACCCATCTCATCAAGGGTTCGCGGCTCGCCTCCCTCTGCAGCTTGGAGACGAAGGGCATGGAAAAAGTTCACGGGGTTGTAGGCCTCGAAATCCACCTGAAGTTGATGTGGCATATTGGTGATCAAGTCCCCCAATTCTTGTTGGAGGCCAGTCACAAACTTTTTAAATTGGGGTACCTTGTGGAAATTTTGCTTGACCTTCTCAAAAAGCGCTTTGAGGTCACCACGAACCGCCTCGTTTTCGGTGAGCGCTTGATGAAAGCGATGCATCAGGCGGCTCAGGAGTGTCCACTTGGAGGCGTAGCTTAGGTGGTGTCGAAGACTCCGCTCAGCCTCGACCACCACGCACATACAGGTATCACGATCTTCGTTGCGAACGAATCTCTCCTCACCCCTCCTATCAATTCCACGTAAGTAAATAGGATCCTGGTTGGAAGGATCATAGCGCCAAATAAGACGCTCGTATTTATTTCCCAGAGGTTGGGTTGTGTCAAACTTTATCTCGATCGTGATGGCTTGTGAGCGAGTACGTCCGAAAAACTCGTGGTCTTCGGGCTCATGGTTGCCAGGCCAGAAAGGGCCCAACACAAGTTCAAGAGCCTTTACAATGTTCGACTTGCCGGCGTTGTTCTCCCCCATGAGGACCACTGGATGGCCTGGAGGAAATGTGATTTCTATCGGGTCGCCAATAGAACGGTAGCCTTCGATCCTTATCTTACGAATACTGGCCATCTTCTACTCACCGCTTGATGCAAAGATTCAGCTCCAACAACCGCCGCAAAAGCTCCCGCCGTGCCTCGGGCGACACAGCAAAGCGTATCTGGCCGCGGTCGTTGGGGTAAAAGTCATGACGCAAATCTACATCCAACCAGCCGTAGCAGGCGAGGACGGCGCGGTCCATCTCGGCGTGCAGCTTCCGCAGACGCACGATGTCCGCATCCGTGCAGTCTGGGTCGTGAAAGAGGTTGTAGGTCTTGGTGAGGCCGAGGTTCCGGGCAAGCATGATCTGACGGCGGTGCTCGTGATATTCAGCGCCCACCTGCGCCGCCCACTGAAACGCCTCCGGCATCTCCTCTACTCGCCATTCGCTATTCGCCATTCGCTCGTACTCCTGCGGCGGAAACGGAAAGGTGTCGAAGCAGTCGGTGGGGGCGTAATTGATGTCGGTGCGCAAGGTTGAAGTGAACCGTCGCAACCAGATGTCGTGCACGCAGGATTGCAGCAAGGCGAAGTGGTAGTCGTCGTCGAAGGCGAAGACGATTGTCTTCTCGTTGTAGACCCACCCATTTGGGACAAAAACGACAGCGTGCATCTCGGCTATCCGGCTCCGCACCAGCACCCGGCGCAGGGGGGCGATGGCGCGGCGCATGCCTGCGCGGTAGGCGCCGAACTGCCACCAGTACGCTCGGTTGCGCTTGTCGCCGGGTCCGCGCAGGCGGTCGCGCTCGGGTTTCACCCGCTCCTCAAGGATGCGCAAGAGGTCGGGGTACTGCTGAGCCCGCTCCAGGTCCCAGTCGTGGAAACAGATCACATAGCGGCTGGGCTTTTGCTCCGGATGGCTGTTGAGGTCCTCGCCGTTGAGGTAAGGCAAGAGGCAGTCGGCGTTGCGCGGGTCTTTCGCTAGAAGCGCTTCGGCTTCGTCGGGATCGAGGACAAAGCCGATGCCGCGCACGATGTCGCCCTGGAACGCCTTCCCCTCGTTTTGTGGCAGGCGTTTGGGTTCGCCCTCGGGCTCGGGGTCCAGGCGCGAGGAGATGAAGGGGACGGGGTGGCCATCGAGGGTCGGCGAGTGGTGAGTAGCGAGTGGCGAGTGGTGGGGTTTGAGGATGGAGACGAGATTCACCTCGACATTGGCGGCGCCGGGCCACTTGAGGAAGCGCCGCGCAAAGGTGATGACGCTGCCCTGTTTGAGGATGACGGCAAGACCGCTTTCGCGGGTATCGCCTTGCCCGATGGTGTTGGTGGCGACCATCCCCATGCGCCCACCCGGCTTGAGGAAACCAAAGGCACGGCGGTAGAACGCCGCGCAGAGGTCAGCGGTGCCACCGTATGGAGCATAGGCAATTTCTAACCAGTGGCGGTATTTGTCGCCGAGATGGCCGCTGATTTTCAGCCCGCCCATGAAGGGGGGATTGCCGAGCACCACATCGAAGCCAGCGAGTGGCGAGTGGGGAATCAGCGAGTGGTGAGTGGCGAGTGGTTCTTCCTCATGACTACTCGCTACTCGCAACTCGCTACTCGCCGAAAACACTTCCGGAAACTCCAGCGGCCAGTGGAAGAAGCGGTGTTGTGCCGCCAAAGCCTCGGCTTCGGCGACTACTTGGGGATGCGTGCGACCGGCAAGGTGGTCAGCTACGACCTGCGTGGTAATGCCCTTTTCCATTCGCCATTCGCTATTCGCCATTCGCTGGAAGAATGCGGCGGTCCAGAGGTTGCAAGCCTGAACGAGGCGCCACCGCTGCGGGTCGTGCTGATGGCGCTCGTAAAGTTCCTTCTTGCGGCGCACCTCGGCCGGGGAGTCGTCGGCGATCGCAGCTACCGCCTCGGAATCCTTGCCAAGGACAGGCAGGAGGGATTCGGGATGGAACGGCAGGGACAACTGTCCGTTTTCCAGGTCGCGCCGTTCGTTGCGGTTGCGTTTCCTCAGCAGGTTCGCAGCCGTCCTGTCGTCGCCGCTTGCGGGCGCGAAGGCGTCGTCCGGGATGCCCTTTTCCAACACCTCGAGGTCGAAGACGCCGACCAATGAATCGCCGCAGCGGATGCGATGGTCGAGGAAGGTGAGCGGTTTGCCTTCGCAGTGGGCTTCGAGCCACAGGGCCACGCGGCAGAGTTCCACCGCTAAGGGGTTTTTGTCCACGCCGTAGATGCAGTGGGCGACGACATCGCGGATGGCTTCGCGCACCCGCTCAGGGGCGGGCTCATCTTCGCCGGTGCGGATGCGGGCGAGTTCTTTGCCCAGCCTGCGGGCGGCGGCGAGCAGGAAGTGGCCGGAGCCGCAGGCGGGGTCGAGGACGCGGATGCTCAAGAGAGCGTGCTCGGCGCAGGCTCTGGCGAGTAGTGAGTGGCGAGTTGCGAGTGGTAACGAAGTCCACAGCGCGGGAAGGTCCGTGATGGATCGCGTTACCTCTGTCTGAGACTGCGCTGGAGGTTGACCATCTGCTTGCTCAGGATTTCGAGCGTCTGGAGAAGGGCTTGGGCGCGTGCCTGCTTGACGATCCCAATCCGTTCTGCGAGCAGGAGATAGGTCTCCAGCTCCCGGAGGCTCCCCGCGGCGATGTTGAGGAATTGGAGAAATTCCTTCGTCCCCCGTCGAGCCCAGCCCTCGGCGATGTTCGCTGGCACCGACGTCGCCGCCCGGCGCATCTGGCTGGTCATGCCGAACAGCTCCTCTTTCGGGAAGGTGTTCGTGAGGAGATACACCTGTTCGGCCAGATCCATAGCTTTCTGCCAGACTTCCAAGTCTCGAAACGATTGAATCGGCATCTTTTTCTCCAACCAGTTGTTGAATTTTCTCTTGCACTACTCGCCACTCGCTACTCGCCACTCGCTGCAGCTCACCTGCCATTCGCTTAGCTTCGGCGAGTCGCTCTTCGATGACCGGGTCCAGGGCCGAGCGGATGAGTTCGGCCACGAGTTCGGGCGGCGTGTAGTACGAGCCCGTGCTTTTCCTCTCCGATCCATACACCAGCTCAAACCGGAAACTACTCGCCACTCGCCACTCGCTACTCGCCATAACCACCGGGTGGTAATCGAGCAGGCTTTCGTACACCGAGCCGAGTTCCTCCACGTCGAGCGCGGCGTAGTTGACGCGGCGCGGCGGCTGCGACGGGCTTTCGCGGTAATACGCCAGATGCCAGAACGCTTCGAGCAGGTCGCGGTTGGTGATGGTGCAGGCGTCGAGGTCGCACGGCTCGAAGAGCTGGCCGTTGAGCGGGGCTGCGCCCAGCAACCTGGCGAGCTGCTCGTCGGAGAGCACTTTCCAGAGGACGCGCAGACTGCACCAGAGGTCGTCGTGTTCGGTGTAGGCGCTGCGGCGGTCGACGAGGCGCCTGAGGCGCGCGATGCCGTAGTGCTCGCGGTAGAGCGGATCGGCGCTGATGAGCCCACGATCCTCCGAAACGAGGAGGAACAAGAAGCGATAGACCAGGCGCAGGAGCTGGCGGTAGAACTCTTCTGGGGCGAGTGGGGAATTAGCGAGTGGCGAGTGGTGAGTGGCGAGTGGTTCTTCTTCCTCACTACTCGCTACTCGCCGTTCGCTACTCGCCATTCCACTCGCTACTCGCCGTTCGCTACTCGCCAATCGCGCTCTCAGCTCCCCATTGTCCGGATGCGCCAGAAATCCGTTCGCCAGCCGCTTGATGCATTCCTCCACCCCGTCCCGCAGGCGATCGCGCACCCGCCCGCCCTGCTCCAACGCGTTCTGGTAGTACTGTTCGAGGAGACAGTCCCGGGCATCGGCCGCAGTGCGCGGCAGGCGCGTGCGGTGCAGGAGGCGGTAGAGAACGGAAAAGTCGTTGAAGCGCTGCTCTTCGAGAATCTGACGAAGGTCGAACTCCACGTAAGCCTGGCGGCGAACGTAGGTCGAGTCGCGCAAGAGACGCAGGGTGAGCCCGTTGGTAACGAGCCCCCAGAGGTGCTCGGTGCGGTTCAAGAACTCCTGAACCAGCGAATGCGGCGCGAGCCGCGGCCGCCCGGTGGGGGCCAGGCGCCCCAGCTCCTGCCGGGCGCCCACGATGTGCACGGGTGGGGCGTCCTCCGCCTCGCCGGCCCGATGGGAAATGGCGAAGGTGAGGCCATCCACCTCGTAGGCGCGCGCGTTGTAGCGCAGCTCGTAGCCCAAAAGGCTCAGGAACGGGACCACCCACGCATCGCGCGTGACCGAGGTCCCGAGGTCGGAATCGGGCAGACGCTCCAGCCGGTGCTGGAACAGCTCCCACTGGGCTCGCGCATCCGCGAAGATGCTGGCGATTTCGTCGGTGAGCGTTCGTCGCCCGTCGAGGCCAAAGTCGGACGGCTTCTGCCCAGGAAGCTCGCCGGTGAGAACTTGGTCCAGGGTGTCCGGCCCGAGCAAGCCGCCCTCGATGCGGATTCCAGGAAACATGCTCATGGCTACACCATCGGTTGCAAGACAAGAATTCCGACCATGTCCGGCGGGAACTGCGGCCGAACCTCGAGCCCACGTACCTTGAGCGCCACGCTCTGGCGGATGCGCTTGTGCGATTGTTCCAGTTCCGAGGACCGCTCTTCGATCTTCCTCGCGATCCCCGCCAGAATCCTATCCCCTCCACTCGCCACTCCCCACTCGCCACTCGCCGATCCACTCGCTACTCGCTGCTCGCTACTCGCCCTTCCCCACTCGCCCAAGACTTCCAGGCTGCGTTGCACCAACTCCCGCTTCTCCGCCATCGGAATGTTGGCATCGGGCTTTGCCTCAGCGAGCAGCTGCAGCGCCATGGTATCCTCGAGCCACTCCACCTGGTTCTTCCCACGATCGCGATACCCCACCACGAGTACCTCTTCGGAAAGCAGCGGCCTTGTCTGCGGTTGCTCAATCAGGTAACGCACGCGAAGCAAAAGGATCGTTGTGAGAGTTGCCACTGCACGTGTGCGGATCACGCCGCAGCGGCTGACTCTCTTGTCACTACTCGCCGCTCGCCACTGGCTACTGGCTCCCTGCAGCGCCTCCTCGAAGAGGAAACGCGCGAGCGCGGCCACAAAGCGGTGATTGCGGCCGAGGTACTCGGCGCCTTCGGGCGTGGGCGAGTCGAAGCTGATGAGCCAGTGGGAGGGCGAATGGCGAATTGCGAATGGCGAATGGTCAGCCGACAAAGGTGCAAGGAGGGCGAATTTGATCGGTTCGGGGACGGTCGCCAATGCTTCGGGTGAAACGGCCACGCGATACACGCCGGGACGGCGATCTTTCGTGATGGACAAGCCCACGCGCTGGGCTGCCGCGAGCACAAACTCGCGCACCGCACCCGGATCCCCGAGCACGGCGTCGGTGGCCTCGAGTTCGCGCTGGACTTCTTCGGGCTTGAGCGCCCGTTGGGCAAAGCGGGTGCGGTTGATGCGCTCGCGCTCGGCGTCGCGCTCCCAACGGCGGTGCAGATCTGTAACCCCCGCCACACCGAGGTCGAGAAGGAGCTGCTGCGGTGCGCCACGCGGCCGCCGGAGGAACAGCGCTTCGAGCACCGCTTGTGTGACGCTCTCGCTTTCCTCCGGCACGGGCACGTGCGTGCCCAGCGTCCGGTGGATCTCCCGCGCCTTGTCGAGAAGCACCTCGATGACTACGCCGTCCACGGGGTTGTCCCGCCCGAAGAACCGCACCGCCTTGACCCGCTTGGCGGGCTGGCCGTAGCGGTCCACGCGACCTTCACGCTGTTCGAGCCGGTTCGGGTTCCAGGGCAGATCGTAATGGATCACGGCTGTGAACTTTTCTTGCAGGTTGACCCCTTCCGAGAGGCAATCGGTCGCCACCAGCACTCGCGGGCGTTCAGCGTCGATTTCGGCGATCTTGGCCTGGCGTTCGTCGTCGCCGAGGCGCCCGGTCACACAAACTACCTGCGTTTCTGCAGGCAGCGTTTGCTGCAAATGCTCAGCGAGGTATTCAGCCGTAGCCACGTACCGGCACCAAAGGATCGGATGGAAGCCGTCCTTGAGGAGTTGTCGCACGAGTTCCGTAGCTTGGGCGAGTTTGGTGTCGTGCGTCGGCCCACGAAGCTCAGCGGCGAGCCGTGCGAGATCGCGCAGCCGACGGCGCTCGGCCTCGGCGAAGGTGGCCTCGGCGGCTTCCACCGGCGGCGTGGGGGATTCATCGTCCGTGCGATCGTCCGCCGACTCGAACACGAAGGACTCGAACTCGGGCTCTTCGCCTTCGGCCAAGTAGCCTTCCACTCGCCGCTCGCTACTCGCTGCTCGCTGCCCCAGTGCCGCCACTGCCGCCGCCGGGCTCGACATCACGCAGCGCAACAGAGCCAGCGCGCCCCAGTAGCGCACGCGCCGCTTGCGTTCTTCGAGCCGTTCGCCGGTGCGCACGATCTCGGAGCAGAACTCGTAGGTGCGCTCGAAGAGCTGACGGTAGTGGTCCGACAGGTCGTATGTCACATCAACTGATTCGCGCTGCGGAAAGACGCTGCCCGCCTCCCATCCTTGTTCGATATCCCGCCGCGTGCGCTGGACGAAGTGGCGGGCAAGTTCGCTGCGCTGCTCTTCGTTCAGGTCCGCGATGTTCCAGTTTGCAAACTCAGGTCGCAGCAGACCGAGAAGGGAGCGGAACGCCTCTTCGATGCCTGAGTGTGGTGTGGCCGTCAGCAGGATGAGGTGTCGCGCCGGATCCTTGGATACCGCCTGAAGCAGTGCGTGCCGTTCCTGTTGAGCGCGGCCTTGCGCGGCCGCCGCGCCGTGCGCCTCGTCGGCGATCACGAGTTCAGGGCAGAACTGGAGAAACTGGTGACGGTTGCGGTCGGTTTTGACAAAGTCAATGCTGGCGACCTGGATCGGGAAGTGCTCGTAGATGCTTTTGCCGGGTGGGACCTGACGCTCCAGTTGGCTCACGGTGCCGGAGCGAATGACCACTGGCTCGAGGGCGAACTTCTCGGCGATTTCCCTGGCCCACTGCTCGCACAGGTACGGCGGGCAGAGGACGCAGAAGCGGCGGATCTCGCCGCGGTCCAGCAGTTCTCTGGCGATGAGCAAGGCTTCGATCGTCTTGCCCACGCCCACGTCGTCCGCGATGAAGAGCCGCACCGGATCGAGGCGGAGCGCCATGAGCAGCGGCACAAACTGATAGGTGCGCGGGCGAATGGAGATGCGCCCCAGCGACCGAAACGGGGTGGCGCCCTCGCGTAGCGTCAGCCGCGCGGCTTGCCAGAGCAAATGCGCACTGGCGACATCGGCGACGTCGTCGGGTGTGGGCAGCGGAAACGACGCCGGCGTGACGCGCTCGAACGGGAGGTCATAGCCTGCGAGGTTGCTCAGGCCCTTGTGCACCTTGACTGCGTCATCTCCGATGCCAGCAAGGGGCCGAAGCACCCAAACATCATCTGTCTCAGCGGGCAAAAGGACCCACTCGCGATTGCGGCAGCGAACAATTGAGCCAGGATTCATTGCAATTTCCCTTGTGTCCGGTAGCTGATGGATGCGACGAACCTGCAATACAGCGCGACGGCAGAGCTTGCTGCTGGGTTTTTGCGTTGTGGCATTGCTGGTGTTTCCGGGTGTTGCGATGGGATCGTAGCGGAACGCATGCACCAACCGCTGCCAAAATATGCAACAGCAAAGCGACCGGGAACTCCCTATGCTTTCGATTGCCAAGTGGGGTGTGCAAGCAGCAACGACGACTTCCCCTGCCTGCCTACTGTGCCTGCACTGCCGCCCGGAGCACTGCGTCGTGGGCACGCTCCGAGGCCATGCGTTCCCAGATGCGCTCCAGCTCGTGGCAGACTTCTTCCATGAGCGACTCCCAGAGGCGCTCTGCTTCCGCGCGGAGCTCTTCCTCCCACAGCTCTTCGAGCAGCGCCCAGGCAGACTGCTGATCAAGCGAGCGCCGCACCGCTTGCAATGCAGGTAAAAGCTGTGCGGTGCAGCGCGCAACGACAGGCGAGAACCAATCGCGCTGGCTCGGCTGCTCGATCAATGCGCGGCTATTCTGGAGCATCTTCAGCTCGCTCTGCGCAGAGACCATCGCTTTGAGCAGCTCGCTTAGCTCGTTCTGCAAGGGCAGCGTGCTATCAATCAGCTCTGGTGCATCGTGTGGAACGTCGTGCGCTTTCGCCCGCACGTGCAGCTCGGCCATGTGCGCGCGATAGGCAGCGATCTGCTCCTTGAGCTCGGCAATCCGCGCGTCAATTTCTGCCAACTCGGCTTGCCGCTCGTGCTGTTGGCGCTCCAAATCGCCGATCGCCCGCTGGTAAAGTGCAGGAACGCAGCTTGCCAGCAGGTACCGTTCGCGCCCATCGAGTTGGAGCCAGAGTTTGACTCCAACCGTCCGCACTTTCCGCTCGATTCCACCAAGGATGCTCTCGACCACAGCGCGCTCGCCATAGCGCTCGACTCCTGCAACGTCCGGCTCGATCCGATGCCACCAGCATACGCCAAGACCCCGTGCCTGCGGTGGAGTCACAGCCGGTACACTCGAAAGGTGCTCCACCAGCGATTGCTCCACCGTCGGCCATACCATCCGCCCGTACGACCGAAGCAACGGACGAATCCGCATCCACCACACATGAAGCGTGTAGTAGAAGCGCATCTCCTGCCCGCGGAGGCTCTGCGCTGAGCGAATCGCAGTCCGCAGCATCTGCGGTGAGGAAATGCGCTCATCGAAGCGCAGCGAACCGTTCGAGCCGATGCTGAGCACTCCCACATCCAAGCCCCGCTCGGCATAGCGTTCGAGCAATGCTGCAAGAGTAGGCGTATCCTGCCTCGGTGCTCGCGTTTCGACCATGCGATGGGAGGATTCCCACTCGAGCCAGGTTGCTTCGGTTCCTCCGCGTGCGAGGGCATCGGCAAGTTCTTCGATCTGCTCGATGCCGAACGTCCCAACAAGTCGCCCATGTGCATAGCGTCGCCGCAGGTGCACTGGAGCTACGGTTCGCACGACGAGGAACGTCCAGCCAACGGCGCTTGCCCCCGTCGGCGTCCACTCGACGATGGCTTCGATGCGATCTGCGGCGATCGCTGCATGGAGCTGGTCGAGCCACCATCGCTCCAGATGCGCGGTGGGAATTGCGATGAGCGCTTTCCCTCCTTCGTGCAGCAGTGTGGTACACGCCTGCAGGTATCCATCGGAGGCAGTATCGGCAATAGCGATGATGCGATCGAACCGAAGCGGGGACCTCGAGCAGCCTGGGAGCGAGCCAACCAGCGCAATCGGTGTTGTACTCTCCCAAATCGCAGCCAGCATACGCACGAGTGCTTCTTGCCGGCGGTCGCAGTCGGCAACGGTAAACCGCAGCGCCGATGGACCTGGTGGTGAGAACGTCTCGAGAAGTGCCGTCATGTTCCACAACAGCGAGCTTTCAAGCCCGCCAGCTTCGAGAAAGGAGGTCCACGGCGGCGGCTGGAGCACTCGGTATGCCAGCAGCGGCATGTTCTGCGGAAGTCCCCGCTTGGCAAGTTCGACACCAAGGACATAGGATGCCACCCCTTGCATGTACGCCCGCGGCTCGAATGGACGAAGGCTTGTGACAAGCTGCACTGCTTGGCGTATCTGGTGCGGGTCGTAGAGTTCCCCGCTGGCGGTCTGCCCGAATCGCCATGCATCGGCAATGCCCTCGAGCCGACGATCAACCGCACCCAAGCGTTCGAGTGCCCCGGCGATGTTCCCCGCAATGACTGCAAGCGATTGCCGATGTGGCGGTAGCCGATCGAAGCGGTGCAACGTCATGAGCGCAACCGTGTGCCAGAGCGGAACGAGCGTCTCGGTTCCATCGGCAAAGCATGCGTGCACCTGGCGGCATACGTCGGCAATGCGCTCTGGACGCATCATTCCCAGCCGCAGACGGCTCAATTCGGGCGACATTCCTTGCGTCTCTGTGCAAAAGGTTGGCTACGCTGTATGGGGACGTGCGGTATGCTGCCTCCCGCACGCAGCTGCAAAATACAGCATCGCACCCATTCGGTGCAAGCAATTTTTTTCACTCCACAAGAAAAAACGGGCGCATCGCACGAACGCGCCTGCACGTCCTGCGATGCGCCCTACTCGCGGTAGCCCGCAAGCTGTTACCAGCTCTGCCGCACCGACAGACGCACAAAGAAATTCCGCGGCAAGCCAGGCTCGATGTACGCAGCGCCGGCACTGGTCACGTCGGGATTGATCCAGACGCTGGCTACATAGCGTGCATCGGTGATGTTCATCCCACGCAGCTCGGCAATCAGCGAGGTCCCCGACCAGAGCGGCTGCTCATAGCGCGCACCAAGATCGAGCACCGTATAGGCTGGCACCGAGTACACGTTCCGATCGTCGGCGTAGTACGAGCCAACGTGGCGAAGCTCTGCCTCGAGCCGCAGCCGGTCGAGCCATGTGGGGACGTACTGCAACCGTGCTGTTGCGACCAGGTTCGGTACCCCCGGCATTGCATTACCCGATAGGTCTGCTTTCTTCCCTTCGAGCGCGGGGTTATAGGTTGCCTGGGTGTAGATCGAATCAATGACGTAGTCGGCAAGCTTGGTCTGCATCACCGTCAGTGCACCGAGCAGTGAGATACCTTCGGCAAAATCTGCCCGCAGACCAAGCTCCGCCCCAAGCCGTTCGGTGCGTCCTGCCGAAAGGTAAAAGCGCCCGCCGCGGTACGGAATCAGGTCGTTCCAGGTGCGAATGAAGTACACCGCCGCATCGTAGCTGAGCGCACGGAGCAGGCCGCCGCCAAGCGGGAGGATCTGCTTTGCGCCAAGCTCGTAGGTTTCCGATCGAATTGGCTCCAGAAGAGGATTGATCGCGCGGACTGTATCCTCGCCGAACACACTCGGCGGATCGGTTTCGTTGCCGGCAGGGATTTCGACTTCGCGACCGAAGTTGAGGTACACGCTCGCCAGCTCCGTGAGCCGATACGTCAGTCCGAGCTTCGGCGACAGCTGCGCGAACGTGCGCCGATCGTTGAGCCGTGGGTTGAGAAAATCGCCGTAGTAGTACGTCAGCCAGTCCTGGCGCAGTCCAAGCGTAAGGCTCCAGGCTCCCCACATAAGCTCATCCTGCACAAAAACGCCGGTATTTTCGGCGCCTTCGCGCTTATTTGTCCGGAGTGGGCCGCGGCCATTGGTCGTAAGGTCGAGTGCGTAGAAGAGAATCGCGCCATCTTGATACTGCTCGTCCATTCCCACAAGAAGGCGATTGCGCATGTCTGCGCCAAGCTCGGAACTAAGCGTGTAGGTTGCGCTGCCGCCGATGTGGTAGCGAGTAAAATCGCGGAACGTATTCCGCTCGGAACGCTGCAGGAACTTCGGCTGGGCGAACAGTTGCACCATCAGCTCGCCAGGGCCAATGCCCTGTTCGAGACGAACGCCGATCCGACCGAGCCGGTTCGAGCGCCGCTCATCGCGGGCAACGTAGGTTGGGTTGTAAATGGCTGGGTCGTCCTGGGCTTTTTTCGGGTTGGTCTGGAACTCTGCTTCGGTCAACGGCCCAGGGATGCGGAAGGTATTCGATGCTCCGACGGCAAAGACACCAAGCCGCGTGCGTTCGGCAAGCTGCGCCACTGCACCGGCGGTCAGCTGGAAGTTCGACGACTGCGAGTGCTCGCGCCAGCCATCGAAGGAGGTGTTCGTCAGGTTCACATAGACGACACCATCACTGCCGAGCGGTGAGGCAAGCCGCAATGCGGAGCGCAAAAAACCGAACGATCCGCTTCCGACTTCGGCGATCGCGTAGCGCGATCCCATCGGTGGTGCGGTATTCAAGCTGATGACACCGCCGGCGGCGTTCCCCCAGAGCGCCGAGGCATTCGAACGGAGCACCTCGATGCTCTGCGTAGCGCCCAGATCGAGCAGGTCGAAGGCGGTCCGCCCGTCCGGCTCGGTCTCCGGGAAGCCGTCCAGGTAGAAGCGGACACCACGCGAGGTGCCAGCATTCGAGCGCTCGCCGGCTCCGCGTGCACCGAACCCGCGAACGAGCACCCGGACGTCGTGGTTCCCCGTCCGTGATTGAACGAGCGCCCCGGGAACGAGCGAAAGCGCTTCGTCCAGGCCGTAGTTCCGGTTGAGTTGAAATTGCTCGCGTGGCACCACCGTCGTGGCCAGCGGCACTTCGAGGTTGTACTCTGGCTGGCGCGTTGCAACGACGGTGACTGCAGAGGCGTTGTACTGAAGCGTATCCCGCACGGGGGATTTTTTCTTGGGAGATTGTTGCGCTGCTGCAAGTACTGCGCAGCAAAGGAACACAAAGAACGGTCGCATAAGCCAATCAATGAACAAGGTGAAACATGGAATGGAAAAGGTGGCTGCCGAGCCATTCGGCAGCGCAGAACACATCACAGCTGCCTACGCCCCGACAGGTGCAGGGTTAAGGATGCTCAGAGAGTCATCCCCACCCACACTGGGCATGGGCAGGTATCATCGGTGGAGAAAGCCGGGAGCGCACGCTATGAGGAACTCACGCTTCCAGCGCGCTCATCGGTGCGTGGCGGGACAAATGGTGTGGAAGGAAATCCATCGGAAGGACCGCAGCAGCAGTCCAGCATCGGCAATATCGAACGTTTGCTCTCGGCGTGGTACGCGCTGCCGAGACTGGGAAGGTAGAACACCGCGCGTTCGACGATCTGGAGCAGCATGAGCGCACCCTCGCCCTTGCCGTGTTGCGCGTCGGAGAGTTCATGCACGTAGCGTGCGCCCGCAAATGGATTTGTTGAGCCGAGCTCTTCTGGGCAGAAATAGAGCACGATGTCGTGCCGCTCCAGAAAGTAGAGGCACCACATCACCAGAATGCTCTGCGAGTAGAGCAGAAAGACCGAAAGCGCAAGTGCTGTTAGAACCGCACGCAACATCAAGAGCAAAATTAGGCGCTTGTTTGGAACGAACTCTGTGCTAATTTGCGGCGTGTACTATCACGTCTCGATGCTTTTTCATGATTCGATGGGTTGGTTTCTGCATTCTCGCGGTCGCGTGGAGTTGCTCTGCTGGTGCAAGTGCTCAGGAGCGCTTGGCAACCGGGATGGAACACGTTCGGCGGTCTTTCCCTGCTGCATGGGAGGCATTCGAGCGCAGTCTGCCGCAGGCGCTCTCTGCTGATCCTGACGACCGCTACTGGGATCCACAGTTCGGATCGAACGTTGCCGACACACTCTCAGTGCAAGCGATTGTCGTCAAGGGCGACAGCATTATCATCGGGGGGTATTTTCGGACGGTTGCTGGGATTGTGGTCAACTCCCTGGCGCTCTGGGATGGGGTGCGCTGGACGCCTGTTGTTCCTGGTGGTGCACTCTCTCCGGTGGGGATGCCGGGACTTATCACAGCACTGGCGCTTAGCCCAGAAGGGAATCTCATCATCGCAGGTCAATTCAGCAGCCTCGGCGGTGTGACGGTCACAAACCTTGCTCTCTACGACTGGAACACAGTCAGACCCCTGCCCGCAACATTTACTGGCGGCATTGCAGCAATGACCTACTACCGCGGCGACCTGATCATCGGCGGTGCCTTCGAGAGTATCAACGGCATCGCCGGAACGCGCGGGATTGCCCGTTGGGACGGAACCAGCTGGCACTCGCTCGGTGGCGGCGTGGAAATCGGAAACGTGTCGGTTCTCTACGTGCGAGGCTCGGAGCTGTACGTCGGGGGATCCTTCCAGCGCATCGGCGGAGTGGACGCTACGGCACTGGCTCGGTGGGATGGCGCCAGCTGGCATGCAGTCGGGGATGTTTTCCGCGGCGAGACTGCGAACATCACACCGCAGGTGCTCGCTATCGCCGAGCTCCCGTCAGGAGAGCTTGTCGTCGGCGGCGATTTCTATCGCATTGGGTCGCAGACGATTCCCTACCTTGCGCGGTGGGATGGCTCCTCATGGAATGTGCTTGGCCCGCCCGATGGCCCCATCACTGCGCTTGCTGTCCACGAGGGAAAACTCTTCATCAGTGGAGGGTTCGAAACAGTCGGCACGCTGACGTCCCCTTATGCAGCATACTGGGATGGTTCAGTGTGGCACCCAATGGCAAACGATAGGCTCATTACGTCCCTTGCTGTGTTGACCGCTACCGACGTCGGCATCCTTGCTGGGGGGAATTTCACCGTCGCACTCGATAATGGCTTTGTCGCCTCTGGACTTGCAGTGTGGACCGAGCATGGCTGGGCAGGATTTGGCGGTAACCGCGGCAATGGACTCAACGGTACGGTCACTGGGCTTGTCAGCGATCGCAGCGGCGCGGTCTATGCAACCGGCAGCTTCACGAGAGCTGGTGCAACGGCTTCCCCACACCTTGCACGCTTTACTGGCACCAAGTGGGAAGCAACAAGCGGCATCACGTTCAACGAGCAGCAGCAACTGTTCTACCTTCTGTCGCCCTATCGCAACGAGACGCTTGCCCTCGCAGCAGTTGTCATCGCCGACGGCCAGAACACGCCTGCAGTGCTTTCGTATGATCCATCAACAGCACGCGTGACAATTCTCGGCCGCATTGGCGGGACGATCACGCAGCGATCGGTCTATGCGCTCACCTACGACGCAGAGCGCAACCTGCTCTACTGCGGCGGCAACTACCGCACGATGAACGGCGATACGGTCCGCGGAATAGCTGCCTATGACGGCCAGCAATGGCGCGGGTTTGGCGGTGGGATCCCGAGTGGGGCAATCAATGCGATTGCTCCGTTGCCCGACGGATCGGTGATTGTTGGCGGTAGTTTCACCACCATTGGTGGAACCGAAGCACGCTCGATTGCACGGTGGAATGGCTCCGCATGGGAACCGCTCGGGGATGGCATCGGGCAAGGTTCGCAGCAGGACGTGGTCTATGCTCTGCTCGTTGCCGATGGTTGGCTGTACGTTGCGGGACGATTCGACCGCGCAGGTACGGTCCAGTGCACGAACATTGCACGATGGAACCTCACCAGCGGCACGTGGGAGGCAATCCCCGGCGGCCCCAACGGTACGATCTACGCACTCTGCCGCTGGGGCGATGAAATCGTCGCCGCAGGAGAATTTACCCGTGCTGGCGATACAAGCGCAAACCGCATTGCGCGCTACAACCCCGCAACCGGGATGTGGTCACGCTTCGGTAGCGGCATCGAGGGCACTGGCGCGACGGTCCGAGCGCTCGCGGTCGCTGGTAGTGCTCTGTGTGTCGGTGGCGCGTTCGATTACGCTGGTGGGCGTTCCTCTCGTGGATTTGCGCGGTGGTTGGCAGCCACCAGTAGCGTTGAGCGCGAAGCGATACCGACTATACCTTCCCGTGCCATCGAGCTTTACCCCCTCCCGTTGGGAGAACGTGCAACAGCGCGCGTGCAGCTTCGCCGCGATGGCACCGTTCAACTCGATGCATATACCCTCGACGGTCGTCATCTTGGGCGGCTTTGGGAGGGATGGCGGAGTGCTGGGGTCCACGAGGTACCTCTCTGGCTTGGCGGACTTCGATCGAACGCCCTTGTGATCGTTGCGCGGCAGGACGGGCGACTGGTAGGTTCGGCGGTCGGGTTGCCTTAGAAACCGCATGGGGAACCATCCCAACAGAAGGCGCCAGGCTCAAACTGGCGCCTTTTTCGCGTGGGAAGGTTCTTTCTACCCATGGGAGAGGCCAGAGGGGGACTGTCCAGGAATAATTTTGCGCCGGAGGCTTTTCTGGCAACGATCCGTGCGGTGACGACGGTCTGCACGGACAATTCGAGGAAGTAGCCAGCAACGGAAACGTTCTAATTCTCGAAGGGCTTGATCCATGGCACAACTCGAAGAACTCCGCCAGGGCGTGCTCGTCCGGGGTATCCTTCCGAACAATGCGCTTGCAAAAGTTGAAGAGGTCACCTGGCACGGAAGCGATGCAATCAAACTACGCTACCGTGCACTGGACGGGAAGGGTGGCGAAATGCTTGTGTACCGCAGCATGCAGGACGGAATCCAGATCGAACGAGACGTTCGACTTTGGTCGTTCGATGGCGATGGCGCATCCTATCGTTTAGTCTCGGAAGCGAACCGCATTCGCTTGGCGTATCTGTTCGACCCACTGCTTGCAGTGCACTCCTCTCTCCTTGAGCCGCTGCCGCACCAGATTACGGCGGTGTACGACGTCATGCTCCCCCGCCAGCCACTCCGCTTCCTGCTCGCTGATGACCCTGGAGCAGGCAAAACTATCATGGCGGGGTTACTCATCAAGGAGCTCTTGGTCCGAGGGGATGTGCAGCGCTGCATGATTGTTTGCCCTGGCAACCTCGTCGAGCAGTGGCAGGACGAGCTCTATCAGCGCTTCCAACTCCCCTTCGAGATTCTGACCACTGATAAGTTGGAGGCAGCCCGCACTGGGAATTGGTTTCTGGAAAACGACCTCGTGATCGTGCGACTCGACAAGGCCGCCCGCGACGAGTCCGTCCAAGCGAAATTGGCCGCTCCAGAGTGCCGATGGGATCTAGTGATCGTGGACGAAGCCCACAAAATGTCTGCCACCTTTTTCGGAAGCGAGATCAAGTACACCAAGCGCTACAAACTGGGCCAGCTCCTTTCCGGCCTCACCCGGCACTTCCTGCTCCTGACGGCCACGCCGCACAACGGCAAGGAGGAGGATTTCCAGCTCTTTCTGGCGCTCTTGGATGGCGACCGCTTCGAAGGCCGCTTCCGCGACGGCGTCCACCAAGTAGACGTTTCGGACCTCATGCGCCGGATGGTGAAAGAGCGCCTGGTCAAGTTCGATGGCCGGCCGCTCTTCCCCGAGCGCTTCGCCCACACTGTTCCCTACCGCTTGTCGGACCGGGAGGCACACCTCTACAAGGAAGTTACAGAGTACGTGCAGGAAGAGTTCAACCGCGCCGATGCGCTCGACGACGAAAAGCGCAAAGGCACCGTCGGGTTCGCCCTGACCACATTACAACGCCGATTAGCTTCGAGTCCGGAGGCCATCTATCAGTCACTTCGTCGCCGTCGGGAACGGCTGGAAAGCCGCTTGCGAGAAGTGGAGCTTCTCTACCGCGGGGCAAGCATTCTCCAATCCATTGGCCCGACACTGGAACAAGAAGAGCTGGAAGAGATGGAGGAAGCACCCGACACGGAAATCGAACAAAAGGAGGAGATCCTCGACCAGGCCACCGCAGCCCGCACTATCGAGGAACTGCGCGCAGAAATCGCCAAACTCAAACAGCTGGAAGAAATCGCCCGTCAGGTCCTCACCAGCCGCGAGGACCGCAAATGGCGGGAACTGGCCAACCTCCTCAACGAACTCTTCACCGGGGCTGCCGTTCAAGGCAGGGTCGCCGAGCCACGAGTGACTTCCGGGGAAACGCACCCCCGACCAAGTGCATCGCCACACAAAAAGCTCGTTATCTTCACCGAGCACCGGGACACGCTGAACTACCTGGTGGAACGAATCTCCGACCTGTTGGGACGCCCGCAGGCGGTGGTGTCAATTCACGGCGGCATGGGCCGCGAGGATCGGCGCAAAGCCCAAGAAGCCTTCCTCCACGACCCCGAAGTGTGCGTGCTGGTGGCCACCGACGCTGCAGGTGAAGGCATCAATCTCCAACGCGCGCACCTGATGATCAACTACGACCTGCCCTGGAACCCGAACCGCATCGAGCAACGCTTCGGCCGCATCCACCGCATCGGACAAACCGAACCCTGCCACATGTGGAACCTCGTGGCCATCGAGACCCGCGAAGGCGACGTCTACTACACCCTGCTCAAGAAGCTCGAAGAGGCCCGCGATGCCCTCGGCGGAAAAGTCTTCGACGTGCTCGGCAAGCTCCAGTTCGAGGGCCGCCCACTCCGCGACCTGCTCGTCGAGGCCATCCGCTACGGCGAATCGCCCGAAGTCAAGGCCAAGCTCAACCAGGTCATTGACCGAACGCTGGACGTCACGCACGTGCAGGACTTGGTTGAAGACCGGGCCTTGGTCCAGGAGATTATCCACGCCGAACAGCTGCAACGCCTGCGGGATGATATCGAACGCGCCGAAGCCCGTCGCCTCCAGCCGCACTACATCGAATCGTTCTTCCTCGAGGCATTCCGTCGCCTCGGTGGCTCGATCTACGAGCGTGAACCCCGTCGCTATCAAGTAACGCATGTGCCAGCTGAAATCCGCCGGCGGGATAGGCTCATCGGAACCCGTGAGCCGGTCCTTCCGCGCTACGAACGCATCACTTTCGAAAAAGACCTTGTCACTGGCAAACCACCCGCAGCATTCGTCTGCCCCGGGCATCCCCTGCTCGAAGCAGTCGTTGACCTGACTCTCGAACGGTACCGCGAGCTGCTCAAGCGTGGCGCAGTCCTCGCTGATGATAGCGACCCCGGGACCGAACCGCGTGCGTTTTTCATGCTCGAACATGCGCTGCAAGACGCTACCCAAACCCCAAGTGGCGAGCAACGCGTAATATCCCGCCGTCTGCTCTTTGTCGAGCTCGATCGTTCCGGCCACATCCGAAATGCTGGGTATGCTGCCTACCTCGACTACCGACCGCTGCGCTCCGGCGAACCATCGCCCGAAGAACTTCTTGCCCACCCGGCATGTGGCTGGCTGCTGGAACATGACGCTGCTTCTGCCCAGCAATTAGCGATAGAACAACGTGTGCTCGATTACGCTATCGCACACGTTATCCCAGAGCACCTCGACGAAGTCACGCGTCTCCGCATGGAACTCATCAAAAAGACGCGCGCTGCCGTCACGGAGCGCCTGACCAAGGAGATCGCCTACTGGGACAACCGGGCCGAACAGCTTCGCCTCCAGGAGCACACGGGCAAGTCCACTGCACGACTCAACTGGCAAGAAGCCCGCCGCAGAGCCGATGAACTCGAAGCCCGACTCAACAAGCGGATGCAAGAGCTCGACTCTGAGGCACGCATCAAACCGCTGCCTCCTGTCGTGGTGGGCGGCTTCGTGGTAATCCCGGCAGGGCTGCTGGCCACGATGCGGGGCCAGGTGTTTCCGGCTGCGACTGCCGCCGCAGACACGCAGACAATCGCTGCTCGCGCCCGCACCATCGTGATGGAGGCCGAGCGCCGCCTGGGGTACGAACCAGTGGACCGCGAGTTCGATCACCTCGGCTACGACATCGAGAGCCGCGACCCCCGCACCGGACGGCTCCGCTTCATCGAGGTGAAGGGCCGCGTGGCCGACGCAGACACCATCACCGTCACCCGCAACGAAATCCTGACCTCCCTCAACAAACCCGACGACTATATCCTGGCGATCGTGATCTTCGAAGAGGGCGGCACGCACCGGCTCTACTACGTCCGTCGCCCCTTCCAGCGCGAGCCGGATTTTGGGGTGACGAGTGTGAACTACGACCTCTCTGTGTTACTTTCGCAAGCGGAGGAGATCGTATGGAGCCACGAAAGAAGCTGATAGAAGTCGCCCTGCCCCTCAAGGCCATCAACCAGGCCTCGGTGCGCAAGCTGGCCAGCCGGCTCAACACCTTCTACGAGCGCAAGAAGCGTGCTGTCGAGGCCATTTCGTACAAGGACCTTGTTCAGGGTTGGCTGGAGATTGTGCGGCTGGCACGGGAGAACGGTATTCCTCACACCGAGCAGACGACATTTTTTGGAGGAGATGAAGTATGACAGCTGTTGTTTCTCACTCGAATCTAGCTGTCCAACGCGTGCATATCGAGCTACAGCGCGTGCAGACGTGGCTCTTTGCAGTTCCCCGGCTCCGTGCGATGGTCGGTGCGAACACACTGCTCGGTGAGATGCTTAGGATGAAACTGCCAGAACTGGCGCGTCGTGGAGGGAATAAGTGGCAATTGAAGCCGCTTACAGGTTCCTATCCCGCGGCCGATACTACTGACCCCCTACAACAACACGACGATCCGAGCGCCGACGCGAGAGATGGCATCCTCTCGCGCGACGGTGGTCACTTCGAGGCACAATTCGAGCACGGTGCCGACGAGTTTGCTCGTGCTGCCGCAGAGCTTCTGCGCCGCGAGCTACCGGGTTTGCATTTTCATATCTGGATTGATGACCAGGAATGGTCGCAAAGCTGTGTGTATCTTCCCAACGAGCTGCCAGTCCTGGCGCCATGCGAATGGACAGGGCGCGGCTTAGCATCGGTGGTCATCTCGCAAGGGAACGAGAAGGCTGGAGTATCGCTCGACGTTGCTCGACGACATGAGGCAGCAAAACGTGCAGAAAAACACCAAGCGAACGATCTTGCAAGCCTGCTTGAAGCAAGGACGACTTTGGCCCAACTGCAGAGGCCACAGGACTTGGAGGATCTGGTCGGTTCCGGCTACCTTGCGCTTATTTACGCAGATGGCAACGGAGTCGGAAGTAGTGCGGGCACGACCGACGAAGAGCGGGCGCGCTTCTTTCATCGCAATCGCGTGCTGCTGCGCCGAGCGCTGATAAAGGCTATCGACGATGTATGCGCTGGCGCGACCGGCATGGCGCCACTGGTCCTCCTTATGCTTGGCGGCGATGACCTGCTTGTCATGTGTCGTGCCGAAAAAGCATTGCCGTTTGTCGTCTCGCTGTGCGAGGAGCTGGCGAGGATTCAAAGAGAGGGCAACAGTGGCTTCGAGCTGACGCTTGGCGTGGGTGTTGTCATCGCGCAACGGAAGATACCAATTCACCGTCTGCATGACATCGCAGAGCAGTTGGCTAGCTCCGCCAAACGTCGCTTCCGTGGTCTCAAAGACACCGGTGACAATGCGCAATCGGTGGTTGATTGGGCGGTGTACACCACAACGTGGGTTGACGACCCCGAGGAAATCCGGCGTCGTGACTGGGTTTGTGGCACACAGGGTGAACGGCGGGTGTTGTCGCAGCGTCCGGTTGATGTACTTGGAGATGGTCTACACACTCTCCAGGGTCTCCTCAAGGGCGCCGAGAAGCTTCAAAATGCCCCACGCTCGCAGCTCCGCTATCTCGTCGAGCAGCTCCCGCGCGGGCGGGCGCTTGCAGAGCTTGCTTTCGCGGAGCTGTCGATACAAGCACGCGAGAAGTTGAGTCAGGCTGGCGTCATGCAGGTGTGGCAGCGTTCACAGAACGGAGGCACCTGGATCACGCCGCTGCTCGATCTCGTGGAGATCGCAGAGATCCCCCGACTGGGGCGTCGCAACGAGACGTGACAACCTACGCAGGATGAGCATTTACAACGCACGGAAAAGTTGTAACTTTGGTCGCAACGAAACGTCACAATCTGCCGAGGAGGTCGTCGATGGCTCAACGTTGGGTTCGATGCAAGATCACAGCTGAGTTGCTTGCAGACGCGCATTTCGGCAGCGGTTCGGGTGGAAGTGGTCTCGATTCACTCATCGCACGCGACCGGCACAACCGACCCGTCATCTGGGCTTCGCACGTGGAGGGCGTCTTGCGTGACGCAGCGCGCAGGCTACACAGGCTACAAGGCAATAAAATTGCGGATGACTTTTTCGGACAGGCCGGAGGCCAACGGCAATGGGCGATTTTTACATCGTTATACACTGCAGGCACTCCCGAGAGTCACATCTGGCGTTCCGCTGCCCGGCAGTCCTTCGACAACCGAGCGCCGAAGGACGACACGCTGCGCACCATGGAATTTGTTCCCAAAGGGACAAAGTTTGAGGGGCAAGTTGAGTTGCCTGAGCATCACTTGCAGTTGTTGGAACGACTGGTAAAGGAAGTTGATGCGCTCGGTAGTGGACGCGCTTCGGGTGCCGGATGGTTAAAGCTTTCGCTCGAGGAGCTCCAGCAGGAAATTGTGCCAAAGGAAGTCGAGCCAACCGAACACCTGCGACTTCTGCTCAGGAACATTGACCCCGTGTGTATCACCGCCACAGCCACACCTGACAACCTAATCCCAAGTCTCGCGTTCGTACCTGGGCGGGCGTTGCTGGGCGCGTTGGCGAGCTTGCTCAGAGAAGCAGGCAAACATGCGGTTGCTTCGTTACTGACAGCCGGCCGCATTTCGGTGAGCGACGCTCTACCGCTGCCGGAGGCGCCTGCTGACCTCAAGACCGTAGAAGTATTACCGGCGCCGCTTTCATTGCAGAGTGAGAAGCCCAAAGGTTCCGCTGGACCTGTCCCCTGGTGGGCCCAGCCGAAAGTTGGGGTGAAGAGAATTGACGCGTGGACAACAACCGAGAATCTGAAACGCCCGGAAGATGACCTCTTTGTCTATCGGGAACACGCAAGAGCGGACTGGAGAGCGTTCCGTCCAGCGCTGCGTGTACGGCTGCGCAACGGGCGACCCGATCCAAGGCAGCCGAAGCCATCGCTTTTTGCTCTCGAAGAGATCGCCGAAGACACGTACTTCGTGGCGGAACTCCAGGGCACCCTCGATGCCATGGAGCAACTGGCTGAAGGGCTCAAACCGGTTCTCGAAGGCCGTCGCTGGCTGCGCGTAGGCCGATCTGGAGCGCCAGTGGAAGTCGTGGACATTGCCTGGATGACGGATACGACGCAAGCACGCTCGACGTCAGATCCGGCGATTTCCGAAAAGACCTTCCGGCTCACGCTGACCTCGGATCTACTGGTGCGCGACAAATTTCTGCGCTGGCGCACGGCGTTGGATGAAGGATCGCTTCAGGAGTTGCTTGGGACTAATAACATACATCTCAAACGGTCAACGCAAGATTGGGTGATGGTCCATGGATTCAATCGTGCCTCGCGCCTGTGGCGAATGCCGGCTGCAGCTATTCGGCGAGGCTCTGTATTCGAGGTTTCAGGACAGGGAGTAACGGCACTCGCATCTCGAGTGGTGCAGGGCCGGTGGTTGGGTGAACGCACGCACGAGGGGTTCGGGCGTTTTCGTCTCGACGAAGCGCTTCCGGGGGTTACGAACGGCATGGTTGCCAATGGTAAGGACGGTTCGACCGAAGATGTACCAGACGAGGCCATCGCGGCTGAGACGCACAATTGGTTCAAGGATCATGAAGAGCTTGCCAGGCCTGCAAGCGGCACAGATCGCAAACCAAGTCTATCTCAATGGTTCGACCTTGTTACCGAACTCGAACGCGGTGATGCGAATGCCATCCCCGATCGCCTCAATCCAACGAAGGCGGGCGCGCAAAGTTGGAAGCATCCTAAAGCAAAGGCGATCTTGGAGAAGCTCCAAACGATTCCAAATCTCGAGATGCAGGCGCGTCACGCACGTTTCTTCGTACGTTGGCTACGCGCGGAGATGCGTAAACGGGAGGAGGCATGAGGATGCGATTGACGTTATTCACGGCCATACTGGTACAGGACTCAGCCTTGACAGTATCGGGGCTAGACAGAGAGAGCAGTGCTGATCATCCTTTCACGCTGGTTGACGGTGTTCCCACACTTGTCGGCCGTGGCCTCAAGGGGGCTGCCGTCGCTATGGCTAAGCGGTTCTTTGATCCCTTGCCTCGCGCGGTCTCGGACGATATCAAACACGGTGCGCTTCGTCGATCGGTGTGGGAATTTGCGAACGCAACACCGATGGATTCGGATGTGATCCCGCGCCTTCGTGCAGGTGTCGGTATTCGGCACAAGACTGGCGCCCGCGCGAAAGGCGTGCTCTACGATCGCGAAGTCATCCCCGCAGGGACGAAATGGGCTCTCCATTTTCGAGTCGACTGGTCCTACGCGGAGAACGAGAACGAAGCCGGAGAAGCCGAGGGCATCCTTGGCTACGTGCTGGCAGAGCATTGGGCAAAGGGACGCTGCTGGCTAGGAGGCGATGTGGCGCGCGGCCTTGGCTGGTGCCACTTGGAAGATCTGAAGGCCTATCGTTTCGACGAATCGAGTTATGAACGCTGGGTGCAGTCAGACCGCAAGGAGCTTCCTCCGCCCCTTGAGACAGTGCCGACCGTCGAACCGACTCGCTCATGGTGCTTCCGCACACTCGATGTGGAATTAGTTTTCGGCGAATATCAACCGAATCCAGGCGAGCCTGCATGGGGGCTTGACATGCTCGCCATTGGCCCGCACGACGCAGAAGGCATGGTCCAACCGACCGGCGATGGTACCTGGGCAAAGCCATCCTGGGTTGCTTCAGAGACGCCGACCCCAGAGACAATATTCACCGATCGCCCGATCCTAATGGATGGCCCTCGGCCTCTGATTCCCGGCGCGAGTGTGCGCGGCCCGTTGCGACACGCTTTCTCCCGTGCAGAACGAGCGGCAGGCCGCCGCGTTGAAGATCCGCACCTGGTGCAGGGAAATGTCGGAGACGACGACCCTGCCGGTCAGGCATTCGGCACAGTGAACAGGAGCAGCCGCATCCTCATCCGCGACGCCCGCGCTGAAGGCGAGTGGGCGGCGGCCAAGCTGCATATGCATGCCGAGGACGAATTCTCCGCAGGCTCTTACGGCACCGCCAAGCGCGACGCCGTGCGCCTGCTCAAGGGCGTCTTTCCGGTGCGTATCGTGGTGGAGGGGCCTACTCCGCAGGAGGTCGAACCGCTGGTCGAATTGATCAATCGCCAGATAGCACTGGGGGCGCTGGGACACTTGCCTATCGGCGGCCACAAGACGCGGGGAGCGGGTTGGGGGCAATGGCGATCTAAAGGTTGGCGTATTGACGACGTAAAAGCAACGAGGATCTGGACGCCTGCTGAGACGTCACAGCAGGCGACTCATGAGAATGCGCACGGAATACGGGATTTCCTCGATGCGCCAGAGCCAGAGGATGCTTGGGTTCGCATTGAATCCGGAACGGTGAGTGCTATTCAGTTCACACTTGGTGAGGTAGCGAGCTTGGCGAAGAATGCGCTTCGAAATAAGACACTCATTGCGTGGTGGTGTGACCCTTCGATCAATCACAATGTCAGCCAACCCCCGAAGACGTTCGGTACCACGTGGCCGGGCGCTGACCCACTGCAGGTGGACGAGGTAGCATTCTATGCTGAGCGCGCTGTTTGGCGCGCCGTGCGCACTTCCGGCGGCGCGCAATGGGTGTTCATCGAGGAAGTTGACCCCAATACCTCCGACGGCAAAAAGGTCAAGGTCGTCCACGTACCCGCACGTCTGCACGGCTTCAAGCGCTTCACGGCAGCGAACACCGGGCGCGGGAAGGTGTTGCTGCGCCACTGGTACGAGAGGGATGAGATACTCGGCTTTACGATTGAGCAAATCGTTCAGGAGAAAAACTGATGCCAGAGAAACCTTATCGCATTCGCGTTCGCGTACTCGATGGTAAGCCTCGCGACAGAGAGGCTCTCAACAAACTAAAGAGCAATCAGCTTGGGATGCCGCATCTGGATATCGTCAACGCCAAAGACGGAATCGAGCTGATCATTTGCGCGGCAAAGGAGACACATCTTGCTCAAGTACGCGAAAAACTCCGTGCTGCCGGTCTTGAGGAGATCGAAGGGGGTGATACCACCATCCCAGCGCCCGCGTCCACGACGCCTACGCCTCAAAGCACGCGCCAAGGCGGCCCCCACCACCGTACCCTGGCGCAAGGCGGACGGCAACAGCCTGATCGTGGGTCACAGGAGCAGCCAGACCTTCATAAAAAGCCATACGGCTTTGTCTCCCTACCCGATAATTTCAAAAGCGCCGCTCCCATCTGGCACGACGGAACGAGCAGCAAGGGGTGTCTCTCCGGCGAGATCCGCTTTGAATTGAAGACGCTCACGCCGCTCCTGGTCGGTTGGGAACGTGGAATCGTCGGCGATATCAAGGCCGAGTGGCCGGTTCCAAACAGCCTGGACGGGGTTGGTCAGCTCACGGCCAACAAGGCCGTGCTTTGTCCACTACGCGCACCATGGGGAAAGCGGCCCGTCGTCATCCCCGGCGACTCGCTCAAGGGGCTCCTCCGGCACGAGCTGGGAGCGCTTCTTGGCGCGCCGATGGAGCGCGTGGCGGAGCGATCGTACTCGTATCGGCCGAACGCGCTCTTTCCGAACCAGCCGAATCCGAGGCTCATCCCGCGCATCGCGCGCGTGCCGAAAGACGGCGTCGAAATGAAGGCACTCGACGACCAGACGCATGTGCGCGTTCCGACGAAGCTCGAGCTACTTCCGACCAACCTTCGTTACGACAAGAGGTTCGAGCAGAATGCGAACTATTACCGATTCGACGACCCAAACGGTGCGCCCTACCGTGGGGGGATGGGAGCAGGCAAGGAGCTCAACTCGAAGCGAAACCTGCACGAGAAACTAGCCGCGAATCCCGACACGGCGACCGAGACCGTCGAGGTCCCGAACGTCGTGCAGGAGGGCTACCTCGCAACACTTCGCCATCTCATCGATCTCGACCACGGTCACTTTTCCGAGCGGCATCCTGACGTGCCCAACGTCGTCAGAGGCGAGGATGCACGGAGTCGAATCCTGAAGGCGGCGAAGGACGTGGTTTTCCAGCCGGGCGATCTGATCTGGGTGGAATGGGACGTCGAGAAGAAATCCATCGTCTCGCTCGGCTGGCACTACTACTACCGCTGGGCGTATGTGGACACCGTACGCCGGGATGCAGATGCTCCGAATGGCCAGCGGCACGGCCTTTTCCCGCTCGACAAGGAGCGGCAGAAGGATAGCGACGGTGCGCCAACAGAACTTTCTCCTGTGCGGCGGCTCTTTGGCTACACCGGCGACAACGAGGGCAGTGCCGGGATCGGCAAGGACGATTACGCACAGCTTATGGGCCGCGTCTCGATCAACGCCGCCCTGGAGGTTGTAGGCGACGACGAAAGCGATGAGCAGCGCTTTCTGCCGCCAACCTTCCTCAAGGAGCTGGGCATGCCGCGGCCGAGCGCGGTTGAGTTCTACTTGAAACAGCCTTACCATCCCAACTCACGCCCCTGGGATCAGGCGACACTGGTGACGTACGGCGATGCTGCTGACTACGATGAGCCAGGTGAGCTCGCCGGCCGTAAGTTCTATCTCGATCGCAAGGACGCCTACACGGGAGAGCCGTGGAAGGATGACTCGCCTGGCAATCGTGCTAACGAGAGAAGCACCTTAGCTTTGGAGGCGTCAAAGCCTGGACGAAGGTTCCGCTTTACTCTGCGCTTCCGCGATCTAGATCCAGCCGAGCTGGCGGCTGTGCTCGTTGCGCTCAGCCCCAACCAGTTCAAGGACATACTTGGTGGTACGCACCCCGACGGCTACTGCACGAAGCTCGGCTACGCGCGTCCGCTCGGTTGGGGCAGCGTGCGTATCGAGGCCAAGCAGCTCCTGCTGCTCGACGAAGTGGGCGACACGCCAACGCTGAAACCTGTGGCTGACCTCGTTATCTGGGTGAGACAGCATTACCAAGGGACGGCGACACAGAATGAGTGGCTCGCCATTCATCGGCACAACCACCCTGATGCAACCGACTATCCGAGGCAAAATGGCCAGATTTACACCTTCCACACGAATCTTCGTGCTCAACATTCACGCAAGCGTCGGTATCGCAAGAAGGAGTAGGCAATGACTAAACTGCTCATTATGACCACTGGTCAGACGGATGTTCAGTTAGTCGTAAATGGCGTCAGAAAAGAACTCGATGCCAAGAAGTGTGGGAAACTTCATGACGAGATTAAGACGCGGCAGTGGACGGTCGTGGATGCTCCGGCCCAAAAAGACAACCAGCGTGCATCGGAGCTGCCCGATGGCGATTTAAGCCTTTGTACGCCGAAACTCGACGCAGTGCTCAACTACTTTGACGCTGAGCCCCCATCCGCCGCGCTTCTCCTCGAGACCCGCCGCACGATCGCCAGCGATCCGCGATTTGCAGGTGCAGTGCTCGAGCAACGGCTACGTGACAAGGGCGTTTCCGAGGTACAACGTCATGCCTTTCTCGAGGATCAGGAAACGCTCGAGGATCAAACAAACGATGTAGATGCTGTCGTACGACAATGCGTCGTCCGTTCTCTGTCACGGGCTATCGCGAGTGCGGTTGAGCAAGTGAAGCCTAATGAGATCATTGTGGCAACAACCGGCGGACTGGCGGCAGCGAACGCGGTGATCGAGGAGCTGGCCCGCTTGTATGCGGAGGCCAATGAAGCCACAGTAAAAGTACTGGAAGTGCCGGACGCTGCAATCGCCAACCAGATCGACCGCGCTGTGGAAGAGAAATTCCACCCCGCAGCGGGCATACGCGCCCGCTGGCAAGCGCTGTCACTCATCCAGAAGGGAAATCTGCTTGCTGCTTGGGGCGCCGTGAGTCACCTCGAAAACCAGCCGGGGCAGGAATGGACGAAGGTCCTGCGCTGGCTGGCCGACTTCGCCGCCTCCCTACCCATCGCGGACGAGTGCGATATCGAAGTTCTCAGGCATCCTAAAATGGCCGTTCGTGCCGCTCTCCGTGTCGAGTTGGCGCTGCGTGCGGGAGACGTCCCGCGTGCTGTACATGGTACCGTGGCATTCTACGAGTCAGCGCTATGGGACCATCTGCTTGAACGCTTCGAACGAACAGGCAAGAAACAGAGGGGATTGGACGTACTTTGTCGCAAAGAGGGCGCTAAAGTGCCAGAAGGCAAGAAGCTTCTACGTAACGACGCGACTGATGAGGAAGACAAGCGGAATTGTCCTTTCGAGCGGTTGGATGACGGCACATATCTTTTTTTCGAGGATGGTGCCGGCCGCTTCGCTCAGCGCTACGTCGAAAGTAAGCCTCTCAAGAAGCTTGTTGACGCCATCGGCAAGGTGAAGCATCTTCGCAACGATGTCGCTCATAATGAGCCGACACCTGAACTTATGAAAAGTGCCCGTGAAAAAATGCAGGACGCGAAATTATGGTCAGACGATGATCCACCCCAGTTTCTAAAGCAGCCCATTGTCCAAGACGTGCTGAAGAAACTCGGTGTGGAAGAGCCGGATCTGTTATGCCGGAGGTTGCTGGGAACAGTCCGCGCTCGCCTGCTTCTTTCGCCACAATCAGCAAGCGACGCCAAGAAGGAGGAGAACTAACCCATGGCCATGACCAATCGCGATCGAGTAGGAAAGGCGCTCGAGCTTCTGCGCGAGGGGTTGGCGCCTTACGTTGAGCGCGAAGTACAGGAGGCCGTGCGGGCAGGGGCGGTGAACATGGAGACGGTGCGCCGCTTTGCCGAGGATCCGCTGCTGAAGAACAAGCTCATCGCCGACTGGGACGCGGCGAGTCTCCTCAAGCTGATGTGGGAAAGTTGGAACGACGTCTTCCGCACGACGCTGGGGTTTGCCGAACGGTCGCTGGTCAGCGAGTTGAGGGAGTGGCGCAATCGTTGGGCGCATCAGGTAACGTTTTCGAGCGACGACACCGACCGCGCGCTCGACTCGGCCGAACGGCTGCACGAACTGTTTCGTGACTATGGACCCTGCCTTGTTCTCATTGACGAGCGGGTCGCCTACGCCGACAGCTATGACCACGCAAGCAAACGCTACCGAGGCTTGCGCTGTGGGGAGAATATCTCGCTGTCGGACTCTGACCCGCAAGGGCTGCTCGTCAAACCCGAGGCCGCGCAGCGCCAGATCGAAGCGGAGCAACCAACCTATCCCACGACCAAGGGCGCAGCGCCCAGCGCTACGGCTGGAGGGACTGCCCTTGCTGGGGAAGAGCCGACCTCCCCAAGGCCTCCTGGAGCGCTTGATACCACCGCCGCCTTACCCAAGCGCTTTCATGGCAGTGTGGCGCTGAGTCCTCTTCGGCTCGGTTCAGAGGCAGGGCGCATCGCAGAAGAAGTTCTGGTGCATTTTTCCTCGCTTCCAGGTGCCCAGGTCTCGGTGACGCTGGAGATTCACGTCACGGTTCCCGACGGCGTGCCCGATCAGGTCGTGCGCGTCGTGACGGAAAACTGCCGAACGCTGAAGTTCACGGGCCATGGTTTTGAAAGAGACTAACACGCCTTCGAGTGTAGAATCGCTGTGTGAGGATGTACCATGAAACGCAAACCGCCAGCATTTTTTAAGGCTATTTACAAGAAGGCACTCGAGCGCTGGAAGCAGTTAGAGGCAGACCCTGAGCTTGCTGGTCCATGGAAGCAACTCTTCCGGCAAGTGCAAAGTCCACGCCACGTCCTTTCGGAACTGCTCCAGAATGCCGATGATGCAGGCGCTCGGCACGTCGCTGTTCGGGTGGAGGATGACGTGTTCACATTCGAACACGACGGGCGCGATTTTACCAAGGAGGAATTTGCCTCGCTCTGCCGGTTTGGGTATTCGAATAAGCGAACGCTCTATACGATCGGCTTCCGGGGCATAGGGTTCAAGTCCACCTTTAGTTTGGGGGAGAGCGTCGAGCTCCTTACACCAACGCTTGCTGTCCGTTTCGAGAAGCAACGGTTTACGCTTCCGATCTGGATGGAGGATGCACCCGACTGCAACAGGACGCGGATTTGCGTCCGTATTCAGGACGAGAGCCGAAAAGAGGACCTGCGAAAGAATTTCAACGAGTGGATAAAAAGTCCTGCATCGCTGCTCTTTTTTAGCCATATCGAGGAACTTGAGATTGATGGCCAAACGATCCGCAAGGAGCGGGTCGGAAAGGGGCCTGTCGCCGGTTCAGAAATCATTCGCCTTGTGAGTGAGAAGGCCTACGACGTGCTGTGTTTTACCTCCGAGGAAGAGCCTTTTCCGGACGAGGCCCTCGAGGAGATTCGCCAGGAGCGGGACGTAGAGGATTTGCATCTTCCGCCCTGTCGGGTCCAACTGGTGCTAGGCTTGCCTGAGCCACAACGGCTCTACGTTGTGCTGCCGACGGGAGCAGAGCTTTATTTGCCCTATTCCTGCAACGCACCGTTTCTGCAGGATCCGAGTCGCTACGGAATCAAGGACCCTTCGACATCCCCAACCAATCGCTGGCTACTTGCTCGTCTTGGTCGGCTTGCCAGCTGCTCGATGGTAGAGTGGTTATCGAACGAGCAACTGGCAGTAGCGGAACGAGCCAAGGCATACCGCTTGCTCCCATCCAAGCCTCATGAAGATAGTTCGATCAAAGCACAGACATCCGCAATCCTCTGCGACGCCTTTATGGAGGCGATCGGCAATCACCCTATTTTGCTAACCACCGAGGGAAAACTGGCGCACTCCGGAACTTGCCTTGCCCCTCCCCGCCGCGCATACAAAATATGGACACCCACGCAATTGCTTGAGCTTTTCGAAGCTCCTGGCAAAGTGCTCCTCTCACCTGAGATCACTGATGAACATCGAAAAAAATTAGCCCAGTGGGGTTTCCTGGAGAATCTCAGTGAGGAGGATGTAGTAAAGCTACTCCAGCGTGTAGAACCTATTCCCAAACCCAACACTTTCGAAGGCCTCCTTGTGCTTTGGAGTCTGGTGTGGCAACATAGAGAACAACTCGGCTATTGGCGTGTGAAGGAGCAATTACTCGATCTGCCTCTTGTTCCGGTCAAGGGACGCCAAGTGCTGTACCCAGCCAACCAGGTCGTTCGGCTGCCAGAAAAGCTACAAAAACTCTCGGAGGAAGCTTGGGAATTTCTCACGAGTCTGGTGATCGTGGTAAAACCAAAGTGGATAGAGTATCTTGAAAACCGCGAGCAGGCCAATCGCGATCTCGAAAATGCACGGCTGTTACTACGCGAAATAGAGCTCAACCGCGCCAGCGACACCGAGAAAATCATCCGTAACGCCTGCAGAAATTTCTTTTCTCGAGAAGATTTGACTCTCGAGGACCACGTCCGTATTGCCCATCTCCTGGCAGCGCTCGACGTGAAAACGCCCGAGGAATTCCGTTGCTTCAGTCGGGATGGTAAACTGCGTAGCCTCTCTGAGCATATAATCGCGACGCAGGACCCAGCCATCGAGGAACTTCTGCCTGAATCTTGGAAGGAAGCCCACCTTTTGCACGACGCTTACTTCGAGCAGTATCACTTGTGCACCCGAGATCAGTGGCAGAAATGGATCTCCTCAGAGAAAAGCGGATTCCATCGGTTTGTTCCATTAGTAAAGAGAGAGCATAATTTTAATGCCAGACTTGCTCGTGATTTTGTTAGAACTCGTGGATATGATGGCCCGCTCTCATTTTACGCTCAAGTGCAACGAGTAGAAGTCACCGATTATGGTTTTCCTGAAGAGGTAAATCAATTCTGGGAGAGAAAAAGCCAAAAAGATTCAACGATATGGGCGAAAGTCCTTTCAGCATTCTTGCAAGCATCGCAACGCGAACTTTGGGAAAGATATACAGAAGTTGAGCTGAAAGAATACAACTACACACACAGCCGCCGTCCTTTATTCTGTCCATCACTAAGGAGTGAATGGTTACACCTTTTATCTTCCAAACCCTGTCTTTTCGATACGAACGATCTGCCACGGGTACCCGCGGAGCTCTATCTGCGAACACCGGCGACGGAACCTCTTCTCAACGTGGAGCCATTCGTGAAAGCAGAATTGGACACAGAGGCGACCAAACCTCTCCTCCGCCTCCTTGGCGTACGTGATACGCCAGCCAGTGTCCGAAACTTACTCGATCGTCTTCGTGCGTTGGCTAAAGCACCGAATCCCAAAGAACTGCTCGACGAAATCCTCAGGTGGTACGATGCGTTGGATCGTATTCTTGCATATCAACGAGAATCATCAAAGGAATTGCAGCAAGCCTTCAACGAGGAACCCTTGGTGCTGACTTCGACAGACGAATGGATGCGTGCCACGGAGGTTTTCCGCAGAGAAAGCGAAGAACTTCCTGATGCTCCCGTGATTCACCAAGCCGCCAGGCGGCTGCAGCTCTGGGAATACCTCGGCGTCCGCGAACAACCTACCCCGGAACTTGTCCTTGCATGGCTTCGGGATTTGCCATCGGGAGAAGAGCTTCCAGAAGGAAAGCTCAAGCCTGTTCGTTCTGCCCTAAAGAAGTATGCCACCCTCGTTTGGACGCAGTGTAAACACTGGCTGACGCTCGATAACCGATGGACACCAGCAGCCAGGATTAACTATCGCGTATCAATGCAACGTCTGATCAAGTGGAGCGAGCTCTATCCTGCCATCAAGGCCGCAACAGCAGATTTCCGGATGCTTCCTGCCGAGCTTGTCCAGGACCTATCCTTTGCTGGGATCAGAGAACTCGATGATGTCATCGAGTTCCGAATAACCCGTGGTCCGACTGGGTCAGAAGGCATCACTCCCCAGTGGCTTCTCACGATGTGCTCCTATCTCCGGAGAGTCACATTCAGTGATGGGGAAACAACACAACGCGTCCGTTCAACTGCTCTCAGACTCAAGCAGTCACGAATCATTTTCTTCAAGAGTGGCGAGCTCGAGGTTATGCCGTACATTGACGGTACACCCGCTGGCACACCCACGAAGCCCACGGTCCTCTGGGATGGCGAGAGAATTTACATTGGTGCAAAGGTCAGCGAGTGCTTCGAGGAACTTGCTGAAGAACTTGCCAAACCATTCAATGAACCCAGCATAGGGAAGGCATTCCATGCCTGCATTGATCGAAATGATAGCTTCATCGCCGATTATTTCGAGAAACACTTCACGTTGAGCGACGAAGAGCTTCCCTTTGACCAAAGTGATACCACTGAGAATGAAGCAAACGAACAAACGCACGGTACTGAGCCAGAGCCAATCGCTGAGCTCGAAGAGGAGGAAAGCAATGGCGAAGTAGAGGAGGTCACCCGGTTTCGCCGGCGGCGGCACGATCGAATATTTACGGTTTTCCGCAGCTATGCAGAAGCGCTGGGCTTCGAATGGAACGAGCAACGAGAGAGGTTCGAGCGTCCTGATGGATCAGTCATCTATCGTCGTGATTCTTTCTTCCACTGGGAACGCTTCAATTCGGATGGATATTTGGCGATGCGGTATTGGGTCGCAATAGATCTCGACAAAGGGTTCATCGAATGTCCTGCGGAAGTCTGGGAGGCACTCAGGAAGTATCCTGATTCCTCCTCGATGATCGCCGAACGGTCAAACCAGGTATTCGAGTTATCCGGGCAGAAGCTTCTCGACTTGGTCGAAAGTCGCAAACTCACACTGTATCCTGCGACCTACCGCCTAGTCTTTGAGCGCGATTAGACCCGCTCTGCTGCGCGGAGCTTGGCAGAGCGACTCCGACGGTTGCGGGCAACTTCTTCCGGCTGTGGACGGAGTGGTTTCGGAGTCAGCACGCGTAGCAGTGGTTGCTGCTTCGATTGCCCTTTGCCCGCCATCTCCCGCAGTGCATGCTTGACGATGCGGTCCTCAAGCGAATGGTACGTGATCACCACAATGCGCCCACCACGGCAAAGCAGAAAGGGAACGCAGCTGAGGAACCTTTCGAGCTCCTCCAACTCGCGATTGACAGCAATGCGGAGCGCCTGGAAGACCCGGCTGAGCGCATCGGTGCGCTGCCGTGGATGAACACACTGCTCGACAATCGCACGGAGCTGCCCCGTCGTTCGGATCGGCGCGTGCCGCCGGGCAGTAACGATTGCACGCGCAATACGGCGGCTGGAGCGTTCTTCGCCGTAGCGGTACAGGATGTCGGCAATTTCCCGTTCATCGAGCGAGGCCAGAAGCTCCGCTGCCGATGGTTCATCCGAACCATCACCGCCGAAGCGCAGGTCGAGCGGCGCATCGAAACGGTAGCTGAACCCACGCGACGGCTCGTCGAGCTGGTGCGAGGAAACGCCCAGATCGAGCAGGATTCCTTGCACCTGCCCCCGAAGATCCTCCCTGCTGCATGCCAGCACATATGAGCCGTGGACCAATTCCACGCGTGACCGTTCCCCGCGCGCCAACTCCTCGCCGAATGCCCCCCGACACGCGGCGATGGCGTCTGGGTCGCGGTCAAAACCGATGAGTTTGCCTTCCCGCAATCCACCGAGGATTGCTGCTGCATGTCCGCCGCCACCGAGTGTGCCATCGAGGTAGATCCCATCGGGATCAGTCAATAGCAGCGTCAGAGTTTCCCGCACCATCACGGGCTCGTGGTAGAGATGCTCTGCCATGGGAAGCTTCCCCCCGGTCACTTCATCACGGCAGAGGCGACTTGCTCGTAACTGTCGCCGAAGCTTTCGAGGTAGCGCACAAATTCATCGGGATTCCACAACTCGAGGTGGTCCATCATCCCGACGATTGTCACCTTCCCTTCGATGCCGGCGAACTCCAGCAGACGGCGCGGAATTGCAATCCGCTGCTGTGGATCGAGCTCGACTTCTTCGCACCACGAGAGAATCATGCGGAGAAAGAACCGCTGCTTCTCATCGTACTGGTTGAGCTGCGCAAAGCGCTCCTCGTAGCGCCGCCACTCATTGAGTGGGTAGGCTACGATACAGCGATCGGTCCCGCGCGTGAGCACGAACGTATCCTGCGCCTCGGGCGCAAGGACACGACGCATCTTGGCGGGGATGTTCACCCGCCCCTTGGCGTCAACCGAATAGGTTTCCTGGCCTTTGAACCCACTCACGGTCCGGACACGCGCATCGGTGCAACACTCGGTGACGGCACCGGTCACCGTCACCTGCGCAGCGGTGAAAGGGGCGTCCATCTCCCACTTTCTCCCACCGCGCAAGTGCAAAACACGCGCAGAAGTCAGCTTGCGCAAGAGGAAACCGCAAAAAAAATTCAATTTCTGCGAAAAATTGCGTTTTTGCGCTGAATTCGCATGTTTGGGGCATGTATAACGCCGTTATGCATGATTTTCATACCATCGCGACCCTCACCACCTCCCCACGCGTTTCTCGACTTGCCCAAAACCTGAAACTTTATCCAGCACTCCTCACTCTTGTTTCAGCATCCTGAAAATTGTTCCAGGAAAGTCGTATTTTTCGCTCTGTTGAACCTTTGTGCCTGTCGAAAAGGATGCGCCCGAGCCTATCGCCGCGACAACGCCAGCTGCTGACGTTCATTGAACGGTACACCCAAGAGCACGGCTTTCCACCAAGCTACGAGGAGATGCGCACCGCGCTCAACGTCTCCTCGCTCAATGGTATTGCCGAGATGATCGCCGCTCTGGAACGAAAAGGCTACATTCGCCGCCAACCAGGCAAGTCGCGGGCAATCAACCTCCAAGAAGCCACAACCGCTCCGCCTGACCAACTTCTACCAAGTCGAAAGTGTGAAACGTTGCCGATCCTTGGAGCAGGAACTGCGGATAACCCCTTGGCTGCACTCCTGCGCCCTCGCGGGTTGGTCAGTGTAGATAGCGAGTTCTTTGCCCTGACTGGCCAGGCATGGGTGGCAGCTCTCGTTCCAGACGATACGATGGCGCAGGAAGGAATTCGGCAAGGTGATGTTGCAATCATCGAGCAGAACAATCAACCGAACAATGGTGCGCTCGTCTATGGCTTCGCTGGAGAGCACCCCTTTCTCCGGCGATATGTGGAACGCGGTGCTTCATTTGAGCTCCAGTCCTCTCGCCGCGGAATAGCTCCACTCCGCAACGATGGGAAGATCCCTCTTGCGATCATCGGCATAGTACGCGGCATTCTCCGGCGGCTCTAGCGGCGGCGGAAGCGAAGCTCAATCGGGACGGTAAGCATGCCATCACGCCCAACAAGCTGCTCGAGTGCGTCGAGGTGCTCTATCCCGCTACGGATGCGCGCGATTGGGCGCTCGCTGTTGAGTTCGTCGTGACGTTGGCTGAGCCAAATGGTCATTACCTCACTGCTTGGCGAGATGCTGATCGTTCCGCGTTCGAGAGTATGCTCAACGTTTGCCGATGGCACGCTGAGAGGCGCACCAACCTTTCTCTCCTTTCCGAGGACAAGCTTGATCCCTGCTTCGTATCGTGCAACAATCAATGGTTGTTCTACCCGCTCATCAAACCACTTGCGCACTGCAGGCTCTGTTCCTTCCTCGATCGCAATCGTGAGTGTTCCCCGCAGCCCATCCGGTCCGACAACATCGGCTTCGTAGTCTGCATCAGCAACGGAGGAGGATTCTGCCTCGACTGTCGCTGATGCAATAGTTGCTGGGATGGTCATTCGCTCCGGCGGCTGCGCTGAGCGGCAGCCGTCGAGCAGCACAGCACCAACAAGGATCAGCAACCGCCAACGCATCGTAGGGCGATTCATTTGGAATCAGCCCCGGGCTATTTCTTCGTCGGAATGCGCTCCTTTCCGCTGAGTTTGACGATGGTCATCTCCACTTTATCGATCGGGTTGTCGCGTTGGTCGCGTTCGACCTCAGCAATGCGGTCTGCAACTTCCATCCCTTGGAGGACACGCCCGAAAACGGAGTACTGCCCATCGAGCCAAGGTGCATCAGCTACGCAGATGAAAAACTGGGAGGTTGCACTGTTCGGATCGGCACTGCGTGCTGCGGAGATGATCCCACGCCGGTGCGCAATCTTGCTAAATTCGGCAGGTACCCGCTTCTGGGAGGGATCGCCAAATCCCCACTGCTCGCGTGGCTTGGTTTTGCTGTTCGGATCGCCGCCCTGAATCATGAACCCAGGAATGACGCGATGGAAGGCTGTCCCGTTGTAGAAACCTATCGAAACAAGGCTATCGAAATTGGCTACGTGCTTGGGGGCAACATCAGGAAAAAGCTCGATGATCATCGAGCCAAGTGTTCTTCCGTTTTGGGTAACGGTGATCTTGTACTGTGGCCGTTCGACTCCTGGCGGTGGGGGTGGAACGTCGCCATCGCTACGCGAAAACGCGGTGGTAACAAGCCCAACGGCTACAAGCGCGAAAAGGACGTAGTGCATCGCAAGTGATTCCAGAGTGTGAAACATTACTCATCGAAGATACTTTTGACAGGGCCGGTCAGGATGCGGAGATTCGGTGCAGCGCTCGTAGCATCTTGCTCAGGACCTGCTCGATACTGCACGCGAATTTCAGCATCGCGAATATCGGAAAACATCTGCTTGAGCACCTCAAGTCGGGCTGCATAGAGCTGCTCATTGACAGCCGGAGGTTGCGGCACTGGTGGGGGTGGCAAAGGTTCAGTGGATGCTTTCTTCCCTTTCGTTGATTTCTTTGGGGCACTCTTCCTCGGTTGAACAGGCGGCGGTGGTGCTGGCTCGCGCTCGCGAGCAAGTTCAACGACAACGCGCATCTGCCGGTTCTCTTTGAGCAAGCTGATAACGCGCTCGATCGCACCACGAGCCTCGGTGGTAAGCTCTGTGCCTCCAGCAGGAAACGCGCGGACTTCTGCAAGCGGCTCACCTTCCTGTAGCGAGCGCACGGTAAAATTGAACGTCAACTCCTTGAACTTCTGCATCGGGGGAATCTCGATGCTCGCGTGCTTTCGGTAGATCGCATAGCTGGAAAACACGATCGAATAGCGTTGGCCCGATTCGAGCGGCTGTAGGTATTCTCCGGTTGCGCTGTTGACTTTGACGACAAATTTTTTCCCTGTTTTTTCGGAGGTGATGACCATATCCATCTCGTGACCCAGCGGCTTTCCTGTCCGCTCATCGAGAACGGTGCCTTTGACGTTGACAAGTGCATTCTGGGCAAGGAGCACGACAGGCGCAATTGCCAAGAATGTTGCTCTGCGTATTGCTGCGTTCATTGCGAACCTTTCGATTGTTGGAGGAATTCTGCGACGCGCTGGCGACAGTCGTCCGTGTCACGCGCAATAACATTGAGTGCCGCAGCATAGGCAAGCGCCCCATCGAGGTCCATCCCGTGCATGCCGTCGAGCAAGCGCTTTGTCAAGGCGATCGAGCTTGCGCTGTTGGCAGCAAGTTTTTCTGCTAACTCAGCAGTAGCAATATCGAGCTGGTCGTGCTCGACGACGTGGGAGACCAGCCCAATCCGGTGAGCTTCGTCCGCACTGATGAGTTCTGCACTGAGCAGCAACCGTCGCGCAATTGCATCGCCAACCTTGCGGAGCAAGTACGCACCAACAATCGCCGGAATGAAGCCTATCCGCACTTCAGAATAGCCAAAGAGCGCTTTCTGCCGGGACGCAACGATGAAATCGCAGATCGTCGCAAGCCCGCAGCCTCCAGCAATTGCCGGTCCATGGACTTTCGCAACTGTCGCCTTCGGACAGCGATAGATCGTTCGGAACGTTCGTTCGAGGATGAGCGAATCGCTCAGGTTCTCGAGTGCAGAATACCGGCTCATCGCCTGGAGATATTCCAAGTCGGCACCGGCGCAAAACGCGCGGCCGTTTCCTTCGAGCACAATGACTCGGACTTGGTCATCCCCGCAGAGCTGCTCAAATGCTCGCTCAAGCTCAACGAGCATTTGTGGCGAGAGGGCATTGCGCTTTTCCGGACGATTGAGCCGGATGGTGGCGATTCCCCCATCCCTACGCTCAAGTTGCAGTGTGTCCATCTGTCAATGCTGCGATAGTCCTACAAAATTAGCCACTGCCGCCAAACATCCTCCTTCCAGCCAACGTGAACTTTTCCCTTGCGCGTGGCGATAGATCACCTGACTGCCAACTGACTTTTTTTGCTTTCCCCATTTCTTTCAACATGTGGGGAGAAAAATCGCTCCCACCATGTGCACAACGGGTTGGTTTATTCCCGCCCCAGCACAAACCCACGGAAATTATCCACCCTGCTGTCGAAAACTCTGGCGCGATTTCCACCGGATTTCAACACCGGACATTGGACGCACGTCCAGCTCTCTGCCGCATCATTCCTAGGAATGAAGGCTAAACGAACAGTTGTTTTCCACATTTCCACAGCCACCCAAGTGTTCTTTGTGCAAAAGTTTGAACGCACCTCTGCTGTAAGAGTGCTCACCGGAGGCTTGATTCGATTTTTCGGCGGTATGCAATAAGTCCTTCGTCAATGCCTGAAAACCGAAAACCCAACTCAGCTTCCGCAAGAAGGGAGATCAATCCACCGCGCAATGGACGCGGTGCTTTTTGCTCGAGCTGCTGGGTAGTTACCGGCTCAATCAGGTCGGGACGAAGGTCGAAGGCGCGTGTGATGGCAAGTGCGAAATCGTAGCGGCTGCAATAATCAGCCCCACCTATGTGGTAAAGACCGCTTCGACGTCGTTCGACGAACTTCGCAGTCGCGAGTGCAAGATCGCCCGAGTACGTCGGATTCGAAAACTGATCCACCGCGGCACGGATTGGAATATTCGCAGCAGCAGATCGAATGACCCACTCGACAAAGTCGCTCTTGGATGTACCACCGAAACCGTACACCACATTGGTGCGGATAATCGTTGCAAAACACCCAATCGAACGAATGGCATTCTCGCCAGCGAGTTTGGTTTTGCCGTAGTAGTTGATAGGGTTGGGAAGCTGCGTTTCGTCATACGGGCCAGCACTTCCATCGAACACGTAGTCGGTCGAGTAATGAACAAGGTGCACATCGAACGTCCGTGCTACGCGTGCGAGCATTTCTGGAAATCGCACGTTGAGCATCTGTGCGAGTGCACGGTCTGTTTCGCATCCGTCAACGTCGGTGTAGCCGATTGTGTTGATGATGACGTTCGGTTTGAACGCTTTCAGTGCTGCCTTATAGCCGTCGAAATCCTGGGGTAGGATATGCGCGATTTCGACGAGCGCACCATCCGTTTGCACGGATAGCTCTTTTGAGGAAACAAGGAGGAGCGCAATGCGAGATTGCTGCCGATAGTGCTCGATGACCGCAGAGGCAATCTTCCCACCTGCACCAGCAATGGCGATTCGTTGCATGGGGCGTCAGCGAAGATGTGGAACAACAAAGAAGCACAAAATTACCCTGGTGACAAAAGGTCAAAGGTCGGTTTCATCGGGTGGTTGCCAAAGTGTCATAGAGGGTCTTCTGTTGCCCACTACGACAAGATGTCTGTTTGAAATCTCGAAAAATACGCTGTTTTCCATGTTTCACGTGAAACTCTGGCACGTTAGCGCACGTAGAGAGCTAAAATTGCGCTATCTGCTGCAGAGACTCCAGGTATTCGTGTTGCTTGGCCGAGTGTAGCTGGGCGAATACGTGTGAGTTTTTCTCGTGCTTCCTTCGAGAGGGAAGGAATTGCGTTGTAGTCAAAATTCGGTGGGATGGTTCGGTGTTCGTTCTGTTGGAGCAGTTCCACTTCACGACGCTGTCGCTCGATGTAGCCGGCGTACTTAAGTTCGATCGCAACTTGCTCGATGATCGAGGCGGTAGTAGGTGGTACAGGAGAGGTGTTAGGAAGGGCACTGTACCAAGCGAGGATGTGTTCGAGATCGAGCGTTGGGCGGAGAGCTAGCTGTGCTACGGTGACCGATTCGTGGACGGGCGACTCTTCGTGCTGCTCCAGGAGTGGGTTGGCGGAGGATGGGGGAAGTTTTGTCTCTTGGCACCAACGGAGGAACGTGCTCTTTGCTTGGCGCTCGTGGAGGATACGCTCATATGTTGCGTGGTCGAGTAGTCCGAGGCGGAATCCGTAGTCGGCTAAGCGTTCATAGGCATTATCCTGTCGCAAAAGAAGCCTGTATTCTGCAAGCGACGTAAAGATGCGGTAGGGTTCGTCGCTGCTTTTGTTGATGAGGTCATCAATGAGCACGCCGATGTAGGCTTCTGAGCGCAGGAGGCGGAACTCACCCTCGCCACGAAGGGCAAGTGCAGCATTGATCCCCGCAACAATCCCTTGGGCGGCTGCTTCCTCGTAGCCGGAAGTACCGTTGATTTGTCCAGCGAAGTAGAGCCCTCGGATTGCCTTTGTCTCCAGCGTGTGGTGAAGTTGGTAAGGGTAGAAAAAGTCGTACTCGACAGCATAGCCGTAGCGGATAATCTGTGCATGCTCAAGACCAGGAATGGTGCGGAGTGCTGCATCTTGGACGTCTGCAGGCAGGCTTGTCGAAAATCCGTTGACGTAGAATGAAGCGGTGTTCAATCCTTCTGGTTCGAGGACGATTGGATGCGATGCACGCTCGGCAAAGCGTGCGATTTTGTCTTCAATCGAGGGGCAATACCGCGGTCCTTTCCCTTTGATTAGCCCCGTGAACATTGGGGAGCGATCGAAGCCAGTGCGGAGTATCTCGTGCGTTCGCTCGTTCGTTGCGGTAGCGTAGCACACGATTTGGTTACGCACCCGATGTGTGCGAATGGAAAATGGACGCGGCGGATCGTCCCCCACTTCAATAGTGGTTTTCGAGAAATCAATCGTACGCCCATCCACTCGCGGGGGTGTTCCGGTCTTGAGCCTACCTTTCTCTAACCCAGCTTGAGCGAGAAGATCAGAGATTTTCTCTGCACGCGGTTCACCGACACGACCACCTGGGGTTGCTGCAAGCCCTGTGTACATTACGGCGTTGAGAAACGTCCCCCCACAGAGAATGACCGCACGGCATCGCAGCTCATCCCCACTCTGCAATCGTACTCCGCGGACACTGTCGCCTGAAAGGAGGATTTCCTCGACCGTTCCTTCCGCAACCGTCAAATTCGAGATGCGGGAGAGAATGGCTTGTGCGTAGCCTGGATAAAGGTCTTTGTCATTCTGGCTCCGTGGCGACCATACAGCAGGTCCTTTCGAACGATTGAGCATTTTGAATTGTAAGCCTGTCCGATCGGCGAGTACGGGCATGATGCCACCGAGTGCGTCGAGCTCTTTGACGAGATGCCCCTTGGCGGTACCACCGATCGAAGGATTGCAAGAAAGTCGCCCTATCGAGCGCCTATCCATCGTAAGAAGCACAGTCCGACATCCCATCCGCGCACATGCAGCGGCAGCCTCAATACCTGCGTGACCTCCGCCAATCACGACGACATCGAAAGCGTTCGTAGGGCTATCCATTGTGCCAATGTTTCACGTGAAACATCAACAGGTTTTTGGAGATGAACAATGCGCTCGTTACTAACGTTGGCTCTAGGCTGGCTCCGTCTTGCCTGGCTCGAAGACGATCGAGTGCACATGGACGTGTTTCTGCTATTTTTGCTGCTATGCACCAGCTACGAGTGTTGATTCTCCATCCGCGTATTCCCTTCCAGCTCTACGATGGTGGTGCGCTTGCCATGCGGAGAGTTTACCGTATGCTTTGTGGCCACCCAGCATGTTCGGTCGGTGTCGTGGCGATGAACACTAGGCGCCATTGGGTAGAACCGTCCAAGATCGAGAGCGTGTATGCAGGGACGCCGTCCTGGTGGGTGCCCGTGGATAATCGGATCACCCTGACGGGGGCCTTCTGGAACCTCCTCAATGGTACGCCATACCACCTGAGCAGATTTTGGAGTCGAGCATACGCCAGCACACTGGAACGCGCACTTTCAGAGTTCAACCCAGATGTTGTCTTCTTTGAGGGACTGCCGACGACACTGTACGTCGAGCTTGTTGCAGAGCGATCGAGCGCAGTGCGTGTGTACCGAGCACATAACATCGAGCACTTGCTATGGGAACGCGTTGCCGCTGCCGAACGAATTGTAGCCAAGCGACTCTACCTCCGCGAGCAAGTAAGACGGCTTGCTATGTATGAGCAAACGCTCTTTCGTGGGGGTCACCTCGATGGAATTGTGACCATCACCGCTGAGGATGCAGCACACAGCCGTATGATGGGATTTTCTGGGAGGCTGTGCACCGTTCCCTTCTCCGTTGACGTGGAAGATTACCAGCCCGCCATTGAACAACCCGAGCCACCGACGCTCTTTCACATCGGCTCGCTGTCCTGGGAACCAAACCGTCAAGGTCTCGAATGGTTTCTGCGGGAAATCTTCCCGCGCGTCCGAGACAGAGTGCCCTGGGCTACCTTCCACGTTGCCGGTGCAATACCAGCCAATGTCAAACTTCCGGCGTATGAGGGGGTCATCGTGCATGGCGTCGTCCCCGATGCTCTCACCTTCATGCAAAATCAGAGCATTCTGGTGGTTCCTCTCCTTTCGGGAAGCGGAATTCGGAGCAAAATCATCGAAGCAATGGCGGTCGGAAAAGCTGTTGTCTCGACAAGTATCGGCGCTGAGGGAATTGAATGCACCGATGGTATCCACTATCTGCGAGCGGATACGGCGGAAGCATTCGCAGACGCAGTGGTCAGACTTCTTACCAACCGCTCACTCATACGCCAACTGGGGCAGAATGCCCGCCGTTTGGTAGAAGAACGCTACAGCACCGAACGCATCCGGGACGGTCTTGTTCAGTTTCTCATTGAGGTGGCTGCCACGCGTCTGGCTGCTGCATAGGAACATCTCGAGCGTCCATTCACCCGCGCGCATGCCTGGTTGGCAGATCATTTCCCGATGCAGAACTGCGAGAAAATCCGGTCGAGCAGATCGTTTGTCCATTGCTCGCCGAGGAGTGTGCTGAGTTCCTGCGCAGCGGTCCGCAGATCGAGTGCGATACATTCCCCTGGCAGTCCTTCTGCAAGTGCACGCTGAGCTGACAGGAGCGCTGCTTCTACGCGCAGGAGGGAATCCCGCTGCCGCTCATTGACCAGTGCCAGCTCAAGCTCTGCAGTTGATTCTTCGATGATCTTCCCCAAACGCTCGATGAGTTGCTCTATTCCCTGCCCTGTGCGCGCAGAGATGAAAAGTTCGTCTTCCGTGCCTGGTGATGGGATGGCTTCGAGCAGGTCGCACTTGTTGTGCACGAGCAAATGCACCGCTCCGGGGACTTCCTCTCGCAACGATGTAACCAGACCCTCGGAGTGTGCGACGCCAATGCTAACGTCGTTGACAACGACCAGGACGTGGCACTGTTCGATAACCGACCGCGCAAGCGCAATTCCTTCGACTTCGATGGCATCGCTACTGGTGCGAAGCCCTGCTGTGTCAAACAACCGCACAAGTGAGCGCCCTACTGGCAGTGTCTCTTCGATGTAATCACGTGTCGTACCAGGCTGGGGGGAAACGATTGCGCGCTGTCGTCCAAGGAGCGCATTGAACAGCGAGCTTTTCCCAGCATTGGGGAATCCGACGATTCCCACACGCAACCCATGACGGAGAATTTGTGCGCCACTGTACGAACGAATAAATCGCCGGCATTCAACCAACATACCGTCTATCCGCTCGGCAAGCTCTCGCCGCTCGGCGAATTCAACGTCCTCTTGGGCAAAATCGAGCTCTAACTCCACCAAGGAAGCAACATTGCTGAGCTCATCGCGGATTTGACGAATCCACGCAGTGAAGGAACCACCGAGCTGTTTCAGTGCAAGTTCTTGTGCTGCAAGAGATTGCGAGTGTATGATCTCGGCGACAGATTCCACTTGCACCAAATCGAGCCGGCCATTCAAAAACGCGCGTCGAGTAAATTCCCCTGGCTCGGCAAGCCGCGCACCACGAGCAATGAGCGACTCGAGGATGAGCCGGTACATCACAGTGCCGCCGTGACAGGTGATCTCGACGACGTCCTCGCCAGTATAGCTCCGTGGAGCGCGGAACACGGCCGCGGTGACGTAGTCTGCAACCGACCCATCAGCACGGAGGAACTGCCCGTAGTGAATCGTATGGGAGGGTACCTCGCCGAGCGGCCGCTTTCCACGGAAGCAGGCATCAGCAATCGAAATCGCCTGGGGCCCGGAAACGCGCACGACTGCCAAACCACCGATTCCAGGTGGAGTCGAAAGTGCGCAAATTGTCTCGTTCGAGAGTGTGGACATTCGACCGTCCAAGGAGCGATTTTTGCAGGATGGAAAAGACGCACGTCCAGCGCTTTTGGCGTAGCGTTGGCATGCAACGTTACGGAGTCGAGCACTGGCAGGAGCTTGGTTCGACAAACGATCGTGCTCGCGAGCTGCTCGCCGAGCTCCCGATGCCGGTCTTGGTCACTGCGGCACACCAGCGCCGAGGACGTGGCCGGTACGGCCGCGCGTGGATGGATATTCCCGGCAACGCAGTGCTGATGACGGTCGGCTTCCCTGCTGGGTGGATCGGCGATAGTCGAGCGCCACTTGTTGTGCTGGCAGCAGCTGCAACCACGGTACTCGACACGCTTGCAGAGTACGCACCTGCCGAGCAGCTTGCGCTGAAGTATCCGAACGACGTTTGGGTAAAGCCCCGCAACGCACCGCCGGGGAAGGTCGGTGGAATGTTGATCGAGACCGACTACACCGGCGGCCAGGCCGGCAGTGTGCTCGTTGGTATCGGCATCAATCTGGCTGGATTGCCGAACGTGCCCGATTCCCCGTACCCAGTGCGGTCGCTCGCCGAAGTCGCCACCAAGCCACTCCCGCCAGCCGAACACCTTGCCGAGCGGCTTACCGAAGGCATCCTCGAGCGCCTGATGAGCAGGGACTACGCTGCAATCGTTGCAGCATGGAAAGATGCACTCCGTTTGGTTGGGCGAGCAGTACTTTTGCGCCCCAATCGGCAGCAGGTGCGGATTGTCGGCTTCGATGCTGACGGGAGTCTGCGTGCACTCTCAAGCGACGGTGCAACGCTTCTCGTCCGCGATAGCACAAGTCTCCTCTACGATCCATTTGCGTGATGAATGCCGCAGTAGATCTTGGCAATAGCCGCTTGAAAATCCTCCGAGGCGATGGACACGTTGCAGCCTGGGACGCACCAGCGCTCGATTGGGAGAGGATCGCAGCATTTTTAGCGCCTGTTCGGACCGTTGTGTTTTCATCGGTCAACCCAGCGGCGGAATCCGTGCTCGAACAGTTTCTTCGCGAGCGCTGGCATGTGATCTCCGCGCGAGAACGCATTGCAGCTGGCAAGCTGCCAGTGACAATTTCCGCTGATGGTCTCGGTACCGATCGTGTGCTCGGTATCCTCGGCGGACTGCGCTACCGAAGACCACCGTTTGGCGTCGTTGATCTCGGCACAGCAACGACGGTGACAATCGTGGATGCGGATTTTGCAATCCGCGGCGGCTACATTGTCCCAGGACCAAACGCGCAATTGCGCGTGCTGCGGGAGCTACTCCCTCACTTGAACGTGCCACCTACGCTGGAGGAGTGGACACTCGACATTGGCACTGATACCCGCAGTGCAATCGCCGGCGGAATTTGCTTTCTGCTGACAGCATTCGTTCGTGCAGTTGCGTTTCTTCTCAAGAACTTCAGTGCAAACGAGCCTGCTGCACTCTTCTTGACGGGTGGGTATTCGCACAAGATTGCCGAGGTGCTGCCTGCGACGCTTGATGTGGACGTCAAGGTAGTGCCGACGCTTGTGCTCGAAGGTGCACTATCGCTGGTGCAGCAATGATCGCACTCTGCATTCACGGTGGTGCGGGAGATCGCACTCCTTCGAGCGATGATGCAGCGATCTGTCGAGCGCTCGAAAGCGCGCTCGATGCAGGATGGGCGGTACTCGAATCCGGTGGGATGGCGCTCGATGCGGTACAGGTTGCAATCGGTGTTTTGGAGGATGAGCCACTGTTCAATGCAGGGCGTGGAGCGGCGCTCACCCGTGCAGGAACGATTGAGCTTGATGCTGCGCTCATGGATGGCGCAACGCAGCGTGCAGGAGCAGTTATTGGCGTTCGGAGCATCCGCTACCCCATCGCAGCAGCACGCGCGGTCTTGGAACATGCACCCCATGTGGTGATGGCGGGAGAAGGCGCAGAGCGCTTTGCGTTGGCGCACGGCTGTGAGGCAGTCGAGCCAGCGTTTTTCGTGACGGAGCGGGCGGAGCGCGCACTCGAACGGTTCCTTGCCGAGCAAGCGCGCGTGGAGCTTGGGACGGTTGGTGCTGTTGCGCTCGACATTCGAGGCAACCTTGCTGCGGGCAATTCAACCGGCGGTGTTACAGGCAAGCTCCCCGGCCGTGTCGGTGATACACCGATCATCGGCGCGGGAACGTTTGCCGATAGTCGTGTTGCGGTTGCCTGTACCGGATATGGTGAGTACTTCATCCGCGTGGGAGCAGCGCTCCGACTTGCACTGTTGGTCGAACTTGTTGGCCGCCCGCTTGAGGAGGCAGCGCGCCAGGTGCTTGGGGCAGTTACGGCACTCGGGGGTCGTGGTGGCATCATCGCGCTCGATCGTGATGGCAGCATCGCGATGCCCTTTACCACCGCAAGTATGGCGCGAGCGTGGCGTCGAAGCGATGGGACAAGCGGTGTCGAACTCTACGCTTCAGCAAGTACTCGCGCGTAGAGCCTGTGCCCATCGCGCGCAAAGCGCTCGAAGTCACTGCGCCAGCGCAGCGCCAGTGGAGAGTGCTTGGCGGAGATGCTCGCCACCACTTATTGAGGATTTTGGACATAAGCATCATGTAACTTGCAAGAGAAAGCTACGTTATTTTTGTGAGGGCATGTATAGGTCCAACATTGCGGTGTGTAGCCATGAAAGCAACAACATCAATGTTGTTCATTTTGGCACTTACAACCATTCTCACGGGGTGTAAAAGTGCACGACCTACAGAGCAACCAAAACAAGCAGAGCCTGTAGTACATTCACTACCACCCATCGAAATCACCAAAGAACAAGAGCCTCCCACAACACCCCCAGATACCGTTGAGCCTCCTGCAGCTCCTGACCTACCTCCACCTCCAGGATATTCTCCAATTTTTGTAGATCAAGTTGCCCCCTATAATCCGAGCGTTACATCTCCTTTCATTTTCGTGAGCCGCGTTCAAATGAAGAGTCTTCAGCAAGCGCGGATATACGTCCACATCGTTGATTCATCAGGCGTTCTTTACACCAACATTAAACCCAGCGAGTTATTAAAGCTCATCTGCGAAGTTACTCATGAATTCAATGGTCGCATCACACAATTGCGTTATCGCGTTGCGGAAATCACAAGCTCTACGGCTCTCCCATATTCAATCGCATTTGTACTCGATCACAGTGGGTCTATGGGTGAAGACCGTGCATTTGCTCTTCAGGAATATGTGCAGGAACTCGTCGCACGTAAGCGACCTCAAGATGAATTTGGAATTGTCAAGTTCGACCACAAAGTTGTGGTAGAATCATTCCCAACGAGTTCAAACACGGAGCTAGTCAATCGTATTCAACGTATAGGTTTGAAGGGATTTGGTGGGTACACTGCTATTGCTGATGGAGCGAAAGCAGGACTCGATGTTCTCGCCAGTAGTGCAGCGCCGAGTAAAGCTGTTGTTGTGTTCACCGATGGCTACGATAACATGTCGCGTGTTCCCCTCGATTCTCTGGTAGCCCAGGCACGAGCTCAGAAGGTACCAATCTGCGCGATTGGATTTGGGTATAACATCGACGAAAATTACCTGCAGCGCATCACAGCAGCAACGGGTGGCATCTGTCAACACATTTATCGGACAGCTGAATTCGATTCGGCATTAACGAGTATCTACGCGCTTCTCCAGAATTACATTGCTCTCGACTTACAGTTGGCCGACTACGGTGTCCATCGTATCCGAATTAAACTTTGTCCTCCACCGCCTGCCAAAGAGAGCACTACGGAAGTGACAATTGACAATACCCCAGATTTAGGTAGCATCAGTCTTCTGCACGTGTATTTCAACCCTGGTAGCACGGTACCCACTCCATCCTCTCAATCCACCCTCGACACTATTGTTGCTTTCATGAGGTCCCATCCAACAATGGTTATTGAGGTGCGCGGACATAGCGATAGTACTGGTAGCGAAGATTACAATCTACGCTTGTCAGAACGTAGAGCTAACGCGATACGTGCAGCTCTCATTCGACGCGGTATTGAGCCTGATCGCATTCAGGCAAAAGGTTTTGGCTCATCCCAGCCAATTGCAGATAACGGCACTCGAAATGGGCGTGCTCTCAATCGTCGCACTGAGTTCGTCGTTCTTCGCAAATAGACACGCATGGAGTCTATCAAGAGGAGCCGGGGTATCGAGCAAGCTGCCGCAGTTGCGCTAGCTCAGAGATAGGCGAGATAGAACTCCACTCCGCCGAGTTGAGCGATGCGATGGTTTACGTGCTCGGTGCAGTACCAGTGTGGAGCCATTCACTGATAACTCGCGCGTAGAGCCTGTGCCCATCGCGAGCAAAGCGCTCGAAGTACCCTGTGTACCACTGCACCAGCGCAGCGCCAGTGGAGAGTGCTTGGCGGAGATGCTCGCCACTGGTAATCCCGCCTACTGCGATGATGTGGAATTGGCTCGACAGTCGCGCTGCGATCGCTCGGGCACTCCCAACAAGTCGGAGAACGTTCTCGCGGAGCGGTTCCCCACTGATGCCGCCCCCGAAGGTGCGCGTAAAGTAGCCATACGCCCGACGTTCGGCTGGTGCGATCGCAGCACGATGCTGTTCATAGCGAGTCGAAGTATTGCCGATCGTGATGCCGGCGTAGCCAAGCTCGACCAGCAGCGGAATCAAGCGATCGAGGGCGTCAGGTTCGATGTCAGCGGAAACTTTCACCAGCGTTGGCTTGCTGCTCGGTCGGACGAACTGTTGCGCAATCGCTTCAAGCCGCACGCCGAGCAAATCAAAGCCACGCTGATCCTCTCCCGTATTCGGGCAACTTTCGTTGAGTTCGAAAAAATCCACGCCAGCATCGGCATATCGGCTCATTCCCTCGACGAGACGTTCCAGCGCTGCTGCTGACTCATCGCCTGGATCGAGCGCAACACTGGCACCAATCGGGAAGCCCTCGTAGCGCGGCAGTCGGGCGATTCTTGCTGCAACGGCATGGTGACCGGGATTGGGCAACCCCAGCCAGTTCGACGCTGCTCGACTCCTGGGATACGGCACAAATGGCTGTGCAATCCCTCGGCGCACATTCCCAAGCCGTGGGCGTGCGGTCGTCGTACCCGCAAGGTAGGCGCCAGCGCCTTGGCGATAGGCAAGCTCGTAGCCCTCGCCGTGCTTGAACATTCCAGCTGCGTTCAACAGCGGTGCACGGAAGCGGATGCCCCAAAGTACCCGTGCAGCCGTCGGTGGCGGTTCGATCGCGAGCGGACACTCGCGTTCGGCGAGCATGCGAAGTGCAAATTGCCGCGCCCACGAGTAGAATGCAACACTAGCACGTGCTGGGAGCATCCCTACGAGGTACGGGCGCAACGACGCATCGAGTCGAGCGAGAAATTCAGGTGCTGTCATCGGTCAAAGGCTAAACGCAGTCGAGCAGAATCTCTGCAAAACTGCGGTCTCAGCATACGAAGCCAACATGCCGATACATTTTTCCGAGCGATGTCGTATATTGCCGTGCCAGCGGCAGCCGCGGGTTCCGCTGGGCGGCAGGATAGTTCCACCACGTGCAGGAGAAAACCCATGCAGGGATGGACGTATGGGCTGCTTGTGGCGAGTCTGGCTGTAATGTGTGTGCTGGCCGCAGCACAAGCATCGCAGTCACACCAACGCACGGGGTCCAGCTCCGCGTGCTGCCAATCGAAAGTACTGCCCGATGAGTTCTCCGTTCTCGATCAACATCCGGCGCAGAGCGATGAGGTCAGTCGCCAGCTCGATCAAGCCCGGCAGTACTACTTGCGCGGATTGGCAGCGATTGAGCGCCGCGATACGACCAAAGCCGCCAAACTCTTTGAGGCGGCAATGGACGTCCTCAACCAGCTCGCCAGTACGCCTGGCATCGAGCGGAACGAGGACTACGCTGACCTTGCGCAATCCATCATCGAAGACTTCGAAAATTTCATTCGCCCGATTGATGAGCTTGAGGTAAGCTCGCCGCTCTTTGTCATGCGCGACCGACTCTTCCAGGCAGTCGAGGTCGTGCAATCCCCCGTCGCCGGAGTCACCGTGCCAAGTGGGACGCTCTCGACGACAGTACCGCTGGTGCAGAACGAGTACGTCGCAAATGCAATCGCCTTCTTGACCAACAACGAGCGCGGCCGAGCATTCTTCAAGAAGGTGCTTGCACGGATGAACCGCTTCTTCCCGCTGTTCCGGCGTGTTGCACGGGAGGAAAACGTTCCCGAAGAACTCATCCATCTTGCGATCATCGAGAGCGGACTCGATCCGAACGCTGTTTCCCCCGCACGTGCGGTTGGGCTTTGGCAATTCATTCAGTCCACCGGTGCCCTCTACCAGCTTCGCGTAACGCCGTGGTACGACGAGCGCCGCGATCCAGAAAAATCCACGCGTGCAGCGATGCGCCATCTGCGGGACCTCTACCAAGAACTTGGCGATTGGCACTTGGTCCTGGCAGCCTACAATTGCGGCATCAACTGCGTACGACGCGCGATCAAGCAATCCGGCTTGGAAAATCCCACCTACTGGCAAATCCGTGAATACCTGCCGCGCGAAACGCGGGGCTACGTGCCGATGTTTATTGCGGCCACCCTTGTAGCAATGCAAGCGGAAGCCTACGGGTTCCGAAAAGAAGAGATCGTCCCCGAGCCTGAGTGGGCATACGACACGGTCACCGTCTCCGAGCCACTAAGCCTCAGTGTTGCAGCACAGTGTGCAGCAACGACGCTCGATACCCTCAAGGCGCTCAATCCAGAACTTGTCCGTAGCGTAACACCACCTGATCAACCGTACACGCTGCGTGTACCGGTCGGACGGGCACAGGAATTCAACGTTCGTTTGGCATTGCTCGCACCAGAGGAGCGGCAACCCTGGGTGACGCATTCGGTGGGACGCGGCGAGACACTTGCGCAAATCGCCGATCGCTACGGCGTCAGTCTCTCCGACCTTGCGGAACTCAACGGCATGACGACGAGTGCACGGTTGCGCCGGGGGCAAGTTATTCGTGTTCCGCTGACACCAACGCAGCCAGCTATTGTAAACCAGAGCCTGGCGGCGGATACTTCAACTGCTGCAGTGGAATCTGCTCCTGCTGCTCCGCCGGCTCCTGCGTCGGCGCCACAGCCTGCCTACGCGACTCATCGCGTCCGCCGAGGAGAAACGCTTGCACAAATTGCTGATGACTACGGCACGACCATTGCCGAGTTGCGGCGAATCAATCGCCTGCGTCGGTCGTACTTAGTTGCCGGTCAAGTACTTCGTGTGCCGCTCGGCGCATCAGTTGCTGAACGTCGCCAGAACGCAGAGCCGGCGCAATCGAAGCGTATCGTCCACCGGGTGCGTCGTGGCGAGAGTATCGGAACAATCGCAGCGCTTTACGGTGTGCGTCAAGCGGATTTGGTGCGTTGGAATCCGGAGCTTCGCTCCGGTGTCGTCATTGCAGGGCAGGCGCTGAGCATCTACGTCGAGCCGCAAGGAAAGGGCAGCGCGCGTGCGATGCCGCGGACAGTCAACCGGCTACCGAAGTGGTACGTTGTCCGTGCAGGCGATACGCTCTTCTCGATTGCGCGGCGTTTCGGAGTGGACGTCGAGCATATCCTCTCGCGGAATAAGGCGATCGATCCAGAGCACCTGCGAGTCGGGCAGCGCGTGCGGCTGCAGTAACAACAGTAACAAGCGGAACATCGTCTGCGCGTGCACCCCATCTTGCCGGCAGTGTGGGATCAACTTGTTCCTACCTGGCAGAGTTGTCTAGTCTTGAGCGGAAATGTTGCGATTACCACTGCCGTTGTTTTTCGAGTTGGAATCCCCCCCCCCGTTTGGTGCATAGTCGGCCAGGAGCACTTTCAATTGATTACGCGCTCGAAGTAACCGCTGCTTGAGTGTATTTGCCGTGCAGCCGATCTCTTTTGCCGCTTGGGTGAGGGATTGGTCATGGAGATACACCATATCAACAGCCTGACGAAGCTTCGGGGAGAGTTTTGAGATTGCTGCCTGCATATCCAGCGCGATGATAAGCCTACGCTCAGGATTGTGTGAAGGTGGCGCGGAATTGTAGTCGCTCGGAAGCTCCGATGGTGTTTCCCGCAAGCAATGGCGTTTTTCGCGTTTGAGAAACGTGGTTGCTTCCTGAGAGAGTGCGTCCCGCAGTGCATCGAAGGTTTTGGGATAGGCCATCGCTCCTTTCATCACCTTACTTGCGACATTCACCATTGCCTCAGCGACCGCATCCTCGATGCTTGAGCGGAACCCTCGCCAACGACGCCATAGGATGGGCTTGAGAACATGCCCGGCATCAATAAGCTCCTTCCATTGCTGCTCGGAAAGAGGTTGCCCTCGTGGGCAACACGCGCTGTCAGGCTCTTCCATCTGCGCCACCGTTATTCGATGCGAACCACAAACAGTGAGCCGACAAGATTGCCGTTGGAGTCAGTAATCAATATTCGGTAGAAGCCCTGGGAGATAGAGCTTGGTAGAGCGATAGATTCTGTTCCCGCAGGGAGATGCTTTTCCTCGATGAGCCGTCCTGAAATGTCGAAGATCCGCATCGTGGAATTCGTCGAGAGTGGTGTTTGGAGGGAAACGGTATTGTCTGTGAGCAGAAGCTTCTCGGGCATTGGTACGGGTGCAGTGTGCATTGCTACACTGGAGATCAAGGAACTTGTATCACTGCAAATGGTGATCGCACGCCGATACGCATCGTGGAAGCATTCTAATCGAAACCTCTGTGGGACGCACCACCACTCTACGCCCCACATCGGGACGTAGCTGCGATTGACGTACGGGTCATAGTACATTACAAGTCGCAGTCTGGCAACCTCGATCTCTGGGCACACTGTTTTCCATCCAGTTGCCGATGCTTCAACTGTGTACGGGATTATTTTCATGATAGAGTCAATATCATACCAGCTTTTGTTGATGACGCGCGAAGTGTCTTTTGGCCATTGCTTATGACCCACAACCTGAAAATTTCCGCCAGCGGAAATGACCGTAAACAGGTGGATCATTTCTTGACTCGGAGAGAGGAAGATGTAATCCCAAACAGGCAGAGCGCCGTTTCCTTGCAGGTCGAGCGTTCCAGCCTGAATGCTGTCGGCGCGATACTTCATCCATCGAATGGAAACAAGTGCTACACCGGTATCACCGGTTTCCGCAATAGCGCGTTCCCGTGCGAACGAAAGTCCTTGAGCGGGAAGAAAAGGCTCATTCTGTGCTGCACTGATCGTAGCAGCCAAGCAGAGAAGCACCAGTGCTGAGCGCATAGCAACACTCCTTTACTGTTGGTTGTTGAACATGTACACAGCAGAGCGGCGATAATCTTGGTAGAGAACGTAGAGATTTCCTTCGCCATCAAAGTCCATGCTTTGTGCGCGCATACCGTCCTGGAAGCGGGGAACTATCCATTCACCGATGAGCTTTCCCGTTGCTCGCTCGTATCGTTGCCAGATGTACGGATTGCGGGAATCCTCGTAGGAGCGACCAGCTTCGTAGAGATTCCACACCAGCATGTATTCCTTCGCTGTGATGCCTACAGCAGTTGGCCATGCTCGTGCACCCGCCAGAATGCGATAGATCTTCGTTGGCGTTGCTGGGTACCGCGCTTGTTTGGTGGGATGGACAAGCTCCGGTGCGTAGTACGTTTTGATCGGACGGCTAATCCCGTCTGGGACCAGTGTTACGTAATCAGTTAGCGGCTCGTGGATGATTACTGCATCGGGGCAGGAACTCATGAGTGGATTGAATATATACCCAATACCTAAAAGTTTTTTGTTTATATCAATCTTACCACCAAGGGCCAGGCATCTTCCAGTGTTACAATCGAATATTGCCCAGCTTCGAGCCATTGTGTAAAATTCATCTGTTGTTGGGTTGGCTGATAATGGTGCGCCAGGACGGTAGAGATCAGGAAGGGGTACTGATTGAGGGTAGGATTTCCAAATGATGGTACCAATTAGCAGAGGAGGATCGCATATCAGAACTCGCTGAATTAGGTGTAAATCATCAATGAATCCGAACCTGCTAATACAGGAGGAATCATATTCTGGAATATGCTGGACTGGAGCGTTGCGGGAAAGATCGTAAAAGACCGTCCAGTTGGTTTTACCAATGACGATTACAGTATCATTTTCCCTCTCAATAGCTGGATTCCCTTTTGTTTTTATTTTGATTTCTTCAATCTTGGCGTAAGAAATACCTACAGTCAAGATCGAATCGGCGCAGGGGTCATAGCCCACACCACCTGTAATGAGTGCCTGAAGGTAAGACTTTTTGAGAAATGCACGAAAAAGTGAATCACTTCCTACTGATTGTTTTCGAAAGAATACGCTATCGATAGGCAACGGAGTGAGTATTTGATGGGCTACGTCGTATATCATACCACCAATGTCTGTTACTCCTGCTTGTGCAAAGTAAAACCATCGCCCGCGTGGGCTGATGCGGAGAATAGCCCATCCCAGCGGCGTGGCAGGAGTCTCCGGAATGGGGATAACAGCAGAATGCCGCGCCTGTGGATATGCCTGCACAATTGAATCCCTACGATAGCCCTGAGGCGCGATAACTACATTCTGCTTCTCTGGATGAAGAGCTGAACGGAGAGCTGGGGCCAGCGACGTGGCCGAGCGTACCTGTTCAACTACTGAGTCGAGAGATAAACGAGGTTGATAGAGGCTGTAGTAATACCGCAACTCTCCATTGCACGACCATGCGGTCAGCCAACCAGGAGTCCAACCTGGACCTTTGGCCACCCCAAAGATGCTGAAAAGCTCTGAGTTTTGTGTGGTATCAATAACAGTCGGAAATCTAAAGGTAGCCGGCACCCCGACATCGGTAGTCGCTCGCTCCCCTTTGACAATACCGATCGTTGGCACGCCTTTTTTTGTCAGCTCTTCGCCAATGAGATTTGCAAGGAGCACAGTGTGACGAAAGCCAGGTTGGAGCAGTAACACTGCGACATTTCCTTCCTTGCAGGACAAATGCTCACGAATGAAACTGGCAACACGTTCTGACTGGAGCGGAAATGGCGGTGGGTTTTCGACTCGTTCCGACGGCCGGAGAGTTGACTGACGCAATATCTCCTGGATTTCTTGCTCTTCCTCCTCGTCACTGTCGTGACCAGCATCTCCCCTTCCTCCAATGCTCAGACTGAAGAGCAGAAGGAGCACAAGTCCCCCACGTGCTGCAGTAATGAGGAGATTAGCTCTTTTCATCGCAGGCTCCTCGATACAGTACGCGCAAGCGAAAATACAAATCGTGGAGGGAGTAATCTGGCATGCACAGAACACTCCCTCCACAGAGCGTTGATGCACCTACGGCTCTGGTATCAGAGCAGCATCCTGCGATGGGTCACCACTGGGGCCAGGGCCAAGGTAAATGCAGTTGAACGTGCTCGTTTGCACCCCGTCATCGTAGAGTGTCGCTTGATCTGGATAACCTCTCGACGGATTGCCCCCGCCCACGACAATGATAGCACACACTGAATTGGCAGGGGGATAGCACGTAACACACATTGCATCACCACATGGGCGTGCTACTGGAGATCTGCCAATTAGTTGGATTTCCGTATGAGCCCACGCAGTGGTGCTCAGCGCAAGTGCAGCAGCAGCCGCCAGAGCCAAGCGTAGTACGTTGTTCATTGAAGCTCCGCGAATTGGTGGAACATCCCGACGCGGCAGGGTGCTTTGTTCCCTCCACTGGGCAGCGCAGCAAGCACCCGAATCTGCCCGCACCACGGAGGAAACATGCCGCGTACGCGAATGGAATGTGCCGCAGGAGCGCTGAAAGGTTACATCTCACCGCACAAAGCGGCTCCGGCGGAGCACTTTCACCTCCGTTGTCCAGAGGATGAACGAGCCGCTGTGGAAGTCGCGCTGGTGGATTTCCTCCAGGATGGCATCGGCTTCTTCGTGCGAGACGATCACCTCCACACGCTGGCGCGGGACTGGCTCCTGCTCCCGCCCAAAGCTCAAGCCAGATGCCGGCGCGACAGTATAGCCAGTAGCCCCGCGCCGCTGGAGAAGCTCAGTTACTGCAGGGACCAGCCCTTCCTGGCAGACGATGGTCACTAAAATCATCGGGTGCAGATGCATGAAAACCTCCAACGAACGGTTATGGAGATGGTGAAGCTGTCGGTGGCGCAAGGCGTTGCGCCCGCAGCGTGCGAAGTGCACGCCATCGTGCACGGCGCTCCACAAGGTAGTAGAGCGCTGGCAACACTGTGAGCGTCAGAATGAGTGCGGTCGCTAATCCCCCGACGATCACCGTTGCCAGCGGGCGCTGCACATCCGAACCAATACCCGTTGCACGTGCAGCAGGGACAAGTCCGATGAGCGCGACGGTCATCATCATCAACACCGGGCGAAGCTGGGTGCGTGCACCTTTCCGAACAGCCGCACGGACCGTCAGTGGTGTCTCCTGGCGAAGGTAGTTGATGTACGAGACCACCAGAACACCGCTCATAATGGCTACCCCGAACAGCGAGACAAACCCTACCCCGGCGCTAACGCTGAAGTTGATTCCGCGCACCAGAAGCAGTGCCACACCACCGACGAGCGCGAACGGGACGTTGAGCATCACCAAGAGTGCGTACTTGACGTTCCGATCGAACAGCCAAAATAGGATGCAGAAGATAATCGCCAGTGTGATCGGGATGACGACCATCAGGCGATTCCGTGCGCGGGTAAGGTTCTCGAACTGCCCGCCCCAGACGATGCTATATCCTTCGGGCAGACGAATTGCCTTCTGCACCTTTGCTTGCGCTTCAGCGACGAAGCTGCCTTGGTCACGACCGCGAATATTGGTGCGGACGCTTACTTGCCGCCGACCGTCCTGGCGCGCAATGATCGTCTGCCCTTCGACAAGTTGAACGTCGGCAATCTGCGACAACGGTACCTTCTCCCCACTGGCGGTCAGCACGAGCATCGACGCGATGTCATCAACGGTCGCACGCATCTGACGCGGATAGCGCACGACGATGTTGAAGCGGCGCTCCCCTTCGTAGAGTGTGCCGACGGGTTTACCGCCGATGGCGAGCTCAAGCAAGCGGTTGATGTCGGCGATGTTGATGCCGTAGCGTGCAGCATCCTCGCGTCGAACGTTGATGACCAGCTGCGTCTGTGGTCCTTCTTGTTCGAGGCCGCTTTCGCTGGCTCCGCGTACTGAGCGGATGATTTTCAAAATGTCGAGCGCAATGCCTCGCATCAAGGGTATGTCGTCCCCGTTGATGAGGACCGCCAGATCGGCTGCCGAACCAGTGACTGCTTCAGTGACGTTGTCCAGAATTGGCTGCGAAAACGAGAACGTCGCGCCGGGGAATTCCGCCTCGAGCGTGGATTTGATTTCCACAAGTAGCTGCTGCTTGGTTTTGCCGCTCTTCCAGGTTGAGTACGGCGCAAGCTGGACCAAGCATTCAATGCGATTGGGGCCATACGGATCTGTACCATCGTCGTTGCGCCCGAGCTGGGAGACGCAGACGGTCACCTCGTCGTAGCGCCCGATGATTTGCCGGATGCGGGGCGGCACTTGGCGGGCAGCGTCGAGCGAGACCCCCGCAGGCAGGACGCAGCGAATGTTGAATCCGCCTTCGTCCAGCTCTGGCAGAAACTCCGTGCCGATTGTCGTTGCACCAGCTACTGCAAGTGCAACCACCAATGCTCCTGCTGCGACAGTTGCAACCGGCCGTGCTAAGACGCCAGTGATCACCGCACCGTATTGTCGCTCCAGCCATGCAGCAATGGGATTGTGCCATTCGCGGAAAGAACGTGCGAGCAGGTACGAACAGGCCACCGGCACAAGTGTCAGCGCCAGCAGGAGCGACCACCCCACCGCGTAGCTGAGCGTATATGCCATCGGAGAAAACAAACGCCCTTCGACCCGCTGGAGCGTAAAGAGCGGCAAGTACGCAGCGATGATGATCACCACGGCAAAGAACACCTGCCGCTGCACTTCAGAAACCGCGGCGTAGATGGTTCGCACCAGCGGCGCGCGCTGCTCGGGCGGCAACGTCTGCTGCTCGGAAAGATGGCGCATGATGGACTCTGCAACGACAACTGCCGAATCCACGATAATCCCAAAGTCGATCGCCCCGAGCGAGAGCAGGTTCGCTGGGATCCCGGTGAGTTTCATTGCCACAAATGCGCCAAGCAACGAAAGCGGGATTGCCAGTGCTACTGCCAGCGACGTGCGGATATTCCCCAAGAAGAACACCAGCACGACGACAACGATGCTGACACCCTCGAAAAGTGTTTTGCCGACGGTGTGGAGCGTAGATTCGACAAGATCGGTGCGGTCATAGACCCCGACCAGCCGCACACCTTTGGGCAGTACATTGGCATTGAGATGCTGGAGCTTTTCCTTCAGGCGCACCAGGACTTCGCTGGGATTTTCGCCCCGGCGCATGAGAACAATACCTTCGACGCCATCGTCGGTTTCTTTGCCACGGCGTTTGTCGAGGTATCCGAGCACACCGCTCGGCATCAATGCTCCAAGCTCGACACTGGCAACATCGCGCAAGAAAATTGGCGTTCCTGCTTGCTGTTTGACGACTGTGTACTGCAAATCCTCGATCGAGCGAATACGCCCGACGCTGCGAATCGCCAGTTGTGTTGATCCCATCGGCAGGATGTTCCCGCCTGTCGAGCTATTGTTGGCTTCGATTGCGCGTTGGATATCTTCGATCGTCAGCCCATACTTTTCGAGCGCGGAAGGATGGACGACGACGTTGTACTGCTTTTCGACGCCGCCGAAGTTCGTGATATCCGCCACCCCAGGCACCTGCAAGAGTGCAGGGATAATGACCCAGTCTTGCAATTCCCGCAGTTGCACAAGCGAGTACCCATCACCTTCGACGACGTAGCGGTAGATTTCGCCAACCGGTGTCGAAAGCGGTCCCAAACTGAGGTCGGCGCCTTCAGGCAAGTCCACATCGCGCAACTTTTCAAGCACCTGCTGACGGGCAAAGTAGTCGTCGGTCCCTTCCTCGAACGTCAACTTGATGACAGCAAGACCGAAGATCGTCCGCGAGCGGCGTGTGAGGACGCGGGGAACGGCGTTCAGCGCTCGTTCGATGGGAATGGTGATTTGCTGCTCGACTTCCTCCGCTGGGCGGCCGGGATACTTGACGATCACGGTGACCTCGGTATCAGCGACGTCGGGGTACGCCTCGATTTTCAACGCACTCCACGCCCAGATGCCAGCCCCAGCTAAGGCGATTGCGCCGAGGATAATCAGGATTCGTTGCGAAAGCGAAAACGTCAGTAGTCGTTCGAGCATTGCAGTGCCTTCGGGTGGTTCAGTAACCGAAGCTGAGTCCTTTGAGCAGAATGGCGCGCGTGGTCACAACCTGCTCGCCTGCGGAGAGTCCCTCGCTAATCTGGAAGTCGCTGCCGCTTTCGCCGGCGATGGTCACTGCGCGGCGCACAAACGTTGTGCTATCACGGCGGACAAACACGTACGACTGCCCTTCCACGACGACAACCGCTTGCCGCGGTACAATCGCGGCAGTGATCGCTTTCTTGAGGATCCGGACGGTCGCGAACATGCCGGGACGGATCGTCGGCGGCGCATGTGGCAAGAGGATAAACACCCGGACAGTCCGCGTTGTTGGGTCAACTGCATCGGCAAGTTCGATGACCCGCCCGACGACTTCTTGCCCAGGCAGTGCTGCAAAGCTCATCAACGCTTGTTCGCCGAGCTGGACGTACTGCAACGATCCTTCGGGAACGTCGCAGGCGACCAGCACTGAGCCTGCACTCATGCGGCCGAGCAGTTCAGGGCGCAGCCCTGATTGCCGCAGCTCGCTTTCGGCGTCGAGCAGCGCTGCTTGCTGGAGGCGGTGCTCGGTGACTGCTTCCAGCAGATCTTTGCCGGAGGCGGCGTTGCGCTCGGCCATTTCGCGGACGCGGGCCAGCTGCGTAGCAGAGCGCTCAAAGCTTGCCCGGGCTTTGAGGTACTCAGTGTATCGCTGGGCGGCGTCGTTACTTTCGAAGACAAGGAGTGCGGGCGCTGCACTATCGGCCGGCACAACCGCTTTCGCAACGACTCGCCCCGCGACGCGGAGCATCAGCTTCGCCGAATCGGTGCGGACGGCTGTTGTCCCAAATTGCCGAGCCTGCTCGGGAGACATCACCAGCAGCGAATCACTTTCGATCTGCACCAGCCGTGTCCGATGGAGAACCTGTGGCTGCCCACCGCGTGTGCGATCGTTGGAAGAGCAGCTGAGAAAGAGCGCGCACCCCAATGCTGCAAGCAGTGCTGAACGCATGGGTTATTCCTCCACAAAGTTCGACAGTTGGCCGCTTGCCGCAAGTAGTCCCACAACGGAGCGCCAGTACTCGGCAAGGGCATCGTAGTAGGATTGTTCGGTTTCGTACCAGCTCCGCTGCGCTTCGAGCAGGTCCACAATTGGCGTGGCGCCTTTGAGGTAGGCCAACTGGACCGTTGCAAGCACATCACTTGCTTTTGTGAGCACTGTGCGTGCTTGAGCGAGCGCTTGCTGTGCTGTTCGATATGATTCGTACGCTATGGTAACCTCTGTTGTGATCTGCTGCGTGAGGCGTTCCAGATCTGTACGGGCCTGCTCACGGCTGAGCCGGGCTTTTTGGCGTTCGCCCTCGTTGCGGTTCAGGAGCGGCAGTGGGTAGTTGATCCCAACGCCGATAAACGCGCTGCCCTGCTGCTGCACGCCAACAAGCCCCAGGTCGGGATTGGGGACGCCGAGAGCATCTTGCAGTGTTACGTTCGCCTCGGCAACGCGCAGCGATGCCTTCGCAAGGTGGTAGTCAGCGCGATGCGCCAGCGCCCGCTCGATCCACACCTGCTGCGGCAGATCCTCCACGGGTACCGCTGGCTCCTGCTGCCTGGTTGTCAAGGAGTCAGTGGTCGTGAGCGCAAACTGCAAGGCACGCACCGCAGAGCGGACCTGCTGCTGGGCTTGGAGCTGCTGGAGGCGATACTGCGACGCCAGGATCTCCGCACGCCAGACATCAGCCGGTGCAATTGCCTGCGAGCGCAGGCGAATCCGGTTGATCGTCACTAAACTATCTGCGCTTGCCACAGCGCGGGCCAGAATGGTTTGGCGGCGCTCTGCGCTCCAGAGCTCAATCCAACGGAGCGCGACATCTGCGAGCACTTGCTGGAGTGTGGCACGGTAGGATTCCCCTGCGGTCTGCAGGGCCTGTTCAGCTACGCTGATGCGTCGTTGACGCTGGCCAGCTAGATCAACAGTTTGCATCAACGACGCCTGCCATTGTCCGAAAACTGGGCCAAGTCCACTGGGCTTGGGAAGCTGCGAGGGTATTTGAGCGTACTGCACGCTCAGTGCAGGGTTCGGAAACAGGCTCGCGCTGATCGAATCAGCCCGAGCGATCGGGATCGCGTACGATGCACTTCGCAGCAGTGGGTGCGCACGTGCTGCACGCTGCAACGCGGTTCGGAGATCGAGCGGACGGACGACCTGGCCATGTGCAACAACGCAAAGGGCACAGGTGAGCACACCAATGAGCCTCCGCATGGTCGTATTCCTCTGCTAAGTTTGGAAAATCTACCGATAGTGTCCGTACGTGCAACTGTTCCATCTGACGTGGCTTGCAGGGACGTTGTCAGGAGATTCGCTCACAATTCTGTTGAGGAGAATGCCGCAAGAGACGTTCTCCCAACGCATGAGCAGGCCCTCAGCAGAGGAGGCAGTGGTAGAGAAGGTACAGTGCGGTTGGGAAATGCCACTCTCCCAGTGGACGTGCAAGAAGGACAAGAGGGCTCGTCCGTTCCCCAAGGGGCGGAAATGGTGCTGGAATAATACCCACCCACGCACCGTCGGTGAGTAGAATGTGGACAGGGTCTGCATGACCAGAGCCGCCAAGCGAATCATCCATTGCAGAGCTCGAAGCCGGCCCAGATGCTGCATCCTCGTCATCATGCGCAATAGCAGCAACCGGCGCGATCATGCTGACCACCTGGATGCCAGCAGGCGACGTTGCAAGAAATCCCAGCAGCGTCAGCAGCGCAAGCAGCCGTTTGACAATCGCGGCACAAATAGAGGTAATCCCACCCCGTCCCGTCCTCGCCGGAGAATGCGAGTGCATCGCGAAGTTTCTGCTGTGCTGAAAGCGATTATTCCGCCGTGTGCACACCGCAGCTGGTTGCATTGATGCGTTCGGTTCCATGGTGGTGGCGGCGTCAAACGAACACTGGCGTTGCGTATTGCATTGCAGCAAGGATGAAATGACCACAGGGAGAAGCATCATAATTTCGTTCCGATGTGGAAAGTGGTTGAGCGTCTCACCTGGCGCCATATCCTGGCGATCTGTTTCCTCAGTGCACTTGCGCGGGTGGGGTTCCTCCTCCTTGCCGAGCCGCCTATCCCCGTTGCGGAGGACTACGCCATTGCTCGGCACATCGCTGCTGGCGACGGCTTTTCCATCTACGAGCGCGGACCCACCAGCATCAAAGGCCCGCTCTATCCAACCTACCTGGCAGCTTGGCTCTGGGTGCTCGGCGAGCAAAACGGGCTTCGGGCGGCGATTCTGGTGCAGCATCTTCTCTACGCTGCAATGCCAGCGCTGCTGTTCCAGCTTGGGCGAGCAATCGCCCGGCCAACGCTCGGCACAATCGCCGCGGTGCTCTTTGCACTCCACCCGACGTATTTCTACCACGCGACAGTTGCAGAAAACACCACGTGGGTTGTTGTAATGAGCGCGCTGTGGGGGATGCTCGTCTTCCGAGAGTCTCGCTCTCCGATCGGGACTGCGCTTGCTGCTGGAGCGATCATCGGCAGCTTCATTCTCGAGAAACCGATGCTTGCGGTACCGATGGCGATGATTCTCGGCCTGCGATGGTGGCGCAGGTGGCAACAACTCACTACTGCAGCGCTCGCGGCAGCACTCTTGGTGCTGCCGTGGGCTGTACGAGGCGCTGTGCTTTTCGGGGAGCCGACGCTCACCAAATCGTATTCGAGCACGTTGACGTTTATCCATTCCTGGCTGCCCAGTATGGCAGTCCATCCTCGCTATGCGGTGCCCGATTCTGTCGAGCGAGCGCTCGATTCGCTGACGAAATTGCCCGAACGACAAGCACTCCCTGCACTGCGCTCGCTGGCGACGGACATCCTTGCGACGAAGTGGTCAATCATGCCAGAACGGACTATTGTCCACGCACTCATCTTCTGGACAATCCCACCCCGCTATTGGCAGAGCTGGTCGCTGGCATTTGTGGTAGTGCGGATCGTGCCCGTTGTTCTGTTGACAGTGCTTTGGATTTGGGGAATGGCGATTCTCTGGCGGCAGGATCGGCCGCTCCTGCTGGGTGTGCTCGGTATCGTGGCATGGGTAACGCTGGTGTACTCGCTCTACCACGTGCTCAATATTCGGTACAAGCTCGAAGTGGAGTGGCTCCAACTGTTCATTTGCGCAGCGGTCTGCATTCGCCCACCGGCACAGCCCACAGCGCGATGACCGCATAGGCAAAAAATAGGGATTTTTTTTCTTGTGCTTTTGCCCATTTTTCGTCCGAGTTTTGCCCCGCAATAGTTTGTTTCACTTTCTTCCTTTTCACCCATGAAACGTTGGATTGTGATCCTTGCAGTTGCCATCGGGGCAATGACAACCGCTTCTGCGCAAGTTGGGTTATTGCTCAACTCCAGCGAACTCATTCTCTTCAACGCGCCGGGTGGAAGCGCCCCGGCCTGGAGCATTCAGCGCAATGGCGGCAACCAGCGCGGGCTGCATGCGGTGGATTTGCAGAGTAGCCGCAGTGATAATGCCCAAGTTGCCAGTGGCAACTGGAGCGTCGTCAGCGGGGGCACGGACAACACCGCCAGTGGCACTGTGAGCGTCGTCAGCGGGGGCACGCTCAACACCGCCAGTGGCACTGCGAGCGTCGTCAGCGGGGGCGGGAGCAACACCGCCAGTGGCGACTACAGCGTCGTCAGCGGGGGCGGGAGCAACACCGCCAGTGGCGATGCGAGCGTCGTCAGCGGGGGCACGCTCAACACCGCCAGTGGCACTGCGAGCGTCGTCAGCGGGGGCACGAACAACGCCGCCAGTGGTGCCTACTCGGCAATCGCTGGCGGCTCCAACTTGCGGGTTGGCAACCGTAGCTTCGGCTTCAGTGGGCAGACGTCCGTCACGCAGACGAACTTGAGTAGCTCCAGCAACATTGCCGCCTTTGTGGACGTGGACCTGTGGCTCTACAACGTGCGCAACCAGGCGGGGCAACTGCGCCTGTACGAACCATCCAACAACGGAACCAACTACACCGCCTTCCAAGCTCCCGCGCAGGGAAGCGACATCATCTACACGCTGCCAGCAACGGCAGGCAGCGCCGGACAGGTGCTCTCGATTGCTTCGGTCAGCGGCACTGGTGTGACGCTCCAGTGGAGCAGCGCTGGTGGCGGGAGCGGATGGTTGCTTACTGGCAACAGTGGGACCGATCCGAACACAAACTTTTTGGGCACCACCGACAACCAGCCGCTGGCGATTCGGGTGAATAACCAAGAGACGTTTCGATTCAATGCGCCGGGAACGAGTGCACCGGCCTGGAGCATCCAGCGTGGCGGCGGCAACACGCGCGGGCTGCATGCCGTGGATTTGCAGAGCGACCGCACTGCTGCTACCCAAGTTGCCAGTGGCAACTACAGCGTCGTCAGCGGGGGCTCGACCAACACCGCCAGTGGCTATGCGAGCGTCGTCAGCGGGGGCGCGAACAACGTCGCCAGTGGCGATGCGAGCGTCGTCAGCGGGGGCGCGCTCAACACCGCCAGTGGTGACTACTCGGCAATCGCTGGCGGCTTCAACTTGCGGGTTGGCGACCGTAGCTTCGGCTTCAGTGGGCAGGTGACTGGGGCCACGACTGATTTGAGCGGCTCCAGCAACATTGCCGCCTTTGTGGACGTGGACCTGTGGCTCTACAACGTGCGCAACCAGGCGGGGCAACTGCGCCTGTACGAACCATCCAACAACGGAACCAACTACACGGCCTTCCGTGCCCAGACTCAAACCAGCGACATTGTGTACACGTTACCCGCCAGTGTTACGGCAGGTGGTGTGTTGCAGACTGATGGTTCGGGGAACTTGTCGTGGGCAAATCCTTCGACGTTGGTATCATCGAACGAGACCGACCCGCAGGTCGGCACGCTCAGCACCGGCCAGGTGGCCTTTTGGGATGGGTCGGCCTTGACCGGCAGCAATAACCTATTCTGGGACAACACCAATGCGCGGCTTGGCGTGGGGACGACAACCCCATGGCAGGGTCTGCACTTGCACAATACTGGCCTGCAACTGACCAACGGCTCTACCGGCAATAGCAGCACCGATGGTTTGACTATCGAGTTCAATGGCAGCAATGCCCAGTTGCGGCTGAAGGAGAACGCCGAGATTCAGTTCCGCACCAATGCACCGGGGACGACCGATTCGGTCAAGATGCGCCTGACCGCAACAGGACAGCTTTTGTTTTTCGACCCTTCCAACGGAGCGCAATACCGGATTGACTTGCCCAACAGCAATTCGTTGGGTGTTGGGTACATTCGCGCACGCGGTTTGTCCTCTTATTCCTCCCGTGCGTGGAAAGAGGACATTCGACCGATTGCCGGGGCATTAGAAAAGGTTCTTGCTCTGCGTGGGGTGGAATACCGCTGGAAGCCGGCCTACGGTGGGAACCAGGACCTTGGGTTCATTGCTGAGGAGGTAGATGCGGTCTTGCCGGAGGTAGTCCAGAAAAGTCAGAGTGGGGAGTACCTGGGAATGGACTACATGCGGATTGTGCCGGTAGTGGTCGAAGCACTCAAGGAAGAGCACCGCCGCAATGAGGAGTTGCGCGCTCGCGTCGAAGAGCAGAACCGCCGCAACGAGGAGTTGCGCGCTGAACTGGCGCAGCTCCGCACGATGATCGAGCAGCTCGCCGCTGGACAGCCCATCACCGCAGGCGCGGCTACCACCACCGTCCGCCTCGATGGCCAGTGGTTAGGGCAGAACATCCCCAATCCTCACGATGGCACGACGACCATCCCGTACTACGTACCGGCGGGCGTCGGACGTGCTCAGCTCGAAGTCAGCGATGCAGCGGGGCGGACCGTTCGCACCATTGAGCTGCCGGCTCGGGAGCAGTGGGCCAGCGTGACGCTCGAGATGGGCTTGCTGAGTTCGGGCACGTATGAGTACCGCTTGCTCTTCGATGGTCGCATCGTTGCGACCAAGCAGATGCAGCTGGTCAAGTAAGTCCAACGTTTCATGGAGTAAAGGGAGAAACCAGGGGCAGGCCATGGGGTCTGCCCCTGGTGGTGTTGATGGCAGATCCTGCAGCAGTGGTGCAGTATTGCCATGCTCACACCATCGGGAAGTTTAGCGTTCGATTCAAGTAGCAGCGGAGCGCACGCAGAACGCAGGTTGGCAGAACGCGATTCGTACTTTTGCGCAGCAGTCGCAGTGGGCGACTCTAAAGTGTAATCGCGTAGTTCAATGTTTCCGGACGCCAATGCAGAGCGTGCATACTGGTGACTACGAAGCGGTCATTGGGCTTGAAGTGCACGCCCAGCTCCTGACGGCAACGAAGGCTTTCTGCCGATGCTCGACGCAGTACGGCGCTGCGCCGAACACTAACGTGTGCCCGGTCTGCCTTGGGCATCCCGGTGCATTGCCCGTCCTCAATCGGCAGGTCGTGGAGTTCACGCTGCGCATGGGGTTGGCGACCGGCTGCACCATCCGACCGCGCTCACGCTTTGCGCGGAAGAACTACTTCTACCCCGATTTGCCGAAAGGCTACCAGATTTCGCAGTACGAGGACCCAATTTGCTACGGTGGCTCCGTCGAAATCGAGCTCGAGGACGGAACGACCAAGCGGATCGGTATCACGCGGATCCACATGGAGGAAGACGCCGGCAAGTCCATCCACGATCTCGACGTTGATACGCTCATTGACCTCAATCGCTGCGGAGTTCCGCTCATCGAAATTGTTTCGGAACCGGACATCCGTTCCCCAGCCGAGGCGGTGCTCTACTTGCAGGCGATCCGACAACTGCTCATGTACCTGGGCATCTGCGATGGGAACATGGAGGAGGGGTCCTTGCGCTGCGATGCGAACGTCTCCGTGCGGCCTCGCGGCACGGAGCGCTTCGGGATAAAAACCGAGGTGAAAAATCTCAACTCGTTCCGCAACGTCGAGCGCGCGCTTGCCTACGAAATCGAGCGACAAATTGCCATCCTGACCCACGGTGGCACCATCGAACAAGAAACGCGGATGTGGGATGCCTCGAGCGGATCAACTCGCCCGATGCGCTCAAAAGAATTCGCCCACGACTACCGCTACTTTCCAGAGCCGGACCTGGTCCCGGTTGAGGTTAGCGCCGAGTGGATCGAGCGTGTCCGCGCAGAGTTACCCGAGCTTCCGCTAGCGCGGAAGCGCCGCTTGCAGGAGCAGTATGGGATTCCCGCCTACGATGCAGGCATTCTCATTGCAGAACGCTCCCTGGCTGACTACTTCGAACGCGCCTGCGGCGCGCTCCGCGAGCCATCGCCAGAGCGCTACAAACTCATCAGCAACTGGATCATGACGGAGGTGCTGCGCATTTTAGGCGAGCGGAAAATTGACATCGGATCGTTCCCCATCGAACCGGAGCGCCTTGCTGAGCTTGTCGAGCTGCAAGCGCAACGCACCATCTCCAGCCGCATAGCCAAAGAGCTCTTCGCCGAGCTGTTGAGTTCGCCTGCGCGGCCGTCGGAGCTCGTTGCTGAGCGAGGGATGGTGCAGGTCTCTGACGCAGGATACCTCGAACAGCTCGTCGAGCGTGCACTGAGCGAAAATCCCGACACCATCGAGAAGTACCGCGCAGGTAAAGTAGCGGTGCTCGGATTCCTCGTCGGTCAAGTGATGAAGTACTCGCAGGGCAAAGCCAACCCCGAGCTTGTCCGGACGCTCCTTCTGGAGCGGCTCGGACACTCGGATGCTCTTGCCCGGTAGGACGGAGCTTGTTTCACCCCTCTGGAGCGCCCACACATGCCAATTCCGAAGACGCGCACAATCTGGATGAACGGCCGCTTTGTGCCATGGGAAAAAGCGCACGTCCACGTGCTCTCGCACGCACTGCACTATGCCTCCAGCTGGTTCGAGGGGATTCGTGCCTATGCAACAAAGCGCGGCGTTGCGGTTTTTCGGTTGCGGGACCATTTGCGGCGACTGCACGATTCCTGCAAGATGTACGCCGTCGAACTTCCCTACACACTCGAGCAACTCGAGCATGCCACGCTCGAGTTGCTCCGGCGGAACCGTCTCGGCGCCTGCTACATTCGTCCGCTTGTCTTCCGCGGCTACGGCGAAATGGGCGTTTTACCGCTTGGCTGTCCAGTCGAGGTGGCAATTGCAGCCTGGCAGTGGGGACGCTACCTGGGCGAGGATTCTGCCGAACGTGGAGTGGATATCTGCGTGTCTTCGTGGACCCGCCCGTCGAACAACGCACTCCCGGCGATGGCAAAAGCAGCAGCGAACTACCTCAACTCGCAGCTTGTCAAGATCGAGGCTGTCCGCCATGGGTACGCCGAGGGGCTCACGCTCGACGAGCACGGAAATTTGAGCGAAGGCAGCGGCGAGAATGTCTTTCTCGTGCGCGATGGGACGCTCTACACACCGCCGCTTGCTGCCTCAATTTTGCCAGGGATCACACGAGCAACCGTCGTCGAGTTGGCACGCGATGAAGGAATCCCCGTCGTCGAGCAGATCATCCCGCGGGCGATGCTCTACGTTGCCGACGAGGTCTTCTTGACCGGAACAGCGGCAGAGATTACGCCGGTGCGATCAATTGACCGTATCACGATCGGCAGTGGAACAGTCGGCCCTGTCACGCGTGCGATCATGGAGCGCTTTGCCCGTATCACCCGCGACGGCGAGGATCCTTACCAATGGCTGACATTCGTCAACAAATCGAGTGCTCGTGCGTCCAAACGCACGCGTTCCAGCCAGACAGTCAACAGTAAGTAGCACCATCATCCCACCCGGAACATGCCAAGCCGTTCAAAGTCGAGCCGAACGAAAAAATCTTCACCTGCTCCGGTACCATCCCCAGCGAATGGGTCGTCCAGCCGAACCACTGAGCATTCGCGCTTTGATTTTACCGGCTTCGATCGAGAGACGATCCTCCGCTGGTACAAGCTCAACCACCTTGGGCGGAAGCTCGATGAGAAAGCTGCCACGTACCTGAAGATGGCGAAAGGGTGGTCCTACCATGCGCCATGCGCAGGGCACGACGGCATTCAGCTTGCCATCGGGCAAATTTTCCGTCCCGGGAAGGATTTTCTCTTCCCCTACTACCGCGATTTGATCACAGCGCTGTCGGCAGGCATTACGCCCTACGAGATTATCCTCAACGGGCTGAGTAAGGACGCCGATGTCGCTGGCGGCGGTCGGCATATGAGCAACCACTTTGCCAAGCCTTCGATTCGAATCCAGAACGTCAGCTCCTGCACGGGAAACCACGCCCAGCATGCTGCTGGTACCGCCCGCGCCATCAAAAAGTACAACGGCGATGAGCTGGTCATCTACTCCGGTGGTGAATCGGCATGCTCGGAAGGCTACTTCTACGAAGCCGTCAACGGTGCTTCGCGCGAGCGCTTGCCCGTGATTTTCGTGATCCAGAACAACAAGTACGGCATCTCCGTCCCCGTTGAAGAGCAAACAGCCAACCCGGATGTGTCGGAGAACTTCGTTGGTTTTCGGCATCTGCTCATCGTCAAGTGTGACGGGCGCGATGTTTTCGATTCGTACCGAGCGATGAAGAAAGCGGCTGAGTACGTCCTGTCGGGCGCAGGGCCTGCGATGGTGCATGCCGACTGCGACCGGATCGGCTCGCACTCGAATTCCGACAATCACGAGCTCTACCGCTCCAAGGAAGAAATCGAAGCAATGAAGGCGCGTGACCCGCTGAAGATCTTCCGCCAGCGGATCCTCGAGGAGGGCATCGCCAGCGAAGAAGAGCTTCACACAATCGAGCAAGAGAACATGGCGGAGATTGCGGCAGCAGCAGAGAAAGCCGAGGCGGCCGCTGATCCGGATCCCGCATCGTGGAAGGACTTCATTGTGCCTCCAGCGATCATTGACTACAACGATCCGAGCGAGGAACAGGCTGTCTTTGATCCGAATGCGCCGATGCTCACACTCCGCGAGGGGATCAACTACGCGCTCAAGCAGGAGTTCCGCCGTAATCCGCACACATTCCTCTGGGGCCAGGATGTCGCCTCGAAGAACAAGCAGGGCATCTTCAACGTCGTCAAGGGTATGCTCGACGAGTTCGGCAACGAGCGCATCTTCAATGCACCGATTGCCGAAGATTACATCGTCGGCACAGCAAACGGCTTCTGCCGCTATCGGGACGACATCCGCGTGGTGATCGAGGGTGCCGAGTTCGCCGATTATTTCTGGCCAGCAATGGAGCAACTCATCGAGTGCTCGCACGATTATTGGCGCACGCGCGGGCAGTTCACACCGAACATTGTCATCCGACTCGCCAGTGGCGGGTACATTCAAGGCGGCCTCTACCATTCGCAGTGTCTCGACGCGGTGTTTGCGCACTTGCCGGGCATCCGTGTGGTGTGTCCTGCATTTGCCGACGACGCCGTTGGGTTGATGCGGACTGCGATTCGTTCGCAAGGGGTGACGATGTACATTGAGCCAAAATTCCTCTACAACTACCGTCCGACGAGTGCACCGACACCGCCGGATGACTACCTGATTCCCTTCGGGAAAGCGCGCGAGCGGCGTGCGGGCAAGGATGTAACAGTGGTTTCGTACGGCAATGCATTGCACTGGTCGCTCAAAGCAGCCGAGCAGCTGGCAGCCGAAGGTATTGACGTCCAGGTCATTGACTTGCGGTCGCTGCGTCCGTGGGATCGGGAGCGTGTCTGCGAGGCAGTCAAGCGGACCAATCGCTGCGTCGTCGCCCACGAGCACTACTTGACCGGTGGCTTCGGTGGCGAAGTAGCCTCAACAATTCAAGATGAATGTTTCCGTTGGCTCGATGCGCCGGTCAAGCGCGTGGCGTCGAAAGATTGCCCCGTTGGCTTTGCCAAGCCACTCGAAAACGCCATTCTGCTCAGCGTCGAGGATATTGTCGAGGCGGTGCGGCAGGTTGTGCGCTGGTGAGCAAGGGGGTTATCCCCAGTAGTTCGGAGACTCTTTGGTGATGATCACATCGTGGGGATGCGATTCACGCAGTCCAGCAGGTGTAATGCGGACGAAGCGGGCGTGTTCTTTGAGTTCGGCAATCGTGCTGCACCCGCAGTACCCCATCGCAGCACGCAGACCGCCGACGATTTGGTAGAGCGTGTCGGCAACGGAGCCTTTGAACGGGACACGGCCTTCAATTCCTTCGGGTACAAGTTTGGTGATCTCGTCTTCGGCGTCCTGGAAATAGCGGTCGGCTGAGCCGCTCATCATTGCGCCTTCGCTTCCCATACCGCGGTACACCTTGAACATGCGCCCTTCGTACTGCACTTTTTCGCCGGGTGATTCTTCGTGACCGGCGAGCATATTGCCCATCATGACGCAGTCGGCGCCAGCAGCAATCGCTTTGGCAATATCGCCGGTTTGCTTGATGCCGCCATCGGCGATGAGAGGAACGCCTTCCCGCTGGCAGACCTCGGCGGCGCTCATAATGGCGCTGAGCTGGGGGACCCCAACTCCGGCGATGATGCGCGTAGTGCAGATCGAACCGGGGCCGACGCCGACTTTGACGCCATCGGCTCCTGCGTCAATGAGTGCGCGCGCACCATCGGCTGTTGCAATGTTGCCTGCAATCAGTTGCAGCCCTGGATAGTGTGCTTTGATGCGCTCGACCATCTCGAGGACACCACGCGAATGGCCGTGGGCTGTATCCACGACGACGACATCAACCCCCGCTTCGACGAGTGCAGCGACGCGCTCGAGCGTATCGGCAGTGACACCGACCGCTGCTCCAACGCGTAGGCGTCCGTGTTCATCTTTGCAGGCATTCGGGTAGCGGCGTTTTTTTTGGATGTCCTTGAACGTGATAAGTCCGCAGAGGACACCGCGCTCGTCCACAACCGGGAGTTTTTCGATGCGGTGCTGCTGAAGGATGCGCTCGGCATCGTCGAGCGTTGTGCCGACGGGTGCGGTGATAAGGTTCGTGCGTGTCATGACGTCAGCGATTGGGCGCGAGAGATCCTCGATGAATCGAAGGTCGCGGTTTGTCAGAATCCCCACCAAACGGCGAGACTTATCAACGATCGGGATGCCAGCGATGCCGTAGCGGGCCATGATGCGTTTGGCGTCGCCGATGGTTCGATCTGGTTCGAGTGTGATGGGGTCTTTGATCATGCCGCTTTCGCTGCGCTTGACTTTGCTGACCTCCTCTGCCTGGCGATGGATGCTCATGTTTTTGTGGATAATGCCGATGCCGCCGGCGCGCGCCAGTGCAATCGCCATCGCTGATTCAGTGACGGTGTCCATTGCAGCGCTGACGATGGGAATGTTCAGCGTGATACCGCGTGTAAGCCGAGTGTGGAGGGAAACATCCCGAGGCAGCACTTCCGAGTAGCGTGGGACAAGCAGGACGTCGTCGAACGTGATGCCATCGCCAAGAATTTTCTCGAACCTCATGGCCGAAGCAGTGGAGAACGAATGCGCGAAAATACTGTGCAGTTCGACGTGGTGCTTGAGCGCTCGTGCATCGAGCGCACCAGTGCCTTGAACAGAGATGGGTTCGCCACTCTGCTGTAGTGATGGAGCGCTCGTAGCTGTTGGCACTGGTTGAGCAACTGTGTGTCGCACGGAAGTACTGTGCAGGTGGAGCGCAGGAGTAGTAGGTGTGAAGGAAAGTTGACAGTGTGGAATCGGCTGGACGATTTGGAGCGTTTCGATGGAAGGAAAATGCGCCTCAGAGCGGAAAAATTTTTCGCTCTGTCGCAGGAGCGGGAGCTGGTGGGAGCGTATATTTGCGGTGCGGAACGCCGCGCCCGTAGCTTAATGGATAGAGCATTGGATTCCGGTTCCAAAGGTTGGGGGTTCGAGTCCCTCCGGGCGCGCGAGTCTGCATGCAGCATCCAACCTTGCCCGCCGGAAGTAGGGCACAACGGACGTACGATAACCCATGGCTGAACCGACAACACCGACGCAAGATCCCGTAGCGGAAGCGCCTGTAGCGCCACCGGCAGTGACGTTGCCGCCGTGGCTCGAACAGGTGTGGAGCGATCGCCGCATTCGGTATGGTGCGGCCGTAGTTCTCGCGCTCGCTCTTGCCGTTGCTGGCTATCTGCTGTGGCACTCGGCGCAGCAAGATCGCGAGCAGGAAGCCAGCTTAGCGCTTAGTCGGGTGCTTCCGTACATCGAAGCGGAGCAGTACGACCAAGCGCTCGATGGCGATCCGAAGAAGACGGTCCGTGGCGAACCTGTTCAAGGCCTGCGGACGATCGCCGATACCTACGGGAGCACGACTGCAGGGAAAACTGCAGCATTCTACGCTGGGCAAATCTTCCTGAGCCGAAAACAGTACGATGACGCAGAGCGGTACTTCGAGCAGGCGTCTGGCTCGGATGCAGTGTTGGTGCGCATTGGTGCGCAGGCAGGACTGGCGGCGTGCTACGAGCAACGTTCGAAGTTTGAAGAGGCCGCTGAGCTCTATGAACGCCTGCTCTCCGATGCTGAGCGTGCGGGCATGAAGGACAAGTTCATGCTCCAAGCCGCGCTTTGCTATGAAAAAGCTGGAAAAGCCGAGCAAGCAATCCGCCTCTACAAAGCATTGCTTGCCGAATTTGAATTTTCTGAATATGCACCGGATGCCAAGGCTGGACTTGTCCGACTTGGCACGGTTGTTGAATACTGAGCGCGCCCTTGACAGCGGGCTGGAGTGCTCGATTTCAGTACTCACCTGTCAAGGAAACGCAAAACCAGAACAGTGGCATAAATCATTGAACAATCAGGTATGACAACGTTTTACTCTCTCGGAGGTCGTATGCTTCGTTGGTTTCGATTGAGCGCCCTTGCAGCGCTCGTTGCGATCGTGACGGGGACTGCGTTTGCGCAGTTGCCGATACGCAATGTTTCCGGACGCGTTGATGCAAAGGACGTGCGGATATTCGTCCGCGATACGCTCTACCGCATCAGTGGGAATTACGTCATTGCGGGAACGCTCATCATCGAGCCGGGTACCCGTGTGGAGTTCCTGCCGAATGGTCGCATCATTGACTCGACCGGTGGACGGATCATTGCAGACGGGCGTGCCCGTGCTATATACCCGTTCCAAAATCCTCCCGATTACCAGACAATCCCGCGACCTGGGGGCGGAACGTGCTACGATTACTCGGACCCAGCGTACTTCCAATCAGTCATCTCTCGGACAACGCAAATTGAACCGACAATCCATCCGCAGAAGTATGATATCACGTACAACGTGATTTTGGACACGCTTACGCGGCAGATCGAGAACTTGCCACCACTTCCCTACAATGCGCAAGGGGCGGTATATGTGCAGTGGCCAACAGCAGTGAACCCATCTGGAACACCAACTCCGCCATCGGGGCAGCTCTACATCTACAACATGCCAACGGTTGTTGGAGCGAACACGTACTACAACACGAAGTTCGTTGTGCCTTTCGAGTATGCATTGATGTGGATTACTGCACGGCTGGAAAATCCGTCGCTGGATCCACTGATTCGGACGCAGCCATGGCGCCGCTTCAACAACCAAGACCCCAGCATCGGTGGTCCGGGGCGTGATCGCATCCGTTTCGTTGGCGTTGGAACAAACCTTGCTCGCGAATGGGGGCATATCATCATCCTGCCTGGTGCACGGACTGCTTTCTTCCGTGACTGCGACTTCGATAACTTCCGCAAGGATACAACAGTTGACCGTGTCAATATTTACCAGCAGGCTGCTGCGGGTGACGTCAATAACCCAACCTCCATCAACGGGCAGCTGGTGGCGATGACACAAGGTTCGGGTGGTGCACTCTCGATCCTCTCGTCGCGGACGTGGCTTGTCAACTGCAACTTTACGCGGAATACAGCACGGTATCATGGTGGCGCAGTGCAGTTTCTCCAAGCACCATTCGATATCAACAACGTCTTCTATCCCTCTATTACGAGTGGGCAAGGTGCAACTGAGTACAACAGTTTGCCTGCCTCATATCTGCCGAGCGATGTCGGTGCTGCGATGACTCCGCCACGGCCGAGCCACATCGTAAATCAGTACCTTTTCGAGCACAATGCGGCGAACACTTCAACGCTCCTCCCACCACCGCGGCGTGATAATGCAGCCAATAGCACCAACTACGTTCGTGCGCATGACAACCTCTATGATGGAACGATCAATGAGTTGGAGGATACCTATCGCCAAAATCTCGATGATGGGCGATTGGCAATTTATCTGGGTCGTGTGCGGCAACTGACGTTTGCGCAGAATCGCATTCTCAATGCGGCGATCCGGACTGATACAGTCGTCACTCCCAATGGTACATTCATCATTGTGCGCGATGAATTGAACGCGCCAGCTCCGGTGGAGACAAATCCGAACAAGGCGTACAAGAATGACGCATTCGGCGGGGCTGTCTATATCGCAGGTCGGTGGGGAATCCACATTGGTCTTGGCGTCAATGATTACCAAGGTTATGACTACATCATCTTCGATGGCAATAAAGTTTCGAACTTGCAGCAAGCAACAGGTACAAATGGTGCACGCGGTGGAGCGCTCTACGTCGGTGGTTATACGAGCCTCGTAACAACAGGTCGCTACCGTTCGAATATGACCGAGACACCGTTTGTGACTGACTACAACGCTGCTGCCCTCAGTCAAGGTGGAGCGATCTACATGTCCTCGACCGCAGGACGGCTTGTGCTCCGAGGTGGCACCCAGCAGCCTGTCCCGATGTACATGACAAGTAACCAATCAGCACGTGGTGGTGCTATCTATGTTGCTGAGAACGTGGCCTATGATGGGCTGCCCTCACCCCACATTGGTGGTTCGGATGCAAACAACATCCAGGTGCGCAATCTGGGATATAACATCAAGTTCCAGAACAACACTGCAACCTACGATGGTGGTGCCATCTTTACGCGACGTAACTACCTCGTCTATGGTGCGGGTGGGGTTATTAGCGGAACGCTCACCGGCTACACGAGCGCTCATATGATCGAGTTCTCCGGAAATACTGCTGGGTATTCCGGTGGCGCAATTGCTGCTCACTTCCGCAGTGCAATGAATCAGCCGGAGTACAACTACATCCGTCACGTTCGTTGCATTTTCGATAACAACCGTGTTGGAGATAATGTTGACAGTGCCAATCGGGCGAATGTCCGTGGTGGTGGCGCGATCTATGTTCTCAATGGTGAGTTGCAAACGACGAAAGCGTGCGAATTCCGTGGTAACCTTGCCCAGTGGGGCAATGGCGGTGCAATCGCACTCGTCAATCCGAAGCCTTCGAGTGCGGGAACTCCTGTTGGAGGCATCTTCCAGCGGGTCTTTGTGACAGACCTCGATATGATTTCCTATGGGTCGAATCCAGCGTTTATCACGGGGTATAGCTCATATGATCCTCCCTTTACGTTTGATCCGAACGAGACAATCCCGCCACATGTACGGATGCTGACACGGTTCCTGGATAACCGTGCAGTGCCGAATCCTAATCGGATGGGAAGTGGATGGACGCAGCAAGGCAATATCACAATCACCCATCCAGGCACTGGTGCGACAAGTGGGCCGGATGCTCCGATCGGCGGAGCAGCGCTCCAAGAAAACGGCACTGGCCTTGGAGGAGCGATCTACATCCTCGACCAAATTGTCCCATCGCGTGCAGGGCGTGTTGACTCTGTCTTCTTCAACCGCGTGCGATTCCAGAACCAGCAAGCCTACAGCGGCGCAGTTATCTACTCGGATAACTACGACCTCAAACTGGTAATGTCGCGTTGCTTCATTGCAAATAACACCGCTACATCACAGATTGGCAGTGACCAAAATGTGATCACTGGGCCGTACGTTATTCTCGGCAATCAAACGTTCAACCCCGCATCGAGCGACTTAGCGGGTGCGATTCTCTATGGCGAGGTCATTGGTCCAGTTCCTTCGACAACCTACAGTGTCGCAGCGAACTCGATCTACGACAATAGCGCTCGCTTCTTGATTCGACTCCCCGATGCACCAAATACGAAGGGCCTACTCGCTGGCACTACAGGCATTGGCTATGGCGGTGTTGATACCCTCCGTGGGAACTACTGGGGTCGTACCGAAGCCAATGTAACAACGAAGGTGTACAAGTACGATGTCAACGGCGATCCGATTGATTCGGTGAACCAGGAAACCTTCTTTGTTGCAGGAGATGGGACGCAGCAGTTGCGCTATGTCCGCAATGGCACTGGGAAGGACCAAGGTCCATTCGAAAGCATCGGTCGCTACACATATGTTCCAATTCCTGCACTCAATGGTGCTGATTACCGGACACCGGCTGCGAACTCTATTCCTGAAAAACTGCTCCAGCAAGGGCGGATCTACGACATTTTCGACAAAGGTGTTGATATCAAAACTGCCGATTATTCCAAGCGCCGGATGTCGCCGATTGAAGATTTCGCTGTTGGTATTCCGACGAAACTGCAGCGGTTCAGTGATCCACAGCGTCCTTCGTACAACAAGTTCGTCAAGCGTTACACGCGTGATCCGTTCGTAGCGGAGGCAGATCCTAACGTTGCAGCACTCCAAACCGAGTTTGTTGGTGACCATCCAATTGGCTATCCACTCTTTCTCGAAGCGAAGGCTGACTATAGCTCGATGGATCCGGTCTTTAGCAACCTCGATAGCCGCTCGATCAACGAAACGGTCTTCTTCGTTATCAACACGACGACGGGTGATTACATCCGCGTCAATCTCAAGCAGGTTGATCCGAGCAGTGAGGTGTTCCGTGCTCGTGTTGAGATTGTGCCGGACTCAACGTTCGGTGGACAAGTGCTCGGTGGATATGCTGCTCGTCGGAATGCAGAAGGCTTGGCAAACTTTGGTGGCGATTTGACGTCAATCTTGGCAGCGATCAAACGGAATGCCTTCAACGAAGATGCAGGTGCACTGCAAGGACGCAAGTACATGGCCTCTGCGCAAGCCAACCAGCTTGGTGGTGCAGGCTTCCGCTTGTCGAATCGTCCCTCGTTGCCTGCATCGAATCAAGGGCTTGAAACCTACTTTGCGGGCGAGCGCTATGTGGCAATTCCTGCGAAAGCCGGGGATGAAATCGCCATCGTTTCCCGTTCTGCGCTCTGGCGTGAAGTAGGGTCGAACAACGATGCATTCAATGGTGCGCTGATCTTCCGCGTCGGCACCTCGACACCACCGCCTGTCTGGACGGGACACAAGGTCCTTACTCATCGTCCTCCGCTCCGGGATAACAATTGCCAAATTGTAACCGATGCAAATGGCAATCCGATTTTGACACCGCCACAATTCTGGGATCGGATCTGGGTGTCTGAGGATGTGGACTACTCGCGCGAACCAGCATTTACCATCCCATGTCGCGATACCATCTTTGCGATCACCGCAAAGGATACTAACAAGTTTTACGATCCACGCGCAATCGTCGAGCCGAATAAGTACACACAACTTGCCTACCACTGGCAAGTGGCGCAAGGCAGTGGATTGTCGTACTGGCTAAAGGCAGACACGATCCCTGCACAGGCTGATGAGCCAAACGGTTACTGGCAAGCATACGGGCACGTAGTGCTCAAGGGCCGGCCGACCAACCCATTCATCGTGCCTGGTGGAGAGTTGGTGACCGTGACGGCATCGAACTATCCACCGAACTATCGCACCATAGATTCACTCAAAGCGGCAGGATACGCAGATTCGGTCATTGCCAAGTACATCTACCTCTATCCTCCGTACTTTGCAAACCAGGCGTATGATGTCACCAATGCCCGGTACCTGCAACAAGATACGGTCAATTACGGCTGGAATGCAGATACTGTCTATCAGTTCCGAATCTTCGTAACCGATAGTGTTCCGACATTTACAGATATTGCTGCTGCATGCCCAGGCCCTGATCCGAATACGCTCTATGCGAACTTGACCGATTCGCTGCGGTTCAAGGTGGACTTCACCACTGATGATGAACAAGAAGATGCGGCTGCAGAAGCGCTCGGATGGAATTTCCCCTATGGACGGACGTCGTATGCCTTCCGCTCGCGGAACCAAGGTGGGTCAGACACTGCATTTGACCAGCTCAGTCAAACGCGGCCAAGCTGGCTTGCCAATCAATACTTGCGCAAGTACGACAACAGCGCACAACCTGACCCACTGGCAGTGGACTTTACTACCAAAGGCCAGCTCAACGTGCGAGTTGATGCAGCGACAGCGTATGCACTGCTCAAGCCCAACCCACAATACAATGGTGCATACAATACTGACACAGTGATCACGATTGCAGCAAATGATGGCCATGGCGGAGTCTCCTACATCACACGCCGTGTCATCGTAAACATCGCTCCGCAGATCGTCACAAATAGCTTACCGGATGCAATCGAGGATGAGGACTACAACGTTGCGCTCCTTGATTTGAACAAACGTATCGGTGTCTATGACCCGAACTTTGGTCAAACCCATCGCTTCGAGCTGATCTACGGCAATGATCCACGGAAGGGCAGTGGAATTCCGAAGGACAATTGCTATCCGGAAGCTGGCAACTGGGATATCAGCAATGCCAGCACTCCCGATTGGCTCAAGATCAATGAGACAAGCGGATTGCTCTACGGGACCCCACGGGTCAAAGACACAAACTTCGACGACACAACGGTTCAAGTTACCGTGCTTGTCACTGATGAAGGTGGCTTGACGCATGTCAAGACGATTCCGCTGCGGATCATCGCACGCAATCACGACCCGAAGATTACTGGGGCACCGCGCATCCGGTGCGTCGAAAGTGGCAAGTCCTTCGAGGATACAGTGTACGTAAGCGATATTGACATCGTGCGCGATGAACTTCTCAACATCACGGTTGTTTCGCCGCAAGGTGTCACTGTCCAACCGAGCCAAATTCCTGGCTACCGTGCAAACAATCAACCGATTCCTGTGCGCGTGATCGCAAATCCGCTCATCGTCAACCCGTACCAAACGAGCATCGAGGTTGTGCTTGTTGTGACGGATAAGCACGGTGGTCGGCCCGATACTCTGCGCTATCGCATCGCAGTCTCTGAGCCAACGACGTTTACAGTGGACCTGACGATTAGCAATGCGCAGGGTGCATTCGAAGTTCTCACGTGGGGTGCAGCGCCGAATGCAACAACAGGCGATAACTCGTCGCGAGGCGGTATTGGTAAGCTCGATTCGAACTACTGCGAGTACGAACTGCCGGCAATTCCGCCAGTGGATGTCTTCGATGCTCGCTGGACAATTCCGAATCGTTATGGTACGCTGGTGAACATTTTCCCCACCTGTGCGCAAGGTAATGCGGCAGTGGAAGCATACAAGGGTCGCTTCCAATCGGGTGGCGTCAACAACAATACAGCTAACTATCTCCCTGTGCGGATTTCGTGGAATAAGTCGCAAGTGCCCAGTCGTACCGATGCACAGAAGAATCCGTGCGGTGGAACGTACTACCTGCAAAACGGTACGGGTGGCAATCTCTACCGTGTCAACATGGCAACGGGTGAGTTTACCACAGAATCGCCGGGTAACTACGAAGTGACCGTCAATGGTGACAGCGTCACGTTGATTATCAAGAGCGATGCCGATCAAACGTTTGTGATCCTGTGGGATCAAGCCTCCTCAGTTGAGGATGAACCAATCGCCGGCGATCGTGTGACGCTCTATCCAGTTACGCCGAATCCGGTTGATGGTCATACCGCAACGGTACGCTTTGCAGTGCCTACAGCGACGAATGCGCGGCTCGAGGTCGTTGACAACCTCGGCAATGTGGTCGGTGTCCTCGCTGATGGCTTCTACAGCGCTGGCGTACACACCGTTTCGTGGGACACCGGCACGCTCAGCTCTGGCAGCTACGTGCTCAAGCTCAGCGCGCATGGCACAGCAAGCGTTCAACGTGTAACAGTTGTGCGGTAACAAAACGCAGGTGCGGGAGGGAGTCCGTGTGGGACTCTCTCCCGATGCCTGGAACAAGATTGTCGAATGCAAGCAACTTCACAACAATCTCAAGGTCGTGTCATGAAAGGAAAATTGTTTCTTGCTGGCGTTGTTGCAGCAGCTCTTGCCGTGACTTCTTCGGTGGCACAAGTCTACGTCGAGTTTATGCCACCGATGAAGAGGGGCAACCGTCCGTACACGTTGCTCCCGACTGGTCCAGGGACTACGGTTTATACGGCAAATAACTTCACCACAAATCCAAACGTGGATCCCGATGATGGCTTTGTGGTCGCTCAGCTTCCCTTCCCCTTCGAGTTCAACGGAACAATTTACAACTATATCGCCATCAACGTCAATGGATTCATCATGTTCCTTGATGGTCCCAACGTTCCGCTTGGCTTGGTGGGGATGAACATTGCTACTCGATTGTTTGATGGACAGCAGTTTCCTCGGAATGTCGTCGCACCCTTTTGGGGTGATCACTACATGCGGGTCGGCCCGCCGTCGCAGCCGCAGTACATGCCATCACAAGTATTGACACGCCTTGTCACTGTCGGTGGCCGCCAGGCATTCTGCGTCGAGTGGCGTAACCTCAACATCAATGATAAAACAGTTCCATCGTCGGTCGGCAACTTCCAAGTATACCTCTATCAGCAGACGCAAATTGTTGGCAACTTCCAAGGTGATATTGAGTTCGCATATGGAACGATCGGTGGCAATCCTAATACATCGCAACAGACAGTAGTCACCCGGAATGCTTCGGTCGGTCTGAAGGGAAGCTCACCCCAAGGGGACTGGATCAATGGGCTCGAGTTTGGCGGGAACATCAACGTCGCACGTACTTCGACACGCTTGACGAACGTTTGGCCACCGTCTGGTGCGACTGATACGACGATCGTCTTCCAAGCTATTCCACGCGTTCGGCTTGATGTGTGGGGAGATGGGGATGCAGATTTCTCCCAAGCACCAGGAGAACGTCATGCAGGGCGTCCGCAGAATATCTTCGTAACTGCAAATGATGCACTGACAATCCTCCGTTCGGTTGCAACAGGAATTCCTCTCGATAGTCTCTATCGGCGTCCGGCATTCAAAGGTGATGTAGATCACAACGGGCGGTACTACTATTCCACACGGAATTGGAACAACACTGCGGATACTCCACGCTACCGCCGGGAGATCCGCACACGCTCGCTGTATTACACTGACGATCTGCCGAATGATAACTCGCTCGATATTCGTTCGATTTACTTCTACGTGAACGCCTACGATGCGGCATTGATCATGCACTATCTCGGTGGGCGAATTCCTGAGTTGCCATGGCTCATCGACTCGGTTGTTCCTGCTGGAAAGCTTGCCTACGAACGGGCGCGCACGTTTGAGTTGCGTACACAGGAAGCGGTCAAGGTCGGTAGTATGCTCCGGGTGCCGATCTATCTTGACGGCGACAACGTTGGACCGCTCAGTATTGCATTCGATGCAGGTGTCCCCATCGAAAGCGTGGAACTAACGGCGAAGGAAAACGCGCTTGCTCTCTCGCACGGCAGTCGTGTGGCAATCGCTGGGTCGGTTGAACTCAGCAAGGACGAACCCGTGGCATGGCTAACGATACCAAGCACAGCAGAAGTCCTGCGCGTGACGGATGTCGAGTTCAACGGTGACCGCCAAAGTGATAAGGTCGTCCGCATCGCTGCACGTGAGCCGGTCGAGACGACAATCACTGCGTCGCCAAATCCATTGACAACGACAACAACGATTCTTGTTACGATTCCGACGCCAGGCATCTACACGCTTGCCATCTACGATGCACAAGGTCGGCGTGTGAGTACACTCGCCAGCGGCGTCTTGGCGAAAGGTACGCTTCCGGTGACATGGAATGGTACCGATCAGATGGGTAATACTCTGCCCAATGGCACATACTTCTGCCGACTTGAAGGCAGCGGGATTGGTAATGTCGTCACCAGTATCGTCCTGGATCGGTAATCTACTCGTAGCAGCTCTGCTGCTATGGGTGCCAGTACGTGCACAGCGAATTGTTGATGTCCAGCTTGCAGCGCTTGGCACGGCAGATCTTTGCGGTGACAGGCAAGTAGTGGTGACAATCTCCTTGAGTACACCACTGTATGCAAGCGATAGCCTCCTGCTCTTTGAGTTTGCAGTCGGATATGATCCAGCGAAACTGCAGTTTATCGCGCCGCTTTTCACAGGTACGATTGCGGAAGGCGCTGACTATAGCGGAAGCGGTGCGATAGATTCAGCAACGGTTCGTGTATATGCGTTCAATGTTACGCGACCGCTGCGAGGCACCGGGCCACTATGCGGATTACTTTTTCGCTACCGTGGCGATTGCCCCGATACAGCGACTGTCCGACTGGTGCTTCCGCCGGAGAAAAACGCTGAAGCAAAACTCGAGTTCGGTCAGCTCGGTACTGCCCTGGTTGAGGCAGTTGAGCATCCGAGTAGCTCTTTGAAAGCACAGTTTCCATACGACACCGCCTTCGTGGCTATAGGCGTGGAGCGAGAGCTCTCTCTTGAGTTCAACGTTCCAGCAGCTCGCGTGCGCACGTGGTCGTTCCTCCTGCGAGGAAGCAGGGGGCTACGTCTCAATCGTGTTGCGCTTGTAGCAAATGATTCGCTCACACTCGTTGTTGAATCGAGCGACTCATTGGAGCTGCATGCGCAGATTGTGAGCCCTTCACCACTTCAAGCTCGGAAAGTAACCCTCACGTGCAGTGCGCAGCTTAGCCGCAGCGAGCTGGCACAACTGGAAGTTGTCCCCGAACTGCCGCGCTGCGCTTGTGTAGTGTCAGTGCAGGGCGATACAGTCAGTATCGTGCCTGCAGAGACGCTGAGCGTTATCGAGCAGGCAGCGTCCGGTTTCAAGTATGCTCGGGTCGACAGTCAATGGAAACTGTGGAATCTCCCTGAACAAGCGATTGAGCTTGTTGTGTGGGATTCACTTGGCCGTTTCGCAAGCAGAGTTCCAATTACTGGTCAGACAGTGGCTATCCAGGCAGACCGTTGGAATCCGATACTCATCCGCTTGCGCGATGGCAGTGTAATTCGAACAATCTTGCGATGAAATGATGAATGCAACAATGTTTCTTCACCAACTCACAGGAGTGGTCATGAATCGTGGTTATGGTTTCGGGCAACGCCTGCGGAATGCTTTGCTCTGGAGTGTTGCTCTGCTATTGGGCATCAGTACGGTGTATGCCCAACCCATTCGCCCGGAGCTTCCAAAGTTGAGCTTGACGGGCCGTGAGGTCGGTTATGATCCGGCATACTATCCAGATGGTCGTATCTGGGTCCCGGCTGCACTTGACCCTGTCAATGCTCCCCGGTATATTCTGGTGCCAGTCTTCATCAAGAACTGCTGGGTGACAGCCGGTGGCTATCAAGCGCGTCCTATCTACAGCATTCGCTTCAAGTTGCAATACGACAGCTCGGCATTCCGTGCAGTCGGTGTCCTTACCCGTGGGCCAGTCTATACGGGAAATCATCCCAACGTCCGGCTTGTCTCGAGTGATTCAGCAACGATTGCCGATGGCTGGCAAATCACATGGGATGATGCTCCAGATACAACGTACCAAGTGATCTCGGGGTTACCGTACACAAACAACCGGTTGCGGGGGCGGCGGGTCAACATTGTCATGCAATCGAATCAGCCACTCCCCTTGACTGGTGATCCGAGCGCTCAGAGCTGCGATGCGTTTGAGTTTCGGCCACTCTGCTACGTCAAGCTCAAGGTTCTTGGTGCACCTGGTGTAGGAGAAAGTGACGTTTCTCCATTGGCAATCGCGCCAGATTCGATTTATTACAACAGCCTCAACGTTGTAACGGAATCTCCATTCCCCGGAGACATCAATTACCCAGTACCCGCCCCACGTGATCGCTACTTAGGAGGCATGCGGTTCCAGCGTCCTCCGGGAGCGCCAGCAATTATCAATGACCTTGAGCTGGGGATGATCTACGCGCACATCTATACTCCAGGTCGCTTTGATTTCTCACCAAAGCCGACAGGGTTGGACCCCAACGAAATTGCAGTTCAAAGCCAGGGCGATAGCCTCTACTACATTACTCGTGTGGTGTACCTTGATCCTGTGCTTCAAAATCAACTGCAGGCACGAGTCAATGTGAAAGTAAGTCTTGTGCCGGAAGGAGTGCGTGTTCGTAATGTCATTGTTGAATCCGATCAGCCGTGGCTCAAGTTTGAAGGAGTAGGATCGGGATCCAACGTCAAGCGACTCAATCCCGCCGGTCCTACGCGACGTGGAACACTTGCGTACATTGATCGTGGCATCCTGGGACCAGGTGGGAACGGCTATCCCGATGCTGTCAACCAAAATGTTCCCTCTACGCAGGATCCTGTACTCAACCTCGATGTTATCGCTGAGCCACAGGATATCGATGATCCGAATATTCAAGACCCGAACGAATATGCGGGCAAGTACGAAGGGTACATTACCTTCCGCTCCGAAGATGCAGAAATTTCACCGGTACGACTCAAAGTAACATTCCTCTACATTCGCGTACCAGATGAAACATACAACGGTGTCTCCACCGTTTGGGCACCGCGGGGAATCGAGCTGAAGATTCGTAACTCTGCACCAACGCCACAGCAGACGCGGCTCTTGTTCGGGACAGGATTACGCGCGACCATCAACGCAGATTCTCTCTTCGGTGAGTTTGCCTATCAAACTCCGCCGAATAGTGCGCAGTTCTATGCACGGTTCTTCCCAATCAATGCAACCGATGGCTCCCAGGATAATGGGCTGGGTGACTACACAGGAATATTCTCTTCCCGTGACATTCGCAACGTTTACGACGATACGACGATTGTCTATCGCGTGCGTTTCTCTGCCGGCGGCGCGTTGAACTACCCCGTTGTTATAACGTGGGATCCGCGCTCATTCCCGGATGGAGCGCAGCTGTTCTTGCGAGATGTTGAGGGCGGTCAAATCTTCAGCGTGGATATGCGTAATGCAACGCCCAACCCTGATGGAACAATGTCATATACCATCCGTGATGCACAAGTCACCGCATTCGATATCGAGTACACGCCGGCACGCGCAGTCCGCCAAACGATGAATGCGAAAGGCTGGAACTTAGTCTCGTTGCCAGTTCGACCTTCAGACAACCTCTACTCAGTCGTCTTCCCGAACTTGCAGGGTGTCACGCCGATCAAATTCTCGCAGGACATCTACCAGCAAGAGGAACGCCTCAAGGTGGGGGTTGGCTATTTTGTGCGCTTCCCCAATCCAGATACCACCGTCATTTCCGGTGTCCTCGTCAAGCAGATCAACAGCCGTCTTTTCCCTGTTCGCGTCTATGACGGGTGGAATACTGTCGGTGCGCTCTCGGTGCCCGTCAGCGTTGATCGGATCACATTTGAACCGGCAACCCAAGGCGGTACACCCCCAATTCGCGTACCGTTGACGTTTGTGTATGAATACCAAACAAATCGTGGCTACCGCGCTGTATCGGAGTTAACCCCTGGGAAAGGATACTGGATCAAAGTCCGCGGACAAGGCTTCTATAACCTGTCTGCTCCAACAACGCGTGGAAATACACCAGTTGATGAGCTGACCTTGATACTCCAATCGTCAGCAGAACTTTCTATCCTCGATGCTGCTCATCGTAACGGTGTGCTTTATGTTACCGACCTCCGTCCTTCGGAGCTTATCGGTGAAATGCCACCGCTACCTCCAGTAGGAACCTTCGATGTTCGGTTCGCTACCAATACGCTCATCGCAACCGATGCAAATCCAGTCGTGCGTATCCAAGGTGCGGAGTATCCACTCACGCTGCACCTTGCCAAGAGCACGCATGCTTATACAGTGCTCGATGCAACGACAGGAACTGAACTTGGCAAGCTCCTTCCTGGAGCAAGCGTAACGATCACCGATCCAAACGTGACAGCAGTGCGACTGCTCCGCCAAACGCCTGCCGAGATCGGCTACACCCTCCAGGTTACGCCGAATCCCGTCGAAACAACTGCGCTGGTGCGGTTTACGGTCCCAGAAACAGGTGTTGCGACGATAGACCTCTACGATGCACTCGGCCAGCGCGTGCGCCAGCTTTACAGCGGTACGGTCACGCCAGGCGAAACAACACTCGAGCTCAATACCGCAGAACTACCTGCGGGTACATACATCGTGAAGGTGTCGAGTGGTATTCACACTGCTGTCGAGCGCATCACCATCGTGCGCTGACAGCAACGCTTTGCAGTTGCACGTTCAACGTCTGCGGGGCACGTTCAGTTTTGGAACGTGCCCCGTTGCATTGTCACACTTTCCGCGTAATTCCCATGGGCTGGGTTGGTCTTTTTTTCTTCGTTGCTGCAGTAGTTCTTGCCCAAGAGCAGCCGCATATCGAGCTCCGCTTTACCGTGAGCGATGAGCTAAGCTCAGGTATTACCTTGCGCTGCGGCATTGATTCGATGGCAACCGATGGGATTGACCCTTCGCTGGGAGAGTTCCCTCTGCCGGGACACCCGCCAAGTGGATTCCACGCTGCATGGGAAATCGTCACTGACGGAATCGGTGACTTGAGCTATACCGACTTCCGCCCCTACTCGGATACCGCGAGCGAGCACTTCTACCGCGAGTATAGCCTCAACGTGTCGCCTAAACTTGCTGGGCGTGGTGACTTGATTATCTTTCGCTGGGAATATCCCTTCCCCCGCGGCATTGATTCTGTCGTCGTCAGCGATCGCTTGCAGGGAGCACTGGTCCGCTTTGCGTTCGGTCCTGCAGGTGCCGATACCATCAGCGGCTCCTATGCGGAGCTGGAACGATTCCTTGTGCGGGTGTACTATACGCCATCCCAGGTGCTCTCGGTCAAAGACACACGTCGAATCCATTCGTCGGCACCCTCCCTTGCTGATGGAACGTTTTTACTCCCTGTGCCTTTCCAGCCCGCATCGCTGAACGTTTACGCACTCGATGGAAAGCAATGCGCCGTTCCATACACCTACGACGGCAGTACCCTCTGTATCCGCACCGATGCATTGCCCCATGGATGGTTTGTGCTTGTGGCGATTTCTCCTCGTGGCGAGAAAGTAGAGCAGGTATTTGTGCGATAGCTTCGCTTCTGTAGTCTCAACGTTTCGGGGAATGTGCCGATACTGCATCGTGATGTGACAACCGATGCTGCTGCGTTGAGATGAATTCAATGTCAAGTTCTGAAGAAAGTTCTGTTGTGTCCTCCCGCCGACGTGCCGAACAGGAACGCGGCGATTACTCCGAGGAGTTGACTATTCGAGAGGTACTCGATGCCCTCCAGCAACTTCTGGCGCAGTTGCAGGTTCGGTGTTTCTCGACGTATCACGCATGTGCTGCAATTGCAGATATTGCTCATGCGGGGATGGAGGTGCAATCCATCGGTACTCCCTACTTTTCCAGCATCGAAGCACTGGCAAGGAAGGAAGATGAGCACGCAGCACTTGTGAGCGATCTTTTCGCAACGTGTGAGCAACTCATCGTCGAACTCCGCACTGCCGTTACAGGCGTGGAGTCAGTGGAGCGGGAAACTATCCCTGCAGGCTACGATGAACACAGCTGAGCAAACCTACCACCAGGAACTCAAGCCTCGCTACCGTTCTGCAGAGGAAGCTTTCGAAGATTGGCTTGAACTTTCGCACATTTCAGCAGTGCGCCGCGGGGTACCTGCCGGGGGCTACCTGCCTGCTGAATTCGTGACAAAAGCATCAGAGCCAGTGACAATCTACTACGATGCAGAGCCACAAACTCCTGGAATGTCTGTGCTCGTGGAAAAAGATGGCTGGGGCATTGTACGGGCGATTAAGGTTCGGTGCACCTGTGGATGCAGTGCGACGATTGCAATAGACTACGCGGAACAACCTTTCACGCAGACGAATGATCATGGTTCCGTTTCTTAGTGGTGGAAGGAGATTCGATCGGCTGCGAGGGCGATAGATCCGTTCTCTGACTGCGATACCATCAGTGGAGATAGCACAGTAGGGGAAAGAACATTGTTTCAGAGCGATGTCACACCCACCCAAGATTCGTGACTTAGATAATAGACACCGGTGTTTCTCCACGAAGTAAGGTCTCACCAGCTTAGGAGCATGGTCATGAGCAGCGGAAGAGTGGTTCTTGGTCTGCTGCTTAGTGCGGGCAGTACCATTGCGGTACTTGGGCAGCAGGACTGCAACAGCAGCGAATGGGTGAGCAATAGTTGGTGCAAAAGGGGAGCTCAGTGTACACCATGTGTACGGTTTCTTTACAATTTGCAGCCATGTGCGGGAGCGTGGTGTACTGAATTTCCTCGCCGTGTAATGAGTGCGCAGCTACCGATGTGCTTGGTACTCGATAGTACCTATCCTCCCCCATTTTCTGAGGTATGGTGGCCGGACCCAGAAGATACAGCGGTGCGGCGACTTATATTTTCCGCGGAGTATCTCTGGGAGGATTTCTGCTGTGCAGCACGTGCCTGGTCGTGCATCTGCGGCTGGGAAAATCAGACCTGTCAGTGTCGTGTCTGAGTGAAATTCTCTATACATTCGACCGACTTCCCAGTTGGGAGTAGGGTTACAGCCTATGCCATACCTTGGTGGTGGAGGCCGCAAGGTGATAGTTGTTTTGCGCTGTGTGACAGCTTTGAGATTCGACTCAATAGCACTCCTTGGTACGTCGGAACGAATAGGGATTGGCAGTACATCGGATTGGACGAAATGGGGATGCCGCGTCGCTTCTTTTACAATCGCCGCTTTTGGGAAGCTGCGTGGAAGATTGACACCAGTACCCGACTCAAGAAGTATTATGCGTATGACCTCTGCACGATCTTGACTCATGAGATTGGGCACATCTACGGGTTCGGGGACGGTAGTTGCAGTGCACCAGTCTGCGACACCTGTTTTCAAGATGCGAACTTTCGTCGGGACCATCCAGAGCGGTGCCGGTGTTGCTACGAAGGTATAATGAATGGGCGAGGATTCACCGAACATGATCGGTGCATGTTCGCAAAGCTCTACTGCCCGGAGCTTGCGTCGGTGCGCATTGATCAGACAGCGCCACGGGAGGCCGAAGGGCAGAGGCTGCAGCTAACAATTCCCTCTGGTGGTGCGTTGATTCGACTTCAAATCTATGACCTTCGTGGGCGGCTGCTCGAAGAGATTCCGGCACAGTGGTACAGCGGTGGGGACGCAACGATCGAAGTGCCCACACATGGTGTGTCGGGTGTGTATTTTTGTGTGGTAGAAGTCAATGGTGAGCGCTGCCTTCGAACCATCATTGTTCCATGAAAAGCATGAAGACAATGCGATACGTTGGATGTTTCACTGCTGATCAATGGAGGTAGCGATGAACAGGTACGTTGCAACAGTAGTGGTGTGCATTGCAAGTGCGCTGGCGCAGTTACCGAGAAATGCGTGCGGTGACCACACCTTGATCTACCAGCTACCCTGGCCGCAGCGGTTGCCGCCACTTTCGATCTACATGCCCTACGATGTGCTCGTTGGATACATCGGACTGGATTCAGCGAATTGGGCATCCCGTAACAAGCAGAGCGACTATCGCATGAGCGAGTTCCTGGAGCGTCGCGGGTCTTTCGATGATGACACGTTGCGGAAGATGGTGCGTTCGATGTTCGCGATGTGCGATTACAATCCGATGCTCTATGAGGCTACGCTGAGTACACCGCGGTATCGAGTTGGCTTGTATGGTCTTGATCCCTATATGATTGGGAGTGAGATCCTCGGCGCGATCGAGAGAGCATGGGGAAGGGACACAGCAAATAAGTACCGTGATTTAGCATTACTGCGTGCAGATTACATTCTCCATGTAAGAGTTGACGATACGATCCATACCAAAGAAAATCTCATCGTCACGACGTGTCAAGTGTTGGACGTTCTCAAAGGCCAGGTCGCGCCTGCCTGCGATCCGACCTACACGCATTGGAGAGGCAGAGGTTCTGTCAAGAACGCGGCTCCTGCTCCATCGGTGCTGAGCACGGGAACATGTCTGCAGTTCACATACATTCCACAATACAGGATAGGAGGATATCTTGATGTGATCTATCCGCCGTTGGATCGTTACATGGGCGATTCCATTTATCCAGGCAAGGAGTACATGGTAATGCTTGTCTATGCGATTCGGTGCTACGGTGACTCGGTGGGAGATTGGCACATGTTGACACCAATGATGATCGATATGCAGTGCGAAAATTCAGATGTTTGGTTCCAGGTGAGCCCTGCTGCGTATGCGATCGAGCAGGAAGGAAGCGAACTCGTTGTGCGGATGCCGTGGAACGAATTCGGATGGGGGACAAGCGTACCGCTGGCGACGTTCAAGCAGCAGTTACGCTCACGTATCGAAGAGTTTCGGAGTTGGTAGGCAGGAGGATGGCGCAATGGCACGCAAACGGAAAGTTCCGGACTCAAAACCCCCACCGATAGAGGAGCGTGGCAAGCCAGAAGAAATCCCCCTGCCTCAACGGGCAGATGCCGCGCTTCGTCTCGAATCGCTTCGAGGGCGAGTAGTTCGGCTATTACGTGCGATCTGCTCCGATCATGAACTCGTCGAGGATGCATGGTGTGAGGGCCTTGCCCGGATGCTGAACAAATTCCCCAATGGGGAGTGGGAATTTCTCGACGACGTGCGCCTTGTCAACATCGTCTTCGGTACTGCACGGAACTGGCTCCGAGATCATGAGCCTTCGATTCGTCTTGCTGCACTGATCCCGGACGTTGAGTACTGCGAGCCCAATCAATCTGAACATCCGAACTCCGACGAGCTATTCACCGATCAATCATTGAATCCTGAAGAACTTGTCGCTTCGCGTATCGATCTTCTCAGCGTGCTACAACACTTTTCGTGTGAAGAGCTATTCTTCCTCTTTGCACGGTGGCTCGATTTCGAGCATGAAGAAATTGCTCAACTGGCAGGAATACAGCCTGCTGCGGTCCGACAACGATGCTCCCGTGTTCAGCAACAGTTGATCGGTCGTCTCAGGGATGCTGGATTCGAAGTGAACAGAAGACGGGGCAAGCGCACGAAGAAGAAATAACAACTCCACAATGAGGTGAGCTCAAGTTCCCCTTCCCTGCGGAGACAAAACAGCACGTACGCAAGATCCGACCATTTCGTGCAAGGAGGAGATGCACCGTATTTTTGTGCGCACAAATGCGCATGCTCTGCTCCTTGATGGCGAGCAGAAGCAGTTATCATTACCACTGCACACCACAGGTAACGTTTCCATGAGTGAAGGCATCGTTGTCCAAGTAATCGGTCCGGTGGTTGATGTCGAGTTTCCCGATGGGCACTTGCCACCGGTGCTCAATGCACTCAAGATTCCACGTACCGCACTCGATGGAGGTGGTGCTCAGGAAGTTCTCATTTGCGAAGTGCAGCAACACTTAGGCGAGGATCGCGTCCGTACAATCGCGATGGATTCCACCGACGGGTTGGTACGCGGCATGAAAGTCTATGATACCGGCGAGCCAATTACCGTCCCTGTCGGTCCCGAAGTGCTCGGGCGATTGCTCAACGTCACCGGTGACCCGATTGACGAAAAGGGACCAATCCCTGCACGTAAACGCTACAGTATCCACCGCCCTGCACCGAAGTTTTCTTCGCTTTCGACCAAGAAGGAAATGTTCGAAACGGGCATCAAAGTCATTGACCTCATCGAGCCATACACGAAAGGTGGAAAGACTGGTCTCTTTGGCGGTGCAGGCGTCGGAAAGACGGTGATCATTCAAGAGCTGATTCACAACATCGCCAAGCAACATGGCGGCTATTCGGTCTTCGGTGGCGTCGGCGAACGCACGCGCGAAGGCAACGACCTCTACCTCGAAATGACCGAGTCGGGAGTCATTGACAAAACCGCGATGGTCTTCGGGCAAATGAACGAACCGCCCGGTGCCCGAGCACGCGTAGCTCTTACAGCGCTCTCGATCGCAGAATACTTCCGCGACGAAGAAGGACGCGACGTGCTGCTGTTCATTGACAACATCTTCCGCTTCGTCCAGGCCGGATCGGAAGTATCCGCTCTGCTGGGACGCATGCCCTCGGCAGTTGGGTACCAGCCGACGCTGGCAACAGAACTCGGCGCGCTCCAAGAGCGCATCGCCTCGACCGATCGCGGTTCGATTACATCCGTCCAAGCAGTGTACGTACCAGCAGACGACCTCACCGACCCAGCGCCTGCCAATACGTTCACCCACCTGGACGCTACAACTGTTCTTTCACGTCAAATTGCAGAGCTGGGAATTTACCCCGCAGTAGACCCGCTCGAATCAACGTCGCGGATTCTCGATCCGAACGTTGTCGGACGCGAGCATTACGAAACAGCAATGCGTGTCAAGAGTACACTCCAAGCCTACAAGGACCTGCAAGACATCATCAACATCCTCGGCATGGACGAGCTCTCCGAAGAAGACAAGCTCACCGTTTATCGTGCACGCAAAATTCAAAAGTTCTTCTCACAACCATTCCACGTTGCCGAGCAGTTTACAGGCTTTCCGGGACGCTACGTCAAGATCGAGGACACCATCGCTGGTTTCAAGGCAATTCTCGATGGCGAGCTCGACGAGGTTCCCGAACAGTTCTTCTCGTACAAAGGCACCATTGACGAAGTCATTGATGCCGCCAAGAAAGCAGGCGCACTCTAACGGGATGCTGCTTCAATGAGCGCAACACACTTGCACGTTGAAATCGTTACTCCGGAAGGCACGCTCTACAGCGGCTCTGCGCAAGCAGTGACGCTGCCGGGGGGGCTTGCTCCCTTCCAGGTGCTGGTCAATCACGCGCCGATCATCTCGACGCTCGAGCTTGGGCCGCTGCGGATTCTCGATGCAGATGGCAATGAGCATCTCTTCGCTGTCATGAGCGGTTTTGTCGAGGTCAAGCACAACCGCGTCAGCATCGTCGCCGAAGAGGTCGTCCGTGCCGAGGAAATTGACACCACTGCCGTTCGAGCCGAGCGCGATCGGCTCGACGAAGAGCTCGAAGGAGAAACCGATCTGGCACGCCGCAACCAGCTCAAGCACCAACGGGCACGTGCTGAGGTCTTGCTCAGAGTTGCCCAGGAAGCCTCGTTAGCTGAATGACAGCCGGCACAGCTGCACCGGTTGGGTCAAGTGCAGTTCCCCCACGCGGAATCATAGAGCAGATTCTACCCAATGGATTCCGACCGTGCGATTGTCTTTTTCGACGGTGAATGCGTACTCTGTAATCGCACCGTGCAGTGGATTGTGCGCCACGATCGGCGGGGGATTTTCTCCTTTGCCTCACTCCAATCATCAGTAGCGCGCCAGTTGCTACCAGCTCCTACTGGCGAAACGGTTGTTCTCCGTCTCGGTCAGGCAATCTATACCCGCTCGGCTGCAGTTGTGCGAATCTGCTGGTTACTCGGTGGCTGGTGGCGCGTGGTTGGACTGCTGGTGTTTCTTGTTCCTGCCCCGCTTCGGGACGCAGTCTATCGGCTCATAGCACGGTACCGAACCCGTTGGTTCGGTCGGCAAGCGTGCATCATTCCCGCGCCAGAGGAGCGCTGGCGCTTTCTCGAATAAGTCAAGTACTTTTGCACCATCGTTTACCAATTCGTGTGCTGTGCTGCTGGTGACGGACTCTGCTGCATACTACCACCTTGTTCGCACCGATGTTGTCTGCCACGTGCCACCGGGGACACGTCGGCTGCTCGATATTGGGTGCGGCGCTGGGCTAACCGCGCAGTATGCAAAGGCTGAACACGGAGTCGAGGAAACTGTTGGTATCGAGTACGTGCCAGCGATAGCGCAGCAAGCAGCCGAACGGCTTGATCGCGTCTTCTGCGGCGACGTGGAAACGATGGAACTCGACTTCCCTGCTGGGTACTTCGATTGCATCCTCTGCGCGGATGTCCTCGAGCATCTGCGCGATCCATGGGCGCTGCTGCAGAGGCTCCGTCCACTCCTATCGCCCAAGGGCGTGCTTGTGGCAAGCATTCCAAATCTTCGCCATGCGCGTGTTCTGGCGAAGATTCTCCTGGACCGCTTTGAGTATGAGCCAAGCGGCATCCTCGACCGAACACACCTGCGATTTTTCACGCGCCACACGATCGAGCAGATGTTTACTTCGACAGGGTACACAGTCCATTTTGCTGGAGCAAATCGGAGCAGGGGATGGAAGTTTTTCTTGCTCAACGTAGCAACGCTGGGACTTGCTCGCCCGTTTTCGATTGTGCAGTACATCGTAGTGGCGCGACCAAAGCCGTCGTAAGGCTCGAGACAAACGAAGCCTCAGCAAAACAAGGAACGTGTACCCCTGAAGACCTCGCCTTTGCCAGGATGCCCGTAGTTTTGTGCGGCATTCGAAGTGCGATGGAATTTTTTCGTTTGCCGAGCGTTTTAGCATTGAGCGATGTTCCACTTCAATTGCCTACTGCCTATGCATGCAACGTTTGTTCGCCGCTGGCTGGCAGGATTTGCTCTGCTGGTTGCGGTGATGGTATTGGTTGGTGGCTTTGTGCGTCTGACGCGCTCGGGGCTTTCGATTGTCGAGTGGAATCCGATTAGCGGGGCGATTCCTCCGCTGACCGAGCGCGCATGGGAGGAAGAATTCGCCAAATACCAGCAGACGCCCGAGTACCAGAAAGTCAATCGCGGCATGACACTGGACGAGTACCGCTACATTTTCTGGATCGAGTGGATTCACCGCCAATTCGCACGTGCGGTAGGGCTGTACTTTGCTGTTCCATTTCTGTGGCTTTGGTTGCGTGGTAAACTGCCCCGGGAGCATCGCGGTAAGTTGTTTGCAATTGGTTTGCTCTTTGTTGGGCAAGCGGTCATGGGATGGCTGATGGTAGCAAGTGGATTAGTCGAGCAGCCTGCGGTGAGCCATTTTCGGCTTACTGCGCATTTGCTCTTGGCACTGTCGCTGATTGCGCTTACCGTCTGGACGTTGCGCTCGATCCGTGCTCCGCTGATCGAACGGCTCTATTGGAATCGCGCGACCGCAGCAACGACGATTGCGCTGGGCATCCTCACTGTGCAGATCCTCTACGGCGGTATGACGGCAGGACTCAAAGCAGGCTACCTTTCCGATAGCTGGCCCTTGATGTTCGGTGTGCTCATCCCATCGGGGCTGTTTACGTTTGTGCAGCCAGCGTGGCTGAACCTTTTGGAAGCACCGGTGACGGTGATGTTCGTTCATCGGTGGCTACCGTTCCTTGCTCTGCTGCTCCTTCCGCTCCTGTGGCGAGCAGTGCGGCAAGTATGCGGCTATACTCCAGCAACCACACGACTGCTTTGGGGCCTTGCAGCGATGCTCGGAGTGCAGATTCTGCTGGGCATTTTGGTGGTGCTCACGCACGTTTCATTGCCACTAGCGTTAGTGCACCAAGGTGGCGCTATCGTGCTTGTGGTGCTCCTGGTGCGCCTTCTCCACACCGCCGCAACTACTCCTGGTGAGCAGGCTGTGCCTGCGTGGAATACAGCATCACCGCCGATGCGAGAACAAGCAGCATAGCCACATGGCAAAACCACGAGCGCTCATTTTTCTTCACAAACAGCCATACCCGCCGAGCGACAGTACAAAGTTCCGCGTGTACCATTCGGTCATCGAGGGGCTGGTAGAGTATCAGCGTGATGTGTTTATCGTAACCTGGGAGAAAGCCAACCCTGCAGCGAGCGCACAGCTACGGACGAACGGGCAATACGAGTGCTACACGCTTCCAGTGTGGCGAGTGTGCCTGAACATTCTCAAACGAGCATTCAGCTTGCGTCCATGGCAAGTGGAGATGCTCTACGATCCTGCCATCGAGCAACGATTTCGTGCCCTTGCGGAAGAAGCAGACGTGATCTACGTCCACACCCTGCGTCTTGGGCGTTATCTGGAGAAGCTTCCGCTCTCGTTACGGCGGAAAGTCATCCTCGATCTGAACGATTCAATCGCGCGGCACTACGTGCGGGGGTGGCGTTCCTACCCTCTCGCACTGCGGCTGCCGGTTCTGCTCGAAGGAATCAAGTTCCGGCGCTACGAGCGTGCGATGGTCCAGCGCTTCGAGCATGTCACCATCGTGGGAGAGGACGACCGCGCATATGTGGCAGATGCGGAAGAGCACCAGACGTGGCCTGTGGTGATCTACACGGCCGTCCCATCGCGTCAGAGGCACCAGGCTCTGCTCGACGCCGAGGGCGAACTCAATCTTTACTTTCTCGGCAACTACCGTTACATTCCCAACCGCGAAGGGATCGAGTGGTTTCTCAGCAAGATTTGGCCTCGGCTCAAGGAACAGATTCCTCGCCTGCGATTCTACCTCATTGGGAATGCCCCTGCATCGTTGCGCCGGCGCTACCGGATGCTCGACGGCATCGAGTGGATGGGCTTTCTCCCCGATGAGCAGCTCGATGCTGTGCTCGAACGAATGCACATTTTCATCAGCCCCGTCCGCATTGGTGCGGGCATTCAGGGGAAAATCATCGAGGCACTCTTTGCCGGAAAGCCAGTCATAGCAGCCGAAGCAGCCATGCTGTGGGTGCGGCACTTCCCGGCGCTCGAACGGTTTATCTTCCCTGCCAACGAAGTGCCCTCGTGGAAGGGCGCCATCGAGCACGTTCTGGCGCACTACGACGAACTCTGCGCCGAACTTTGCAGCGCGCCGGTGCGCTCACTCTTGGAGCGTTCTTTTAGCGTCCAGAGCGTCGGCGCGCAGTATCGCCGGCTCGCTGATGCGATCATCGGTCGCAAGGCATCGGCTCCTCAGACGACCAGCACAAGCGCTCAGTAGCCCGGCGCGTTGTAAATTTGCCGAAGCACTATGTTGAACCTCTCTCCCGTTGATTCCCATGAGCATGAACGGAAAATCCCAGCTCCACGGTGGTACAGCGATCCGCCATTGGTGGCCCGAGCGCTTGGATTTATCCATCCTCCGCCAACACTCCGAGCGCAGCAATCCTCTCGGTGGCAACTTCGACTATCGGAAGGCGTTTGCAGAGCTGGATTACTTTGCTCTCAAACGCGATTTAGCCGAACTGATGACCAGCTCGCAAGACTGGTGGCCCGCGGACTGGGGGCACTACGGCGGACTCATCATCCGCATGGCATGGCACAGCGCCGGCACATACCGCATCTTCGACGGGCGCGGTGGTGCTTCGACCGGCGCCCAGCGGTTCGCACCGCTCAATAGCTGGCCAGACAACGCAAATCTCGACAAAGCCCGGCGGCTCCTCTGGCCGATCAAGAAAAAGTACGGCAACCGCATATCGTGGGCCGATCTGTTTATCCTGGCGGGAAACGTCGCACTCGAAACGATGGGTTTCAAACCGCTCGGGTTCGGTGGCGGTCGCGAAGACATCTGGGAGCCAGATGCTGCCATCTACTGGGGACCGGAAAAGACCTGGCTCGGCGATGAGCGCTTTACCAACGGGGAACTGCAACAGCCACTGGCTGCAACGCAGATGGGCCTGATCTACGTCAACCCAGAAGGTCCGGGCGGCAACCCAGACCCACGCGCAGCAGCCGAGCATATCCGCATCACATTTTCGCGCATGGCGATGAACGACGAAGAAACCGTTGCGCTCACCGCAGGCGGCCATACGTTCGGGAAAACACACGGCCGCGTGCCGCCGGAATTCATTGGTCCCGATCCGGAAGCTGCACCAATCGAGCAGATGGGACTTGGTTGGAAGAGTAGCTACGGCACAGGCAAAGGCAACGACATCACCACGAGCGGTATCGAAGGCGCATGGACGCCGACTCCAACCAAGTGGGACAACACCTACCTGGAGATTCTCTTCAGCTATGAATGGGAGCTGGTCAAAAGTCCTGCGGGTGCCTGGCAATGGCTTGCCATAGATCCCAAGCCGGAGCATATGGTGCCCGATCCATTCGAGCCAGGCGTCTTCCACCGCCCGATGATGACCACCGCCGACTTGGCACTCCGCTACGATCCCATCTACGAGAAGATTGCCCGGCGCTACTACGAAGATCCGGAGCTATTCGCCGATGCATTCGCCAAGGCGTGGTTCAAGCTCACCCATCGCGACATGGGGCCGAAGTGGCGCTACCTGGGACCCGAAGTTCCCAAGGAGGATTTCATCTGGCAAGATCCAATTCCACCGGTGGACCATCCGCTCATCGAGGCAGAAGACATCGCAGCACTCAAACAGCGGCTCCTCGATTCTGGGCTGAGCATTCGGGATTTGGTGTACATAGCCTGGTCGGCTGCTTCCACCTTCCGCAACTCGGATAAACGCGGAGGTGCCAATGGCGCACGGATTCGCCTTGCCCCACAGAAAGACTGGGAGGTCAACGAGCCGGCAAATCTTGCCCGTGTGCTGGGGGTGTTGGAAAGGATCCAACATGAATTCAATGCAACCGCAACAGGCGGGAAAAAAGTCTCGTTGGCTGATCTGATCGTGCTCGGTGGCGTGGCTGCGATTGAAGCAGCAGCGCGTGCTGCTGGGTTCGATGTGGAAGTGCCCTTCCACCCAGGCCGCACCGACGCAACACAAGATCAGACCGACGCCGAATCCTTTGCGGTACTCGAGCCAGAAGCCGATGGCTTCCGCAACTACGTTCGTTCTGATTGCAGCCGTCGTCCAGAGGAGGTGCTCGTGGATAAAGCCAATCTCCTGACGCTGACGCCAGCGGAGATGACGGTCCTCGTTGGTGGAATGCGTGCGCTCGGCGCGAACTTCGGCGGCACGCGCCACGGCGTGTTCACAGAGCGACCTGGAGTGCTGAGTACGGACTTTTTCGTCAACCTGCTGGACATGGGAATCGAGTGGACCCCCACAGGCGAGGATCGCCTGCTTTTCGAAGGGCGGGATCGGAAGAGCGGTGAGCTTCGCTGGACGGCAACGCGGGTGGACTTGATCTTCGGTGCGCATTCAGAGCTGCGCGCACTCGCAGAAGTCTATGCGCAGGACGACAACCGCGAGAAATTTGTGCGTGATTTCGTCGCAGCCTGGACGAAGGTGATGGAGCTGGATCTGCCGCGCTAACTACTGGTGCATGGTGCTGCGCACACGTGCGAATTCTCTGCATTGAGCCGAGCGAAAACCATCACGAAACGTTGCTGGCGTGGATTGCTGGGGCAGCCCGGATCAATCCACGCCCGCAACTCTACGTTGTGACGCAGCCTGCGTTCCAGACCCTCTATGCCCAGCTCGAGGAGGTAGAGGGATGGTTCCCACTGCCTTCTGAAGCGTGTGATGTCCGGCAGTTGGCCAAGCGAATTTCAGCCACTCATGTTTTTCACAATACCGCGTATGGTCGTTATACGCATCAGCTAATTTCTTGCTTGCGTTCTCTGCCCCACGTCGGTATCGTCCATAACACAGCGAAACTTCGCCGCCTAAGTTGGATGGGATGGCGCATCGCACGCCGCTTGGAGCATTTTTGGGTGCTTCGGCATGGACTGTGGGCAGCTCTGCCTCGGTGGTGGCGAAGGAAAAGTACTCCGCTGCTGCTTACGCAGCTTCCACCGTCGTTGGAGGCCCAGATTCCGCCACTTTCGGTGCCGGATGGTCAGCGGTGGTTTGCAATTCCTGGTCGCGTCGAATGCAAGCGTCGGGCGTACAGCGAACTCATCGAGGTCCTCCAGCGAAATCCTCCACCCTCGGGATGGCGCTTTCTTCTCTTGGGACCGGCAAACGCTCGATACAGCGACTGGCCATCTTTACACGCACTGCTGGAGGAGTCTGAACTTGGGCACCATTTCGTAACTTTTCCGGAAGGATTGGACTTTCCCTCCTATCATGCGTATCTGCGGGCCAGTGAAGCGATCCTACCGCTCATCCATCCCACGACTCCCTATTGGCAGGCGTACCTTCGCTATCAGATCACAGGGGCATTCTCGTTGGCATTTACCCATCGGAAGCCGATGCTACTGCACAAAGCATTCGTAGCTGAAGCTGATCTTGCCGATGCAAGCATTTTTTACCAGACGCACGATGAGCTTCTTTCACTGCTTCGGCAGGAGCCGCTTTCTCCGAGGGCCTTATATCAATCGGAGTACTGGAAGCCGGAATCGCTAATAGAGGCTATAGAGGCAGGGCTTGTGTAGAGAAATCACTGGTACTGTAGTGAATGGTGCAGTTATGTTATTTTCGTAGGCACTCGTGCGTACTGCCGCGAGTTGCGGATTGGACACAAAGTAATTTTGCCGACAACGTAACGTCGCGCAGGAATCGTTCTGGACGGTTGCGGATTGGACACAAAGTAATTTTGCCGACAACATCTACGCTGCGACGATTACGACTGCGAGGTTGCGGATTGGACACAAAGTAATTTTGCCGACAACCAGTCCATATCGCGCGCAGCATTGCCCATTGTTGCGGATTGGACACAAAGTAATTTTGCCGACAACCATCGAGTGGGCACGTGGTATCGAGGACTGGTTGCGGATTGGACACAAAGTAATTTTGCCGACAACGTAGCGTACGAGCTCAAACTCCGTGTCCGTGTTGCGGATTGGACACAAAGTAATTTTGCCGACAACAATTGGAAGCTGCTCGAGTCTTTTTGGGGTGTTGCGGATTGGACACAAAGTAATTTTGCCGACAACCGCCCGCACTACATGCCCATCAATCAGTGGGTTGCGGATTGGACACAAAGTAATTTTGCCGACAACGCAGGCGCATCACACGGCAGCAGCGTCGTAGTTGCGGATTGGACACAAAGTAATTTTGCCGACAACACATCGCCTCAACCGGCGCCAGAAGACCGAGTTGCGGATTGGACACAAAGTAATTTTGCCGACAACTATTACTCGTCGCACTGGCGCGTCGACTTTGTTGCGGATTGGACACAAAGTAATTTTGCCGACAACCAACCGCTACGCAACGCTGTGGCGCGTTGGGTTGCGGATTGGACACAAAGTAATTTTGCCGACAACCTCTATGCACCCGATGACACAACGCAAGGTGTTGCGGATTGGACACAAAGTAATTTTGCCGACAACCTCTATGCACCCGATGACA
>ERZ795043.39-NODE-39-length-195649-cov-16.390774_pt1 | contig 195649 bp, 194 predicted proteins | sample MGYA00375127_ERZ795043 | MGnify/ENA primary metagenome ERZ795043 (study PRJEB30172, sample SAMN05518447) | compost metagenome | isolation source: Feedstock adapted compost from Newby Island compost facility, Milpitas, CA | place: USA:Newby Island compost...
TTAAAGCTGAAAACAGTGTAGAGAAAAGCTGGGCCAACACAGGACTTAAATTTGTGCTGCACTGGGGGCTTATAGTACCTGGATACAACAATGATTTCAAGTTTAATGAAGATATAAATAGCATATCATTTTACAATATGACAGCAAATATGATTAAAAGATCACTACCAAATAAATCACAAATTGTTGATGATAATTATCAGTATTTGCAAAAATACATTGTTAATAAACCTATAAGTAAAGAAGATGCAGCAAAAATACTTTTGACTTATGCAGGATTTAGAGATGAAATAAGTGGAAACAGTGGGAAGCTGTTTAATTTGGCACATGAGAAAGGGTTGATATCCAACGCAGCATACAACAAAATGAAAAACATAGAATATGTAAAATGGTCAGATGCATACGATATGATGCTCTCGCTTTACAATCATTTAAACAGTTTTTAATAAAATACCTCTACCTGTAAACACAAATAACTTTAAAAAACTCGGGTGAAACCCGAGTTTTTTAAACATCAATTTAAACTTTATCGGCATATTAATTTTGAAAACTTGTCAATCTATTGGCAACAATTCCATATAAGTATCTAAATTCTTTTACTTTCAAAAGAAGCATCATAGTTACATAAACAGCCGCTCCAACAATAACTATCAGCATTGTAAACAACAGCTCTAACTTAAATCCAACCATATATTTTGATAAGTAATTATTCATTATAAATACCGCCACACTCATGACCAGTGATGAAAGTATTAATTTTGCACCAGTAGATATCATGTCATGGCCACCAAAAGATCCCATCTTTTTTCTAAAATCTTTCATTAACAGTACAGCACATATTGCTGCAGATGCAGATGAACCTATTGCAAGTCCTGCAATACCTATATATTTAACTAATATTATGCTGATCAATATATTTACTGCAATACCCAATATACTATTTACCATCGGTGTTTTAGTGTCATTAGTGGAGTAAAAAGACACGTTAAACACATCTCTTATTCCGTAAAAGATCATTCCTATAGAAAGATATAATAATGCAATTGCTGTTATCTCTACACTGTAAGTATTAAATTTGCCGTGTTTAAATAATATATCGATTATATGGTATCTTAAAATCATGATACCTAAAGTTACAGGAATCATTATCATATTTATATTATTTATAGCCTTTACCATGTGTGATTTCATGCCTTCATAATCTCCAGTGCTTCCTTCCCTTGACAAGGTAGGAAATATAACTGTAACGACAGATGTAGCAAACGTCCCATAAAATGCGCCTGTAAGCAAGCTGGCATAGCTAAAAGCAGTGATATTTCCATTTGGTAATCCTGATGCCAATCTTGTGTTTATTATAATATTTATCTGATTGACAGACAAGCCTACTATGACAGGGCTTATAAGCTTCAACATCCTTAATATACGTGGATCTCTAAAATCTATTTTAAAGCTGTATCTGTACTTATTTTTAATAAGCCATGGTATCTGATTTACTACTTGCAGTCCAAATGCTACAGTCGTATAAATAGTAAGTCCTACTATACCACCGTATTTTGCGAAAAATAGCATAAATACTATAGGGGGAATATCTATCAAAATACCATTTAAAGCAGGTGCAGTAAAATCATTAAGCGTCTGAAGAATAGCTGTAAAACCCGCTGACATGCTTAGAAATAGCATATTAACAATGCTTATTTTTGTCAAACTAACAGCCAACTTAAACTTCTCACCTGTAAAATTTGATGCCATTAATTTTACTAACATTGGCGAAAATATCCAAGCTATAATAAATATGGCAAAAGAGAACAAAAATAAAATATTCATTATATTATTGGCAAAATCAAACATTTCATCTTTGCCACGCTTCGCGTACGTCTCATTTAAAAGTGGTATAAAAGCAGTAGAAACTGCAACACCTATTATAGAGTAAAGTACTGTAGGAATATTGAGTGAAACTGTGTATGCGTCTGTAGCCCATGTGGTTCCAAATACTTTACCTTGTACTGTATTTTTTAAAAGCCCTGCGAATTTCCCCAAAATCGTTATAAATGCCACAATACTTGCTGATTTAAATAATTTCTTATTGCTCATATAATCTCCATTCCATCTTTTGATTTTCTATGATTTATTTTTCAAACTCACCATGACAATTTTATATTTTACATCCTAATTAGTTTTTAAGCAATATATTAAATTCTAGAAAAAACAATATACAATCATCTCAATACTTCCTTTTTATAGGAATCGCAAAATTTTTTATAGCTATTAAACGCTTTTTTAATAAATTTGGCGTATCAGGACCGTTTGGACAATGCTATCATCAAATTTGTTCTTCCTAATCTTATCTTATCCACAATATCACTCCCATAGATTATTTAAATAATAAAAAATCAAAGTATTAATCATATTTTACACCCTCATAGTATTTTAAACAACAAAGATATAGCCGCTCTTTTTCAATTAAGAACGGTTATAAATATATTTAAGAAAATATAAGATTGTAATACTTTTGGATTTTATCTTCTAAAATATCCATACTGATAAACCTCGCTTCTCTTATAACTTCTTTCCCTTCTATAAAAGCAAGCACCGTTGGAACGGTAAAAATGGAAAATTCTGAAGACACAACAGGCAGTTCGTCAATTGAAACATGTGCACTAGATATTTCAGTATAATCTAAAAGCATCTTCTCAATCTTCGGCAACAATGTTGTACAAATACCGCAATCATTTGTAGAAAAATACAACAATACCATTTTTTCATTGCTAATTAATTTCTTTATATCATCAATCTTGTTCAGTTTCTGCAATCTTTTATACCTCCATTAAAAATATTGTTTTATGCTTTCATATAAACATTGAAATACTTTAAACATATCTTCATAAACTTTATGATTCGTATCACTAGGTTTGTATTCTTTCGCCAGCGACACCATTTTTAGTTTATGCCAAAGAAAGCCCCTTTTGCATTTGCATTCAATATGGAGCTCTTTCTCCGAGAATATAAGGCAGGAATAATAATCCCAAAGAACCTGCAGGTACTTCAGAAACTTTTTCAATTACATAATCGTAAATGTCTATTAAGAGCTTCTTAGCCATTTTCACTTCATCAGATGCAAAATTATCTATAAACCATCTAAAAGCAACACCTCCATTATTGACTGCCCCTCCAACTACATAGTGGTTCTCTGTCAATACGTAGCTAAATACCCTCTCTTTTTCATCGCACTTAAGCTTGTCAGACATTATTCTAATAGCTCCGCTTGTGCCAATCGTAACTGCTGCATTTCCTGGTTTTATAGCATTTACGCCTAAATTTGAAAGACAGCCATCGCTGGCGCCTATTACAAATGGCGTCTTACTATCTATATTCATATAAATAAGCATACTCTGATTTTAAATTTTTTACAATATATGTAGCTGGAATAAGACTAGATCGCATTTATTCATTAATACCGACTACATCAAGAGATTGTTTGTTCCATTTCATATTGTAATATATTAAAAAGTCCTGTCGCAGAAGCTATCGCATAATTTATGTAATATTTACCAAACAATTTGTAAAAAACATATTCTTTTATGCTATTATTCTACCATTTAAATCAAATGCTACAGCTTTTGCACTGGTAGTACCAATATTAACACCTATAATATAATCCATCTTACCATATCCTTTAACATAGTTATCAAATCATTTTGTTTTTTAATACTTATCATATAAAGTATTTTATCATAATTGTGTTGTTTTTTTGTCATAAAATTATAAATATGAATTTCTTCTGAACTCTTTTATATAAAAAATCTTAAAATATTAAAATTTAATCAAAAATGGTGATATAATATTACATGTAAAATTATACTAGGAGGGATTCAAATGCCACTACCACCATTCTTATCATCACTTGATAAGAACGATCCTGAATTTGCAAAAGCAATAGAAAAAGTATATTCTTCTGCAATGGGTCCAGGTGCGTTAGATCAAAAAACAAAATTATTAATAGCATTAGCTATTGATGCAACACATGGTGCAAATCTAGGAGTTGAAAACATATCAAATCAACTGAGAAATATGGGGGTTACTGATGAAGAAATAGCAGAAGCTATTCGTATAGCTTATTTTGCATCCGGAAATACTATATTATCCTCATATTTTTCAGCTTTCAAAAAATAGCAGCTAAAAATAAAACAGAAGCTGAATGATTTTATTCAGCTTCCTTCCTCATTATTAGTTTATCTTACTTCATTAAGGCTTGACTTGATTTTTTAGGCAAATCAAAATTATTTATCTTAATTGTGAGGTGCTCATTCTATGGATAACAATAAGGAAAAGTTAATACACTCTTACATCAAAATAGACAAGAAGCAAAAGACAGACTAAGAGCTCAAAATGACTACGAAGTCAATTTAAAGGCAGAATTAATCATAGAAGACCCTCACACAAAAGCCGATAAGATTATAGAAAATCAAGAAAAAATATTAAAGCTTTTAGAAGATAAAAATAAATCATTATCCTAAATCAATTGATGATTAGGCGTAAAGAAGCGGGTGTATGATAAAAGGGCTACTGAGAAACATGCTATTGCTGTTGTCGATGTCATCATGAATGTAACCATCATCTGATATTTAAAAGCATTTATAGGATCAACACCACCTAAGATTAGACCAGTCATCATCCCTGGCAGCTGCACAATACCAAGAGTTTTCATACTGTCTATCGTGGGCATCATTCCTGTTTTGATAGCTGTTTTTATTATTTTCTGGGATGCTTGTCTTGAATTAGCCCCCAGTGAAAGATACGTCTCAATTTCATGTCTTCTATTTTTCATCTCATCTTTAAGCCTTGACACTGTTAGTCCAGACGAAACCATTGCATTCCCTATTATCATACCTGAGACTGGTATCACTTCTTGTGGTCTAAAATGTATGCTGCCAAATAATATTAGTGCAGTAAGTGTAATAGCAGCGCCAAATGCAATAGATATTGTTATATAATAAAATACGTATGGTATTCCTCTTCCTCTTTTTGCTGCATTATTTCCTGCCACAATAATCATTACAATTACCATCGCAAGTGTAAAAAATATATTATTGGCGCTAAAAATATAATGAAGAATGTATCCAACAATTGTAAGCTGTAAAACCGCTCTTACAGTGCCAATGACTACTTCTTTTTCAACACCAAGTTTTTGATAATATGAAATGAAAATCGATACCAATACAAGACTTGATGACAATATAAGCGACAATACACTCATTCAGCTTCCTCCTTTGTCAATTTTCCATCAATGAAGAGTTTCGTTACATCAAATTTAGGATTTAAGAAAAAATTTCTTGTCTCTCCGTATTCAACTAATCGTCCTTTATTTATAAAGATAGTATAATCGCCAACGCGTTTTGCTTGTTCCATATTATGTGTAATCCAAATAAATGTAAGATTTAATTTGTTTTTTAAATCTATTACAAGCTCCTCAATCACTTGTGTAGATGCCGGATCAAGCGCAGACGTCGGTTCATCTAGAAGCAACACTTCTGGTTCATTTGCAAGTGTCCTTGCTATAGAAATTCTCTGTGCTTCACCACCAGATAAGTCATCGACTTTTTTCTTACTATAACTTTTATCAAGCCCAACTATTTTTAAATAGTATTCCACATCAACGTCTCTCTTTCCTTTAAGCATAGGTCCATATTTAATGTTGTCTTCAACAGTCCCCTCAAAAAGATATGGCTGCTGAAAAACCATCCCAATCTTTCGCCTAAGCTGTATTATGTCATAATTCTTTATATCGTTTCCGTCTATCAATATTTTGCCTTCAGTCGCGTCTATAAGCCTATTTATTAGTTTTATCAAAGTAGACTTACCAGCACCTGACGGCCCTATGATGGTGTATATATGACCCATATATATTTCCAGTGTTATATCTTCCAAAATTACATCATCAGAATCGCTAAAGCCTACATTTATAAACTTTATCTCCTTCATTTTCGCACCTCACAAAAAAATTACACATCATTTACTTCATAACAAATGATGCAGACTTTATAATCATCCTTTTTTAAATCTTCCTCATATTGTATATTATAATACATAGCGGAAATGTTTTCCATAAGGTAATTGCGATTCTCTCTCTGTATTTTATATGATATATTAGGATCATATACTTTCTTTTTACCTATGAATATCCTGTTCTGATTTTTCAGGGAAAATAAGTATGTTATTCCCTTCTTTTAATCTATCCAAAGTCAATAAGATCGTATCAATGCAAAAAATCTGACGTGATTTGACACAAATATAAAAAAATAAAAGCCATGAAAGGCTTGATATCGCTTGATTAAATATGGAGGCGGCATCCAGATTCGAACTGGAGATAAAGGTTTTGCAGACCTCTGCCTTACCACTTGGCTATGCCGCCAAATTATGGAGCGGACAACGAGACTCGAACTCGCGACCCTCACCTTGGCAAGGTGATGCTCTACCAACTGAGCTATGTCCGCTTAATTTTATGGTGCCTCGAAGTGGAATCGAACCACTGACACAGGGATTTTCAGTCCCTTGCTCTACCGACTGAGCTATCGAGGCTAAATATCAACTTTATGGCGACCCAAAAGGGGCTCGAACCCTCGACCTCCAGCGTGACAGGCTGGCGCTCTAACCAACTGAGCTATTGGGCCGTAATGGTGGTCGCAATAGGGCTCGAACCTATGACCCCCTGCTTGTAAGGCAGGTGCTCTCCCAGCTGAGCTATACGACCAATTTCCGTGACAAGTATTAGTATACCTAAAAAACTCTAATTCGTCAATATCCTTTTTTAAATTTTTTATAATATTTATTTAGCAGTTCAATCACTCCATATGAAACATATTCGATAAATTTTTGAGAATAATAATTATGATAAATAAATATGGAAAGGAGAAAATGGATTCAGCTTTTTAAGCTGTTTATTAGAAAAAATATGTTTTTACCTAAAAGAATTCTTTTTGAAAAAGATTCATTAAAGTTTGATATGGCCAAAGAGATTCTTGAAAGATTTAAAAATAATGATGATGTAGAAATCATAAATTTGTCATCAAATAAATACAAGGATCATGTTCCAGGCAATGATTTATATTCTCAATATAGAGAAGGCAAAAGGACTTTAGTTGTTGGAACAAAAAAGAGCTTAAAATTTCAGTCATGCAAACCATCTGCACATTTTCAGCTTCCATTAGTGTCAGGATGTATGGGACAGTGTGAGTACTGCTATTTGAATACGCAGTTAGGTGATAAGCCTTTTATAAGAGTGCATGTTAATATAGACGAAATTTTAAATCAAGCAGAAAAATATATAGATGAAAGGTTTCCAGATACAACTATTTTTGAAGGAGCTGCTACATCTGATCCAGTACCTGTAGAACCATATACCCATTCTTTAGAGAGAGCAATAATTTTTTTCAGTAGTAGGAAGAATGCAAGATTTAGATTTGTGACAAAATACAATGATGTTGATTCACTGTTAAATTTAGAACATAACGGCAATACTGAAATAAGGTTTAGTATTAATACACCTTCAATTATAAATCGATTTGAACATGCTACTGCTTCACTTGACAAAAGAATAGAAGCTAGCATGAAAGTATCTCAAGCGGGATATCCTATTGGATTTTTAATTGCTCCAGTATTTATATATACTAATTGGAAAGAAGAGTATCACGATATGTTAATAGGACTAAAGGATAAGTTTCCTCATGATCTTAAATATCCTGTTACCTTTGAAATAATATCGCATCGTTATACTACAATTGCTAAGAATAGAATACTTCAAATATTTCCTCAAAGTAAGCTGCCTATGAATGATAAAGAACGAAAGTTTAAATATGGGCAATTTGGATATGGTAAGTATGTATATCCAAAAGAAAGCATAGATGAAATAAAACAATTCTTTACAGAAGAAATAGAAAAGTTATTTAGCAAAAAAAAGGTTAAATATATTATATGATAACAATCAGAGATTTATCAATATAAACGAACAGCATGTTATTGCCAAGTAGTTGTTGGCAAATTTGTATTATTATGTGATAATGTCATGTTGAAATTATTCTGATAAAGCATTATGTATAAGAAGTGAAAGCCAGCGCTTTCAGAACGCTGGCCAGTAGCCTCAGAGCAAACCATCCGTTAGACGGGTGGTCATGATTTATAATCATATATAGTTACGCCTTTCACAACCCTGTTAACCCGCCCTTCAGGATTTGGATTATCTGGAGTTATGCCCAGGTTTAGAGATTTATAAAATCCCAGCATCTGAGCATAAATAATGTATAAAGGCGTCAAAAATGCCTCTTCAATTTTGCTAAAATCTTGTTTTAATCTAAATATATAATCTATACCATCTAAAGATATGTTGGTAGTTAAAAATACCATTAATTTCCTTTTTCCGGGTTCATTGGCTATCTCTTGTATTAAATCTAAGTCGTACTTTTGTGTATAAGTATCGTTTGAAACAAAGAAACCTAATAATGTTGTATCATTGATGGCAGATTTTGGACCATGCCTAAATCCTAAAGGCGTATTTGAGTTTGTATTGACATCGCCGTGTGATAATTCCAAAGACTTTAAAGCCGCTTCTGTTGCACATCCTTTTAAATCACCGCTGCCTAAATATATCAATCTGTCATAATCATACCTGGATATTTCCTCTATAATTTTTGCATCTTCTTTTAATATTCTTTCAGCCTCACTTGCTAATTTTTCAAATATGTCTTTTTCATTTTCAATTTCCTCAATATGCGGTAGCATCAAGTCGGTCAAAAGCATACATGTGAAGCTGCTTGTCATAGCAAAACCATCATCGTTGGATTCTTCCGGCATAAAAATGTTTAAACAGTTTTTCTTGTCAATTGTGCCTTTGGCCATTTTACCATCTTTATTGCATGTTATATTCAAGAAATAGACATCTTTTATAATTTTTTCTGCCAGCTTTATTGTAGCCAAGCTTTCCGGGCTATCACCAGACCTTGCATGTGATATGAGAAGTGTTGGTTTGTCTTCAAAGAAGAAATTCTGCGGTTTAGCGACAATATCTGTTGTATCAATAGCCTCAACATCTTTTTTAAGCATTCTCCTTAAATAGCCTTCACTGCTGTCCCCCACAAAGGCAGATGTTCCCGCTCCTGTTAAAATAATTTTTAAGTCTTTTTTTGCCAATATTGGTTTTAAAAATTCGGCAATTTTGCTCTTTTGGCTTAATAGAATATCATAAAGTTCTCTCCACAAACGCGGTTGCTGCTCTATTTCTTTTGCCGTCGCATAGCCTTTCCTTTCTTTCAATTCTTCTTCACTATACCTCAGTAACATGTTTTATTCCTCCTAATCCAAATTAATATTAAATTTTTTCTACATTGACATCATTTTGTGATATAATATTTTACCACCGCAGCCAAAAAGCTTTATTTTTTCTTTTACCACATCTTCTACACTTTTCTCACCGGGTGCAAGGTATTTCCTTGGATCACTTTCGCTGGGATCATTTCTGAATACCTCTTTTATCGCATTTGCAAAAGGAATCTTTAGTTCTGTCGCTATGTTTAATTTATTTATACCCATCTCTATTGCCTTCCTTACTAAATTATCGGGTACACCTGATGCGCCATGAAGTACTAACGGAATATCTACCAAGCTTCTTATTTCTTTTAATCTGTCAAAGTCAAGTTTTACTTCTCCTTTGTATAGGCCATGTGCTGTACCAATTGCTATAGCCAGTGAGTCAACTCCCGTCTTTTCTACAAAATCTACTACCATTTTGGGATCTGTAAATGCATTTGTGTCTTCATTTACGTACATTTCGTCTTCCACACCTACTATGTTGCCAAGCTCTGCTTCTACAGTTACGCCTGCTGCATGAGCTATTTCAACTACTTTTTTGGTAGCGGCAACATTTTGCTCGTAAGGAAGCATTGACCCATCAAACATAACCGAAGTGTAACCTGCTCTTAAGCACCTTATAACAATGTCAAAAGAATTTCCGTGGTCTAAATGTAATGCTATTGGTATGTCATATTTCTCGGATGCCACTTTTGCAATTGCTGCTATATAGTCTTCTCCTGCATGCTTAATTGTTCCCGGTGTTGTCTGTAAAATTAACGGTGAATTCATCTCGTATGCAGCTTTTACAACAGCTTTTAATGTTTCGAGGTTGTGTATGTTAAACGCGCCTACTGCATATCCATTTAATTTTGCGTCATCCAGCATTTTTTTTGTATTGACTAATGCCATTCATCTAACCCCCTATAATATAGTCTAATAAATCTAATGGTTTATTGCACATTTTTATATTTTTATCATCAAAATTATCTCTCCGATCTACATTTCCCCAATTTGCCAGGATAAAATCTACATTGCCGCCTTTCGCACATCCGTAATCATATGGTGTATCACCTACATATACTGCATCATCTGGATCTATTTTAAATTCTTTTAATGCTTTCAACAATTGATCAGGATAAGGCTTTGGCTTTAAGCTTTCGTTATATGTCACTATTACATCAAAATAATGCAAAACTTTATTCAGTATAATATCTTCTTTTACTTCATAATCGTACCTTGAGGTGACAATGCCCAACTTTATATTTTTATCTTTTAAGTTATCAAGTGTTTCTTCTATTTGAGGGTATAACATTACTTTATTTGAAAACTCCCGAATCTGCTCTCCCCAGAATCTAAGTGTATCATCAATATTTTCAATACCAAGTTTGTGTAAAGTATGTTTACCAGGCAGACCGACGGCAAAATTTAATTCATTATTGGTGTATTCTTTATTATAAAGCTTTTTCATAGTTGTCTTTAACGCTTCAACGGTCGCTTCCTCTGTATCTACTAATGTTCCGTCTACGTCAAATAATACGCATTTTTTTTGATGCATGTAATCACCGCCTGCTATTTTTTATATACCGTCTTTCCGTTAACAATTGTCATATTTACTGCCAAATCATTGTCTAAAACAACTATATCGGCATCCTTGCCAATATCTATGCTGCCTTTTCTGTCATCTATACCAATTGCCTTTGCAGCATTGAAAGAAGCCATTTTTATAGCTTCTGAAAGAGGTATCCCAAGCTTTGTTATATTTGCTACAGCTTTATCAAGTGTTAGGGTACTGCCGGCCAAAGAACCGTTCTCCGTCCTTGCTATGCCTTTATCTACTATAACTTTTTGCCCTCCAAATACATATTCACCATCTCCAAACCCGCAAGCCAGCATTGCGTCCGAAATTAATATAATTTTTTCTACACCTTTTATCTTTATTAAAATTTTTACTGATGCTGGATGTGAATGTACAAAATCACATATTAGTTCACCATATATTCTATCGTCCAATAATGCCTCACCTAAAGCACCAGGTTCTCTATGTTGAAATCCTCTCATACCGTTAAATGTATGAACGGCAAGTGAAGCTCCATGGTCAACAGCGTTTTTCATCTCTTCATAAGTTGCATTTGTATGTCCAAGTGATACTCTTATGTTTCTTTGGATTACATATTTTACAAAATCTCCATTTATGTCCTTTTCAGGTGCCAAAGCCACTACTTTTATGCTATTATCTGATGCTTCGATGAACTCATTCATAATGTTTATATCTGGTTCTAATATGTGCCTTTCGTTCTGAGCTCCTTTGTGCTCTTTACTTATAAATGGCCCTTCAACATATGCACCTAAAATTTGTGCTCCTTCTGTCCCTTTTTTCATTGTATCACTTATATTTTTAAGGGCACTACTAATATATTGTACATCCATCGTCATAGTTGTAGCACAAAGTGAAGTTACTCCATGTCTTGCAAGATGAACTGATATGCTGTTTAATGCCTCATAGCTTGCATCCATCACATCGTATCCAACGCCGCCGTGTATGTGTATGTCAATAAAGCCGGGTACTACTTTTTTGCCATTTAAATCAATTATTTCAGCATCTTCTTTTGCTATGTCTTTTCCTATTTCCGATATCTTACTGTCTGAAATAAATAAATCTCCATTATAAAGTATTCCATCATGTGTATATATTTCTCCATTCTTTAGCAAAATGTTTTTCATATATAACCACCTTTTATAATAATTTAATACGTGATTTATATTTTTCTAACACATTTTTATTGAATTCATCACCTTCGTCTGTATTGCTGCTCATAAATACAGGAGGCTTTAGTCCTTTATCGAGCATAACTTCAACTGCTCTACTTATTATAGAATTTATAATCAATACATCCGCAATTGTTGATGTTGGACCTGTTTTTTGCACGAAATTTTCATATTCTACTGCTGCATCGCCGATGATACCGCAATTGTCAATAACGTAGTCAGCAACTTCATATAGTTTCTTACCACTTGCATGTCTTGACGTTACACTTATTGAATGAGATAGAGATGTTATAGCAACAACCTTTAGCCCTTTGTTTTTTGCTTCTATTGCCATTTCTACTATTGCATTATTTCTTCCAGAATTTGATATTACAAATATTATATCCCCTTTTGCGGCACCACTTTGCTCCAACAGTATTTTGCTTAAACCCTCCAGTCTTTCGACAAGAGTACTTTTATAAGCACCATTATGCAGCATCAAAGACGGTTCTAATATTGGATAGACCTGAACAAGGCCACCTGCACGATAAAATGGTTCTTCGCAAATCATGTGGGAATGTCCTGTACCAAAGAAATATATAATATTACCATTTTCTACGGTTTTAGCACATAATTGAGCTACTTCCTCCATAACCTCTATCTGAGTACTTTCAATTTTATTTATCAATTCCTTTATAATGTTAATATATCTAAACGGCATTACTATCATCATCCTTTATAATTTAATATCGAGCTTACTATTCTTTCAGAACTTCCCTTGGGTAATAGTGTCACCAAGTTTTCATATCCACCTTTTTGATATGCATTATCAGTTATGATATATCCTACATAGTCTTCCGAATATCCTGCAATTAATGAAAATTTATTTGTGTTATTTTTGATTTTGAGACCTAGCTCAGAAAACAATTCTCCAGGTATGGAAATTATCCTAAGTTCGCCTATATCTATTATGCTTATTTTTACTTCTATTTTTTTTATTTCAAATATACCCAGATCATGCATATTCTCAAGCACTTGCAGCTGAACCTCTATTTTTCTTTTATCACCTTCATCGGTGAGCTTTTTCTTTTTTTCTCTTAGTTCTATAATTTGTTTATCAATATCATCAATATTTAAATCAAATCTTCTGTCAAGTCCAAAAACTATATCCTTTCTTTTTAAATTGTTTAACTCGATTTTTTTGCTTTCGTTAAGAGAAAGCAAAAACTGATTTGCCAATTCTTCTCCTATTCGTTTCGCTTCTTGAATGTCCTGTGATAATCTTGTGTATCTTGTACTTACGTCACCAGCAGATCCATTCAGGGCAATAATTACGCAGTTATCCAAAGACTTTGAAAGATGTTTCCTCATATATCCTACAAAATCGGCGGATATATAATAATTTTTATCTCCTAAAACCGTCGGATGGCAAGAAAAATTTACAACAGCGCCAATCGTTTTGCCAAAGTCATTCTTAAATCTTATCATAAAAATATCATCATCATATAAATAATCTTTCTGTATCCTATTGCCATATAAATCTTTTACTTTGCCCCTTGATGCAAACGCACAAACCTCGTCTAAAGAATTGATTGAGTCATGCACAGCCTGCAATGTTTTATCTATAACAAGCTCTTGATATTTTTCATTTATGTTAAATTTTTTTGTAAAAAGTCCCTTTCTTAAGTTTGCTGGAAACCCTTCTGGGGCCGAATGTGTATGAATTGCACTAATTAAAATATTTTTGCCCGGTATATTATAAGTTTCGTATATTAATGTCTTTATCTTTTCACAATAATATTTATCAACGCCGAGTAGATCATATGAAATAAATAAAAAATCATAATTATCGCTTTTTAAGTACATAGTATTAACATACAAATCGTCATATATACCTATACTATTGTGATCTCTATTTACAAATCCTCCTAAAAAACATGGTTCATGTGGTGTAATTATTCCACTCCCTACACCCAGCTTAAATCCCATCACCTGTTCCGCCTTTCTTCTTTAAAAGATTATCAAGGCTCTCAATTCCATTTTTACCCATTTTAATAATATAATTTACAAAACTTTTAATATCGTGATTTCCCCTATTGAATACGGCTTCTATCAACATTGGAATATTAGTGCCAGCAATTACGTATACATTATTGTATTTAGCACAAATGGATGAAGATATTCTAAAAGGCGTACCACCTATTAAATCAGTTAATATTACTACACTATCATTGTTTTTATATGCATCTTTTACAATGTTTTCGATTTGTTCAGAATAAGTTGCTAAATCCTGATTATTAAACTCAATTCCAATTAAATTATCCTGTTTTCCTACTATAAATTCTACAACATTGATTAATCCGCTAGCAAATTTTCCATGTCCTGTTACGATTAGTCTAACCATTATTAACCTCCGTAAATTTTTAATGAATTTAGATAGGAAGTTCCAAGAACTTCCTATCTTTTTAAAGTACCCCAAAATATTTACAAACAATACTAAATAGTATAATTATACCTATTATTTTAGTTGGTGACAAACCTTTCTTAAGTAACCAGTAAATAAAAAATGTAAATGCTAATGGCAACATATTTGGTAGAATCTTATCTAAAACACCTGTTTGTAGCGCAACTTTAGCTTTACCTGCATGAATGACAAGCGGCGTTTTCATACTTATATACGATGCAATTAATGCTCCAACAACAGTAAGGCCAACTATAGAAGCTAGAGAAGATATTGTTTTTGTACCTGTCTTAAGTGACGCTAAAGCATTTAACCCAGTGTTATATCCGTAATTTATTCCACCAAATACCAGTGCAAAATGTATTACATTAAATAAAATCAGAAATAAGATAGGTCCAAAAGCATTTCCCTGTATTGCCAAGGAAGCACCCAGCCCCGCACATATAGGCAATATCGTAAGCCATGCAATAGCATCACCTATGCCGCCAAGTGGCCCCATTAATGCAATTTTAACCCCTCTTATTGCGTCTCTATCTTCTCCTTTTTCCTCCATTGCTGCTATAATACCCAAAATTGGTGTAACCAAGAAAGGATGTGTATTGAAAAATTCCAGATGGTCTTTCATCGCTTTCTTCAGGTCGTCTTTTCTATCTTTATAAATTTTTTTAAGAGCAGGTAAAAGGCTATACAACCAACCACCGGCTTGCATTCTTTCATAACAAAAAGATGCCTGAAGAAATAATGATCGCCATGCCATACTGTATAATTCTTTCTTGCTCAATTTTTTATCGTTTGAATTATATGCCATCAGTTATTGCCTCCCCATCATCATTTTTTAAGTTTCCGTTGAAGTAACTATATGCCGCCACAATTATGCCTATAATGGCAACAGCGATTAATGATAACTTAAAATAAGTTACAAGGACAAATCCTAATAGCAGAAAGTGGATAAATTCTCTCTTTAACATAATTTTTAAAAGCATAGCAAAGCCCAACGCAGGCATTATTCCACCGGCAACTTGTAAACCTCCAATTATGACCTTTGGTATAGAATTTACTATACTTTTTGCTGCATCCGCGCCAAAATATAACGGTAAGAATGCAACTAATGCATAGAATATAAACAATGGAATCATACCTGCAAGATTGATAAACTCTACGCCCTTAGCATTACCCTCTTCAGCATATTTATCTGCTTTATGAATAAACCATGAATAAACCGTCAATATAAAAGTAATTGCTGCTTGTACCGCTATAGCAAACGGAACAGCCAATCCTACAGCAACCTTAGGATCTACTTTTGTCAATATTGCAAATGCTGTTCCTAAAACACCCCCAATAACTACGTTTGGCGGCTGTGCACCTGCAAGTGGAACCATCCCCATCCATACTAATTCTAATGTCGCGCCAACAACCAATCCCTTTTCAAAATCGCCCAATATCAACCCAACTATAGCACCTGTTACTACCGGGCGGTGAAAATGCAATTGTACGTCAAAGAGATCTATACCAGCAAGTCCAGCATATAGAGCTATTAATAAAGCTTTTATTAACATCATTACCCCTCCCTATATTAGTTCCATAATATCTATACCTTTTTCAGAAGGTACTCTTCTTACCTCGCATTTTACACCTAATTCATTTAACCTTTTAAAAGCTGCAATATCGTTTTCGTCAACTGAAACTGTAGAAGAAATTTGTTTTTTGCCTTCCTTGAAATGCATGTTCCCAACGTTTACTTCTTTTATTGGTACACCTCCTTCAACAAGCTTAACAAGTACATTTACATCTCTCACAACAATAAATATTTTCTGATGTGGAGCTGCTTTGTGTATTTTTTGTATTGTTTCATCTGTCGTAAAATAGCGTGTGGAGACACCCTGTGGCGCGGCCAAATCCAATAGTACCTGTTGCGTCTTGTCTTTTGCCACTTCATCATCGACAACAATAATAAGGTTAGCACCAACATGCGATGACCATGTAACTGCTACCTGGCCATGTATCAACCTGTTGTCTATTCTTGTTAGAACTATGTTTGGCAATAAACATCACTCCTTTTAAATTTAATTAATTTTTATGATTTTCTCAGTATTTTATTTATGCAAAAAGCATGCCAAGTAGTGTAGTACTACCTGCCATGCCTCTTAAACAGCCAAATCTTTTATCTTAGAGCGTATAATATCATATATAAAGCCTATTTCCGATGTAGGTATTTGTACTTTGTAAATATCTTCTATGACACTAAACGAAGACTTAGCGAAATCTATAAACTGTCTATGACACTGTTCAAATTCATTTATATTATTGTAAGACATTATAGGATCTTTCATTATTAATCTTTCAATAAGACAACTTATGTGTATATACAATCCTATCTTTAAATCATTTGAAAATTTAAAACCAAGGCTTAGCTCCAAATCAGAAATAGCCTTCTCAACTTGATCGATTATTTTATCCGGGTTTAATATAGTCAAATAGTTTAACACATTTTGCAGTGAAAAAAGCTTAACTATAGCCTGGTTAACCTGTTCTATTGTTTTATCGTCAGTTAAATCCCTTAATACTTTATTAAGTATCATGTCGCCACGTCCTGCAATCAAGTCTTCCAAAGACAAATAAGGTATTTGTTCTATTCCAGGATCAGCAGTTCCTATAATAAGCTTGATGTTATAATTTTTAAATATCTCATCTTTAATTCCGTTGCCTTTAAGCCTATCATAATCATGTGCAATTATTTCAATATCATCATTTGCCAAGCATTCATGCAAAAGGTCTTTTATCTTTACAGCTGTTCCAATTCCTGTCATGCACGTTGTTATAATGCCACTCTTTTTGTTTTTGTTTGATTTTATATATTTGTAACTGCTATTATTTTTCTTAACAGACTCTACAACAATTTGTTCTAAAGATTGCCCCTGTATAATTCTGTTACCTACATCCATCGCCAGTTGAGTTGTAATGTTGTTTATAATACCTATATCCCCATCTACTACATTAATCAAAGACTTGTATATATCTTCTAGCGAGCCCATATCAACTAGTATAATAATACCTTTTGAAGTATCGATATTTTTTAAATAACTTTCCACCTTTAACATAATATCCTGTGTTGACATATCTATCGGCATATCGAAGGCTTCAAAGATAAAATGTCCTAAGAGTCTATTCGCAACGCTTGCTATACTGCTTGCAGTCGAATAGCCATGTGCAATTATTATCGAATTTATAATGTTTGTATTATCATTTTTATTCATACTTTTAATATAAAGTGTAAAATAAATTACAGCTATTCGATCAAGTTTAGCATCCAGATTAACTTCGATAAGTTCAACCATTTTATTAGCTATTATAAATTCCTTTGGAAAAATATTCTTTAATACATCAATCGCACTTTCGACACTAATAGAGTCATATTTAAAAATTTGAGACATGCTCTCCAATAACCTGCTTGTAAAATGTGTCAATACAATTGTCGTATTTCCGTAATATTTTATTCCATAGTTATTTTCAATAATATTTAAAACATTGTCTATTACGTTTTTTATTGCATTAAATACCACAGAATCTATACGGTTTTCATTGTTACTAAATACAACCATATCTGAAAGTTGATTTAAATACAACAAAGACTCATTTTTTAACTTATCTATATTTAATGCTCCGTCCTTATATCTATCAAATAAATCTAATATTTTTTCTGTTATTCCGCCTATCAGCTTGTCATTTTCTAAATCATCTTTAAAGTATTCGTCTATTTTGTTTTGTGAAATGAACATTCCATTAAAGTGAAAATTGCCCTTGAGCATATCATCTGTATCAGATTGTATATCCCGCGGCAAGTCGTACAAATGAATTCTCAATATTTTCATCTTGTCTTTTAACGTTTGGCTATACGCCTGAGCACAGCTATATTTTATGACATTTATCATCTTCCCAATATTGCCGGAAATCCTTGTTCTAAGCAACACATTTAACACTTGTTTACTTATTAATATATCCATCCCCAAGTTCTTAGATTCCATTTTGTAAAAATTATATATCATTTGTAACCTTTCATGTAAAGGTCTATCATAAAGTGATGGAATATTAACAACTAATGGTATCCTTCTTAAAAAAGTCTTTGTCAAACTTTGTTCTGGATCTTCAGTTGTTGCAAATATAAACCTAACTTTTGATGTCCTCCAATTGCCCGTTTCACCCAGTCTTCTAAATAAACCTTTATCTAAAAATAGAAATAATTTTTCTTGCCCTTCAGGCGGTAACCTATGAACTTCATCTAAAAACAAATAGCCACCATCGGCTTCTTCTAAAAGTCCACTTTTGTCTTTATCAGCCCCAGTAAAAGCACCCTTTATATAACCAAATAGATTAGCTGATAATAATTCGGGATTGTTGGCATATTCTGCACAATTAAATATAACATAAGGTGCATTTTGTCCGATAACATTTATTGATTTTGCGTATTCGTATATAAGCTGGGCAATAAAACTTTTTCCTACACCTGTATTCCCTATCAATAGAATGGGTAAGCCATTTGGAGGATATGACGCTGCAGATTTACAGAGTTTTACTTGTGTTTTAAGGCTACCATTATATCCTATAAGCCTTATAAATGGATCTTCATTTGGCACTTTAACAATTGGCTCAGCATTTAATTTTTGCTTGCTAAGTAAATTTGATTGCTTTTCATAAAATTCTTTATCTAAAAAATAAACTGGCCTTGTATTTATCTTGATGACCTTTCCTTCTTTATACAATTCATTTAAAAGATGACTGACAACATTTCTCCTAAGATTTAATCTAGCAGCAATCTCTTCTGCAGTCAAACCTTTCTTCTCGTTTATATCTAAATTATTTGACAAATTCTTCACTTCAATAAATATCTTCTCTTTATTTTTCAAATAAAATCAACCTCCCTCTCATAGTAATAAAACGTTTTTATAAATTATTATAAAAGAGCTGATTTATATGAATTTCATCTATTCTAAATTATTCCTGCTATATAATTCAAAACCCTAACATCTCTGTTAGGGTTAATTCTCTCAATTAAGAAACTTTTTTAACATTTGCAGCCTGTGGCCCTTTTTCTGCCTCCACGATATCAAACTCAACTTCCTGTCCTTCCTCTAATGTCTTAAAACCATCTTGTTCAATTGCTGAGTAGTGTACGAATACGTCTGAACCTCCTTCTCTTTCTATGAAGCCATAACCTTTCTCAGCATTGAACCATTTAACTTTACCTCTTACCATTATATCTTCCTCCAAACATGATAAATAATTTACCTATTAATAATAGCACTCAAGCATATACATTGTCAAATGTATTTTAATTTTTTGCTATTTTTAGATATGCTAAAATAGTGCTTAATGCTTCACTAGCGGATTCCCTTATCACTACATCAGCTCTTCTGTCTTCTGGAGTTTCTGATTTATTGATAATTATAAGGTGCTTTACTAATCCAGGAAGAAAATTTACCGGCGATACCGTCAGTGAAGAACCTATTACAACCATTAAGTCGCTGCTTTCCGCCTCACGCCAAGCCCTCTCAAAATCCTCCGGCATTGGGTCTCCAAACATCACTACATCAGGCCTTAAAATACCATTGCATTTGTCGCATTTAGGCGGTATCTCATTTTTCTCAACTTTTGAATTCAGTAAATCAATCGAAACTACCTCACCGCAGTTTATGCAGCTTCCAGTCCTTGTCTGCCCATGAACTTCAAATACCTTGTGAGATCCAGCCTTTTGATGCAAGTTGTCTATGTTTTGGGTTATTACTCCAGATATCAAGCCTTCTTGTTCTAATTGAGCCAATATATAATGGGCCTTATTTGGTTTCGCATCTTTCATAGATAAAAGAATTTTAAAGCCGTTATTGTAGAATTTAATAGGATCATTGTACAATACTCTTGTAGACAAAGCCTCCATGGGGTCCATCTTTTCCCACAGCCCAGTTCCCGGACTTCTAAAATCAGGAATGCCACTTTCAGTTGATATACCTGCACCGGTTAACACAATCGTCTTTTTAGATTTTTCAATTAATTCTGCAGCTTTCTCATAGATACTTTCTTTTGCATTCATTGTCATCACCTCTCAAATACAAGTATATCACTTAAGTGCGGTTTTGCATCACAAAGTTATATTTTTTTTCTCTTTTTGACAATTGCACCAATCTTGCCAGTTTCTTGAGCAGTTAAATTTGACCAGCCTACTTTATATACTTTTTCCAACAATCCTAATTCTTTTGCAGCTTCTAGTTTAAGTTTTTCATCCACAATATCAACTCCTAATTAATTTTTTCAAATTCATTGGCAGATATCTTTCTGCCTGACGTTGCATCAATTATGTAGTTCATATTTTCAAACAGGTAAACCGGCTCGATTTTTCCTTCATTGCTGTAAATATAGTACAGAATCGGCTTTTTATCTAAAAATATATTTTTTACCACATTTTTATCTACAATTTTTTTACAAGACTTTTCTGCATCATCCCAAATTATAGAGACATTTATTATTTTACCATCTTTGTCTGTTTTAATTCTTAAATAATTATCCATCACTATTGCATTATTGTAAATGCGGTAAAATAAATACGTCTTTTCATTGCCATATATTGCAGGATTTTTTATTAGTGCAAGACTATATGTCTTTTCACTAAAAATTCCTTTAACATAATCAATAACTCTATCTATATCACCTTCAGTATCAAACAATCCATCATTGTTCGAAATGTCTATATTTTCGCTAATTACTTTTCCACTTTCTTCATCAACAGCTACGCTTGCATTGGCGATTAAATTTCCATCTTTTTGATTCATATTAAACGCATATGCGGTTTTCCCCGTTAAAAAATATTTGTCTATTTTTTTGCTATTTAAAATGTTTAAATCATTAATTTTTAGATTTGAAACTTCTTTTTTTGCAATTTCTAATGCTTCCTCAAAGGACACTATTTTATCGAAACTTTTTAATTCTGTTGAATTGCCTTTTATATAAATAATGTCATTATAAAGTTCGTCTCCATTATAGTCTATAGCCTCACCATTTATGGCATCTATTCCTAAAAAGTTATAATCGACGTTAAATATATAGTACAATCCGTATTTTGGAAAATCACTATCATTATTTTTTAAGTATACGAGAACGGGATCAAACTTCTCTTTAAAAATTTTTGCCGCTTCATTTGCATCCAATATTTCCCTTTCTTTATTATATAAAGACTTATCTAACCATTTTGCTTCTAACTTCAATATATCTCCACTTTTAGAGTCGATATATACGTATGCATTAGCATTGTAAACCAGAACATTTGATATTGTATTTTTAAACAATAATTTATAAATTGTGGGCTTTTTTAAAGCGTCATCAAGATATGTTTCATCTTTAATAGTTGATATGTATGCAAATTTCTCATTAAACAAATTTTCAAGCAATCTCCTGCCCTTAGTTATTGCATCATCCGCACTTATACTTGATTCTAAACTTTCTCCTAAAGAATAGCTTAACGGATCAACATAATAATCAACACTTGTTATATTGCCATTATTTATTGAAACATCGAGTGTTTTATATATATTTTTATTTGTTTTCATATTAATGCTTAACGAACCATCATTATTTTTTTTGACGCTCTCTAATGACATATCTTTTACAAAAGGCATTTTCTCTTTTATAAGATTCAAATATCTATCGGCATAATAGTCTGAAGTATACTCAGGTAAACTAAATGCAAAGGAATTTGAGCTAAATGTAATGATTAACGCCAATAACAAAGATATTATATTTTTCTTAAGCATACATAGAATACCTCCTCTATTAGAAATTATTTCCATATATAGTATTCTATGTATTTTTTTAAAATCCTTTTTTTCTAATTAAAAAATCCGGAAATAATCCGGACTTTTTTATTTTTAAAGAGCAACAACTTCCTTTACTTCAGGTAGCTCCTCTTTTATTGCTCTTTCTATTCCTTCTTTTAATGTCATAACTGCAAACGGACATCCGCCGCAAGCACCAGTCAATTTAACTTGAACAACACCATCATCAGTAACGTCAATGAGTTCAACATCTCCGCCGTCTGCTTGAAGAGAAGGTCTTAAAAGATTTAAAACTTCTTCTACTCTTTCTTTCACAATATACCCTCCTTTATCTAAATCTAAATTTATTATACCACGAAACTTTAAAAAAAGAAATAAATCATGTTCATGAGTTTGTGTCATTGATATATTTTTTCTTATAATAATTTTTATTTTAACTGCTTAAGTGGTATCATATATTTGAAAGGAGATGTTACTATGTTATTTACACCATTAAAAATTAAAAGCATAACAATAAAAAACAGGATTATGATGTCGCCAATGTGCCAATATTCTGCTGATACAGATGGATTGGCAAATAATTGGCATTTTGTTCATTATGTGACTAGAGCTATTGGTGGTGTAGGTTTGATTATGATGGAAGCCACAGCAGTTGAAAGCAGAGGAAGGATTACTGATAATGACTTGGGGCTGTGGAATGATGAACAAATAGAGCCACTTAAAAAAATTGTAGATGAATGTAAAAAGCACGGTGCTACAGTTGGAATACAACTGGCACATGCAGGCAGGAAGTCAGAAGTAACAGATGAAACGCCGGTAGCACCTTCAGCGATGAATTGGAGCGACGAATATAAGTTGCCACATGAACTTACAAAAGATGAAATTAAAGATATAACTATTAAATTCAAAGATGCAGCTAAGAGAGCTCTTAAAGCTGGATTTGATATAATTGAAATACATGCCGCCCATGGATATCTCATACATGAATTTTTGTCTCCTCTTTCCAATAAGAGAAATGACGAATACGGTGGCACCGTAGATAATAGAGTGCGAATACTTAAAGAAGTCATAAAATCTGTAAAAGAAGTATGGCCAAATGATAAGCCGATATTTGTTAGAGTATCTGCTGATGATTATATTAACGGCGGAATAGATATCGATGAGATGGCAAAAATTCTATCACACATAAAGGACCAAGATGTAGATTTGATAGACGTCAGCACCGGCGGACTTTTAAATGCAAAAATCGATCTATATCCCGGTTATCAAGTAAAATACTCTGAAAGGATAAAAAAAGACCCCGGCTTTATGACGGCTGCAGTCGGCCTTATAACCAGGGCTGAAATGGCAGAACAACTTCTTAAAGACGGAAAGGCAGATTTAATAGCTCTTGGAAGGGAGCTTCTTAGGAATCCGTATTGGCCTCTATACGCAGCTCACGACCTAAAAGAAGATATTAAATGGCCAAAGCAATATGAAAGAGGCAAATTCAGAGTTTAGCGACCAGCTCCACCTCCACCGGTAGAACCACCACCAAAACTTCCTCCACTGCCGCCGAAACCGCCTCCTCCAAAGCCACTTCCTCCAGAGCCACCAAAACCTCCAAAGCCGCCGCCAAATCCTCCACCAAATCCTCCGGGTCCGCCGCCCCACCACCAATTGCGGCGGAAAGAAGAAAAAATAAGTATTAAAATTATAAAAATTACAACTGAAATTATACCTTTAACTTTATCATTATTATCCGTATTTGGCTGAGGATATTCGTTTGTATCGACATTTTTTAAATCTATATTATACTCTTTGGCAACTAATGATGCAATTGCCTTGTATCCATCCACAATACCGCCAGAATAATCTTTGTTATCCCACTTTGGCAGCACATAATCATCCAGCACTCTACCTGCTACAGAGTCAGGTATGGCACCTTCTAGTCCATAACCTACAGATATGAATACTTTTCCGCTTAATCCTTTTAGAAGTCTTTTTTTATCCACTAAAAGCAGTACACCGTTGTTTTTGTCTTTCTGACCAATCCCCCAGCTTCTAAATAAATTTAGTGCATAGTCAGAAATTTGATAATTTCCGATGTCGTTAACAGTTACAACGATAATTTGAGCACCGCTTAAATCTTCTATTTCCTTTCCTATGCTTCTAATTGTCTCAATATCACTTTGATTCATGAGCTTTGCATAATCGTAGACATAGTCGTATTGTGAAGGCTTCGGAGGCATTGATGCTGCAAAAATCTCAGTAAATATCAATAGAAATAAAATTGACAGCAAAAAGACTTTTCCATATTTTATCACTATTTAACCTCCCTATTTTGAAAAGTCCACTTTTGGAACTTCTGATGCTGAGGCTTGCGCCTTGAAGTACTGCTTTTCTGTAAAGCCAAACATCCTGGCGATAATCACATTTGGAAACTGCCTAATACTTGTATTGTACTGCTGTACAGCGTTGTTGTAGTCCATTCTTGCAACAGCAATCCTGTTTTCTGTACCAGCTAGCTCATCACTTAGCTGCCTAAAATTCTGATCCGCTTTTAATGTAGGATAATTTTCTGATATGGCAAGCAATCTTCCAAGTGCAGTACCAAGTTCATCATTAGCATTTGCCTTTTCCTGCACCGTATTTGCAGACAAGAGCTTTTCTCTTGCCTTATTTACACTGTCAAATACAGCTTGTTCATGTGCTGCATATCCTTTAACTGTTTCAACAAGATTTGGTATTAAATCTGCTCTCCTTTGTAGTTGGTTCTCAATCTGGCTCCATTTGCTATTGACATTCTCTTGCTGACTGACAAGAGAATTGTAGCTTGCAAAAAAATATGCCACAAATATCACGACAACAGCTAATATTGCAAGTAAAATAACTGATGATCTCTTCATATTTGCTCTCCTTTCAATGATTTATATTTAACATTATATATTATTTATATGTTTTTATCTACAAAAATGATGAGGCAATATACCTCATTTATTCGCTATTTTTTTGCTAACTATGTCTGCAACAGCTTCTAAAAATCTCCTGTCATCGTCGTCAAAAGCACCTTTTTCATCACTGTCTATGTCAATTTCGCCCACTATTTCATCACCTACACGAATAGGTACGACTATTTCAGACTTCGTTTCTATACTGCAGGCGAGGTAATTTTCCTCTTTTGTAACATCATCAACCACGATAGTAGAATTTTCTGCAACTGCTCTGCCGCATATCCCCTGACCAACTTTTATTTTTACGTGTTCCGTTGGCCTTCCTATATATGGTCCAAGCTGAAGAAGCCCATCTTGCATAAAGTAAAAGCCTGTCCAGTTATAGTACGGTACATTACTATCTAGTATTTTCACTACCTCATGATAAAAATAGTCTAAGTCATCTATCTCTCTTGATGCTTTTTCTACCATTGGAAGCAATCTTTCGAAAATAACTTTTTTATCCACTAAAATCATCCTTCCTTAATTTCTTTGTCTGTATATAAAAAACCCGCATAAAGCAGGTTAAAAGCTTATCTTTTTATTTTCTGGATCGTTTATGACACGTCTCATCATCCAATATGCCAATATTAGTATGAATGGTGTAGCTATCTGAGTCAAAGTGAAAAAGCCAATTCCAAGATGTTTGTTTAAATAAACAGGTAAAAACAAAGGATTGTCCCTTACCGTTTCTTCGATTAATCCTCTCATAAGCTGATAATAAAATATAAATGACCAAAACTGGTACCCATAAGGCATGTGCTTTCTCGCAATGTAAAAATACCGTATTAAAAGTATAAGTCCCATGGCTACGCCAACTAACTGTGCAGGCCATCTTCCAAAGGCAAAATCCGTCTGTCTTCCCAATACTTCCTGATTGAATATATTTCCTATCCTGACCAACATATTTCCTATAGCCAGTCCAATAACGGCATAGTCTTCCAATGGATTTATCCTGACATTTTTCTTGCGACAATAATAAAGGCCTGCAAGAAACCCGCCTAATACTGCTCCATGCCATGAAAGACCGCCTTCATAGATCTTTAAAATTTGTATAGGATCTTTGTAGAACCAGTCTATGTCGTTTGCCAATACAAACATCAATCTTGCGCCGACGATTCCCGAAATAACTACAATCATCAGGAGATTCAACAAAAAATCTTCGTCATAATTCAGCTCTTTCGATTTTACGTACAAATAATAGGCACCTGCAGCTATCGATATGGCCATAAATATCCCATACCAATGTACAGCAATAGGTCCTATTTTAAAAGCATACGGGCTAATAGATGGTATATACATAACTAACCTCCAAATATGTTTATTTGCTGTAATTCGATTATATTATTCTTTCTATATTAAGTCAACGTTTTATTGCCTTTTTACAAAAACAAGGTGGCTTTATACCACCCTGCCTTTATTTAGCTCCTATCTTTTTTGATATGGTCTGCCAGAATGACGGTGTCTCAAAACCTATTCTCCATATACATATTCCGTGTATTCCGTATTTTTTTGCAACATCGATTTTTTCTCCCATAGTAGTAGAGTTTTCAAACCACACTTGCCTCGTTACACCATAAGTACTATCGTAGTATGTGTAGTATGGTTCTTGGTAAGTGTCGCTCCACTGTATATTTACACCCTTTTGTTGAGCATTTTGAAGTATTGCTTTAGTTGGCGCAGAAAAGCCTCCTGACTTATTAGCAGGCCAGTCATAGCCATACGTTGCAACACCGAGGCATATCTGACTTGGTTTAAACCCCTCATTCAAAGCATCCTTAACATTGGTTTCAACCCACTGTTCAGGCGACACCGGCCCCGGTGGTGACGACGCATTATGCCTATCATAAGTCATCAATGTCACATGATCCACTAGTGGAGCTAACTTATGGTAATCATATATTCCTGATATCTCAGGTGAAACCTGATAGTGCGGTATTACAGACATATCCAGAATTTTCCCTTCTTTTTTCATCATCATTCTAAAAGTGCCCATAAATGCTGTAAGATAATCTTTATCCTGAACATAGTTTTTTGTTCCATGAGGTATGAATTCAAAATCTATATTATATCCGTCGAAACCATGCTTTCTCAATAGGCTTATAAGCTCATTCATTGTCTCAGTCTTAACTTTCGAATCAGTCAACACGGAGTCTTTGCTGTCAGCCACGTTTACAAGTGGTATCACTTTTAGCCCATTTTTCTTAGCAAAGCTTAGCGCCTTTGGATTAGTGGAATCTTTCACTGTACCGTCGCCTTGAACAGTTAGCCATAATGGTGACAAAGTGTCCATGTATTTCGCATATTTAACAAGTGAATTGTATGAATTATCGTAACCTGGCGAATCCATATAAAATCCTACAACATTTAAACTTTTCTTTGCAGTAAGCGGCTTTTTTACAGTGCTTTTACATCCTGCCATTGAAATGGATGTAATCACAATGACAAGCATCAAACAGAATGAAAAAATCTTCTTGGTACTTTTCATAAGATATAACCTCCTTATAAAACTTCCTGGTTATATCTTTTCTTGAAAACTAAATATTTATGTAATAAAACGCTATTTTTTAGTTTCTTTGCCCTGGCACATAATCTCCCGGTTTGACATTAAATGATATCTTATGTCCATCGCTTGTTGCAACAATTGTTCCACATTCATCTGTCCTATATACAGGTATATTCCTTACTTTAAGCTTTTTTAATGTCACACTATGTGGATGACCGTAGTCATTTCCTTTGCCGCTTGAAATGACAGCATACTCTGGATCAACAGCATTTAAAAAGGCAGTTGTGGTCGACGTATAGCTTCCATGATGGCCAATTTTAAGGACATCAGACTTTAAGTCGTATCCTTGATTAATCATTTCTTTTTCTGATTCAGCTCCAGCATCCCCTGTAAACAAAAAGGATGTATCGCCGTAGGTTAATTTGATTACAGCACTGTATTCATTGAGATCATCATATTTTGTGCCGTTCGGTGCAATCATCACTGCAGTCAAAGAAGTACCTAAGTCAAGTGAAACTCCCGCTTTTGCCACGTCTATCTTTAATCCTTTATTTTTTGCCGCATTCAATACATACTCAAATGTCTTTGTATTTGTCGTCACTTTCGGCATGTAAAATTTGCCAATATCAAAATCATTTATTACGTAATCCATACCACCAATATGGTCCTCATGCGGATGTGTTCCTACTAGAATATCAATTTTTTTTACTCCTAAATTTTTCAAATAATTGACGACTTTATTGCCCATCTGGGGTACTCCAGCATCTATTAACATAGTTTCTCCAGTAGGTGATTGTATAAAAATACTATCACCTTGTCCTACATCTATAAAGTGAACTTTTAACAGCCCGGCCGTATTTGCACTTGCAGCATTATGAGATTCATTTTGAGTTAAATTCGCTGCATTCCCTGCAGGTGTGGCAGTATTTACATCTTGATAATTTGTAGAAGAACATCCAGCAATAGAAAAAAGTAAAGCAAAAATCAATAATAATGCAGAAAACTTTTTTAACATCATTACACCTCTTTATTCTCTGAATAATTCGTCTGCAAGTCTATTTATGCGTTGGCTTCGCATCTTCGTCTCTTCTTTATCTATATGAATATCAAACGTAAGTATGTCTCCTTCTTTTGCTTCCTTTGGCAAAAGCGAGCGTGGAAGATTAAACGTAATACGGCCATACTCTATAACCGCATAGTTACCTTCAAATCGATCTATAATACATTTCTCATCCATAGACATCCCTCCGCTTTTATTATAACACGCAGCCACTGCATCACATGTCATTCAGCTTTATTTTATGTATCATCATAAAATTTAAGCAAAAAAAATTACTAACTTACGTTAGCAATTTTTAATGTAAGTTTATAATTGTAAGTGGAGATGAAGGGATTTGAACCCTCGACTCCCACAATGCGAATGTGGTACTCTCCCGCTGAGTTACATCCCCATCGTAGATAATTATACTATAAAATCACTATAATTTCTACAAATTTTTTTGTTTTCACATTGCAATAACGTCTATTAAATGATAACATAATTTACGATATAATATGTTTCCAATATAATAAGGAGATGGTCTTATGCTTTTAAAAGACAACGATATTGTTCTTTTTCAAGGAGATAGCGTCACAGATGCTGGTCGCAATAGGGAAAACCCTGACGATCTGGGATATGGATATCCAAATACAATTGCATCTTTGTTCGCCGCTCTTCATCCAGAAATAAATGTTAAATTTTTAAACAGAGGTGTAAGTGGCAACAGAGTTAGAGATCTTAAAAAGCGCTGGACTACCGATTGTTTAGAGTTAAAGCCTACAGTAGTAAGTATACTGATAGGTATAAATGACACGTGGAGAAATTATGACAACAATGATTACACATCACCAGAAAATTTCGAAGAAGACTACAGATACATACTTGCAAAGACAAAAGAGGAGCTAAACGCAAAAATAATAATGATGGAGCCTTTCGTCCTGCCAGAGCCAGAAGACCGCAAAGACTGGAGAGTGGATTTGGACCCAAAAATACATGTAGTAAGGAAGCTTGCTTACGAATTTGGCGCATATTTTATTCCACTTGACGGTATCATGGCTCAATTTTCAATCATAAAAGATCCTCTTTTCTGGACAGTAGACGGCGTACATCCAACAAATGCGGGACATGCACTTATTGCAAAAGAATGGCTTAAATTGGTTAAAGCTTTATAAATAATTTTATTTCATACTGCCTCTGTATTCAAAAATGAGGCAGTTTTTTTGAAATAAAAATCCGACTTTAATAGCCGGACATTTCTCATTTGGTGGGGTTAACAGGGCTCGAACCTGTGGCCTCTACGATGTGAGCGTAGCGCTCTAACCAGCTGGGCTATAACCCCACTTTTTAAATATTAAGAATTTATGTACATAATTATCATGATGGGGTTAACAGGGTTCGAACCTGTGACCTCTACGATGTCAACGTAGCACTCTAACCAGCTGAGCTATAACCCCAATCTGTAAATTTAGTATATTATATTTTTTTATTTATGTCAATATTACTTCCATTTCAAATATAAGACCTTATTAGTTTACAGTTACCTGCAACCGCATATTTATTGACAGATGCTGGAACTAACATCGATTCGCCACTTTTTAAGTATATTGTATCATTATCATATGACAATTTACATTCACCATCTATCACTACCAGGGTATTGAACGTCCCATTTGTTTCTATATTCAATGACGAATCCACGACTATTACGTCAGTTTTGAAATATTCGGAATTTACTACCTTCGCTATATTTCCGCCTTCTATTTTATTGTATTCAGGTATAATCTTATCACTCTTTAAATTAAAATCAATTACATCTAAAGCCTTATCTATGTGAAGCTCCCTTTTATTGCCATTATCGTCAACTCTATTGTAATCATAAACTCTGTAAGTAAGGTCAGAATTCTGCTGTATTTCACATATGAGTATACCATCACCTATAGCATGTACCATGCCTGATGGAATATAAACTACATCGCCGGGATTTACTTCTATCTCGTTTAGACAGTCTTCCAAACTTCCTCTATTGAGAAGTGACTTAAACTGTTCTTTTGTAGTACCTTCTTTTAAACCGCAAACAAGCTTAGCACCTGGCTTCGCGTCTATTATGTACCACATTTCTGTCTTACCGAGATCGCCGTTCTCATGTTTGTACGCATAATCATCATCTGGATGTACCTGCACCGATAGTTTGTCGTTTGCATCTATTATCTTTATCAGCAAAGGAAATCTATCGTATGATTTACCTTCTCCGTATAACTCATCATTATAGTTTTTTGCCAATTCATTTAATTTGACACCATCAAAACTTCCACCTTCGACTTCGCTAACTGCAGTTCTATTGTCAGAAATACACCACAACTCACCAATTTTATCACCATCAGGAATATTAAATCCGTATCTGGTCTTTAAAGCATTACCACCCCATATTCTTTTCATGAATATTGGCTTAAACTTTAACGGCTGCATTCAATCACCCTCTAAATATTATTCAGCAATATTAAGTGCAATTTCAATCATATCATTGAATGTCTTTTGCCTTTCTTCAGCTGATGTAGCATGTCCAGTTACAAGGCTGTCACTGACTGTCAATATTGTAAGCGCCTCTACACCGTATTTAGCAGCTAAAGTGTAAAGACCTGTAGTCTCCATTTCAACTGCCAAAACTCCAAACTTTGCCCACAGTTTCCAGCTATCTTTATCATCGTTGTAAAATGTATCCGAAGAAAGGACATTTCCTACTTTCACATTTATGCCCATGTTTGTAGCAGCATCATAAGCCTTTTTTAGAAGCTTAAAGCTGGCAGTTGGAGCATAATCCATTCCATTAAATCTAATCTTATTTATAGCAGAATCTGTCGATGATGACATTGCAAATATTATATCTCTTATATTTACATCAGGCTGCATTGAACCACATGTACCAATTCTTATCAGATTTTTTACATTATAGCTTTCAATAAGCTCGTTAACATATATCGATATGGACGGTATACCCATACCTGTCCCTTGTACAGATACCCTCTTCCCCTTATAATTTCCGGTGTAACCGTACATTCCGCGGACTTCATTATAGCACTTTACATCGCTTAAAAAATTCTCGGCAATATATTTAGCTCTTAAAGGATCTCCTGGAAGCAGCACTGTATTTGCTATTTCTCCTTCTTTTGCACCAATGTGAATACTCATAACCGCATCTCCTTTTTATATTTTACCCAATACTATATTAACAAAAAAAGTCTAACTATTCAATTATATATAATCTTTAACAATATTTTCGTCTTTTATGATACTGTCTATTACACCGCCACCAAGACAATATTCACCATCGTAAAACACAACAAATTGTCCTGGTGTAACAGCTCTCTGTGGCTTATCAAAGACCACAAAGTACCCATCGTCTTTAGCATAAACAGTTACATCTTGGTCAGGCTGTCTATACCTAAATTTTGCCTTACATCTAAATGTATCAGCTTCTATGCTGTTGTCAATCCAATTAACATCTTTAGTGAACAGTGCATACGAATATAAAGCTGGATTTTTTTCACCTTGTGCCACATAAAGTATATTGTTTTCAACATCTTTATCAACTACAAACCAAGGTTCTCCAGTACCAATACCACCTATTCCTAGCCCTCTTCTCTGTCCTAATGTATAAAACATCAATCCGTCGTGTTTTCCTAAAACACGCCCTGATAAATCTCTTATTTCTCCTGGCTGGGCAGGCAGAAATTGATTTAAAAATTCTTTGAACTTCCTTTCTCCGATAAAGCATATGCCAGTGCTGTCTTTTTTATCTGCAGTTTTAAGACCAGCCTTTCTAGCTATTTCTCTGACTTCGGATTTATTTAGGTGACCTATGGGAAACATCGTCTTTGCCAACTGCTTCTGGTCTAACTCACACAAAAAATATGTTTGATCTTTATTTTTATCGACACCTTTTAACATCCTGTATTTACCGTTGCTGTATTCTATTCTTGCATAGTGGCCTGTAGCAATATAGTCTGCTCCAATTTTTAATGAAAAATCTAAAAAAGCTTTAAATTTTATCTCCTTGTTGCACATAACGTCCGGATTTGGTGTTCTTCCACTTCGGTATTCGTCCAAAAAATATTTAAATACCCTATCCCAATATTCCTGAGTAAAATTTATTGAATAATACGGTATGCCAATTTTATCGCAAACTCTGACAACATCCTCATAATCCTCTGCTGCTGTACAGTATCCAGAGTCATCTTCTTCATCCCAGTTTTTCATAAATATCCCGACTACATCGTATCCTTGCTCTTTAAGAAGCAGTGCAGATACAGATGAATCAACTCCACCGGACATTCCTACTACGACTTTTATATCCTTATTACTTTCAATCATTTAGATTTACAACCTCTCTTAAAAATTAATTATTGAAAAAAACCCAATGCCATATGACATTGAGTTTTTTGCTTTAATTACGAGCAAGTCTATAAGCCGAGTTCTGTTTTAGATGGTCATCTATCTACGATATCAGTTGCCTGATACCTCTAGCGGTTTTACCCGAGGGTTAAGCGGGCCACTTATAATTCCCTCCTATTTTACCTTGCTCCAGGTGGGGTTTACAGAGCATTCCAGTCGCCTGGATGCTGGTGAGCTCTTACCTCGCCTTTCCACCCTTACCCGCTACTTATTTCGATATGTATAACGTACTTAATAAAATTACAATTCATATCAAAATAAATAGCAGGCGGTATATCTCTGTTGCACTTTCCTTGGAGTCACCTCCACCGGGTATTACCCGGCACCTTGCCCTATGGAGCTCGGACTTTCCTCGTACATATTGTACGCGACCATCTGGCTTACTCGTACATTTTACTCTCTAGAGTTAACATGATATCACTATTGCTGTTAATTGTCAAATGGTAATTATTACATGAATATAAATGGATCAGATTGTATTTCGCTTGTAATAACATTCAAATCTATATTCATTTTCTGTACTTCATCTCTTATATATTCTGCAATAAAATTTACTGAAATCTTCTCAGTGCCAAAGTGGCCTGCATCGATTATAGCCAGTCCAAGATGCCTTGCATCTACCGCATCATGGTATCCCACATCTCCTGTAATCAAAACATCGGCACCTTTAAAAGCTGATATTGATACAAGATTACCACCGCTACCACCGCAAATAGCCACTTTATTTATGGTCTTTCGCAAATCGCCTACAACTCTAAGATTCTTTAGTCCTAACTTCGCTTTTACATCATTGGCAAGGTCTCCTAATGTAGTACCTTTTATGTATCCTATTCTTCCTATTCCATATTCATCATACAGCGTCTCTACTGGATATATATCATACGCTACTTCTTCATATGGATGAACTTTCAGCATAGCGCTAATTATTCTATTAACCAATTTTTCTGGAGCAATTGTCTCAATCCTTACTTCTTGAGTATTTTCCACTTTACCTATTTCGCCTATAAAAGGATTTGTCCCTTCTAATGGTTTAAAACTTCCAATTCCAATCGATTGAAAAGTACAATCACTGTAATTGCCTATATATCCAGCACCTGCATTGCACATAGCGGTTTTTACTATCTCCTCATATCCAATAGGCACATACACGACGATTTTTTTATATCCTTCTTTGTATGTAACCTGCAATATTTCCTCATTGTATATACCAAGTATATTGCAAAGAATATCGTTCATTCCACCCTTTGCAGCGTCAAAGTTAGTATGCGCCGAATAAACTGGGATATCTTCTTTTACTAATAGGCTTATTATTTCACCCGCTGGATTATCTGTACGTACGTTCTTTAAAGGTCTAAATATAATTGGATGATGTGTAATAATCATGTCTACCTCTTTTGATATAGCCTCTTTTACAACTTCTTTCGTTGCATCAAGAGCTACCATTACAGTAGAGACATCTTTTTGAGGATTTCCAACTAGAAGGCCTATGTTATCCCAATCTTCTGCACACTTATGTGGTGCGAGTTTGTCAATCATTCCGGCTATTGTCTGGCATTTCAGACTCATATAATAACACCTCATATTTTTTAATTTTATGCAAAATATCCTCTTTTAAAGAGACACTATTATTGCCTTTAGAAACTTCGTCAATTATTTTATTCAACTTTCCTATTTTATATCTTATAAAATCTTTAAGCAAAGGGTGACTCTTTTCAAAGAGTTTTTTGCCTATTTCAAAAAAAATCTCATCGTCAACCGTTTCAATGCCATGCTCAACAGTTATTATTTCGAAAAATTTACCTTTTTCGAAAACAAGGTCTTCATCAATAATTGAATACCCATTTTCACAAATATATCTGCGAAGATGGTCTGATGCTGTCATAGGCTGCAAAATAAACCTCTTTATCGTCGCTGCAATATTTTTATCTTTTTCCAAAATATCTGTTATTAGTATTCCACCCATTCCTGCTATTATTGCAGTATCAACTTCGTAAGGTTTTACAACGCTTAATCCATCACCAAGCCGTACAATAATATTTTCTGACAACTTGTGCCTTTCGATCTCATCAATAGCTTTATTAAGGGAAGCTAATTTTACATCAGATGCAATAATGTAGTCTGAAATGCCATTTGAATAGAGATAGACAGGTATATAACCATGATCTGTCCCAATATCAGCAACTTTTGAATGTATTTGTACCATTTGAACAATAGACTTTAATCTCTTTGACAGCTTCATTTTATAAAATAAAAAGCATTTGTTAATCAAATGCCTAACCTTTCATCTAATATGGTGGGCCTTCAGGGACTCGAACCCCGGACCAATCGGTTATGAGCCGACCGCTCTACCAACTGAGCTAAAGGCCCTAATATGGCTCCTCAGGTAGGGCTCGAACCTACAACCTACCGGTTAACAGCCGGTTGCTCCACCATTGAGCTACTGAGGAATACAATAATTATTATACTACATTTTTGTCTTGTGTCAAGCCTGTATTAAACTAATCTAAAAAGTCTTTCAACTTTTTGCTGCGGCTTGGGTGTCTCAACTTTCTTAAAGCCTTTGCTTCTATCTGTCTTATTCTCTCCCTCGTAACATTAAACTCTTTACCAACTTCCTCCAGTGTCCTTGCTCTGCCGTCATCTAACCCAAACCTCAACCTCAATACTTTTTCCTCTCTAGGAGTTAATGTATCAAGAACATCTATAAGCTGCTCCTTTAGCATTGTAAACGCCGCTGCCTCTGCTGGAGCTGGAGCATCTTCATCAGGTATAAAATCACCAAGATGGCTATCTTCTTCTTCACCAATAGGAGTCTCCAATGATACTGGCTCCTGAGCTATTTTCATTATTTCTCTGACTTTATCTACCGACATATCCATTTCTTTAGCAATCTCTTCCGGTAGTGGATCACGGCCTAATTCTTGCAAAAGCTGTCTTGAAACTCTTATAAGCTTATTAATAGTTTCTACCATATGAACAGGGATTCTTATTGTTCTAGCCTGATCAGCTATTGCCCTTGTTATTGCCTGCCTTATCCACCATGTAGCATATGTGCTGAATTTGAAGCCTTTTCTGTAATTAAACTTTTCAACAGCTTTCAAAAGCCCTAAGTTTCCTTCTTGTATTAAATCGAGAAACAGCATACCTCTTCCTACATATCTTTTTGCGATACTAACTACAAGCCTTAAATTTGCCTCAGTCAGCCTCTTTTTGGCTTCTTCATCTCCTTTTTCTATCCTTTTCGCAAGCTCTATCTCTTCATCAGGAGATAAAAGAGGAATCTTGCCAATCTCCTTTAAGTACATTCTTACCGGATCATCGATGTTAATGCCCTCAGGAATGGATAAATCCAAGTCTAAATCTTCTTCAGGTATCAATTCTTCCTGCTGAGGCTCTTCTCCTACGATTTCTATCCCCAACTTTTCAAATGTGTCATAGACTTTCTCGATTTGTTCAGCATCCATGTCGATATCTTCAAGAGAATTCATTATCTCATTGTAAGTCAGCATTCCATTTTTTTTGCCTTTATCAATAAGTTCTTTTATAGAATTCTTTACTTTTTCTTTGTTCACGGGTGTCCCCTCCTTATGGGTAACCTTTTTATCAGCCATTTTTTAACTTCAGCATCTCCTTTTCATAATTCTGTAATTGTACTAAAAGTTCTCTCTCTTTTTCAATGTCACCAGCAATATAAGAATCATCGATTTCCTTTTTAATGCGAACTATCTTCCTGCTTAAATCGTCTTTTATTATCTCTCTGATGCAATCATCAACTATTTTTTCATTAATTTCTTTCTCGCTATACAGTATATCGAATATGTCGTTAAATTCGTCTCTTAATTTAGCATTGTCTAACATAAAGCTTAAGTCTTTTATATCTACATGTCCCCCATCTTCAAGCCTTTCAAAAATAAATGTTATAACAAACTTTAAAAGTTCATCGTCAATGTCATTTATGTCCAGCTTTTCTTTTACCTTATCATAAAGTTTATTATCAATTAGCAGCAATGCAATCAAATACTTAAGGGATGGTATCTTTTTTATCCCGCTGTATTTAATATTATGCCTATTATTGCCAACTGTATACCTAGTTTTTTTATTATTTTGTACAAAACCCTTGACAAATTGATCTATTTCTGCTCTAATAGTGTTTTCAGGTATTTGAGCATCTTTTGCTACTATTGATACATATACATCTCTTTTTACTTTATCATTAATTGTAGAAAGATCCTTACATACCTTTTTGATATATTTGATTCTGTCTGCAGGATTATTCAAATCTAAATCCTGCTTATACTTTTTAATTTTATACTCTATCAATGTATCTGTTTTTTCAAGAAGCTTTTTAAAAGCGTCAAAACCTTCTTTTCTTACGTATTCATCAGGATCCTTTCCATTTGGCACTGTTAAGATATTCACATTTAAGTTTAACTCATCTAATAAATTAAGTCCCCTGATTGTTGCCTCTACACCAGCTTCATCTGCATCGTAAGATATGACAACTATATTTTTATATTTTTTAATGAGTTTACCTTGTTCTAGAGTCAGAGCCGTGCCTAATGACGCAACAACATTATCAATTCCACTTTGATACAAAGCAATAGCATCCATATATCCTTCAACGATGATAAATTTATCTTCCCTCGTCTTTTTAGCATAATTAATTCCATATAGCGTCTTGCCTTTTTTAAAAACAATAGTTTCAGGAGTGTTTAAATATTTTGGTTTCATATTATCAAGCACTCTACCGCCAAATCCTATTACATTGTTTTTTTCATCAATTATTGGGAACATTACTCGATTTCTAAACCTGTCATAGAATCTACCATTATTGCTTTTTGATATTAAGCCTGCATTAACCATCGTATCTATACTATATTTATGCTCTTTTAAATATTTCAATAATTCGAGTCCACTCGATGGTGAATATCCAAGGCCAAATCTTTTTATCGTAACGTCATCTATACCTCTATCGTAAAGATATTTTAAAGCGGCTTGTCCAGATCTAGAATAAAGGCATTTGTAATAAAATATAGCAGCTAATCTATTTATCTCATATATTTCTTCTTTCAGCTTTTTCTTTTGATACTCTATGCCTGATAAATTTTCTTCCTCGATTTTTATACCAGCTTTATCTGCCAAGAACTCTACGGCTTCCTTAAAACCTATATTTTCTATATTCATTACAAAGGTAATGACATTTCCGCTTGCATGGCAACCAAAACAATGATAAAGCTGTTTTTCTTGACTTACATTGAAGGATGGTGTTTTTTCATGATGGAATGGGCATAATCCTTTAAAGTCTTTTCCAGATCTCTTTAATGAAACATAATTTGAAACTATATCAACTATATCATTTTCTTCTATAACTCTATCAATTACGTCTTTCGAATAAGACATAAACACCACCTTTATATTTAGTTCGACAAAAAACAGTAAAATCCTCTTTTTTATAAACAATTATAAAATTTTCACGGAAATAATATATTCGACATAAATTCCTAAAATCCTGCTTGTCTTTTTATATTTTAAAAATTTTTATCTTCCCACGGTGAAGGCAAAAAAAGCTCTTTATATTTGATTATAGCGTACTTATCAGTCATTCCAGCTATATAATCTGCTACTGCTCTCTCTTTTCCGTATTTATATGTCAACTCAACAAATTCTTTCGGCATACCATCTACATTCTCGTAAAAATAATTAAAAAGTTGCTCGACAACCTTTTTGGCTTTAATTTCTTCGCTTTTTGCTTTAGATCCTATATATACTTTTTTAAATAAAAAATCTCTGAGACTGTAAGTCGCCTCATAGATATCATCACTCATAGATATATCATTTTTACCCATGCTATTCTCGATTATGTCTCTTACCATTGTATTTATTCTCTCGCTGTGGGTATCTCCCAATATTTGCCTTAAATCTCTAGGTATATCATCATTTGTCAATATTTTACCTCTTATAGCATCATCTATATCATGGTTTACATACGCTATTTTATCAGACAGTTGAACTATCTTTCCCTCAAGAGTTCCTGGACTGCCTGAAGTAGAATGATTTAGTATTCCATCTCTTACTTCCCAAGTCAAATTGAGTCCTGAACCATTGTTTTCTAATACGTCAACAACTCTCAAGCTCTGTACATTATGCCTAAAGCCGTCCTTTAAAAGTTTGTTCAATACTTGCTCTCCGGAATGTCCAAAAGGAGTATGACCCAAGTCATGCCCCAATGCAATCGCTTCAGTCAAATCCTCATTAAGCCTTAAAGCTCTTGCAATCGTCTTTGAGATCTGAGCAACTTCTAAAGTATGAGTCAATCTCGTCCTATAGTGATCTCCTTCAGGCGAAATAAAAACTTGCGTTTTATGGCTTAATCTTCGAAATGCCTTACAATGTATGATTCTATCCCTGTCCCTTTGAAAATCTGTACGTATATCGCACTTTTCTTCTTCGCTAACTCTTCCTTTTGTTTCCATACTGTGTGCTGCATACGGTGATAGTATTTTGTATTCCATATCTTCAGATATTTCTCTTATATTCATCTTATCACCTTCTCAAAAAAGAAAACCCAAAAAGGGTTTTATTCCAACCAAACGATATTATTTTCCCATCAGCAATGTTAATATCAATGAAGTAATGATAAATACGACTGCACTGATTGTCGTAAGTCTCTCCAAAGTGCCTTCCATCGTTCTTGCCTTGTTTTTGCCAAAGAAAGTTTCAGCACCACCTGCTATAGCTCCAGATATACCTGCACTTTTGCCCTGCTGCAACAAAATAACTGCCATCATAAATAAACTGACAATAATATGAATTATAAGTACTATTATTTTTAGCATATGTTTAACCTCCGAAAATCAGATTTACGTGCATACAACACTATTTTCTATTATATAACAATAACTTATTCATATCAAGCATAAATTTAAAATCGTGAAAGGGATTAAAATATAATTACTCATCTTCATTTATATCCATACCGTGCCTGTGGCAATGACCATGATGTACTGTATCGTCTCCATAAACTTTGTAATTTCCGCCCTCCACTTTAATTGCCTTTCCATTAACAAGAGCATCAGCAACTTTCTCACGAGCGGAAATAATAATTCTAAAAAATGTTGGCCTTGAAACTTTCATCTTTTCTGCACACTCTTCTTGCTCTAAACCTTCTAAATCCTTTAGCCTAATAGCTTCAAATTCTTCGACTGTAAGCACTACTTCATTTAAAGAATGCATAGGTATCCCTACCGGCTTGAAATAATTAACGTTTGGTTCACATTTTACCCATCTGCATTTTTGAGGTCTTGGCATATTATCACATCCCATATTCTTTTATACATGTTATAGTATTATTTTAACACTTATCTGATATTTACATCAAGATATTAATAAAAGACATGTTATTTTGAACACAAAAAGAAACCCAATAAATTTATTGGGCTTCTTTATAATGTTTCTTATTTTACGTTGTAAAAAGCGGCCTTACCAAGATACTGTGCTATTCCACCTAATCCTTCTTCTATTCTCATCAACTGATTATATTTTACAACTCTATCAGTTCTTGAAGGTGCACCAGTCTTGATCTGTCCAGCATTAACAGCAACAACAAGATCTGCAATAGTTGAGTCTTCTGTTTCACCTGAACGGTGTGATACAACAGCAGTATATCCTGCTTTCTTAGCCATCTCTATTGCATCGAGGGTTTCTGTAAGTGTACCTATCTGATTAAGTTTAATGAGTATTGAATTTGCAACACCCATCTTTATACCTTTTGAGAGTCTTTCTGTATTTGTAACAAAAAGATCGTCACCTACAAGCTGTATCCTCTTGCCTAATCTCTCAGTTAAGAGCTTCCAGCCATCCCAGTCTTCTTCTGCTAAACCATCTTCTATAGAAACGATAGGATATTTATTTACAAGTTGTTCCCAGTAGTCTACCATTTCTTCTGAAGTCCTGACTACTCCTTCACCATCGAAATGATATTTTCCATCTTCTTTGTACATCTCTGATGATGCAGGATCAAGTGCTATTGCTACATCTTCACCTGGTACATAACCTGCTTTTTGTATAGCTTCTAATATTACCTGGATTGCTTCTTCATTTGATGTAAGATTTGGCGCGAAACCACCTTCATCACCAACTGTTGTGCTTAAGCCTTTTGATTTAAGTACAGACCTTAAATTGTGGAAAACTTCAGCACATGTCCTTAAAGCCTCATGGAAGCTTTGCGCACCAACAGGCATAATCATAAATTCTTGTATGTCAACATTGTTATCTGCATGTTTTCCACCGTTTAATATGTTCATCATTGGAACAGGGAGAATCTTTGCATTTACACCGCCGAGGTATTGATAAAGTGGCAATCCAACTTCTTCAGCAGCAGCTTTAGCAACAGCCAGTGATACGCCAAGAATTGCATTAGCACCGAGATTAGATTTATTTGGTGTTCCATCCAAGTCAATCATGGCTTTGTCTATAGCTACCTGGTCAATTGCATCCATTCCAATAATTTCTGGAGCGATTTTTTCATTTACATTTTCTACAGCTTTTAATACACCTTTGCCTAAATATCTGTTATTGTCTCCATCTCTTAACTCAACAGCTTCAAACTGGCCTGTTGAAGCACCAGATGGAACTGCAGCACGTCCTACTGCACCGCTATCTAATTCAACTTCAACTTCTACTGTTGGATTTCCCCTTGAATCAAGGATTTCCCTAGCATAAACATCTACAATTATAGACATAAATATTCTCCTTTCGTTTTTTATCTTCCTATTATAAGGGACTTACCTGTCATCTCTTGTGGTTTTGGAAGTCCCATTATATCAAGCACTGTTGGTGCTATATCAGCAAGTATTCCATCATTTCTAAGTGTAACATCACCCTCACCAATTACTATAAATGGCACAGGATTTGTCGTATGAGCCGTTTGTGGCTCTTTAGTAACTGGATCTATCATCTGCTCTGAATTTCCATGGTCAGCAGTTATAAGTATAGTACCGCCAACTTCCTGACAAGCTCTAACAATCCTTCCCACGCACTCATCAATTGCCTCAATCGCCTTTACAGCGGCATTAAATACGCCTGTATGACCAACCATGTCAGGATTTGCAAAATTAAGCAGTATAAAACCATATTGATTTGACTTAATTTTTTCTACTACTGTATCAGTAACCTCATATGCACTCATTTCAGGTTTTAAATCGTAAGTTGCCACTTTTGGTGAAGGTATCAATATCCTGTCTTCACCTTTATTTGGCTCTTCTACACCACCGTTAAAGAAAAATGTAACATGAGCGTATTTTTCAGTTTCAGCTATTCTAAGCTGCTTTATGCCTTTATCGCTTAAATATTCGCCCAATGTATTTTTTAAATTCTCAGGCTTGTATGCAACATGTATGTTCTCGAATGTTATATCATACTGAGTCATAGAGACAAAGTAAACAGGTATATAGCCCTTTTCTCTTTCAAAATAGTTAAACACTTCGTCTATAAAAGCTCTTGTAATCTGCCTTGCTCTATCTGGCCTGAAATTAAAGAATATTATAGAGTCATTTGCATCTACAGTAGCGGTTGGCTTTCCATTTTCTAAAATAACAGTAGGTTCTACAAACTCATCTGTCTGATCTTTACTATATGCTATATCTATTGCTTCTTCAGGTGAATTAGCAAATACACCTTTGCCTAACGCTATGGCATCATAAGCTTTTTTCGTCCTATCCCATCTTTTATCGCGATCCATTGCATAGTATCTTCCTGCGATGGTAGCTATTTTTCCTATTCCAAGCCTATTAGACTCATCTTCAAAAGCTTTTACGTATTCCTTAGCACAGGCTGGCGGAACATCCCTTCCGTCTAAAAATGCATGAACATACACTTCATTTAATCCTTGCTCTTTTGCAAGTTTCATAAGTGCAAAAAGGTGCGTAATATGACTGTGAACACCACCGTCGGACAAAAGTCCAAAAAGATGGAGCTTAGAGCCATTTTTCTTGACATTTTCAATAGCATCGAGAAATTCTTGCTTTTTAAAGAACTCCCCTTCTTTAATTTCCCTGCTTATTCTTGTTAACTCCTGATATACAATTCTTCCAGCGCCTATGTTTAGATGTCCAACCTCTGAATTTCCCATCTGTCCTTCTGGAAGCCCAACAGCAAGTCCACTTGGTATTAGCTTTGTATTGGGATAATTTTTAAAGTAATAATCAAGATTCGGTGTATTAGCTGTGTAAATAGCATTTCCTTCTTTACTTTCTGAAATGCCAAATCCATCTAAAACAACAAGCATTACAAAATTTTTGGGCATGCAATCCTCTCCTTAATAATTTACAATTTTAGCGAAATCCTGCGCTTTAAGGCTAGCTCCGCCCACCAATGCCCCATCAATATCGCTCTCTGACATTAACTCTTTAGCATTATCAGGTTTAACACTTCCCCCATATTGTATTCTTACCTCATTAGCAGTATTTATATCATAAATACTAGCTATTGTCTCCCTGATAACTTTTATAACATCATTTGCATCCTTTGATGTAGCTGTTTTTCCAGTACCAATAGCCCATATAGGCTCATAAGCTATAACGACATTTGTTACATCATTCTTTAAAACATCATCTAATGCTTTTTTTGTCTGCTCTCTTACAACATCAAATGCTTTGCCATCTTCTCTTTGACTTAAAGTTTCACCAACACAAACAATTGGTTTTAAGCCATGGCTCAATGCAGATTTTACTTTTCTGTTTACTGTTTCATCAGTCTCAGCAAAATATTGTCTTCTTTCTGAATGACCAATTACAACATATTCTACGCCAATTTCCTTAAGCATAAGCGGTGAAACTTCGCCAGTAAATGCTCCTTTTTCTTCCCAATGCATGTTCTGTGCACCTAATCTTATGTTTGATCCGTCCAATGCTTTTTTAACATCCACCAAATCCACAAAAGGTGGAATAACAACCACTTCCACATCAGTATCTGCCACTAGAGGTTTTAGTTCATTTACAAGATTTACAGCATCAGACGGTGTCATGTGCATTTTCCAGTTGCCTGCAATTATAGGTATTCTCAATTAAAACACCTCTTTATTTATCATTTAATGCGGCAATTCCAGGTAAAACTTTGCCTTCTAAAAATTCTAATGATGCTCCACCACCGGTAGAGATGTGTGATACCTTGTCTGCATAGCCAAGCTGTTCAACTGCTGCAGCCGAATCTCCGCCTCCTATTATCGTCGTACCACTGCATTCACTCATTGCCTTTGCAATAGCTTCTGTACCTTTTGCAAACTCTTTTATTTCAAAAACACCCATTGGTCCATTCCAGACTACTGTCTTGGCATCCTTTATAACATTAGAAAATGCTTCTACAGTCTTAGGCCCAATGTCTACACCTATTTTGTCTTGCGGCATCTTATCTATGTCAACCACTTCATATGGAACTCCAGGCTTTAATTCTTCGCAAACTACTGTGTCTACAGGCAATAAGAGCTTAACACCCTTTTGTCTAGCTTTTTCAATCAAGTCCTTTGCAAGCTCTAATTTGTCTTCTTCTAACAGCGATTTCCCTATTTCGTGTCCTTCAGCTTTTATGAAAGTATAAGCCATGCCACCGCCTATAAGCAGGCTATCAACTTTATCTAAAAGATTTGTTATTACACCAATCTTATCAGAGACTTTTGCACCACCAAGTATAGCTACAAATGGTCTCTTCGGATTTTCCAAAGCTCCACCCATAAAGTTGAGTTCTTTTTCAATTAAAAATCCTGATACGGCAGGCAGGTAACTTGCAACACCTGTTGTTGAAGCATGTGCCCTATGAGCCGTGCCAAAAGCATCATTAACGTATATGTCAGCAAGTGATGCTAATTCTTTTGAAAAATTAGTATCATTTTTTTCTTCTTCAGCATGGAATCTTACATTCTCTAGCAATAAAACTTCCCCATCTTTTAATGAATTGGCTTTTGATTTCGCATCTTCTCCTATTACATCATCAGCCATTATAACAGGTTTGTTTAATAATTCTGAAAGTCTTTTTGCAACAGGTTTCATGGAATACTCCGGATTGAATTTTCCCTTTGGCCTTCCAAGATGTGATACTAAAATTACTTTTGCATTGTTATCGATGAGATATTTGATAGTAGGTAATGCTGCTTTTATCCTTGTATCATCGGTAATATTTTTTTCACTGTCCATAGGAACATTAAAATCAACTCTTACCAATACTTTTTTCCCGCTTACATCCACATCTCTGACAGTTTTTTTCACGTATATACCTCCTAACATGATATATTATGGGACAAGGTTATAAACCTTGTCCCACTTACATATTAAAGCCTATCTGCTACATACTTAGCAAGGTCAACAACCCTGTTTGAATAACCCCATTCATTGTCATACCATGAAACAACTTTTACAAGATTGCCTTCCATTACCATAGTTGATAATCCATCAACTATTGATGATCTTGAATCACCTTTGAAGTCCATCGATACTAATGGCTCATCTGTGTATCCAAGTATTCCTTTGAGCTCATTTTCTGCCGCTTCTTTCAATACTGCATTTACTTCTTCTACTGTCACGTTCTTTTCTAACTCTGCAACAAGGTCAACGACAGACACATCAGGTGTAGGAACCCTCATAGCAAAGCCATTGAGTTTTCCTTTCAATTCAGGTAAAACTAATGCAACTGCTTTTGCTGCACCTGTTGTTGTTGGAATTATTGACATTGCTGCTGATCTTGCTCTTCTTAAATCTTTGTGTGGAAGATCAAGAATTCTCTGATCGTTTGTATAAGAGTGAACAGTGGTCATTAATCCTCTCTTTATGCCGAATTTGTTATGTAATACCTTCGCAAAAGGTGCTAAGCAGTTTGTAGTACATGAAGCATTTGAAATTACATGGTGTGCATTTGGATCGTACTTGTCCTCATTAACACCCATAACTATTGTTATATCTTCATTTTTAGCAGGCGCTGAAATTATTACCTTCTTTGCTCCAGCTTGTATATGCTTTACTGCATCTTCTTTGTTTGTGAACCTACCTGTTGACTCAATTACGATGTCAACACCCAAATCTTTCCATGGCAACTTTGCAGGATCTGTTTCTTTTAATATTTTTATTTCCTTGCCATTTACAACAAGTGAGTCTTCTTTTGCTACAACTTCACCTTCAAATTGGCCAAATGTTGAATCATATTTTAATAGATGTGCTAATGTTTTAGCATCAGTTAGATCATTGAATGCAACAATATCAAGATCTACATTTTTCTTTAATGCTGCTCTGAAAAAGTTTCTGCCTATTCTACCAAAGCCATTAATACCTACTTTTACTGCCATAATATTTCCTCCTTTAAAATTATATTTTATATTAAACACCTTTCGGTGTATTAACAACTTTTTAATATTTCAAACGCTGCGCCTTCATCTGTTATAAGGACATCAACCATGCCACTGCTACAAGTTGACAGGATTGCACCAGCCTTACTTCTACCTCCAGAAACAGCTATTAAATTTTTGACATTTTTTAAATCATCTTTTGTAAGAAATATGCTAGGTGTCTCATACACCGTTTCACCATTTATATTTAAGTAAAACCCTAATGCCTCCGATGTTGCACCTACTTTCTCTAAATAGTCCCTTGTAGATGGAGGTAAGTTTCTTCTGTCCGCCATTACATCAGCACGACCAATCCCAAAAAGTACTATATCAGCTTTTTTGAGTATGTCGATAACGCTTTTTATGTCAGGTTCATTTATAAGAGTTGCTATTGCTTCTTTTCCTATGTTGTCAGGTATATGAAGCATTTTATATGAGCCCCCTAATTTTTTTGCAAGAACAGAAGCTATCGTATTAGCCTGTTTTTCAACATCGCGCCCTAAGCCGCCTCTTGCAGGTACCACCATTATATCAGACTTTGTATAACACTGGGGCATTTCATTTGCAACTTCCATTACTGTTGAACCACCAGTCAATGCTATAATGCTGTCATTTTTGATAATACTTTTGAGATAATTTGCAGCCGACTTTCCCATATCTTTTTTTATTAGCTGGTCATTATCAACATCGCCAGGTATAACAATAACTTTTTTCAATTTTAAGCGATTTGCCAGAGTCTTTTCCATGTTGTTTAATCCCTTTAGCTCATGGATAAACTCCTTGAGTTCTTCTAAAAGCTTCTCGCCATCTTTAGTCACTGTCATGCCTAAAGGATTTATGTCGATAAGGCCTTGGCTTTTCAAAAAAGATACCTCAGTCCTTATTATTCTCTCGCCAATGTTTAGTTGATATGATAAAGCTCTTCTGCCAATTGGCTGGCTAAAATATATATTACGCATTATAGTATACCTTTTTTGCAGCAGTTCTATTAACTCAGGCACAATTTTTTGTTGTAGTGAAATTATGTCACTCATGTATCTAAACCTTCTTCAGGACTTTTATTGACCCGTTGTCTTATAACTGTCCCACCAAATTAATAAATAATATTTACTTCCAATACTATTTTATATTAAGAATCTCATTTTTTCAATAGATTAAATGATAAAAGAGAGCAATTTCGACATTTTGCTCTCTTTTATCTCAATATCTTTTTCTCTTCCCAGATGAAGGAATATTAAGCTCTTCTCTGTATTTTGCAACAGTTCTTCTGGATATTGTGATTCCTTTGCTAACAAGAATTTCAGCAATCTTTTGATCGCTTAATGTTTTTTGAGGGTCCTCATCGCTTATCAACTGCTTTATCATCTCTTTTATCATTTCCTGCGAAAATTTTTCACCATCGCCATTTTCAATGCCGTTTTGGAAAAAGTATTTTATTTCAAATACGCCTAAAGGCGTATCTACATACTTCCCATTTATTGCTCTGCTTACGGTTGATTCATGAACACCAACGATTTCTGCTATTTTTTTTAAGTTCATTGGCTTAATATATTTTTGAATCCTATCAAAAAATTCTCTCTGCTCTTTTACTATTGCACTTAACACTTTGTACAAAGTATCACGGCGACTTTCTATGCTTTTAATAAACCACAGTGCTGACTGAATTTTATTTGACAGATATTTTTTTATACTGTCATCATCTGTTGCAGTCAAAATGCTTTCATATGACTTATTTATTCTCAATCCGGGATATAGTGACTCATTTATCAGCACAACATAATCGCCATTTACCTTTTTAATATATGCATCTGGAATAACATATTTTGTATCGTTATAACTTGAAAAACTGGCTCCCGGTCTTGGATTTAATTTCTTTATTTCATCAACTGCATTCTGTACTTCCTTGATATCAACGTTTAATTTTTTTGCGATATATGATAATTTGTTGTCAGCAATCTCATACAGATAATTATCAATAATTTCTTTTATAATGCCGTTGTACAGGTTTTTTGATTTAAGCTGTAGTTTAAGACATTCATTTAAATTCCTTGCTCCAACTCCTGGCGGATCAAAGGACTGTACGATATTTAAGGCTTTCAAAACATCAGCTTCATTAAATTTGTATTCTTCACTTAGCTTTTTAACATCGTCATTTAAATAACCATTGCTGTCGAGATCGTAAATTATAACTTTGCATATTTCTTTTAATTTCTTCTGAAGAGGTGTTATATGAAGTTGAAACATCAAGTGATCCGTCAGTGATGTCTCATTATAAACTATATTTTCAAAGCTATAGTCATCCTTTTCTTCATCATCGCTGCTGTAATTATATTTATCTAAATCGCTATTTTTGTTCATCTCAATGTAAGCATCAATGATGTCTTCCCTCTCCTCGGAAGCTTCCAGCATTGGATTTGTCTCTAATTCATTTGTAATCAGTTCATTTAACTCATATGAATTCAATTGAAGAATCTCAATAGCTTGTTTTAGCTGTGGAGTCATCATTAACTTCTGCACTTGTTTTAAATTAAGTCCTATATCCAGCTTCATACTCTACACCCTCATTAATTTTATATATCTCTTTATATATTATATCATAAATGTAACCGTTTAGAAACATATCAAAAATATCCAGAAAGGATAAAAAGTCTATGTTTTATAACCTTGATGCTATTAATTATTGATTTTATATAATCTCAAAAGTATGGTATAGCCCTTTATAATCTTCCCACTTTTCTATGACATTTTCGACCCTAGCCCATCTTAAACCATTTTTTATGTAAGAAATAAGCTCTCGAATGTTTTCTTCATCACCTTCAGCGATTATTTCAACACTTCCATCATATAAATTTTTCGCATAGCCTGTTATACTGAGTCGCATAGCCATATTGTAAACAGAGTACCTAAGCCCCACTCCCTGGACATGGCCTGTCAAATTTAGATAGACCATCTTTTTCATAAACTTTTCTCCTTTCACTCATTGCATATAAATAAAATTATCGATCCTTCATATGAACTTTTTAGTATGCCGATCCGCAGCTAAAGCAAATGCAATAGGCTACAAAATAAATTTATTTATAACGTAAGCAACACCATTTTCCATGTTTGATTTCGTAATAAAATCTGCAGTTTTTTTAAGTTTTTCAATAGCATTCTCCATTGCTACTCCAAGCCCTGCAAATTCCACCATTTCTGTATCATTTTCACTATCACCTATTGCCACCATTTCTGACCTATCAATTCCAAGGTATTCTCCCAAAATTCTAAGTCCATTGCCTTTATTTATTCCTTTATTTAATATTTCTATGTTATTATAAAATGAGCTTGTAGTTTCTAGTTTATCGCCTTTATTATTGTCTATTATATCTCTTACACGTTTTATTTTTTCTGAATCTTCATCAAACATTACAAACTTCACAATATTATCTTTTAATTTGTCAGTAAAATCGATATCCTTAGGTATATCTTCGACTTTTACTCTTAAAGTTTCAGCATATAGCCTATTCCATTCACCGTACTTTTGATATTTACTGGTGCTTTCAGGTGAGTAGACAATTTTATCACTGTAAAAATGGTAATATAGGTCATTTTCATTTGCCAGATTTATTAAATAGGATATTAAATCAACGTCAAGAACACTTTTATATATTTCGGTATCTTTATCATCTCTTATCATCGCTCCATTGCTTGCAATTATATATGGTTTAAAGCCTAGGAATTCCGAATAAGCATACGCAGAAGCATAAATCCTTCCAGTTGATATGACTACATAAATTCCTCTATCATGAGCTTTTTGCAGTGCTTCTAAGTTTTCTCTTGAGATTTGCTTGTCATATGTCAAAAGCGTATCATCCATATCTATCGCGACTAATTTGTATGCCATCATAGTCCCCCATTCATCAGAATATTTTTTCAATACTACTATATCATTACTTAAAAGGAACTTCAAGTTTGCATACTTATCACTGGAAAATGATATCTTAAAAAAAGATTGACAGTATAAAATAGCAATAGTATAATGTAACTATCAATATTACATGATAAACTTTATTAATTAATATCTTATCTAGAAAGAAGGGATATGATGGACGATATCTCGTCAATTCTTAAAGAAAAAGGGCTTAAAGTAACACCGCAAAGATTGGCAATTATAAATATGCTTAGAAATACTAAGGAACATCCCAGTGCTGAAACAATATACAAAACATTGTCGTCCGATTTCCCAACAATGAGTTTAGCTACTGTATACAAAACGCTTGAAATGCTTAAAAATATAGGACTTGTACAAGAGCTTAATGTTGGCGAAGGTAGCTTTAGATATGACGCAAATGTCAATTCGCATCCTCATTTAATATGTTATGGATGTAACAGAGTAGATGACCTTGATGATTCAGCACTAGATGATCTTCTTGGTGAAGTTAGTAAATATACTGATTATCTTTTAAAGGATCAAAAGCTATATTTTTATGGCTATTGTCCTGAATGCAAGAATAAAAAAGTAAACTAAAAAACGAGCGTATGCTCGTTTTTTTTAATCTGTAGGATTTATATTCTGAGATTTGCCGTTTAAATCATCTGTGGAAATATCGCTATTCGCTTTTTGATTTGATTCTTTAGTTGTACTTTCGTCAACTGCCTTTTTGGGTCCACGCTTTATTACACCATCAACCGGTTTATAGATGTCGGTATACAAAAATTCTTTTTTCTTAAGTATATTATTTTCATAGATCAGCCTGTACGTATTTACCTTGTATCCTGTATGCTTTTCCACATCAACTTTCTCGACTCCCGCCGGCAATGTGGGATCGTCCACATATGTCACTTTTGGCTCGTATTTTTCGACAATTTCAGAATATATATCTATTCTTTTTTCTGGATCTTCATTATACCCATAAAGATTGACAACAAAATTATTGCCGCTTAAATATGACTCAATATATATAGGATATTTGGTAGGATTCTCGAATTTTAAATCAAGTACATCGCCAGAAATTGTAGCGTCTTGTCCCGGAGACACATATCCAACTGGAAATGTATGGTGATATCTTTCATCTATCTTTAAATCAGCCCGCAGTGCAGCATTGTATAATGTTGTTGCAACCTGACATACGCCGCCTCCTATATCTGGAACGAGTTTATTTCCAATTATTACAGGGGCTTCTTTATAACCATTTTGTATAATTCTAGGCCCTAAAGTTTTATTCAGTGAAAAAATCTGTCCTGGCATCAATAGCTTGCCATTTATAGCTTTTGCAGCTACAGCTAAATTTTCTGACCTGTTAACATCCCCTGTATTAAATTGAGTAGAATACGTTACGATTTTGCTTTTTATCATGCTGAGATCTGAAGCTTTTAAATTTGCTTCAACTTTTGCAACAGATATAGGAATTTTAACTGTACTGTCTCCACCTTGATTTATAATATTATCGACCGCACTTTTTATATCATTTACGGTTTTATCTGTATCGACCTGAAAACCAGATATATCATTCGTAATATTAATCTTTCCATTCGATATATTTATTTTAGCGTCAACAGGATTTTTATCTATTTTTTTCGATATATCGGCAACAAAAATATCTAAATTTTTATAATTGGCTTCAGGACTATATTCAAGGTATCTGCCATGCTTCCCAACCTCGTATATCGTCTTTATCCGATTAAGGATATTTCCATTCTTACCTATCGAGTAAGCTTTATTTACAATATTAGCGTAGTCATAGCTTATTTTAATGTCATCGTATGGAACGATAAACTGCATATCATTATACTTTAATACCACTTTCAAATTATCGATTGTTTTAAGCTCGCTTTGCAATTTTGAATATGCTTCAGTTTTAGTAAGTCCGCTTAGATTTATGCCATTTACAAAAACTCCTTTCGCAATAGTATTTTGATTGATAATAGTGTAAAACATAGCAATCGAACCTACAAATAAAACAAGTACTAATATAAGAAGAATAATGTAAAAATAATTGCTTTTACTTCTTAACCTTTTTGTGTCCTTTGTCTCCATTTTGATCTCCCCAATTATTAGTTTTTAAAATCAATATAATTATATAATAAATGTTTTTCAAATTAATTACATACTAATTAATTTTTTATAAAATTTTTATAAAACTGGCATATATGGTTAACTAGGCAAATGTCACATTTAGGTTTTCTCGCTGTGCAAATATTCCTTCCATGATATATTAAAAGATGATGAGACAAAGACCACAAATTTCTAGGTAATATATCCATAAGTTGTTCTTCTGTTTTTGTAACATCATTGGTATCTGCAAGACCTATTCTGTTAGAAACTCTGAATACATGAGTGTCAACCGCAATTGCATCCTTTTTGAATGCATTACTTATAACTACATTTGCCGTTTTCCTTCCTACGCCAGGCAGTTCCATAAGTTTTTCCATCTCATCCGGGACATTACCACCATACTTCTCACACAAAATCTTACATGTATTTATTATATTTTTCGACTTATTTCTGTAAAGCCCACAATCTTTTATTTCTTCCTCAAAATCACGTGGATCTATGTCCTTCAAATCGGATGGAGATTTATATTTCTTAAAAAGTTTTTCTGTAACTATATTTACCCTTTTATCAGTACACTGAGCCGACAAGATTGTAGCTATCAACAGTTCAAAAGCATTATTAAAATGAAGCCCAGGTTTTGCATCAGGGTATGTTTTTTTAAGAATCTCTATAACTTCTAATGCCTCATCTTTCGTTATCCTCAAAAACCTCACCTCTAATCTTCTTTATAGCTTTTTTCATGAACATCTTAGCAGACACATCTGTTTCTTTAAAATACGCTTTTTCAATATATGGCAGAGAATTTTCTCCATCTAAAATACTTAAAGCATATGCACTATAACCTCTTAAATATGAACTTTCACCATCAAGAAGCGATTTCAGCGGTTCAATTGCATTTTTATCATTTGAATTTATCGAAGCAATTATAGCATTTCTTATCATGGTATTTTTGCCCCTCCAGGATGCAGATGTTGGGCCAAATACTTCCTGAAACTTTTCCTTATTAAGAGATAAAATTTCTTTCAAATCGTGCTTAGGCTTAAGTCCTCTTGGAATAAATTCATCTTTTATTACTCGTTTAGCTGTTTTATTGAAAGGACAAACATCCTGACATGTATCGCATCCATATACTCTTGTTCCTATTTTTTTAATTGTGTCATCGCTTAAATATCCTTTTTTGATAGTAGCATATGACAAACATTTATTTGCATCTATCTTATACTCTCCAACCAATGCCTTCCCAGGACAAGCTTTAAGGCACCGCGTACAGCTTCCACATTTGGATACAATTTTCTTATCTGGTTCAAAAAAGATGTTTAAAAGCATTTCACCTATAAATAAATACGAACCATACTTCTCATTTATTATCATATTATTTTTGCCGTAAAATCCTATTCCAGCATTGTAAGCAATGGCTCTCTCCAAAAGAGGATTGTTATCAACAAGCAACACCGCTTTGGCATCATTACATTTAGACAAAATAAAATTTCTTAGCTTTTCAAGTAAGTTTATTAAAACTTTATGATAATCTACACCCCAAGCCGTCCTAGAAATAGTGCCATATGCTGACTTTGGAGAGTCAGCTTCGTAAACAATATTATAAGAAACAGCAATAGATACAATACTTTTAACATCTTTAAGAAAATAATATGGATTTATTCTCTTTTCAATGTCCTTTTCTTCTATATTACAGCTTAATCCGTTTTCATATCTATTCTTCAATAAATTCCTGTATTTAAAAAGACAATCGGGGCTTGCAAACCCCACAATATCAATGCCCGATTTGTAAGCAAATTCTCTTATCTCATCCTTTGTGACACAAGTCACATTAAACATTCCTTTCCTTATTTGCCGATTCTTTATCTCTGGTCAAAATATCATAAAAAGACTTAAGCTTACTTTTTACCCTTTCGTTTATAACACTCATTTTTTCGCCTGTCAATATCTCCATTCCCTCATCGATTGTCTTTACAGTGTATATATGGAATTTTCTTTTTTTGCAAGCATCGATGACTTCATCATCAAGCACAAGATTATTTGAATTCTGTTCAGGGATTATTACACCTTGGTCTCCAGTGAGACCTTTTACTTTGCATAATTTATAAAATCCTTCTATCTTATGTGTAACACCGCCAACAGGCTGTATGACTCCAAACTGATTGACAGAGCCAGTCACTGCTATTCCCTGTTTTATTGGCACATCTGCAAGGCTAGATAGGAGTCCATAAAGTTCAGTACTGGATGCACTATCACCTTCAACACCTTCGTACAACTGCTCAAAACATATTCTCGCTGAAAGTGTCAATGGGAAATCTAATGCATATCTGTTTCCTATAAAACCCGTTATAATCATTACACCTTTGTCATGGATGTGCCCGCTCATCTTAGTTTCTCTCTCGATATTTACGACCCCTTCCTCACCTGGATAAGTTGTAACTGTTATTCTTGAAGGTTTTCCAAACCGGTAATCACCTAAATTTATAACAGAAAGCCCATTTACAACTCCAACTTTTTCACCGTCAACATCTATTAAAAAGGTACCGTCTTTAAAATAATCTATATATTTTTCTTCTATCATATTGACTCGTTTAATTTTTTCTTTTATGGCTTTTTCCACATGCTTTGCCATCACTACTTCGCTTTCATCTATTTCCGCCCAAATGTTTGATTCATAAAGAATCTCTACAATGTCGTTAAACTGCGTCGTCAATTTATTTTGGTCTTCAGATATCCTTGTTGAGTATTCAATTACTTTTGCTACACCTGTATTGTGAAATTGTCTTAATTTATCTTCAATACAGTGCTTCTTTATAAATGAGGCCATTTTTGAAATATTTTCATCATTTAATTCCATTACATCATTAAAATCAACTTTAACTTTAAAAAGCTTTTTAAAATCATCATCATAATTATAAAGAATATAGTATAAATAAGGTGTCCCTATCAATATGACCTTAACATTCAATTCAATAGGTTCTGGTTTCAATGACGATATTGATAAAAGACCGTATGAAGATGTCACATTTTCTATCGCTATTTTATCTGTTTTTAATGTTCTCTTTAAAGCATCCCATACATATGGATATGTCAAGATATCCTTAGCCTGCAAAATAATATACCCACCATTGGCTTTGTGAAGTGCGCCTGCTTTGATCTTAGTAAAATCAGTTATAGCAACACCAAAATCGCTTTCGTACTCAATACTACCTAAAACATTGTTGTAATTAGGATTATACTCCACTACTACAGGTGCACCATTTGTATGGCTGTTATCAACAAAAAGATTGACGCTATATTTTTTTAGAAAATCCTTTTTATTTCTTTTTATTATAAAAGGAAACTGATTATCTTCTTCATCATCGCTTCTAAAATTATCGAGGTTTTCTAATATATCCTTCTGTACGCTATCAAGGTATTTCATTACACTGTTATAATTGCCGTATTTTTCCCTTAAATCATCAATAAGATGTCCAACAGCAAATAAGCCTACATTGTTATCAAGTTCATGTATGGCATCTCTCGTCTCTTTGTCTATATTTTGTATATCTTTCCATATCTGAAGTGCCTTTTCTTCAAAATTTACGGCCTTTGTTTCTATTTCCTTCCTCTTCTCATCCTCTAATTGCTCATATTCTTCATTGCTTATCTGTTTTCCATCTATTACAGGAATGCTTACTATACCGGTTTTTGTCTCTTTTAATACAAATCCAAAATTTTTTGCAAGCTCATTTAATTCTTGGATCAATTCATTCTTTCTATCTTGAAATTTCTTTACAATCTCATTTTTCTGCAGATCATATGATTTTGAATTAAAAGCCTTTGGAACCTCTCTTTGAAGCTGCTCCACAAAATCCCTCATATCATTTTGAAATTGTCTCCCATCACCCGGTTTTAAATTAATTGCTATAGGCTGTGAGGGTTTATCAAAGTTAAACACATATACCCAGTCATCAGGTACTTTTTCTAAAGGTGCGATTTTATTCACACTGTTTAAAGCAAAGCTGGATTTGCCTGTACCAGTAAGACCAGTTATAAATATGTTGTATCCCTTTTGTTTTATTTTTAATCCAAATTCCATAGATTCCTTTGCTCTTTCTTGACCGATAAGGCCTTCAAGTGGCTTTATCGTCTCTGTCGTTTCAAAATTAAACAGATTCGGATCAATGTATTTTTTTAATTTATCAACCGACAATTCCTTCATATAAAGCCCTCCTTTATTAATAAGGTTTCGCCATTAATACTATTTTTCCTTCTTAGATTTAAAACAAAACTATAATAATTATTTATTCTTACAATGCGTGAAATTTCCTAAAACTTACATAAAAATTACGTGTACAACAAATATAAACAATTAGCTGAAGGAAATCCTTCAGCCTTTTTATATTAATAGATCTTTCCGCCTTTTTCATCCATCTCTTTTTCAGCATATTTAATCATCTTCTTGACCATATTGCCGCCTATTTTGCCTACCTCTCTAGTGGTCATGTTTTCGAATCCTCGTTCTTTTATATCATCGTCAAGGTGCAACTCTTCCGCAACTTCCTCTTTTAACGAGTCAAGTTCATCTTCTGCTTTTGGGTACAATTTCCTTCTTTTAGACATAGAAAAAACACCTCCGCTCATTATTTTATCCTCCAGCGAAGGCATATATCCTCATTACTATTTCATTGAAACACTATACTTCTTTTATTGCCTCAGTAGGACAGCCATCTATTGAATCACGACATGCTTGTTCTTCACCTTCAGGCACTTCATCAACTATAACGTGTGATTTACCTTCATCATTCCAATCAAAAACTGCTGGACATGTATCTATGCAAAGTCCACAAGCTATGCACAAATCTTGATCTACATAAACTTTCATGATTTTACCTCCTATGCTAATTTATACATTTAATATATCATATTTTTACAAAAAACAAAAGATTATTTTATTATATAGTAACACGCTTCCAGTTCATCATCGGCTGCATTTACAATGCGGTTTTTCAGCTCATCAATTGTTTCATTATTGACTTTCGCACCTTTATCGCCTAATATTCGCGACACCACCATTTGACTTGCCATTGATTCTTTATACCTTTCGACAAAGTCCATTATCTCACTTATTTCCTTTTCTCTGTCCATAAAAACACCTCCTCAATTTATTTTCTTTAAAATATTTTTTATTATACAAAAAAAGACCCAAAAGGCCTTAAATGTACAAAAGTGATTCTTTAAAGAAATTATTTAACAATGTCTTATCATTAGAACTCAATTCTCTTATATATTTATGGAAAATATTAACTTTGTCAAATACCTTCCTGCTTTCACTGACTAAATGATAGTCGATATAAAATCCTATTACAATACCTATAAATAACATTACAGGTGCTTCAGATCCAGTAATATTTATAGAATTCTTTATGTTTTCCACTGTAGCAACATCAAGTGTCTTTATCTGTAAAAGTAAAGTAGTAAGGGCATAAGCACAAAACTTCAATGGTTTTAATGTAGTTTTTTTCTCATTTATAAAATCATCCACTAATATTGTATTGTCATTTTTTTTAATCACGTTTAGCAAAGTTTCTTTTACAGTATTCCATTCATGTGTACTGCTTTTGTTTACAACATCATAAGCGCTTTCTTTAGGTGTGTAAACTAAAATCGATCTGCCAAGCGATTTATCCTCATCTAGATAATATTCACTCTGTACATATCCTAATTCTTCTAGTTCTGTCAGCATATCATAAGCAGTCCATTTGCTTATGCCCATAGAATTTGCAACATCAACATAATGAACAGGAACTTTATTTTTGTCGTAAAGCTCAATAAGAGTTTCTAAAAAGTCAATCTTCCTTCTCGTTAAAGGCACACAAACACCCCATTTCTTCCTCTAATTATAATAGGGTATTTTGCATACCTAGTCAAGCTTCTCTTTTTGAAGCGTTATTCTTTTCCCAGATGTCATCAGCAACTTCTCCCCAATTGTCTGCTACCTTCGTCAGATCATTATACAAGTTCTCAATATGAGATGCTTCACTGTTTTCAGTATGCTTTGCTTTTGATTCCCTAACTATATCTAACAATTCTTTAGGATTATCGATCAATGGACACGGCCTCAAGTGATTTTGATTAAAAGGCATCCTTTTCCTGTATGATTTCATTATTGGCGACATAAGTGCTTCTTTTAAACTCACATCATTTATATTAACATTGGCATAGTGAATAAAAGCACATGGTTCCACATCACCTGCTGCATTTATATGCAAATATCTCTTACCACCAGCAATACATCCTCCGCTAAATTCGCCATCATTCCAAAAATCAATTGCAAAAAGCTCTTTTGTGGCTCTTATATAATTTATCTTTTCATACGCATACTTCCTCTGCTCAGGTGTAACCATGAATTTGACATCTGGATCTTTTCCAACAGGTATATATGTAAAATACCAAGCAAAGTAAGCACCTTTTTCTATCATTTTATCGACAAATTCATCGCTAAATATTTCCTCAATATTAGTTCTCGTATATGTTGCAGAGTACCCAAATAAAACGCCATTTTCTCTTAATAAATCCATTGCTTTCATTACTTTGTCAAAAGTTCCTTGACCTCTTATTGCATCATTTTTCTCCTTCAAACCGTTTATACTAATTGCAAATGTGATATTCCCTACCCTTTTAACTTCTTTTACCATATCCTCATCTATAAGTGTTCCATTTGTAAACAAATGAAATACTTGATTCTTATGGTTTTCAGCAAGTTTTATTATGTCTTTCATTCTAACGGTGGGTTCGCCACCAGATAAGACTATAAAATAGACACCAAGTTCTTCTGCTTCACTACAAACTTTATCCATTGTCTCATAAGAAAGATTATGTGGATTGTACTTTCCAGCCCAACAACCTACACAATTTAAATTACATGCTTCAGTAGGATCCATTAATATTGCCCATGGCACATTGGCATCTAACTTTTTTTCCCACTCTTGCTGTTTTGGAATGCCTTTAAGGCTGGCATTTATCAAAAAATTAATCATTAATGTCTTTAAAATATTTTTGTCAATATTTTTAATTCCTTTAATCGTGAATTTGTACCAATTGCTGTCTTTATCTTCTAAAAATGCCTTTACACTTTCTATTTGCTGTCTGTGCCTCGGTAATACAGCTATTTTTGACATGAGATTGGCCATGGTTTGTAGATTTTTTTCGGGATCTTTATCAATGTAATTGATAATCGCTCCTACAGCAGGGTCAATAATGTTCATAAAAATCGTCCTCCTTATTCCAATAAAATTAAAATTACCAAAAAGCCCAAAATTCTTCTCAAAAAAATATTAGCACTAATATCATATTAATTCAATACAATTTTAGAACTTTTTTATACATCAAGACAGCTTCCCCCAATAAATTCTTTAATTAAAGAATTTGGAGGAATTGCAGATTCATCTTCTAGAGGCACAAAATAACTTAGAACCTCCAGCAATTCTTGAGCAACTGAAAATGCTTTACTATCACTATCTATATCCTTTAATAGAGGCTCGGCATATCTTTTAATTACAGGCAATTCATACGGCAGCGATGAATTAAACATAATATCTGCATCTTCCTGATATGGGAAAATATAATTTTCCTCACCTTTTCTTACAGACGGCCACATAAGAATTGTCTCTTCAGCATCACTGGAGCGAAATTGGTTGTCTCGGACAATCCTTCTTAGAAGTCTTGTCTCTGTCGTTGATATTCTATTGTGTTCATCAAGGTTTAACTGTGTCAGTGCGCTTATGTAAACCCTGTACTTGCTATCCTTCGGAATATCCCTAGTAAGCCTTTCGTTTAATCCGTGAATTCCTTCAACCAGTATTATTTGGTTCTTCTCCAATTGAACTATTTGCCCTTTTTCTTCTCTTACTCCTTTTTTGAAGTTAAAGATCGGCAGCTCTACTTCCTCGCCCTGCATAAGCTTTATTATCTGATCATTAAAAAGTTCTAAATCTAGAGCATCAATCGTCTCAAAATTATAATTACCAAATTCATCTTTAGGAGTCTTATCCCTCGGCAGAAAATAATTGTCAAGAGATATTGGTAGTGGCTTTAAACCATTTACTCTAAGTTGCACACTTAATCTATGCACAAAAGACGTCTTTCCAGATGATGAAGGCCCTGCAATCAGTACTAACTTTATCATCTTATTTTGATATATATGATCTGCTATGCTGGCTATTTTTTTCTCGTGAAGTGCCTCAGATATTAAAACAAGCTCCCTCCCATGGCCATTTTTAATCATATCATTTAAAGATGAAACATAACCTATGTTCAGTATATTTGCCCATTCTTCAGCTTCCTTAAATATTGATGCCAGTTTTGGGACATCGACGAATGTAGGCAGTACGTCTGGTTTTACAGGCTCCGGAAATAATAATATCACACCTGGAAAGTAAAGAAGCAAATCAAAAAGTTTTAGATATCCAGTTGACGGAACGCAGGGACTGTAAAAAAAGTCTACTACATCGTCGCAGTAATAAACAGGAATTTCATCCTTATCGCTGTATTTAAAAAGACATACCTTTTCTTTAAGACCCTCTTTCATAAATAAATCTAATGCCTCTTTCTTATCCATATATTTTTTAACTATAGGATAATTGGCATCAATTATTTCTTTCATCCTATTTTTAATAGTTTGAACTATTTTATTATTCACTGTAGAGCCATGTATTTCGCAGTATAATCCTTTTCCTAAAGAGTGTTCAATAGTGACTTTAGAACCTGGTAAAATATCTTTCACTGCTTTAATCAAGACAAATGTAAGGCTTCTTCTATAAACCTTCATCCCCACTTCCGTTGACATGTCTATAAATTCTATATCACAATCCTTAACAATCTTTGTTGACAAGTCAACAACTTCATTATTTACTTTTGCCGCAACTATTTTTGCTTTATGCATATCTTTAAAATTCTGTGATATATCCTCCAATGTAATACCTTCAGAAAAGAAATACGTTTTCCCATCAATATTTAAATTCATAAAATCACCTCTTACTAGATTATATTACAAATAATTATTTTTTAAAATCTATATCGAGGTATAAAAAAAACCGGCAACAACCGGTTTAGCATATTCATTTTATCCCGTGAAGCCGTCCGGCTATGTTTTCAAGCCCGCTCTTAAAGTGGGTATCCTATCAATTATTTCTGAAGTCCCATCAAAGTGGGCTTTCCATACGTAATTGAACTCAAATTCCCGATGTCATGGTGTTGGTTGAAAACAAATTCACCGTAACTAAACTCCTCAGGACCTTCATGATGATTTTAGTATATATCTAAATATCATTTATTGCAATAGTAGACTGCTGGAAAAGTTTAAAATGACACAAATTTAGTCTTCTCTGCACCACAAACCGGACATTTTTCAGGTATGGGACCTACAGTCGTATACCCACATATGCTGCAAATATGTACTTCATTAAAACCTACGTCTTTCCCCATGTCAACTGATAACTTGGCTTCTTTAAACAGATCAGCATGAATTTTTTCAGCTTCCCTGGCCCATGTAAATGACTTTTTTGCTCCTTCCTCTTGTTGAAATTCTGCTGTGGCAATATAGGTTGCATACATCTCATTTACTTCAAACAGTTCTCCGCTTATTGCTTTTCCTAAGTTAAGAGATGTGTTTCCTATGCCAAACCCGCCCATTGCAGGAACCAAAAAGTCTCCTTCTATATCTTTGTGCGCTTTAAAGTGGTTCCCAGCATGAACTTCTTCTGCGTACGCTATGGCATTAAATAATCTTGATACATTTCTAAAACCCTCCTGCATAGCTATTTTCCCCCATACTTTGTACCTTTGATATGCCATGCTTTCTCCACCATATGCAGATCGCAAATTTGCTGCAGTCATATTGTTTTTCATAAAAACACCCTTTCTTAATGAGTTTGTCTATATTTTTTATCAAATTCTCTATTTTATACAATTTATGTCTAGCAGTATATCATTATCTATATGAACTTATATGCATTTCTTTCATAAATTGTATTGGAGGTATTTTTATGGTTAATATAAATAATTTATTAAACTTAATAAAAAAATTCTTTAAAAAAAATAAAGGATATGACAAAATAACTCTAAGACTTTATGGTCTTGATATTGAAATAGAAAGGAAAACAAATATTGATGTGCCTCATGAAGTCACTGTCGTCGTACCAAGAGTAGAATTGCGTAAAAAAGTAAAAGGCGATGAAGAAGATATAGAAATAATAATGAATAGCATCACTATAGTCCATTCGCCACGTCATAAAGAACTTGGCATATCTTCTCCACCGCCTAATATTCCGAAAAGAATTAACCATGAATAAGATGTGGAAGGCATCTTACACAGACTTGCTTTATTTCTCCTTTGTATTTATATGTCAAGATCGGTGCATCGTCATCGCTGTTGCCGCAATATGAACATCTGTCATTTTTAATTTCACTTTTATGCTTCATAGCAGCTTCTTCGTTAAAAGGTGCTGCTTCCCTTTCTTCAATGGACAAAGCACCTGTTGGACATACATTTAAGCACACACCTGCGCCATCGCAAAGCTCATCACTGATCACTTTTGCTTTGCCATTTACCAAAACGATAGCACTTTCAACACACGGTGACACACAAAGTCCGCAACCATTGCACTTCTCTTCATCAATTTTTACTATTTTCCTTTTAACCATTCAATAACCTCCATTCATTTTTATGCCATAATATAATATACTATACAACAAAATCAAAATAATGTTTGTGATAAATATCACAGAATCTTTAATCCTGAATAGAATTCAATATAGAATCTAAAAAATTATAATTAATTTTACCATTAACTATCTTGTAAGATTTATAACTATTTATGTTATTATACCAATTAAAAAAGAGCAAATGGTAAGTTTTGGTGGTCTCTACAGCAACATCAATATAATTATCATTGGTTACACTTATTCCGATTCTTTCATCTTTTTTATTAGTATAGAACACAATATCGTAAGAATAATTGTTTGCACTAGTATATTTGCCATTATATTGCGCAAGTCTAAATTGCTTTAGATATGTTATTAAATCTTTTATTGTTTTTGGGTCATTGCTGCTTCTTATGGTGCTGTCCTTAGTATTGTTAGTATTTTTAACCAACATAACCGAAACGATTTTTGAATTATTGAAATTATTTAAAACCAGCGAATTGAACGACCCCATTCTAAAATAATCTAAGTAAAAATGGATCGCAAGAAGTATACAGAGAAAAAATGTTACAGCATATCTAATCTTAGGCTTTCTAAATTCCGGATGTTTTGATGAAATAACTAAATATATTATTTCTATTACAAAAAAAACTAATATAATGAGCAAATAAATGACCCCCTTTAGATTATTGTGACTAATCTGTAAAAACTATCTTAGCGCATCCTGCCATTCCTTTGGCAAAGGATAGCTTTTAGTAAATGCTTGACCATGATATACAGGAATTATACCAGCTTCAATGGCGGGCTTCAAAGGGACATGCTGTGCAATTATTAAAGAACCTGGCGGTATATCTCCAAACATCGGTAGAGGACACCAATACCTTCCGTCAGGAGGTAAATATAGAAAGACAACGCCTTGCAATGTTATATATAAAAATTTATCGTTGGCCCCATTGTTTATAGATTTAGGGTCGGTTTTGTCTGCTTCAGAATAAATATATTTTTGCCATATTTTAGGGATTTTCCAAGATGTAAATGAATTTGATTTTGTGCTCAAATCCTGCCAAACATGTCCATAGATATCTGAGCCTACAACTGGTATTTGCGACATATCAAAAGCTGTGTTAGCTTTTAATTGCCTTAAAATTTCTTTTTGTGATATTGGATTTCTCATATCAATATTTTGAACATTTTTGGATGTTGCTACGCTGCTATTGTTAACATAAATATCATTGTTTTTAACTGACACTTGAGATAACAATATGCCAACTATTATTCCTGCTATAAATATTATGATACTTTTTATCTTCATACAAGACCCCTCTTTAATGATTTTGAAAATTCTCCTGAAAATGGTTCGTAACTGCAAAATCATTCAGCAATCTATCTTTCACTTCCAAATGATGGAGCAAATGTTTCCTATGTATTTGTCACATAAGTTACAGTTCAATTTTCAGATTTGCCATTATTTGTTCTATATAATGCGATTAATAGGTGAAATTAAATATTTTACTTTTATCCAGTGAAATAACACTGATTGTGTTTTTTCCCCATTGTATCATTGAATTTTGCATTGATATATTTTTATCTGAAATTTCCCCAACTGTATTTATCTTATGAGTTTTTATCTCATAAAGTTTCAAATAGTGACTGCCATTAGGACCTTTTATTTCTGCTGACGGCAAAAAAGCAAATTCATCATCGTCGCTAGGGTTAAATGAAATTTTCATCATGCTTTCTTTTTTTGATTCATCATACCATAGTATGCTGCTTTTATTTGTATCAGTATCAACAATAATACTAATTGGAACGTCTGATGAAAACTCTAGAACAATATATTTACCAGATGCAGAAGCAGTTATATAATCAATGCCGTTAAACAAATCGTATTTTAACGCGTATGAAATCAAATCGACAGTTTTTATGGCATTATCTTTTACATAACTAAGCTTTATATGGCTTTTATCATTATTATAGTTTTGTTTTAAATCACCGTTTTCAACAAATAAAAATTGATTCACCCAAGCAGATACATGGTTCCCATTATATGTAATAAGCTGTGGAATATGTTGGTTAATATGCGGTGCATCTATATTCTCACTATTATTTTTTGCAGTATTTGAAATTTGAATTGTTTGTAATTTACTACGGTTATCTTCATTCGTTTTGCTTCCACACCCACTTAAAAATAATGTCAAAATCAATAAAGCGATAAAAAGTTTTTTCATATTCTCACATCCCTCTAAAACTTTTTAACATTATTATACATCTAATTGAACTGTAAAATATTACATAAATATTAAAAATGATTAAGAAAAAATTAAATTTTAAATGGCAAAGGTTGTATTTTAAAAATAAAATACTCTTTTCTAAATAGAAGGGTAAATCGGCCGATGAATTCCTTCTTAAAAACAAAAAAAGGAAGGAGATATTTATGTCGACTCCAAGAGATTATACAATATATGCTAATTTTTATACAAGCAGAGACTATAAAGGTAATTTGACTTTGAGAGATTCTAATGGGTTTATAGTTTTTGGCCCTGTAGAATGTTTAGGTAGAGGCACAAGTGATACAAACAATAATTATGATCATACAAATTGGATGCTAATTGATGCAGATACACCTACAGGGACATACTATACATCAGTCGGATCAATACTTTCCCCATTAAGCTCTTATGGACCTAACCCTGTAATAGAATTAGATCCAGTTGCTGGTAATGCTCTGTTAGCTGCTAATAATGGTAGAAGTGGTTTTCTTATTCATGGTGGAGATCCAGATACAAATGCAAATGATATATGGTATCCTTTGAGGCCAACATATGGATGTATAAGACTATCAAATAATAATCAACAAGCGTTAATTGCAAAAATAAAAAGCATATCTATAGAAGGATTAGGTGTTTTATATGTAAATAATAGTCTATAATTGCAAAAGGCAGGGCAACCTGCCTCTACTTCCATATAATAGATTTCTCGCTAAGTGATTTTATATCTTCGGGATTTAATTTATTGATAACTGAATATTTGCCATTTTTTAAATCAATAGTACATAGTTCAAAATCACTATTTTTTTCGCCTACAAAAGCAATGCGATCACCATTACTATTCCAAAAAATTTTCACAACATTAATATAAGGAACATGAAAATTTTTATAAACATTATTTTTAATATTGTACAAATATACTCCACCTTTGCCTATTGTACCAGATGTAAAAGCTAATTTAATTTTACAAATATATGCTTATTTTCATCATACGCGTATACATTTGTTGACCAAGAATTTCCTCCGTCATTTGTCACATAAGTCACAGTATGATTTTCAGATTTGCCATTGTTTGTTCTATAAAAATCGATATTTAATGTTCCATTTTTATCATCTTTAAATATAGGCACTGAAGCCGAAATAATACAATACTTTTCAAAGCTTTGTGGTGTAGGAACTGAAACTTTACTCCACGTATTGCCTCCATCCCCTGTTTTATACAAGATTACATCTGCTGATATCGGATTTGAAACGCCTATCCATCCATTATCTGCACCATAAAATATCATGTCAGTTGATGTTCCTACAAGTGGTAAACCTGAATAAGAATCTGATGAAGTAACATTAATTTTTTCCCATGTCTTTCCGCCGTCATTCGTTTTGAATAAATATTTAATTTGCTGTTCCGCTGCACCATCAGACACAACCAATAGCCATCCTGTATTTGGTGTTACAAATTGGATTTTCGAGATGCTTTGCGATAACTGCGGGAGTTCATAACTTAATTTGCTCCACGTTTTACCCCCATCTGTTGTTTTTAAAATATACAATGCTGTATTGTTATTATTTATCCAAGAAATCCAGCCATTATCAGAGTCTAAAAAATATGGGACAACATTTTCTACATATACGCCATTGTAAATATCTTTCGCAAAAGTACCTATGGGTAAATTTATTTCAATCCATGAATTACCCCCATTCAATGATTTGAAAATCTGCAAATTCTCTAATGTATTTTGGTCATTTTTAAAAGACCATTTCCACCTGATATCAGATACATTTGTTTTTAAAGAACTATTAGATATTGTATTTTGACTAATTGTATTGCTTTGTTTGACGCCAATTCCACATCCAGTTAAAAATAAAGCCAAAATCAAAAGGTAAACTAAAAATCTTTTCATATGCACACCCTCCCTTATAATTTCTAACAATATTATACATCTAATCAATTTGTCAAATATTACATAAACATTAAAAATGATTAAGTAAAATTAAATTTTAAAAATACTTTAGCAAAGGTTGTATTTTAAAAATAAAATACTCTTTTCTATATAGAAGGGTAAATCGGTCGATGAATTCCTTTTAAAAATAATGAAAGTGAGGTGAAAAGAATGACATATCCTTTTACACGTACATTAACTGAAGGCAATACGGGACAAGATGTGTATAGAATGCAGTATGCATTAAACGCCGTCGGCAGATACTATTTAATTTCAAGCTGTCACTGCGAAGCAGATGGCATATTTGGACCAGAAACTAAAAGTGCTTTAATGTCTTTTCAATCCTGGGACGATATAACTGTAGACGGGATTTTCGGAAATATAAGCTCAGATCACCTTGTAAAAAGATACAACGCTGGTCCAGTTGCAGTATGGGGTGAAAAACCGTTAGATCAGGTTTTTCAATCTTAAAGATAAGGACCACAAAGTAAGAGAAGAAGTGAAAATATATTTTCTCTCACTCCTTCTCTTGCTTTAGATATCATTTATTATTTAATTTATGTCAATAAAAATATTTTTGTCTACTTGTTCAAATCATCCTTCAATTGTTTTAATACGTCGTCATTTAAATTTGACATAATATTTACAGTTGTCTTATCTTTATGGTATTCTTGTATAAATATAAATTTTGTAAAATCCTCGTTGTAGTAGTCAAGCTCAATAGCATTTTCATTTTTATATTTCCGTACCTCAAATAGCTTAAAACCTTTAGGAATCTTATCTGGTACAATTATATCAAAGTTAATAGCCTTTTGTGCATCATTAATCGAATGAAAAATATCAAACTCGGTTAATCTATCAATTACAGGAACGTTTGAAGGAAAATTAGGTTTTAAACTTTCCTTGTCAATGTCAGAAGCAAAATATGTCTTATACATTATTATTGTTTTAATATCGTTATGGAGAGTTTCTTGTTTTAAAATGAAATTTGTCTTTTTATCTATCCAATAAGTCTCTACCCAGCTATCATCCTTAGAATTACCTGATGTTACTTCAATTACATTGGTATCAATTCCATCTATTTTCTCGCTGCCTACCAATTTATAACTATCATTTTTTGCTATATCATCTATTTTTGATTTAAGGGCTAAGAAAGGTGAGCCAGATGGATCTGAAGGAATTATTTCAATGCGATTTAAGTCTTTGTAATAATTCCATGACTTATCGCCATTTACGACTCTTATAAAATCAGGCGTTTCATATCGATAGTTTAATGGGCCAGCATATATTTCTTTCCAGGAATTATTAGATAAAACCACATTTGTCTTCATGTTTTTTGATATCTCTTTGCCCTCAATTACAATAGTTTTAATATTGTCATAAGTTTTTTGCATAGCATAGACAATATTATACGATGGACTTAAAGTAACCTTAGGAACTATTCCATTTTCCTTATTTGATCCCCAAAAATGTATATTAACAAATATTATTGATAAAGACATTAAAATAGCCGCTGCTATGAATGATGTCAATAAATAATTCCATACTGATCTTTTTTGACACTCTACGCTTGTATTTTCTGTATTTTCGTTTAAAGGTGCTTTCAATACCTTTTCTAATACATCAGGCGTATGCTCATTAGCATACTTGCGACACTCCTTATAAAAGTAATACAACTTCATAATATCATCTCCTAATATTTTTTTAATAATTCACGAAGTTTTTTCTTGATTATGGAATATTTCCACCGTATGGTACCTTGTGGAATATTCAAAATCTGACTGATTTCTCTATGTGTATAACATCCAAAGACATGTAGCGAAAATATTTCTCTCTCATCATTACTGAGATAATTCAGCACATCATTTATCATTATAGAATCCGTCACAAACTCATCAACATTTACAGCTTTTTCAACATTAGCATTTATTTCTTCATAATTTAATAATTCAAACTTTCTATCCCGCAAACAATTTAAAGCAAGATTCCGAGCAATTTTCATTATCCATGTTCGTAAATTATTAATAGAGCCATATTTATAGATGTTTGTTCTCACTCTTATGAATGTTTCTTGCATGATGTCTTCTGAAAGTCCAGCATCTTTCAAGATAGATAAAACATAAAAATACACAGGTGTTTTGTACTTCATATATATTTTTATAAATTCATCGTCATTTTTTTGTTTTTCGTCATGCAATTTTTTACCTCCTCAATCTGAACTAATACAATCTATAGACACTTCGTCGATTCATTTTGTTGGCAAAAAGTTATAATTTAACTATAAGTTTTAAAGAAATTTTCATACTTTGTTTGTATAATAAATATGATAAAATACTTATGAGGTGTTTTAAATGGTATCACAAATATGCAACATATGTCCACGAAATTGCAATGTTGATCGCAGTACAAAAGTAGGTTTTTGCGGCATGTTAAGTGAAATAAAGGTAGCAAAAGCATATCTTCATGAGTGGGAAGAGCCTTGCATAAGTGGCAGCAGAGGGTCTGGAACAGTATTTTTCACAGGCTGCAATTTAAGATGTGTATTTTGCCAAAACTACAAAATCAGCCAAGGGAATTTTGGAGTAAGTGTTTCACCAGAAAAGCTTGCAAATATTTTTATGAATTTAGAAAAAGCAGGTGCTCACAATATCAACCTTGTATCACCTACAATTTTTATTCCAAAAATAAAAGAAGCTATAATCATAGCTAGAAATAATGGGCTTAGCATACCTATTGTTTACAACTCAAATGCATACGAAAATGTAGAATCTTTAAAGACTTTAGATGGACTCATAGATATATACCTGCCTGACCTAAAATATTGCAGTGATGAAACAGCCATAAAATACTCTAAAGCGCCACATTATTTTGAATTTGCCACAAAAGCGATTTTAGAAATGTATCGTCAAGTAGGTTATCCTGTCTTTGATAATGACGGCATAATGAAAAAGGGAATAATTATACGTCATCTAATATTGCCAGGGAAATTAGATGATACAAAAAAGATATTAAAATGGATAAGTGATAATCTCCCTAAAGAAATATATGTGAGCCTTATGGGTCAATATACACCATTTTACAATGCCAATAAATACCAAGAACTAAATAGAAGAATAAGCAATAAAGAATATGAAGAAGTGATAGAATATTTCTTTGAAATAGGCTTAGAAAACGGATTTGTTCAGGATGATGAAAGTGCATCAGAAAGCTTTATTCCCGATTTTGACTTAGAAGGCATTCTTTAAAACAGCCTTCATATCATCTGGAATAGATGAATAAATTGAGATGCACTTTCCAATAAAAGGCTGCCTAAATGTGAGCCTACAAGCATGAAGTGCCTGCCTCTTTATATAAGAAGTATCTGAACCATATAGCGTATCACCAATGATAGGATGCCCTATATGGCTTAAGTGAACCCTTATCTGATGCGTTCTGCCTGTCTTCAGCTCCAATTTAACAAAACTTAATTTCTCACTTCTTTTTAATACAAAAAAATCTGTCACTGCCCTATCTCCATCATCGCTAACCATTCTTTCAATGGTGCTGCCTGGTTTCCTTTTTATAGGTAAATCTATCGTTCCTCTGTCTTCTAAATCCCCTTGAACTATAGCAATGTAAAATTTTTTCATAGGGCAAACAATCTGAAGATAATTTTGCATAAAGGGATTTTTGGCAAAAATGATTAAACCGGATGTATCTCTGTCAAGCCTATTGACAGGCCTTATTGAAGCTTTTATCTTCTTTTTGGCGTAATACCATGCAATACCATTAGCCAAAGTATTTTCAGGATACCCAGCCGTTGGATGAACTACAACGCCAGCTTCTTTATTAACAACAAGAATATCATCATCTTCATAGCAAATATTTAATTCCATTCTTTCCGGCTTAACTGACACATTATCATCATTTAAATAAAGCTCGATGATATCTCCTTTTTTAATTATTCTGTTTACTATTGATATTTCATTGTTTACTAAAATTCTACCACTATGTTTATATTTTCTTATGAGAGTCGACGAAAAGCCTCTATTTATTAATATCTCTTTAAGAGGCAAATTTTCGTCTTCTTTACTTGCAATAATCTTCATCTGCACACACCAATAACAATTTTTACCATACTCTACTTAATTTATATGTTCCCTTATTTTTTTCATCTTTTAATATCTTATCCAATACTTCTGTGTCATAATATTTGGCACCACATTTCTGGCAAACATATGTTGGAACATCTTTGTAAACTATAACCTTTTTCCCCTTTATTAACTCATAATCTGCAAGTTCTATCTCTACATCTCCCCCACAGAAGCATCGTTTTAGCATTTTTGACCTCCTTAATTATAGTTAATAAATCGCCTATCCTTTATATCGTAAATTCGACAAAAAAACTTAATATATAACAGAGATATTATACCACTAATTGCAGAAACATGGAATATTTTCTTCCTTTCATCAATATCGCCCGTAACAAAAATACTTTTTTATCATACTATATTACTGTAGCTGTTCCCATCAATTATAAAAAAAGGAGGGGGAGTATAATGGCTGGAACCGACTGCAAGAAAAGGCCAAGAGATGACGATTTTTGGGTTTGGATAATATTAATAATCATCATAATATTACTTTTAGTACCCGGTGTATTTGTCCTTGATAAGCAAGAGCCTACAGTATAAAATCAAAAAAGCGTTGGTTCATTTGCCAACGCCTTTTTTTGAATTTATAAAACACTTTTAATAAATTGACCATCTTTATAGAATAGCTCACCATCTGCGTATATTTCTCCACCTTGCCTCATATCGCAAAGCATATCCCAATGAATAGCAGAGCGATTTTTCCCTCCTGCTTCCGGCATCGAATCTCCCAATGCCATATGGACTGTACCACCTATTTTCTCATCAAAAAGCATGTTTCTAGTAAACTTTTGTATTCCATAATTTGTGCCTATGGCTACTTCTCCAAAATACTTAGCACCATCATCTGTATCCATCAATGCGTGTAATAAATCCTCACCTTTTTCTGCAGTAGCTTTCACAACAAGGCCATTTTCTACTTCAAGGTAAATTCCCTCTATGCTCTTTCCCATGTATATTCCTGGAAAACTAAACGTAATGTGCCCATTTATTTTATTTTCCACAGGCGATGTAAAAATCTCACCATCAGGAAAGTTTTCAGTACCGCTGCAGTTTATCCACTTTCTACCTGAAATATTAACGTAGATGTCGGTTCCCTCCGATACGATGTGCAATTCTGTTTTTTTATTTAGGTAACTTATCCATACATCCTGCTCATCATGTATTTTCTGCCACATATAAATTGGGTCATCGCTATCAAGCAGACCCGCCCCATAAACAAAATCTTCGTATTCGCTCAAACTCATTTCGGCTTCCTGAGCATCTGCCTGAGTGGGATACTGTGTTCCACACCACCTTAAAGAACCATTACCCATCCTTTCTGAGTAAACCTTTCTCCATGACGATGCACCTTTGGCTGCTAGCTGCAGCTTTAATGGATCTACATTTGAATTTGCTTTTGTGTTTTTGTTAGCCCAAGCAGTAAGCCATACATCTGCTTTTTCAAGAGCTATCCTTTGTATATACTTTTCCATGAGAAGTTGCTCTTCTGTAGAATTTTTTAAAATAATCTCTGAAACATCAGGAATGTCAACTAGCGTCTCAACGTGTGCGCCTGCCTTCACTGCCTCCCTAACAACTTCATTTATCCACGGTATTGCTATGTCACCAGCCTGAACTAAAACAAAATCGCCTTTTTTTACTTTAGTTGAATAATTTACTAATAAATTTGCAAGTTTTTTTAACCTTGGGTCTGTCATGTACCCACCCCCTAAAATTAATACTTAACCATATTATTACACATTGTAAATAAAAAGCCAATACTATTAGCAAATTTTATTGTATTTACATAAACTACAGTACATATTTTTCGTTCCGCTGTAATCCGTAAAATTCTTGATTCCCAGTAAATATGGTGCATCATTAATAATTTTTTTCATAGTGTCAGATACATAAAAGTCAGAAATATCTACTTCAATATATTTGCCCACATCCAAAAGGTACAAAAAAGCTCCTTTTAAGCTTGGAGTGTAACCGCTTATTGATTTTAACTTGTTTAATGCATATGAATAAGCATGTATTTGCGGCTTATAATGATTTACAACTTCTTCTATTTCATCATCATTATTTATCTTATTCGTTTTATAGTCAAATATATATGCTTCGATTTCTCCATCATTCTCATATATATCAATTCTATCGATTACGCCATTTAAATTCAAATTTTCATCTAACGGAACTCTAAATCGATACTCATTTAAACTTTTCAATAATTTCCCCTTTAACGCTTTTCTATGTTCCTTTATGATTTTAAAATAATTGTCAATGTACTTCTTGATGCCATTATCCACATCGATACCATCAATACCATTCTTTGGACTAGATGCATTACTATCAAGTATGCTGATATTTTCAAGTATTCTATGAACAATCGTCCCTCGTTCTAAAGCATCTATATCTAAAGCATCATACTCGTAAAAATCATCATTTTTCAGTTGTTCTTCAATATATTCATCATTTAATGCTGCTATATATTTATAATAGTACAACTTAGGACAGCTTAAATAATCAATATACGCCGTTATACTTATGTTTCCCTGTGGTTTTAACGGTATCTCAGCAATTAGATTATCATTTTTAAGTTTGCCTATTTCCGACTTGTCATATGATTTACATATTTTAATATTCCTGTCATACATTAATAAATCATTTCCATTAAGCACTGCAATGTCAATATCATCAATGTCCATCGCATAAAACAGCTGTTTCATAAATGAATTCAACGCTGTTTCATTTTGTAACACACTTGTTTTATTTTTTTCTTGACCAATAAAAGCAAGAAACCTTTTTGCTCTTGTAGACGCAACATAGAAAAGCCTTCTGCTCTCTTGATTTTCTCTTTCTAAATATTCATCATATGCAGATTTATACCTACTATTTGCCTCTTTATCAAGTTCACCTTCTTCGTTAACACCTATGCCATACATGTACCCGTCTTCACTTAGCATAAATAAATGATTGTGCCTTATAGAAACACCATCCGTAGCTTTATCCATATCTGGGATAATTACAGCTTCAAATTCAAGCCCTTTTGATGCATGTATTGTTAAGATTTTGACTGCATCACTTTCTTCTGTGTCCAAAAATGCTTCAGAATCCAATCCTGAAAACTCTTTAAATGAGCTTAAATATTCTACCAAATCTCTTGCATTGAATATATCTTTATCCGTAAAATCTTTTATTATTTTCTCCAGCTTTTCTATGTTCCTATATTTTTGATACCCATTTGGCAATGATATTAAAAGTTTTTTATAGTCAACTAAGTCTAAAATCTTTTCAAATATCTCGTATGCTCCATAAATTCCATTTAAATTAGATATCTCCTTTAATATGTTGTAAGCCCTTACTATGATCCATTCATTGCTTCTATTGATACAAGTAAGCTTTTCTAGTGCCTCTAATATGTTGCTTAAGCCCTCATCATTATATATACTCATAAGATTGTATACATCATCATCGCTAAAACCGAAAATAGGCGACCTTAAAACTGTAAGCAGTGCAATTTTATCTGACATGTCAAATACAAGCTTGTAAAGGGAAATTATATCGATAATCTCGCTTTTATCCCAAAAACCAATTCCACCTATTACACAGTATGGTATGCCATACTTTAGCAATGCATTTTCTACACTGTCAAGTCCAGTTCTACTCCTTAAGAGAATTGCTATGTCTTTGTACTTATAGCCTTCATCCAAAAGCTTCAAAATTCTTGACGCAATTATACTTCCTTGAAAGTCTCCCTTTGATTCTGATTTTTTAATATCTTTCATTAGAGATTCGTGTAACTCTTCACTTTTACCATCATCTTTCAATAGCTTCTTGATACTTTGAAATCTTTCATTTCTTGGATCTGCTATATTTTGCTTGTTGTACGTTATAAGTTCAACTTTCGGCCCTTCTTCCGTATCATCTAGATATCTCAATTCTTCGTATGGCTCAAGCAGATTCTTAAATACTGCATTTACCGTGCATATAATATTTTTTGTACTTCTATAGCAATTGCTTAAGTTTAGCACATCGCCTTCTTTTTTTATCTTCTCGCAAAACTCTTCAAATATCCTGTAGTCTGTCCCTCTAAATCCGTATATTGACTGCTTATAGTCTCCAACAATAAACAACCTTCCATCTGGAATTACTCCATTTTTTTCTGCAAGCTTCAAAATAATCCTCTTTTGAATTTGATTTATATCCTGAAATTCATCAACAAGTATATATTTATACCTTTCAAAATAGCTATCTCTTATGCTATCATCAGAAAGCAGCTTCAAAGCGGCAATTTCCAAGTCATTAAAATCAAGCAAATTTCTCTCCTTCTTAAATCTATCATACTCCTCGTCAATCTTTCTTATAATTCTTACTGTCAGCAATTCCATAGCTTTTGTTGATTCATCATATTCATCTCCTTCGTATAATTTTACATCGTCAATTCTCAGTCCAGTTTCTTTTATGTGGTTCATCAAACTAATAAGTTCAGCTTCAAATTTTCCATTCACAACAATTTTCGAAGGATATTTTTTAAACATAATTTTTAATAAGTCCTTGTTTACAGGATCATTTAACGCCTCATCGACTATCCATCTTACTATATTATGAACTGCGGTATTAGACTCCGCTTCATCTATAATCGTAAACAGCGGGTCAACTCCTGCATCTGCAAAATTATCCCTTATGATCTTTTCGCAGAACCCGTGGATTGTATCTATATTTGCAAATGATAGTGAATTTCTAAACTCCGTCCACTTCTCTTTTTCCGAATCAACTTTACACATAACTTCAATTTCTTTTCTAATCCTGTCTTTCATTTCTGACGCTGCTTTGCGAGTAAAAGTTATCGCTACAATATTATCAATTTTAATTCCGGGAATATCATTGAGAAGTTTTATATATCTTTTCGTTAAAACTCTCGTCTTACCTGAGCCCGCACCAGCTTTTAATGCTATATTTTTACTTATATCAAGTGATTTTAATTGTTCTTTGCTTAAATCGTCTGTCGATAATTTATACAACGCTATTCTCGCCTCTTCCCATTGCATACTTGTCATACCTGCATATTGACTTATATGCGCAATTAAACGATAAATTTTCAAAAGGACATTCATCTGGCAAGTTAAAAATACCAGTCTTAATTTTATCTATATTTTCTATTCCCTTTTTCTCAATCCAGTCTATGATTACATTGAAATTATTTTCCCCAACTACATCTCTCGGTCCAGAATTTCCTTTAAAAAGATCTTTCTTGTACAAAGCTAATACTATTCCATTTCTTTTAACCTTTTCTATGCTATAGTACAAAAGCCCCAAACATTTTGGATATTCTATGTTAAATTCCTCTTTGAGAATATTTTCAACTGCCATATAGTATGTAGGCAATTGAAAATCCAATCCTTCGATGCACTGCCTTATTCCATCTATGCCACCTGATTTATAGTCATAAATCACATACTTACCTGTAAATTTTCCATCTATATTTCGCTCTAAATCAATTCTATCTATCTTGCCATGAAAAATATTTCCACCGTAGTAATCCTGCATTTCAAATTTCTTTTCAAATATTGATGGTATAAGCTCTGCACCCGTCTTATTGTAATAATATAATCTGTTTGATATATCATCTTTGACTAGCTGAAAAACCACGTTATAGAACTCCTGCTTTATCTTATCAAAGATAATATCATTTTCAATGCCAGTTATTTTCTCAAAAGATTCATCAATTATTTCTTCAAGCCTATCTTCATTGACATCATAAAGATCCAAATTATCCTTGTAGTATTTCATCAATACCTCATGGTAAAGTGAACCAATGCTTTTCTTTGACTCGATGAATTCATCTGACACGTGCAAATTCAACAATGTTTCAATAAAAAACTTAAATGGGCACACAACATAGCTGTTTAAACTAGAAGCACTTAAATGAATATCGCTAAGTTCTTTTAAATTAGCATCTTTCGATATAATGCCCATGTGATTGTCAACTTCGCAATTTACCCTTCTTTTCATTTCGATTGACGCAGAAAAATTTATGTAGGAATAAGATTTCGTTAAATATAAGTCATTCTCCAAGATATTGGAATATATTGTGTTAGCATCGTCTTGCCTTTTATTCCATTTAGAATCAATCATATACAATAATGCTTCATCTTTACTTGCTGCATCGCATTCAAAAGCAAATCTGTCCTTCATGTATACGATAGGAGCAATTAACCTCTCCTTTGATTTTTCATCAAAAAGATTTTGTAAATCATCTATAAACGGCGACTTTATCATATTGCATCCATCTTCATCAGTAGTGCGATATGAAACATACACTTCTTTCAATGCCGAAGCTATGCATGCATTGAAACGTACCTTTTCTCGCTCGAACTCCCATTTGCGGCTTAACATGTAGATTCCATGCTTTTCTAAATATTCTTCATCTGAAAAGTCGAATATGGGATTAATTGATTTCGTGCTTGGAAGTACACCTTCATTTACACCTAGGATAAATACGACATCGTACATCTGGCCTCTGGCTAAATCAGGGCTTATTATCCTGACTCCCTCAAAATCTAAATTTCTGATGCTTACATCAAAATTTGACAACATATCCAATATATCATTTTGAAAATTCTCTATGTCATCGATTGACGGTTCTCCATACTGCTTTTTTATTTCCAATTCCTTATTTAAAATCTGCTTAATTGTTTCCAATGCCTTTACATTGCTTATAAAATCGCTGCTTCTAATTATTCCTAAATCAAATAATGCTTTTATATTAAAATCAATTTCTAATAAATCGATGACTTTCAACATGCTTTCAACAAATTCTTTTGTGTCCTTATATGGCACTTCTCTAAAATTTATAAATACATCTACATACCTCTTCAAGAATTCAAATGTGGCATTTAAACTTTTATCATCTTTCATAGCAGTCACAAATTCATCTTCAAAATTATCTTTATCTCTATCAATTCCACTTAATAGATCAATAATTTCACGGCTTCTCTTGCTTATTTCATAAGGAACTAAAAACTTTGACGTCATTATATTAACAAAACTTTCATAATCGTGGTTTAATTTATATGAAATTAAATTATAAATATCATTTGTTATAGGCATAGTAGACAGTTTTATTCCTCTATTTATTTTAACAGGTATATTCATTTCATCAAATATATCTATAATTTGCGTCCTGCAATTATCTATATTTTTTATAAATACGGCAATTCTATCGGGATTTATTTTATCAAAGACTATCTTTCTCTTTATGAGCCTTGCGGTTTCTCTTACTTCATGCTCAATTGAGGGACTGTTCATTATCTTTATTGATAAGTCTTCTTCATTTAAAACTGTTTCGCCGGAATAAATGTATGTTGCGATTTTTTTTACATCGTGATTAACCTCTATCATCTCATAAATATCATTATTTACATTAAACCCTAATTCGCAGAGATCTTTTATAATGCCATTCCTTATAAAGCTTTCGTTGAATTCATTTTTAAACGGAATGTTTATGTATATATCATATCTATTGCTCTTAGCCATTTCACCTATCAATTTCATATTTACATAGTCTATATTTATAAATCCATCTACAATAATAAGCCCAACATTATTAAAGTAATTGGTGTTTTGAAACAATTCAACAGCTTTAATTGATATATCATCTACATCAATCAATTTCCTCTTAATCTTATATTCTTCATAGGATTCATAAAAATAAGCTAAATTCTTTAACTTATCCTTAAGCGTAGGTTTATCAATAGAATCTGCAATACTTTTAAGCTCATTAGGATTTATCATTTTCCTTTTAATCACTTTTATGAAGCTTAAAACAGACTTTACAAATCCAGCCTTACCTTTTACTTTCTCATAATATGAATTGTCACAAATCTTATGCAAAATGTTTCTTAAAATCTCCCGTATTTCATAAGATGAGATTAAAGTATAATCTTTTATAAAGTCGCCGCATATCTGCTTTTCCAAGTCTTCAAATCCAAATATATCCGTATCAGTTATGCCACCATTGTATGTAATAAATTTATCTCTTACATCAAACATAGCCTCACGGGAAGGTAGCACATACACAACTCTTTTTCCACTTTTGATTACATCTATTGACTTCATAATAAGCATATCCCGGGTCTTACTGTAAAACGGTACATAAAATATCTCCTTCAACATATCAGCCCCTAACAAATCAGATTACATATCTATTTTAATACAACGTTTATCAACTTCTCAAGTTAAAAACTCCACCTAAAAAACTTAGGTAGAGTCTTACGTTATATTTTATTTAGTTTGTACTCTATTGAATCCACAAGCGCTATCCAACTGGCATCGATTATATCTGTAGATACGCCAATTGTGCTCCACACTTCATTTCCATCTGATGATTCTATTATTACTCTTACTTTTGCTGCTGTAGCTGAGTTGGAGTCTAACACCCTTACTTTATAGTCAGTAAGCTTCATCTCTTTTACTTCAGGATAAAATCTCTCCAACGCCTTTCTAACTGCGTTGTCAAGAGCATTTACAGGTCCATCACCTTCTGCGGCAGTAATTTCCTCCTGTCCATCCACTTCTATTTTTATAAGAGCTGATGAATTTACATCATCAACAGACGGTTCATTTACAATGACTTTAAATTCTATAAGCTTAAATGATGGTTTGTACATACCAAGCACTTTCTGTATCAGAAGTTTCAAAGACCCCTCAGCACCTTCGTATTTATATCCTTTAAATTCCATTTCTTTAAGCTTCTCTAGTATTCGTTTTGTTTTTTCAGATTCGCGGTTTATAGTAGGATCAACTTCATTTATTATCCCTATTATAGCACTTCTGCCGGCAACTTCTGATAGTAAAAGTACTCTTTCATTGCCTACCATTTCAGGATCGATTATCTCATACGATCTAGTATTTTTGCATACAGCATCGGAATGCATACCTGCTTTGTGGGCAAATGCGCTTCTACCAACGTATGGAGCCCTTTCATCCGGAGCGGCATTTGCTATTTCGTTCACTCTTCTGGAAAGTATCGTTATTTCTTTCATTTTTTCATCTTCAACACACTTTATCCCTTTTTTAAACTGCAAGTTTGGTATTATTGTACAGAGATTTGCATTTCCGCATCTTTCACCATATCCGTTTATTGTACCTTGAATTTGTGTTGCACCTGCTTCAACTGCCATTATAGCATTTGCAACAGCCATGCCATTGTCATTATGTGTGTGTATACCAATTTCACAATTAAATTTTTCAACTACCTTTTTCGTTATATTAAAAATGTCCAGCGGAAACATCCCGCCTTTTGTATCACACAAGCAAATACTATCCGCACCTGCATCGTATGCAACTTCAAGGGTTTTCAATGCATATTCTGGATTCTCTAAAAAACCATCAAAAAAATGTTCGGCATCGAACACAACTTCTTTTCCATGATTTTTTAAATATTTTATTGTATCAAATATCATATTGAGATTTTCATCAAGCGTCGTCCTTAATATTTCACTTACATGAAAATCCCACGACTTGCCGAATACTGCAACATGATCTGTTCCGGCGTGTAAAAGCGAATTTACATTGTTGTCAATTTCAACAGGTATGTTAGCCCTTCTAGTACTGCCAAATGCGATCACTTTTGCATTTTTTAACTTTTTACTCTTTATAATTTCAAAAAACTCCATGTCCTTTGGATTTGAACCGGGATTTCCAGCTTCGATATAGTCTATTCCAAACTCGTCTAAAAGCTCCACTATCTTTATCTTGTCTGCCACTGTAAATGAAATCCCCTGTGATTGCGCACCATCTCTTAATGTTGAATCATAAATAACAACATTTTTCACTTCAATGTCCCCCTTTGAACATATTCAACATATTTATATATATAAAGATATTTTATCAAATTGAATCATCAAAGTGAATAACAATCGGAAAATTTGTTTTATAAGAATTGAAACTTTTTACACAAAAAAGCGGCTACTGCGCCGCCAACTTTCAATATATTCAACTAGCTTTGTAAACGTCGGGTACATTTTTCAAATCTTTGCATCCTGTAAGAATCATTGCTTGGTACAATTCATCAGAAACTTTTTTAAAGTAAAATTCAATTGCTTCTCTTCCGCCGCCATGTGCAGCAATCATAATTGGTCTGCCTATTAAGACAGCTTTTGCCCCTAATGATAGCATCTTTAGGACATCTATTCCAGTCCTTACACCGCCATCTACCAGTATTTCGATTTTGCCACCAACAGCTTTTGCTATATCTGGAAGTACATCAGCAGTACCTTCCGTAAAATCCAGCACACGTCCACCATGGTTTGATACAACTATTGCTTTAGCGCCTGATTCCGCAGCAATCTCGGCCTCTTCCGGCGTCATGATTCCCTTTAAAATCAAAGGAAGCTCAATATTTTTGACTATTTCCTCTATCTCTTTTCTTGATTTTGGCCCTACAAATTGCCCGCTTCTTATCATCATAATAAGCCCTGCACCATCTACATCGACGCCAAATGCTATTGCCCCCGCCTCTTTTGCAATCCTTGCCTTTTCAATTATTTCATCAACTGTCCTTGGTTTAGAAAATGGTATTCCTAAGACGCTTGTTGCTTTTATAGCATCAATGCCTGCAGGGTACATATCTTTATCATTTGCATCTCCTGACATAAATATCGTTCCTACATTCTTGCAGGCCTCAGCCGCCATCGTATCATAATCCCTCTCTGACAAGTATCCACCGGCATTTCCCTTGAGTCCCGTCATTGGAGCTGCGAAAATAGGCATTTTAACTTTATAACCTAAAAAAGACGTGCTTATATCAGGTTTTAAAACGTCATGAAGTGTTTTTAATTTTACTTTCCATCTGTCGAGAGCCTTGATATTCTCGATAAAGCTGTTTCCTGTGCCTGTACCGCCCATACCGGGAACTTCACCAGCACATGCGACACCATCGCACCTTTTGCACCCTCTGCAGTAACCCTTCATGTTTTGCCTTGCTTTTTCCCTTATCTCATTCCAATCCATTTAAAAGACCTCCAAAATAAATGTTTGTCCACCTCTATTATACAACTTTTTTGAAATTAATCTAAATTCACATAGTATGTCTATCGAATTTCTTTGTTTTGAGATGTACCTATGTTATAATTTATATGAGCCAATCACGAAATTAGGAGGAAACATATATGAAAGATTTAAAAGAAATATTTGAAGAAAGGCGTTCTGTCAACTTTTTTGACAAAAATAAGGATCTTGATGAGGAAACATTGAAAAAAATAATCGACTTAGCAGTGCTAACACCATCAGCATTTAACCTTCAACCGTGGGAAATAATCGCTGTGAAGTCAAAAGAAGCAAAGGAGAAGCTATATGATGTCGCTTTAAAGCAGCCGAAAATTCTCGATGCACCTGTCACTCTAATTATGGTAGGAGATAAAAACGGCTATAAAGAAGATAATCCTGCGTGGTGGTATATGAAAGATGTAGGAATACCTGATGACAAAATACAAGGAAGCATCGATTTTGCAAAAAATGTGCTGTACAATACAGATTTAAAAGCAAATAATTTTGCAGTAAGAAATACATCATTTCTATGCATGTCGATAATGTACGCTGCAAAATACTACGGCGTTGATTCACATGCAATGATCGGCTTCGAAGAGGATAAACTAAAAGAAGCTTTTGGCATACCAGAAGATAAAGTTGTGGTGCTACTGATTTCTCTCGGATACTTTGATGAAAGCAAGACATTGTACCCAAGATTAAAGCGCAACGGATACGAAAAAATCGTAAAAGTCGTATAGTAATTGATAAAACCACCCAAAATGGTGGTTTTATTTTTTAATCTCAAATAATTTGTCACCTGTTTCTAAATCTATGATGTAGACATCATCATCTTCAATTATACCTATCGAGTTTATTTTATCATCTCTTTTGCTTAAAGATGTTGAACCTGGATTTATAATTATACAATTATCTAATTTCCTCAATACAGGTACATGAGTATGTCCAGTTATTAAATAATCTAATTTGTATCTGGAAATTAAATCTTGTATTCCGCTTTCAGTAATCTGATCTCCATGCTGAACTAAAAACCTTTTGTTTTCTACTACTGCAAATACATATGGCGATTGAATAGGAATATTTAATACCATTTGATCAACGGAAGCATCGCAGTTGCCTCTGGATATTAAAATAGGTATGCTACAATCATTTAAAGCTCCAATAAGTTTTTTAGGATTATATCCTGCCGGAATTTCATTCCTAGGTCCATGATATAGTACATCACCTGCGTGCAATATTAAATCAGCGTCGCTTAAATAATTAAACGCTCTTTCCCATGATGCATAATCACCGTGGGTATCGCTAATAACTCCGATTTTCATCTGCAGCTCATCCCTTTCGAATGTCTATTAATACTTTAATTATATCATAAAAATGAAATTACCTATTATCCACCTTTTCCGGATACATGTCATGATAAAAAAGCCTCTTCTCCGCTACGTCAGCCCACTTTGTACCTAGTCTTCCGTAATTGCAGTACGGATCAATAGATATTCCACCTCTAGGCGTAAACTTTCCCCAAACTTCAATATATTTTGGATCTAAAAGCTTAATCACAAATCCTTCATTATTATGTTGACACAATCCTCGTGAAAATCGCCATGATTTCTAAAGCTAAATAAATATAGCTTTAAAGATTTGCTTTCAACCATTAATTTATCAGGTACATATGAAATATATATAGTTGCAAAATCCGGCTGCCCCGTTTTAGGGCAAAGGCTTGTAAATTCCGGACAATTAAACTTAACGAAATAATCATTTTCTTGATGCTTATTTGGAAATGTCTCAAGCAGAGACGGATCGTAATCGAAAATATACTTAGTATCTTTTTTACCTAGCAGCGACAATTCATCCAACTCTTTTTTATCTCTCTCAAACATAGTAATCCACACTCCATCTTCAAATTCTATTTCTTAGCTGTTTTACTAAGATGACGCCAACTATTCCTGGAATAATCTGCCCTACTGTCAAACTTATAGCTAACAAATAATATGGTACTCTAAGCAAAAACGAAAGCCAAATCGGTACGATTAAACCAGGAAATAATATTATGGGAATTGAAATAAGCCAGTCATTTAAATTATTTTTCTTGATCATATAAACCGCATACGATGTCAAAATACCTACAAAAAAACCTCCAATCATATCAGGAAGGCCTAAACTGCCCATCAAAATATTGCTTAGCATGTTGCTTAAACCCATTGGAAGTATTAAAAATGGGAAAATAGCTGTCAGTGCATAAATTGACGTTGCTATTCTTATCTGATATTGTCCAAATGCAAAATTCTGTGTTAAGTACATTACAACTAGGTACATCGCCATTACTACACCAGAAATGGATAACTTTTGTGTTACTGTATACTGTTTTTTCAAAAATCCGCTTTTCATTGTTTACCTCCTTAAATTTTTTGCGTTCTCACATCCTTCCATAAACAAAATAAACTATAAAAGCAGAAATTACAAAAAAAAGAGCACAACCTGTGCTCATATATGCAAATACTACTTTCCGAATTCCATAGTTTTGTTTATAGACAGGATGGTTTCGAACTGTCTTATTTAATTACTATCTATTTTAACATCATTATTTTATTTATACAAGATGTCTTGCCAAATCGGCGTCACAGCATAAATTCTTCATCTTAACTGATAATCAACATTATCAGTTTTTAGATCTTTAGCACTTTTCGCGTTAGGACTTGTATTTTTCCAATACTCCATAAAAAAGACGATAAATACACTTAACATTAGACCCAGTATAAAAGCAATAGCTATATTTAATAGTTTTTTTGGTGATACAGGCTTATCTGGAACGATAGCTTTTGATGTTATTAGTATGCCTTGTTCTCCTAAATTTGATGCTTTTACAAGTTGAAGCATATTGTATTTCTCCATCATTATATCTCTTGTATTCTTCAATAAATTTAGTTTCGTTTGATTTTGTTCATATTTTATTTTGTCTGCTGGGTCTGTCCCATTCAATTCATTTGTCGCTGACTCTATCTTTGTGTTCTGCAAATTTATGAGATTTTCTATTGTACTTATAAGCTTATCTGTCTGTCTATTATTTCTTGATATGATATAAGATTTAAAATTTGATGCTATGGTTTCAGCAATCTTAGCAGCTAGTTTAGGATCATTCTCTTTTACCGTTATTGTTATTAAATTTGTATTGTCTATGGCCTGTACATCAATTTCATTTTTGAAGTTATCAAGTGTATATTTTTTTGGATCTAACTTTAATTGTTTTATTGTATCCAATAATACTTGAGGATTTGTCACTTCTTCTTTATATGTATTTACAGTCATGTCTTGATACTTCAATATAGATGACAATAAGTACGACAGATCTTTATCGGCTGTGTCGCTCTGTATCATAGACCCATCACTGGTATTTTGATTAGGTAAAATTACAGTTGTATTAGAACCAAAAAATCCTGTCTGTGGCGTAACATCTGAAACGCTTAATGTCGTTGATGCTTCATACGTTGGTTTAATTACAAAAAAACTCAATATACCTGCTATTAATACAGATATAATGGTAATTGACGCAATCAGCTTTCGACCTTTCCATATGATTTCCAATAACTCTCTTAATGATATTTCTTCTTCCATCATGTTCCTCCTATTTTCGTTTGTTATTTTCACTGCATGCTGCGACTTCTACATCATTTTTATCGGCAGCTTTTACTATTTCATTTAGATATTTAAGCAATTCATTTTTTAGATCTTCTCTTTTTAACGCATATTCAATAGTTGCTTTTAAAAACCCCATTCTATCGCCCACATCATACCTCTTGCCTTCAAAATTATATGCATATATTGCTTCATAGTTTAATAGCACTTTAAGTGCATCAGTAAGCTGTATTTCTCCACCTGCTCCAGGCCTTAAGTCTTTCAGTATATCAAATATCTTTGGTGATATTATATACCTTCCAAGTATGGCCATGTTTGACGGTGCTTCTTCTTTTTTTGGCTTCTCTACTAGGTTGTTTACTCTATACAGCCTATCATCAATCATGTTGGCATCTACTATGCCATATTTGTCTACTTCACTCTTTGGTACTTCTTGTACGCCTATTATAGAGCAGTTGTATCTTTCGTACTGTTCTATCATCTGCTTCAATACAGGTACTTCTGCATCAACTATATCATCTCCTAAAAGAACTGCAAATGGCTCATCTCCTACAAATGTATGTGCACAATAAATGGCATGACCAAGTCCTTTTGGCTCTTTTTGCCTCATATAATGTATATCCACCATATTTGTTATATCTTCAACAAGATTTAAAAGATTTTCTTTGCCTTTTTTCTTAAGCTCCAATTCTAATTCTACAGATTTGTCGAAATGGTCCTCTATCGCTCTTTTGTTTCTTCCTGTTATTATGAGTATATCTTCTATGCCAGAGTTTACAGCTTCTTCTACTATATATTGTATAGTGGGCTTATCAACTATTGGTAGCATTTCTTTTGGCTGTGCTTTTGTTGCAGGCAAAAACCTAGTTCCAAGTCCTGCCGCTGGAATTATTGCTTTTCTTATTTTCATATGTATTCCTCCATTATTTTAAAGTAAAATATGGCTTTTTGCAATACCACCTAAGGATTTCTTCCTTAATAAAAATAAGAAGCATGACGAGCCACTATTAAAGTAATCTCGTAATGCTCCCTTTTAAAATTATAATTAGTAATTGTTTCAAAACTATTAAATATTTGTGTGAATTTTGTGTGAAATCTATAAAAATTTTAATTTAGATGTGATTATTAGATGTTATAGGCTTAATTTCTCATCGATCTTGTTTGTATCGCCTACTTTTTCTGATAATAAAGTTGATAAAAGCATAAATAGAATTCCAAAACCTGCTAAAATAAGTAAGTTATTTATTATTAAAGTATAGTTTGACCCTGATATGGCTTCTCTTAGAGCCTGTGTCCCATACGTCATTGGAAAATATGGATTAAGCACATTAAAAAATTTAGGCTCCAACTCCATAGGAAAAACACCACCTGATGATGTCAATTGCAACATCAAAAGCACAACAGCTAAAAATTTTCCTGCCATACCAAGTAACATGACAAAGAAACCGATTATAAAGACAAATACGACTGACATTAACGCATTTATCGCATAATAGTAAAACAGATTATTTACAGGCAACTTAAGTGCTTCAATCAACACAAAACCAGAAACTATAGATTGAAAAATTCCTAGAATACTTAAACTTGCCAGTTTGCCTATAACAATTGAAGCGTTACTAATATCTTTATAGCCATTTCTATCGTATATATCTACTATAAAGAATAAAATTAAAGCGCCTACCCAAAGCGATAGAGGTATGAAATATGGTGTAAATCCAATACCGTAATTTGCAACTGGATTTAATCTCTTTGTATCAAGGACTATTGGATCGTTTATCATATCTCTTTTTTTGTCGCTAATACTTAACACTTCTATTTTGTTTGATGCATCATCAAGCTTTTTGTAAAGCAACTGCTGATTGTCGTATAACTTTTGCATATTCTTTTGAAGCTCGTCTCCGCCATTTGCTATCACTGATAATCCACTGTTGAGATCTGTAGAACCATTATACAGCTTATTAGCCCCTTGATTTAAGCTATTTAGCCCGTTATTAAGTTCATCGAGCCCAGCTGCTATCTCCTTCATTTTCTGATTTATTAATGATATGCCATTAGTGTATTCTGAAATTCCACTTCTTAAATTATTTCCACCATTAATAAGTTGAGATGCAACAGACTGCAATTGTGAGACACCACTGGATAATTTGTCATAACCACTTTCTAAATTATTTGTTGCACTGTTTAATTCTTCAAGTGAATTATTTAGTTTCTCTATATCAGCTTTATTACTGTTATAGCTATCAATTATCTGTTTTAGCCCTGCATTTGACTGAGAAACCTCTAACATCGCTTTTTTGAAATTTTCATCTGCCATAGCTTCAGGATGTTCTTTTGCATAATCATTCATGGCATCCTGTGCACTTCCTAAATTAGACTCAATGCTATTTATTCCACTGCCCATAGAATTAATAGCAGTTAAAAACGATGATAAATTCTCACCAATCTGATTATAGCCGTTAGAAATCGCCATTGAACCATTCTTTAAATCATCTACGCTTTGTTTTACAGTATTAAGACCTTCTTTTATACCATTTAAACCGCTATTTAAACTATTTATTCCATTTAAAATCACGTCGCTGTTTTTATTAACTTCATTTAATTTTTGGGACAATAAAGAGGCACCATTGGACAAGTTAGAAGCACCATTAGATGCGCTTTTTGCGGCACTGTTCATCTGATACAGGCCATCTTTTAGCTGATTTGAACCTACCAAAGCACTTTTTATGCCATCATTTAATTTTGCCATTCCATCATTTAATTTTTTAGTACCATCTGATAATTGTTTTTCCGCATCTGAAGCCTGTTTTAAACCACTGCCCATATTCTTGACATTTGCAAAAACAGTATCGATATAGCTCTTTCTTATTGTATCAGATATTTTTTGTGTCAAATTTTCAACCGCTTTATTTCCAAGCTGTGTTGCTAGAAAATTCTTCTTATCATTTGTTATATACTGAATATGAGCTTTTTCAATGTCATTACCGTCAACGCTTAAAATATTTTTTGAGAAATCTTCTGGTATCACTATCATAAAATAATATTTATTGCCTTTTAAGCCATTTAATCCATCATCGTAGTTTACAAAATTCCATTTAAAATCATGATTGTCCTTTAATTCTTTTACAATATCATCACCAAAACTTTTATTCTTACCATCATAAACAACACTTTTATCTTGATTTACAACAGCCACAGGAAGTTTATCAAGCTTACCATATGGGTCCCAAAATGCATATAAATATAAAAAACTGTACAATAGTGGCATAAAAATAATTACAATGACGGCCAACCTAATAAATCGGTTTTGTGCTAACCTTTTAAGCTCATTTGCAACCACCTTAAACATAATCACACCTCCTGAATATATTTTTGTACTGACCAGTCAGTTCTAATTAATTATAGTACCTCTCATTTTAAAAGTCAAGAAAAAATCCATCATAGATATCAACCTCTATAATGGATTCCATTAAATGTATATTTAATTACGCTATCAGCAATATGTTCGGGATCTATAATATCATTGTTTCTAAATTGAAAAATAATTAGTGAACTTATCATGCCAAAAAAAGCTGATGACAATAACTTCTTATCACATTTTTCTATCAATTTCTCTTTTATTCCTTCGTCAATAATATCTTCAATAATTTTTAAATAATCGTAGATTTTCTCTCTAAAGTTATTTTGAATTTCTTCTTTTCCCCACAGCTGACTCAACAATATCAGCACAAAATCTTTATACTTAAATAAAAAATTTGACTGCACAACAATTATCTCTCTTAACTTATCAATAGAATTTTTCATATTACTTATATTAGTTAATATCTGATTTTTTAAAAGAGACAAACCTTCATCTATCAAGAAAATCAAAATCTCGTCTTTACTTTTAAAGTGATAGTAAAGTGTCCCTTTGGCAACCCCCGCTTTTTCTGCGATTTCATCCATTGTAGATTTGTAAAAACCTTTTTGAGAAATTATGTTAATTGCCGCATTAAATATTTTTTCCTTAGTTTTATTCATTAAAATTAGGCACAGGAGACTCCATCCATAGCATCGCTTGGATGGAGAAGAATGTGCCTTTTCCTCCTTCCGTATTTGTATCCGTCATATCTTTGTATGATATGACAATACTGATATGAAATACCTTGTGCAATATTTTTGCCATTGGCATCTCTTATATCAAAATACCCTGATTTTCTCACTGCAACATATCCTGTGTATTGACCTTTGTACTTGCCTTTTGGGACTTCTGCTTTAACATAATCACCATTTTGAAAGCCAAAATATTCTTTTTGCCTTGATAAATATGCTCTTGGAAACCCATATTTGTTAAGTAATGTTCTTTGTCTTGTTCCTCTGCCTTTTGCATGGAATTCTAATATATAATCTGCCTTAAATACAAATTCTTTTGGAGTGCTCTGACCTACGCAACAAGCATCACAATAATGTTCTTTAGGCAAATTTCTGTCTATACGGTTTTTCTTTGTCAATGCACCTGTTCCACATTCTACAGGATACATTTCTTTTAGGAGATTATATGTTTTCCACCTTGTTGCATTTATCATAGCAGCATCTTTTAGAGGTTGTTTTGCCTGTTTTTGTATATCAGGGTATCCAAATTCCTCTGCTGTCATGTTACCTTTTTTCTGATTGCACTCATGGCAAGCTATTGTCAAATTTGATACTCTGTCAGTGCCTCCTCTTGACTTTGGAACGATATGCTCTACTTCAAGCGGTACATTTTCTTTACCACAATAAGCACATTTTCTGCCCCATTTCTCAAGAAGATATTCTCTTACTTCGTATCCTTGCAATTCGCCTTGTTGATACTCAACACCGCTTATTTCTGGATTTTGCATTAACTGTGTATCAAATTTGACATGTTCTATGCTGATGTTGTCTATTGGAATATATTTTGCCAGTTTCTTTACTGTATTAATTACTTGCTGTACTCTTGCCTCTAGTGACAGAGGTAGCCAACCTTTTTCTCTTTTTCTGTTATCAAATCGAGGTTCTCTATATCTTAACTTATTTCTTCTGAATCTTCTATGATTCCGTCTATCGTCTAATGATTTCTTAATGCCCTGCTTATGATAAAGTTCCACTAATAATAATACTTTCTCTCCTTGCAAAATTGCTATTCCTGTTACTTTTGAACCTGGGTCTATCTTAATTCTGCAAGGTTGTATAATGCAGTTATCTACTGTTACATCTTTCAGTCTTATTACAAACGGATTAATTTTGTGTATAACAGCTCTGCCACTTTCTAATAAAAGTCTTGCTCTCTTTTCTGTACATGGCATTAATGGCTTTTTATGCTTATCTAGTACAAATACCATATAAAACTCTCCTTTCGGAGTCCTGTAAAGGACTAGTAACGCTATCAAAAGATAGCCTCTCCTCGCCAATGTTATTTCTGCTTTTTGCGTCTGCCACACTGTTCCTACCCTCAGAAGTGTTTAATGACAGACAACAGTTGCACGGAACTGGAGAAGCATTCCGTGGTGTTATGACAGAAATAACGTAGTTAGTTTAACTAATTTAGGCTGGTCAATCAGGCTTGCAGTTCCCCACAAGCCTCACCTATAGCGGACTTGTTCCGCTTAGGTGGAGTTATTGACTTAAAACGCTTCCCTCTTTATTAGGTATTTATTTCTTACTTAATTATTATAATGCATTTTTTTAATTTTTGCTGTTTTTTTTATCAAACTTGTGCCTCAAACCAAACCGTTATATTCGCCGCTTTCCCTATTTCTTTATTTTTAAAAGACAATTTAGTATATTGAGAAAAAAAATAGGGAACTAATGTTGCAGTTTTCCCAGGAGCTAAAACAATTTCTCCACTGTCTTCAATCCAAACATCATCACCAGGACTTATCAAGAGCTTTATTATAACGGGATTTTCACTTGTATTATAGACAAAATACGTAAATTTACTGTACGATGAACAATCATTTATATCTGTATAACTTTCTTCATCTTGTGATACATAAAACGATTTTGTTTTTACAAATCTTCTATCATTTAATGTAAACGGCGTTCCCGTTATATAAGTCAGTTGTAGTATTGGTCTCAACGAAACATTAATGCTTTCATCTTTAGAATAAAAGCTTTTTGTCTCTAAATTCTGTATTTCCGGTGTTTTAAGCATTACTCCATTGTTCGCATAAAGTCCATTAATCCATCTTTTCGCTATATTCGTAATATTCCATCCATACCACCCCTCACTGGTTATAGCTTTGGTCGATCCAAATACTGTTTCATCAATATTTGGCGCATTATTCCATGTGGCGGTATTTTCATCCCATTCATCAATAATTAAAAATGGTGTTACATACGCTGGTATGCTATCATTTGTCGTATAATTAATATAAAGCTTCAAAATTGCTTCAACAATAAGTGAATCAGGCGGTAATATACCAAGGTCAAATTGTATCAGAGCTCTGTACACTGATTTACCAGAAGAACCAATATAATATCTTCCAATCCAAAGTTTTGGATCCCTCCCTCTGTTGCTTGTTGGATATCCTGATTCTAAAGCCGTATCCTTTGATGATGGCTGTATAATAATAGTCGGCATTGCACCACCCCTTAGACAAAGCGAAATTTTTGATTTTAGTTCGCTGAAATTTATAGATCACGCATCAATCTTCTCAGTGTTTTGGCTGCACAAAATTTTTAATATCATTAATCCTTCATCGTCGATTACATCAAAAAGTTTCATTGAACGCGTTAATTCCTCTTCCGCAAGTTTATATGCGCCATGCCGAAAATAAAGTTTGCCAAGTTTCAATAGTACATCTTTTTCATTAACCATATTAAGCATGTTCAATGATTTCTCAAACAAATCAAATTCTTGAATATCAAATAGCTTTTCAAATATTAAAAAGATTATATCTGTATAAATACGAGTATCTTTTTCATCTAATGGAGATAGTACACCTTCTTTAACCAATAAATCAAATTTAAAACATACTCTATACGCCTCTACAAAATCCTTTTTCAATATTGTCATTGGCTTTTTGATGTTTTTACCAGTTAATAATCGGCAAATGATATTGTCAATAGCACTATCACATGAATATTCTCCACTGTCAATCATATCAAAATACTCAACTGCTTCATTATATCTGTGCAAATACATCAATGTTCTTCCTTTTATATAATATGTTATATTATTTTTTAATGAATTTAGTGCCACACCGATACATTTAAGCGACTGTTCATATCTGCCATTCAAAAAAAATACGTCACTTAAAATTACAAATGCTTCAGGTGAACCGTCAAAGTGTGACATAATCTTTTCTACCGCGGTATTTTCATCATGTTTCTTAAAATAAGCATTTGATAGTTTGTACAGTATGACTTTATTTAAAGGATTCAGTTTTAACGAATTTATATAGCTTATAATGGCATTGTCATATTCTTTCATATCCATATAAACTTCTCCCATCGCATAGTAAGCTTTAAATCCACCTACACCTGTTATAAACCTATCTATAAGCGGTGGATCCCCCATGTCTATACATTTTCTAAAACATCCTATAGCTTCTTGAAGCTGATTAAGCCTATGATGCAGCATACCTTTTAAAAATACAATATCAGTTACGTTAGGATACTCCTCTATTGACTTATTGCACAAACTTAAAGCTTCGTCAATTTTGTTTAATTGATTTAAGCACATTATCATCCTCACAATGAGTTTAGTCGTGTATCCCGTCTTAACATTTTTTAAAGCACTGTAGGATTTTTTAAAATAATTATATGCACATTCATAATTACCTAGTGCCATGTATTCTGTTCCCATATTAAAGTTGTGAAAAGGATTATCCGGATTTTTTCTAAGCTCTTTCTTTAGTATTGTCATATTTCTATTTCTCTTGTCTTTATCTTTAATATTTTTGTTGAGATAACCGTAATGATAAACCTTTATGGGTACTTCTGCTACATTGCCACCGTGCTTAAGTATCGGCATCAGAATTTGTTCGTGAATTGCTCCAACAAATCTGTACTCAGGTTTATTTTTTATAATTCTTACGTTTAGATTTGAAAGGGCATCTGTTCCCGGCTTATCACCTACATAGCTTATTGTTTCAAATAAATATGCATCTATTTTTTCATCTTCTAAAAGCTTCTTTATTTTCTTTCTATCTTCTCGATCTATCTCATCATCAGCATCCATCAATAAAATCCAATCACCGTTAGCTTTGTCTAATGAAAAATTTCTAGCCGCACTAAAATCATTTCTCCATTTATAATAAAAAACATCAGCCCCAAAGCTTTTGGCAATATCCACTGTCCTATCACTGCTTCCTGTATCAACAATGATAATCTCATCTACTATATCTTTAACACTTTCTAAACAGCGTCCAAGGTTATTTTCTTCATTTTTTACGATCATGCACAGACTCAACATATAAATCCCTCCATTCGACAATATATGGGGCATAAAGCCCCATTTTTAAACCTGTGCATTGTAGTAAAATTCTGCCGTAGCTGCCGCACCACCTGTATCATAATATAACCTTGTATATTGCAGAAATTTAACTGCTGTTAAAACTGTAATAGATCCACCTGCCAAATTAATGCTTGTTGTGTCATCCACAAAATAAGTGTCAGTCGTTGTGGGACTTATCTGAAGTTTAATTGTAATAGTATTAGTCCCTGTATTCGTAATATAATATGAATACATCGATTTATCTCCCGTATTCTCCATTAAAACAACACCTGTACCAGTCACTCCTGCAATGTTAGTAGAATCTTCTAAGAATGTTCTACTTCCAAGTGTAAACGAATCAGTTGAAGCAGTAAGAGGTCTTATATCTAGTGCTGATGCCGTCACAGTAACTGTACCTGCAACTGTCACAGACCCACTGCTTATGGTTACAGAATCTGTTGCACCCGTAAGAGGCCTTATATCAAAATTTGATGCATTCACCGTCAGCGTTCCTTGGGCTGTTACTGTGCCCGCCACTGTCACAGAACCATCAACAGTAGACAAAAGCTTTCCTGTTGTCGAATCCAGCAACAAAGGTGTTGGTGTCGTACCCTGCATACCGTGAATCAGTGTCTTAAGCTGTTCAGCAACCGGATTAAATACTATATTATTAGGCATATAAATCCCCCCTTCCTTTATATATTATTAATACATACAAATTTTGTTGCTTGTCTATATATCTTTTTAGCAATATTATTTTGGAGTTTATATGTAAAATACTCTGAATTTTATTTTATATTATTGACATACTGCTGCTTTTTAAAGTATTATCAAATTTAGTAATGTAAATTGCTAAATCATATAGCAAAATGGGAGTGTAATAAAATGTCTGTAGAAGCAGTCAAAAAATTTTTTAAAAAAAATAACATAGATATTGATATAAAAATACTTAAAGACACAAGCACTGTCGAAAAAGCTGCAAATGCGATTGGTGTCTCACCTGGAGAAATTGCGAAATCCATGCTTTTTAAACTAAAAGACAAGTACATAATGGTTATACTGTCAGGTGAGAAGAAAATAGACAACAGGAAATTTAAAGATACTTTTCATTGCAAAGCAAGAATGGTACCACCTGAGGAAGTCCTTGAAATAACAGGGCATCCTGTTGGAGGTGTATGTCCATATGGATTAAAAACAGATATCGATATTTATTATGATATATCATTAAAAAATTATAAAATTGTATATCCAGCAGCCGGTGATATAAACGCCGCAGTAGCTGTAAAAGTAGATGATATGGATAAAATAGTCAAAGGAGAATGGGTTGATGTGTCCCAATAACGCTCCCTAAACACACTCTTGACATTTCAGTAAATATTAATTATAATACCATTGTTGAGGTTAATGGTTAGATATTGATAGTTTCAGTTTATATTTCAATATGCGGATGTGGCGGAACTGGCAGACGCGCTAGACTTAGGATCTAGTGTCTTTGACGTGGGGGTTCAAATCCCTTCATCCGCACCAATTAAAAAAGTTGTGGAGAGATTCTCCATTTTTTATTAACTATTTAACTTAAGCGAAAATATCTGCCTGTCAACAAAGGCGTTGATCAGTTTTATCTGATTGACGCTTTATTTTTATACAAATGAAGAAGAGGTGTAATATATGATATTCAAAAACAGAAAGTTATTGAAGTTGTTAAACATTATAGATACGAATAATCTGCTTAATGAGGATGAAAACTACTTTAATTTCAAAGGAATAATGAAAGACATACTTGTATCAATAACAAAGCTTAAAAAGAAACTAGTTAAATATATCTTTGAGACGCAAGTTGCTTCAAGCCGTATATTCTCAGTTTCAGAAGAATTGTCTATTACCATGGAAGAAAATAATGCTTTCGCACAACAGTTATATGCTGAATCGCAAGAGATATTTTCAAATAATTCATTTTGTTATGAAAATATAAAAAATACAATTGCCGAAATAAAGAAATTGGTTGAAATGCTTGAAAATATTAAAAGCACTAGTGGAGAAATGTACAATACTGGCATTCAGTCTAGAAAGCTTGTGGATGAAAGTTTCAATGAGATTAGATTAGTTTTAGATAAAATAAATAATATTTCTATAACCACAGAAGAAACATTAAATCGAATTAATGAACTTACAAAAATATCAGTACAAATTTCCCAAATATTAAAGTCAATTGAAAAAATAGCAAAAGAAACTCATTTACTTTCATTAAACGCATCTATAGAGTCTGCAAAAGCCGACAAATACGGCAATGGCTTTGGAGTTATAGCAGATGGTATTAGAAAATTAACTTTGGATACCAATAAAGCTGTATCAGATATCGTCACACTAATTGAAAAAATAAATAATGAGATAGAAACTGTTAAAATATCAGCAAATGATAATTATACTAATGTTCAGGATAGCGTAAATAGCACAATGAATATAGAAAAAAGCTTGAACATGATAGAAGAATATAACAATACGATTATGAATATGATTAGTAAAATTGTAAATGTTTCTGAAGATGAATATAAATACGTTCACAATATTGATAAAAGGATTCAAGATGTTGAAGATTTATTAAAAGAAGTGTCAGCTAATTTTGATAGCATGAACAATTCCATATATCACCAAAAAGAAAATGCAGAAAAAATATTAAATCTAAGTGATAAATTAAAAGAAGCATCAAATGATTTGAAATTATTGTCTGAGAGCGATGAGATAAAAAATGTAATACAAACAAATTCAGATAATATAAAAAATGCAGCAGCTTCTGTGATAAAATCTATAAAGGAAGAAATAATTTCAGATAAATTCCTTTCAATGAATAAGGATTTTCACAAAAAAGTACTTGACAATTTTTTAAATAATCACAAAGAAATTGAAGCTCTATGGACAAATGATATTAAAGGAAGGTTTATTTACTCAAATCCACCTGCTGGTATCGCAAATGCAAATGTAAGGGATTGGTTCAAGGAGTGTATCACAGGCAAAGAATACATATCTGAAATTTATATATCTGCAATAACAAAGGTTCCATGTTTAACTGTATCTATTCCATTAATTGATAAAAATGGATCATGTATAGGTGTCATTGGTGCTGATTTGAGTATAAATGTGTAAAATATTCACCCGTTTATTAGTACATAAACTATTTATGCTTCAAAAATCAAAGGAATGCTAATTGTTGCGCTTGATAACCTTTTTTTAATATAAAATTCTACCCCTTAATTTAGGATCATCAATTAGAGGTCATGGCCTTTGTTTATGTTAGCATATACATCAATATATATTAGGACATTAAATATACTATATATAGCTTAAAACCTTAAGTTTTACTAACTTCAATATGCACTGTGGATTTTTGTACACATAGTTACAATTAACCAATACAATTTACTTCTTGCATAATAATTAAATCTAATACTTTTTAAAAATAAAAAAGGTATCCGCCATTTAACGGATAACCCCTTTATCTTCACAATATGACTAATTGAGCTTTCTATTTTTTAAGCACTTTTCAAGCACTTCTTTTATTTTTAATCTTTAAAAATGGTGCGCCATCAGGGACTCGAACCCAGGGCCCGCTGATTAAGAGTCAGCTGCTCTACCAACTGAGCTAATGGCGCACGTTTTATGGAGCGGACAACGAGACTCGAACTCGCGACCCTCACCTTGGCAAGGTGATGCTCTACCAACTGAGCTATGTCCGCATGATATATGGTGCGGGAGAAGGGACTTGAACCCATATGCCTTTTGGGCACTAGAACCTGAATCTAGCGCGTCTGCCAATTCCGCCACTCCCGCATTAACGCCAGATTGTTCTCTTTCTAAAAATTACTATTTTATATTTTTGTTTAATGACCCATCCGCGATTCGAACGCGGGACACCCTGCTTAAAAGGCAGGTGCTCTGCCGACTGAGCTAATGGGTCATGGTGGCTGGGATGGCAGGATTCGAACCTACGAACTGCCAGAGTCAAAGTCTGGTGCCTTACCACTTGGCTACATCCCATCAATGGGGTGGGTAGTGGGACTCGAACCCACGACCTCCAGAGCCACAATCTGGCGCTCTAGCCAACTGAACTATACCCACCATATTATAAATTTCAGTATGTTTCGCAAAAAATGGTGCGCCTGAAGAGATTCGAACTCCCGACACACGGATTAGAAGTCCGTTGCTCTATCCAACTGAGCTACAGGCGCATATTGGAGCGGGTGATGGGAATCGAACCCACGTAACCAGCTTGGAAGGCTGGGGCTCTACCATTGAGCTACACCCGCATATACAGTTGTCATTGCTTTGTGCCTCATCGCTCTGACAGTTTTAAATTATATCAGGAATATTTATCTTTGTCAACACCTAAGAATTAATTTTTTGTACCATTTCTCTTATTCCCAATGTACTGCTCCATATCGTCTATATTTAGAAGCTGTGGCACAATAATGCCATTTTCAATGTTTACAATAGACACAGTCCTAGATGAGCCTTCTCGAGGCATTGATGGGCTACCAGGGTTTAATACAATCATATCACCATCATTGTATACCAATGGCACGTGGGTATGACCATAGAAGACAGCATCAACACCATATTCCCTTGCTTTTTCTATTATAATACTCTTTTCAAACTTTACATAATACTTATGCCCGTGTGTCAATAATATTCTTTTACCGCCAATATCGATTATCTTCTCATATTTTTCTTTATCACCAAAATCACAATTGCCATAGACGTATAGCGTAGGAATTCCAAATTCTCTATTTAATTCTATCGCATCTCTGTAATAATCACCTAAATGTATTATATAATCAATGTTTTTAAGATTCTTAAGAATATTTCTAACAGATTGTATCATACCGTGCGTATCACTTGTAACAAATAATCTCATTTAAAATCCTCCAAATTATTTTTTAAATATTCTTTTAATTTTTTCAAAGCATTTGCCCTGTGACTTACCTCATTTTTTTCTTCAAGTGTAAGTTCAGCTAAAGTCTTGCCTACTTTATCTACAAAGAAAACTGGATCATAGCCAAAGCCATATTCTCCTCTTGGTTTATCAATTATTGTACCTTCGACTTTTCCTTCTATTATAGCTTCTTTGCCTTTATAAATCAATGCTATAACCGTCCTAAAAGTAGCTTTTCTCTTTTCCATTGGTACGCCTTCTAAAAGCTTTAAAAGTTTTCTATTGTTATCTTCATATGTTGCATTTAAACCCGCAAATCTTGCTGAATATACACCTGGTTTTCCGTCCAAGTAATCTACAAATAAACCAGTATCGTCTGCAATGACTATTTCGTCAGTCAAATTTGCCAAAGATCTAGCCTTTAGAAGTGCATTTTCTTCAATCGTATCTCCAGTTTCTTCTACTTCATCGTATGATCCAATATCATCTGCTGACAGTATTTCAAAGTCGTCTTTAAAAAATTCTCTTATTTCATCTACCTTATGCTTGTTGTGAGTTGCTACAACTATTTTCATCTTCTTCAACTCCAATTTTTAGTGATATATCTCCCAATGCTTCTTTCTGGATTTCAATAATTTTATTAAGTCCATCTTCAGCAAGTCCTAAAAGCTCTGTAAAATCATCTTTGGAAAAAGGCCCACCTTCTCCAGTCCCCTGTATCTCTATAAACTCACCTTTATCAGTCATTACTATATTCATATCCACATGTGCGTTACAGTCTTCTAAATAGCATAAATCAAGTAGCTTGTTATCCCCAACTATGCCTACACTAACTGCAGCCACAAAACTTTTAATTGGCATTTTACTTATAACACCTTTTTGCAATAATTTATTCATTGCATCAACAAGAGCAACAAATGAACCTGTAATTGAAGCTGTCCTTGTTCCTCCATCTGCCTGTATTACATCACAATCAATCCAAATGGTCTTTTCACCCAATGCATCTAAGTCCACAACAGCTCTTAAAGCTCTACCTATAAGCCTTTGAATTTCCATCGTCCGCCCGGATTGTTTGCCTTTTGTAGACTCTCTTTGTGTTCTAGTCTCTGTAGCTCTCGGAATCATAGAATATTCGCTGGTTATCCACCCTTTTCCAGTGCCCTTCTGAAAAGGTGGTACCTTATCTTCAATCGATGCTGTACATATAACCTTTGTATTTCCTACTTCTATCAAAACAGATCCTTCAGCGTATCTGTTAAAATTTCTAGTAATCTTTATCGGTCTTAAGGATTTTGGATCCCTGCCATCTACTCTTTTCATTTCTTCAGCCCCTTTATATTTTATACTATAATTTTTGCCTTGTTTAAATTTTGTTATCCATTGCGTAAGCCATAATATTATTTTAAAACCTTTTAAGGCAATTTACAAGAAAACTCATTAAAAAAACAGGCATATTTTTTGCCTGTTTTAATTGCTTTTATATACTGAATCAGAAACTGTCGTGCTTATGCTGCCGTTTGACAGCTTGTCAAAATAATCCACGATACCATTATATATACCTTGAGCGACTTTCCATTGAAAATTATCATCTGTTAAAAGTTGAGCATCTGTGGGACTAGTCACAAACCCCGTTTCTACCAAAACTGCAGGCATCTTAGTCTGATTAAGCACTACAAGATTGGGCCTTTCAGATAGCCCTCTGTCGCTTGTGCTTATTTGCTTCATCAAATTATCGTGTATTATTTGAGCAAATGTTTTTTCATCTCTAGTATCTCCATTGTACCCATTTGGATAGTACAAAACCGTCGTGCCATTTGCAGATGGTGAACCAAAAGAATCTGAATGAATACTGACGAAAACATCAGCACCCTCATTATTAGCCTGATATGGTCTATCATATAAGCCAACATCAGTATCAGTTGTCCTTGAAATCATAGTTCGGTATCCGCCATTATCAAGAAGCGTTTTCAGTTTTAGAGCTATGGCAAGATTAATGTCAGCTTCATGGATCCCGCCAATACCTATAGCACCTGGATCAGACCCACCATGTCCAGGATCAATATACACCAGTTGTTTTTTATTAGGGTCCGGTTTTGTAACTGTTAACATTATGCCTTGTCCTGTATATTGAACATTGAAATCTGACTTTAGGTTGGTATACGCTACAACTCTAACTGTATTAGCATCAAGTTGAGAATACCTTATTTCTGTAACAACATTACCAGCAAAAGAAATATTTCCGGATAATTTTCCATCGGGCATACTTAAAGTTGCCCCCGAAATATCAATAATAATTTTATTATCGCCGTATCTTGATGGATTAAAATGATCTGCATCTGTATTAATTACTATTTGATCACTGTTATTAATTTTTGCTGCTGTTATATTTGTCACTTTATTTTGTCCAATTTTAAATGATATATCAAATTCCTTTTTATCCTGAGATTGTGTAATTGTATACGGCATAGAATAGTCCATATTAACGACAAGCCTTGTTATCGCAGGCTGCAATTTATTCTGTCCAATATAAGCTAGATTAAGTCCGCTTTTGTCAATCGTTATCTGCTTATTTGTAACAGTATTTATAGCATTATTAAAATCAAAGTAAATTCTTATACTAGTATCATCATTAATAGAACCCTGTGTATACGTTAAAGGACCATCACCTTTTACTGAAATAGTATATGTACCATTTAAATAATTTGATGTAAAACTAGTAATATTTACATTGTTTACAGAGGGAGGATCAACTTTTTTTGTAGCTTGTATAATGTATTTATCTCCAATCCACTTTACGTCATAGCCTAAGTTTTCAAATAAAAATCTCATAGGTACATAGGTAGTATCCCTATTTATAAGTCTTGCTGGTGCCAACAGTGAAACTTTATTACTATTGATTATTGCATAATCCTTACCTATAAACAATTTGATCACTTTGTCTTTTGTAGTAACAGTCACCGTTTGTGTTGGACCATCCCAATTCACTTTTTCCCCTAATCCTTCACTTATGGATCTAAGAGGAACAATTGTATTATTATCTATAATTAGTGGAGGATTCTTTCCTGTATCAAATTTATTGCCATTAACAGTAATGGATACATCTGGTACATTGTAATTGACAACTTTGTTATCCACGACAATGTTAGCTTTATAGGCATAGGCAGATATGCAAAGTGTAGACAACAATATCAAAAGTGCAAAAAATACTATGACTTTTTTCAACATTTTCCCCCCTTTTTGCATATAAAAATCGGTAAAATTTTCATCATGATTATATATTATTATACATATATTACAGACAAGTTACAAACATATTAAAATTTTATTAAGTCATTTATCTATAAAGCAAAAGCAAAATTTATTATTTATAAATTCAATAATTACAACAAATAATACTAGTAAGCACTTAAAAAACGAATAATAAGGTGATAACATGCAAAATACTTATTGTAAATTAGATTGCATCTACCGTTCAAAAGGAAAATGTTCTCTTTATAAATTATCGGATAACATTCAGCATTACATTAACAGTGTCCAATGTACAACATTCAAAGACAGTAGCTTAAATCTTTTTGATTGTCCAAATTATAGAAAAAAATAAAAATAAGGTTATGTAAAAAATGGCGCATAAAACAGATTTGTCAAGATGGCATCAATGATTATCATAAAAGAAAATGCTCCGAAATTAGAATTAAATTTTTTCCTGCCGTAGTAAACCCTCGTTAAGCCATATGATATTAAAGTAAATATAGCAGGCATTGCAAAAAAATTATACGGCTTAAGTACAGAGTTTAAAATTGTCCTTATGGAATGAGGAGGATACAAGAAGTATTTCATAATGATATATATTGCAGCACCGATGTAGAATGAAACAACACTCTCACCTTTTAATCTTCTTGGCTCAAAAAGCATTATTACCACAAACCATACATATGCAGGCAATGCGCCAACTAATATAAATATTAAACCTATTAGCAATGATGCTGCACTTTTTTGAATTAATGTACTAAGTGCATATTGCTTATCTACTGGCCTCACCCTGTTTAATACATTTTTATATACATAAGTTGTTGATGATGCATAAACATTATATTTTCCAAAACCGTCGGCTTCAATCCATGTGAGGAAATTGCCATTTTTAGTATTTAAAATCTTTGGCATACCTGTCCAAGTACCTGTTTTTGTAGCAAGTTTTGATAATACAACCTTACCACCTTTCCATTTTGAATATATGATTTCCGTTGATTTGGACGGTACATTGCCAAAATTGCTTAATTCTACACTTCCAGATGAAACTGTGTATACATAAGTACCATCTTCTAAAACATCAAAATCACCAATATTATCTGCATTGCCAATTCCATCGACATTAATCATAGCATCTTTTAGGAAAACATTCTGCAATTTAGCATCTTTGAAATAAATGTATTTCAAATTTAAATTGTTTTTTGAAACCGAATTGTAAAATAAGTATATACCACCATCGTACGCAATTCTTAAATTATCGATATCAGAAAAAGATGACACAGATATATTGTAAACCGGCTTTAGATTTCCCCATTGCCTTCCATCATACGTCAACAAATATATACTCCTGTCGTAATTAATTCCTGTTAGTAGTGCAATGTATAACCTTTTATTAATTTTTTCTGCATCAATCTCTCTAGTATTTTTTATTTGTGAAATACTTCCTTCTAACATTAATTTATCATTAGATATCTTATATATGTTTATTTCACTATTGTTGAAGGTAATTAATTTGTCATCAACTATTTTAAAACCATCAGCGTTAATTCCATAATTAACGAGGTTGCTACCATCAATGCCTACAGACATAAGCGTATTATTTTTTACAATATATAATCTACCATTACAATAATTAATTTCTTTTACATTTGATTCATCAATTCCGTTTATATCCATATCTTTAATTAAAATTTTATTTGGGGTGCTTATATCTATTAATTCGATTTTATTCATTTTTGGTAAAATTGCATAAATTTTATTGTTGTTTGAAAATATGGATGTACTTCTGTTAAAATCTCTTGAGCCAATTTTTATATCTCTACTCCATTCTTTAGATGGAGATTGGGAAAAAGATTTTAAATATCTTTCATAATTGTACGATGTAAGTAAAACTACAGTTACAATTATCAATATTATAGATATTAATTTGTGAATATTCATATCATCACAACCTTATTAAATAAATTTTATGATTACAAAAAAAAGCACTCTTTTGAGTGCTCTTATTTATCAAACAAATGGCAAGCTACAAAGTGGCCACTTCCCACTTCTTTTAGTGATGGTGTAACTTCACTGCAAATATCCATTGCATATTTGCATCTGGTTCTAAATCTGCACCCTGATGGCGGATTTATTGGGCTCGGAACATCACCTTCTAATATAATCCTTTCTCTCTTTCTTTCAACTTCTGGATCAGGGATTGGAACCGCAGAAAGAAGCGCTTGTGTGTATGGATGCAAAGGATTTGTATACAGTTCACCGCTTTGCGTCAATTCTGCAATTGAACCTAAATACATGACAGCAACTCTATCGCTTATATGCCTTACCATGCTTAAGTCATGAGCAATAAAAAGGTATGTCAAACCTTTTTCCTCTTGTAAATTCATAAGTAAATTCACAATCTGTGCCTGTATAGAAACATCAAGAGCAGATATTGGCTCATCGCAAACAATGAATTCTGGCTCAATTGCCATCGCTCGTGCTATGCCTATCCTTTGCCTTTGTCCACCTGAGAACTCATGTGGAAACCTATTTGCATGCTCCCGGTTTAATCCCACCAGTTCAAGGAGGTTGTATATTCTCTCTCTCCTCTCTTTACCAGTGTATAAACCATGTATGTCAATTCCTTCACCTATTATATCACCGACAGTCATACGAGGATTTAGCGATGCATATGGATCCTGAAAAATCATCTGCGCCTTTCTAGCAAATTTTCTTCGCGTTTCGTCATTCATCTTATGAACAGGTATATCATCAAATATAACTGAGCCACCTGTTGCTTCATAAAGGCCTATAACTGTTCTTCCAGTAGTTGACTTGCCGCAGCCAGACTCACCAACAAGACCTAAAGTCTCGCCCCTTTTTATAGTAAAACTTACATCGTCGACAGCTTTTAATATACCACCGCTGACGTGAAAGTATTTTTTCAAATTTTTAACTTCCAAAATTACATTATCCTTCATTTGCATACGCCTCCTTTTCAAAAGGATTCTTCACCTTTGGCGCATATGGATGCTTTAACCAGCAGGCAACCTTATGTGAATCAGTTTCATCTGTATACTCTGGTTGAGCTTCGTAACAAATCTTCATTGCATAATTGCATCTAGCAGCAAATGGACACCCTACTGGAGGTGCAAATAAATCAGGAGGCGTACCAACAATAGGAACAAGTTTTTCTTTGTTCTGGGCATCAAGCCTTGGAACAGATTTTAAAAGTCCCCATGTGTAAGGATGCTGTGGATGCTTAAATATCTCATCAGATGTACCTGTCTCTATAATTTTGCCAGCATACATGACTATAATTCTCTCAGCTATATCAGCAACAACGCCTAAATCGTGAGTTATCATAATAATAGATGTATTAAACTCTCTCTGCAAATCCTTCATCAAATCAAGTATTTGTGCTTGTATAGTAACATCAAGTGCAGTTGTTGGCTCATCAGCAATGAGAAGTTTTGGCCTACATGCCAAAGCAATAGCTATCATTGCCCTCTGCCTCATGCCACCAGAAAATTCATGTGGATATTGATTTATCCTTTTATCAGCATTAGGAATGCCAACAACATCAAGCATTTCTTTCGCTTTTTTCATTGCCTCTGCCTTAGAAACCTTTTGATGCTTCAATATTACTTCCGCAATTTGTCTACCTATTGTCATCGTAGGATTCAATGACGTCATAGGATCCTGGAATATCATACCAATCTCTGAGCCTCTTATTGACTGCATCTGCCTTTCATTAAATTTAGATATCTCTTTACCATCAAATATGATTTTGCCAGCTTTAAATCTGCCAGGTGGCTCTGGGTTTAATCTCATCACAGCTTGCATCGTAACAGATTTTCCACATCCAGACTCACCAACGATTGCCAGTGATTCACCCTTCATTACTTGGAAACTAACATTTCTGACTGCTTTTACTTCGCCTGCATAAGTGTCAAATGAATATTCTAAATTTTGTATATCTAGCAATACTTCTCTATTTTCCAAATTCATTACCTCCTTTAGCGGCGAAGTCTCGGGTCGAGAGCATCTCTCAAACCATCACCAAGCATATTAAATGCAAGCATTGTTATACTTATGAAAAATCCAGGTATAAAGAGCTGCATTGGGTACATAAGCAAAACCTGTGTTGCATCATTTGCCAGTGTGCCCCAGCTTGCAAGTGGTGCTCTTATGCCAAGACCTATATAACTTAAAAATGCCTCCGAAAAAATAGCATTTGGAACATCAAATGTCATTGAAACAATTATTGGTCCCAATGCATTTGGTATCAAATGTCTTAATATTATCCTACCGGGACTTGCTCCAAGCGTCTTAGCCGCCAAGACAAACTCCTGCTCTTTAAGTTGCAGTACTTGGCCTCTAACAATCCTGGCCATACCTACCCAGCCTGTCATGACCATCGCAGTTATTATGGTCCACAAACCTTGACCCATGACGACCATCAAAAGTATTACAAGTATCAAGTACGGTATGCCATAAAGTATATCAACAATACGCATCATTATATTATCTACTTGTCCACCAAAATACCCTGCTATGCCACCGTAGGTAACTCCGATAATAGCATCAAGAAGAGCTATTACAACACCGATAAATAGTGATACTCTAGCACCCATCCAAACTCTTACAAACAAATCCCTTCCAAGATAGTCTGTACCAAACCAATGAACTTTAGAAAAAGGTTTATTTGTGTTAAGCAAGTCTTGATGTGCATAATCAAATGGCCTCATGTATGGCCCAAATATTGCCATCAGAACAAGAAGAATTAGAAAAACTAAAGAAGCCATAGCAACCTTATTCATTTTAAGCCTTCGCCATGCATCCTGCCAGTAGCTAATACTTGGTCTTACGATAGACTGGCTTTCAGAAGCATTAGCACCAATTATCTCAAACTTATCTTTGCTTATATCCACCATTTTACTTTCCTCCTTTTGCCAGCCTTACTCTAGGATCAATAAGTCCATACGCAATGTCAACTAAGAACATCATCACTACCAAAATTACACTGTAAAAAATTGTGGTGCCTAAGATCATAGAATAGTCTTCATCATATATGCTCTGAACAAAGAACTTTCCAAGCCCTGGTATGCTGAAAATTTGCTCAATTACAAACGTTCCAGTAACGATACCAGCAATCAATGGACCTAATACTGTCACAACCGGCATAATTGCATTTCTAACCATATGCTTCCATATAATCTGAAACTGAGAAAGCCCTTTTGCCTTCGCTGTTTTTATATAATCTTGCCCAATTACGTCCAGCATACTTGTTCTCATCATACGGGATATGATTGATAATGTAGAAAACGACAACGCGATAGACGGCAATATTGTATATTTAAATGAACCCCATCCAGATACTGGTAGCCATTTTAGTTTTGACGCTAATAAAAGCTGCAAAAGTGTCGCTATAATGAAGTTTGGAACAGAGATACCTATTATAGCAAGAAACATAGAAAAATAATCCCAGCCGCCACCTCGCTTCAATGCTGCAATAATACCAAAAAGCAAGCCGAAAACAACACCTAAAATTATAGATTGTATACCAAGTTGAAACGATGCTGGTGCAGATTGTTTGATTATGTCATCAACCGTCCTGTTTAAATATTTCAAAGAAATGCCTAAATCACCATGTATCAAATTATTTAGATAATACCCGTACTGTACAATCAAGGGTTTGTCAAGATGATATTTAGCTAACATGTTTTGTCTGATTTGCTCTGGTACTTTTTTCTCGCTTGTAAATGGATCACCTGGTATCATGTGCATTAAGAAAAACGTCAATGTTACAATTACCCAGAGGGTAATCAACATGTAAACAAATCTTTTTAATGAATAATTAACCAACCAAAACACCCCCTATTAATATTTATTTATGGTATATATGGGTTACCCATATATACCATAAGTTCATTAAGATATACAAAATATTCTTAAATTATTAATTGTTTTGGATATATGCCCACTTAAACTCCCAGTCAGAACCAAAAGTCGGGAAATACAGATCTTTCACATATGGTTTAACGACAAATGGTCTTGCTTGGAAATACACAGGTCCTATCGGCATGTCATTCATCAAAATCTTCTCAGCCTGAATAAGCTGATCATTTCTTGATTTTAAATCGCCATTGACTTTTGCTTCATCAATTAGCTTGTCATATTCAGGATTGCTATAAAATGCTGAATTATTTCCATTGTTTGTTTCCCACATATCCAAGAATGTCAATGGATCGTTGTAGTCAGCACCCCAGCCTGCAAACACCATGTCATAATTTCCTTTGTCCATCATATCTAACCTTACTTTAAATGCAACATTTTGAATCTGTACATTTACTCCAAGATTTTGTTTCCACATCTGCTGAAGCGCTTGATCGTACTTTTTCGCGTTATCTGTATCATCGCCAAGTAAAGTAATCGTAGGAAGTTTGCTTATGCCAAGCTCAGACATCCCTTTTTTCAATAATTCTTTTGCCTGTGCAACATCATTGTCCTTAAAATAAGTCTCACCTGCTTCTTTTCTAAAGTCTCCATTATACCCCGGAACACCTGGTGGAACCACCGCTTCTGCAGGTATAGAACCATCTTTCGTTACCTGCTCAACAAATGTTTTCCTGTCAATAGCAAGGGTAAAGGCCTTTCTAATATCTGCATTTTTGAACACAGGACTCTTCGTATTAAACTGCACGTACCAGTTAGTTGCTAATGCCTTGTCGCTGTACTCGCTGGAATTTTTGTATTTATCAATGTAATCACCTGGCACAAATATGGAATCAAGCGTATTGTTGTCGTAGTTTTGAACTAAAGTATTATTGTCTTTTATCATTGAAAAATTAACAGTCTGCAATTTTACACTACTGCTATCCCAATAATCTTTGTTCTTCTTTAAAGTTATGCTCTGCTCATGATTCCATTGGCTAATGACGAACGGACCGCTGTACACTAATTTATCTGGATCTGTACCGACTTTATCACCATATTTTTCATATATCGATTTTTCTAATGGTAGATATGTTACAAATGAAGTAAGGCCTAGAAATTGTGGTGTAGGAGCTTTTAATGTGACCTGCAGAGTCTTGTCGTCTAGTGTTTTCACAGCTACCTGATCGGCACTACCTTTCCCTGAATTATATTCTTCTGCGCCTTTTATATAGAATAGTTGATATGCATATTGTGAAGCTGTATTAGGATCCAACGCCCTTTTCCAAGCGTATTCAAAATCTTGTGCTGTTATTGGATTCCCATCACTCCATTTTGCATCTCTCAAATGGAATGTATACGTAAGCCCATCATTTGAAATATCCCAGCTCTTTGCAAGACCAGAACCAGGTTTTATCTTTCCATCCTTGTCATACCTTGTTAAACCATCTAATACTTCTGTTAATATATCAATAGAAACCACATCCGTCGCCTTTTGCGGATCGAGGGTAGGTGGTTCTTGAATCAAATTAAGATTCAATACTTGTTTATCGTTTCCGCTATTTGATGCACTGTTTGATGCACTCCCCCCACAACCTGCTAGTACTGCACTCAGTGCCATTAATAAAACTAAACCAATTATGACTATCTTCTTATGTCCTTTCATTATTTCTCCTCCTAATATAAAATAAAAATTAAAATAAATTTAGCTAACTAACGCCCCCCGGCTATGCTAATAGATTACACCTCCTGTAATTAATATTTTTTGATTTATATGATAATTGAATTTTTAAGATATATAAATTTTATAACATTTAAAAACAATAATCAATAACAAAATTTTACGCTATTAATATGCTAACTAAGACTGCTGTAATTTTAAAAATATAAAACTTTTTCTAAACAAAACAAAATTAACACAACTAATTTCACATAAAATATTGTTATTTATAAACTAAATACTTTATTAGTATAACACCATTAAAAATCAATCTCAAGATTTCAACTTATTTCGGCAATTTTTTAGAATAAATTAAAATCTAATTGTAATTTCAAGAATATTTTTAAACATGCAAAGACCGGGGAATTAAGCCCCGGTGCTTTTCATCCTAATTGTTTTTATTTGTTTTTGCCTTGTATATATGCCCACTTAAGTTCCCAATCAGGTCCAAATGTAGGAACTAAATAATTTTTAACATACGGTCTTAAAACATATGCTCTTGCTTGGAAGAATATAGGACCTATCGGCATGTCATTCATCAATATCTTTTCTGCTTGAATTAATTGGTCATTTCTCTGTTTTAAATCGCCATTTACCTTTGCTTCATCAATAAGCTTATCATATTCGGGATTGCTGTAGAATGCTGTGTTATTACCATTGCCTGTCTGCCACATATCTAAGAATGTCATTGGATCGTTATAATCAGCACCCCATCCAGCAAATACAATATCGTAGTTGCCCTTATCCATCATATCAAGTCTTACCTTAAAGGCAACATTATCCAGCTCAACATTTACACCTAAATTAGTCTTCCACATTTCTTGTATTGCCTGGTCTTGCTGCTTTGCTCTAGTTGTATCATCTCCAAGAAATTTAATTGTAGGTAGTTTAGTTAAACCAAGCTCTTGTAAGCCCTTTTGTAGATAATCTTTTGCCGCTTGAACATCATTGTCCTTAAAGTATCCTTCACCAGCTTGTTTTCTGAAATCTTCTCCATTGTAGCCTGGTATTCCTGGTGGCACAGCTGACTCAGCTGGAATAGAACCATTCTTTAAAACATTGTCAACAAATGCCTGTCTATTCAATGCCAATGTAAATGCCTTTCTTATATTTGCATTTTTGAATATAGGACTCTTTGTATTAAACTGCAAATACCAACTTGTTGCGATAGCCTTTGTATGAAATTCTGGAGTGTTTTTATATTTATCCATGTAAGATGAAGGAACACCCATTTCATCTATTGCTCCAGTTTCATAGCTTTGTACGATTGTATTATCATCTTTCATAATTTGTAAATTGATAGTCTGCAGTTTTACATTATCTTTATCCCAGTAATTTGGATTCTTTTCAAGCACTATGTTCTGTTGATGATTCCATGTTTTAATGATGAATGGGCCGCTATAGACCATCTTATCTGGATCAGATCCTACTTTGTCACCATATTTTTCATATACTGATTTCTCCAATGGTAAATATGTTCCAAAAGATGTAAGACCCAAAAATTGTGGCGTAGGTGCTTTTAATGTTACTTGTAATGTCTTGTCATCAAGTGCTTTTACAGCGACGTCATCAGCAGATCCTTTACCAGAATTGTACTCTTCTGCACCTTTAATGTAGTAAAGCTGATATGCATACTGTGATCCTAATTTAGGGTCAAGCGCCCTCTTCCAAGCATACTCAAAATCTTGCGCTGTTATTGGATTTCCATCACTCCACTTTGCATCTCTTAGGTGGAATGTATATGTCAAACCATCGCTGGAAACATCCCAACTTTTCGCAAGACCAGAACCAGGTTTAATTTGATTATTCTGATCATATCTAGTCAATCCGTCAAGAACTTCATTGAGTATATCAAATGATAACACATCTGTTGCCAATTGTGGATCTAGATTTGGCGGTTCATCTCCAAATGGAAGATTCAATACTTGTTCATCAGTTTTTGCTGTTTGTTTGCTTGTATCACTATTGCTTTTGCTTTGTGTTCCATTATTATTTGCTGAGCATCCTGCCAACAATGCTGACAGAGCTAATACTAATGTCAACAATAATGCTAACCAATTTTTTCTCTTCATAAATTTTTCCTCCCTTTTAAAAATATGATTTTATAAACTCAACTTCCCCCCAAAGAGTTCTCATCTCTCACCCCCAGCTATATATGTAAATATATTATAAAAACAACTTTTTGACTGCAGTTAAAACTGTACCAAACTTTATAGTACAATTCAAAAATTGAAATTTTAAGAAATGTAATGACTTAAAACAAAAACTTAATTGCCCAAATCGAACTTTCAATTTTACCTACAGTGTATTATGCAACAAAGCTGTTGATAAATGTACTGTTCATAATTTTAAAACAGTTTACAACGATTTTTACTTATTATATCACCATGTGTCTTGCTAAACAAGTATATATTAGAAATTCAGTGAAAATTGTTTATATACTACTACTATCTTGTATTTTTTAGTATATTCTGAAATTATCTTAAATTTAAAAGGCATACAATACCATTATTATTGTATGCCTGTATTTTTAAAAATAGTAATATTTATTTTGAAAGTTCTTCCCTCAAAAGTTTATTTGCCAGTTGCGGATTTGCTTTGCCTTTAGTAGCTTTCATCATTTGCCCTACAAGAAACCCTAATGCTTTATCTTTGCCATTTTTATAATCTTCAACAGACTTAGGATTGTCCTTTATGACTTTTGCAGCTATTTCTCTCAACTCATCTTCGTTACTTAGCTGCTTTAAACCTTTTTCTTCTACGATCTCTTCTGGATTCTTACCTGTCATAAACATTTCTTCAAACACTGTCTTAGCTATTGAACCAGTAATAGTGGCATTATCTATAAGATTTAGAAGAGAAGCCATCTGATGTGGCTTAATTGAAACCTCATCAATTTCTTTTCCAGTCTCCTTTAGAAGCCTCATCATTTCCCCCATTATCCAATTGCTTATCGTCTTTGCTGATGAGTACTCCAAAGCGCACTTTTCAAAGAAATCAGCCAATGGCTTTGATGATGTTATTACGGATGCATCATACTCTGGAATTCCATATTGAGAAACAAACCTTTCCTTCTTATGCTCAGGCATTTCTGGAAGCGATTTTCTTATCTCTTCTTTCCATTCATCAGATACTATTATAGGTACGAGATCAGGTTCTGGGAAATACCTATAGTCATGTGCTTCTTCTTTTGAACGCATAGACTCTGTAATGCCTTTCTGCTCGTTCCAGCGGCGAGTTTCCTGCACAACCTTCTCTCCATTCTCAATCAGTTTTATCTGCCTTTTAATTTCGTATTCTAATGCCCTTTGAACAGCTTTAAATGAATTAAGGTTTTTAAGCTCGATTTTCGTTCCAAACTCTTTGCTGCCTGCAGGACGCACCGACACATTTGTATCGACTCTGAGAGAACCTTCCTGCATTTTGCAGTCTGATACTTCAGAATACTCAAGAACGCTTTTAAGCTTCGTCAAATAAAGATAAGCTTCTTCTGGTGTCCTGATATCAGGCTCTGATACTATCTCTATAAGTGGTACTCCTGCCCTATTGTAATCAACTAATGAGCCATCAATGTTTTCATGCATTAATTTACCTGCATCTTCTTCAATATGTATTCTTGTCAAGCCGATTTTCTTTTTAACACCATCTGATGTCTCAATCTCCACATATCCGTTTTTGCACAAAGGAAGGTCATACTGTGAAATCTGATATGCTTTCGGTAAATCTGGATAAAAATAATTTTTTCTATCCATTTTACTAAATTTGGATATTTCGCAATTTAAGGCAAGCCCTGCCTTTACGGCATACTCTACTACTTTTTTATTTAAAACAGGCAAAGTACCTGGTAGTCCTAGGCACACAGGACAAACATGTGTATTAGGTTCACCGCCAAATTCCGTAGTACAATTGCAAAAAATCTTCGTCTTTGTAAGAAGCTCAGCATGTACTTCAAGACCTATAACCGCTTCATAATTCATTATCTAGCACCACCTTTGAAACTTGGTTTTGCGTTAAAATTGCAAGCTTTTTCGAATGCGTACGCTGCATTCAATACGACTCCTTCATCGAAATGTTTTCCAACAATCTGAAGACCCACTGGCAAATCATTTGATAGACCACACGGAAGCGATAAACCAGGGAGACCAGCAATATTTACCGGAACTGTATATACATCTGCAAGATACATTGCCAATGGATCTTCAACCCTCTCTCCTATCTTAAATGCAGTTGTAGGAGATGTAGGTCCAACAATGACATCCACATCCTCAAAAGCTTTCTCGTAATCTTTTTTTATGAGAGTTCTCACTTTTAATGCTTTATTGTAGTAAGCATCATAGTATCCAGAACTTAAAGCATAGGTACCCAGCATGATTCTTCTCTTTACTTCCTTGCCAAATCCTTCACTTCTGGATACCATATACATGTCGATTAAATCTTCATAATTTGTCGCTACATGTCCATACCTTATGCCATCATACCTAGCCAAATTTGAACTTGCTTCTGCAGATGAAACTATGTAATACGCAGCCAGCGCATAATCAAGGTAGGGAAGGCTTATCTCTCTTACTTCAGCACCTAAATCTTCAAATATCTTTAAGGCCAACTCAATTGACTCTCTGACACCGTCATCTAGTCCTTGTCTAAAAAACTCTTTTGCGTAACCTATCTTCATGCCTTTGATATCTTCTTTTAAAAATTCTTTATAGTCTTTCTTTCTCATCTTATCAACAGATGTAGAATCCTTTGGATCGTGCCCAGCAATGGCATTTAGCACTATTGCGCAGTCTGTTACATCTTTTGTAAGCGGTCCTATTTGATCTAGAGAAGACGCAAATGCAACAAGACCATACCTTGATACAAGGCCATATGTAGGCTTCATTCCAACAACACCACAAAGAGATGCAGGTTGCCTGATAGATCCACCTGTATCAGACCCAAGTGAAAACGCACATTCATCTGCAGCGACAGATGCAGCAGAACCTCCTGATGAACCGCCAGGTACTCTAGACAAATCCCAAGGATTCTTCGTAGTCTTAAAAGCAGAATTTTCAGTAGATGAGCCCATTGCAAATTCATCTAGATTAGCTTTTCCTACCATGACAGCACCAAGATTGTTAAGCTTCTCGACTACTGTTGCATTATAAGGCGGAACAAAATCCTCCAGCATTTTCGATGCACACGTAGTTCTTATGTTTTCTGTGCACATATTGTCTTTTATAATCACAGGTATTCCAGTTAGATCGTTTATGTTTCCATCCTGGATCATTTTGTCTGCTTCTTCTGCTTTTTTCAATGCATATTCTTCTGTAATACAGATAAGCGCGTCAACTTGTGGCTCAACTTCCTTAATCCTTTCTAAATACGCTTCAGTTACATCTACAGCACTTACTTCCTTATTTTTAAGAAGATCATGCAGCTCATGTATTTTTAATTTGTGTAATTCCATTCAAGACACCTCACTCAATTATCTTCGGCACTTTAAAGCAGCCATCTTCTTTTTCTTTTGCATTCATCAAGACTTTTTCTCTATCCATCGAAGGCACAACTTCATCTTCTCGGAAAACATTGCTGATTGGCACAATGTGCGCCGTAGGTTCTGCATCGTCTGTATCTAATTCATTTAGCTTGTCTACATATTTTATGATGTTATCAAGCTGATGTGAATACTTCTCCAATTCCTCATCAGTAAACTTAAGCCTAGCCAGCTTTGCGACGTGGATAACCTCGTCTTTTGTTATAGACATACATACACACCCTTTCAAATCTTTAATTTACTTTACATATTTAATTCAAAAAAGCATCATTTAGTTAATTTTATCACTGTTTCAGCATGTTTTCAAACTCTTCTTCATCTATAACTTTTACTCCTAGCTGCTGTGCTTTTGAAAGTTTTGAGCCGGGATCTGTACCAGCCACCACATAATTCGTTTTTTTGCTGACAGAGCCGGTTATTTTTCCACCTCTCTCTTCTATCAGTTTTTTTGCTTCATCTCTTGTATAATTTGAAAGCGTACCTGTTAAAACGAATGTCAACCCATCAAAAATATTGCTGGTATTTTCGCTTTTCTTTTTAACCATATTTACGCCAGCTTCTTTTAATTTATCTAGTATCTCTTTATTTTGTTTCTCTTTAAAAAACGCTATAATGCTGTCTGCCATCTTAGGACCTACTTCTTCAATATTCGTAAGTTCATCAAAAGAGGCTTCTTCCAATGAATCCATTGTCTTAAAATGATTGGCCAGTATTGATGCAGCTTTGCTGCCAATCAGATCTATCCCAAGTCCAAAAATTACTCTGTCTAAATCCCTACCCTTGCTTTCTTCTATTGCATTGAGAAGATTCTTTACTGATTTATCACCCATCCTGTCAAGTTTTATTAAATCATCGTATTTTAGGTAATACAAGTCAGCTATGTTGTGTATAAGGTGATTATCCAGAAGCTGTCCTATTACCGCAGGCCCCAATCCATCTATGTCCATAGCGTCTTTAGATGCAAAATGTATGATGCCGCGCTTAAGCTTTGCAGGACAATTTAACCCTGTACATCTAGTAACTGCTTCACCAGGAAGCCTTACAGTCGTTGCTCCACACTCAGGGCAAGTATCAGGCATATTGAAATACTTCTCATCGCCTTTTCTATCTTCTTTGACAACACTTACAACTTCAGGTATTATTTCACCTGCTTTTTGAATGATAACAGTATCACCAATCCTTATATCCTTCTCCTTTATATAATCCTCATTGTGAAGTGTAGCCCTTGATACAATCGAACCCGCTATTTTTACAGGCTCTAATATAGCAGTAGGAGTCAGTGCTCCAGTTCTACCGACTTGAACTATTATGTCTTTAACTTTTGTCTTTTGCCTTTCAGCTGGATATTTAAATGCTATTGCCCACCTGGGGTCTTTTACAGTTGAACCTAAAATCTCTCTTTTTTCAAGATCATTTACTTTCACAACAGCACCATCTGTATCATAAGGTAGGCTATCTCTTATAGTCCTTATGTAATTTATGTCTTCAATCACTTCATCAATATTTTTGCATTTTTTAAGATGTGGGCTTACTTTAAACCCCTGCTCTTTCAAAAATTCCAATGCTTCTACATGTGTTTTTAATTCTACCCCTTCTATCCTCTGTAAATTAAATACAAATATATCTAAATCTCTTTTGGCAGTTATTTTAGGGTTTAATTGCCTTAAAGAGCCGGCAGCAGCATTCCTGGGATTTGCGAAAAGGCTTTCGCCATTTAGCTCCCTATCTTCATTTAACTTTTCAAAGGAAGCTCTTGGCATAAAAACTTCCCCTCTTACAATGAGGTTTAAATTATCTTTAATCCGAAGTGGTATAGATTTAATTGTCTTCAAGTTATTTGTAACATTTTCCCCAACAAATCCATCGCCTCTTGTAGAACCTATTGTAAATATTCCATTTTCATATATCAATTCAACTGACAGCCCATCTATTTTAAGTTCTACAACATATTCCGCATCTCCAACAGATGACCTTACTCTTCTGTCAAAGTCTCTAAGCTCTCCTTCAGAAAATGCATTCGCCAAACTCTGCATTACGACAACATGTGTAAATGGCTCAAACTCCTTTACAGGCTCTCCACCTACTCTTTGAGTTGGGGAATCAGGTGTCTTAAACTCTGGATGCTCTTCCTCCAGTTTGATGAGTTCTCTCATCATCATATCGTACTCGTAGTCAGATATCTCCGGTCTGTCTAGAACATAGTACATGTAATTATGGTGATTAAGTTTATCTTTTAATTCCTTTATTCTTTCTTCTATTGTCATAAAATTCACCGCCTTATGAAATAGCTCTAATTGGTGCGTATTTTAAAGACAATCTCTTAATGCCTACATTTGGAAATGCAACAGTCAACTCTCGCTCTTCTCCAATACCTTCTACATTTACCACTGTGCCAATTCCCCACAACTTATGCTCTACCTTATCACCTGGATTGTAGTTGGCTTTATCATTAGCTTTTCTAGCAAACGTATTTATATATGATGAAACTGACTCATAATCGTTTCTTTTAATCGCACCTTTGTCATACTCTACAATTAAATCCTGAGGTATTTCATTTATAAACCTTGAAGCTGTATTGTATTGAGGTTTTCCGTATAAATTTCTAGTTCTGGCATATGTCATGAAAAGCCTCTCCTTCGCCCTAGTTATGCCAACATAGCACAGCCTTCTCTCTTCTTCCAGCTCATGTTCATCAATAAACGACATAGAGCTAGGAAAAATCCCTTCTTCCATGCCAGCCATAAATACTACTGGAAATTCAAGCCCTTTTGCAGAATGAAGCGTCATCAAAACAACGCTTTCTCCAATATCTCCAGCTGTATCAATATCAGAAACTAATGTTATCCCAGACAAAAACGATTCTAAAGATTTGTCCTCAGACGTCTCCATAAATTCTCTTGCTGCCCTTATAAACTCATTTATGTTTTCTATGCGGCTTTCAGATTCCTTAGTATCATCTGCTTTTAATTCATCCATATAACCGGTTTTTTCTAATATATAATCGATAACTTCGGTAATAGTCATAAAATCTAGTTGGTTAATTAAATCATCAATGAACTTTTTAAAGTTATCCAACACTTTTCTTGCCCTGCCTTTAAGCTCCACATCTGGAATAGCAAAATACATGCTTGTATCGTGTTCTCGTGCATATTGCTCTAATGCACTTACTGTAGATTCACCGATGCCTCTTTTAGGCACATTTATAATCCTCTTTAGTGACACGTCATCATATGGATTAACAAGTATTCTCAAATATGCGATGATGTCTTTTATCTCTTTACGATCATAGAATCTCAATGCTCCGACTAATTTATACGGTATATCATTCATCATGCAAGCCTCTTCAAATATACGTGACTGAGCATTAGTCCTATATAAAATTGCAAAATCAGAATATTTTTTTCCATTTGCAATTAAGTCTTTTATTCTATCTATGATGAAATTGGCTTCTTCTCTCTCATTTTGAACTTCGCAGACGACTATCTTTTCCCCATCTTTATTATCTGTCCAAAGCTGTTTCTTTTTTCTCTTTATGTTGTTGTCAATAACATTGTTGGCCGCATCTAGAATAATCTGAGTAGAACGATAATTTTGCTCAAGTTTTATAACTTTAGCCTCTGGATAGTCCTTTTCAAAATCTAAAATATTTTTTATATCAGCTCCCCGCCAACCGTAAATACTTTGATCATCATCACCTACAACGCAGAGATTTCTGTATCTTTTCGCCAAGAGATTTACAAACTCATACTGAGGTCTATTTGTATCTTGATATTCATCAACCATTATATACCTAAATCTATCCTGATAATATCTTAATATCTCCTCATCTTTTTTAAATAATTCTATAGTCTTTATTATGATATCGTCAAAATCAAGTGCATTATCTTTCTTTAACTTCTTCTGGTATAGTCTATAAACATCGGCTACTTTCTTGTTTCTATAATCGTTCCCAAACTCTAATAAATATTCATCAGGAGATACCATTTTATCTTTTGCCTTTGATATGGCGCTAAGCATGCCTTTAGGCGTATACTGCTTCTCATTCAAATCCAGTTCCTTTATGCAATCAGAAACCAAAGACTTTTGGTCCTGCGTATCATATATGACAAAATTTTTATCATACCCTATTTTTTCAATATCTCTTCTCAAAATGCGTACACATGCTGAATGAAATGTAGAAACCCATATATCCCCCACATACCCTAGCAACGATTCAACTCTATCTTTCATTTCCTGTGCTGCCTTATTTGTAAAAGTAATAGCTAATATATTTGCAGGCGAAACTCTTTTTTCTTTTATCAGATATGCTATTCTATGTGTCAGGACCCTCGTTTTCCCGCTTCCTGCTCCTGCTAATATCAAAAGAGGTCCTTCTGTAGTTACTACAGCTTCTTTCTGCCTATTATTAAGTTTATCAAGAATATTCATCTATTTCACTCCAAATATATAAATTTTACCTATAACTTACGATTATATTGTATATATAACTTCTAAATTTATCAACCATTTTATTGTTTAGTAGTCCTTAAATCAAATAAAATCTCGGATTTACCGAGATTTTTCCTTTAATCTATCGAGAATTAAATTATATCCATTCGCTCCATAATTCAATGCTCTGTTCACCCTGCTTATTGTGGCAGTACTTGCACCTGTTTTTTCCGCTATTTCTATATATGTTTTTCTATCTCTTAACATCTTGGCAACTTGAAGCCTCTGAGCTAACGATTTGACTTCATTTATAGTAGCTATATCCTCAAAAAAACGATAACATTCTTCCATGTCTTTAAGCAACAAAATAGCTTCAAAAAGCTTGTCCACATTCTCGTCTCTGATTTTGGAATCGTACATTGATTATCCCTCTTTTCAAATTTATATTTATATGTCCATCTACATTGTACAAAATTCACGTCAATTATTCAATACTTTAAAGTAAAAAAGATAAAACACATAATCGTGCAAAAACCAGTATTTAAATCATTTTCCTTGGAATAAATAAAAGGTGAGTTATACTCACCTTTTATTTATTCATTGTTTATTTTATCTTTTTTTCAAGAGCATCCAACCTCTTATACAAGTCAACAAGCCTTTTTATGAGGTTCTTCTCTGCAAGTGCCGTCATAAGTTGGTCTTGCGCATGTATCACCAGGAAATTTGGGGCTTCACTTTGTTCTCCTTGTACCAATGCATTTTGATAATCGTGGCCTGCATAAAATTCCTCATCAGCCTTTTCTAGATGCTTCTCAGCAGATTCAAAATCCCCTTTTTCTGCTGCATCTAATGCTTCATAAGCTTCACCTCTAGCGTTTCCGCCATGCAAGACTAAATTGTATATAATTTGCTCTAATTCCATCAAAGGGTTCCTCCTTATGCTTATTTATTTTCTTCAGCTTCTCTTTCATTCTTCAAAAGTTGTGCTTCATACATTTTGAAGAACGGATAATATATAATACCTGCTACAATCAAGTTTACAAGCTGCAGAATAGGTCCTCTCCAGTCGAGGCCGCTTGATATAAAACCACCAATAAACACAGGAACTGTAAATGGAAGCTGATACAATGGTCCTGTTACAAGATGAAAATGGAATGCAATGTAGTTTATAGTAACAACTGCAGCAGGTGCGATTATGAACGGTATCATCAATATAGGATTCAATACTATTGGCGCACCAAATATAAGCGGTTCATTTATATTGAATATAGCAGGGATAAACTCGGCTGTACCTATTGTCTTAAGCTGTTTTGATGCTGAGAATAAGAACATAATAACCAGTGGCCATGTAGTACCTGAACCGCCAAGATGTGTAAACATGTGGAAGAATGGTTCTGTAACAATACCTGTCATTGTCTGATGTGCATTTAACGCCTTAACATTTGCAGCAAGCTGGCTCATCCAGAAAGGATATGCTATAGACGATACAACGTTCATGCCATGAATTCCCAGTGACCACAAAAGCATCATCAGTATGATTTCAGCTAGTGCTGCCCAATAACTATTTGACGCTGCAACAAGTGGCTTAAACACTTCAATTACCAATTGTGGCAGTGTTACTTTGAAGTTGGCCCATACAATCCATTCAACAATCCAAGCAGAAACAACCATTACAAACATTGGTACTAATGCCATAAAGCTTCTAACAACATACGGTGGTACTGCTTCAGGCATCCTTATTACAAGGCCCTGCTTATTAAAGAACCTTACAACAACTGCTGTCAAAACGCCTATTATTATAGCAACAAATAGACCTTGTCCACCTAGATAGTTAAGAACATCCCCAAAACTTACTTTCGTGACATCTGAAGCCGGGAAAGTAGTAACCAAAAATGCCAACATTGAGATAATACCTGTCATAGCCTCATCTAAATCCCAGCGAGTCGCTAAACTATAAGCTGTTCCAAATGCTACCATCAAAGCCATAATACCAAATGATAAGTTGAAAGGAATCATTAACTGTCCTGCAATAGGTTTTATTGCGTTAGCCCATGCAACGATCGGTCCCCAATTTGCACCTTCTGCAAGAGGTGGATTTGCTATTATCAAAAACAATGAACCTGTCAATATAACTGGCAATGCAAAACTAGAAAAAGCATCCCTTATTGATTGAAGAATGACATTCTGTGCTATTCTTGCCAGCACAGGCATCAACGATGATTCCATCCACTTCATAAACCAGTTATTTGTAAGTCTGTCGTTCATCTATATTACCTCCTATGCTTCTTTACCAGATTTTTTAGCAAGCTCTATAATCTGGTTTAATATCTTTTTTGCATCCATAAGCGCAAAAGCCTGCATATCAACAATGTCTACAGGAATGTTATACTTTTCTGCGATTGTCTCTACTTCCTTTTTTAAATGTCTTACCTGCGGCTCTAAAAGAGCAACATCGTATCCTTCAGCTTTTTTCTTAAATTCACCTGTTCCCCCTGCATCAACTGTTACGTCTAAACCTTGCTTTTTTGCTTCATCTGTGACTTTTTTTGCTAATGCGCTTGATGTAGCCCCCCAACTGCATAATATAACACCATGTATAGCCATATTCATTACCTCCTTTTATGATTATTTTTATGGCTTTTTTTGTTGTTATTTATCCCTTTTTTTAAATTTTTATCATACATTTTAAGCATTCTTATCATATACCCTTGAACAAGTGCAATTCCTCCAATGAAAAATGCACCAAATACAAGAATTTCTATACCATGTGTGAATGTATCATTTACCATGGAATACGCTGCTGTTATAATCCACACCAAAGACAGCATCGCATAAAATATCTTTCGCTGTTTTAATGAAATACTAAACATTTTAATCACCTACTAGATTCCTTTTAATCTCATCATAATACTTTTCCATCAATGCCCTTTGCACCATTTCTCTAGCTTCATCGAGATTGCTTGTACTATTCAGCGTTTCAACAAGATCTTTGCTTTCGATAAACGAAACGCTTAAATCGCCAAGTATCTCTATCCACATCTTGTCATTATCAGGTGCAACCATTAAAAAAGCTGTCTTAATGATTTCATAATCATTAATTAAATTTTTCATTCTAACTTCGCTTTTTACTTTTCCGAAGATGAGGATTGGTTTATTTAAACTAGATGCTGTACAGTGGTAGATTACAAATCCTTTGCCAGGCAGAATAATCTTGCCAAGGCTCTCTCTTCCCAAAAGCTTCTCTTTTATTGAATCAATTTTTTCTTTGTCAATATTGTCAATATTCACAAAATCCTCCAAAAGAGAATCAATAATCTCTTTTGAATTTTTGCCGAAGACATCTTTAAATTTGAGAGAGCTGCACAATTCAATAATTCTTTTACCGTATTCTGCTATGTGCAGAAGCTCTTTATATTTATCGCCTTCTGCCTTTCTGCTGGAAAAATCCATTATGAAGTCTGTATTTAATGCATCTTTTAACTTTTTGACGTCATCGTCTAAAAGTAATGGATTGACAATTACCGTTTTTTTGTCCTTTATATCAAGAGGTATAGTAGATACAATTAAGTCAATATCATCTCTATCTTTAAAATCTTTTACTCTAAGGCTTGAAACGGTATCTACAATGTTTAACTGCGGAAACATCTGAAGCTTTGACAAAAGCATTCTGGATGTGCCGATTCCACTTGCACATACTACTAGAATATTATGCCTTTTCGTTTTGTCATTTTTCCTTGCTATAGCTGCTCCAAAATGCATCGCAATATAGCCAATCTCATCATCTGGAACATCAACATCAAGCTTATTCTTCAATACATTTGCAATTAATATACACCTTTCAAACAGTGCACTATACCTGTCTTTTATATCGTTTATAAGTGGATTCCTTATTGCAAGGCCCATCCTTAGTCTAAAAATCGTAGGTCTTAGATGAGTCTTTAAACCACTTAAAAGCATTGAATCATCTCTAAAACTTGTGCCAAATACTCTTTCAGCAACGTCTATCATATCGTATAAAACTTCATTTACAAATTCGTCATTTACATCTTCCGTGTTTGCTCTATATCTGGCACCTTGAAGATGAATTGTTATATAACCGATTTCATCTTCAGGAATAAAGACATCAAATTCTTCTTCCAAATATTTAGCAAGCATTTCTGCAAATCTGTACCCATCTGATTTTTTAAGTTCAAGAAGGCTTTCATTACCTATTTTGATCTTTTCGCCTTCTTTTATTCTCTTTAACGCCAATGCCAGGTGAACTGTAAGCCCCATATAAGAGCTTTCAGCCAGCTCGTAGTCCAGTGATTTCTCTAATCTTTGTATAGCTTTCTCTATCTTCAAAACTGTGTCATAATCGATAAGTCGCAATAGCCTGTCATTGATGTCCTCACTTAATCTGTTTATATTATTGTACCCTCTATTTAAAAATTCCATTAAGTCCTTCGTCGCAACATTGTCATAGAGAAAATTTATTATAGCCTTTCTTATATTGCTTTCATCACCTTTTACATATATGCCAACACCTGGCTTAGTCACAATTGTGACATTTTGCCTACTTAGCCATTTATCTATTTCTTTTATGTCATAGCTAATTGTAGCAGTTGTGACATTGTACTCTCTTGCAAAATACTCCAGCTTAACAGGCTCTTTCATTTGTAGTAGCTCTGAGAGAATTAATTTTCGCCTTTTCTCAGCATCTACACTAGGACGATAACCTATAACATCAAAATTAAATTTCTCTATATCGCTGTCAGCACCTTCTACTGCCAAAACACCTTCATTGTTTTTCAACTTTAAGTTGTAATCTTTGATGTATTCATTTATGGCATTTATCTCTCTATAAATTGTTCTTTTGCTTAATTTATAATTAGCGACGATATCGTCTAAGCTGGACATCTCTTTTGACATAACTTTTTTTAAAATCTCTAGTTGGCGCCCACTTAATTCTTTCATAAGATTTTGTCCTTTCGTCTATGACAAATTATTAATAAGTTAACTTATCTTACATTTATATTATAAGCGATTATTCTCATAATTCAACATAAACTTGTAAGCACTGTGTCAATATGAGAATGACATAAATTTAATATCTACGAGTATGAAAATTTCGCTTGACTTTTCATTTTTAATCCTATATAATCATTTTAACAATTTAAAATGAAATTATTCTCTTATCCAGAGAGGTGGAGGGACTGGCCCGATGAAACCCGGCAACCGGCACGAAAGTGCAATGGTGCCAATTCCTGCGGCTTTAATGCTGAGAGATGAGAGAGGATCTAACCTCTTTCATTGGGAGGTTTTTTTTATTGCATTTTTTAATTCTCCAAACTTTTCATAAAGAAGGTGAAATACATTGATAACAATTAAGAATTTAAGCAAAGTATACAGCACAAATGGAAAAGATGTAGTTGCACTCAAAGACATAAATTTAACAATAAATGATGGTGAAATATACGGCATAATGGGCTTAAGCGGCGCTGGCAAATCATCATTAATAAGGTGCATAAACATGCTTGAAAAGCCCACAACGGGAAGTGTCTCCATAAATGGTACTGACATGACAAAGTTAAGCCCAAAAGAACTTCGTGAAATGAGAAAAAAGATTGGCATGATATTTCAGCATTTCAATCTTTTGATGAACTCTACAGTGTATGAAAACATAGCTTTTCCTTTAAAAATCTCAAAAGCTAAAGATTCTGTTATAAAAAAGCGAGTAAACGAGCTTCTTAAAGTCGTTGAACTTGAAGACAAGAAATACGCATATCCTTCGCAACTATCTGGTGGTCAGAAGCAAAGAGTCGGCATAGCAAGGGCGCTTGCCAATAATCCCGATATAATTTTATCAGATGAAGCGACATCTGCATTAGACCCGACGACGACAGAATCAATATTAAACTTGCTGAAAAATATCAACAAACAATACGGTATCACAATAGTCGTCATAACACATGAAATGTCAGTCATAAGAAACTTATGTGATAGAGTCGCTGTTTTAGAAAATGGCGTTATCATCGAAGAAGGAAATGTAATAGACATTTTTTCCAATCCTTCTACGGAAACGTCGAAAAGATTTTTAAAAGATATGATAGCAGAGCTTCCACCAGACATCCTCATAGATGACGAGAATCCAAATGAAGAGATATTGCGTCTGTCATTCTTTGGAAGCAGCAGCAACGAGCCTGTAATATCACATATGATAAAAAAGTTTGACGTTGACGTCAATATAATCTCTGGAAACATAGAAAGAGTCCAGAACTCTCAAATAGGAAATCTCCTTATAAAGATTAATGGAGATCCAAGTTCTATAAAAGATGCAATAAAATTTTTAGAAAAAAACAGCCTTAGAATAGAGGTGCTTAAAAATGGTATCATCTAGTAACACAATACAATACTTAATAAACTTATGGCAGCTTTTGGAGCAGCCTTTGTGGGAATCACTGTATATGGTATTTTTCTCTACCCTTTTTTCTGTAATAATAGGCCTACCGCTAGGAATAATACTGGTAATAACAGATAAAGGACATTTATCCGAAAATATCAAACTAAACCACATATTGGGTACCATCATTAACATTATGAGATCAGTACCATTTATAATTCTTATAATTGCAATTTTCCCACTTTCAAGGCTCATAGTAGGTACTACAATTGGACCAACAGCAGCAATAGTACCTCTGTCAGTTGCGGCTGCCCCTTTTGTAGCCAGAGTAATTGAGTCATCGCTGAAAGAAGTTGATTGGGGTGTCATAGAAGCATCAATATCTGTTGGTGCAACAATCCCACAGATAATATTTAAAGTCATGATACCAGAGTCACTGCCCTCACTGATATTGGGTATAACTCTTACAATCATAAATATTCTCGGCTATTCTGCTATGGCAGGTGCTATTGGAGGAGGTGGTCTTGGAGATTTAGCTATAAGGTATGGATATCAAAGATTTGAAACAGATGTACTCATTGCAACAATAATCGTTTTAATCGTCTTTGTAGAAATCGTACAAAGATTAGGAAACTACCTGGCAAAAAAAGTTGATAAAAGATGAAAGGATGGTATAGATGAAAAAAATAATATTATTGATTACATTAATATTAACATTATCATTCGCCCTTGTAGGCTGCACTAAGGCAAATACTAATGAAACCAGCTCAAATGCAAGTACCAATTCAAATAAAATGACAAAAATAGTTGTAGGTGCAACCCCAAATCCTCACGCAGAAATACTTAATGTAGTAAAGCCAATTTTAGCAAAAGAAGGAATAGATCTCGAAATAAAAGAATTTACTGACTATGTGACTCCTAATACTGCATTAAACGACAAACAAATAGATGCCAATTTCTTTCAGCACGTTCCATATCTAGAAGACTTCGAAAAGAAAAATAATATGAAACTGGTGCCACTAGTCAAAGTACACGTAGAACCAATGGGAGCATATTCAAAAAAGATAAAATCGAAAGATGAAATAAAAGACAGTGCAACCGTGGCAGTGCCAAATGATGCTACAAACGAAGGAAGAGCATTACTACTTTTGCAAAAACAAGGTTTAATAAAGTTAAAAGATCCAAATGGACTCACACAGACACCTAGAGATATAGTCTACAATCCAAAGCATCTAAAATTTGTAGAGCTTGAAGCACCTCAATTACCAAGGACACTTCAAGACGTAGACTTAGCAATAATAAATACAAACTTTGCATTAGAGGCAAATTTGAATCCATTGAAAGATGCAATTTTCATGGAAGACAAAGATTCGCCGTATGCTAATGTATTGGTTGTAAGACCAGATAATCAGAATGACCCTGCTATACAAAAATTAGCAAAAGCTTTAAATTCCGAGGAAGTCAAAAAATTTATAGAAGACAAATACAAAGGCGCTATAGTACCAGCATTTTAAAATCTTAGGAAAATAAAAGCCCGTGTTTCACGGGTTCATTTTTTACTAAAAATTAAATCTTTCATTTACTCCTTGAAAATATTAATTTGTTCAAATCATTCAAATATGGCAGTTTTATAATATAACTTATCAATAGATACAAGGCTAATCCAGATGATACGGTAATAAACATTACGATCCATTTATTAGCTATTACCAATATCAGGTTAAAATACATAATTGTATCAGCTATGCTCATTATAAGCGCAGATGTAAGTGGTTTAAAAAACCAATTGTTATAGTCAACTGTAAGGCCTGTTACCTTAACTAATGCTCTAAAATTTAATAAGAACACAAGAATATCCGCAAATATAAAACCGTATATATATCCAAATAGTCTTAAACTAGGTATCGGTATTAGGACATACATAGCTATTACCGAAATAACGGTCCAGATAACAGAATTTTTCAGGACTATATTTTGCATTCCAAGTCCATTTAATATGCTGGTAACAATGGATTCCAGATATGCAAAAATGCTACCCGCAGCAATTATTTTTACAAGTGCTCCGACACCAGGACTGTTTGGATAAAGCAAAGTGGCTATCTCATCATGTAACGTAAGAAACAATATAATAGCCGGTATTGCTATCATTGTAGTGTACCCTATTGCTTGATTTATGCGCAGTCTCACTGTATCCCATTTTTTGAGCGAAGCAGCTTCAGAGACAGCAGGCAATACAGTAACAGATAAACTCATGGTTATTACTGCGGGCATATATGCAAGTGGATAAGCCATTCCTGAAAGTTTACCAAACTCTGATATTGCCTCTTTGTGTGTTAGACCGGACTTTATCAATCTGGATGGTATGATAAGCGATTCAAAAAGGTCAAGTATATTTACTATCATTCTAGAAATTGTAATAGGAAAGGATGTCTTTATTAGCGTTTTGGCGATGTCTAATTTGTCCCATATCTTACCTTCATCTGGCATTTCTTCTTTTATATAGCTCAATTCACGTCTATAATAGAATATATACATAAGAAAACTTGTTACCTCACCAGCAGCCATACCCAATACAGCAATTACAGCAGCATACTCTAATTTTATGTCAGTTAATATACTGAATAAATACAATGTCAAAGACACTCTTATAATCTGCTCCACTATTTCTGATACAGAAGCTGGAATCATATTTATTAGCCCTTGAAAAAAACCTTTAAATATGGAAGATGAAGACACGATTATTAATACAGGTGCAAAAACTAATATGGATAAATATGCTCTCGGTTCATGGAGCAAGTTATCAGATATGTACTTAGCATTAAAAAATATGATAGATGAAATTACAATTCCCATAAAAATAACGATAAAAAAGGAAACTTCCATTATGCTAAATATATTTTTTCTGTTTCCTTTTGCTCTTTCTTCAGATACAAACCGGGACGTAACTGCGGTAATACCTGATGTTATGAATGTGATAGCTACAAAGTAGATTGGAAGCGCTATTTGATATATTCCTGTACCTTCTGAGCCAAGCAAATTTGAAAGAATAATCCTAAAAACAAACCCAATAGCCCTATCAATAACATTGGCTATTGTCAATATAAAAGCACCGCGAACAAAAGATCTATTGTGCATATAAGACACCTCACAATAGTTTATTCGCGGTTTTATTTATATATTACTGCTTACAGTTTCTCTAAAACAGACTTTGCGTATTCTTTTGCTGTAAACAGCGAATGATCTCTGTAGTTTCCGCACTGTACCTCATTTGTCGCAGGAACATCTTCTTCTTTTGTTTCCAAGACTCTTTTTAAAACCTTCTTTAATACATCCTTTATTTCATCAACAGGTGTATCTCCAAATTTTACAAGATAGAAGCCAGTCCTGCAGCCCATAGGCGAAATATCTATTATATCGTCCATATAATCTCTAAAATACGTCGCAAACAAGTGCTCTAAAGTATGCATGCCACCTGTAGGTATTGAATCAACATTTGGCTGAGTCAATCTCACATCGTATTTTGTAACGACATCTCCATTAGGACCTACTAAAACTCCTGCTTTTCTCACATACGGTGCCTTTACAGTTCTATGATCTAATTTAAAGCTTTCAACCTTAATATCCATCGTATCACCTCTTTGCAAATTGATATATATATTTTAACATTTTTCTTCGTAAATTGCCAGTTGCACTATCGCATATACTTTAATATATTGTAATAGGTTTATTTTAGGAGTTGATATGAAATGGAAAAATTAGAAGAGTTTTTGTCACAGCTACTTTTAGCACTATTATTGTCTTATATAGAAGAAAATTCAAAAAAAGGCAAATACAAATATAACTGGTGCCTTGAAGATGAGTTCAATAAACTTAAAAATCAATACATCAAAATATATACGCAATCAAACGTAATAGAAGGTACAGTTTCTGAAGTCGGCAGCGATTTTATCAGAATAGATTGCAAAAAAGCAAATGTATCATATATTGTCCCAAAGAATTGCATCTATGCGATAGAAAAAGGCATTAATTAATGAAGTTTCATAGAACAAAAATATCCGGCACAGCCGGAGGTTTTAAATGGGAGGAATTTTTCTGAATTCATCTATCTTAACTTATAGCTATAAGCCAATTCACTAAAATCTTCGTTTTTAATTATCATATCGTCAAAATCTTTATAGCCAAATTCGTTTCTCATAAATTCTGAATATTCCGTGTTGTCTTTTTCCATCACTGCGGGTACAATTATTAAAATCAATACCATTAATGTTATTATTAATAACATTTTCTTCACCCACCCTTCAATACATATTATGCACCATTTATCTATTTTTGTCAAGATTTACTTCATATAAATTATTTTTGCAAGATTTCCTGTATTTTTGCAAATTTATTAGTTTGTCAACACAATTTATGCATAATAATTGGCAACTGCATGAAATATTTTGCATAAATATGTATGAAGGCATTTTTAAATTTCCAATTTATTTTGATTGACTACAAAAATTTTTTAATTAAACTTATAAAATTTTATAAAGTATCACTGTAATTGAGTAAATCCTTTAATATTCTTTTTTGTCTATTGCCTTTGCTTATTCCACCTTTCAAAAAATTAAGAACCGTACTTACATGTACTGCTATACCATATGCTATACAGTTTTCATCAACATCAAACATGTTATTGTGAATAGGCTTATCTATCCCCAATTCTTTATTCCCACAGCCTAGTTTATAAAAACATCCAGGAACCTTTTTTAAATAATAAGCAAAGTCCTCTACTCCAAGAGTCGGCAATACATTCTTTATATTTTCTTCACCAACTATACCCAATGCACTTAATCTTAATATATTTATCATTCTGCTGTCGTTAATAAGGCATGGATATCCTTCAATCCTTGTAAACTCGGCTTTCCCCCCCATTAACTCCGCAGTTTTTTTTGCTATGTTTTCTACTTTTGCAACTATCATATCTCGATTTTCTTCATTTAACATCCTTATTATGCCTGACATATGTACTTTGCCAGCAACTATATTTCTGGCATATCCACCTTCGATACTTCCAATCGTTATAACAAGAGGTTCCAAAGGATTCGATTCCCTGCTTACAACCGTCTGAATCATATTGATTATGTTTGCAGAAATGACAATGGGATCTACCGATTTATGTGGTTCAGCTCCATGACTTGACCTACCTATTACATTAATGTCAAACATATCCGATGACGCGTACGCTTTTCCATAAGTATAGCCGATTTGCCCAACTTGAAGATCTGGATCCACATGCAAGCCTATAATCGCATCAACTTTCGGATTTTCAAATGCACCTGCTTCCAGCATCGGTTTTGCACCACCTGTCGTTTCCTCCGCTGGCTGAAAAATAAACTTGACATTTCCCATAAGTTTATCTTTTTTTTGTGACAGCAGCTTGGCTGCTCCAAGAGTAATAGCCGTATGCACGTCATGTCCACATGCATGCATTTTTCCAGGCACCAATGAACTATATGGCACATCATTTTCCTCTTGAATTGGGAGAGCATCTATATCAGCCCTTATTGCAATTGTCTTTTCTCCATTACCTTTAAGCGTACCTACAATACCTGTCTTTGCTATAACCTTTGTCTCAATATCTAGTTTTTCTAAATATTTTTTTATAAGTTCAGATGTCTTTGTCTCTTCAAATCCCAATTCAGGTTCTCTATGAATCCTTCTTCTGATCTCTATAATCTCATCTTGGATAAGTCTTGCTTCTTTTAATATCTCATTCATGTTTCTCCCCTCTTTATTTTTCTAGTATCTCTCTATATCAACAATGCTTATCTTTTTAATATCTTCATTTAATATAAGTTTAGCAGTGTTTACAAAATTTTCTTTATTGCCGCTAACAAAATACTCGGTTTTACCTGTATGTCTTGAATTAAGCATAGCATTTTCCTCTAAATAACTTTTGACTTTCTCAGATAATTTTATAGCCGGGTCAACAATGATTACATCTTTATGAACAGCATTTTTAATAGCGTTTATCAATATTGGATAGTGTGTGCAGCCAAGAACTAATGTATCGATTTCTTCATTATTCAAAACACTTAAATACTCTTTAGCACATTTGAACGCCTCATCGCTATTTGCCAGTCCTTCCTCCACAAGTGGAACAAATCTAGGACAAGCCTTGCCAAAAACATCTATACCACTATCTATCAATTTTATATTTTTTTCATAGCTTCTACTTTCTATCGTCCTTGTGGTAGCAATAACGCCAACTTTTTTATTCTTAGTTAAATAAGCAGCACTTTCGGCTCCAGCTTCTAGCACATTGAAAAGAATCTCACTGTATTCATTTTTATCAATTGATGCACATGTAGTATTACAGGCTATAACAATAATTTTTGTGTTTTTCTCATTCATAAAATGTACTATCTGTCTGGCGTACTTTTCAATTTCCTTTTTAGACTTCTCACCGTATGGTACCCTCTTCGTATCGCCAAAGTATATGTAATCCTCGTTTGGCAATAGTTCTTTTAACCTCTTTAATACGGTTAAACCGCCTACACCTGAATCAAATACTCCAATCGGTCTTATGTCCATCTCACCACATCCTATTTTGTTGATATCTATTATATAATATCACAAAAATTGTGGATTGATAACAAAAACAATAAAATCCCCGCATGTTTTTAACATACAGGGATTTAGTAATATAATCATACGATACCTATGTCATTTCTAAAATATATTCCGTCAAAATGGATCTTTTTAAGCTCATTATATGCCTTTCTTCTCGCTTCATCATAAGTGTCTCCAAGTGCCGTCACCTCTAAGACTCTCCCACCTGATGTTTTGTACTTGCCATTGGATTTCGTAGTACCTGCATGATAGACAAACACACCATCTACATCTTCAAGTCCTGTTATATCGAAACCAGTCATATATTCACCTGGATATCCTTCTGATGATGCCACAACACATACAGCCTTTTTATCTTCCCATTCTATCTTTACGGTATTAAGTTTTTCCTCAATTATAGCTTCTATTATATCCACAAGATCTGTTTTTAAAAGCGGAAGAACTACTTGCGTTTCAGGGTCTCCAAATCTCGCATTAAATTCAAGGACTTTAGGACCTTCCTTTGTCAGTATAAGGCCTGCATAAAGAACACCTTTATACACTATCCCTTCTTTTTTTAGTGAATCTATTACAGGCTTTAAAATGGTTTTGACTACAACATCCAACATCTTATCGTCAAAATATGGATTTGGGGCAATATTGCCCATACCTCCTGTATTTGGTCCTTTATCTCCATCGTATATTCTCTTATAATCCATCGCAGATACCATTGGAACAATAGTATTTCCATCAGTAAATGCAAGGACAGAAACTTCTTTTCCAAAAAGCATCTCCTCGATTATGACGGTGTCGCCTGAAGACCCAAACCGTTTCTCCTTCATCAATATGTCTAAGGACTCTTTCGCATCTTTAAAATTATCTGCTAGAAATACTCCCTTACCCTGTGCCAATCCATCTGCCTTTATCACAACAGGATACCAAATATCTTTTAAAAAATTTAAAGCCGCATCATATCTATCAAATGCCTTAAAACGTGCTGTTGGAATGTTGTACTTGTGAAGCAGCAGCTTCGTAAAGTATTTACTTCCTTCTATTGCAGCAGCATCCCTTTTAGGTCCAAATATTCTTAAACCGCTATTTTCAAATTCATCTACTATTCCCTTCATCAAAGGGACTTCAGGCCCAACCACCGTCAAATCTATATTGTTATCTAATGCAAATCTTTTAAGCTTATCTACATCCGAAACGTTTATATCTACGCATTCTGCTATATCTGAGATCCCACCATTTCCAGGTACACAGTAAATTTTTTTTACTTTTTTGCTTTCATTAATCTTTTTAACTATGGCATGCTCTCGGCCACCGCCACCAATAACAAGAACATTCATATTCTCTCCTCCAAACAATTGTGGCTATTGTTATTTTAATGTTTAAAGTGCCTTATGCCTGTAAATACCATTGAAATCCCTGCTTTATCTGCCGCATCTATAGATGCTTCATCATTTTTTGAGCCGCCGGGCTGTATAATCGATGCGACTCCAGCTTTTGCTGCAGCTTCTACAACGTCAGGAAATGGGAAAAATGCATCAGATGCCAGCACACTTCCTTTTGCCTTCTCACCTGCCTGCTTTATAGACTGCTGTGTGGGCCATATGCGATTTACCTGCCCTGCACCTATACCTACCGTTGCACCATCTTTCGCAAGCACAATAGCATTTGATTTAACATGTTTTACAACTTTCCATGCAAATCTTAAATCTTTAAACTCTTTTTCGTCAGGCGTATTTTTCGTGACAACTTTCAATTTATCCTCGTATAAATCAACTTCATCTTTTTCCTGTACTAATATGCCACCTTCTACTTTTTTAACGTCGTACTCTTTTACATGTCCATCCTTAAGCTTTAGTATTCTAACATTTTTCTTCTTCTCTAATATGTTTAATGCATCTTCATCAAAATCAGGTGCTATTATTATCTCTAAAAATATCTTTGAAAGCTCTTCGGCTGTCCTTTTGTCAAGCGTTCGGTTAAATGCAACAATGCCACCAAATATTGATACAGGATCACATTCATAAGCCTTTTTAAATGCGTCGTATATATTGTCTGCAACTGCAACACCGCATGGATTAGTATGTTTTATGGCTACAGCAGCAGGCACATCAAATTCTTTCAGAAGCTCTATAGCTGCATTTGCATCATTTATATTATTGAAAGAAAGCTCTTTTCCATGCAGTTTAATACATTCGGATATACCAAATGACTTTAACGAATTTTTATAAAATGCAGCTTTTTGATGAGGATTTTCGCCGTATCGCATGTCTAGCGATTTTTCATATGAAAGTGTAATAGTATCCGGAAATTCTACGCCATTTTTGTCTAACAGGTAATTGTATATCAATGAATCATACGAAGCAGTATGACCAAAAGCCTTCATAGCAAGGTAAAATCTCGTTTCTTCCTTGGTATTGCCATATTCTTTTATTTCTTCAATAACTTTAGTGTAATCACTTGGGTCAACTAAGACAGTGACGTATTTATAGTTTTTGGCTGCGGCCCTAATCATGGACGGTCCACCTATGTCTATGTTTTCTATTGCGTCTTCAAGCATTACATCATCCTTCAATATCGTCTCTTTAAAAGGATAGAGATTTACAGCAACGATATCAATAGGTTCTATTCCATTTTCATTTAATTGTTTCATGTGGTTTTCGTCATCTCTAATGGCCAGAAGTCCACCGTGTATTTTAGGATGAAGCGTCTTTACTCTTCCATCTAAAATCTCAGGAAAGCCAGTTATATCTGATACTTTAATAGCTTTTATGCCGTTATCGCATAGAAGTTTATATGTTCCTCCAGTTGAAAGTATCTCTACTCCAAGCTCATCTAAAGATTTTGCAAAATCTAGTATCCCATCCTTTTTAGATACACTTATTAATGCTCTTTTTGACATCATCATACCTCCTATTTTATATATACCTTTCTTCCTACAACTTTAAGCCTGCCTTCAACAAATAGCTTAACAGCGTAAGGCAACAATTTATGCTCCAATTTTAAAACTTTATCGGATATTGTTTCAGGTGTATCATCATCCTCTACTTTTACTACTTCCTGCAATATAATAGGCCCTGTATCTGCACCTGCATCAACAAAATGTACTGTACAGCCTGTATATTTGACACCATATTCTATAACAGCCTTGTGAACATTTATGCCGTAATATCCTTTGCCGCAAAAAGATGGTATTAAGGATGGATGTATATTTATTATTTTATTTTGATACTTATTTACAATTTCTTCATTCAGTATTGTTATAAAGCCGGCTAAGACTATTCCATCGGGATTAATCTCATCAACTGCTTTTGTAAGCTGTTGATAGAAACTTCCCTTCAACTTCTTTTTGGGAATGCAAATTGATGGTATGTTATTGTCAGCAGCTCTTTTTAGAGCATACGCACCTTCTTTGTCGCTTATAAGTGCAGCAATTTCTGCATTTATATATCCACTTTTAATACCGTCTATTATCGATTGAAAATCTGTGCCATTTCCTGACGCCATAACCAAAAGTCTCATATCAATACCTCTTTTTTACCATTTACAATTTCACCTATTATATATGGTTTTTCTCCTATGGCTTTTAGCCGTTTTACTGCATCATCGCATTGTTCTCTTGATACGATTATAATCATGCCTATCCCCATGTTAAATGTCCTGTACATTTCATTTTCATCTATATTGCCCATTTCTTTTAATACCGTAAAAATATAAGGCACGTCCCATGTTCCTTTATTTATCTTTGCAGAAACTCCATCTTTCAAAGTCCTCGGTATATTGTCGATAAATCCACCACCTGTTATATGTGCAATCCCTTTAATAGTCAAGCCTTTTAGACTATCTAAAGCCTTAACGTATATCTTTGTAGGTTTTAAAATCACTTCACCTAATGATAATCCATATTCATCTAAATAGTCGTCAATATTCATGTTACCTTCTTCAAATAAGACTTTTCTCACCAAAGAATATCCATTGGAATGTATTCCAGATGAAGCAAGTCCTATTATAGCATCGCCAGGTTCAATATTGCTACCATCAATTATTTCGTCTTTTTCGACGACGCCAACAGCAAAACCTGCAAGGTCAAATTCGCCCTTATTGTACATTCCTGGAAGCTCTGCCGTTTCTCCGCCAATCAATGCGCACTGCGCCTCGTGGCAGCCCTCTGCTATTCCTTTAATTACTTCTAATCCTACGCTGCCATCTAATTTGCCTGTAGCGAAATAATCAAGAAAAAAAAGCGGCTTTGCTCCACTGGCAATTATGTCATTTACGCACATTGCAACTAAGTCTATACCTATAGTATCGTACTTTTCCATCATAAAAGCAATCTTAAGCTTTGTTCCAACGCCATCAGTACCAGAAACTAAAACTGGATTTTTATAATCTTTGATTTCATACAGTGCACCAAAACCGCCTATCCCATTTAAAACACCATCAATCATTGTCATCTTCGCTATAGGCTTTATCATTTCAACAAATTTATTGCCCTCATCAATATTAACACCAGCATCTTTGTAATTCATGGTATCCTCCTCAATTTTACTTTTTTTCAAACAGATACTTGCTGCCTTCCTTTGGCACTTCCATAGGATACTTTCCATCAAAACACGCTGCACAGATGCTACTCATACCTACACTTTCTTTCAAACCTTCTATGCTTAAAAAGCTTAAGCTATCAGCTCCAATATAGTCGCATATCTCTTGGACTTCCATTGTAGCACCTACCAACTCTTTTTTTGTAGGAGTGTCTATTCCAAAATAGCATGAATACTTGACAGGCGGTGAGCTAATCCTGACATGAACTTCTTTCGCTCCACCTTTTTTTAAAAGTGAAACCAATCTCTTCATAGTTGTACCTCGTACAATAGAATCGTCTATCAAAACTATTCTCTTATCCCTTACCAGTTCTTTCAAAACATTTAATTTGACCCTTACTCCAATTTCTCTGTCTGTCTGCTTTGGACATATAAATGTCCTTCCTATATATTTATTTTTTATTAGGCCTTCACCAATCGGTATACCAGATTGGAATGAATATCCGCGGGAAGCCGGTACACCAGAATCAGGAACAGGTACAACCAAGTCAGCATCTACATGGCTTTCTATTGCTAGTCTCTTTCCCATCTCGTATCTGGCCTTGTACACACTAATTCCTTCTAAAACGCTGTCAGGCCTTGAAAAGTATATATACTCAAATACACATGGCATCTTGGCTGCATCACTATCAACTTTTACTGTATTTAAGCCATTTTTATCAATTATCACTATTTCTCCCGGCTCCACATCCCTTAGGAGTTCGGCTCCAATCACATCAAGTGCACATGATTCAGAGGATAGATAGTAATCATCACCTTTTTTGCCTATGCAAAGTGGCCTTATACCGTTTTTATCCCTTATGCCTATTAATTTATCTTCCATTATTATAACTAATGCATAAGATCCCTTTATTTTGTTCATCGTCTTTTTTAACGATTCAACAAGACCATACCTGTAATATTTGGCTATTAAGTGAAGTATGATTTCACTGTCAGATGTAGTCTGAAGAATCCTCCCTTCATCCTCCAGCTCTCTGCGAAGCTCAAGAGCATTTATTAAATTTCCGTTATGAGCCAGTGCCATGTATCCATTGCTGAAATTTGCAACAAATGGCTGTGCATTGCAGACATCGCTGTTTCCTGTTGTAGAATACCTGACATGGCCGATTGCAACGTTTCCTTCAAGCTCATCTAGATTTTCTTTTGAAAACACTTCCAGAAGGAGTCCCATACCTTTTATGCAGTTGACATATGATCCTTTTAATACAGCAATCCCTGCACTTTCCTGTCCACGGTGTTGCAGCGCCTGAAGCCCATAATAAATATGATGATGTACTACATTGTTTAAGCTAAATGCGCCAAATACTCCACATTCTTCTTTCAATTTTATAGTCTTATTCATAATTTTACCTCACTGTTTTTCAAGTCGATTCAATACTTCTACATAAGCTCCTTCTACATTTCCAAGATCTCTTCTAAACCTATCTTTATCAAGTTTTTCCATAGTTACACTGTCCCAAAATCTGCATGTATCAGGCGATATCTCATCTGCTAAGACAATTCCATCTTTTGACTTCCCAAATTCTAATTTGAAATCTACCAATATGATATTTTTAGATATGAAATATTTAGAAAGTATGTCATTGATTTTGAAAGAATAATTTTTTATTGTTTCAACTTCATCTTTTGTGGCTAATTCCATTGCTTCGATGTGATATTCATTAATGAAAGGATCTCCAAGTTCATCGTTCTTATAGCAAAATTCCAATACAGTCCTTTTAAGTTTTGCCCCTTCTTCAATGCCTAATCTCTTTGAAATACTTCCTGCAGCATAATTTCTTATCAAAACTTCAATAGGATAGATTTCTACTTTTTTCACAAGCATTTCTCTATCATTTAACCTCTTTACAAAATGCGTAGGAACGCCTTCTTTTTCAAGTAATTCAAATAGTATTGTAGATATTTCATTATTTAATATCCCTTTATTTTGAATAGTGCCTTTTTTTATGCCGTTAAATGCTGTAGCATCATCTTTATATTCAATAATGTAAAAATCTTCATCACTTGTCCTAAAGACCTTTTTTGCTTTTCCTTCATACAACATGCTTAACTTTTCCATTTAAACAATCTCCCCCTGTAATTTTTTATCTTTTTCAATAACTTCTTCTGCTAATTTCTTTTTGTACGCAATAACTTTTTTCATCAGCTCTGGATACTTTATGCCCAGTATCTCTATTGCCAACAACGCTGCATTGTAAGAACCATCTATAGCAACTGTCGCGACAGGTATGCCCTGAGGCATTTGAACAGTAGACAATAAAGAGTCTAAACCATCCAGAGTCGATGATTTTATAGGAATCCCAATCACTGGAAGTGGCGTCATTGATGCTATAACACCTGCTAAATGAGCTGCCTTTCCAGCTGCAGCTATGATTACTTCATATCCATTTTCTACTGCTTTTTTTGCAAAATCATGTGCTATATCTGGTGTCCTGTGAGCTGAAATAACTCTGGCATCATACTCAATATTAAATTCCTTAAAAAGCTCTAAAGCCTTTTTAACTAATGGAAAATCCGAATCACTTCCCATTACAACCGCAACCTTCGGCATAATAACTTCCCCCTATTTTATTTATTTTTATTTACAAAATGCAGAAAGGAAATCTTTCCTTTCTGCATTTTATCCACTATTACCCCATAAAAAATGCAAATCTCAATAGGAACAATAGTCCTATAATATACATCAATGGATGAACTTCTTTAGATTTCCCTACAACAATTTTCGTTATCGGGTAGAAAATAAAGCCAGCAGCTATACCATTTGATATACTGTAAGTGAAAGGCATAAAAGCTATTGTCATGAACGCAGGGAATGCCTCACTAAAGTCTTCAAAATTCACCTTTGTAACTGAACCTATCATCAATGCTCCAACGATTATAAGGGCTGGTGCTGTAGCTTGTGAAGGTACTATGCCAATTATTGGAGCAAAGAATAGAGATATCAAGAAAAGTATTGCAACAACGGTAGATGTCAAACCTGTCTTTCCGCCTTCACTGATACCTGAAGCACTTTCAACGTATGTGGTAATTGTACTTGTCCCCAAAAAAGATCCTATCGTAGTACCAATGGCGTCTGCAAACAGAGCCCTTTCAAATCTAGTCTTAAAACCCCCATTTGATTTTTCGAAGTCATCTTCTTTAAAAATACCTGTCTTTGTACCTGTACCAATTAATGTTCCAATGGCATCAAACATATCCGCCAAACTAAAGGCCAAAATAACCGTTATGAGCCCTGTAAGGATTGAAATGATATTGCCATCTGTCCCTGGTTTCAAAAGACCAGCAAAATCCAACTTCATAAATGTAGGTGCCAAACTCGGTGGCATCTGCACAATAGTTTTCAGATTTGAAACATTAGTTATTCCCATAGGTATACCTATTAAAGTAGAAGCAATGATTCCGATAAGTATTGCACCTTTAACACCTCTGCTCATAAGTACAGCTATTATAGCAATGCCGATTACAGTTAGTATTACACCAGGATCTTTGAAATTGCCAAGTGTAACTAAAGTGTCACTACTTTTCGTTATTATACCACCGTTTTCCATGCCTATTATGGCGATAAAAAGTCCAATTCCTGCACCAATAGCGCTTCTTAACGATTGTGGTATCGCCTTAATTATTAAAATTCTCAATTTCGTTGCCGTAATGATTATATTTATAATACCGCTTATCAGCGCAAGTGACAATGCTGCCTGCCACGAATAATGCAGTGTCAATACGACATAAAAAGTAAAGAAAGCATTCATACCCATTCCAGCAGATAGGGCAAACGGAACATTTGCAAACAATCCCATTACCAATGTCGCAACAACAGATGACAAAATTGTCGCAACAAATACTGCTCCGATTACAGGATCATTGGCAATTGACAAACCAGAATTTACTGCTTGAGTTCCTAAAAGTCCCTTTGAATTCATCCCCGCTTGCATGAGTATTGATGGGTTTACAAAAATGATATAAGCCATCGTTATAAAAGTGGTTATGCCAGCTATTACTTCTGTCTTTACTGTTGTGCCATTTTCTTTAAGTTTAAAGAAACTGTCTAAAAAGCCTCTCTTTTCATTGTTCTTTACCATTATAATCCTCCTTATAATTGTAATAAAAACGCTATTTTAAAATAAAATATGCCCGAGATGATAGATTTCAACATAAAGAGTGAAACCTATCCTCCCGGGCTTTTATCCCACAGGTGTGGCAACAGCATGCCTGTACCGCTCGGTCCGAACACCTTTTAAAAAAACTATCCATGCTTTTAAAAATGTCAAAAGCATACAAGGCTGGAACCCTCAGGTACACTTTCACTCATAGTCAGACAATTTACGGTTGTCTGGTAGAAACTTCTGAGCCATATTCTCAGAATTATATGAGTAGTATTTACTTGTACTACCATAATTATAATATCAATTTTTTTATTCTAAGTCAATGATTTTACGAATATTTTTTTGATATTTATAATAAATGTTCGTAATTTATTCCCATTCAATGGTGGCAGGCGGTTTTGACGTGATATCATACAGCACTCTATTTACGCCATACACTTCATTTATGATACTTGTGGAGATGTCCTCAAGAATATCATACGGAATCTTAACCCAATCTGCTGTCATTCCGTCATTACTTTCAACTATCCTTAAAATAATAGGATATGCATATGTCCTGTCATCACCCATTATTCCTACACTTTTTATGTCAGGCAGTACAGCAAATGATTGCCATACGTTGTTATACCAGCCATTTTTCTTCATCTCTCTTAAAACTATACTGTCAGCTTCTCTTAATATATTTAATTTTTCTTCAGTGACTTCCCCAAGTATCCTTACTGCAAGCCCCGGCCCCGGGAACGGCTGCCTATTTAGAATTTCATCAGGCATGCCAAGTTCTCGCCCAACCTGTCTTACTTCGTCTTTAAAAAGCATTCTTAAAGGCTCTATAAGCTCAAAACCAACATTTTCTGGAAGACCGCCAACATTGTGATGGCTCTTTATTGTTGAAGCAACGGGGCTTCCGCTTTCGATAACATCTGGATAAAGTGTCCCTTGCACAAGATACTTTACATTGCCAATTTTCTTAGCTTCTTCTTTAAAGACTTCTATAAATTCATTTCCTATTATTTTCCTCTTTTGCTCAGGATCTTTTACTCCTTTCAACTTTTCCAGAAATCTATCTTTTGCATCAACTTTTATTATCTCCATATCAAAATTATTCTTGAAGGTTTCAACTACTTTTTCTCCTTCATTTTTCCTTAAAAGACCATTATCAACAAAAATACATACTAGCTGATCGTGTATTGCCCTGTTAACTAAAACTGCAGCAACAGATGAATCAACACCACCGCTTAATGCACAAACTACCTTGTCCTTTCCTACCTTTTGCCTTATTTCTTTGACAGTCTGCTCTATCAGTGAATCCATCGTCCAATCTGCAGAGCAGTCACAAATCTCAAACAAGAAATTTCTGATGATTTCAGTACCCCTTGGAGTATGAATGACTTCAGGATGGAATTGTACGGCATATTGCCTTCCTTCTACATTTGCAATTGCCGCAATCGGACAGTTTGCAGTTGATGCAACGACTTTAAAATTTTTGGGAGGCAATTCTATTTGATCTGTATGGCTCATCCAACAGCTTGTCTCTTTTTCAATTCCTTTAAACAAAGGTATATTGTTATTTATGACAACATCCGTCTTTCCATACTCTCTTACAGGAGCCTCCGCAACTTTACCGCCTTGCATCATAGTCATAAGTTGTGCGCCATAACATATACCAAGAATTGGATAATTTAATTTAAAAATTCCCTCATCGCATATTGGCGCATTCTCTGCGTATACGCTAGCAGGTCCGCCTGACAAGACCAATCCTTTTGGCTGTTTCTTTATAATTTCTTCTGGTTTTATGTTGTATGGAACAATTTCACAAAAAACATTTGCTTCCCTTATTCTCCTTGCAATCAATTGTGTATATTGTCCGCCGAAGTCAAGAATTAATATAACTTCTCTATTAATCCCCATTAAAATCCTCCTCTTATTTAATACTATAATTTGGAGCTTCCTTTGTAATTATTATATCATGTGGATGGCTTTCAGTTAATCCCGCATTAGTTATTTTTATAAATTTTGTCTTTGTCCTAAGTTCTTCAATATTGTGAACACCACAATATCCCATTCCTGCTCTTAATCCACCTATCATTTGGTATACAGTATCTTTCAAAGGTCCTTTATACGGAACTCTGCCTTCTACACCTTCTGGAACAAGCTTTTTCATGCCCTCTTGAAAATAACGATCAGAGCTTCCACTCTTCATTGCTGAAATTGAACCCATTCCCCTGTAAACTTTGTAACTTCTTCCCTGATATATCTCAACTTCTCCTGGGCTTTCTTCTGTCCCTGCAAAAAGACTTCCAATCATTACTGTGGATGCACCAGCAGCAATTGCCTTTACAATATCTCCACTGTATTTTATACCGCCATCAGCAATTACAGGTATACCATATTTATCAGCTTCTTCTGCACAATCGAAAATTGCCGTTATCTGAGGTACTCCAATACCTGCTACAACTCTCGTCGTACATATAGACCCTGGCCCTATGCCTACCTTAACGCAATCAGCACCTCTTTTAATTAAATCTCTTGTAGCCTCTGCAGTTGCGACATTTCCAGCTATTATCTGTACATCTGGAAATCTATTCTTTATCTTTTCCACGGTATTTAAAACACCTACAGAATGTCCATGAGCAGTATCTATTACTATAACATCCACATTGGCACTGACAAGAGCTTCAACCCTTTCCATTACATCTGATGAAACGCCTACTGCAGCACCTACAAGAAGCCTTCCTCTAGAATCTTTCGCAGAATTAGGATACTCCACTGCCTTTTCTATATCTTTTATTGTTATTAATCCCTTTAAATTATTATCTTCATCAACGAGAGGTAATTTCTCGATTTTATGTCTTTTAAGTATTTCTCTTGCTTCATCCATAGTCGTTCCAACAGGCGCCGTCACCAAGTTTTCTTTAGTCATAACTTCCTTTATTGGCCTTTCTAAATTGCTTTCAAATCTTATATCTCTATTTGTAATTATTCCCACCAGCTTATTGTTAACTGTTATAGGTACACCTGAAATTCTATATCTTTCCATAAGTTCAACAGCATCCTGAATTTTATGATCCGGAGTTAAATAAAAAGGATTAGTTATGACTCCGTGTTCCGATCTTTTCACTCTATCTACTTCTAAAGCCTGTTTTTCAATAGACATATTTTTATGTATTATGCCTATTCCACCTTCTCGCGCTATAGCTATAGCAAGCCTTGATTCAGTAACTGTATCCATTCCAGCGCTGATCAAAGGTATGTTTAGCTTTATTTTATTTGTAAGGCGTGTCCTGGTGTCCACCTCCTTTGGAAGCACATCAGATTTTGCTGGTATAAGCAACACATCATCAAATGTTAGTCCCTCTTTTACAAGCTTATTTGCCATTTTTATCCCCTTTCTTTTATTAATAATTATCTCCCTCAGCTTTATAATAAATAATGCCCGAACATAAATTTTTGTTCAGGCAAAAAAGAGTACAACAATAACTCCCCATAGTAAAGAGTTACGGCTCTTTGTAGATACTCTAGTGCCTATTCACCAGATTATATGTGGATCAAATATTATAAAATTATTAAATTATTAAACAATATAACAGATTTAAGTGTCTATGTCAACAGGACAAAAAAATAACCGGTGATTGCCCGGTTATTTTTACATCATATCCATTCCTGCTCCTGGAGCCGGTGTTGGTGGATTCTTCTCTGGTATGTCTGCAACAACTGCTTCTGTTGTAAGTATCATTGATGCAACAGATGCAGCATTTTGCAGTGCTGATCTTGTAACTTTTGTAGGATCAACTATACCTGCCTTTAACATGTCTACAAAGTCTTCTTTGTACGCATCATAACCAAATGATGTATCTTTTGACTCTTTGATCTTCTCGATTATCACCGAACCATCTACGCCAGCATTTCTTGCAATTTGTCTTACAGGTTCTTCTAATGCTCTCAGAACAATTTGAGCACCTGTTCTGAAGTCACCTTCCAGTGAGTCAACAACCTTTTGCACATCTGGTATAACATCCAATAATGCTGTACCGCCGCCAGGTACTATACCTTCTTCAACAGCAGCTCTTGTAGCAGAGAGTGCATCTTCTATTCTGTGTTTCTTTTCTTTTAACTCTGTTTCTGTAGCAGCACCAGCTTGAATTACCGCAACACCACCAGATAGTTTTGCAAGTCTTTCTTGTAATTTTTCTCTATCGTAATCAGAAGTTGTTTCTTCTATTTGAACCTTTATTTGATTGATTCTATTCTTTATGTCTGCAGCATTTCCTGCGCCATCAACTATTGTAGTATTTTCTTTTGTTACTTTTACTTGTCTTGCACGGCCAAGCATATCTAATTTTGCTTCTTTCAAATCGAGACCTACTTCTTCAGAAATTACTTGACCACCTGTTAAGATAGCAATATCTTGAAGCATTTCTTTACGTCTGTCGCCAAATCCTGGAGCTTTTACAGCAACACATGTAAATGTACCTCTTAATTTATTTACAACTAATGTTGCCAGTGCTTCACCTTCAACGTCATCTGCAATTATTAAAAGCTTCTTGCCTTGTTGCACAACTTGTTCAAGCAATGGCAACAAATCTTGAATGTTTGACAACTTCTTGTCTGTAATAAGTATTAGTGGATCGTCAAGAACAGCTTCCATCTTGTCTGTATCAGTTACCATATACTGTGAAATATATCCTCTGTCAAATTGCATACCCTCAACTATTTCAATTGTTGTATTCATTGATTTTGACTCTTCTACTGTTATTACACCGTCTTTACCGACTTTATCCATTGCTTCTGCTATCAAGTTACCGATCTCTTCATCTGCAGCAGAAATTGATGCAACATGTGCAATAGAATCTTTTCCTTCTACAGGCTTAGAAATATTCTTTAATCCTTCAACGGCAGCATCAACAGCTTTTGCCATACCACGCCTTAAAAGCATCGGGTTAGCTCCAGCAGCCAAGTTTCTCAAGCCTTCTAAAACCATAGCTTGTGCCAGCACTGTAGCTGTTGTCGTACCATCACCTGCAACATCATTCGTCTTTGTTGCAACTTCTTTTAAAAGCTGTGCACCTTGATTTTCAAAAGGATCTTCTAATTCAATTTCTCTTGCTATTGTAACACCATCATTTGTTATAGTTGGTGAACCGTACTTCTTATCTAATACAACATTGCGGCCTCTAGGTCCCAATGTAACTTTTACTGTATTAGCAACAGCATTAACGCCTCTTTCTAATGCCTTTCTTGCATCTTCACCGTATAATATTTTCTTCGCCATTTTTTCTACCTCCTTATTCAACTATAGCTAATATGTCGTTCTGTCTTAAAAGAAGATACTCTTCACCGTCTAATTTAACTTCTGTTCCAGCGTATTTCGAAAATATTACCTTATCGCCAACTTTGACTTCCAGCTCGACTCTTTTGCCATCTATGTATTCTCCAGAGCCGACAGCAAGCACTTCGCCTTGTTGAGGTTTCTCTTTTGCAGTACCAGGTAATACGATACCGCCCTTTGTAACTTCCTCAGCTTCAGTAACTTTTACGACAACTCTGTCGCCAAGTGGTTTTAATCTCATAATATCCCTCCTTGAAATTTGTTAGCACTCATCATGTGTGAGTGCTAATCATCACACTTTTTATATTAGTTTAATTACAAGTTCATGGCAAATCTCAAATTCCACTAATTTTTGCTGTTTTAAACGATTATTATAGATTTTTCCCATTTATCTTTTAATTATACCGTTAATATTCAATTTACGCAAAAAATGCAGGTTTTAGTTACCTGCATCATCTACATCCTTTTTATCGTTTATATCACTATTTGTATCGCCATTTGCACTTTGCTGTTTTAAATAATTAATCATATTGTACATAAACTGTTGCTGCTCCTTCGTAAGCATTGATTTCAGGCTATCTACAACAGCCGACTGCTGTGATGTCAAACCTAGATTTTGTTTTTCGCCATCTTCATTGCCATCGTCAGCATCCTCATGAACATCAGCAATTTCATTTAAATTATTTACATCCGACTCAATTTCTTCTGCTTTTTCAATGTTTTTAGGAGTATCCACTGAATCACTCCTTGTCTTGGATTCCGTATTGCCTTCTTTTTTATCTTTATCTACACTTTTTTTTGAATTCATTATGTTTTCTGCCTTATTTAAAGCCTCTACAAGTTTTATGTTTTTTATTATCTTCTCAGCCATGTCCTGTTTATCATCCGGAATAACTGGTTTTAAAGCTTCAAATATATCTAAAATTTTATCTATAACATTGTTTTTATTATCTTCTATCTCATATTTTTTCATCTTTTCATTGAGGTTTTGTATTCCTTCATGAAGCTTAATAAATTTATCTATTATTATTTGCTTGTCTTCTTTCATATAAGGTTTTACTGCTTTAAGCATTCCTATTTGGTCAAAATGGTCTTCTTGAATTTCTGTTCCTTGATTTTGATATTCAATCAACTGCTTATGGCACTCTAGTATTTCTGCTATCTTTGTAAAAATGTCTATATAATATTGTTCTCTTCTGTGCAAATATGGTTTTACACTTCCCATAAAGTTTTTCCCTTTTTCAATAATCTCAAATATATCTAAATTACTTTTTATTTCATCATCTGTTTTGCTTTCTAATTTATTATCTTGCTTATTCTGATATGTTTCTTCGTATTCAATCACTTCATTTTCTTCTTTTTTCTTTAAAAGCAGCTTTTCTTTCTCAAAGCCTATTCCGTCAAAAATTTGAAATCTAATAAAAAAAATTATAAACAGTTCAATTATTAACACCTTTAATAATCTTTCTTTATCCACAACCAATCCCCCACTTTTAAAATTATCTTCATAACCTAATATATGTATAGGGCAGGCTCATTATCACCTGCCCTATATTTTTTATTTCTCATCCAACACAAATATACCTGGGACGAGCAAGAAGATTATCAGGATCACAATGATAATCCAAATCCATCCGCCGCCCCAAGCAGCTCCTTTTCCTTCAGGCATATGAAAACCCCCTTTATTTTTTGGCCTCATGGACCTAATACATTATACGTAATGAGCTTAATATTGTTACTAGATATTCATAGTCGCCAAAGACCATAAAAATCGTCTAGCTTTTTTGCGAGGTTTATCCTGTTGTAACACTACCAAAAGCACGAAAAAAAATAGTAAATCTTCAAATTCAAATTTGACATCAATTATAACTGTCAATATAACAAAGAAAAAAAGCAGTGAATTCCCTGATATAGTCATAAAATCAGCTCCAATTAATTAATTTTAATTCATTATATTCTAATTGCGACATTATTGATATTGATTTTAATTTTTATATGTACAATAAATGGTCCTACCGTAAGATAGGACCATTTATTTATTTGACTTGATTTAAGAATAATCCCATTCCACCGTCCATAATTATAACTAATAATACGAAGAAGAACAGCAATGTTTCCATTGACCATGATCCGCCAAACCATCCGCCGCCCATTAGGACAACAAGTATTAAGAAGAAGAACAGCAAATTGCTCTCGCCAAATACTGAACTTGTTCCAGCCATAATAATCCTCCTTTAAAATTTTTAGATTTGTACTAAGCCTTAGGCTCTTCTAATATAAAACCAGGTACAAACAAGAAGATAAGAAGTATTATTAATATTATCCAAATCCATCCACCGCCAAACCATTCTGCACCTTTTTCTGTGGGCATATTAATATCCCCCTTTCGCAAGAATATATGTCAGGTCTTTTTGACCTAATACATAATATGACATCATCAAAATTTGTGACACTTTGATTTTAAAAACTATCAAAAATTTATCTTGAACATATTCTGATATAAGAAAGGGGGATTCAAGTATGGATATAGTTTCTGCTTTAATTTTGTCAAGCGCCATTAAAAACCTTTATCCCAAAAGTAAAATAGACAGTAGATTGCTTAAAAAAGCTACCATATATAGAAGCGAATGTGTGAGTGCAATTGTGTATTCCAATTTACCGTATGAAACCCTTAAAAAAAGGATAGAAACAATAGGAGGAACGATAAAATATGAATTGCCTATAATAAATGGCTGGGCTGTTAACATACCATGCAACAAATTAAGCAGCGTAGCATCAAACCGTGGAATCAAATTTATCGCTGAAGATTCAACTGTCAAAATGCAGTTAAACATCGCTACACAGGAAATAAAATCCAAAGAAGTAAATGAACAGGGCTATACCGGCAAAGGAGTCACAATTGCCTTTCTGGATACCGGCATTTATCCACACGCAGATTTCACCAAACCAAAAAACAGAATAATTGCCTTTCATGATATTGTAAATGGAAAAAAGAATCCATATGACGACAACGGGCACGGAACACATGTAGCAGGTGATGCCGCTGGAAGTGGCTATATGTCAAGTGGAAAATATAAAGGGGTTGCACCTGAAGCAAATATAGTATCAGTCAAAGTTCTAGATTCAAGAGGCAGCGGTTCTACATCTGATATACTGACAGGTATGCAGTGGATACTGGACAATAAAGATAAATACAAAATAAGAATAGTATCACTGTCAATTGGCGAAACACCATCGTTGCCACCTTTTCTAGACCCTCTCGTTAAAGGCGTTGATAAACTGTGGAGAAAAGGTATAGTTGTAGTAGTTGCAGCAGGAAATTCTGGGCCTGCCCTAAATTCTATAACATCACCAGGAAACAGCATGAACGTGATAACCGTAGGCGCTGTAGATGATAAGAGGACTGTTGATGTTTCAGATGATGAAATTGCTAACTTCTCAGGCAGGGGATCTGCGTTTTTGCTAAAACCTGATATAGTAGCACCTGGCGTAAAAATTGTATCAACAGCATCTGGAAATGTGCCTCTTAGTACTGATGACAACATCCTTTTAAATAAGCCGTACAGAACTGCATCTGGAACATCTATGGCTACACCCATCGTAGCTGGTGCTGCTGCATTGCTAATTGAGAAAAACCCTTCTCTTACTAATAGCCAAATTAAAAACATTTTGAAATCAACTTCAACAAATATTGACCACTACAGGTATTACTCACAGGGATATGGAATGATAAATGTTGAAATGGCATTAAAAAAAGTATGAGGGCTGTAAGCTCTCATACTTTTAATTTGCTTTCACTATTATAGCAACATTTTTATCTGAATCTGCAACTTCATTAAAAAAAATTGGCGGAAGGCCTTTTATCAAGTTAGCTGTTGCACTCGGTATAAAAGTATATGTTAATGCTGCATAAATTGCATATAAATATTGAAGATTAGAAAATCCCAGCAAGGTAAAAATTGAAAGCAATAAAAATCCAAAGAAAGATTCTTTTGTTATCCCTTGTGGAGGAGGAAACACCATCGGTGGTATCCTAGAATTTGTATCCGGCTTTTCTAATGAAATTGGCCCAGCTGAATAAATACCATATATTGCTGGAAAAAATGAAACAACATCAGCCGCGGCAAGTAGTGCATTTAATGCAATAGAAGAGATTTTAGTGTCATTTACAAGAACAAACAAAAAGACAAATAGTATAAACTTCGCTATAAAAATCGGTTGTACGCCGCTTTCCATTTCATTTAAAAATGGTGATATAGCTTCTACAAGCTTCTCTACATCGTCTTTTTTCATTTCCTCCGGATCCATCAAAACACCTCATTTCCTGTTAAATCCTTTTTAATTATTATATTCACAACAGGAAATGTGTGTGATTATATACATTACGCCAGCATTACTCTATCATCAACAAATTCTCTGCCATTAACCTCATTAAACATCTTTAAAAGCTTCTGTACTGTTAAATTTTTCTTCTCATCTTTTAAGTCGAGAATAATTCTTCCCTGATGCATCATAATAATTCTGTTGCCAAACTCTAAGGCATGTTCAAGATTGTGAGTAACCATCAACGTAGTAAGGTTATTTTCACTGATTATTTTATTTGTAATTTCATTTATAATGTTAGCTGTTCTGGGGTCGAGAGCTGCAGTATGCTCATCTAGCAAAAGCAGCTTTGGCTTTGCGAATGTCGCCATAAGAAGTGTCAATGCCTGTCTCTGACCACCTGACAAAAGACCTACTTTAGTCTTCATTCTATTCTCAAGCCCTAAACCAAGCTCTGCTAACTTTTCTTTAAATAAATCTCTATTCTTTTTATTAAGGCCCATCTTCAAACTTAAACCTGCACCTTTTGAAAATGCAATAGATAGATTTTCATCTATTGTCATAGAAGGTGCTGTACCTAAAAGTGGATTTTGAAATACCCGCCCAATAAATTTTGACCTTTTAAACTCCGGATATGAAGTTACGTCTACATCGTCTATCATGATAGAACCACTGTCAACAGGATAAACTCCTGCAATCAAGTTAAGAAGAGTAGATTTTCCTGCTCCATTGCTTCCGACTATTGTAACAAAATCACCATCTTCTACTTCAAAACTTAAATCTTTAAATACTTGGTTTTCATTGGGCGTATTTTTATAAAATGATTTACTTACATTTTTAAGTTTTAACACAATTTACGCCCCCTTTCAGTTAGAGCTTAGAACAATTTTCTTTAAGCCTGGCAGAGAAAGCGCTATAACCACCAGAATTGCAGTCAATAACTTAAGATCTGTCGGATTGAATCCTATAGTAAGGGCTACTGCTATTGCACCTCTATATACTATAGAACCCACAACAGCCGAAATTACTGCCCACAATATATTTCTCTCTCTAAATAAAACTTCTCCGATTATAACAGAAGCAAGACCTGCAACAAGTGTCCCTATACCCATTCCTGCGTCAGCAAACCCTTGATATTGAGATACTAATGATCCTGCTAGCGAAATATAAGCATTTGATATTATAAGGCCCAATGTTATAGTCGTATTAGTATTTATTCCCATGCTGCGAACCATCTGCTGATTGTTTCCAGTAGCTCTAAGAGCAAATCCTGTCCTGGTTTGTAAAAAATAGTTTGTTAAAAGCACCAAAAAAATCATAATAATTCCAAAAAACAATGTATTTCTATAGTTACCTGCAAAGTTGAAGTAATCAAAAATCGATTTATTGCTAAGCATTGGTATATTTGATTTCCCCATTATACGCAAATTTATAGAATAAAGTGCTGTCATCGTAAGTATACCAGCTAAAAGTTCAGTTATTTTTAACTTAGTATTTAAAAACCCAGTAATCAATCCAGCTAATCCTCCAGCTAAAAACGAAACCATAATTGAAAAAATAGGATTTACTCCGCTGGTAATAAGTTTTGCTGTGACGGCAGCTCCTAATGTGAAGCTGCCTTCAACAGTTAAATCAGCAAAATTTATAATTTTAAAAGATATATAGACACCAAGTGCCATTATACCATAAACTAGCCCCTGCTCTAATGTTGAAATGGCAAAAGACATATAAAATGACCTCCAATTTTATATCTATTTGATAACCTCTTGAGCCTTTTTCATTATCGAATCCGGAATTTTAAGGCCTATTGCATCTGCTTCTTTCTGATTGATAATAAGCTGCAAATTTTTTGCAGTTTCCACTTTTATGTTTGCCGGTTTTTCGCCTTTTAAAATTTTAATAGCCATCAAGCCGGCCTGATAGCCAAGATCACTATAGCTAATACCCAGCGTCGTCAGTGAACCTCCTTCTACCATTCCCTTTTCTGCTGCCACAACGGGTATTTTCGCAGAGTTGGCTACCTTTATTATAGCTGCAACGGACGAAGCTACTGTATTATCAGTTGGAAGCCAGATAGCATCCACCTTCCCTACCAGTGATTGTGCTGCCTGATTTACTTCGCTGCTGTTGGACACAGTCGCTTCTACTATGCTGTATCCGAGTGAGGCAGCATCATCCTTTGCAATCTTTACCTGTACAGTAGAGTTGACTTCTCCTGCATTGTATATAATGCCTATTCTCTTTGCACCTGGCACTAAATCTTTTATTAACTTAAGTTGATCATTTATAGGCTCCATATCAGATGTTCCCGTTACATTTCCGCCAGGTTTATCAAATGATCTTACAAGACCAGCAGCTACAGGATCTGTAACAGCAGTAAACACGATTGGAATAGTTGAAGTTGCTTTTTTAACCGCTTGTGTTGTAGGAGTAGCTATAGAAAATATTAAATCCACATTTTTATCGACAAATTTCTTTGCTATAGTCTGGGCTGTCGACATATCCCCCTGTGCATTTTCTTGGATAAATGTAACATTCTTTCCTTCTACATAACCATTGTCTTTTAAAGCTTTTATAAACCCTTCTCTAGCACTATCAAGTGCTGGATGTTCCACAATCTGCGTAATACCGATTGTTATCATCTTTTCCGTACTGCCACTTGATATTGTTCTACTTCCACAGCCAGATAGTACAACTGAGAAAATAAAAAAAGCTGCCAAAACAAAGATAAATCTTCTCATTGAAACTCCTCCCGTTACATGGCAACAAAAAGACATACTACCATGCTACCATGCTAAATTTCTATAGCGATTAATAATATGAAAAATCTATCAACGCTCACAAATTTCGCTTATGATAAATTTTTCATTTATTTAATAAAATAGTATGATAAAAACATTTATTAGTCAATAAAAGTTTTTTGTAATATTTATTAGAAAATTTGAATATGGCTTAAAATAAATAATCTTGAAGTGAATAATGAATTTAAAGTATAATTATAATAAATTTATTGGCAGTATGTTTTTATTTTTACTACCGGTAGAGAAAAATTATATTAAAATTTTATTTATTTTGAAAATGGGAGGATGTCTTATGAGAAAAAGGCTCAAAAAGTTGTCTTTACTCTTAATCGGTGTAATGCTGATTTCTTTATTTTCCGGATGCACGAAAAACACCAGCGCAACCAGCAGCAGCAAAATCAATGTGGGCGCCCTTTTTGAACTCACCGGACAAGTTGCTTCTTATGGCACATCCGAATACAATGCAGTAAAATTGTATATAGATAACATCAATAAAAATGGCGGTGTTCTCGGCAAGCAAATCAACATAATAAAAGCTGATAACAAATCTGCGTCGGATGAATCAATAAACCAAGCTACAAAACTTATTGTAGAAAACAATGTTGTGGCAATATTAGGACCAGCTACAACAGGCAATACTAAAGCGGCTTCGTCAATTGCGTTAAGCAAAAACATACCGCTTATAACCCCGTCAGGCACGTCTTTAGATGTCACTGTTGATACCAACACAAACAAAGTAAAAAGTGAAATTTTTAGAGCGTGTTATACAGACCCATATCAAGGCAAAGTTATGGGAGAATTTGCGGCAAAAGACCTTAATGCAAAAACTGCTGTAATATATATTGATAATAAGAGTGACTACAGTAAAGGCCTTGCAAAAAGCTTCAAAGAGCAGTTTGAAAAGCTTGGTGGGAAAGTAATCGACCAAGAAGCGTATGTAGCAAACGATCAAGATTTTAAATCAACACTTACAAAAATAAAAGGTATAAATGCCGATGTCATATTTATACCGGGATATTATCAAGATACGGCAAAGATAGCTAAGCAAGCAAGAGAAATGGGTATAGAAGTACCTTTGCTTGGTGGAGATGGCTGGGATTCACCTGATTTATTAAAAATAGCTGGTGCTTCTGCACTAAACAACGTTTATTACAGCAATCACTTTATATCAACAGACCCTGATCCAATAGTGCAAGATTTCATAAAGAAATATAAAGATGCTTACGGCACAGAACCGGATGCTTTTGCGGCACTTGCATATGATTCAGCAGGCATGTTAGTACAGGCAATAAAAGATGCTAATTCAACTGATCCTGCAAAGATAACTGATGCCTTGGCAAATCTCAAAAATTTTAAAGGTGTAACTGGAACTATTTCAATAGATGCACAGCACAATCCTATAAAGCAAACAGTAATCATAGAATTGAAGGACGGTAAACAAACACTTAAGAAAAAAATAAGTGCTGAATAAATTTGTAAAACACGGCAATGCGGTCACCTAGTGGCCGCATATATTTTAATATATTTTAACTTGAGGTGATATTTATGAAGACATTTATTGAGCAGTTGATAAATGGTCTATCTTTAGGAAGTATATACGCATTAATAGCTCTTGGATATACTATGGTTTACGGCATAATGAAATTAATAAATTTCGCCCATGGAGATATTTACATGGTAGGTGCCTTTACAGGATTCTTTGCATCCACTTACTTTCACCTTGGATTTATACCATCTCTCCTATTGGCAATGTTAGTAAGCCTTATACTAGGTGTGACAATAGAGCGAGTCGCATACAGGCCATTAAGGGATAAATCAAAAATCTCAATATTGATTACAGCCATAGGTGTCTCACTTTTGCTTGAAAACGGAGGCATAATCCTCTTATCACCGCAAGTCAGGACATATCCTCAGATCTTCAAGCAGCACATGTACTCATTTTTCAATGGAATAATCACAATATCCAATCAGCAAATTGTCATATTTGTCGTATCTATAATCATGATGGTTGGACTGCAGATAATAATCTACAAGACAAAGATTGGGAAAGCTATGAGAGCTGTGTCAACTGACGCAGATGCGGCAAAACTTATGGGGGTAAATGTAGATAGGACCGTTTCATTTACATTTGCAATAGGATCTGCCCTTGCTGCTGTTGCAGGTGTCTTAGTTGGCATATACTACAACTCAATAGATCCCCTAATGGGCATCATGCCAGGCTTAAAAGCATTCATCGCAGCAGTCTTAGGCGGAATAGGAATAATCCCCGGTGCTATGGTAGGAGGCCTTTTGATGGGTGTCATAGAAGCACTTGTTTCCGGTTACGGCAGCTCATTATACAGGGACGGTGTTTCATTTGCAATACTCATAATCATACTACTGATTAAACCAACAGGACTATTTGGCAAAAATGTAAGAGAGAAAGTGTAGGTGGTACAGTTGAAGCAAATATTGAAAAACAGATTGCTGATTTTTATAGGACTATTCGCCATTTACGGTATAATACAAATCTTGCTGTCAACAAGTATATTGAACGATTATTACGAAATAAACATAGTTCTTATGGGCATAAATATAATACTTGCTGTAAGCCTTAACCTTATCAATGGCTTTACAGGACAATTTTCACTTGGTCATGCAGGATTTATGTCAATCGGTGCATATACATCTGCCATCATAACTTACAAGCTAGGATTGCCGTTTCCTCTGGCTATATTAGTAGGTGGCATAGCAGCAGGTATAGCTGGAATATTGATAGGTATCCCATCATTGAGATTAAAAGGTGACTATCTTGCTATAACAACTCTTGGATTCGGAGAAATAATCAGGGTAATCTTTCTAAACACCGAATACGTCGGTGGAGCGAGCGGCCTTTCCGGTATTCCAAAGTACACAAACTGGACATGGGTATTCTGGATGGCAGTCATAACTATTGTATTAATCAGAAACTTCATAAATTCCAGCTACGGCAGATGCTGTGTTGCAATTAGAGAAGACGAGACAGCAGCCGAATCAATGGGCATAAACACAACTTTCTATAAGACATTGGCATTTACAATAGGTGCATTCTTTGCAGGAATAGGCGGTGCACTTTACGCTCACAACTTTTACATCATACAGCCAGAAACATTCAACTTCATGAAGTCATTCGATATCTTGACAATGGTTGTATTAGGAGGACTTGGAAGCATAACAGGATCTATTCTATCAGCAATTTTCCTCACATTCGTATATGCAGTGCTGCAGGATTATGCTGCCTTAAGAATGGTAATATACTCACTCCTCTTAATTGTTGTAATGTTATTCAGACCGGAAGGATTGATGGGTACAAAAGAATTTTCTCTCAAAAAATTATTTAAGAAAGGAGAGAAAAGCAATGAGTTTACTCTCAATTAAAGATCTTTCTATAGATTTCGGCGGTATAAGAGCTTTGATAGATGTCAATATAGAACTGGAAAAAGGCTCTCTTACAGGTCTTATAGGACCTAATGGTGCAGGAAAATCAACAGTATTCAATATAATAACAGGAATATACAAACCAACATCAGGGAAAGTGATATTTGATGGAAAAAGCATATCTCAAAAGCCGTACAACAACACGAAGCTTGGCATAGCAAGGACATTTCAAAACATACGATTATTTAAGAACTTAACTGTGCTTGACAATGTCAAAATAGCCCAGCACATTCATGTACAATACGGACTTTTTAGCTCCTTTCTGCAGTACAAAAAATACTTAGATGGAGAAAAATCGCAGAATATAGAGGCAATGAATTTACTTAAAATCTTCAATCTTGATAAACACGCCTACAATCTTGCTAAAAATCTGCCATACGGTGAGCAGAGAAGACTTGAAATAGCAAGAGCACTGGCAACAAAGCCAAAGCTTTTACTTCTCGATGAACCTGCAGCAGGAATGAATCCTCAAGAAACAAAAGAGCTTACAGACACAATCAGATTCATAAGAGACAAATTTGACATAACAATACTCTTAATTGAGCACGATATGTCGCTGGTGATGGATCTTTGTGAAGACATATACGTCATGAACTATGGGAAAATAATCGCACATGGCACACCAGACGAAATCAAGAGAAACCCAGAAGTAATAGCAGCGTACCTTGGAGAAGAAGACATTGATGAAAAAGAAATTTTATCAATAGAAGGAGGTGCTTAAAATATGTTAGAGATAAAAAATCTAAATGTATCATATGGTATGGTTAATGCTTTAAAAGGCATAAACCTAAAAGTCAATGATGGTGAGATCGTGACTATAATTGGTGCAAACGGCGCAGGTAAAAGCACTACTTTAATGACAATATCAGGCATATTGAAGCCAAAAAAAGGCTACATCAAATTCGACGATGTAGACATAACGAAAAAACCTGCCCAAAATATAGTCGATATGGGCATCTGCCAAGTGCCAGAAGGAAGAAGAATATTTGCCAACATGACTGTGATGGAAAACCTTGAGATGGGAGCATATCTCAGGAAAGACAAAACTGTAAAAAGCGATATGGAAAAAGTTTTCCATCTATTCCCCCGCCTAAAAGAAAGGCATAAGCAGATTGCCGGTACTTTAAGCGGAGGAGAGCAGCAAATGCTGGCCATAGGAAGAGCATTGATGGCAAAGCCAAAAGTTCTCTTATTGGATGAACCGTCAATGGGGCTTGCACCGATAGTAGTGCAAGATATATTTAAGACCATAAAAAATATAAATGAGGACGGCACAACCATCCTTTTAGTAGAACAAAACGCTAAAATGGCACTATCTATTGCAGATAGGGCATACGTCCTTGAAACAGGAAATATCTCTCTTGAAGGTGCTGCATCTGTCTTGAAAAACGATGAAAGGGTTAAAAAGTCGTATTTAGGAGGATAAGGGTATGTATTTACCCTTAACCTCCTATTTTAATGGTGTATTTCAGGAATTTTATCCATGGACCCGCTAATAATTTTATCAATCTCATTCAAATAATTTTTACACTTGTCTACATTATCATCTTCTAAATACAATATGGATAGCTTTATATGGACTTTTAGCAATTCTTTTATGCTATTTATATTTTTGGCAATTTCTAATATTTTGTTGTATGTGTTTATTGCTTTTTCTCTATCGTTTAATTGCTTATAGAAATCAGCCAATCTATAATTTCCCATTATGATGTATTCTATGTCATTGTTTTTATTAGCTATCGAAATGCTTTCTTCCATGAGACTTATAGATTTTTTGATATTTCCCATTTTAAATAACACATTGGCTTTTTCAATAAGTGTATGGGACAATGATTTTTCATCTTTACTGCGCCTTATCTTCTCTGCTTTATCAAAATACTCTAAAGACTTTTCATAATCATTTATATCTGCATAAATTTCGCCAATATTGCTGTAAATTAATCCTGCTAAAGAATTTTCATCAATAACATCGTTTAATAAATTTTTATATACGTCTATAGATTTTTCAAGAAGGCCCATCGCCCTAAAGCAATTAGCTTTTATAGAACTTGCATAAATATAGTTAATAAGTTCATGGGATTTTTTACAATCTTTAAGAAATTTCTCAACATATTCTATTGCAACATCATATTTGCCAATGTGTTTATAGCATAATGAAATATTATAAATTGCTTTATTTCTTATACTTTTATCGTTTATTTCATCAGCAAAACTCTTGGCTTTATCAATGTTTAGATTTTATCACAAACACGGATACTTACAATTTTAATACTTAAGAGATCTATGCCCTAATCCAATGGCAACTTCGTTTAAATTTAGCATTCCAACGGCGAAAAATGCACATACACAAAGGTGTTCACCGTAAAATGCAATTCCAATCTTACCACCTATATTAAGCCCCATTGCTTTATCTTTTAGCTGCATTATCGCTTCATGTGTTGCACCTGCAACAGCGCCTTCTCCCACATGATTGTCCTCTATAACACCTTCTCTTTTTGCAGCAACAACAGCTCTTTCTATTATCTTTGATATGGAATTGATGTACTCTCCACCATAATCTACTGCAGCTACTTTAATGCCTACTTTCCCATACCTCTCTTTTAATGCGATTTCATCCTCTCTCCTTGACATGGCCATTCTTATAGCTACTCTTGCAATATCTATGCTCCTTATATCTTTCATATTCTTGATAAGCCCTTATCACTAATTCAGGGCAACCTCCTTCGTTATTTAAAATATCTTCAATATTATTTCATACACAATAGGAACAAAAATTGACGGAAGCAAGTTTCCAATCTTTATTTTCGTCAAATTCAGCATATTAAGTGATATGCCAATTATCAAGATTCCACCAATGGCAGACATGTCTGCTACTACATGAGTTGTCAATAAACTTTTAAGCAGTGACGCACATATGGTTATTGATCCCTGGTACACAAGGACGCTTATTGCCGACATCATAACCCCGATTCCTAACGTCGATGCAAATATTATAGATGATATGCCATCCAACATGGATTTTGCAAACAGTATACTGTGATCGCCTTGTAGACCGTCTTTTAATGCACCTACAATCGCCATCGCTCCAACACAGTATATAAGACTTGCTGTCACAAAACCTTCGCTTATCTTATTTCCACCATTTCCAGATAATTTTCTCTCTAAAAAGTCACCAAATTGATTTAGCTTTTTCTCTATATCAAGTAGTTCACCTAAAATACCACCTATCGCTAAACTTATTATCACTAATAGCAAATTTTTGTATTTCAATGCGCTGTCAAATCCTATTATCAAAACGCTTAAAGATATGGCTTGCATAACCGTTGACTTTATTCTATCCGGAATTCCAATTTTAAATAAAGTACCAACAAAACTACCCACAACAATAGATGCTGCATTGACAAAAGTCCCAATCATCTAATTTTTCCTTTCTTTAAATACATCTTTTGAAACATGGTCTTTTGCATAGTTAAATAGATACTGCTGAGCAAAACCAGACAAATCTCCAAACTTCTCTTTGGCAAAACTTTGTACATCTGCATTATTTGTCTTTCTTTTAAGGTATAAAAACTCAACAACGCGCTTTATCCACACATCTGTTGGAAATGCTTCATATCTTCCAATTGAATAAAGAATTACACAGTCTGCAACTTTAGGCCCAACTCCTCTTATGCTCATAAGTATATTTCTTACTTCGTGTGTATCGTAAAGCTGCAGCTCAAAAAGATTGATTTCGTCATTAAATACTTTTAAAGCCGCATCAATTATATACTTTGATCTAAATCCGCACTTGCTGTTATTTAATGATTCTTCATCTGCCATTATTATGTCCTGCACTTTTGGAAATGTATAATAAGTCTTATTTTTATATACGATAGGGTGTCCAAATGCCCTGCTTAAATTTTCTATGACTTTTTTTATCTGAGGTATTCTGTTATTTTGAGATATTATGAAGGATATGAGTGTCTCCCACGTATCCTGTCTTAAAATCCTTATACCTCCACCGTACTTTATAGCCGCTCTTAAGATTTCATCTTGCGAAAGTGTCTCTTTGATCTTTCCATAGTCTCTCCCTAAGTCAAAATAGTCATACCATATATCATTAAAATCTGCTAATGTCGTATTATCAATCGTCAATATATCACCATCTAATTTCACATTTATTACTCTATCAAACGCAACCCCCGTATAACTTCCATCATCTTCTTCATTCCATCTAAAACATTGTCCACATTCCAGTGTCTCTTTAAGGTTAAAGTCTTTAATTCCATGCACTATAACCTTCGACCCGGACATTTCTACTAAATATCTCATTCTCCTCACCCACATATAGGTTTTTTACTTCCTTATTACATAATATTTACTGACCTCTACAAATATTATATAATTTTTTGAAGATAAAAAAAAGGCTTATTTGCCTTTATCAATATTTCTTATTCTATGCTTTTTTAATTATTGCTAATATAAAGTGCCTTCACATATATTTTTATGTCAAGTACATTCAATGATGTCATGTATTCTACTATGCCCTTTATTTTTTTTATGACACTTCTTAATACGTTGTTTATCGTCACGCCATACATCATCACAATCTCTATTTTTATTATTATCCCTTCGGTGTAGTTCTCTGTTATAACTTTATTTATTTTATAAATGCCATCAAATTTTTTTGCCTCGTTAACTACAATGCTGTTAATCACATTTTCAGATATTGTATATTTACCAAGATAACTGTAATATGGCCTTACTACCGTCTTTTCAAAATCCATCTCTTTGCGCCGAAATATCCTCAGTGGGTCTATAAAATATCCTGAAAAATGTTTTTTAACCTCAAATGTTGGCACTGGTATTACATGCTTTCCTTCTTCATACCTTTTTTTTCTGGCCACCTCTATTTCTTCAGGTGATAAAATATTTTCTATATAAATTCTCTCTGACACAGGCGGCAGCGATAGCCTTTCAGCAATCCTATCCACCATTTTATCTGATGTTCCAATTATCAATATTTTGTCCGGTTTAAGTTCATCCAACGATTTTTTTACCTCTTTTACATGTTCTTCTTCTGTAAATATTGCTCTCCTTATAGCTGATAGCTTCGTCTTTTCCCTTTTTGCCGAAAATCCTGACACAATCCTGTTTTCGCATATCAAAAGCCCATCATCAATGATATACTTTATGCCATATTTTCCTGCGACAAAAGATGCATGATGGCTTTTACCACTTCCACTAGCACCGACAAAAGAATATACTTTCAATTGGTACCCTCCAAAAATTAAAATAATGACTATAGGATATATTATACGGCAATTATTACGTTTTTCAATAAGAATTTCAAGACAACTCTTGTGACAAAAATTATAACAATAATTTATTTTATCTCTTCTTTTTTATACTTAGCTTTATCAAGGTCTGTAGAAATTTAACTGCAAATTCCATATCTATGTTGCTTTTAGAAAATGTTATTATGAATATTAGAATGACTAAACTGGAGGCGATTACAGTTAACTGCATATCCATGCTTTCACCTCACCTTCGCATAAAAACAGTAAAAATGAAAATTTGAATGTTAAAAATATATAAGTGGACTATAATGTTTTAGCATATCTAAAATGATATTTGTGCTTTCATCTAAATTATATACCTTTTTATAAAAAAATGTGGACATAGGAATTAAAATGTTATCTTCAGGAACAAAAATGATTATTTTTCATTTAATTTATAAGATGGTATTTCAACTGTTACATCAAAATATTTATCATCTATCTTTATGTTAATATCACCATTATAGCTATATACTATATCTTTAACAATAGATAATCCAGTTCCTCTTCCATGACCTTTTGTTGTAAAGCCACCACTTAAAATATTTCTTTTTACATCTTCACTAATTTCACCACATGTGTTTTTCACTATAAAGATGTAGTCAACTGGATCGCTTTTAAGCATTATTTCTATTCGCTTATTATTTTTTAACCTATCACATTCTTCAATGGCGTTATCTAACAAGTTTCCTAAAACTGAACAAATATCATTTGTTACTTTTTTCGAGTATTTTAAATCCACAGTACATATAAAGTTCACCGAAATATTTTTCTCTATAGCAGCGCTTATTTTTGAATATAAAAGCAGATCTATTATATCGTTTCCAGTATCTACTTTTATAAGGCTGTTATTTATATCATCTATATAAGTCATTAAAAACTCTTCGGCATCTTCATACTTCATCTGTCTTATCAATTCGTATAAAACTAAAATCTTATTTCTCAATTCATGTTTATTCTTTCTGTATAAGTTGTTTTGTTCTTCTATAAATCTTAGTTTAAAATCATTTATAATGTATTGATACTCATTTTTCCCATTTATATAAATCATCCTTATAATCGTAAAAACCAAGACATTTATAACTACAATCGTAAAAAATAAAAACAATTCAAAATCAGCCGGTATGATAATTTTCTGCTGATAATACATGCTATTGTCGAACATAAACGTTATAAAAATCATGTATATAAAAAATATTGCTATTATTTTGTTTAAACTTTTTCTTATCATGGTTTTCACCCATAAAGTTTGGCTAATTTGCTTTCATTTCAACCGGCTGGTTTAATATATCTTTAAGACGATTCCTAAATTCATAGTACAGCTTCTTTGATAGGTATGCCTTTTTATTTTTATTTCTAAAACTTATTTCTAAAGACGTTCTATTTACAGATTTTATAGAATACACCTTATACAAATTTACAATATAAGATCTGCTTGTCTTGAAAAAAACTTTTTTATTCAGGAGTTTATAAACATCACTTAGGGAAGTATTTGAGAGAAAATCTTCATATGTAGTGTAGAAAAAAGTCTTTTTCCGATTAGCTTCAATAAAATATATATCATTCGCATTGATAAGTTTTATATCATCACCACATCGTACTTCTATGATATTGGAAGAATCATTAAATTTCCTTTTTATTCTTTCTATTGTATTAAACAATCTTTCATAGTTTATAGGCTTTATTATATAATCAGCAGCATATAGTCTTACTGCATCCTTTATATATTCCTCATATGACGTTATAAATATTATTTCTGTATTTGGAAGCAAGTCCCGTATATTTTTGACAACTTCTAAACCCGTCATTTCTGGTAGTTTTATATCTAAAATAGCTAATTCAGGCTTTACCTTTAATATAGCATTTAACAAATCTTTTCCTTCGTTTGTGATGTATTCAACTTTCACATCGCTTATCCCCATAACTTTTCTGCTTATCTCTCTTCTAAGCGAATCCTCATCTTCTGCTATTATCGCTCTAATCATAAAATCACATCCTTTTATAAATTCTCGAATAATATAAATATTCGATATTCTTAAAAAAAATCCTTCAAAAATACCAATTTATGAAAAAATGAGAACAAGTAATACTCATTCCCATTTTCTCGTGTAGTATATATTAATTTTTATCTATTTTACATCTGTCTTTTTATTGCACATAAAATATATTTTTCTATATCTAATTATATAATGATTTTAAGAAAATTTAATGCTTTTGGAACAAAAATGCATAAATACGGAACGAAAATGCATCTAAATGCGTTACAATATTGTATCTATCAGCAATTTCACATTAAGTACAGTTATGATTATTGCCAAAAATATCAAAATTGCCTTGCTAAAATTCTCGTTCGCGTATCCTTTCATTACCCTCTTTGAAGATGTCAAATAAACCTGTGTAAATACGGTAATCGGCAACTGTATGCTAAGTATCATTTGAGATAATATTAAAACTCGAAATGAATCTTTCACTAAAAATATAACAACTAGCGCTGTTATCAGTGAAATAAATATTCCAGCTCTGGTATGTTTATCTTTTATGTTGTATGGTTCCTTAAATATACCTGCAAAAATAGAACCGCCAGCCATGCCAGATGTTACAGTTGATGAAAAACCAGAAAACAAAAGTGCAATGGCAAATACAATTGATGCTCCACTGCCAACGATTGGTTTCAGTAATTCTCCAGCTTGCTCAAGCCTATCAACGACAATACCTTTCTCATAAAATGTTGCAGCAGATAGTAGAACCATGGCACTGTTTATAGCCCAGCCTATCAGCATAGAAAATAGCGTATCAAGAAATTCATACTTAAGCTGCTTTTTTACAACTGATTCATCTTGTAGATTCCACTGTCTGCTTTGAATAATCTCAGAATGCAAAAATAAGTTATGAGGCATGACAACGGCTCCTAAAATGCTCATAATAATCACTATAGAGTTATGCGGTATGACTGGAATTATCCAGCTTAGTGCTGCGGTTCTCCAATTGATATTGACAAGATATACCTCAAATAGAAATGAAAGACCTATAAGCGATACAAACCCTATTATAATTTTTTCTAACCGCTTATATGAATTCGAATATAAAACAAAAAATATAACTAATGCTGATAAAGCTGCTCCAATCTTAATAGGAATTTTAAACAACATATTTAGTGCTATAGCAGTGCCCAAAAGCTCTGCCGTTGATGTAGATATTGATGCAATAACAGCAGAGGTTAAAATAATTTTTGAAAGTTTATTATTTATAAAAATCGATGTAGCTTCAGACAGACAATATCCTGTAACGATTCCAAGATGTGCCGCATTGTGCTGTAAAATTATAAGCATTACCGTAGATAATGTTATAACCCACAATAACTTATAGCCATACATTGACCCTGCAGAAACATTTGTTGCCCAATTGCCAGGATCTATAAATCCTACTGTCACCAATATCCCCGGGCCAACGTATCGCAAAAAATTCACAAAAGGCACAACATTTCTATCTTCTTTAACAAAATCTTCTATAATCTTTACAAGTTTTTTCATTTAAGCCTCCATAACTATACAAATAAATAAATGGTAAAATCCATTTATTTTTCTTCAACTTTTGTCTTAAGTAAATTCTCCTCATTTATTCGATAAGACAACGTCAACAAACTGTCGCTTAAATGAACATTTTCAAGTATCACATCATCAGGAACTTTTAAATCTATCGGTGAAAAATTCCATATAGCCTTAATTCCTGATTTAATTAATCTATCTGCCATAATTTGTGAGTTATCCTTTGGAATGCACAATATAGCAATGTCTATCTTATTGCTAGCCAAAAAATCTTCCAAATTATCAACATCCATTATCTCTATATCTCTGATCTTAAGTCCAAACAATTTTGGATTAATATCGAATATTCCCTTTAAATTAAACCCAGTTCTCTCAAAATTTGTATAATTTGCAATAGCCTGTCCTAGATTACCAGCACCGATAATAATTGTACTGTAGGTTTTGTCTAGCCCAAGAATCTTAGTTAAAGTATTGTACAATTCTTCTACATTATATCCGTATCCCTGTTGCCCAAATCCGCCATAATTATTGAGATCCTGCCTTATTTGTGATGCTGTAACACCCATCTTTTCACTTAATTCTCTGGAAGAAATCCTTTTTACATCATTTTTTAAAAGCTCTTCTAAATATCTATGATATCGCGGCAGCCTTCTTATTACCGGCATTGGCACTATTGTCTTTTTAGTCATAAAATCACCCCAGATAAAATCCTAATAATGAAATTATATTACATTGTAAATAATATGTCAACCTGGAAATATCTATTTTTTCACTGGTTTGGCTCCCATTTATTATAATCGCTGTTCATGATTACGATATCCACTCTTCTATTAAGTTGCCTGTTTTTATCACTGTCATTAGGCACTATTGGCCTATATTCACCATATCCAACAGCAGATATTTTAGCCGGATCAATCTTAACATTATTTACAAGTATCTCCACAACGTTAGTAGCCCTTATAACGGACAATTCCCAATTTGAATGAAACTGACTATTATTTATAGGCACGTTGTCTGTATATCCTTCAACGCGAATGTAATTAGGCATTGCCTTTAATATATTCCCAATTTTTATCAATGTTGCTTTTTGATCTGGTTTTACGTCTGCAGAACCAGTATCAAAGAGTAAAGTATCGTTTAAACTTATCACAAAGCCTCTTTCGTCAACTTTGTATGTAACCATATTCTGCAGGTTGTTCTGCTTAATAAGCTTGTCTAATTGAGACTCTATTGTGTTATCAGTACTTGTATTATTTGTTGTTTTTATACTATCGAGAATGCTATTTCCACTGTACTGACCTACTACATAATTAGTACCATCAAAAGATTTTCCTAAAGATGCAGCAATTTGTTGGAACTTTTGTGAGTTAACTGTACTTATGGTGTATAAAACTATAAAAAATATCATAAGCAATGTTATCATATCAGAATATGTAAGCAGCCATCTTTCATTGTTGACTTTTTTTTCGTCATTATCATCAAATCTTCTCATTGGCAACTTCACCTTTCAAGCCTGACTCTTTGGAAACTGCATCTTTTTCTACCACAAAGGTCAGCAGTTTCTTTTCAACGATCTTTGGATTTTCACCTGCCTGCAATGAAAGACTGCCTTCCAAAATTATTTCCTTTTCGGTTTTTTTGATTTGAGCTTTATTTTTAAGTTTTTCTCCTATAGGCAGCCAAACAAGGTTTGCCATACTAACGCCATATAATGTAGCTATAAAAGCTACAGCTATTGATGGTCCAAGTTTGTCAGGCTGGCTCAAATTACCTAAAACATGGACAAGTCCCATAACTGTACCTATGATACCCATAGTAGGAGAATACCCACCGGCTGCTTCAAACATGCTCGCTTCTTTCTTCAATGCTTTATCTTCTATGTATATTCTGTTTTCCATAGTAGTCTTTATTAACTCGATGTCAGCGCCATCTATAACTAGCTCTATGCAATCTTTTAAAATGGGATCGTAATTTTTTATCTCATCAGACTGCAACTCCTGCTCCAAGCTCAATAGTCCTTCGCTTCTGGCCTTTTGAGAAAGATAAACAAAATACTTAATTATATCTAAATACTTATTGCCTTCTTCTTTAAAAGCCTTGCCAATAAGTTTTGGCAATTTCAATATATCTTTCATTGAAAATGAAGTCATAGTGGCTCCTATAGTTCCACCCAAAACTATAATTGCTGCCGATAAACCAATAAGAGATGATACACTTCCACCTTCCAATACAAACGCAAAAATAAGTGAACCGAACCCTACAATTATTCCTAGTAATGTTGAAAAATCCATACACATTCACCTCGTTAATTTTGACATATATAATATCGGCAATCTTGAAAGAAAAATTAAATTCCATTTACACTTTAAATTAGATATAATCTTTGATATATTATATTATAACAGGAGGAATTTCAAATGGCTATAATAACAGCAAACAACGTAAGTTTGTCATACGGAATAAATACAATTTTAGAAAATATATCTTTTATCGTAAATGAAGGCGATAAGATCGGAGTTGTTGGAGATAACGGGGCGGGAAAATCGACGCTTTTTAAGCTGATAGTAAAAGATTTGCAACCAGACAGTGGAAATATATCGATGCCTTTGATCAATATAGGTTACCTTGAGCAAAATGCATATATAAGCAGTTCTAAATCCATATACGATGAAGTTAAAACGGTCTTTTTAGACACTATAAATCTTGAAAAGAACATCAAGGATTTAGAAAAAGAGATAGCCTGCACAAAAGATGAATCTAAACTAAATAAATTGCTTAATGATTATTCAAAACTTACAGATGAGTACAACAAACGAGAAGGATATTCCATTGACAGCAGAGTTAGAGGCGTATTAATCGGGCTAGGTTTTCAACCTCAGCAATTTGATACACCTGTTTCAGTATTAAGCGGTGGACAGAAGACAAGGCTTATGCTGGCAAAGGCGCTACTTAAAAATCCAGATGTACTTCTTCTTGACGAGCCTACAAACCATCTTGACATACCTTCAATAGAATGGTTAGAGCAATACTTAAAGTTTTATAGAGGTACTGTTTTAGTCATATCTCATGACAGATTTTTCCTAGATAGGATTGCAAACAAGATATTTGAGATTGAAAATAAGACATTAAGATCTTATGAAGGCAACTATTCTGAATACGTAAAGAAAAAAAATGAAGAGCTAAATATTAAGATAAAAGCCTATGAAGAACAGCAAAGGGAAATAAAAAGAATTCAAGAAATGATAATGATACAAAAAAATCGGCGCCGTGAGAAATCTGTAAAAATGGCTGAAAGCAAGCAGAAGCTTCTCGACAAAATGGAGAAAATCGATAAGCCAGTAATAAATAGTGATACAATTAAGCTTTCGTTTGATTTTGATGAAAAAAGCGGAAATGATATATTAAAAGTCGCTGATCTATCACTAAGCTTTGATAGGCCTATATTTCACGATATAAGCTTTGAAGTTTACAAAGGCGATAGAATTGCTATTCTTGGTCCTAATGGAGTAGGAAAAACATCCCTCCTTAAAATCATTGTCGGTGAATTAAAGAATTACGAAGGCAGCGTAAATCTTGGCACAAATGTCATCATTGGCTACTATAAGCAGGAGTTTACGAACTTGAATGATGATAAAATGGTCATCGATGAAATATGGGACGAAAACCCCTATCTTTCCCAGACTGAAATAAGGACTTTATTAGGTTCATTTCTCTTCAGCGGTGATGATGTATTTAAAATAATAGGTAAGTTAAGCGGAGGCGAAAAGGCCCGCGTATCATTGTTAAAACTTATACTGTCAAAAGCAAATTTTCTCCTGCTGGATGAGCCTACAAATCACCTTGATTTAAAATCTAAAGAGGTACTTGAAAAAGCCTTGTTGGATTTTGGCGGTACGCTTTTGTTTGTATCCCACGACAGATACTTTATTGACAAAATAGCAACAAAAGTATTGGAACTGTCAAGTGATTCTATTAAAGAATATTACGGAAATTACTCATACTATGTGGAAAAGAAAAACGAGAATAATAAATCTGAAGAAGAGCAGGAAAAAAAGACAAAGACGCAAATTAAAAATGAAAAAATCCGGGAAAGGTTAAAACAAAAAGAGGCCAAAAAGCAAAAAGAATACTTATCAAGCATTGAAAATGAAATAATCGAGACTGAAGGTATGATAAAAGAATTAGAAGAAAAAATGTGCGATCCTGATATATATAAAAGTGGAGAAATAATTGATACACAGTCAAAATACAACATGTTAAAGGAAAAATTAGAAAATCTATATGAAGAATGGGAAAAATTAAGCGGGTAGGTACCCGCTTTAATATTGCTTTTCTAAATCAACTCGATTTATAAAGTCTCCGTCACCTAAATAAGCTTTTATGTTATGCTTTATTATCTCAATTCCTCTTTCCATGTAATGAGGCGATATGCCAGCAGTATGTGGCGTTATAATGACATTCTCCATATCCCAAAGAGGACTTTCTTTTGAAAGAGGCTCTTCCTCAAAAACATCCAGTGCAGCTCCCCTTATAGTCTTATTTTTCAATGCATCTATCAAAGAAGATTCATCTACAACTTTTCCTCTGCCAATATTTATAAAAACAGCATCATTTTTCATATTTTTAAAGAAATCTTTGCCCAGCAGATGATATGTTTCATCAGTCAACGGAAGGGCACAAATTACATAATCAGCTTTTGAAACTGCAAAAATCATATTTTCGTTTGTGTACATCTCGTCTATAAATTTGCTCATATTACCTGACTTTCTGACACCTATTGTCTTCATGCCAAATTCTCTGGCTATTCTGGCTATTTCTTCGCCTATGCTTCCGACACCCAATATACAAACAGACTTGCCATATAATTCTGAAACTCTTACAGACTTGTCCCATTCCCTATTCATTTGCTTTCTAATAAAGTAATTTAATGCCCTTTCAAATAAAAGCATGTATCCTAAAACTTGCTCTGATATCTGATACTTATGAACTCCTTTTGAATTAGTCAATATGATTTTTCGTTCTTTTAATACATCAAACGGCATTGCATCAGCACCGGCGCTTAACAGGTGAATCCACTTAAGATTTTCGGCGTTATGTATAAATTCAGCGTCTGCATCACCATCAAAACAAACTAATACTTCTGTGTCTTTTATATACTTGTAAGCATCTTTTTTATCATCCAAGCAAATCACATTAAACTGTGGCGCAATTTTTTGCATTTCTTCTATATACTTGCTATTTACTTTTGATAAAAAGAGTATGTTTTTCATCATCAACGCTCCTTTTTAATTTCCATTTCATTACATAATATCCAATGTATTTAAGTTAGTCACAGTATCCACAAAGTTATCCACAGTCTTAAAGCACCACTGTCTGATATTTAAAGACAATTTTCCACAATATGCACAGATTTTTCGTCAACAATCAAAAAAGTTTTAAATATGGAATGGCATTTAAGTCTAATCCTGAAACTTTTCCACTAATATAGTCAAAATATCCAGCACTGGCTATCATGGCACCATTATCAGTGCAATATACTTGTTTCGGAAAGTGAATCATAAATCCTTCTTCATTTGCTAATTTTAAAAGCCTTTCTCTTAAAAGGCTGTTGGAAGCGACACCACCTGCTATCGATATCTTATTTATATTCTTATATTTGGCAGCTTCTATAAGCTTAGAAGTCAATACATCCACAACATTCATCTGAAAACTAGCAGCATAATCTGCAATGTTTACCTCATTTCCATTTTGTCTCTCTTTGTGCAGTTGATTTATGACTGCCGTCTTTAAGCCACTGAAGCTGAAATCAAAATTGTCTTTTTCCATAAAAGATTTAGGAAAATTATATTTATATGGATCTCCTTTTTTAGATATCTCATCGATCTTAGGCCCTCCCGGGTACCCTAGTCCCAATGCTCTTGCCACTTTGTCAAATGCCTCACCTGCAGCATCGTCCACTGTCCTTCCTAAAACTTCATATTCGCCATAATCTTTTACGAAGACAATGTGGCTGTGCCCTCCTGATGCTATCAAACAAATAAATGGCGGTTCAAAATCGCCATCAAGGTAATTAGCTGAAATATGACCTTCAATATGATTTACACCCACAAAAGGAATCCCTTTTCCATATGCTAGTGCCTTTCCGTACGAAAGTCCAACAAGCAATGCCCCCACAAGTCCTGGCCCATATGTTGCTGCAACAACATCTACTTTATCAAGGTTTATAGATGCCTCATCTAGTGCCTCCTTAACCACTTTGCCAATTGCTTCTATGTGATTTCTAGATGCAATCTCCGGAACAACACCGCCAAATTTCTTATGTATATCTATTTGCGAATATATTACATTAGACATGACCGTTTTCCCATTCTTAACTACGCTTGCAGATGTTTCATCACAAGATGTTTCAATTCCTAAAACAATTATATCTTTTTTCATATAATCTCTCCTTACATATCGTACTTCCACATTATTATTGCATCTTCATTGTTGTCCTGATAGTAACCCCTTCTTCTGCCTACAGGTTTAAAGCCGTATTTTTTATAAAGAGATTGCGCAATTAGATTTGATGCCCTCACTTCCAACGTCATAGATGTTATACCTTTTTTCTTTGCCAAATCAATAAGTCCCTCAACAATTGCAGATCCTACCCCTTTTCCTCTGAAATCAGGATGAACGGCAATATTTGTTATATGACCTTCATCTATTACAACCCAGAATCCACCGTATCCAGCTATTTTCTCATCTGCTTCTGCAACTATATAGTGAGCACATTTATTCTTTGTAACTTCCATTGTAAAAGATTCTTTAGACCATGGAACAGAAAAACTTAAGTTTTCAATTTCAATTACATCATCTATATCGCTTTTTGTCATAGGGCGAATTTTAATAACCATATATTATATTAACCCCCAACAATATTAATTTATATTTTCCAAAGCCGCCGGCTTTCTTATATAATATGGCTTAAAATCAATATATGTGCTTAATTCGCCCCTTGCTATTTTTTCTAATGCTATCATCCCAATTGATGATGCCCTCGAGATATTGTTGACAGATGATGCAAAAAACACCTCTTTCGAAGATTCCCTGTTTAAGACATCTTTGTATGGAATTACGCCATCTCCTATGTATATAACATCATCGTTGTATTTATTTACAATGTCTGGCAGTGACTGCACTTCCTTTAATGTTACATCTGATAAAGATGTTAACTCAGCACCGCCTCTATATAAAGATGTATAGACATAACCTCTCAGTGCATCGACTACGGGACATATAATTCCTCTAAATTCCCTTACATTAAATGCAAGGCCATCAAGAGATGAAACTCCTACAATCGGAACATTCAGCGATTGTGCTAAACCTTTAGCAGTGGCAGCACCTATTCTAAGCCCTGTAAAAGATCCGGGACCTTCACATACAGCAATGTGAGTTATTTCTTCTTTTTTTATCTCAGCCATTTTTAAAAGCTCATCAATCATAGGCATCAATATTATAGAATGCCTTAAATGATTTATTGAAAATTCACCTATTACACCAGTTTCATCTACGAGTGCAGCCGTCGCTGTCTTTGACGATGAATCTATTGCAAGTACCTTCATCACTTCATCTCCTTAACTACTTCATCATATTTTTCGCCATTAGAGACAATCTCTATTGTTCTCTCATCGAAAGTATCACCCATATTCATGCGTATAAATATATTTTCTTTTGGGATAAGGGGCTTTATTTTTTCAGGCCATTCAATAACACATACGCCATCTCCATAAAAATATTCCTCATAACCTATATCGTATAATTCCGTATAATCATCTATCCTGTAGACATCAAAATGATACAGTGGAATATCTCCCAAATGCTCATTGACGATCATAAATGTAGGACTTGTCACATAATCGTCAATTCCCATTCCTTTAGCTATCCCTTTCGTTAAGACGGTCTTTCCCACACCTAATTCTCCAGAGATTAATACGATGCTGCCTCTTTTTAGTAAATTTCCTAATTTAAAACCTATCTTTTCAGTCTCAATAGGACTTTTTGTTTTAAATGACATTTTCATTAGTAACACCACCGTGAAATTTATACAATTATTATATACCAAGTATACCATAAAACAAACGCATAGTAAGTTAGTATTTGAGGTAAAAAAAATAACGGATTGGTTTCCGCTATTTTAAATACATTACATTTTAAGCATAGGTGACAATTTCTTGTAAATTAGAAATGTTAAAATAGATATTACAAATCCCTTTAATATGTTGAATGGGAAAATTCCATACGCAATCAATGTTTTTAAATCGATGATATGGCTATTTACTGCCTTTCCCATTCCTACTATGGCGCTTAATGGCCACCCCATTATCTTCTGGTATAACGGCAAAAATACGTAGTAGTTTAAGACCGATCCTGCGATAGCCATTGCAATAGTGCCAATAACCATTGCAATCACTGCTGATTTCTTTGATTTGCTCCTCATGTATATTATACCTACCGTGTAGACGTAAATCGATCCAACCACAAAATTTGCTACTTCTCCAATACCAGCAGACTGGCTTACAGGCAAGTGTATCACATTTTTCACAATCTCAACAAAAATCCCGTAAACAGGGCCTAACGCAAATGATGCTAGTAATGGCGGTATATCGCTAAAATCAAATTTTAAAAAGCTAGGAAATAACGGCAGCTGAAACTCCAGGTACATAAGCACAAATGCTATCGCAGAAAGCAGTCCCACAGTTACAATCACTTTCGTCCTGCTATGCTCCATAAATTACACCTCCATAATCAAAAATCCTGAAGAAATTATCTTCAGGACCACAACAACAAAAATAAATCTTCTTCCATCCAGACTTTACTGTCGGCCTTGGAATCTCACCAAGTCCACCGCATATGCGGGTCGCGGGCTCGCTTACGCTTACCGCCGGTCGGGAATTTCACCCTGCCCTGAAGATATTCTTCACAACTTATTAACTTCTACATAATATAATGTCACAAATATATCAATTTGTCAAGAAACTTTTTAGTCTTTAGCTGTTTTCTCTACGATAACAGTACCTGTCTTTCCACATAAAGCATCATATGCTTTTTCAAGAGATGTTATTATTGCACGCCTTCCATGCTTTGAATTTGCAAACCTTATTGCAGCCTTAACCTTTGGCAACATGCTGCCTGGTGCAAAATGGCCTTCTTCCAAATACCTTTGTGCTTCATCACTTGAAATTACATCCAGTGCTTTTTCATCTGGCTTTTTATAATTGATGTACACTTTTTCCACAGCTGTCAAAATCAAAAGGATATGTGCATCTAAATCCTCTGCAAGCTTCTCAGACGCAAGGTCCTTATCTATGACGGCAGCGACACCTTTCAAGCTGCCATTTTCTTTTACAACAGGTATTCCTCCTCCACCTGCTGTTATGACTACAACACCATTATTTTCAAGCAACTTAATTGTACTTAATTCAACTATTTCCTTTGGCTCAGGAGATGCTACAACTCGCCTGTATCCTCTGCCGCTGTCCTCCACCATTTCATATCCTTTATTTTTTATAAGCATCTCTGCTTCTTCCTTTGAGTAAAAAGGCCCAATTGGTTTTGTTGGATGCAAAAATGCAGGATCATCTTTATCAACAACTACTTGTGTCACTATTGTTGCAGCATCTTTATCTATGTTTCTCTCCTTAAAAACTTCGCCTAAACACTGCTGTATCATATAGCCTATCATACCTTGACTTTCCGCACCGCATATATCAAAAGGCATCGCAGGTATTATGTCAGAGGCCGTCTCATTTTGTATGACTATATTGCCAACCTGTGGGCCATTGCCATGTGTCACAATCACAGAATATCCTTCTTCTATAATATCAGCAATATATGAAGCTGTCTTTCTTATCGCATTTAATTGAGATTCTGCGGTGGGCACCATATCTTTATCTTGCAGTGCATTTCCCCCAAGCGCTATAACTACTTTTCCCTTCATCGTATCCTCCTACTTAAGCAAATAATAACATTTTACATTATATCATTTTATTCATGATTTGAATAGTAGGTGAAAATTAAGCCAAGGCATATAAATTTACCTTGGCTTAATTACTATAAAATTGTGGCAATCATGACAGCTTTTATGGTGTGTTTCCTGTTTTCTGCCTCATCCCAAACTCTCGATTGCTTTCCTTCTATTACTTCATAAGTTACTTCTTGCCCTTTTACTGCAGGCAAGCAGTGTAAAAATATCGTATCAGATCTTTTTGTCTTTTTCATCATCTCATCATTTACCTGAAATGGTCTTAAAAGCATTTCCCTTTCTTTTTGCTTAGACTCTTCTCCCATAGACGCCCATACATCTGTGTAAACTGCATGTGCACCTTCTAATCCTTCGCCAGGTACATCTGTTATCATGAAGCTTCCGCCATTTTCTTTTGCCATATCTTTGATTTCTTTTATGTATCCTTCTGATGGCCAAAGCTCTTTTGGTGAATTTATCACATAATCCATACCCATTTTTGCACATCCAACCGCTAGCGTATTTGCCATGTTATTTCTCCCATCACCTACAAATGCCAGTTTTGTACCTTTTAAATAGCCAAATTCTTCTTCTATCGTCATCAAATCTGCCAAAACTTGCGTAGGATGATATTCGTCAGTAAGCCCATTGTAAACAGGCACACCTGAATATTTTGCAAGTGCTTCTACAGTGCTTTGATTGAATCCTCTAAATTCTATTGCATCAAACATCCTGCCAAGAACTCTTGCTGTATCCTCTATCGATTCTTTTGCCCCAAGCTGTATATCATCTGTTGACAAAAAAACCGGGTGCCCACCTTCCTCGCCAAAAGCCGTCTCGAATGCACATCTAGTTCTGGTGGAGCGCTTTTCAAATATCAATGCAATAGTCTTTCCTAAAAATCTTTGATGAACTATCCCTGCTTTTCTCTCAGCCTTTACCTGCTTTGCTATATCAAGAAGATATCTTATCTCTTGTGGCGTATAATCTTTTAAAGTTAATAAACTTCTACCTTTTAAATTAAATGCCATTTAATTTCCTCCTATCAACCGATAAAATATATAAATTATTATGCTTCATAGACTAATTGTCCATTTACAAATACATACTTTGTCTTTGTTTTTATCTCAATTGGGCTACCGTCAAATACAGCTATATCTGCATCTTTTCCCTTCTCAATACTTCCTACCCTGTCAGATATGCCTACTATTTTTGCTGGATTTATAGTAATTGCTTTCAGAGCTTCCATCTCATCCATTCCTTCTCTCACTGCAAGACCTGCACAGATGGGAAGGTAATTTAAAGGAATAACTGGATGATCTGTCATAATAGCCACATCTAACCCGGCTTTTGATAAAATTCCCGGAGTTTTAAAAGTAAGGTTTGAAAGCTCAACTTTTGACCTTTCAGAAAGTGAAGGACCTACAATGACTTTTGCATTCTCCTTCACAAGATAATCCACTATAAGGTGCCCCTCAGTGCAATGGTCCAGCGTTATATCGACATTAAATTCTTTTGCTATCCTTAAAGCAGTGAATATGTCATCTGCTCTATGGGCATGGGCTTTTAATGGTATTTCCCTCTTTAATACTTTAGCCAAGACTTCAAGTCCAAGGTCCCTTGAGGGCCTTTTCTCATCATCGTCAGCGTACTTCTCCATATCCTCTATGTACTCTTGCGCTTTTATGAGCTCTTGCCTCAGCAGTGCGGCTATGCCCATTCTTGTCATAGGCATTTTATGCTGCTCATTGTACACAGATTTTGGATTCTCACCAAAAGCCACTTTAACCGCAATTGGTTCTTTTATGATCATATCATCAATTCTTTTGCCATATGTCTTTATGGCTGCAAATTGACCTCCAATTACATTGGCACTGCCAGGACCTGTTACAGCGGTCGTTACACCTGCCTCATATGCTTCTTGAAAATATTTGTCCATAGGATTTATCCCATCTATTGCTCGCAATTGAGGAGTTATGGGATCCGTCTCCTCATTTCCATCTGCACCTTCAAAGCCAACAGCATTTTCCCACATACCTAGATGACAATGTGCATCTATCATACCAGGCATCACTGTAAGACCTGAAACATCTATCACCTCAGCATCAAGCGGTGCTATTATTTCTTCTCCCACGTCCAAAATCTTTCCATCGTCTATAAGAACATCTGCTTTATCGTAATTTTTTCCTGCCATCGTCAAGACTTTGCCGCCCTTTAAAAGATACACCGTAAAACCCCCTATTTTAAAAATTTATCAAAACAAAAAAGAACCTAAAAAATATTATACTACACTGATAAAAATAGTAAACATCATTCAGAATCAATTCATCTTTTTAATAATCTTATCTTTATTTACAACTCCGATGACGAATAAAATCACTGCAATGACTGATATTACCGCTGAAACTATGTAATTTTTATGCTCAATATTTGCACCTATGTACGAGGAAATTACTATGCCAGGAAGTCGCGCTGCTGCCGTTATAAGAAAAAAATTTAAAAATTTCACCGGCGTCAATCCTGCGACGTATGACAAGGCATCCTTAGGGAGGCCTGGCAGTAAAAATATCAAAAAGAGTCCAAGCTCCCCTTTCTTGTTGTTTATTAAATAATCAAATTTTTTTAGCTTCTCATCTGACAGCATTCCACGTACAAATTCATATCCCAATACCCTTGCTATTGTAAAACACAAAAGAGAACCGATAGTAATTCCAATCAGAGAATACAGCGAGCCTAAAAAAGTCCCGTAAAGATACCCTCCAGCTATTTGAACAACTTCACCAGGTATTACAAATATTAAAACCTGTAATATCTGTACTGCGATAAAAATCAGAATACCTTTTGTGCCAAAGCCCAAGATCCATTTTTCAAACTTAGCAGGATCTTTTAATAGATAAGTTAACTCATCTCCATATCGAAACAGTACCCAAAAAAACAAAAATACAAATGCTACAATAAATAGGCCATTTATCACAAGCTTCTTTTTATTTCTCTTCACCTAATTTATCCTCCTAAAATCCACATATTACAATATTCAGTCATCTAGATCTCTGAATCTACTTTCATCATAAGGCATAGAAGACTTTACGCTAGATACCTTCATCTCAGGATAGCTTAAAGCTGTAAGAGAGCCTCCAAATACGCATCCTGTATCGATATTGACGGTGTTATTTAAAAATCTTGGCTCCTTTACAGGCGTATGGCCGTAGACAATCAAAGATGGGCCTCTATAGTCCTTTGCCCAATCAAGCCTCACAGGTGTGCCGTCAGGATTTTTTTCACCTGTTATGTCGCCGTACAGAACAAACCGCCTAACATTTTTTCCATAGTGTCCTATGTACTTTTCAGGTATTCCCGCATGTGCTACAATTAACTTTTTATTGTCCAAAATAAGGTACATAGGTGAATCCTCGTACAACTCTTTAAACTGTGAAACAATTCTTTTTCTATGTGAATCGCTTAAAGCATTTAGCTCTTCCACAGTAGTCTCAAGTCCATGTATGATTTTAACATTGTGCCCTAACAAATACCTGTAAAGCTTATTGCAGTGATTACCTGGCGTGTATAGTGCTTTTCCTGCTTTAACATTTTTATACACCAATTCTATAACACCTATAGAGTTAGGCCCTCTATCTGTAATATCCCCCAGAAATACAAGTTTTCTATCATCTTTATGTACATATATTCCGTCTTTACATGTGTATCCCAAAATATCGATTAATTTTGTCAGTTCTTCATAACAACCGTGAACATCGCCAATAATATCATACGCTGTCAAATTAAAACCTCCATGATATTTAGATCACACCATATATTATTTCATAGAAAGAGATATTCTATTTCTATCTATGTCCACATCAATGACTCTTACCTTTACTATATCACCTACAGAAACAACATCTAAAGGATGTTTGATGTAATTTTGAGACATCTCTGATATGTGAACAAGGCCATCTGTATGAACGCCAATATCTACAAAACATCCAAAGTCAACAACATTTCTAACTGTACCCATTAATTCCATGCCCGGTTTCAGCTGCTCTATCGTCATCACATCTGACATAAGAATAGGCTTTGGAAGCTCTTCTCTAGGATCTCTTCCAGGCTTTTTTAATTCGCTTACGATGTCATTAAGTGTAGGAAGCCCTATGTCGTATTCTTGTGATAGCTTTTCAAGGCCATATTCCTCCAGTTTATATGCAAATTCCCTCAAAGCTTTTGTATCTAATTTATTAATATCATAATCAAATTTTTTGAGAAGATTCTCTAATATCTCATACCTTTCTGGATGAACACCTGTTGAGTCAAATATATTGTCACCGTTTAATATCCTTAAAAACCCTGCACACTGAGTAAAAGTTGCATCGCCAAGTCTCTTTACATTCTTTAATTCGTTTCTATTTCTAAACTGTCCCACTTCATTGCGGTATTCAACGATATTTTTAGCTATAGACGCATTTATGCCTGACACATACTTTAAAAGCGATACTGATGCCGTATTTAAATCGACACCTACGCTGTTCACGCAATCTTCAACAACGCCATTTAAAGCTTCTCCCAACATCTTCTGGTTTACATCGTGCTGATATTGGCCGACTCCAATAGACTTAGGATCGATTTTAACAAGCTCTGCTAATGGATCCTGCAGCCTACGAGCCATAGATATTGCACCTCTTAAACTTACATTGATGTCAGGAAATTCTTCTGTCCCAAGCTCTGATGCAGAATATACTGATGCACCAGCTTCATTTACTATGACATACTTTAAGTCCCTGTCAACTTCCTTAATAAGCTCTGCTATAAAAAGCTCACTTTCTCTGGAGGCTGTTCCATTGCCAAGTGAAATCAAACCGACATTGTACTTTTCTATCAAATCTTTTAATACCGCTTTTGCTCCATCTACGTCATTTTGTGGAGGCGTAGGATATACGGTAGCCGTATCAAGCAATTTTCCAGTCTCGTCTACGACTGCGATTTTACAACCTGTCCTGTAGGCAGGGTCAAACCCCATAACTACATAACCTTTAACAGGTGGCTGCAAAAGAAGGCTTTTCAAGTTCATCTTAAATACTTTTATAGCCTTATCCTCAGCTATTTCAGTGAGTTTATTTCTTATCTCCCTTTCTATAGAAGGCTTAATCAGCCTTTTATATGAATCATTTATTGCATTAACATGATAATCTTTAAAAATTGAGTCATTAATAACATTTGACGCAACTATGTTATTTATTATTTTTTCATCATCTGCATCTACTTTAACAGAAATATACTCTTCTCTTTCTGCCCTGTTTATAGCCAATATTCTGTGTGGAGGTATCTTCTTTATAGATTCCTTGTAGCTATAATACATCTCATATGGGGATTTTTCATCTTTTAATTTTTCCGTTACAAGAAGTCCATTATTCCATATATAGTCTCTTATGTATTTTCTTATCTCAGCATTGTCTGATATGTCTTCCGCTACTATGTCCATAGCACCTTGATACGCCTCTTCAAGAGTTAAAACACTATCATTTAAAAATCTTACAGCATAATCATCCGGGTTTCCTTCTTTTAAGTCACCATCAGCAATTAATTTTGCTAAACCTTCCAATCCTTTTTCTTTTGCAATAGTTGCTCTAGTCCTTCTCTTAGGTCTAAATGGTCTATAAATGTCATCTATTTCCTGCAGTGTTTTACTATTCTCAATCTTTTCTCTAATTTCGTCAGTAAGTTTTCCCTGCTCATCAATAAGGCGTATAGTATCTTCTTTCTTTTCTTCTAAATTTCTTAAATACGTAAGCCTTTCATAGAAGCTTCTCAAGACTTCATCTGATAGGCTTCCTGTTGCTTCTTTTCTGTATCGAGCAATAAATGGTATCGTGTTGCCTTCATCAATAAGCTTAATCGTATTTAAAACCTGAAAATCCCTTAGATTGAATTCCTGCTTTAATGTTAAAGCTATCCTATCCATAAAATCTTCCTTTCACTTATTAAACTTAAAAGCCATCCCAAGCTAAATGAATTTAAAATAAGGGATATCGTAAGATATCCCTTAAGACACTTTCTGCTTTAGGTATGCATTGATAAATTCGTCAATATCCCCATCCATTACAGCGTTGACATTCCCTACCTCAAAATTTGTTCTGTGGTCTTTTACAAGCGTGTACGGCTGAAATACATACGACCTTATCTGATTTCCCCATCCTGCTTCCTTGTGTTCACCTTTTAAGTCTTCGATTTTTTCCTTTTGCTCTTTTATCATAAGGTCCATCAATTTAGCCTTCAGCATCTTCATAGCAGTCTCCCTGTTTTGCATCTGAGATCTCTCTGACTGACATTGAACGATAATGCCTGTCGGTATATGAGTTATCCTTATGGCTGATTCCGTCTTATTTACGTGCTGACCACCTGCACCAGATGATCTGTACGTGTCAATTTTTAAATCCTCCGGCCTAATATCAACTTTTATATCGTCGTCTATCTCTGGCAAAACCTCAACTAATGCAAATGATGTATGTCGTCTTCCAGCTGCATCAAAAGGGGAAATCCTGACTAGCCTGTGTACACCAGCTTCACACTTCAAATAGCCATAAGCAAATGCACCTTTTACCATTATAGTTACGCTTTTTACACCGGCATCATCGCCAGGTAAATAGTCCACTGTTTCAACTTCATAATTTTTTGATGATGCCCACCTCATATACATGCGAAGCAACATTTCAGTCCAGTCTTGCGCTTCTGTTCCACCTGCACCGGCATGTATTGAAAGGATAGCGTTATTTCTATCGTAAGGTCCGCTTAAAAGCGTTTTTATCTTCATGTCATTTATTTTCTTAGAAAGCGACTTGTACTCTTCGTGGACTTCTTGGGAGAGGGATTCATCTCCTTCCTCAATCCCTAATTCTATCAGGGCATTAAGGTCTTCACATTGTTTTTCTATCGACTCATACTCTGATATAAGTTCCTTCAAATCTTTCAATTTTTTAGATAATTCTTGTGACTTTTGCAAATCATTCCAAAAGTCCGGCTCTGCCATCTTTTTATCTATTTCTTCTACTTCTCTTTTCAATCCTTCGATGTCAAAGAGAAGCCCCCATTTCTTTTATAGTGTCTATCAAATTTAAAACTTCTGTCTTATAATCTGCTAACACTGCTTCATCTCCTTATCATTGAAATTTTTAAAGATTAGCGCCGCAGCATTTTTTGTACTTCTTTCCGCTGCCGCATGGACATGGATCATTTCTTCCTACTTTTTTCTTCTTAACGATTGGCTTTTTGGGCTCATCACCACTCTGGTTTGTGGCAACAGGTTTCGCCACCTGCTCTCTATGTGGCATATTGTCATTCCTTATTTCTATATGATACAGGAATTTTACTGTATCCTCCTGAATGGAGTTAACCAAATCCTCAAACATATCAAAGCCAATCTTCTTGTACTCAATTACAGGATCTACCTGACCGTAAGCTCTCAAACCTATACCTTGACGGAGCTGGTCCATTTCATCGATGTGATCCATCCACCTAGTGTCGACTACTTTTAAAAGGACGACCCTTTCGATTTCCCTCATCTGTGGACCTATCTGCTGCTCTTTCTTCTCATACTGCCTTACAGCTTCTTCATAGATTATATCTGTAAGCATCTCCTTGTCAAGTCTTCCGTAGTCAACATCTATTACTACGCTGTCTTTTTCAAGGAATAAATCGTACAAATGGTTTAGCAGTCCATCTATATCCCACTCTTCTGGGTATTTACTACCTGCTGTATATATTTCAACATTTCTGCTTATGATGTCTTTTACCATATCGAGGATGTACTGTCTTAAATCTTCGCCTTCTAATACTTTTCTTCTCTCTTTGTATATTATCTCCCTCTGCTTATTCATCACATCATCGTACTCAAGGACATTCTTTCTGACGTCAAAGTTTATACCTTCAACTTTCTTCTGTGCCTGTTCTATCTGCTTTGTCAATATCTTGTGCTCAATTGGTTGGTCATCTTCTATACCTAGCGAATTCATCATATTTTTGATTCTCTCAGAGCCAAAAAGCCTCATAAGATCATCTTCAAGGGAAATATAAAATCTAGACTCACCAGGATCACCTTGTCGTCCAGAACGTCCTCTTAACTGATTGTCTATCCTCCTGGATTCGTGCCTTTCAGTGCCTATTATATAAAGCCCACCAAGCTTAACGACTTCTTCATGTTCTTTTTCCGTCTCCTTCTTTATCTCATTTAAAAGCTCTTGGTATCTCTCTCTGGCCTTTATCAATTCTTCGCTGTTTAGAGGACCATACCCTGATGCCTCAGATATAACATCCGGAGCATAGCCTTCTTCTACCATCTTCTTCTTGGCTAAAAATTCCGGGTTACCACCTAAAATGATATCCGTACCACGTCCAGCCATATTTGTAGCAATTGTGACAGCACCTTTACGTCCTGCTTGTGCGATTATCTCGGCTTCTTTTTCATGGTACTTGGCATTTAAGACCTGATGCTTTATGCCCAGCTTTTTAAGCATATTGCTTAGCTTTTCTGACTTTTCTATAGTAATAGTGCCTACAAGCACAGGCTGACCTTTCTTGTGATGCTCAACTATATCATCAACAACCGCTTTAAATTTTGCTTCTTCTGTCTTATATATCACGTCAGGATGGTCTATTCTTATCATCTCTTTGTTTGTGGGGATTACAACAACATCAAGTCCGTATATCGCCCTAAATTCCTGCTCTTCCGTCTGAGCAGTACCAGTCATACCCGCTAGCTTGTCATACATCCTAAAATAATTCTGAAATGTAATTGTAGCAAGAGTCTTGCTTTCTCTCTCTACTTTAACGCCTTCTTTTGCTTCTATTGCCTGATGCAACCCTTCGCTGTATCTTCTACCAAACATTAATCTTCCAGTAAACTCATCAACTATTATAACTTCTCCATCTTTTACAACATAGTCCTTGTCTCTCTTCATTATGGCATGTGCTTTCAATGCCTGATTTATATTGTGTGAAATTTCTATATTTTCAAGGTCTGCTAAATTGGCCAAATTAAAAAATCTTTCAGCCTTTTCAACACCTTTTTCAGTCAAGCTTACTGCACGTGCTTTTTCATCAATCGTATAATCTTCCTCATTCTTTAACGTCCTTACAAAAGTATCTGCTCTTTTATAAAGGTCTGTTGATTTTTCTCCTACACCAGAAATAATAAGAGGTGTTCTAGCCTCATCTATCAATATGCTATCTACTTCGTCAACAATAGCGTAATTTAGATGCCTCTGCACCATCTCTTCTTTATAGATAACCATGTTGTCCCTTAAATAATCAAAGCCAAATTCATTATTTGTACCGTACGTTATATCAGCAGCATAAGCCTTTTTTCTCTCTTCAGAGTCCATGTCGTGAAGAATCACACCAACGCTCATACCGAGGAATTCGTAGATCTTCCCCATCCAGTCTCTGTCTCTTTTTGCAAGGTAGTCATTGACTGTAACAATGTGAACCCCTTTCCCTTCAAGGGCATTTAAATAAGCAGGTAATGTCGCAACAAGCGTTTTTCCTTCGCCTGTCTTCATCTCTGCTATCCTGCCTTGATGCAATACTATACCGCCTATTATCTGAACCCTAAAATGTTTCATCTTTAGAGTTCTCCAAGCTGCTTCTCTTACAACTGCAAATGCCTCTGGCAATATATCATCAAGTGTTTCACCATTTTTCAGTCTATCTTTAAATTCCTGTGTTTTTCCTCTCAATTCATCATCAGAAAGCTTTGACATCTCTTCCTCATATGACAAAACCTCATCTGCTATCGGTTCGATCCTCTTTACTTCTCTCTCACTGTAACTGCCAAATATCTTCTCTAAAACTCCTAACATCTAATCACCTTCTCAAGGTTATTTTTATTCAAGTATATATTATAACATTTTGACGAATATATATCAACAAAATGAATTTTTGATTTGAAATACCTCTATAAAGACACCATCAAACAAGTAAAAATAAAAAAGGCCCATGTGACTTTATAACCTCAACATGGACCCTTTTATTTCAATCAATAGGATGTGCTTTTATGTATTCACCGTATTTTTTATCTACTTTGCTTATATGATTTATAAGCCAATCGACTAACTTGCGGTTTAAAGTAGTGATTATTGACACGCTTACGCCATTTTCTTTTACATCATCTTCTATCTCTTTTATGTCGTTTACGAACTTCTCATGAAGTTTTTTATGCTGAGGTAATTCTGGATATTTGTACTTCTCAAGAAGTTTTTCTTCGTCTCCAAAATGTTTTACTGTGTACTCTTTTAGAAATCCCAGTATCTCATAGATTTTTTCCTGCCCCTGCTGCTTCATGCAGGCATCGAAAACATCATTGACTCTCTTAAATAGCTCTTTATGCTCCTCATCTATCATGTCAATACCGACTGACAAGGATTGTCTCCATTTTATCATTTTCCTAATTTCCCCTCTCATAATTAAATTATACTCTAACACCCATATTAATTATAATATTAATTTTACCCTATTAAAAATTCTTTTCTTCTAAGCTCTCTTTCAATTCTCTCCAAAGTTTCATTGGAATCTGCTTCAATTGTATGCAAATGAACGCCTTCTGTAAGCGAAGACAAGAGCAATGCTTTGCCGTCTTTTATGCACTCCATAAATTTCTCTACGTCATACCTTGAAGAAAGCATCAGAAGTCCTTTTAGCTCTCCATAGTAAGGATGCTCTACAATCACATCTAATACCTTCCCACCATTATCTACAATGATATTCAGCTCTTCTTCAGTTCTGTCGAAGTAATGTTTGCTAGCTATTACTTTTTTATATCTATTCTTTTCTGCCACATCCAGTAAATAACCTTGCGGTGTTGACAAAACCTTTAGCCCTTCCGCCCGTAATATCGCTATATCCTGGACAATTACCTGTCTTGTGACATCCATCATAGATGCAAGATAAGTGCCTTTAATCGGCTCTTTTGTATTTTTAAGTATTTCTTTGATTTTATTTCTTCTATCCGCCGAATTCATAAAACATCCACACCTTACAAAAATCCATTTTACATATACTATATCATATTTTTACTTTTTTTGAAGCTTTTATCATAGCATTTGAAACTATCAAAAAAATCCCAGTTGCTATAAATAGGTCGCCTATGCTAAATGTCTTAGGAAGTGGATACGGTTTTGGAAGATAAAGAATGTCACTTAAAAATTTAAGTTTTGTTGCTGCTGTCATAGCTTGATGCGTCGGAATCACATTTTTTTGCAGTTCAGGTACCAAATAGCTGATGCCTGCTGCATTAAGAGCATTTATAGAGACGGGCATTCTTCCTCCATTTACAAAAATTACAATGAAATTTAAGATGATACCAATAGCTATTACTTTCATGTACTTGTTTTGCCTATTGTACCACAAACCAATAAAAAGCATAAGGTAATCCAGAAAATGTATATATGCTCTATATGTCATTATTATCGGATACTTATCTGTCAAATTAAGAACTCCAAACTCCAATGCAAATCCTAAAACAAAAAAAATAGGCTTTTTTATGTCTATATCGGCTATACCGCTTAATTTTCCTCTTCTTATTAAAAATCCGTATATAAATGAAGCCCCAAGAGAATCAAAAATCATGCTTAAAATCCTCCTTGTTCTTTTCGTATGCTCTCTTAAAGAGTCTTATCACTCTTGGACTAAACTGTGTCCCTTCGCTGTCGACAATGATTTTGTACGCTTCTTCTCTTGTATACGCGTTTCGGTATGGTCTGTCAGATACAAGAGCGTCAAAAACATCAGCAACAGAAAGTATCTCAGCCTCCAGCGGTATCTGTCTTCCGCTTATGCCGTCAGGATAGCCATTTCCGTTGTACCACTCATGATGATACCTTACCCAATATCTTACATTTTTTAAAAAAGGTACATCCTTCAATATCTCGTACCCGCTGACTGGGTGCTGTTTTATATAATCGTACTCTTCTTTTGAAAGCTTACCAGGCTTATTCAATATATTTTCTACTATGCCTATTTTACCTACATCATGCAAAAGAGCAGCGATACGCACCATTTCTGTATGTGCCTCACTGAATCCAGCTTCCCTGCAAAGATATACAGCTAATTTCTCAACACTTTTTGAGTGTCCCAAAGTATACCTGTCTTTTGCTTCCAATGCTTTTGTAAGAGCGTTTATTGTATCATAATACGACTGCTTCAAATCCATATAAAGTTTAAACATATATCTTACCATCAAAAGTGGTATGAAAAATACAACGAGTGCAATATATCCATATTTTATAAAGGCTGATGCCATCAAAATACCTATAAATGCTAGAAATAGAAAATTGATTGTTCCCCACTTAAAATCCATTAGCCAAACCGATAAAAAAGGCTTTTTTATTAAAAGTGATAAAAGTATAGCTACTATACCTGAATTAAATAAATAATAAACAGCCGAAGCAACTATTGCTACACCAACATATTTAGGATATATGTATTGTCCGGGAACACCCCCCAAATATTTATAAACCAATCCAGCCATAAAAACACTAATAGATATTTGCGAAATATTAAACAGAGTTTTATAATATGGTATATTTAATGCACATTTTATTTCCCCATTAACATTTCTAATCAAAAGTAAATTACCTATAGATGCTATTATTGCGCCTTCTAGAGGACCAAATAATAGTATAGCCATTAAATCCACTGCATAAGCAACAGAAACCGAAACATTGCTATTTATATATATTGGCAGAGATTCACAAATAGCTGAAAAAATTATTAAAATAACAACATTACTAATATGTTGTAAATTAACATTCAATATAGAATATCCTATGAGCGAAAGTCCGCTTATTATAATAAACGTTATGTATAAGATTAACTTTTTACTCAAAATATCATCCTCCATAAAAATATACCCAAACCGTTTATCCCCATGTATAATTTGCACCACCAGCAAGTGCTAATGCTAATAAAGCAAGAAGTACTTTTATAATTGTTGCCTTTTTCATCCTGAAACCCTCCTTTACCAAAGAAGCTCTTCAGCTCTCAAGCTTCAGGCGAAACGCTACGCTTAATAAAGGTTTGGGTAAAAAGTAAGCTATTTAATTATCAAGTATTGAGATGACACGCCTGTTTAAAGCGTCTAATGTCGCTTTTATCAACGCTTCCCCATCATCTTTTTTCACAATGCTGGAACCTACAAGAAGTTCTTCGTTTTGAGGTGTAGCGTGCGTAACAGCGACAACTGCAATGCGCTTTTTGGCAAAAGAATATATATCAACATCTTCTAAAATGAGATTATGATCTTCAGGAAGTATTTTAGATACGCATTCAAGTGTAGCATTAACGATTATCCTATTTCTATTTCTCTCAGTGTTGACACCTTTGTAAACACCTTCATATATTTCTGAACCTTTTGTCAGAGTCACTGTAGCTTCTAAATTTACTCCATTATTGGCAAATGTAAGATTTGTAAACGCAATTCTTTCATCATTAAAAAACCTACCGCTTGTCTCAATCTGAGCAACGCTTATTATTTTATAATTCACATCCACTTTAAATTCTGCCATCAAAACCGATTGTACATCTCTTGCAATTTGCTTCGCATTTCTAGATGTATCAGCCAAAACGTGAATTTCAGCTATTTGATTATTTTCAGCAACAACTCTGCTTGAGATGACGCTTTGTACCCTATTTATCAACTCTTCCATAGAATTGATAACTTCTTTTGTTAATTCAGTCAATGTGCTCACACTCCATTTATCCTATCCATTTTTACACATACAGGAATAATATTCTACAAAAATTTTTATTTTCCTTCTTTTACATAAAAAAAATTGAGGGTTTTTTGTACCCTCAATTTTTTTGCTCACATCGTTGGCTCTATTAAGCCATATCTGCCATCTTTTCTCTTATACACAACCGTAAAATCATCTGTATCAGAATTTGTAAAAACAAAGAAATTATGACCCAGTAAATTCATCTGCAATATAGCTTCCTGCACAGACATAGGCTTTACGGGGAATCTTTTTGTCTTAACTACCTCAAACTCAGTTTCTTCTGATAAATCATTTTTTATGTAATCCTGCTGAACGTCAAATCTAATCGATTCTACAGCAAAATTATTTTTTAATTTCGTCTTGTACTTGAGTATTTGTTTTTCAAGCTTATCAACTACATTATCTATAGATGCATACATATCATCACCTACTTCTTCAGCTCTAAATATCATTCCCTTAAAAGGTATCGTAACCTCTGCAATCTGATTATTCTTTTGAACACTCAATACTACTCGCGCTTCTGTGTCTTCCGTAAAAAACTTCTCAACTTTGCTTAAGCTTCTCAATACTGCATTTCTTAACCCGTCTGTTATCATCATTCCATTTCTCCCGCTTACTGTTATCCTCATATGATACAACTCCTTTCTTCATGTCTATATTATTATAATTCTACATAAAAACTAATATTCCTGCAAGTTTCACTATAAAGATTATTTGTTACCTATTATACTTTTTAAATCTTGCAAGAACAATATTTCAGAAAATAAACTAAAAAAGTTAGGGAATCATTAACCCTAACTTTAAACTACAATATTTTGCTGAAAAACTCTCTCGTCCTGGGGTTCTTTGGATTTTCAAATACTTCCTTTGGTGTTCCTTCCTCAACAATTACGCCGTCATCCACAAATATAACTCTATCGGCAACTTCTCTTGCAAATCCCATCTCATGTGTTACCACTATCATGGTCATTCCTTCATTTGCCAATTCCTTCATGACATTTAAGACTTCCTTTACCATTTCTGGATCCAATGCCGATGTTGGTTCATCAAACAGCATCACATCAGGCTGCATAGCCAGTGCTCTAGCGATCGCAAGCCTCTGCTTCTGCCCTCCTGACAACTTAACAGGATAAGAATCCCTTTTATCCTCAAGTCCAACTTTTTTTAGAAGCTTAATTGCAATATCTTCCGCGTCTTTTTTATCCATCTTTTTTACCTTTACAGGCGCTAATGTGATATTATCGATGGCTGTCATATTTGGAAATAAGTTGAAATGTTGAAAAACCATACCTACCTTTTGCCTTATCTTATTTATGTCGGCCTTTTTATCGTTGATTTTTTCGCCTTCGATGTATATATCGCCTTTTGTAGGCTCCTCCAATAGATTTATACATCTTAGTATTGTACTTTTCCCGGAGCCACTTGGACCAATGATAACCAAAACTTCACCTTTTTTCACTTCCAAACTAACACCTTTTAGCACTTCTAAATTACCAAAATTTTTATGGAGGTTATCAACGCGTATCACCGGACCTCAACCTCCTTTCAAACTTGCTTAATAGCCTTGAAAATACAAGTGTCATTATGAAATATATAGCAGCTATTATTATAAGGGGTTCAAAAGCCCTATAAGTCACACTTGATACTATTTCTGCTTGTCTTGTAAGATCTGCAAAGCCTATTACAGATACTATAGATGACTCCTTTAACATGACGATAAATTCGTTGCCAAGGGCTGGCAGTATGTTTTTTATTGCCTGGGGAATTATGACATACCTCATAGCCATGCTGTGAGACATTCCAAGTGAGCGAGATGCCTCCATCTGCCCTGGATCAACTGCCTGTATTCCTGAGCGGATAATCTCTGCAACATATCCAGCACTATTCATTGATAATGCTATTATACCTACTACAAATCCAGGAAATTTTATGCCAAACTGTGGCAATCCATTGTATATTATAAGTATCTGCACCAGAAGAGGCGTCCCTCTTATAATCTCTACATACGCTGAACCAATAAAGCTAATCACTTTCACGCTGGACATCTTCATCAAAGCTACAATCAATCCCAATACTGCACCAATAGCAACGGATATGAGTGTAAGCTCTATGGTCATTATGATGCCATTTATAAAAAGCTGTGTATATTGTGGCATACTTGAAAAATCAAGATTCATTAATAATTTATTCTCCTTTCAAGAAATCTATTTTCCCATCCATTTGTTTAACATCTTGCCATATTCACCGCTATCTTTAAGTTCTTTTATCACACTGTTTATTTGATTTACCAAATCTTGATTTCCTTTAGCGACAGCAACAGAATATCCAGGTACTGCTTCATTTATCTCTTTAACGTGAAGCATTTTCATGTCTTTATACTCTTTTAAATACGCATTTGCTATTGTGCTTTCCATCAATATAGCATCGACTCTACCATTTTCCAATGAAAGAAATGCATCACCTAGACGATTTAATTCATTTAAGTTTATCCCTTTTATCTTCTTTGCTGCATCATCAGATGTAGTACCTAGCTGTACCGCAACAGTCTTTCCATTTAAGTCTTTTAGATTATTTATTGAACTGGAGCTTTTGACAACTAAAACCTGCTCTGAATTGTAATATTCATCTGAGAAATCGACGTTCTTCTTTCTATCTGGTGTTGCATTCATGCCTGCAATAGCCATATCAATCTGTCCGCTTTGTAAAGCTGGTATCAATCCTGTAAAGTCTATATCTTTTATTTCAAGCTTTACGCCTAATTTTTTTGCAATAGCATTTGCCAAATCTACATCAAAGCCCATTATGGTATCTTTTCCGTTGACAAGTTTGTGAAATTCAAATGGTTGAAAATCCGCACTTGTGCCCATAACAATGACACCCGATTTTTTGACTCTGCTTAATGTAGACTGTTTTGAGCATCCACTTAAAATGATAGATAACATAACTATCAGTGATAATGATATGATTAGAACTTTTTTCATGCTTTCTCCTCCCGCAATATGGATAATTTACTTAATAATTATACTATCACATGTATAATATTGCAACATATTTTTTAATATTACAAAATAATTTTTAATAGAAGATTTTATAAAAAATTCTATAAATGATTAAAGGGCATTCGCGATTGAATGCCCTTGATAATCCTCTTTACTTCTTACAAGTGAAGGGGATTACTTATTTGCTCCAGCAGCTCTTCCTCTTCTGGAGTTAAACTGATTGTTCCTCTGCTTCTTAGCATCTCTACATGCTTTGCACCTTACTGGTGCGTTTTGAAAACCCTTTTGTGCATAAAATTCTTGTTCACCGGCAGTCCACACAAACTCTGCCCCACAGTCTTTGCAGACCAATGTCTTGTCTTGATACATAATAAATAATCCCCTCACTTTGATTATTAATTTACTGTACAGTCCTATAGACTATACAGTAATATTATATCACTAAGAAATATTTTTATCAATAAATTTAAAAAATTTTAAAATTGTATAAATATTACTCTAAAAATATATGTCTCAACGTTTTTTGTCTACAAAATAGCTGCCGGGTGTATAGTACTTTAAATATTCTATGTATCCTTTTTTCCCTTTAGATAAGTCGCTTAGCTTATCTTCAAGATTTTTAAAAGCACTATTTATATCTTCAATGTTTTTATCTTCTACTTCTTTTATCTTCTCGAGGGTTGACCTTATTTCAATTAACATTCCTTTTAATACGCTTTTTTCTGCGTTATTATTAGGTGTATTAAAAATGCTATCAATCCTATTTACTTTTTTGTATAAATTATACATTGGTATAAATTCCTTGTCTATTTTATCAATATTATTTATAATGTCTTGCTTTCTTCCCAATATGCTTTTTATATCATCAAGATTTTGGGAATTTATTGCTTTATTTAACTCATTATTTAATAAAAGCATGTCATTTAGATATTTTAATTTATCTTCAGCTAACTCTATAAGCTTTTTTACATCACTAATCATATTCTATCAACCTTTTGAATAAACTTTTGCTCGAACTTTATCCATCGCTTTTCCCCACGTATCTTTAAGGTCGCTTACTAATGATTCTACTTCATCCAAAGCAACTTTATCTTTTTTTAAATTTGCTTCTATGAGCCTTCTTGATATATAGTCATATATACTATATAGATTTTTTGATATATCATATTGCATATCAAGAGTTGACATAAGCTCCAATACGATATCCTGTGCTCTTGTTATGCTGTTATGGGCTCTTTCGATATTTTTATCATCTATTGCTTGTTTCGCTTCATTCACAAAGCGAATAATACCATTATAGAGCATCATAACCAGTTCTTCCGGACTTGCTGTCATTATGGAATTCCGTTTGTATTCTAAATACGGATCAAACATGTAATAATTCCCCTTTCTACCTGTCGCATCAACTTTGCTAGCCGCCAAGTTGTTGGCTTAGCCACTGGCTCTGCGAATTCATCTGCGCCATATATGTCTCTAACTGCGTAAATTGATTATAATACTGCTGCTCAAGCGTATTTAGGTGATCCTGCATATCTGACATTCTCTGATTTAAATCATTTATCTGTTGACCTAAAAAGCTATTATCATATAGTTGATATTGTCCCCCACCAGCTTCTTGTGTGATAGAGTTTATACCATTATTCACTATGTAGTAAAGCCTTGCTGCTATACCGTCATTTTGACTAGAGCCAGGTATCGCATTTACATCTGTTGGTGATTCAGTCAATTTTGTGAATAAGTCCATTACTTCCTGCGGATTTTTTTGTATTGCATCTTTAAGCTTCGTATCATCTATATAAAGCTTACC